>Ga0308165_1000011_pt1 | contig 648954 bp, 590 predicted proteins | sample PhyWR2_FD_201032 | JGI IMG/M metagenome (GOLD analysis project Ga0308165, IMG submission 201032) | Phyllosphere microbial communities from UC Gill Tract Community Farm, Albany, California, United States - DLSLW.R2 | ecosystem: Host-associated > Plants > Phyllosphere > Unclassified | place...
ACATTACTGCATGAGGCACTAATATAAGGTTCGGCAGAGAAGCGGTATTCAACGACAACGTGTTTACTCAGGACTTCTTTACTGAAAATGCCACACATAAACAGAACTGTACCTCGTTTGACCCAAACCGTGTTATCACATACAACGTTTAATATGGCAAGCCATTTTTAAACGTGTCTCGATCCGCCGCACACATTCTGTCGCTACCTCGCGGCACTGTGCAAAAATATGCGTGCCGCTAAAGGAAACAATACACGTTGTTGCAGCCAGAGGTCGTCTCCACACCCCCTGTAATCTAAGACATTTTTACCATAGCTCAATCATTTCAAAGCGTCCACTCACAAAGTAAAGATTCTTGTATGCAATGATTGAGTTAGAACAAATTGTGAAAACTTATGCTGAAATCATTGCAACGCAACGGCAATCTTCCAATGAAAATATGCCGCTAAAACGCCCGCTGCAAACTGTATTAAAATTCACCGTTTAATAAGCGCCACTCTGCACTAAAATAATGAAATTTTTATGACTTCGCTTCAAAAGAAGGCAAGCAAAACGTTTCGATAAAAATAAAACGCGCGTTGACGGGTTTAAATACAGAATATATGCAACAAAACGGTGCGGTGTTTAAAGGATAAATATTCACCAGTTTTCAGTGTGCTGAATGAATGATTAACTGATGCTAAATTATTTAGCCAGTGCGTTAGCACCTGAACGGGCTTAACGAGAGGTCGCCCCCTGACTCTCCCCATCTTAATGAGAAGCCAGAAGGCGTGATTACCGCCATCAAAAATCTGGGTGGACTAGCGCTCTGCCACCAGACGAATGAAATCGTCTTCGTCTTCTTTGTTTTCAACGACCGGTTCTTTTGGCGTTACTTTATCTTCCGGCTCGTTGGCCTCGCACAGACGGCGCAGGAGCGCATTCTGACGTTTCTGCTGGTCCAGCAACGCCTCCAACAGTTCGATCTGCTCATTAGTACGGGAACTGGCGCGATTAACAAAGAACCACAACACCAAACCGACGACCAGGATAACCAACGAGACCACCAGGGATGCCATGCTAAGCAGCCCCGAATTTACTAACTCACCCATTTCACCACCTCAATAAAAACGCTATTTTACCACTGGTGCGCGAGAAGGGCATCACCCCGGAGGAAAATGCGGCCTACCACGGGATAAACTTATTGATTGCACAAATGCCGCTAAAGAACTGTACATCCTGATCGCACATCACATTGATCGTCTGCGTCCACAACGCCACGCATGCTATCAGTACGATAACCAGAAGTACCCAGCGTATTTTTTTCACTCCACACTCCGCCTTTTGACCTGATGCAACCAGGTTATCACGGTTAACTTAAACAGGGGCTAACTGTACCCTCATCCAGTTCTTTTCGGAATCGTGCACTTGTTTCACAGGGTAAACCCGTTACGCTTAACCCATGACAACAAAGAGAAAGAGGCAATGATGCATTACATCATTCGAACTATTATTGCGCTGGCCATTGTTTGGATTGGCCTGCTGTTAACCGGCTATGGCGTGCTTGTGGGAAGCACGCAAAACGCTGCTGGATTAGGCATCCAGTGTAAGTACCTCACTGCCCAGGGCATGAGTACCGCACAGTATCTGCATTCAGACAGCGGGATTATCGGTTTAACCAACTGTCCGGTACTGCGTAAGACATCCGTTGTGATTGATAACGGATAATCACCAACGAAACCCGTTCGCAAAAAAACGCCGCAATCATTGCGGCGTTTTTTATTCTAAACAGTGTTTAAAAGGGATACTCGTTATAGCCCATCTGCTCGGAGATTTTACGCGCTGCGGTATGCAGGATCGCGACGTACTCGTGTAAACGCTCTTCCGAGAAGCGCAGCGTCGGGAACGAGATGCTCAGGCCCGCAATGACCACGCCGAAGCGGTCAAATACCGGTACGCCGATGCAGCGCAGCCCCTCTTCCTGTTCTTCATTATCTTCACCGTAACCCTGCTCGCGCACGGTATCCAGTACGGTTAATAATTCCTCAGTGCTGGTGATTGTACGGTCGGTGCTGCGTTTATATTCAACGCCTTCGAGGATCTGCTTCACCTCTTCGCGGTCACGCCAGGCCAGCAGCACTTTACCAATAGCGGTACTGTACAGCGGGTTGCGACGACCGATGCGCGAATACATGCGCAGGTTGTACATGGAGTCAATTTTGTGAATATAAACAATGCTGTCTTCATCCAGCGCGCCCAGGTGCACCGTCTCTTTCGTCAGACGAGAGAGTTCGCGCATCTGAATATCCGCACTGCGGATTAGGTCTACGTTCTGCAGCGCGCGGGCGCCCAGTTCGAACAGTTTCAGCGTCAGCGAGTACTTTTCAGACTCGCCTTCCTGAGCGACATATCCCAACGACTTCATGGTTTGCAAAAAGCGATAAACGGTGCTTTTCGACATCATCACGCGCTGCGACAACTCTGTAATACCAATTTCACGCTCTTCTCCGAGCGCCTGCAAGATGCCAAACACCTTCAGCACGGAAGAAACAGAATCTGGCTGCTTATCCAAATCTGCGATTGCCATTTATCACCTCATGGAGAGTGTTTTATAAAAATCAGAACTGGTTTTTATTATAAATTCGAGTCATGTTCCCTGCAATCGTTCTGCGTTTACTTCGTTACAAATCTGCGACATAAAACCGAATTAACGATGCTAAAATAGTTACTCTGAGAATAATTTCACGCTGAGCCTTTCATTTCCCATGGAAAAAAAACCTTCTGATGGCTTGCCCTTACCGCAGCGGTACGGGGCAATCGCCACGATTATCATCGGTATTTCGATGGCAGTACTTGATGGCGCTATCGCCAACGTCGCCCTTCCGACCATCGCCAGCGACCTCCACGCCTCCCCGGCCAGTTCAATCTGGATCGTTAATGCCTATCAGATTGCCATTGTGGTTTCACTGCTCTCGTTTTCCTTTCTTGGGGATATGTTTGGCTACCGTCGGGTCTACCAGTGCGGCCTGGTGGTCTTTACCCTGACGTCCCTCTTCTGCGCCCTTTCCGATTCATTGCATACCCTGACGCTGGCGCGTATCGCGCAAGGTTTTGGCGGCGCAGCGCTGATGAGCGTGAATACGGCCCTGATTCGGCTCATTTACCCGCAGCGCCACCTTGGGCGCGGCATGGGGATTAACTCGTTTATCGTCGCAGTCTCATCGGCCGCCGGGCCGACGATTGCCGCGGCGATTTTGTCCGTCGCGTCATGGCAATGGCTGTTTGCGATTAACGTACCGCTGGGCGTCGTGGCCATCTTTTTCGCGCTACGCTATCTGCCGGCGAATGGCCCTAAAAGCGCCATGCCACGTTTCGATCTGCCAAGCGCCGTGATGAATGCCCTGACGTTTGGCCTGCTTATCACCGCGCTGAGCGGCTTTGCGCAGGGGCAGTCGATAACGTTAATTGCTGCTGAAGTCGTCGCAATGCTGGCGATCGGCTTTTTCTTCGTACGCCGCCAGCTGGCCCTGCCAGTGCCGCTGCTGCCGGTTGATCTGTTACGCATTCCGTTGTTCTCACTTTCAATCTGTACCTCAATCTGCTCTTTCTGCGCCCAGATGCTGGCGCTGGTTTCTCTGCCCTTCTTTTTACAGAGCGTGATTGGCCGTACTGAGGTGGAAACCGGGCTGCTGCTCACGCCCTGGCCACTGGCCACCATGGTGATGGCGCCGCTGGCAGGGTACCTGATCGAGCGCGTGCATGCCGGACTGCTGGGGGGCATTGGGCTGGTGGTAATGGCTACCGGGCTGTTTGCACTGGCCCTGCTTCCCGCCTCGCCAGGCGACATGGACATTATCTGGCGAATGATTTTGTGCGGCGCTGGCTTCGGTTTGTTCCAGTCTCCCAACAACCACACCATCATTACCTCGGCGCCGCGCCATCGCAGCGGCGGGGCCAGCGGCATGCTGGGTACCGCCCGGCTCTTAGGGCAAAGCACCGGTGCCGCACTGGTGGCATTGATGTTTAACCTTGCAGGGCAAAATGCAACGCATGTCGCGCTATTTACCGCCGGGGCACTGGCCACCGTCGCGGCCATCATCAGCGGGCTTCGCGTTACACAGCCCCGCGTTCAGGCATAAAAAAACCGGGCGGAGACTTGCTCCGCCCGGTTTCATTTAACGCATACGCGTTACTTCAGGTATTCACCGCTACGCAGCGCTTCAATACGCTTATCCAACGGCGGGTGAGACATAAACAGCTCACTCAACGATTTCGACTTACCGTTGATGCAGAATGCCATCATGCTGGATGCTTCCTGCGGCTCATAGCTGGTTTTCAGACGCTGCAGCGCAGCAATCATCTTCTCACGTCCCACAAGCTTCGCAGAACCCGCGTCGGCGTGGAATTCACGGTGACGGGAGAACCACATGGTGATGATGCTTGCCAGAATACCGAACACCAGTTCCAGCACCATCGACACCGCAAAATAGATCAGCGGGTTGCCGTTGCTCTCTTCGCCTTCATCACGGTTGCCGCCCATAAAGCCAGCCGCAATCTGCGCCAGGATACGGGAAATAAAGATCACGAAGGTGTTCACCACGCCCTGGATCAGGGTCATGGTGACCATATCACCGTTGGCGATGTGGCTGATTTCGTGAGCAATTACCGCTTCGGCTTCATCACGGCTCATGTTCTGCAGCAGCCCGGTGCTGACCGCAACCAGCGATGCGTCACGGCGTGCGCCTGTTGCGAAAGCGTTGATATCCGGGGCATGGTAAATAGCCACCTGCGGCATAGCGATCCCGGCCTGCTGTGATTGCTGAGCAACCGTATTCATCAGCCAGCGTTCCATATCATTACGCGGCTGTTCAATAACCTCTCCGCCGACTGATTTCAGTGCCATCCACTTGGACATCAGCAGAGAGATGAATGAGCCGCCAAAACCAAACAGCAGCGCCATAATCAACAGACCCTGAACGCTGCTCGACTGAATTCCCGTCAGGCTTAGCACCAGCCCGAAAACCACCATAACCGCCAGGTTGGTGAGCAGGAAGAGCGCGATTCGCATCATAATTTTCTTTTAACCTCAGTTTAACAAAACGCACTATGCGATTACCCACATCGTATGGGTATTGCGCTTATTTTCAAGGATTCGACGTGCGTAAGTCACCAGAAAGACACAACTTTACACAATTGAAATTCAGATTGACGCGACGATGCAGAACTAAAAAAAACAGGCACAATTTCTTGTGCCTGTCGGGGGTTATTTCGCCGGTGCGGGCTGCACGGCAGGCTTGTCTTTTTCGAGCGTTGCCAGGTCGAGAGCGATATGCACCGTCTCGTCCAGGTACGGGTCGGGCTCCTGGTAATCTTTCGGCAGATCGTCCAGTTTTTTGAGCAGAGGCTTGCCTTCACGCTTGAAGCGATCGTTGATACGCGCCAGACGCGTTGCGTCGTCTTCGTTGTTCTCTTTCTCACGCTGCGCGTAGTTAAGAGAAACAATACTCCGTTTTTCCTTCAGGGCATTGAAACGCGCAATGTCCTTCACGATGTACTGGAATTCAGGATCCTTGGCAATACGCTCGTTATGGTTTTTCAGCAAATCAGGACCGAACTGCGTCATGTCGCCAGACTTCACAAATGTCGCGGCATTGATGCTATCCCACGGCAGCGCGTTATCTTCAAACTTCTCGCCCGTTTCCGTCTCTTCGGTGCCTGTCGGCATCATGATATCCGGCGTGACGCCCTTACGCTGCGTACTGCCACCGTTCACGCGATAGAACTTCTGAATGGTGTACTGTACGGAGCCCAGAGCAGGCCATTCCGGACGCAGCATCTGGTCGTAAATGCGGTTCAGCGAACGGTACTGCTGAACGGTGCCTTTACCAAAGGTCGGCTCACCAACGATCAGCGCACGGCCATAATCCTGCATCGCGGCAGCAAAGATTTCAGACGCAGAAGCACTGAAGCGATCGACCAGCACCACCAGCGGGCCTTTGTAATAGACCACGCCATCGGTATCGGCATCTTCACGCACTTTGCCGTTGTTATCACGGACCTGTACAACCGGGCCAGACGGGATAAACAGGCCAGACAGGGAAACCGCTTCGGTAAGCGCCCCACCGCCATTGCTGCGTAGATCGATGATCACGCTGCTGACGTTCTGCTTCTCAAGCTTCTGCAGCTGGACTTTTACATCATCCGTCAGGCCAACGTAGAAGCCAGGGATATCCAGCACACCCACCTTCTCTTTACCCACGGTTTTCACCGACATTTTCACCGCGCGGTCTTCCAGACGGATACGCTCACGGGTCAGGGTAATGATACGGGTTTTGGTGCCTTTACCGGCAGGCAGGATCTCCAGTCGAACCTTGCTGCCCTTCGGCCCTTTAATCAGCGCAACGACGTCATCAAGGCGCCAGCCGATCACATCCACCATGTTCTGACCTGTTTGGCCCACGCCCACAATGCGATCGCCAACGCTAATCGCTTTGCTTTTTGAGGCAGGACCACCGGCAACCATGGAGTTGATCACGGTATAATCATCGTCCATCTGCAGCACCGCGCCGATACCTTCCAGAGACAGGCTCATTTCAGTATTGAACTGTTCGGTATTGCGCGGAGAGAGATAATTGGTATGTGGGTCAATTTCGTGGGCGAACGCGGTCATTGCCAGTGAGAAAACATCTTCACTGTTGGTCTGCGCCAGGCGACGGATAGCAAATTTGTAACGACGGTTCAACGTCTCACGAATTTCTTTCTCGTCTTTGCCGGTGAGCTTGAGGCTCAGTTCGTCGTATTTGACCTTTCCGTCCCACAGCGCATTCAGCTCGGCTTCATCTTTCGGCCAGGGCGCTTTGCTGCGGTCCAGATTAAAGGTGTCGTTGCCGGTGAAGTCCATAGGACGTTCCAGCACTTTCAGCGCGTATTGATAACGTTCAAAACGACGCTTTTGCGATAAATTGTACAGATCGTAGAACAGATCCAGCTTGCCGGAACGCAACTCGTCGCCTACGTCGGATTTGCGTTTTGCGAACTGCTCGACATCGCTGGCGAGCAGTACGTTATGGCTGTAATCCAGCAAGTTCAGATAGCGGTCAAAGATTTTGGCCGAAAAGGCCTGATCGAGATCGAACTGACGATAGTGCGAACGGGTGAAACGTGACGTCACACGTTCACTCACCGTCGCGTGCTGCGTCTCTTCCTTGAGTACCGGAATTTGATCAACACGCGTGATATCGTCCACTGCGAAAGCGTGGCCTGTTATAGCAAACAGGCCCGCTAGCGCGGTGAGCTTAAAAAAAGTGTTCATGCCAGGCTTGGCCTCCGTTTCAGAACAACAAGTGTTCTGCGCGTACAATCATTGACATACCAGAAGTCAGCTGTACACGAACGCCATCTTTGGTGATTTCCAGTACGGTGGCGTCCATCGCGTTGTTGCCCGCTTTCACCTTCAGCGCCTGACCTACGCTCAGCGCGTTGATATCAGAAACAGGGGTATGGCGCTGCTCTTCACGCGGCGCACGCGGGGCTTTCGCTGCGGGTTTGTCAGCACGCGGTTTGCGGTCGTTATTTTCATTACGACGCGGTGCAGGACGCGGTTTACGCTCGCGACGAGGCGCGTCTTCCTGACCGTTTGCCGCTGCGGCTTCGCGTTTTTTCGCCTGCTGTTCAGCACGCTGTGCCTGAACGCGCGCTTTGGCTTCTTCAAGCTGCTTGCGGGCGTGCTCTACGTGCTGCTCATCCAGCTCACCACAAGGGTTGCCGTCAAGATCGACACGGGTCGCGCCTGCTTTGATACCGTACAGGTAACGCCAGCTTGAGGTATAAAGACGTAAGGCAGAGCGAAGCTGAGTTTTGCTGAGGTTCATCTCACCTTCAACACGCGCGACCAAATCCTGAAAGATACCGACCTTCAGGGGGCGAGCTTCACCTTCAGCGCTGAAGCACTGTGGGAAACGCTCGGCCAGAAATGCGATAACTTCTTTACTGCTATTCAACTTAGGTTGATTTTCCATGAAATTTCCTGATTACAACGGACGTTGCCAACAAGCGCAGGCATGAACAGGCGACATTATAATGACGCTATCAGTAAATGCTACGTTATCCGTTGATTATCCTGCGACGCTCGCAAAGAATTTGTGATAATCGGTTGCTGCCAGTACCTTTTCCAGGTTCGCAACCAGTTCGCGCAGCCCCTGCTCGTCCTCGGTTGTAAAGCGGCTGAAGACCGTACTGTCGATGTCCAGCACGCCAATAATCTGATTTTCCACCACCAGCGGCAGTACGATTTCAGAATTGCTGGACGCATCGCAGGCGATGTGACCATCAAAGGCGTGGACATCTTCTACGCGCTGAACCTCACGCGTGGCGACCGCCGTGCCGCACACACCCCGTCCGACGGGAATACGCACGCAGGCAATTTTGCCCTGAAATGGCCCGAGCACCAGCGTTTCACCTTCGAGAAGGTAAAAACCGGCCCAGTTCACATCGGACAGACGTTCAAACAGTAACGCGCTTGTATTTGCCAGAGTGGCTAAGAAGCTGGTTTCACCCGCTATCAATGCCTTAAAATCGCGGTTAAGATCCGCGTAGAATTCTGTTTTGTTCATTATTCAATCACTTAGTTGTCTTACACATTTACTGCTTAGCCTATTAAAATAAGCATTAAATGCGCTCATGCTCAAGATGAATCCATTCATGAGTTAATATAACTTCTAACTATACTTTTTCGTGCGCAGCCGATGGCCTTAAAAACACACAAGATTACGCCGACAAAAAAGATCACCGTCCATACGGTGAGCGACGCATTGCCTCGTGCACATTATCAGCGTTGCCCGCAGTGCGATACGCTTTTTATGTTGCCGAAGATGAAATCGCACCAAAGTGCCTTTTGTCCTCGCTGCAACGCCAAAATCCGTGACGGACGCGACTGGTCTCTAACGCGCCTCGCGGCCATGGCGGTGACCATGCTGCTGCTCATGCCCTTTGCATGGAGCGAGCCGCTGCTGAAACTCTATCTTCTTGGCGTCCGTATTGATGCAAACGTGCTACAGGGGATCTGGCAGATGACGCGTCAGGGCGATCCTCTTACCGGGGCCATGGTGCTTTTCTGCACCGTCGGCGCGCCGCTGGTGCTGGTCGCGGCGATTGCCTATTTATGGTTCGGCAATATCCTCGGGATGAACCTGCGCCCCGTACTGCTGATGCTGGACAAGCTGAAAGAGTGGGTGATGCTGGACATCTATCTGGTCGGCGTGGGGGTCGCGTCAATCAAAGTCCAGGACTATGCTTTTTTACAGCCCGGCATTGGCCTTTTCGCCTTTATCTCGCTGGTGCTGCTGAGCATCCTGACCCTGATTCATCTCAATGTGGAACAGCTCTGGGAGCGGTTTTACCCGCAGCGCCCGGCGACGCGGCCGGATGAAAACCTGCGCGTCTGCCTGGGGTGCCACTATACCGGGCTACCCGATGCGCGTGGACGCTGCCCGCGCTGTCATATTCCGTTGAGGTTTCGACGCAACAACAGCCTGCAAAAGTGTTGGGCCGCGCTGATTGCCTCTATGGTATTTCTGATCCCGGCTAACCTGCTGCCGATTTCGGTGATATACGTGAACGGCGCTCGCCAGGAAGATACTATCCTTTCCGGCATCATCTCCCTCGCCCACAGCAACGTTGGGGTGGCGGCGATTGTCTTCATCGCCAGTATCCTGGTGCCGTTTACCAAGGTGGTGGTGATGTTTACGCTGCTCATCAGCATTCACTTCAAATGCGAACAGGGGCTACGCACCCGTATCCTGCTCCTGCGCTTTGTGACATGGATTGGCCGCTGGTCAATGTTGGATTTGTTCGTGATTTCGTTGATGATGTCGCTCATCAACCGCGATCAGCTACTTGCTTTTACAATGGGACCCGCAGCTTTTTATTTCGGCTCTGCGGTGATATTGACTATTCTTGCAGTGGAATGGCTGGACAGCCGCTTACTTTGGGACGCACATGAGTCAGGAAACGCCCGCTTCGCCGACTGAAGCGAGAATTAAAACTAAACGCCGCATTTCGCCATTCTGGCTGCTGCCTGTTATCGCATTATTGATTGCAGGATGGCTTATCTGGACGAGCTATGAGGATCGCGGAAGTACCGTCACCATTGATTTCCAGACCGCCGACGGCATCGTCGCCGGGCGGACCCCCGTTCGCTTCCAGGGGGTTGAAGTCGGTACGGTTCAGGACATCTCCCTGGGAAAAGGTCTGAACAAAATTCAGGTGCGCGTCAGCATAAAATCTGACATGCAGGACGCCTTACGCAGCGAAACGCAGTTCTGGCTGGTAACGCCTAAAGCCTCACTGGCCGGTGTTTCCGGGCTGGACGCGCTGGTGGGCGGTAACTATATCGGCATGATGCCGGGCAAGGGTGAGCCACAGGATCACTTTGTTGCGCTGGACACGCAGCCCAAATACCGCCTCAATAACGGGGATTTGATGATCCATCTTCAGGCGCCGGATCTTGGCTCCCTGAACAGCGGTTCGCTCGTCTACTTCCGTAAAATCCCGGTAGGCCGGGTATACGATTACGCGATTAACCCGAATAAACAGGGCGTCACCATCGACGTGCTGATCGAGCGCCGCTTTACCAACCTGGTAAAAAAAGGCAGCCGCTTCTGGAACGTGTCCGGCGTGGATGCTGACGTGAGTCTGAGCGGCGCCAAAGTTAAGCTGGAAAGCCTGGCGGCGCTGGTCAACGGTGCGATTGCCTTCGACTCTCCGGAAGGGTCAAAGCCCGCTACCGCTGACGACACCTTTGGGCTGTATGCAGACCTGGCCCACAGCCAGCGCGGCGTGATCGTAAAACTGGCGCTGCCCAGCGCTCAAGGCCTGAAAGCGGGATCGACGCCGCTGATGTACCAGGGCTTAGAGGTGGGACAGCTCACGAAAATGACGCTCAACCCGGGTGGTTCGGTTACCGGTGAAATGACCGTCGACCCGAGCGTCGTTGATTTGCTGCGCGAGAAGACGCGCATTGAGATGCGCAACCCGAAACTCTCCCTGAGCGACGCCAGCATCAGCAGCCTGCTGACCGGCAGTACCTTTGAGCTGATTCCGGGCGAAGGTCAGCCGAGCAATAATTTCGTCATTGCCCCGGCGGACAAAGCGCTTCTGCAAAAGCCTGGCGTGTTGACGGTCACCCTCACCGCCCCGGAAAGTTACGGAATTGACGCCGGACAGCCGCTCATCCTGCACGGCGTGCAGGTCGGACAGGTGCTTGAGCGTAAGCTCTCGGAGAAAGGGGTCTCCTTCTCTGCGGCCATCGATCCGCAGTACAGCGATTTGGTGCACGGCGACAGCAAGTTTGTCGTCAACAGCCGCGTCGACGTCAAGGTCGGTCTGGATGGCGTCGAATTCCTCGGTGCCAGCGCCAGCGAATGGGTAAACGGCGGGATCCGCATCCTGCCGGGCGACAAAGGCCCGCTGCGCGACAGCTATCCGCTGTATGCCAATCTGGACAAAGCGATTGAAAATAGCCTGAGCGACATGCCGACCACCACGCTGACGCTGAGTGCCGAAACGCTGCCGGATGTGCAGGCGGGTTCCGTCGTGCTGTACCGCAAGTTTGAGGTGGGCGAAGTCATCACCGTGCGCCCTCGCGCGGACGCCTTTGATATTGAACTGCACATCAAGCCGGAATACCGCAAGCTGCTGACCCCAAACAGCGTATTCTGGGCGGAAGGCGGTGCGAAGGTTCAGCTTAACGGCAGCGGATTAACCGTCCAGGCCTCCCCGCTCTCCCGCGCGCTGCGTGGCGCGATTAGCTTCGATAACCTGCCGGGAGCAGGCGGCAATATGCGTAAGGGTGACAAGCGCATCCTCTTCCCGTCCGAAACCGCAGCGCGCGCCGTAGGTGGACAGATTACGCTGCATGCCTTTGATGCCGGTAAGCTGGCGGAAGGTATGCCGATCCGCTATCTCGGGATTGATATCGGGCAGATCCAGAAGCTGACGCTGATCACCGCGCGTAATGAAGTCCAGGCTACCGCGGTGCTCTACCCGGAGTACGTGCAGACGTTTGCCCGCACGGGCTCGCGCTTCTCCGTGGTCACGCCGCAGATCTCCGCCGCAGGCGTTGAACATCTTGATACCATTCTGCAGCCGTACATTAACGTCGAGCCGGGCCGCGGCAGCGCGCGTCGCGAATTTGAACTGCAGGAAGCCACCATTACCGATTCACGCTATCTGGACGGTCTGAGCATTGTGGTGGAAGTGCCTGAAGCGGGCGGTCTGGCCATCGGTACCCCAGTGCTGTTCCGCGGTATCGAAGTGGGTACGGTGACGGGCCTGACGCTGGGCACGCTGTCTGACCGCGTGATGGTCGGCCTGCGCATCAGCGAGCGATACCAGCACCTGGTTCGTAACAACTCGGTCTTCTGGCTCGCCTCCGGCTATTCGCTGGACTTTGGTCTGACAGGCGGGGTGGTGAAAACCGGTACCTTCAACCAGTTCATTCGCGGCGGTATCGCCTTTGCGACGCCGCCGGGCACGCCGCTGGCGCCAAAAGCGCAGCCGGGTAAACACTTCCTGCTGCTCGAAAGCGAACCGAAAGAGTGGCGCGAGTGGGGAACCGCCCTGCCGCGCTAATCTCAACGGCTCCGGTGTCAACGCACCGGAGCCTTTATGTTACACTGCGCGCCTGAATGTTTCCCTGTGGTGTGCCCGTGGCTCAAAACTCCGTTTTTCTTCCTGAACTTTTCCTGGCGCAAATGCGCGAGGCCCTTCCTGCTCATCTGTCCTTCGATGATTTCGTCGCTGCCTGCCAACGTCCACTGCGTCGCAGCATCCGCGTCAATACGCTTAAAATCAGCGTGACCGAATTTCTTGAACTGGTGTCGCCCTACCGCTGGCAGCTGACGCCGGTGCCCTGGTGCGAAGAAGGGTTCTGGATCGAGCGAGATGACGAAGATTCCCTGCCGCTGGGCAGTACTGCAGAACACCTGAGCGGACTGTTTTACATTCAGGAGGCCAGCTCCATGCTGCCCGTTGCGGCGCTGTTTGCGGATGACAACGCGCCAGAGCGCGTGATGGACGTCGCCGCCGCGCCGGGTTCAAAAACCACGCAGATTGCCGCACGCTTGGGCAATCGCGGGGCCATTCTCGCCAACGAATTTTCGGCAAGCCGCGTCAAAGTGCTGCACGCCAACGTCAGCCGGTGCGGGATCCATAACGTCGCCCTGACGCACTTCGATGGTCGCGTGTTCGGTGCGGCCCTGCCGGAAGCGTTTGATGCCATCCTGCTCGATGCGCCGTGTTCGGGTGAAGGCGTGGTGCGTAAAGATCCGGATGCACTAAAAAACTGGTCGGTTGACAGTAATCTGGAGATTGCGGCAACCCAGCGTGAACTGATCGACAGCGCGTTCCATGCCCTGCGCCCCGGCGGCACGCTGGTCTACTCCACCTGCACGTTAAACCGCGATGAAAACGAAGACGTGTGTCTCTGGCTGAAGGCGCGCTATCCGGATGCCGTCGAGTTCCTGCCGCTGGGTGATTTATTCACTTCAGCAAAGGAGGCCGTCACCCCTGAAGGTTTCCTGCACGTATTCCCGCAGATTTATGATTGTGAAGGTTTCTTTGTGGCGCGTCTGCGTAAAACCCGCGCCGTCGATCCTCTGCCCGCGCCCAAGTTTAAAGTCGGCAATTTCCCGTTCTCGCCTCTTAAAGGCCGCGAGGCTGCCCAGGCCGAAGCCGCTGCCCGCAAGGTGGGGCTGGCCTGGGACGAGAGTCTGCACCTGTGGATCCGCGACAAAGAGATTTGGCTTTTCCCGGCCAACATCGAGCCGCTGATTGGCAAAGTTCGCTTTTCGCGTCTCGGTATCCGCCTCGCGGAGATCCACAACAAAGGCTATCGCTGGCAGCACGAGGCCATCATCGCGCTGGCCGCGAGCGACAACACCTTTGCCCTGACGCATCAGGAGGCCGAAGAGTGGTATCGTGGCCGCGACGTCTATCCGGAAAACGCGCCGTCGCAGGATGAAGTGATCGTGACGTATCAGGGGTATCCGCTGGGGCTGGCGAAAAAAATTGGCTCTCGGCTGAAGAATAGCTATCCGCGCGAACTGGTCCGCGACGGTCGCCTGTTTACCGGTAACGATCGCGCTGACTGAAAAAAGCGCATTTTTTTACTGGCGGTTTTGCTCTCCTTGTCTACGATCAAAAAGGGATGATCGCACTGGTCATACCAGATTTGCAACGAACCCGGAGAGCATTATGACGAAAACCAACGTGCGTATTGGCGCTTTTGAAATCGACGACGCAGAGTTGCGCGGCGAAGCGCAAGGTGACCGAACGTTAAGTATTCCCTGCAAATCCGACCCGGATTTGTGCATGCAGCTTGATGCCTGGGATGCTGATACCAGCGTCCCGGCGATCCTTGATGGGGAGCATTCAGTCCTTTACCGCGAGCATTACGACAGTAAAACCGATGCCTGGGTCCTGCGCCTTGCCTGACCTAAAGAGAACCCGCCCGAAGGCGGGTTATTCATTACTGAAGCTGTGCTAAGGTCAGCACGCCCCCAAACACCGCACCGGTATCGATATAGTGCAGGTTGTTAAAATCGTACCGTTTATCAACAGGCGTATGGCCGAACCAGAAGTGGTCGGCTCCCTCGATGCCCTGCCCTTTACCGACCATAAATCCCATCAGACGATCGCGATCCCAGAGCACGCGCTGGGCACTCACCGGTTTATTCCATTTATACGCATTATCCGGATAATCCGCATGCGCCACCACGTTCAGGCCGTTAGCGCAGGTTATTTCAATAATATGCGGTAAGCCCTGACATTCTTCGAGTAACGTCAGCGCCCTTTTTTGCCTATCGGGGTCAAGCTTCGTAAACCAAATACCGCCATTCATCGTCCAGAGCGCAACGTCATTATATTTAACCGCATCAAGTGCCATTTGTTCGTGGTTTCCGCGTACGGCCCGAAACCATTTTTCATGTAACAGTTCTAAACATTTCAGGCTGTCCGGCCCGCGGTCAATAATATCCCCGACGGAGATCAGCAGATCGTCGTAAGGGTTAAAATGGCGGCGCTTGAGTTCGTCCATAAGCCACTGGTAGCAGCCGTGTATATCGCTGACAACCCAGACGTGGCGCCAGTGTCCACCTTCTATTCGCTGATACATAACGCCTCCTTTAAGGAGTATAGCCGCAGCAGAAAATCGCATCCAACGATGCCGGGAATTCACAAAGCCAAACAAACGGTAAACCAAACGGAAATAAAGACAGCGGCGCTATTACTCCCTTTTTAGCGGCCCCTTAGAATAGGTGCTGAATAAAAAGAGAGGTCTTCACGTGTCAAACATCCACCTGCAAAACGATGTGTTATATCCGCATCGCACAAATATTATTTCCGAGCTGGTGAAAGGAAAACTCGTTCCGGGCCCCATCTGGCAGAACCGCGACTATCGGCTGAAGTTTTTAATCCGCTCGCTTCTCTTCTGGTCCTCCACGCACCGCATGCTGGAGGCCCTTTCCGGTCGTGATGATTTTGACCGCCTGCTGGCCTCTCAGATTACCCTGCCGAGCAAAACCCATCGCCAGTATTTGATGCGGGGCCTGAACGCCAGCGATCGTGCCGACGCCATCGTTAGCCATTATCAGTGGATTGACGGCCTGAAGGACAGCGCGCTGGCGCAGGCGCTCACCAGCCCGCAAGAACAGCCGATTGTGCAGTTTCAGGCCAAAAACGATGCCCTTTACACCGTCAACGCCTCGTCGGCCCGCAAGGCTGAACGTGAAGGCGAAAGTACGCTGTGGCTGCGCGACAGTGATGACACCGTGCTCGCAAGCCTGACCTTCAGCGTCGCGCGCAGCCATGGTCAGCCGGTATTAGTGATTGGCGGCCTTCAGGGCCCACGCCGCAACGTGTCGCGCGAGGTGATTAAGCAAGCCACGCGCGCCTGCCACGGCCTGTTCCCCAAACGCGTGCTGATGGAGGTGATTTTCCAGCTGGCCGCGCGCTCCAACATCAAAGCGCTGTTTGCCGTCAGCGACGAGGGGCACGTTTTCCGCGCGCTGCGCTACCGCCTGAGCAAAGGTCGTCATTTCCACGCCAGCTACGATGAATTCTGGGACTCGCTCAACGGGAAAAAACTCTCCCCCTTCTGCTGGCAGCTGCCGCTTGAAATGGAGCGTAAATCGCTGGACGAGATTGCCAGTAAAAAACGGGCCGAATATCGCCGCCGTTTCGAGCTGTTGGATACCCTTGCGGCGTCGATAGCGTCCCGCTTTTAGACCTATACGGCCTTTCGCCAGCTACGCACAAGAATTTAACAAAACAGTCAAAAAGGGCTGGACTTTCGCCTGCCGTGTTGTGGTATGGTTGAAGCACGTGCACAGGAAGTGTGCCTGCACGGAAGGTCGATAGCCGGACGTTATCGTTCACTTTCCTGCAGATAAAAAGAGACCGAATACGATTCCTGTATTCGGTCCAGGGAAATGGCTCTTGGGAGAGAGCCGTGCGCTAAAAGTTGGCATTAATGCAGGCTAAAATCGCCTTGCCCTTTAAGAATAGATGACGACGCCAGGTTTTCCAGTCCACGGTAAAAGTGGCCTGAAAAAAAGCGTCAGAACATCATTAAACGTAAAAAAACCGCAGAGCTTTCACCAGCGACTGCGGTTTTTTATTGGAAACCAAAAGGCTAGCAGAGAGCGTCGGCTCGCTCGATAAACGGCGCCAGGCTCATCTTTTGCCCCGGGTTGGACGGGTCATCAATCTGGATCACGCTGATAGGCTGACCGTTACTTTTGCCGCTGGCAACCTGCTGCTGTGCGACGTCGTTTAACGGATACTGCACCAGCGTGCTCGGGTTAATCGCGTACAGCGCGTGGCCGGGACGACAGGTCAGCATCACCTCTTCGCGGTTAAATGCCCATTTATCTTTACCCACTTCGAAACGGCTCACGGTTATGACCTGCGGTGCCGCCAGCGCGCTGCCGGTACAGGCCAGCAGTAAAAGAGAGAGAAGTGTCTTTTTCATATGTTATTTAACCTTGTCAAAAGGGCTCCCAGGTCGCAAACAGACTGACCGTTGCCAGTACCAACGCGCCCAGCACCACTTCTGCCTGCGTCATCCTGATAAAAATCTGTTGTTCCCGCCCGGCGTCCGGGCGAAAACGTGGCACCAGAAAATACCGATTCGCCAGCGCAATTACCACCATCATTGCCACCAGCGCACATTTGAACAACAGAAGCTGTCCGTACTCTGTCTGCCAGGGAAGCCTGAAGCCGAGAATGAAAAGCGAGTTAAGAACCCCGGTGAGCAGTACGCCTGCCACCGCATAATGTCCCACGCGCGAAAAATGCATCATGGTGTAGATAGCGGCCGTTTGCCAGCGCCCCTTGGCCAGCTGCATGCAAAACAGTAGCGGCAGCAGGCCGCCCAGCCAGGTCGCCGCGCACAGCAGATGAAGCGCATGATTCAGGCGCTGGAGCGCCCCCGGCGCGCCATCGTTCATCGCCGCGTGCCCAACGCCCGCCAGCAGGACAAACTGCCCCATCGCCAGCAGCAGCAGACGCGCGCCTTTCTGTGGTGCCAGCCATGCCGCCCCCGCCGTGAGCGTCGCCAGGATAATTTGCCACAGCCAGACGCTGCCAAACTGCGTGCCCAGCACGCTGTGCCAGACGGTCGGACGCAGCGCGTCGCCCCAGCCATTCCCCATCAGCCCACTCTGGACGCCAAACATGAGGAGCGCAGCCATCAAGCTTATTAGCGCGGCAACCTGCTGCCGGGACTGAAACCGTCGCGACATCAGGCGCTGCAGTGACGTCGGGGCAAACCAGACGCTGTAGAGCGCGTTGCCAAAAATCAGCATCAGCACGCCAAAATGGATAAAGCGCAGCACCACATACAAAAACGCCAGCATGTTATTTCACGCTGAAGTGATAGCTGCCTTTGGTTTTGTGGCCGTCTACCGAGACCACGTGCCAGTCGACCCGGTAGGTACCCGCCGTCAACGTTTGTGCAAGGGGAACAATGAGCCGCGCCTTGTCTTTCTCATCACGCTTCGCCGCACCGGTTTCGATCGCCCGCTGCTGCGCATCGGTGACCACTACGCCGCTAAACCCCGGTTCGATGCCTTCAGAGAAATTCAGCGTCAGGGTCTGCGGAGCCGCCACGGTGGAATCAGCAGCGGGTGTTTGCTGCTGAAGATGAGCATGCGCCAGGGCGGCGGGCGATATTGCCGACGAGAGCAGAAAAGCCAGTGCGCATACCGCGCGGGAAGAGGATAAACCCATCGCAATCATTCCTTTTTGTTATGCCTGTTTGGTAAAGAATAACTCTGTATAATAACCGAGTCGAGGATCATCCTGCGCCCGCTTGTCATCGTCATATAATCGCGGTAACGTTGCCGCCGCACAAAAAGGAGAAGGAAATGAAGATTAATCTGGCCGCCCTTCCTCAGGACGAGATGGACAAAGTGAATGTTGATCTCGCTGCCGCTGGCGTCGCCTTCAAAGAGCGCTACAACATGCCCATCGTGGCGGAAGTCGTTGAGCGTGAGCAGCCTGCCCACCTGCGGGACTGGTTCCGCGAACGGCTGATTGCGCATCGCCTCGCCTCGGTGAACCTGTCCCGGTTACCGTACGAGCCTAAAGTTAAATAAGCTTAATATCTCGTTACACTTCCTTACGCTGATTATGGCAGGATAAGAAAACCCTGATTAACTTAGGTGTATTCTTAAATCCCAGCGACTCAGTGTAAAAGGAAGTCACGATGTCACGATGGAATATAGCGGCAGCCCAGTATGCCCGGCAGCACCTCAGCGTTGAAGATCATGTTGAACACCACCTCCGCTTTATCGATGAAGCCGCCAGGCTGCAGTGTGAGCTGCTGGTGTTTCCTGAACTCTCATTAACAGGACCGGGCGAGGCTATCTTACCTGCCCCACCGGAAGATATTCAGCTCTCCCCTCTTCTTCGCGCTGCACAGACTTACCGCATCACGGTTATCGCGGGGCTGACGCTCGAGGAGCGCGGCCAGCGTCAAAAAGGGGTCGCGCTTTTCTCGCCAAACCGTGAGGCAATCCTGCGCTATCCTCAAGGAAGCGGGGCGAGCGTAATCCCCGGGGATAAGCAGTTAACCATCATCGATAGCCAGGCTGACGCCTGCAGCCTTGATCCGCAGGCCACGTTATTTACCAGCTGCCAGGCGGTGGGAGAGAACCGATGGCGGCAGTCCATCAGTACGTTGCAGCGCTTTGCGCACAGATACGCCATCGCGGTGCTCATGGCCAATGCCCGCAGCGGCAGTGCGTTATGGGACGAGAAAGGGCAGCTTATCGTCCGTGCCGATAAAGGAGAGCTGCTGCTGACCGGTTCTCTTGGTCGCCAGGGTTGGCAAGGCGATATCATTCCTTTAGGCTAGGCGTTTTATGGTCAGGAGCGATCAATGCTGCGCGTCATCGATACCGAAACCTGCGATCTGCAGGGCGGAATAGTAGAAGTGGCCTCTGTCGACGTGGTGGACGGAAAAATAGTCAACCCGATGAGTCATCTGGTGCGGCCCGATCGTCCAATCAGCCCGCAGGCGATGGCCATCCATCGTATTACGGAATCGATGGTGGTGGACAAACCCTGGATCGAAGAGGTCATCCCGCACTATTACGGCAGCCCGTGGTACGTGGCGCACAATGCCAGCTTTGACCGCCGCGTCCTGCCGGAAATGCCCGGTGAGTGGATTTGCACCATGAAGCTGGCGCGTCGTCTGTGGCCGGGCATCAAATACAGCAATATGGCGCTGTATAAATCCCGTAAGCTCAGCGTCCGGACGCCGGAGGGGCTGCATCATCACCGCGCGCTATATGACTGCTATATCACCGCCGCGCTGCTGATTGATATCATGAATACCTCAGGCTGGACGCCAGACGACATGGCGACCATCACCGGACGCCCTGCATTACTGACGACCTTCACCTTCGGCAAATATCGTGGAAAACCGGTATCTGAAGTCGCCGATAAAGATCCGGGCTACCTGCGCTGGCTGTATAACAACCTCGACAGAATGAGCCCGGAACTGCGCCTGACGCTGAAGCACTACCTCGGTGACGCTTAACGCGCCGCCTGGCCTGGCAGCGTATCCTGCGCCAGGCCAATCAGAAACGCGTACTCCAGGGCGACACCTTCATAGGATTTAAAGCGCCCCGATTTCCCGCCGTGCCCGGAATCCATATCGGTACAGAGCAGCAGCAGATTATCGTCGGTTTTGAGCTCGCGCAGCTTCGCCACCCACTTCGCCGGTTCCCAGTACTGCACCTGCGAATCATGCAGGCCGGTCGTCACCAGCATATGCGGGTACGCTTTAGCGTCCACGTTATCGTAGGGGCTGTACTCTTTCATGTAGCGGTAGTAGGTCTCATCCTGAGGATTCCCCCACTCCTCAAACTCCCCGGTCGTTAACGGAATAGATTCATCCAGCATGGTGGTGACCACATCCACAAACGGCACCTGCGCTACCACGCCTTTAAAACGGTCCGGACGTTGATTGATCGCAGCGCCCATCAGCATACCGCCCGCGCTTCCCCCCATACCGAAGCAGAGTTCAGGATCGCCATAACCTTGATCAATGAGCGCATCACACACGTCGAGGTAGTCGTGGAAGGTATTCTTCTTTCTCAGGAATTTACCGTCTTCATACCACTGCTGGCCCAGCTCGCCGCCGCCCCGGATATGGGCGATGGCGTAAACGAAGCCGCGATCGAGAAGGCTCAGCCTGCTTCCGCTGAAGTCGGCATCCATGCTGGACCCGTATGAGCCGTAGCCATACACCAGAAGCGGGTTCTTACCCTTGTTGAAATACGCTTTGTGATAGACCAGCGAAACCGGCACTTCGGTACCGTCCCGGGCGGCTATCCACAGGTGTTCGCTGCGGTAGTTATCGGACTCAAACCCTTTCACTTCCGCCTGTTTAATGACCTGACGCTGCCCGGTATCCATATCCAGCTCAAAGAGGGTGTCCGGCGTGGTCATGGACGAATAACCGTAGCGCAGACGGGACGATTCAGGCTCAGGGTTAAACCCAATCCACGTCACGTACGCCGGGTCATCGAACGCGATGCCCACCACCTCCCGCGTTTTACGGTTGATTTGCCGAATACTGGTCAACCCTCGCTGACGCTCTTCCACCACCAGCCAGTCGGTAAACAGCGTAAAGCCTTCCAGCATCACCTGTTCCCGGGCGGGAATGAGCACTTCCCATTTGCGCTCATCGCGCACCTTGGTTTTGTAGAGGCCAAAGTTTTTACCTTCCCGATTAGAGCGCAGGTAGAAGCTGTGCTGGAAGTGATCCAGACTGTATTCATGATCTTTACGGCGCGGCAGGAAGCACAGCGGCTGCGCATCGGGCAGCTCTGCATCCAGCAGCATAACTTCTGACGTGGTCGCGCTGGCGAGGTGGATAATCACATAGTGGCGTGATGACGTTTTGTGCAGGCTGACATAAAACGTCTCGTCTTTCTCTTCATACACCAGTTCATCGTCGGCGGACGCTGTACCCACCGTATGCCGCCAGACCTGATACGGCAGCAGCGTGGAGGCATGCTTTTTGACGTAATAAACCGTTTCGGAATCATTTGCCCAGACAAAGTCCGGAGAGACATTCTCCAGCATCTCCGGATACCAGTTCCCCGTGTCCAGATTGCGGAAACGCAGGCCGTACTGGCGACGTGAGAGATAATCTTCCGCCAGCGCCATAATGGCGTTGTCCGGGGAGATGGACATCCCGCCGAGCGTATAAAACTCGCTGTGGGCCGCACGCTGGTTGGCATCAAGCAGAACATCCCAGTCATCCCATTCGGCGCTCAGCACCGACTGTCGCTGATAGATGGGGTATTCATTGCCTGGTTCATAGATATGGCGATAGCGGTAACCATTTTTGGTCCAGGGCGCGGAGACGTCGCGCTGGGGAACACGCTGAACCATCTCGTTCAGCAGCCGATCCTGCAGCGCCTGCTGGCTGGACATGACCTTACGACCATAGTCGTTTTCCTGGTTCAGATAGTCGAGCACGTCTGGCCGGGAACGAGAATCGTCCCGCAGCCAGTAATAGTTGTCTATACGCGTATCGCCATGCGTGGTGATCGCATAAGGAGTACGTCGGGCTTTAGGTGGCATGTCACTTTTCTTTTGAGTTTTACACCCTATAAGGTTGGCAAAACCCACGCATGATGCAAGCGAAACGTGGCAACCCGGCGTAATTACACGCCCTGTAACGTCTGTTTTTGCTGCTGAATATCCTTTTCAATGCCCTCCCGGACATCCTGTGGAATTTTCAGCGCATCGCCCAGCGCGTTGAGGTAGCTGCGCTCCATAAAGTGATCGACATCAATAGCGGCACAGCTCAGGAAGTAAAGCTCAAGCGCCTCCTCCTCGTTCTTGACGCTGAGCGCCAGACGCTGCGGATCGAGCGGCTGCTCGATAGCCTGCGCAACCAGCGTTCTGCCCTGCTCTTCTACACCCGCTTCGCGCAGCTGCTGTTCAATTGCCGACCGCTCTTTATCGTCGATATGACCATCGCTTTTCGCGGCAAACACCAGCGCCAGAATAAGCCGCTCCGTGCGGATATCCAGCGGCGAGACGTGCTGCCCATACTGGGGTTCATCCTGATGCGCGGTGCGCACTTTGTCCTTATATTTGTTCCACAGTACCGTACCCGCAATGGCCCCTCCGCCCGCCAGCAGCGCGCCGGTGCCGTATTTTGCCAGCAGCTTACGGGATGATTTATTCGCCACCAGCAGGCCTGCCAGCCCGCCGAGCGCGCCCGGCACCAGCAGCTTGCTCAGACCTTGTTCGCCTGTCGCACCGGCTTTCTGGCCCAACATGGATTGCAATTGATTCAACCAACCTGACATGATTTCCCTCACTTAACAGTGCGTATGCTTCACAGCCTAAGCGAGCGGACGTCAGGAAATGTCTGGCAGCACTAAAGAAGCGCAAATTTCTTGCCGGTCTCCTTCTCCCGTGGCAAGACAGACGCAAACGTTTTCGTTTATACTGCGCGCAACTTTTTCAGGGGGATTGTTATGACTCGTTTAGGAACCGCGCTGCGACCTGCAGCGACGCGCGTAATGCTGTTGGGATCGGGAGAACTGGGAAAAGAGGTCGCCATTGAGTGCCAGCGTTTAGGCGTTGAGATTATTGCCGTTGACCGATATCCCGATGCCCCTGCAATGCACGTTGCCCATCGTTCTTATGTGATTAACATGCTGGACGGTGAGGCGCTGCGCGCGCTTGTCGCGAAAGAAAAACCGGATTTCGTGGTGCCCGAAATTGAAGCCATAGCAACAGATACGCTGCTTGCTCTTGAACAGGAAGGCCAGCGCGTGGTGCCCTGCGCCAACGCCGCAAAGCTGACGATGAACCGGGAGGGGATCCGTCGTCTGGCGGCGGAAGAGCTGCAGCTCCCGACGTCCAGCTACCGTTTTGCGGGCGATAAAGGCGAGTTCCTGAAGGCCGTCGAGGAGATTGGCTACCCGTGCATCATTAAGCCGGTGATGAGCTCTTCCGGTAAAGGTCAGAGCTTTATTCGCGACATCAGCGCGCTGGACAAGGCATGGGACTACGCCCAGCAGGGCGGTCGCGCCGGTGCCGGACGGGTTATCGTCGAAGGCGTAGTAAAGTTTGATTTTGAAATTACGCTGCTGACCGTCAGCGCGGTGGACGGCGTCCACTTCTGCGACGCCATTGGTCACCGTCAGGAGGATGGCGACTACCGTGAATCGTGGCAGCCTCAGCAGATGAGCGCCCTGGCGCTGGAGCGTGCTCAGGAGATCGCCCGCAAAACCGTACTGGCGCTGGGCGGTTACGGCCTGTTCGGCGTGGAGCTGTTCGTCTGCGGTGATGAGGTGATATTCAGCGAAGTCTCCCCTCGCCCGCACGATACCGGCATGGTGACGCTTATCTCCCAGGATCTCTCAGAGTTCGCGCTGCACGTTCGCGCCTTCCTCGGCCTGCCGGTTGGCGGGATTCGTCAGTATGGCCCGGCGGCATCGGCGGTGATCCTGCCCCAGCTGAGCAGCCAGAATGTGACGTTTGATAATGTGGAGGGTGCCACAGGCGCGGGCCTGCAGGTCCGTCTCTTCGGCAAGCCGGAGATTGACGGCACGCGTCGTCTGGGCGTTGCACTAGCGACCGGCGATTCGGTAGACGATGCCGTCGCACGAGCAAAAACAGCCGCTGCGAGCGTTAAGGTCGCAGGATAAAAAAAAACGGGCCAGATGGCCCGTTTCTCACATTGCGAATCGCTTACTGCTTCGCACCTTCAACCGCTTCGCGAGCCAGTTTGGTGATGCGATCCCAGTCGCCTGCTTCCAGCGCGTCTGCCGGAACCAGCCATGAGCCGCCGATGCACAGCACGCTTTTCAGCGCCAGGTAGTCACGGTAGTTCGCCGGGGAGATCCCGCCGGTTGGGCAGAAACGCACCTGAGAGAACGGGCCTGCGATCGCCTGCAGCGCTTTGGTGCCGCCGTTCGCCTCAGCCGGGAAGAATTTGAACTCTTTCAGACCGTAGTCCATGCCCAGCATCAGTTCTGACACGGTGCTGATACCCGGGATCAGAGGAATAGAGCCTTCGGTCGCGGCTTTCAGCAGCGGCTCAGTCAGGCCCGGGCTGATCGCGAACTGCGCGCCGGCTTCGGTCACTTCAGCCAGCTGCTGTGCATTCAGAACGGTACCTGCACCGATAATGGCGTCCGGCACTTCTTTGGCGATAGCGCGGATTGCGTCCATCGCACACGCGGTACGCAGCGTCACTTCCAGTACACGAACACCACCTGCAACCAGCGCTTTCGCCATCGGTACGGCGTGCTCCAGTTTATTCACCACGATAACCGGCACGACGGGGCCCGTTGTCAGGATTGCTTCTGCACTTGTTTTCCAGTTTTTCATCAGAGTCTTCTCTCGCCAGATCGTTAAAATCAAGTCGTCTTAAAACGTAATACAGGTTGCGCCCTGCTCCGCGCCGGACAGTTTCTCACGCAGCGCACCAAACATTTCACGGCCGGTACCCACGCGCGACGCGCTCAGGTCAGGAATATGGGGCTTACGTGCCGCCAGCTCTGCTTCATCAACCAGAAGGGTGAGCTCACCGGTTTGACCGTTTACGCGAATCATGTCGCCATCACGGACTTTCGCCAGCAAGCCGCCATCGTAGGCTTCCGGGGTCACGTGAATAGCAGAAGGCACTTTACCCGATGCGCCAGAGAGGCGTCCATCGGTCACCAGCGCAATTTTGAAACGGCGGTCCAATAATACACCAAGTGGTGGCATAAGTTTATGTAATTCTGGCATCCCGTTGGCTTTTGGCCCCTGATGGCGGACAACCACCACGCAGTCTTTGTCGAGAAGACCGGCATCGAAGGCAGGCAGAACGTCGTGCTGGCTCTCAAATACCACGGCCGGCGCTTCGATAACCTGGTTCTCTTCCGGAACGGCTGAGGTTTTCATGACCGCCCGGCCCAGGTTGCCGCTCAGCACCTTCGTACCGCCGTGCTGAGAGAACGGTTTATCGATGGTCGCAATCACCTGCGCATCCAGAGAAGCGCTCGCGCCGTCACGCCAGTCCAGCTCGCCGTTGTTCAGCCATGGTTCCAGGGTGTAGCGCTGCAGACCAAAGCCCGCCACCGTGTTGACGTCCTCATGCAGCAGGCCGCCTTTCAGCAGTTCGCGCATCAGTACCGGTACGCCGCCCGCCGCCTGGAAGTGGTTAATATCGGCCGGACCGTTCGGATACAGGCGCGCCATCAGCGGCACCACGGAAGAGATGTCGGAGAAGTCATCCCAGTTGATCAGAATACCCGCCGCGCGCGCCATCGCCACCAGGTGCATGGTGTGGTTGGTTGAGCCCCCCGTTGCCAGCAGCGCGACAATGCCGTTGACCACGACTTTCTCGTCGACCATTTTGCCCATCGGCATCCACTCGTTGCCGTTCCCGGTCAGTCGGGTGACCTGACGTGCCGCGGCTTCGGTCAGCGCCTGACGCAGCGGCGCATCCGGCTGGATGAAGGAGGAGCCAGGAAGCTGCATCCCCATAAACTCAACCACCATCTGGTTGGTGTTGGCCGTACCGTAGAAGGTGCAGGTGCCGGGCGCATGGTAGGACGCGGCTTCGGCTTCCAGCAGTGCCTGACGGTCAGCTTTGCCTTCCGCATACAGCTGGCGGATACGCACTTTTTCTTTATTAGGCAGGCCGCTTGCCATCGGACCCGACGGGACAAAGATCGCCGGCAGATGACCAAACGACAGCGCCGCCATCACCAGACCCGGGACGATCTTATCGCATACGCCCAGGTAAAGCGCACCATCGAACATGTTATGCGACAGGCCGACCGCCGCAGACATCGCGATCACTTCGCGGCTCAGGAGCGACAGCTCCATGCCATCCTGACCCTGCGTCACACCGTCACACATCGCCGGTACGCCGCCTGCAACCTGCCCCACCGCGTTTACGCTGTGCAGTGCTTTACGGATGATGTTCGGGTAGACCTCGTACGGCTGGTGCGCGGAGAGCATGTCGTTATAGGAGGTGATGATGGCGATATTGTTACGCAGCATGCTTTTCAGGGAGTCTTTATCGCCAGGCTGACAGGCGGCAAAGCCGTGCGCCAGGTTACCACAGGCCAGCTGGGAGCGATGGACCGTCTCACTCTTCGCTTGTTCGATACGGGCGAGGTAGGCAGAACGGGTCTCTTTCGAGCGCTCTGCAATGCGTTGTGTTACGCGTAACAATGTCGGATTCATAAAAGCTCCTCTAATTTATCTGTCCGGGCTCGGGAGTTTACAAAGTCGCTGGCAGTTGTTAACAACGCTGAAACGCTTGCTGTCCGGAGCTCAGGGGCAAAATCGCTTCCGGCAGTGTAATAAAAAAAGCTCCGCGGGGAAATCCACGCGGAGCTTAAAAGATTAAAAAAGTGCCACTTACTGTGTTAGATCATGTTACCGGTAAAATAACACCTTCGGGCTAGAGGATTGCCCTACTCGAACTCGTTCCAGGAGCGACCGTCGCGGGTGATCATCGCCACGGAGGCGACAGGTCCCCAGGTGCCTGCCTGATACGGTTTCGGCGCATCCTGATCGGCAGCCCAAGCTTCGGTGATGGAGTCGACCCATTTCCACGCCTCTTCCACTTCGTCGCGGCGGACGAACAGCGCCTGGATACCGCGCATGGTTTCCAGCAGCAGACGCTCGTAAGCATCCGCCAGGTGCGTTTCGTTGAAGGTTTCGGAGTAGCTCAAATCCAGCTTAGTGGTTTGCAGGTTGTGCTTGTGATCCAGCCCCGGCACTTTGTTCAGGATCTGGATGTCCACGCCCTCGTCCGGCTGCAGACGAATAGTCAGCTTGTTCTGCGGCAGCTCCTGCCATGACTCTTTGAACAGGTTCAGCTCTGGGTTTTTGAAGTAGACAACCACTTCAGAGCATTTTGCCGGCAGACGTTTGCCGGTGCGCAGGTAGAACGGAACGCCCGCCCAGCGCCAGTCGTCGATATCCACACGGATCGCGACAAAAGTCTCGGTGTTGCTGGCCTTGTTCGCGCCCTCTTCTTCCAGGTAGCCAGGGACTTTTTTACCCTGAGCAAACCCGGCGGTGTACTGGCCGCGAACGGTCTTCTCACGCACGTTAGAACGGTCGATACGACGCAGTGATTTCAGCACCTTCACTTTTGCGTCACGAATGCTGTCCGCCGTCAGGTCTGACGGGGGTGACATTGCAATCATGCACAGAATTTGCAGCAGGTGGTTCTGGATCATGTCGCGCATCTGGCCGGCCTGGTCAAAGTAACCCCAGCGACCTTCAATACCCACCTCTTCGGCCACGGTGATTTCCACGTGATCGATGGTGCGGTTATCCCAGTTATTCACGAACAGGGAGTTAGCAAAGCGCAGCGCCAGCAGGTTCAGCACCGTCTCTTTACCGAGATAGTGGTCGATACGGTAAACCTGGCACTCTTCGAAGTACTCGCCCACCTGGTCATTGATTTCACGTGAAGTCGCAAGCGACGTGCCCAGCGGTTTCTCCATGACCACGCGTGCGGGTTTGGCATTCAGCTTCGCTTCGCCAAGCCCTTTACAGATGGCGCCGAAGGTGCTTGGCGGCATCGCGAAATAGTTAATGGTGACGCGGTTTTTTTGATCCAGCATCTCGCCCAAACGGGAGAACGCACTTACGTCGTTCACGTCCAGGTTGCAGAAATCCAGGCGTCCGCTCAGCGTGTCCCACAAACTTTCATCAATTTTCTCTTTCATGAAAGTTTCGAGCGCCTCGCGCACGACTTTTGTATACGCGTCCTTGTCCCAGTCGGCGCGCCCTACCCCCAGGATACGGGTATCCGGATGAAGCTGGCCCGCTTTCTCCAGTTGATACAGGGAAGGCAGCAATTTACGGCGTGCAAGATCGCCTTTCGCGCCGAAAATGACCAGGTCACATGCCTGGGCTGTTTGCGTTACCGCCATGTCATTCTCCTCAGTTGGATCACCTGGTACTTCTGCCAGGTATCGTTGTAATTTTATTACAATGCACTGTACTGCTTTTACGTCATTCCTGAAACCATTAGCGCTTAACGTCGCGTGCGATACCGCGGTTTTTCAGGGTTCACGCCTGTGCGCATCAGCAATGACGTAAAAACCGCTGATTCTTTGTTCTGTTGGGCCACTGTAAAACCCGACATCGATCAAGTAATGAAAAAAAACAACAGCTTTTCATGTCGACTGTTACCCTTTAAGAAAACACAGGGGTAATATCGGCTAAATCGAATCAAGATTTCATCTATACATGAAATCGTTTCTTCCCCCATGAGCGCCTTGTTAACAATGAACATGCTGGAAAAAATCCAGTTTCAACTGGAACACCTTAGCAAATCCGAGCGAAAAGTGGCTGAAGTTATTCTCGCCTCTCCCGCTCAGGCGATTCATTCAAGCATCGCCGCTCTGGCTCAGGAATCGGGCGTCAGCGAACCGACGGTTAACCGGTTCTGCAGAAGCCTTGAAACGCGCGGCTTCCCTGATTTTAAACTGCATCTTGCCCAAAGTCTGGCAAACGGCACGCCCTATGTTAATCGCAATGTCGATGAAGACGACAGCGTTGATGCCTACACGGCGAAAATATTTGAGTCCGCTATGGCGACCCTCGACCATGTTCGCCAGTCGCTGGACATGAGTTCGGTGAATCGCGCCGTGGATTTGCTGACGCAGGCCAAACGTATTGCCTTCTTTGGCCTTGGCTCCTCCGCCGCCGTTGCGCATGATGCCATGAACAAGTTTTTCCGCTTTAACGTTCCCGTTATCTATTCCGATGACATCGTGCTGCAACGCATGAGCTGTATGAACTGCAGTGAAGATGATGTGGTGGTCCTGATCTCGCACACCGGGCGCACGAAAAGCCAGGTTGAACTGGCGCAGCTGGCGCGTGAAAATGATGCCATGGTGATCGCCCTGACGACGGCAGGTACGCCGCTGGCGCGAGAGGCGACGCTCGCCATCACGCTCGACGTGCCGGAAGACACCGACATGTATATGCCCATGGTGTCGCGTCTGGCGCAGCTCACGGTGATTGACGTGCTCGCGACCGGCTTTACCCTGCGTCGGGGTGCAAAATTCAGGGATAACTTGAAGCGGGTCAAGGAAGCGCTGAAGGAATCGCGTTTTGATAAAGAATTGCTTATAAAGAGCGATGTTCCCTAATAACTAAGTTGTAACGATTTACGGCATTCGGTCCCCTCCCTGCTGCCTTGTAGCAGAAGACGGCCGATTCATTGTTCACGCAACACCAAAGTTGTTTCAGTCAACGGAGTATTACATGTCCAGAAGGCTTCGCAGAACCAAGATCGTAACCACCTTAGGCCCGGCAACCGATCGCGATAATAATCTTGAAAAGATTATCGCCGCAGGCGCCAACGTGGTGCGTATGAACTTCTCTCACGGTACACCAGAAGACCATAAACTACGTGCAGACAAGGTACGTGAGATCGCGGCTAAACTGGGCCGCCATGTTGCCATCCTCGGGGATCTCCAGGGTCCAAAAATCCGTGTATCGACCTTCAAAGAGGGAAAAGTTTTCCTCAATATCGGTGATAAATTCCTGCTCGATGCCAACCTGAGCAAAGGCGAAGGCGATAAAGAGAAAGTCGGGATCGACTATAAAGGCCTGCCTGCTGACGTGGTGCCAGGCGACATCCTGCTGCTCGACGACGGTCGCGTTCAGCTGAAAGTGCTGGAAGTTCAGGGGATGAAGGTGTTCACCGAAGTGACCGTCGGCGGCCCGCTCTCCAACAATAAAGGTATCAACAAGCTCGGCGGCGGCCTCTCTGCAGAAGCGCTGACCGAAAAAGACAAAGCGGACATCGTGACCGCGGCGCAAATTGGCGTGGACTATCTGGCCGTCTCCTTCCCGCGCTGTGGCGAAGATCTGAACTATGCTCGCCGCCTGGCACGCGATGCCGGCTGCGATGCGAAGATCGTCGCAAAAGTGGAGCGTGCTGAAGCCGTGTGCGACCAGGACGCCATGGACGACGTGATTCTGGCCTCTGACGTGGTGATGGTTGCCCGCGGTGATCTGGGCGTGGAAATTGGCGACCCGGAACTGGTCGGCATCCAGAAGGCACTGATTCGCCGCGCGCGCCAGCTGAACCGTTCGGTGATCACGGCGACCCAGATGATGGAGTCGATGATCACCAACCCAATGCCAACCCGTGCAGAAGTAATGGACGTGGCGAACGCCGTACTGGATGGTACCGATGCGGTTATGCTGTCAGCTGAAACGGCTGCGGGCCAGTATCCTGCGGAAACCGTCGCGGCAATGGCGCGCGTTTGCCTGGGCGCTGAGAAGATCCCAAGCATCAACGTGTCTAAACACCGTCTGGATATTCAGTTCGACAACGTGGAAGAAGCGATCGCGATGTCTGCGATGTACGCTGCCAACCACCTGAAAGGCGTTACCGCGATCATCACCATGACCGAATCCGGTCGTACCGCGCTGATGACGTCTCGTATCAGCTCCGGCCTGCCGATCTTCGCGATGTCCCGTCACGAGCGTACGCTGAACCTGACGGCGCTGTATCGCGGCGTGACGCCGGTTTACTTCGACAGCACCAGCGACGGCGTTGCCGCGGCGCACGATGCGGTGAACCTGCTGCGCGACAAAGGTTATCTGGTGTCCGGTGATATTGTCATCGTGACGCAGGGTGATGTGATGAGCACCATCGGCTCAACCAATACCACGCGCGTACTGACCGTAGAGTAAGATCCGATCCCCTCTCCCCCACGGGGAGAGGGATGGGGTGAGGGGGAAGATTTATTATTTCCTCGGGAAAAGCTCTTTACGCTTGTACGGCTCTGTTTCTCCCGGTTTACGCGTTTTCAGCAGCTTCAGTATCCACGTGTACTGTTCGGTATGCGGCCCCACCAGCAGCTCTACCTCTTCATTCATACGACGCGCGATGGTGTTATCGTCTGCAGTCAGCAGGTCATCCATCGGCGGGCGCACCTCAATGCTCAGGCGATGCGTTTTGCCATCGTAGACCGGGAACAGCGGGATCACGCGAGCACGGCACACCTTCATCAGGCGACCAATCGCAGGCAGCGTGGCTTTGTAGGTGGCAAAGAAATCGACGAACTCACTGTGCTCCGGGCCATGATCCTGATCCGGCAGGTAATATCCCCAGTACCCCTGGCGTACCGATTGAATAAACGGCTTGATGCCGTCGTTTCGCGCATGCAGGCGTCCGCCAAAACGACGGCGCACGGTGTTCCAGACAAAATCATAGATCTTGTTACCCTGGTTATGGAACATCGCTGCCATTTTCTGTCCCTGAGAGGCCATGAGCATCGCCGGAATATCCACACCCCAGCCGTGAGGCACCAGGAAAATCACCTTCTCATCATTGCGACGCATTTCTTCAATGATTTCCAGCCCTTTCCAGTCAACGCGATTGACGATCTTCTCCGGGCCTTTCAGCGCCAGCTCGGCCATCATCGCCATCGCCTGAGGCGCAGTGGTATACATGGCATCAATGATCGCCTCACGCTCGGCGTCGCTTTTTTCAGGGAAGCAGTAATAGAGGTTAATCTGCGCACGACGGCGCGCACTTTTACCCAGACGCCCGGCGAGGCGACCGATTTTGCCCAGTACCGGATCGCGCACGGTGGCGGGCAACATCGCAATCCCTGCAAACGCGTAAACGCCAAGCCAGGCGCCCCAGTGACGCGGGTGGCGGAAAGATTTTTCAAACTCAGGAATGTATTCAATATTGTTTTTTTTGGTTTCCATGCGGGTTCCAGGGTCTGGTGACGCAAAAATTTATTCAGATAGTGTAGCGATGCAGCCGCTCGCACACAAAAGAAAAAGCCGGCGCATAGGGCGTCGGCTTTTTACTAAAACGAGATGGCTTAGTCGAAGCGTAACTGCGGCATCACTTCTTTGACCTGTGCCAGGTAATCAGTACGATCTTTACCGGTCAGCCCCTCGGTGCGCGGCAGTTTCGCCGTCAGCGGATTCACCGCCTGCTGGTTGATCCACACTTCATAGTGCAGGTGTGGGCCCGTTGAGCGTCCGGTATTACCGGAAAGTGCAATGCGGTCACCGCGTTTCACTTTCTGACCCGGTTTAACCAGCAGCTTACGCAGGTGCATATAGCGGGTGGTGTAAGTGCGACCATGACGAATGGCAACGTAATACCCTGCAGCACCGCTGCGTTTCGCCATGACCACTTCACCATCCCCAACCGACAGCACTGGCGTGCCCTGCGGCATAGCGAAGTCAACGCCACGGTGCGGCGCTACGCGCCCGGTCACCGGGTTCAGACGACGCGGGTTGAAGTTGGAGGAGACGCGGAACTGTTTCGCCGTTGGGAAGCGCAGGAAGCCTTTCGCAAGCCCTGTGCCGCTGCGGTCATAGAACTTGCCGTCTTCCGCACGAATGGCGTAATAATCTTTACCGTCGGAACGCAGGCGTACGCCGACCAGCTGGCTTTGCTCACGTTTGCCGTCCAGCATTTCGCGGGACATCAGCACGGAGAATTCATCGCCTTTTTTCAGCTTACGGAAATCCATCTGCCACTGCATGGCCTTGATAACCGAACTGATTTCAGCGCTGGTCAGGCCCGCGTCACGCGCGCTGGATACAAAGCTGGCGCCAACGGTACCGTTCATCACGCTGTTGACCCAGTCGCCCTGCTGCATTTCGCTGGTCATTTTAAAACCGTTAGCAGTGCGATCGTAGGTGCGGGTTTCGCGTCGGGACATCTCCCACGTAAGGCGCTGTAAATCACCGTCAGCGGTCAAGGTCCAGGAGAGCTGCTGACCAATTTTCAGGTTACGCAGCTCTTTGTCCGAGGCTGCAAGCTGGCTGATATTTCCCATATCAATGCCGTACTGGTTAAGAACGCTGCTCAGCGTATCGCCAGTGGAGACGACATATTCATGGATCCCCGCTTCATTCTGAATTTTGTCATCCAGCTCATCCTGAGGGATGGCTTCATCTTCCTGCGCGGCCTGGTCAATAGGTTCACTGGCCTCAGGCAGCAGCGAACGAATCTCGCTTTTCTCAAGCTCGATGGTTTTGATGATAGGGGCAGAACTCGGGTGGTAAACATAGGGCCGCCAAACGGCGACCGCTAAGGTGAGAACTGTAAGCGACCCCAGCATAACGCGATGGGGTCGAGGCAGATTGTTAAATGCCAGGGCGACAGAGCGGGCTATCTGTTGCACGTATTCACTTCCTCGTTAATCTCCTTTCAGGCAGCTCGCATACTGATTCGCCAGTTGACTGAGAAACTGCGAATAGCTCGCTTTGCTCAACTGGATGTTCGTACCAAGCGGGTCAAGGGTTCCCATGCGCACGGACGTTCCCCTGGCCACGGCTTCTACGACCGCTGGCCTGAACTGTGGCTCAGCAAAAACGCATGTCGCTTTCTGCTCAACCAGCTGTGTTCTGATTTCATGTAAACGCTGCGCACCAGGCTGGATTTCAGGGTTGACGGTAAAGTGCCCCAGCGGGGTCAGGCCGTAGTGTTTTTCGTAATAGCCATAGGCGTCATGAAAAACGAAATACCCTTTTCCTTTTAGCGGTGCGAGCTCGGTACCCACCTGCTTGTCGGTTGCCGCTAATTGAGCTTCAAACGCCTTCAGGTTGGCGTCGAGTTGGACTCGACTTTGCGGCATAAGTTCCACTAATTTGTCATGGATTGCAACCGCCGACAGCCGCGCTATCTCTGGTGAGAGCCAGAGATGCATGTTGTACTCGCCATGATGGTGATGTGCATCACCTTTTTCGTCCTCTGCATGATGATGACCCTCTTCGTCACCGTCATCATCAGACCCTTTCATGAGCAAGGGTTTTACGCCCGACAGTTCGGCAATCGTGACCTGTTTTTCTGCCGGGATCTGTTTCGCTGACTTTTGCATGAAGGCTTCCATCTCTGGGCCAATCCAAACCACTAAGTCTGCGTTTTGTAAGCGTTTTACATCCGAAGGGCGTAATGAATAATCATGTTCAGATGCACCGTCAGGGAGTAACACCTGGGTCTCAGTCACCCCGTCTGCGATAGCAGAAGCGATGAATCCAATCGGTTTTAGCGAAGCGACAACGGCGGCGTTAACATCTTGTGCTGTCGAACCCCAAAGGGCAGCGGATAATGCTGCGAAAAGAAGCGTATTTTTATGTAACATAATGCGACTAATCATCGTAATGAATGAGTGGAATGTGATATTATAACATCCGATGACTTCTGCAAGCTTAAATTGATATGACGACTTTGGTTTCTCTCGAAAATATTTCGGTCTCCTTCGGCCAGCGCCGCGTTCTTTCTGATGTTTCGCTGGAACTGAAGCCCGGTAAAATTCTGACGCTGCTTGGCCCTAACGGTGCCGGCAAATCGACGCTCGTGCGCGTGGTGCTCGGCCTGGTAGCACCTGATAAAGGGGTGATCAAACGCGAAGACAAGCTGCGTATTGGCTATGTGCCGCAAAAATTACACCTGGACGCCACGCTGCCGCTGACGGTTAGCCGCTTTCTGCGGCTGCGCCCCGGTACGCATAAAGCGGACATTCTCCCTGCGCTGAAGCGCGTGCAGGCGGGCCACCTCGTTGACGCCCCCCTGCAAAAACTCTCCGGGGGCGAAACCCAGCGTGTGCTGCTTGCCCGCGCGCTGCTCAGTAGCCCACAGCTGCTGGTACTGGATGAACCCACGCAGGGTGTGGACGTCAACGGTCAGGTTGCGCTGTATGACCTGATCGATCAGCTCCGCCGCGAGCTCGACTGTGCCGTGCTTATGGTCTCCCACGACCTGCATCTGGTCATGGCGAAAACCGACGAAGTGCTGTGCCTGAACCATCACATCTGCTGCTCCGGTACGCCGGAAGTGGTGTCGATGCACCCTGAATTTATCTCCATGTTTGGCCACCGGGGCGCGGAGCAGCTTGGCATTTATCGCCATAATCACAATCACCGCCATGATTTACAGGGACGAATTGTCCTGCGCCGGGGAAATGGACACTCATGATTGAACTGTTACTGCCCGGCTGGCTGGCCGGGATTATGCTTGCCTGCGCCGCGGGCCCGCTTGGCTCGTTTGTGGTATGGCGCAGAATGTCCTATTTCGGCGATACCCTGGCGCACGCCTCTCTGCTGGGCGTTGCTTTTGGCCTGCTGCTGGATGTGAATCCGTTTTACGCCGTTATCGTCGTGACGCTGCTGCTGGCCGCCGGTCTGGTCTGGCTGGAAAAACGCCCTCACCTTGCCATTGATACGCTGCTTGGCATTATGGCGCACAGCGCATTGTCGCTGGGTCTGGTGGTGGTGAGCCTGATGTCGAACATCCGCGTTGACCTGATGGCCTACCTGTTTGGCGATCTTCTTGCCGTTACGCCGGAAGACCTCATCTCTATCGCCATCGGGGTCGTGTTGGTGCTGGGTATTTTGCTGTGGCAATGGCGGAATTTGCTGGCGATGACCGTCAGCCCGGATCTGGCGTTCGTGGACGGCGTGAAGTTACAGCGCGTAAAATTGCTGCTAATGCTGGTGACGGCGTTGACCATAGGCGTGGCGATGAAGTTTGTCGGGGCGCTGATTATCACCTCTTTGCTGATCATTCCTGCGGCGACGGCGCGACGCTTTGCCCGTACGCCGGAACAGATGGCGGGTGTGGCCGTTATTATCGGAATGATTGCGGTAACGGGGGGGTTAACCTTCTCCGCGTTTTACGACACGCCTGCGGGGCCGTCGGTGGTGCTGTGCGCGGCGGTGCTGTTTATCTTCAGTATGATGAAGAAAGCCGCGGTTTGATATTTTGCCCGGTGGCGCTTCGCTTACCGGGCCTACAAAACCGTTCCGTAGGCCGGGTAAGGCGTAGCCGCCACCCGGCATTTTTTATGGCATTGCGGGCGGAGTGATTCCAAAATGATTCCACGCCCGCACCGTTGCCATACGTCCACGCGGGGTACGCTGTAAGAAGCCCTGCTGGATCAGATACGGCTCCAGCACGTCCTCAATCGTCTCACGCTCTTCCCCAATGGCTGCCGCCAGGTTGTCCAGCCCGACCGGGCCGCCGAAGAACTTGTCCAGCACGGCCAGCAGCAGCTTGCGGTCCATATAGTCGAAGCCTTCCGCATCGACGTTGAGCATATCCAGCGCCTGAGCGGCAATCTCAACGGAAATCGTGCCATCGTGCTTCACTTCGGCAAAGTCACGCACGCGGCGCAAGAGACGGTTAGCAATACGCGGCGTACCGCGAGAGCGTTTCGCCACTTCAAACGCCCCTTCCTCACTCATCTCCAGCCCCATGTAGCGCGCGCTGCGACCAACGATATGCTGAAGATCTGCAACCTGGTAAAACTCCAGGCGCTGCACAATACCAAAGCGGTCGCGCAGCGGAGAGGTCAACGACCCGGCACGCGTCGTCGCGCCAATCAGGGTGAACGGCGGCAGGTCGATTTTGATGGAGCGAGCAGCCGGACCTTCGCCAATCATGATATCCAGCTGATAGTCTTCCATCGCCGGATAGAGCACCTCTTCCACCACCGGAGACAGGCGGTGGATCTCATCGATAAACAGCACGTCGTGCGGTTCAAGGTTGGTCAGCATCGCCGCCAGATCGCCCGCTTTCTCCAGCACCGGACCGGACGTGGTGCGCAGGTTCACGCCCATTTCATTGGCAACGATATTTGCCAGCGTGGTTTTGCCTAAGCCAGGAGGGCCGAAAATCAGCAGGTGATCGAGCGCGTCGCCGCGCAGCTTAGCCGCCTGGATGAAAATCTCCATCTGGGAACGGACCTGCGGCTGGCCAATATATTCATCCAGCAGCTTTGGGCGGATCGCGCGATCCACCACGTCCTCTGCCTGAAGGGTGCCTGCCGATACCAGACGGTCTGCTTCAATCATCCTTTACCTCACAATGCAGCGCGCAGCGCTTCACGAATCAGGGTTTCACTGCTGGCATCCGGTTTAGCAACTTTGCTCACCATACGGCTGGCCTCCTGAGGTTTATAGCCCAGCGCCACCAGTGCAGCAACCGCTTCCTGCTCGGCGTCATCCGCTGTTGGCGCACCAGGAGAGGTTAGCACCAGATCGGCTGCAGGCGTAAAGAGGTCCCCATGCAGGCCTTTAAAGCGGTCTTTCATTTCGACAATCAGACGCTCAGCGGTTTTCTTACCGATGCCCGGAAGCTTAATCAGCGCCGCGGGATCTTCGCGCTCAACGGCATTCACAAACTGCGGTGCAGACATACCAGAGAGGATAGCAAGCGCCAGCTTTGGCCCGACGCCGTTGGTTTTAATCAGCTCGCGGAACAGGGTACGTTCCTGCTTATTGTTGAAGCCGTACAGCAGCTGGGCATCTTCACGCACCACAAACTGGGTAAAGACTATCGCCTCTTTGCCCGCGTCCGGCAGCTCGTAGAAGCAGGTCATCGGCATATGGACTTCATAGCCCACGCCACCCACTTCCAGCAGCACTAACGGGGGTTGTTTTTCAATAATGATGCCTCTGAGTCTGCCTATCACGTGACGCTCCTGCGTTCTGGAATAAATTATCTGCCGACATAATAAAAAAAGGCTGGATGTTTATCCAGCCTGTTTTTTCACTATCGTAACCTGCCTCGCGCCAGGTTGAGCCGCGACTCGCTCATTTGCATCGCGTTCTGGCTGACGTGGCAGTGGGTAATCGCAATCGCCAGCGCATCGGCGGCGTCGGCCTGCGGGTTCGCGGGGAGTTTGAGCAAGGTACGCACCATGTGCTGTACCTGGCTCTTCTCCGCACTGCCAATGCCCACCACCGTCTGCTTCACCTGCCTTGCCGCGTATTCAAATACCGGCAAATCCTGGTTCACGGCAGCGACGATGGCGACACCGCGCGCCTGCCCGAGCTTTAATGCCGAATCGGCATTTTTCGCCATGAAGACCTGCTCAATGGCGAAATAGTCCGGCTGAAACTGGGTGATGATCTCCGACACGCCCGCATAAATGAGCTTCAGGCGCGACGGCAGATCGTCAACTTTGGTGCGAATACAGCCACTGCCCAGGTAGGTTAGCTGGCGTCCAACCTGACGGATAACGCCATAACCGGTGATGCGTGAGCCTGGGTCAATCCCGAGAATAATCGACATCACGCGTCTCCCGTAACGGATTTATACGCTCTCATTAGAGAGTCGCTGCAACCTCATCAGAGATTTCACCGTTGTGATACACTTCCTGAACGTCGTCGCAGTCTTCGAGCATGTCGATCAGACGCAGCAGTTTTGGCGCAGTCTCTGCATCCATATCGGCTTTGGTGGACGGGATCATGGAGACTTCAGCGTTGTCCGCTTTCAGTCCAGCCGCTTCCAGCGCGTCGCGCACGGCACCCATCTCTTCCCACGCGGTGTAGACGTCGATAGCACCGTCGTCGAAGGTCACCACGTCTTCCGCACCGGCTTCCAGCGCCGCTTCCATGATCACATCTTCGTCGCCTTTCTCGAAGGAGATGACGCCTTTTTTGCTGAACAGATAAGCCACGGAGCCGTCAGTGCCCAGGTTGCCACCGGTTTTGGTAAACGCGTGGCGCACTTCTGCAACGGTACGGTTACGGTTGTCAGACAGACATTCAACCATGACCGCTGTACCGCCAGGGCCGTAACCTTCATAAATGATGGTTTCCATGTTCGCGTCTTCATCACCGCCCACGCCGCGTGCGATTGCACGGTTCAGGGTGTCACGCGTCATGTTGTTAGACAGTGCTTTATCAATAGCCGCGCGCAGACGTGGGTTGGAACCCGCATCGCCGCCGCCCAGACGCGCTGCAGTCACCAGCTCGCGAATGATTTTGGTAAAGATCTTACCGCGCTTGGCATCCTGTGCCGCTTTGCGGTGTTTGGTGTTGGCCCACTTACTATGACCTGCCATAAAAATATCCTCAAAGAGCGCGCCTTTTCAGGCAGCGTTAATTACAAATTCTTCAATCGCCTGCCGGTTGCTCCACGACTTGGTCAGTGCGGCGGCGTCCGCCGCATTCACCCAGCGGTAGGTCAGGTGTTCGGTAAACACGATCTCCCGTTCATGGGGTAGCGCGAGACAGAACCACGACTCCGTATTGCGCTCGGTACCCGGCGCGTAGCGATGACGTAAATGGCTAAAAATTTCAAACTCCACCGTGCGCTGACAGTCCTTCAGGGTCAGCTGCTCGCAGGCAACGTCAATGGTGACCTCTTCCTTTACTTCACGCGCGGCGGCCTGCGGCGCGGTCTCCCCCTCTTCCAGGCTGCCGGTAACCGACTGCCAGAAATCAGGATCGTCGCGCCGCTGCAACATCAGCACCCGCTTCGTGTCTTCTGCATAAATGACCACCAGAACCGAAACGGGAAGCTTGTATGTCATATCAGTTCTTCTCTTCCTTCTTCACCACGTCAATGCCCAGCTCGGCCAGAGAGGCCGGGTTGGCAAAGCTTGGCGCTTCGGTCATCAGACACGCTGCAGCAGTGGTTTTCGGGAAGGCGATAACGTCACGGATGTTATCGGTGCCGGTCAGCAGCATGGTCAGACGGTCAAGACCGAATGCCAGACCCGCGTGCGGCGGCGTACCGTATTTCAGAGCGTCCAGCAGGAAGCCGAACTTCTCGCGCTGCTCCTGCTCGTTAATGCCCAGGATGCCGAACACGGTCTGCTGCATTTCGCCGCTGTGAATACGCACGGAACCGCCGCCCACTTCGTAGCCGTTGATAACCATATCGTAAGCGTTCGCGACCGCATCTTCCGGCGCCGCTTTCAGCTCCGCCGCGCTCATGTCTTTTGGCGAGGTGAACGGGTGGTGCATTGCGGTCAGACCGCCTTCACCGTCGTCTTCAAACATTGGGAAGTCGATAACCCACAGCGGCGCCCATTTGTTCTCGTCGGTCAGGCTCAGGTCTTTGCCGAGCTTCAGACGCAGCGCGCCCATGGCATCCGCAACCACTTTCTTGTTGTCTGCGCCGAAGAAGATCATGTCGCCGTCCTGCGCGCCGGTGCGCTCAAGGATCGCTTCCACGATGTCTGCGTTCAGGAACTTAGCGACCGGGCTGGTGATCCCTTCCAGGCCTTTCGCGCGCTCGGTCACCTTAATATAGGCCAGCCCTTTCGCGCCGTAGATTTTAATGAAGTTACCGTAGTCGTCGATCTGCTTACGGCTCAGGGCAGCACCGCCAGGAACGCGCAGGGCCGCTACGCGACCTTTGGCATCGTTAGCCGGGCCAGCAAATACCGCGAACTCGACGGATTTCACCAGGTCTGCAACGTCCACCAGCTCCATCGGGTTACGCAGGTCCGGTTTGTCAGAACCGTAGCGACGCTCGGCTTCGGCGAAGGTCATGATTGGGAAGTCGCCCAGCTCAACGCCTTTCACGTCATTCCACAGGCCGCGCACCAGGGCTTCCATCACTTCACGCACCTGTTCGGCGGTCATGAAGGAGGTTTCCACGTCGATCTGGGTAAATTCAGGCTGACGGTCAGCGCGCAGGTCTTCGTCACGGAAGCATTTCACGATCTGATAGTAGCGGTCGAAGCCGGACATCATCAGCAGCTGCTTGAACAGCTGTGGAGACTGTGGCAGCGCGTAGAATTTGCCTTTATGAACGCGGGACGGGACCAGGTAATCGCGCGCGCCTTCCGGCGTGGCTTTGGTCAGCATCGGGGTTTCGATATCGAGGAAACCGTGGTCATCCATAAAGCGACGCACCAGGCTGGTGATTTTCGCACGGGTTTTCAGGCGCTGAGCCATCTCCGGGCGACGCAGATCCAGGTAGCGGTATTTCAGGCGCGCTTCTTCAGTGTTGACGTGGTTGGAGTCCAGCGGCAGCGCTTCAGCACGGTTGATGATAACGAGGTCAGACGCCAGGACTTCAATCGCACCGGTCGCCATGTCTGCGTTTACGTTTTTCTCGTCACGCGCACGCACGGTGCCGGTGACCTGAATGCAGAACTCATTACGCAGTTCAGAAGCCAGCTTCAACGCCTCTGCGCGATCCGGATCGAAGAACACCTGAACGATACCTTCGCGGTCGCGCATATCGATGAAGATAAGGCTACCAAGATCACGACGACGGTTGACCCAACCACACAGGGTAACCTGCTGCCCGACGTGGGACTGACGCAGCTGCCCGCAATATTCTGTACGCATGAGATATCCCTTAATTAGCCGCCGGCTAAATGTTGCCTGATGTGCAGGCTACTATGTCGCAGCTTTCTGTATGTCACAACTGGATGAAAAAAGGCGGCTATTATACTGGAAATTCCGCCTGACGATAAGAGAGAAGCGTGGCCTGACGCTCGTTTGCTGCACTCTTATTGTCTATTCTCACAAAAATTAACAAAATTATCCGACCGATAACAGGCCATCACGTCGTAAGGTGTACCGGAAGCGATTAATTTAACTGGAGTTACTATGTTGACACTCGATGCCACCAAAACCGCCCTTGTGGTGATTGATTTGCAGGAAGGGATCCTTCCTTTCGCCGGTGGCCCACACGCCGCGGGTGATGTGGTCAACCGCGCCGCCCGTCTGGCGGAAAAATGCCGTGCCAGCGGTGCGCCCGTTGTCATGGTACGCGTCGGCTGGTCCGCAGATTTTGCCGAAGCATTAAAACAGCCGGTAGATGCGCAGGCCGCGGCGCATGCGCTACCCGAAAACTGGTGGACGTATCCGGTATCGCTGGGCAAACGCGACAGCGACATCGAAGTCACTAAACGCCAGTGGGGCGCCTTTTACGGCACCGATCTGGAGCTGCAGCTGCGCCGTCGCGGTATCGACACCATCATCCTGTGCGGGATCTCCACCAATATCGGCGTGGAGTCTACCGCCCGCAACGCCTGGGAGCTGGGCTTCAACCTGGTGGTTGCCGAGGATGCGTGCAGCGCAGCCTCTTCGGATCAGCATCAGGGCAGCATGACCCATATCTTCCCGCGCATTGGCCGCGTGCGCAGCACGGACGAGATTTTAAGCGCCCTATGATGTACGTGGGCCTGCCCCAGTGGTCGCACCCGAAATGGGTGCGCCTTGGCATCACCAGCCTGGAAGAGTATGCCCGATACTTCAACTGCGTCGAGGGTAATACCACGCTGTACGCGCTTCCCCGGGCAGAGATTGTCGCGCGCTGGCGGGAACAAACGACCGACGATTTTCGCTTCTGCTTTAAGTTTCCGGCGACCATTTCGCACAACGCCGCGCTGCAAAACTGTGGGGATTTAACCGAAGAGTTCTTCACGCGGATGTCTCCGTTGGCTAACCGCATCGGCCAGTACTGGCTGCAGCTTCCCGCGACCTTTGGCCCACGCGATTTGCCCGCGCTTTGGCAGTTCCTGGATGCCCTGCCCCGGGAATTTACCTACGGCGTTGAAGTCCGACATCCTGACTTCTTTGCGAAAGGCGAAGCAGAAAAAACGCTGAACCGCGGGCTGCTCGATCGCTCCATTAACCGCGTCATCCTCGACAGCCGTCCGGTGCACAGCGCTGTACCCCATAACGACGCCATCGTTGACGCTCAGCGTAAAAAACCGAAAGTGCCGGTCCACGCCATCGTGACGGCGAAAAACCCCATGGTCAGGTTTATCGGTAGCGACAATATGCAGCAAAATCAGGATATGTTCGCCGTCTGGCTGCAAACGTTGGCGAAATGGGAACAAAGCACCACGCCCTATCTCTTTTTACACACCCCTGACATCGCCCAGACCCCCCAACTGGTCGATGCTCTTTGGCAGGCCTTGCAGGCTGCGGTGCCGTCGGTAGGCAGCGCTCCCGCTATCCCACAACAATCTTCTCTTTTCTGACTTCACCCCCTATCATAGAGATGTGCCATCTGCCAAATAACAGGGAGTTTGTATGGTCAGCGCGCTGTATGCAGTGTTAGGTGCATTACTGCTGATTAAGTTTTCATTCGACGTTGTGCGCCTGAGAATGCAATACCGCGTCTCCTACGGTGACGGCGGTTTCTCCGAACTGCAGAGCGCCATTCGCGTTCACGGTAACGCGGTCGAGTACATTCCCGTTGCGCTGATCCTGCTGCTGTTTATGGAAATGAACGGGGCGGAAACCTGGATGGTACACGTCTGCGGCCTGCTGCTGATTGCGGGTCGGTTAATGCATTATTACGGCTTTCACCATCGCTTATTCCGCTGGCGTCGCTCCGGCATGAGCGCCACATGGTGTTCGCTTTTGCTGATGGTGCTGGCTAACCTGTGGTATATGCCGTGGGAGTTGGTTTTCTCCTTCCGTTAGCGCACAATACGCCCCTTTATTTTTCCCGGATTTTTACGTTATGTCAGATCGCGACACGCTTTTTTCCGCGCCTATCGCCAGCCTGGGCGACTGGACCTTTGATGAACGGGTAGCCGAAGTCTTCCCGGATATGATCCAGCGCTCTGTTCCCGGTTATTCCAACATCATTTCTATGATCGGCATGCTGGCTGAGCGCTTCGTTCAGCCCGGTACGCAGGTCTACGACCTGGGCTGCTCGCTCGGCGCGGCAACGCTGTCGATCCGTCGTAACGTACGTCAGGATGGCTGCAAGATCGTTGCCGTCGACAACTCCCCTGCAATGGTTGAACGCTGCCGCCGCCACATTGACGCCTATAAAGCGCCCACGCCGGTGGACGTGGTGGAAGGCGATATTCGCGATATCGATATCAAAAACGCCTCGATGGTGGTTCTGAATTTTACCCTGCAGTTCCTGGTGCCTGAAGACCGTCAGCTGTTGCTGGATAAAATTTATAAAGGCCTCAACCCGGGCGGCGCGCTGGTGCTCTCCGAGAAGTTCAGCTTCGAAGATGCAGACGTGGGCGAACTGCTGTTCAACATGCACCATGATTTCAAACGCGCGAACGGCTACAGCGAGCTGGAGATCAGCCAGAAACGCAGCATGCTGGAAAACGTGATGCTGACGGACTCCGTTGAAGCGCATAAAGCGCGCCTGCGTAAAGCAGGATTCGAACACAGCGAGCTGTGGTTCCAGTGCTTTAACTTTGGCTCTCTGGTGGCGCTGAAAGCTGAGGATGCAGCATGATCGAGTTCAGCAATTTTTATCAGCTGATTGCAAAAAATCACCTCTCCCACTGGCTGGAAACCCTGCCTGCACAAATCGCCGCCTGGCAGCGCGATCAGCAGCATGGCCTGTTAAAGCAGTGGTCGAACGCGGTGGAGTTTCTGCCGGAGCTGACGCCTCACCGTCTTGATTTGCTGCACAGCGTAACGGCAGAAAGCGAAGCGCCGCTTTCAGAAGGCCAAACCAACCGCATAGAGACGTTGATGCGCAACCTCATGCCGTGGCGCAAAGGCCCGTTTTCGCTTTACGGCGTGAACATCAATACCGAATGGCGTTCAGACTGGAAATGGGATCGCGTTCTGCCCCACCTGTCCGACCTGAGCGGCCGTACCATACTGGACGTGGGCTGCGGCAGCGGCTATCACATGTGGCGGATGATTGGCGCGGGCGCGCATCTGGCAGTGGGTATCGATCCGATGCAGCTGTTCCTGTGCCAGTTTGAAGCGGTGCGTAAGCTGCTCGGCAACGACCAGCGCGCGCATTTGCTGCCGCTGGGCATCGAACAGCTCCCCGCCCTAAAAGCGTTTGATACCGTGTTTTCAATGGGCGTGCTGTACCACCGCCGTTCCCCGCTGGAGCATCTGTGGCAGTTGAAAGACCAGCTGGTCAGCGGCGGCGAACTGGTGCTGGAAACGCTGGTGATTGAAGGTGATGAACATGCGGTTCTGGTGCCGGGCGATCGCTACGCGCAGATGCGCAACGTCTACTTCATTCCTTCCGCGCTGGCGCTGAAAAACTGGCTGGAGAAGTGCGGGTTTGTCGATGTGCGGATTGCCGATGTTAGCGTCACCTCCATCGAAGAACAGCGTCGCACCGACTGGATGATCACCGAATCGCTTGAGCAGTTCCTCGATCCGGCCGACCACAGCAAAACCATCGAAGGGTATCCGGCCCCGATGCGTGCGGTGCTGATTGCGACCAAGCCGTAGCCCTTTAGCCGGGTGGCGGCTACGCCTTACCCGGCCTACGCATCGCACGTTTTCTCCAAAATAGTTCAAGTTGCAGCAAGGCGGCAACGCAGCGAATCCCCGGGAGCTTACATCAGTAAGTGACCGGGGGGAGCGAGGCGACCAACGCGGCTGCGGCTTGAAATATGAAGGAGAAAAAAAGGCCCCTGTGTAATTGGCAGGGGCCTGGTACAAGCAAGCATCATATTGGGCGACATGATGCGCGGTAAAAATCGGTACGTTGCTACACGTGATGGCGCTCAATCATCGATTTCATTACCGCAACCGACTCTCCATCTACACCGTAGCGTGAGTACTCATCCGCTTCAGCATCCGTCGACATAGACAACCCTGTATTGCGATAGCGCATGGGTGACGGTATCCATTTACCCGCTGAGCTATGAAGCTCTTCAACCCCTGCGTTTAAAAACAGTTCCAGATTGCTGGCGCGTACTCCTGCGCCCGCCATGATTATTGGAACACCGGAATGTGCTTTTAGTTCCGTAATTAATTGCAGTCCTTTTTCAGCGGACGACTGTTGGCCTGATGTGAGGATACGCGCTACGCCAAGTTCTCCAAGCGCATCAAACGCTTGAAGCGGATCTTTACACATATCAAAGGCACGATGAAAAGTGACGGCCATTCCCTTCGCTGCGGTCATTATCTGGCGCATGCGCGGCAGATCGACGGCACCGTCTTCGTTCAGCAGGCCGGTCACCAGCCCCGGGAAGCCCAGATCGCGAACGAGCGCGATATCATCAAGCATGGCACTGAATTCACCCGCCGTGTAACAAAAATCACCGCCGCGTGGGCGAATGATTGGGTGTACAGGCACAGCAACAGCCTGGCGAGCAGACTTCAGTACGCCGTAAGAGGGCGTCAGGCCCCCCTCTTTCGGTGCCGCGCACAGCTCAATGCGGTCAGCCCCTTGATTTTGCGCGGTGACGGCACACTCCACGCTGTAACAACAAATCTCCAGCAGCGCCATTCAATCCTCCTTAAATTCCACTCAACGAATCATCATGACACGCCGTCCGCTTCCGGTCCCGGCGTGAACTCACATCTCTTACGCTTCACTGGCGACGATCTGCTCGATCGTCCACGGGTGAAACTTCACCGTCACCTGCCCGTCCGTTACGGCGAGCGTGGGGTTGGGTAAACGCTCACGCTCGCCCTTTGGAGAGCTGGTCTTCACAAAGATGCCCGGCTGGCTTAACCCCTCGTCAGAAAGCAGCGCCAGCGCACGGGCATTGAGCGTTTCAGGCTCGCCCGGCAGCACAATTTCGATGTGCTCCCAGCCCTCATGCGGATAACGTTTCTCGCCCGGCCACGGCAGCTCTACCACGGTGAACTGCCAGTGCGCGACGCAAACCGGCTCATACAGCTTAAACAGGCAAATGGGACGACCGTTGATGATGTTCTCGGAAAGCAATTCACCGCACTGTTCAAACCCACGGCGCCAGCGTTCGGCCGTCGCATTTTGATGACAGCGCAGGGAGATGTGATCGGCCTCAAGCGGCGCGATGTCCAGACCGAGACGGGTGGCAAGTTCTGTGAACGCCTGGGTGAAACGCGGTAAATCTGCGGAAATATCATGCAGTTCGTCAATGGAGTGCCAGTTCGCCATAAGTCAGTCTCTTATCGTGTCGCAAACCCGCTAATTTACTCTGTTCCCCTCTTTCGACCAACCGCAGAATCCTGGATTTTATTACTGCATGATTATGCACACCTTCATAGCCTGGATTCTGAGCAATCTTCGGCCCGCGCAGTGCTGACGCAAGAGGGCATTTGCAGTATACTCGCGCCCTAAATTCTTTAACTGCTGCGGGGCGTTGTTCACCCGCAGCAAAAACGTAAGGTATCCAGGTGAATATTCAGGCTCTTCTCTCAGAAAAAGTCAGTCAGGCACTGATTGCCGCAGGTGCGCCTGCGGATTGCGAACCGCAGGTTCGTCAGTCAGCAAAAGTACAGTTTGGCGACTATCAGGCTAACGGCGTGATGGCAGTGGCTAAAAAACTGGGCATGCCGCCGCGACAGCTCGCTGAGCAGGTACTGACGCATCTGGATCTCACCGGCATCGCCAGCAAAACGGAAATTGCCGGTCCGGGCTTTATCAACATTTTCCTCGAGCCCGCTTTCCTTGCAAGCAACGTTGACGCAGCGCTGAAGTCCGATCGTCTGGGCGTCACCCAGCCGAAAGCACAGACTATTGTGATTGACTACTCTGCGCCAAACGTGGCGAAAGAGATGCACGTTGGTCACCTGCGCTCCACCATTATCGGTGACGCCTCCGTGCGTACCAATGAATTCCTCGGCCATAGGGTGATCCGCGCGAACCACGTGGGCGACTGGGGCACGCAGTTCGGTATGCTGATTGCGTACCTTGAAAAGCAGCAGCAGGAAAACGCGGGCGAAATGGCGCTGGCAGACCTGGAAGGGTTCTACCGTGAAGCTAAAAAGCACTACGACGAAGACGAAGCCTTCGCCGAGCGCGCGCGCAGCTACGTGGTTAAACTGCAGGGCGGCGACCCGTACTTCCTGGAAATGTGGCGCAAGCTGGTCGACATCACTATGTCCCAGAACCAGCTGACCTATAACCGCCTGAACGTCACGCTGACCCGTGACGACGTGATGGGTGAAAGCCTCTACAACCCAATGCTGCCTGGCATTGTGGCGGACCTGAAAGCCAAAGGTCTGGCCGTGGAGAGCGAAGGCGCAACGGTTGTGTTCCTTGATGAGTACAAAAACAAGGAAGGCGAACCGATGGGCGTCATCATCCAGAAAAAGGATGGCGGCTACCTGTACACCACTACGGATATCGCCTGTGCGAAATATCGCTTTGAAACCCTGCACGCTGACCGCGTGCTGTATTACATCGACTCCCGCCAGCACCAGCACCTGATGCAGGCATGGACTATCGTACGTAAGGCCGGTTACGTGCCGGATTCCGTACCGCTGGAACACCACATGTTCGGCATGATGCTGGGTAAAGACGGCAAGCCGTTCAAAACCCGCGCGGGCGGCACCGTGAAGCTCTCCGACCTGCTGGACGAAGCGCTGGAACGCGCCCGCCGCCTGGTCGCGGAGAAGAATCCGGACATGCCTGCCGACGAGCTGGAAAAACTGGCGAACGCCGTCGGTATCGGCGCGGTGAAATACGCGGATCTTTCCAAGAACCGCACCACCGACTATATCTTCGACTGGGACAACATGCTGGCGTTTGAAGGCAACACGGCGCCGTACATGCAGTATGCCTACACCCGCGTGCTCTCCGTGTTCCGTAAAGCGAACATCGACGAAAGCGTGCTGGCAAATGCCGCCGTGGCCATCACTGAAGATCGCGAAGCGCAGCTGGCCGCGCGCCTGCTGCAGTTCGAAGAAACGCTGACGGTTGTCGCGCGTGACGGTACGCCGCACGTGATGTGTGCTTACCTGTACGATCTGGCGGGCCTGTTCTCTGGCTTCTACGAGCACTGCCCTATTCTCTCCGCCGAGAGCGAAGCGGTTCGCAACAGCCGCCTGAAGCTGGCGCAGCTGACGGCGAAGACCCTGAAGCTGGGTCTGGATACCCTGGGTATCGAAACCGTAGAACGTATGTAATACAAAAAACCCGGCAAGCGCCGGGTTTTTTATTGTCAAAAATACTTCCGCAAATACTCCGTCAAACAGAGAATCGCCATCGCCTGCCCATACGGCATGGAGGTCAGCGGGATCTGACGGTAAAACTCTAGATCGCTTCCCATTCCCGTACCGAACGACGTTTGCAGCAGCTCCCCTTCCGGCGAGATGTTTTTCACAATGCCACGAATGGCTTTTTCAGCAACGTCGGCATACTCCGCGCCAACGTAGCGCTTGCGCACCGCCTTCAGGATCCCGTAAGCAAACCCTGCCGTCGCTGACGCCTCAAGATACGAGTCTGGATCGTCCAGCAGCGTATGCCACAGCCCGCTCTCGTCCTGACATTTCGCCAGCGCATCTATCTGCGCATTTAGCACCTGAACCAGATAACGACGCACGGCGTTATTTTCCGGCAGATCCACCAGTTCGAGGAAATCCGGGATAACGATGGTGAGCCAGCTGTTGCCGCGCGCCCAGCGGGCGTTTGCGAAGTTATGGTTGCCCTCGTAATTCCAGCCGTGGAACCACAGGCCGGTCTCCCGGTCCATCAGGTTCTGCACGTGCAGCAGGAACTGATAGACCGCCTCTTCCACGTACTCTGGCTTATTGAGCAGCTTGCCGATTTTCGCCAGCGGCAGGACCGTCATCATCAGCGTGTCGTCCCACATCTGCTGGTGGTTCTCTTCCGCCAGGGTGATGTGCTGCATGCCGCCGTGCTCGGTGCGCGGCATCTCTGTCATCGCCCATTCCGCCCAGCTTTCCAGCCACGGTAGCCAGGCGGGATTTTTGGTCTCTTCATAGCGGTAGGCCAGCGTCAGGAACGGCGACATGGTGTTGACGTTTTTGGTGGTGGCGCCTTCCGCAAAACGGTTGGCAAACCAGCCGTCAATAATGTCGCGCATACCTTCATCGCCGGTCTGACAGTAGTACTGCCAGATACCGTACAGACCGACGCCATGCGTCCACTCCCATCCTTCCCAGCCTTTGGTGTCGATCACGCGCCCGTCGTCCAGCCGCAGCAAAAATTGCCCCGTTTTGTCATGGATATTGACCAGGTTATGCGTCACCTTTTCAATCAGCGACTTTAGCTCATCCCTGGCAATAAAACGCTCGGGCTGACGCAGTAGCGGGCTATGTTTGACAGGCCAAACTTTCATCATCTTAACCTCTGTTGTATGTCGAATTCAGTACCGCACGGTCCTTCAGCGAAGGGGCTGCCGGCTTATTACGATTCAGATAACCAATGTTGTTATTGCCCCACAGGGAGTCGTACGGCATACCGGCCAGCATCTCGACGGTGGCACGGGCTTGCGGCGTTGCGGTTTCCGCAACCGCATGGCCAGACTCACGCATTTTGGCCGTTTCTTCGCGCAGCGTGCTGTGGGTCTGTAAATTGAGTTTGAAGCGCAGGGAAACCAGGAAGCCGCAGAACAGTACCAGAATGGTACCCACGCTCAGGATCATCAGAATGGTGTGGCTCACTTCCGCAGGCTGAACCTTCTGGCCGCTGACAAAGCCGGACATCTGCATCACGATCCCAACCAGCATCACGGCACCCGCCTGAGAGGCTTTACGCGTCAGGGTCATAATGCCCGCGAAGATCCCTTCACGGCGCTGGCCGGTGATGACTTCATCCACGTCAGCAATGTAGGTGTAGGTATTCCACGGAACGTAGTTGATACCACCGCGGCCCAGCCCGGCCACCGCAGAGATCAGCAACAGGAGTGAGTAAACATCGCTTAACCCCGCGTAATAGAGCACGGCGTAAGAGACCGACGCCAGACCAAACAGCACCACGACCATGCGATATGACGGCGCAGGCCCGAAGCGAATGCACAGCGGGATCATCCCGATTACGGCCAGGAACTGGAAAATCGCCATCGTGCCCAGCAGGTTAGACGCCATGGACGCTTCCTGCATCAGCACGAACACCACGTAGTAGGTGAAAACGGCGTTAAAGACGTCCTGCGCGATGTAGCCGCCGAGGTACATGCCGAGATGCTGGCGGAAAATCTTAATGCGCAGCGTCGAGCTTAACTCCACGAACAGACGGTTGAGGCTTTGGCTCAGCGTCAGCTTTTTCTTCTCTTCCTCGGCACGCAGCGCCGCTTCAGTCCACTCTTCACGCGGGCGTTCCCAGGTAAAGAACCAGACGAAGGTCAGCATCAGGGCGCACAGCACGGAGAAGACCAGGCTTGCGTAGAAGAAGGAAACGGCGTTGTCTTTACCAAAGTGGGTCAAGAGGATCCCCGGCAGGAATGAGGCCAGAATGGCGGACATCTGCGCCATAGAGATGCGCGCGCCGGAGAACTTGGTTTTCTGCTTAAAGTCATCGGTCATTTCCGGTACCAGCGTTTCGTACGGCACCAGAATCATGGTGTAGACGATATCAAACACCAGATAGGTCAGCAGGTAGTACCAGAAGCTCATGTCCCCAACCCACATTAGCGAGTAGCTGAACACGCACGGGATCCCCAGCAGGATGAAGAATTTACGACGACCAAAACGCTTACCGAGCCAGGTCGTACCGAAGTTATCCGTTAAAAAGCCCATCAGCGGGCTGACAACCGCATCCAGCACCCTTGCCGCGGCAAAGATAAAGGTTGCTTCAATAGGGGAAAGTCCACAGAAGGTGGTATAAAAATACAAAAGCCAGGCCGCCGTCAGCGCGGTGGTACCCGCGCCGAGGAAATCGCCTGACCCATATGCAAGATAATTTGCGAGTCCAATTTTACGTGTTTTCATTGCCGTCAACCCTAATCAGTTTTGGGAGACTCCCTGTAAGCAAACCTCATCCGGGAGTTTTTACACGGCTACAGTAGAATTATCGACTTGTTGATACCTTTCTGTTTCTGCCACCACAGCGAGGGGGATGGCAAAAATGCAAAGAGTGTCGTCACGCGTGTCACTGATTTATAAAACAGCGTTTCTATTGCATCAAAAGGCGAGGTCATTTTTGCGAGCCAGCCATCAGAATCGCCTGATGACTGGCTAAAAGGCAGGCAGTTAGCGGTAGTTGACGATGACGGCGTTGCTCTGAACTTTCAGCGCCGGGACCATGCGTCCTCCGCCCGGTACTTCCCAGATAAACCGTAAAGGCTCAACCGCGGGAACCCCATTCAGCCCCCGAGTGGAGCCATTTTCGCCATCGATTTCCGTGCAGCGGGTCTGGGAACAGAGCCGCACCCGCAGCCCGGCTGGCGTTGGGCCAATCAGCCTATAGTTCCAGACCACCAGCGTCATCAGGCCTGAGACCGGCTCAGGCGGCGACAGCGGACGCGAAGACATTGCCACCCCACGATTGCTGAGGGTGACGCCCATGCTGCTGGCCTGCCACGTTCCCTCTCCGGCCGCCTGCGCCATCAGCGGGAAAAAGAGTATCCAGAGCCACTTACGCATTACTTTCCTCCTATGGTTGCCGTCATACGAATATGGCGGTTATCCGACAGCTCCATATTCGACAGCACCACCAGCTGGTTCAGGCTGCGGCGCAGGAAGCGTGACAGCAGCGGACGCAGGGCGTGGTTGACCAGCAGCACCGGCGGTGCGCCCAGCATCTCCTGACGCGCCAGCGCCTCCTGCGTTTGCGCCAGCAGGCGGTCCGCCAGCCCCGGCTCAAGGCCGCCTCCACCCTGCAGCGCCTGAAGCAGCAGGCGCTCAAGCGGCGTGTCCAGCCCAATGACCTGCACTTCACCCGTCCCCGGGAACCACTGCTGGGTAATCGCACGGCCCAGCGCCACGCGCACGACCGCCGTCAGCTCGTGCGGATCGCTTTGCAGCGGCGCATGCTCGGCCAGCGTTTCGAGAATGGTGCGCATATCGCGAATAGGCACTTTTTCGTCGAGCAGGTTTTGCAGCACCTTATGCAGGGTCGTCAGCGTCAGCACGCCCGGCACCAGATCCTCCGTCAGCTTCGGCATCTCCTGCGTTACGCGGTCAAGCAGCTGCTGCGCCTCCTGACGGCCAAACAGCTCGGCGGAGAACTGGCCAATCAGATGGTTAAGGTGCGTCGCCACCACGGTACTGGCTTCCACCACGGTATAACCCTGAATCTGCGCCTGCTCTTTCAGGGCGCTTTCAATCCAGATTGCCGCCAGGCCAAAGGCCGGGTCGATGGTTTGTTCACCCGGCAGCGTGCCCGCCGCCGTGCCGGGGTTAATCGCCAGCCAGCGGCCCGGGTAAGCGTCACCGCTGCCAATCTCCACGCCTTTCATCAGAATGCGGTAACGGGCGGGCGGAAGATCCATGTTGTCACGTATATGAACCACCGGCGGCAGGAAACCCATATCCTGGGCGAATTTCTTACGGATACTGCGGATACGGCCAAGCAGTTCGCCGTCCTGCTGGAAGTCCACCATGGGGATCAGGCGATACCCTACTTCCATCCCCAGAGAATCCTCCAGCTGAACGTCGTTCCAGGTCGCCTCAACGGCCTGCGTATTCTCCGGCATTTTCACCGGCACCGGCTCTGCCGCCGGTTTCATTTCACGTCCGCGCATCCACCAGGCCAGGCCCAGCAGACCCGCGGTGAACAGCAGGAACACCAGGTTAGGCATCCCCGGCACCATGCCGAGCAGGCCCAGCACCGCCGCCGACAGCAGCATCACGCGGGGGTTGCTGAACAGCTGCCCCACCATCTGCTCGCCGACATCCTGATCGGTACTCACGCGCGTCACGATAACGCCCGCCGCGGTTGAGATGACCAGCGCCGGGATCTGGGCGACCAGACCGTCACCGATGGTCAGCAGCGTATAGCTTTCCGCCGCGTGGCCCATGTCCATGCCGTGCTGCAGGACGCCCACCAGCAGGCCGCCGACCACGTTGATCACCATGATCAGAATACCGGCGATGGCATCGCCGCGAACAAACTTACTCGCACCGTCCATTGAGCCGTAGAAGTCCGCTTCCTGCGTCACTTCAGAACGACGTTTTTTTGCTTCATCTTCCGCAATCAGCCCGGCGTTCAGGTCGGCGTCGATGGCCATCTGCTTACCCGGCATCCCGTCCAGTACGAAGCGCGCGCCGACTTCGGCAATACGCCCCGCACCTTTGGTGATAACCATAAAGTTGATGATAACGAGGATAACGAACACCACGATACCGATAGCAAAGTTACCGCCCACCAGGAAGTGGCCGAAGGCCTCTACCACTTTACCCGCCGCCGCGCCGCCGGTATGCCCCTCCATCAGGATGATACGCGTTGACGCCACGTTCAGCGCCAGCCGCAGCAGGGTCGTAAACAGCAGAATGGTCGGGAACGCGGCGAACTCAAGGGTACGCTGGGTGAACATCGCCACCAGCAGCACCATGATGGACAGCGCAATGTTGAAGGTAAAAAGCAGATCGAGGATGAACGCCGGGAGCGGCAGCACCATCATCGACAGAATTAGCAGGATGAGAATCGGTCCGGCAAGGATCTGCCATTGGGTCGATTTCAGGTTGCCGGGCAGGCGCAACATTGCCACCAGATTAGCCATCAGTGTCCTTCTCGTTCAAAAAATCCAGCGCGTCAGGCACCGGAAGGTTTTCAGGTTTCACAGGTCGTTGTCCACCTGCTAAACGCCAGCGCTTCAGCTGCCATACCCAGGCCAGCACTTCCGCCACGGCGGCGTAGAGTTGTCCCGGGATCTGTTGTCCGATTTCAGCGTGACGGTATAACGCACGCGCCAGCGGCGGTGCTTCAAGAATGGGTACGCGGTTTTCTGTCGCCACTTCACGAATGCGCAGCGCAATCAGCCCTGCCCCCTTCGCCACCACTTTTGGCGCGCTCATTTTGTTCTCGTCGTACTGCAGCGCCACGGAGTAATGGGTCGGGTTGGTGACGATAACGTCGGCTTTTGGCACGTCTTCCATCATGCGTCGACGCGCTGCGGCGCGCTGCATCTGGCGAATACGCCCTTTCACATGCGGGTCACCTTCCATCTGCTTATATTCATCGCGAATATCCTGACGCGACATGCGCAGCTTCTTGATGTGGGTATAAATCTGGAAGATAACGTCGAAACCCACCATCGGGATAATGCTCAGCACCACCAGCAGCGAGCACAGCCCGATAAGGTTCATGGCATTACTCATGGCGCTGAGCGGCGATTCGCTGATAAGGCGCATCATTTCAGGCCAGTTGTGCCACAGGTAAAACCCGGCAGCGCTCCCCATCAGGGTAGATTTGAGGATCGCTTTAACCAGTTCCGCGCCGGTTTGGGCAGAGAACATCTTTGCGATACCGGGGAACGGGTTGAGTTTGGAAAATTTGGGCTGCAGCGATTTGCCGCTAAACACCAGGCCGCCCAGCATGATGGGCGAGATAATGGCCACCAGTACCACGCCGACGATCAGCGGGAGCAAGGCAAGCATCGCGCCTTTAATCAGAATAATGATTTGCCCAAGAATGAGGTTTGGATCGTTGACCATGCTGTGGTCAAAACGCAATCCGGAAGAGAGCATTCCCGCCAGTTTGCGGGCGAGCGACTCCCCACCCAGCCAGATAATGCACACGCCTACGACAAGGATCAGCAGGGATGTCAGTTCTCGGGATCGGGGAATTTGCCCGTCCTCACGCGCTTTTTCAAGTCGGTGGGGTGTGGGGGCTTCTGTTTTGTCGTCGCTCTCTTCTGACACAGTACGCTCGCAGCCCATTAAGTCAGGGGTATCATGCCAGCATGCCGCCTCATCAATGGGTTGAAAAAACCGTATAACCGGCCCTTTTTACCCAGTTTAAGAAAGGCACGCATCGCCTTAAGGCGCGGTAACGGTAAAAAAATGTTCGGAAAAAGGTTGTCCGGTCCATTTTGGCGTGATTTATATTACAAATTAAATTAAGCATGGCTTTATTAACTGCGCCTGGCGAAATAAACCCACACGAGAATTTAACATTTACAGCGGTTTTATCACTTTTTATTTTTCAGGATTATTATAAAGTTGTAACCACAATAAACCAAAGTAATCGAACCCTTATTTTACATTTGTTCACAAACCCCCTGGTGAGATTTACCCTGTATAACATTAGTCCCAGTCATCTCTTACCTGCGTAAAATTAAGCGTTATACTTCGGCGCGGCATAACTGTTTTATTTTAAATACAGCACGCATGCCAAAAACGTTTCTCACATTAAGGACAATTTTAGATGGACTTCAGAAAAAATATTATTACCGGCTTCGCGTTTGCAACGCTTTCGTTAAATGCCTTCGCAGCCGAAATGAATGCCGGAACCATTCACTTCACCGGCGAAATCATCGAGCCTAGCTGTACGATTCAGGGTACCGATGGCAGCGACAGCACAATCCCGCTTGGCACCTATCCTAAATCACAATTTACGGCCGTCGGAGTGGAAACCACACTGATGCCGTTCGCCATTACTCTGGCAAACTGCCCGTTACGCAGCGACGGCCTGCCGGCCGTCCAGCTGACCTTCAACGGACCAACCACCTTAACCAAAACGAACACGCTGCTGGATGTGAGTAAAATCACCACCACGGGCGAGATCGCGGCAACCGGTGTGGGCGTCGCCGTCAGCCCGGCAGGCAAAAACGATCAATTTATCACCATGGACGGTGCTGAAGGGCAGGTCTATATCGAACTTGCAACAAAATCCTCTGATACGATTAAGGCGGATTTTAACGCACGCTATAAGTCCTTCGCCACCACGGTAACAGCAGGTCCGGCCGATGCCGATATGACGGTTAATATTCTCTACCGCTAATAAACATTTTTTTGATATTCAGCATATATATATTTTAAGCGTCATGACGTTTAAGGAGTCATGCTCAGATAATAGTCTGGGTCCGGTTCCGGACTATTATCTTTTTCACCTCAACCTCCTTTAATAAGGGTCTCTCCATGCGCAAAACCACTATAGCCTTATTATGCCTTCCCGTTATTGCGAGCACGCTTTGTCACGCAACGGGGATACAAATCGGCCGTACACGCATAATTTACGATGCCACGAAAAAGGAAGTTGCCCTGCCTTTGCAAAATAATGATAAAGAACTGCCCTGGCTGATTCAGTCCTGGACGGATACGGGTGATGGCAAAACCCGCGGGCCGTTTATTGTGACCCCGCCTCTCTTTCGTCTTGACCCGCAAAAAGAGCAGAGCCTGCGAATTACCTGGAACGGTGCGGCGTTACCCGTCGATAAAGAGTCGCTGTTCTATATGAACGTGCGAACCGTCCCCGCCACGGCAACGGATGATGGCAATAAAAACGTGCTGCGTCTTATCTATAAAACGCGCCTGAAAATGTTCTGGCGCCCTTCCGGGCTCGACGGTTCGCCATCCGAGACCTGCAAAAACCTGCGCTTCGTACGTCACGATCGGCAGCTTACCGTCCTCAATGCCGGGGCGTTTTACAGCGTGTTTGATTCGCTAACGCTTGGGGGGGAAAAGATAGAGAAAGCCGATATGGTTGGCCCCAAATCCAGCGTCGTCATCCCTCTCCCCGAGAGCGTGCAGGGGACGAACGTCAGCTGGCGCTGTATCACCGATTACGGCAATGCTTCTGAAAAATATACTTCCACCCTGACGCAGGATTAACGTTCATAATGATTACAGGACGTAATTATTTGTCATGCGAGCGGTTCTTTAAGCTGAACCCGCTGCTTCGCTGCCTTGGCGGCATCATAATCATGGCGAACTGCTCTGCGCATGCCAGGGAGTACCGTTTCTCCCCCTCCTCGCTGGAAGGGGACATGTTGACCCAACAGGATATCGATCTCTCACTGTTTTCAAAATCCAATGCGCAGCTTCCCGGTACTTATCCATCAAGCGTGGTGGTGAATGGCCGACGCCTTAACGACGCCGTTATCGCCTACGTCAGCGCGCCTGACGGAGCACTGATGCCCCAGCTGACGCCAGATATGCTGCGTGCCTGGGGAATTAATGTCGATCGCTTTCCGCAGCTGCTGGAAATCCCTGCCCGTTCAACATTACCCAACACGTTAGGCAGCTATATACCTCAGGCATCTGCCCGGCTTGAGTTTTCGACGATGACGCTAAAGCTGAGCATACCCCAGGCTGCGATAAGCGGAACCGGTCGCGACTATGTCGATCCGTCACGCTGGGACGATGGCGTACCCGTCTTGTTCAGTGACTATGCTTTTTCAGGTTCGCAAAACAGCGATAGCGGTAACAACAGCACCACAAGCCAGTACCTGAATTTGCGCACCGGCGCGAATATTGGCGGCTGGCGCGTGCGCAACTACTCAACGTGGAGCAACTCGGATAACGACAATCAGTGGGAAACGATCAACACCTTCCTGCAACACGACGTTGACCTCCTGAAGGCACAGTTTACCGCCGGTGAGAGCAGTACCCGCGGTGAAGTGTTTGATAGCCTGCAGTACCGCGGGGTTAATCTGGCCTCCGATGAAGAGATGCTGCCCTACAGCCAGCGCGGCTATGCCCCCGTCATTCGCGGCATCGCCAGCTCTAACGCCGAAGTCTCCGTGCGCCAGAACGGCTATCTCATCTACCAGCAGAATGTCGCGCCAGGTGCGTTTGAGATCGATGACCTCTACTCGACCACCAACAGCGGCGATCTGGAGGTCACGGTCAAAGAGGCTGACGGCACCGAGCACCGCTTCACGCAGCCCTACTCCAGCATCGCGGTTATGCAGCGCCCGGGGCATATCAAGTATGAAATGACGGCGGGACGCTATCGTGCTGACAGCGGCAGCGAGCAAAAAGAACCCGACTTTCTTCAGGGGAGCATGATTTACGGTTTAAACAACCTGCTTACCTGGTTTGGCGGGCTGACGGTGTCTAAAGACTATAACGCTGCCAATACCGGTATGGGCGTGGCGCTGGGGCCACTGGGTTCATTATCGGCGGACGTGACCCTGGCCAATGCGAAGCTAGACGATGACAGCCAGCATACCGGCCAGTCCTGGCGTTTGCTCTATACGGGTAAACTTGATTCGACCAATACTAACTTCAGCCTGGGCAGCTATCGCTATTCCAGCCGCGGTTACTACAGTTTTGCCGATGCCAATCAAAAGCTCGCTGGACACGAAGAGGACCTGCTGTTTCGTTACAATAAGCGCAACCGCATTCAGGCCAGCGTCAGCCAGGCCATTGCCGGCGTGAGCCTTTACCTCAACGGCTATCAGCAGGATTACTGGGGCACCTCGAATAAAGAGCGCAGCCTGTCGGTGGGTTTTAACACCGTTTATTCCGGTGTGAGCTACCACATGGCCTACACCTACAGTAAAACAAACGGCGAAGAGTCCGATCGGATGGTCTCCTTCGGCCTTAGCGTTCCGCTTTCCCGATGGCTACCCCGCGCCTGGAGCAGCTATAACATCAGCAATACTAAACGGGGCTACACGCGCCAAAACGTCGGACTAAGCGGCACGCTGCTGGACGATGAACGCCTGAGCTACTCGCTGCAGCAGAGCCATTCAAACCACGACGGAGAAGATACCAGCAGCGTCTACGGCAGCTACCGTTCGCAATACGCGAACCTGAACGCCGGGTATTACGCCTCCTCCGATGATTCCAGACAGCTCAACTACGGTATCAGCGGCGGTATCGTTGCACATCCACAGGGCGTCACGCTGGCTCAGCCTTTAGGCAACCAGTTTGCCATCGTAAATGCCAACGACGCTTCCGGCGTTCGTTTCCAGAACCAGCGCGGCGTTCAGACTGACTGGCAGGGCAACGCCGTTATTCCATCGTTGACCCCCTATCAGGAAAATCACATTCGCATCGACACCTCAAGCCTCCCGGAAAACGTGGACAGCAGCGACACGTCTGCCACCGTTATCCCTTCTCGCAACGCGGCGGTAATGGCACGTTTTGATGCTCACACGGGTTATCGGCTGTTAATCACGCTGAAGCGCACAAACGGCCTGCTCGTCCCGTTTGGGGCTATAGCGACCAGCGACGCACCGGTCATGAGCGGCATTGTCGATGATACCGGCACCGTCTATCTGGCAGGCATTGGAGAAACCGCGCGGCTCACGGTGAAGTGGGGGAATGCGTCTGACCAGCAGTGCAGCGCCCACATTGCACAGCCAGCCGATGGAGAAAATGAAAGCCCTAACGGTATTCGCTCCGTTAGCGCGCTATGTCACCAGGAACAACCGCATGTTAACTAAACTCAAGAAACACGCCGCGACGGCCTCACTGATTTGCGCACTGGGCCTGGTCTCTGCCCGCCCAGGCTGGGCTGGCGTCACGATACTGCATAACTGCTTCGGTGCCCCGCAAACTTACACGACCGTATTCGACCACGAATTCGCATCAGGCGATAACATCGCCAATCATGATTATGAAGTGCCCGACCATCTGGTCGGCAGCGGTGCAAACATGGTGGCCAACTGTACGTGTCCGGCAAACCTGTTTTCATCGAGCATAGTCTATGAAAAAACGCTGGCGGGCAGTCCGCTTACGGCAGGTACAAACGGCTATGGCTATCTGACCGATAAGATTGACGCCGGTATCACAGGCTATGCCGATGCTATCAACTCACCAGACGGTAAATCACTGACTCCTGTGCCTGTTAATGAATACCCAACCCCGCTGGGCAGCATGAATAGCGTGACAGAAAATTTGCTCTCCAAAACCGAGGGCGATGCCAGCGTCTGCAGCAATGAGACCAAACCCGCGGGCGCCGCTGAGATAAAGCGTAATTTCCGCTGGAACGTCATTGCGGTCATGCTGCGCGTTAAAAAACCGATTCTGGGAGAGGAAACGATCCCGCCGACAATCGTCGCCCAGAACTATGCCTGCCTCTATATTGGCACCGGGGCAAGCTGCGAGCCCGCAGAGGCGGAACACGTCTCAGATATCTGGTTTAGCGGCACGCTATCGGCACCGCTAAGCTGCACCATCAACGCGGGGAGCACCATCGAGGTTGAATTTGGCAGTATCGTCAGTAAGCAATTCGTCAGCAAGGGGCAGCCCCCGAAAGGCTATGCCCTCAAAAATGTCGATATTGCCTACCACTGTGATGATAACGCTGTCGGGAATACGGACCGGATAAAGCTCACGCTCACGGCAGACCAGGGCGTGGCGGATAGCAGTACGCCGTACATTGCGAAACTTCTGGAAAGAGACGATCTCGGCGTGCGGGTGTACGATGAAAACAGCCGGGACGTTGCGCTGGATGGCACCTATGCGTTTCCGGTAACGATGGACGAGCAGGGAAATGGCGTGATTAAAATTCAGGCCGTCCCGGTGAGTACCACTGACGCTCACCCGGTGCCGGGTCGTTTTGAAGGTAACGTCACGGTGAAAATGGATCTTCGCTAATCGAAATACCCTCAGGTTGAAACAGCAACCTGAGGGTTATCAGAACAATCAGAACCCGAGGCTGTCCAGCAGGTCGTCCACCTGATCCTGGCTTGCCACAACGCCCGCTTTGGTGGCGTCGAGCTGTGGACCATTGAGCAGGCTTTCGTTCTCACGTTTTGGACGGGCGGCCGGTTCCGGAATGTTCTCCAGCAGCACCATCAGCAGCTGACGCTCAATCTCCTGGATCACATCCATCATGCGTTTGATCACCTGACCGGTCAGGTCCTGGAAATCCTGCGCCATCATGATGTCCAACAGCTGGGCGTTGGTGAAGCTGGTGTGGCCCGGTACATCGCCCAGGAACTGGCGGGTATCGGTTACCAGCTCGCGCGCATCGGCCAGCTCGATAGGGTTTTCAAACCACTCATCCCAGCGCGTGGTCAGCGCTTTCGCGCCCTTCTCCATCGCATCCTGGTGCGGCTGTGACGCTTCAACGCTGTTCAGCGCGCGCTCGGCCGCCTGCGCGGTCATCTGCACAACGTAGTCCAGACGGTCACGCGCATCCGGAATTGCTTCCGCCGCTTCGGCGATGGCCTGGTCCAGCCCCAGCTCGCGCAGGCTGTCGCGCAGCATGCGCGTCAGGCTGCCAATGCGGGCAATGATGTCGCTGGGTGAATGTTCTTCAACGGGTTTCATAGCAGGTTGCAACATATCCATCACCTCACATGCCGAGTTTCTCGAAGATCTTACCGAGCTTCTCTTCCAGGGTCGCGGCCGTAAACGGCTTCACCACGTAGCCGCTTGCGCCCGCCTGTGCTGCTGCAATGATGTTCTCTTTCTTCGCTTCCGCCGTCACCATCAGCACCGGCAGGGAGGCCATACCGGCATCTGCACGAATGGTTTTCAGCAGTTCCAGACCATCCATGTTCGGCATGTTCCAGTCGGAGATCACAAAACCAAAGCCGCCTGCCTGCAGTTTGTTCAGCGCATCAACGCCGTCTTCTGCTTCTTCAACGTTGTTGAAGCCCAGCTCTTTCAGCAGGTTACGCACGATGCGACGCATGGTGGAAAAGTCATCCACAACCAAAAATCTGAGCTCTTTGTCCGCCATAAAACTACACTCCTCTTTAAATACGTATTGCCTGTCCGGCACTGATTTTCGCCAGCATCTGCTGGCTTACCTGGCTAAGATCGACCACTTCGCTCACGCCACCCATATTGATGGCCTCGCGCGGCATGCCGAACACCACACAACTTGCTTCATTCTGCGCAATCGTCCAGGCGCCAGCCTGGTGCATTGCAAGCATTCCGGCGGCACCGTCGTTACCCATCCCCGTCAGGATCACCCCAACGGCGTTGCGCCCCGCATGTTTCGCCACCGAATGAAACAGCACATCCACCGACGGACGGTGCCGGTTAACCGGCGGCCCGTCATGAATTTTGATTTGATAGTTCGCGCCGCTGCGCGACAGTTCCATATGCTTGTCGCCCGGCGCGATATAGGCGTGACCGGGGAGCACGCGCTCGCCGTCTTCCGCCTCTTTTACGCTTATCTGACACAGTTTGTTCAGACGCTCAGCGAAGGAGCGGGTAAAGCCGGGCGGCATATGCTGCGTGATAAGAATACCGGGGCTTGAAAGCGGCAATGGCTGGAGTACATGGCGAATTGCCTCTGTTCCCCCGGTTGATGCGCCAATCACCAGCAGTTTTTCCGAGCTGAGTAACGGACCGGCCTTCAGGGTCGCGGGGGCGGCCATCGGCTTGTGCGCCGCCAGCTTCGCGCGCGACGCGGTGCGGATCTTCTCGGCGATCATCTCGCTGTACGCCAGCATCCCTTCACGAATGCCCAGCTGAGGCTTGGTGACAAAATCCACCGCCCCCAGCTCCAGCGCGCGCAGGGTGATTTCCGAACCTTTACCGGTCAGGGAGGAGACCATCACCACCGGCATCGGGCGCAGGCGCATCAGTTTTTCCAGGAAATCGATGCCGTCCATGCGCGGCATTTCGACATCCAGCGTCAGCACGTCGGGGTTATATTTTTTGATTAAATCCCGCGCTACCAGGGGATCGGGCGCTGTCGCAACCATCTCCATATCGCTGTGGCTATTGATTATTTCAGTCATGATCTGGCGCATCAGCGCCGAATCATCGACAGACAATACCCTGATTTTACTCATGCTTTTTCCTTACTCAGCGCATAAACCGTTTGCCCACGCAGGCTAAACTCACGCGCGAGGTTGCTGAAGTTTTCCGAGTGCCCGGCAAACAGTAAACCGTCAGGCTTGAGCAACGGAACAAAGCGACGCAGGATGTCCTGTTGCGTCGTTTTATCAAAATAGATCATCACGTTACGACAAAAGATCGCGTCAAAGGGCCCGGGCACGTTGTACTGCTTGTCCAGCAGGTTGACCGGGGCGAACTCAACGCAGTTCGCCAGCTCCTGGCGTACGCGCACCAGCCCTTCGTGTGGCCCTGTTCCGCGCATGAAATAGCGCTGTAGCTGCTGAGGCGACAGCGTTTTTAGCTCGTCCTGGCGGTAAACGCCGTTGCGGGCTTTTTCCAGCACCTCGGTGTCGATATCGCTGGCGTACACTTTCCAGCGGCCCGGCGCCATCCCCAGCGTGTCGGCGAGGGTAATCGCCAGCGAGTATGGCTCCTCTCCTGTTGAGGCCGCCGCGCTCCAGACGCGATACTCTCCCCCGGTGCGGCGGCGCGCGTGATCCGCCAGTACCGGGAAGTGGTGTGCCTCACGGAAAAAGGCCGTCAGGTTAGTGGTCAATGAGTTGATAAAAGCCTGCCATTCGGCGCTGTTCTGGTTCGCTTCGAGCATGCTCAGATAACGGCCAAAATCATCCAGCCCCAGCGTGCGCAAGCGACGCACCAGACGGTTGTAGACCATGTCTCGCTTATGATCCGCAAGCACGATCCCCGCACGCTGGTAGATTAACTGACATATCCGACGAAAATGCGCGTCAGACAGCGCGAGGCGCTGTGTCATCTGTAACAATAATGACGTTTGCCCTGTGGGCGTGGGTGATGTCATAGCGCCTTCTTAATCACATTCAGGATACAACTGGCACGGCCTGTGACCGCCCGACTTCTGTTACTGCTTCAACGTGCTCTTTGACATTAAACACCGCCACCAGCCCGGTGAGGTGGTCGGCCTGGTTTGCCAGCTGATCGGTTGCCGCCGCCGCTTCTTCCACGAGCGAGGCATTCTGCTGCGTCACCTGATCCATCTGGCTGACCGCCTGAGCCACCTGCTCGATCCCACGGCGCTGTTCATCGGACGCCGAGGCGATTTCGCCCATGATGTCGTTAACGCGCGTCACTGACGTCACGATCTCGGTCATGGTTTTTGCCGCCGTATCCACCAGGGCAGATCCCTGCTGAACGCGGGAGACCGACTCTTCAATCAGCCCTTTTATCTCTTTTGCTGCGTTAGCGCTGCGGCTCGCCAGGTTACGCACCTCCCCCGCCACAACCGCAAAACCACGCCCCTGCTCGCCTGCTCGCGCCGCTTCAACGGCGGCGTTGAGTGCCAGAATGTTGGTCTGGAACGCGATACCGTCAATCACGCTGATGATGTCGCCAATTTTCTGCGAACTGGCGGCAATATCCTGCATGGTGCTGGCCACGTGAGAGGCCTGGTCGCCCCCTTTCTTCGCCGTCAGGGCGGCCTGCTTTGACAGGTCCGACGCCTGGCGCGCGTTGTCGGCGTTCTGGCTCACTGTCGCGGTCAGCTGCTCCATGCTGGCCGCCGTCTGCGCCAGCGAGGCCGCCTGCTGCTCGGTTCGCGATGAGAGATCGTTATTGCCCGCCGCAATCTCCGAAATCCCGGTGTGCATGGCGTAGCTGCCCTGGCGCACGTCGGTCACCGTTTCCCGCAGCGATCCCTGCATTGCCTTCAGGCTGGCAAAAATCGCCGAAATTTCGTTCTTGCCGTATACCGCCACCGGGCGCGCCAGGTTGCCCTTCGCAATGCTGTCGAAGTGGCTGCTGATGATGGCCAGCGGCTGCACAATCATCCTGCGCGACCAGAACAGCGCCCCGCCCGTGAGCAGCGCGGCCAGGATCACCATCGTGGCAAAAATCACCCCGGACATGTGGTAGCTGGTGCGGCTGTCCGCCCCGGCGCGTTCAACGAACTGGTTAATATCCTGCTGCCAGGCATTAAAACTGCCATCGAACGCGGCCTGAGAATCTTGTACCGGCGCGGTCAGGAAGTCAGAGAGCTGGTTGTTCTCAAGCCAGGTGGCCTGGTGATCCAGATCGCTGTACCACACGTCGAAGTTCTTCTTCATGGCGACCTTCAGCGCCTTCCCTTTCTCACTCACCGCATCCTGCGAGATAAAGGCTTTGAACTGCGCGTCGGCCTGCTTCAGGCTGCCGCGCGCCACCGCCATTAACGCTTTGATATCATCCGGCGGATAGCTCAGCGCGGTCAGCGTTCCTGCTTTGTTCAGCGCGGTGCTTGCCTGCAACAGCACGGCACGCGTCTGTGCCAGTGCGGAGCGCTGTTGATTACTCGTCTCGACTTCCTGCAAATTCTGATAGCCATCGCGAAACGCCCAAAAAGACAACCCGTTACTGCCAACCTGCAACACACCACACAGGATCAGAATCAAAAACAATGTGGTCGAGATACGAATACGATTTAACATCCACGCTCCCAATAAGCGGCAAGCAGCCGCGGTTTAAATGTCAGTCAAAATGTTTCCCAGTTTTCATCTTGTCCGGTCACCGCGGCGCGCGCGCGTGATGCCATCGGCGCGGCGGTTGTCTCAGCGTGCGAGGCACGCGAGCTGACCGTATTTGTAGTTTTGGAAGTAAGACGAAACGCCGAGACGGCCATCTTCAGACGGCTCGCCTGGTCCTCCAGCGCAGCGGCCGCCGCGGCGGACTCCTGCACCAGCGCGGCGTTTTGCTGCGTCACACGATCCATTTCCGATACCGCCAGGGCGACCTGGTCAATACCACGACTCTGCTCATCCGATGCAGAAGCGATTTCACCCATGATGTCCGTCACGCGCGTGACGGCATTCACGATGTCATTCATGGTTTCACCCGCACTTTCCACCAGCACCGAGCCGGTATCCACGCGTGAAACGGAGTCTTCAATTAGCGCTTTAATCTCTTTCGCCGCATTGGCGCTGCGGCTCGCGAGGTTACGTACTTCACCAGCCACCACGGCAAATCCGCGCCCCTGCTCACCGGCGCGCGCCGCTTCGACGGCGGCGTTGAGCGCCAGGATATTGGTCTGGAAGGCGATGCCGTCGATGACGCTGATAATGTCGGCAATTTTCTTCGAGCTGTTGGCAATGTCGTGCATGGTTTTCACCACCCCGTCCACCACGCGTCCCCCGCGCTGCGCCGTCTCAGAGGCGCTTTCCGCCAGCTTCGACGCCTGACGGGCGTTATCGGCGTTTTGCTTCACGGTGGCGGTCAGCTCTTCCATGCTGGCGGCAGTCTCCTCCAGCGCAGAAGCCTGCTGTTCGGTGCGGGACGAGAGATCGTTGTTACCCATCGCGATTTCGCTGGTGCCGGTGTAAATAGCATCCGAGCCGTTGCGCACGTTGGTGACGGTCTCCATCAGCGAGCGCTGCATATGGTCCACGCTGTTTGCCAGTTCGGTGATCTCATTACGCCCGGAAACCGTCAGCGTTTTGGTGAGATCGCCGCTGGCGATATCGCGGATGTGCGCAATAACGCGCCCAAGCGGGTTAAGAAGGATATGGCGAATGCCGTACCAGACGGCCATCAGCACGATGACCAGCGCCAGCGCGAGGATCGCCATCTGCCATTTGGCAAAGCGGTAGTCGTTCTGGCTTTCCGTAAAGGCCGAATGGTACAAATCGCTGCTGGCTTTGGCGTACTCGCCCAGCGCCGCGCCGAGCGCGTTTTGCATACCCTGCGTCGGCTGTGCGAAATAGGCGTCCATGTTGCCGCCTTCAAGGAACTGAATAAGCTCCGTCAGGCCTGCAAAGTAGGCGTTGTATTTTTCATCGATGCTGGCGCTCGCCTGCTCCATTGCAGGCTGCGGAGCAATCTTTTTGAAGGCGTCGTAATGTTTTGCCGCGTCCGCAAGCGTCGCGCGCGCGTTTTTCAGCAGGTCCGTTTTCGCGCTGCTCTGCTGATTGTTCGGATCCATCATCATGCGGGCGGAGGAACGGCTCAGGTTGATGCGCGTTTGCAGCATCAGATCCCATGTTGTGGTGAGTTCACTCTGCTGCACGCGCAGGTCGTTCGAGGCCGCGAAGCTGTCCTGGTTTTGTTTTAACGACGAGAAAAAGAGGCCACCGGAAATAAGCTGAAGAAGTGCGAAAATGACCAGCACCATCATGAGCATTGTGACAACGCGGATACGGTTCAACATACAACACCTTCTCATAGATTTATTAACGGTGTTATCGGCACAGGCCACAGGAACTTTACATTTGCGAAAGGGAAAAGCGTGGGTCAGAACGTGACGTCGACGATCAGCGTGTCGGTATAGGTGCCGGCGGGGGGCGTTGCCTGGTTGGTGAGGACCCTGGCGGTGTAGTTATAGGTGCGCAGTAAACCGTCGGCGCTCAGCTGCGACGAGGCGGAACTGGCCCAGCGTTCGGCACCGCTGCCGCCCCAGCGGTTACCGCTTGCTTCTTTATAGATGTCGTAACTCATATAGTTAGTGCCGCTAACCATACGACGTACGTTGTTCAACGCGTTGGCACCATTGTTAATACCGATGGTGTAGGTGCTGCCCTTGGTGCAGGTGACGGCGATAGCCTGTGACACGGTGGGAAAATTCTGCACCAGCGGCGCGCTGTTGAAGTTCACGTCAGGCGTGGTCATCGCGCTGCAGTCGTTGGTGACGTTCATGTCCACCGTAATGCTGGTGTTGGTGGTTCCGGTTTGTTGCCCTGACAGGCAGAGGTTGAGCACCCCTACGGAACAGACGCTGTAGGTGATGCTAAAGTTGAGCGTCACCTGATACGGCCCCGCCGTGACGTTCTGGCCAGCAACGGTGCGGAAATAGAGTGGAATATTATATTGTTTGCCGCCAATCAGATTTAACAGCGTGCTGCCGCCCCAGGTATAGCTTTTTGTGGTCTGCACTTCGCTGCTGCTGGCGCAGCCAGACTGCCCGCACAGACGGACCGGGACGACGTCGGTGATGGTTGCGTTGTCGGTACGCTTCATGGTCGCCCGACTGTTAGCTGAAACCGACGCCGAGATGAAGTTAAGCGTCACCGAATCGCTGGTGAGCAGGTTCAAAATCGCATCGCAGGCCACAACCAGCGTGCCGGTGGTTGCCACCTCTCCGGTGCCGCTGAGCGCAAACGAGGTGACGCTGCCAAACGAGGCATTCACCGTGCTCACGTTACAGGCTGCCCAGCTGCCGCCGGAGAACAGCAGCAGGAGTATCAGCAGCAGACGTTTCACCGCCCCTCCCGGCAGGTCAGCGGGCCGTAGGTTTGCAGCTTGTGCTCCGGGTTTGCGCCAATGGTCAGCGAGGCCGTGCAGCGTTTTCCCGCGGGCGTCGTCACGTCCAGCAGATTTACATCGCTGAGGTTTTCCAGCCAGGCAATACCGTCATAGCCCACCACGGCGATGCTCTTTGAGGCGCGCCTTACCTGGCTTCCCACCGGGATCGCCAGCCCCTGCGCGTCATGGAGGATCACGCTGGCCACCCGCTCCTGCTCCATCGGGAAATCCACCAGATAACCGCTGTTGCGGCGGATCGCCACGCGCCGCTCCGTCTCCTTCAGCCGGGTATCGGCAGGCAGATTCAGGGTATTAATACTGTAGCTCGCCGGATAATAGGCCGACACGCCGCTCACCAGCAGATAGCCGTTACGATTGGTTTTACCGACGGGCTGGTTTTCGTAGCTGACGGGCACGTCCGGGTGACCGTCAGTGCTGATCACCACAAACGCGTCGTTGATTTTATTCGCCGCGAACAGTTCGCCGTCCATGAGCACAATCGAGCCCATCGCCTCGCCCCACCAGGTCATCATGTCCTGCTCGCCGTACCCGCCGCCCTGCAGTTCAATATTGCTGTTACGCCAGCCCAGCGTGCCCTGCTGATAGTTTTTGCGCTGCGACTGGTTGGCCCACGCCATGTTCCAGCTCAGGCCACCGTCTGACGGCATCGAGTGGTTATAGTTGATGCGCTGCGTGCTGCCTGCATCCGGTGTGTTTTCAAAGGTGACGGCGGCACTGTCACGCTCCCCCAGCGGCACCTGCAGCGACATCGCGACCGTCCAGTCGCCCCGCTGCTGGTCACGGCTGGCCGCCAGGTAAATGCTGCTGGAGCCCCACAGGTTGCGGCTCCAGGAGAGGTTGAGCAGCTCCGTTTTCTGGCTGTCGAAGCTTTCGACGCCAATCCAGGCCGCGCCGATGCTGCCGTACTGTCCGAGGTTGAAGGTCAGAGAGTACTGATCGGTATTGCGGCTAAAGCTGGCAATGGGCCTGTCGTTTTCATCGTACACCGTCGGCTGGTCGTACAGCGCCAGGTTGCCAAAATCGCGGTTGCGCCGGGTATGCTGGGTCGCGAGGCTGAATTCACTGGTGCTGTACTGGTATCCCCAGTTGATTTGCCCGCCGTCGTCGCCGCGCATCCGGCTGTGGCTGTAAGAGGAGTTCACGACGCCAAAACGGCCAAGCTTCACCACCGTTCCCGCGCCGCCGAGAGCCAGCGCTTCCGCACCCTCAGCGTGGCCTTCCAGCGTCAGCCAGTCCGTCAGGCCATACCGATACGATCCGCTGCCCGCCGCCGGGCCATAGTCGAAATTCTTAATACCATAGTTGCGCCGCAGGCTCCCCAGGGTGACGGCGCCGTCGCTCAATCCTTGCTTGAGCAAATCGCTGGTGACATAGAACGGCAGCGTCGTGCTCACCTGGCGTCCCAGGGCATCGGTGGTGACCAGCACCGCGTCCCCGGCGCCGTTGATGTAGGGCAGATTGGTAAGCGTGAAGGGGCCGGGCTGAAGCTGAGTCGAACCTGAACGGTAGCCGTTGATAAAGAGATCGACAGACGTCGGCACCGCCGCTTCACCCGAGAACGCCGGCAGCGGCCAGGTCACCAGATCCGGGCGCAGGGAAAAATCACGGCCGTAGCTAATCCCGCCCATACGCACGCTGCTGCTCCAGCTCAGGGCATCGCTGATAACGTCACCGGCGGTCCAGGTGGTGGCGTCATCTTCATTCGTCATCAGCAGGGTGGTGTCATAGCGCACATAGCCTTCCTGCTGCCCGCTGTTACCGCTGAAATTTTCCCGGGCATAGCCGGTAGAGGAAAACGAGCCGTTGTCGTTGAAATAGCGGAACTCATGCCAGAGCGACGCCTGCCCGCCAGCGTGTTCGGTACGGTTGGTATAAAAATCGTAATTGAGCAGCGCCCCGCGGCCATAGTGGGGTTTACTCTGCGCCGTCTGTCCGCTGAAGGAGGTGACGCGGGATGAAACCCAGTCGCGGGGCACTGTCATCAGCAGGCGCTGTGCGGCGCTGTCATACTCCACGCGCACCTGCGCAAGCGTGGACAAGTTGACCTCTCCGTTCGGCACGCGCTCAGGCGGCAGCCCGGCGCGAAGAAGATCGGCGCTGGAGATAAAGTAAGCGCCGCTGCGTTGCGTCACCGGCACCACGAGACCGGTATCATAGTGGTTCAGCACGAGGGCGAGCTGGAAAATCGCCTCATCGTTTACCGACCGGGCCTCCGGTGGCGGCGGCAGGCTGTCGTCGCCGGGCTCGGCCCAGGTGCTGGTACTGACGCAGAGCAGGATCATCATCGCCGGTTTCAGTTGACGGGCGTCGACTGCCATTGCGTATCCCTGGCATTAATCTGCGCACTCATCTGGCTGGGCTGGCGAATGCCTGTCGGTATCGGCCAGCTGCGGGTGCTGTTGGGCAGGACGTAGCCCAGCAGTCCATCGGCAACCGTGCGTTTCTGCCCCCCCTGCTCCAGCGCCACCTGGCTGAGCCTGACGTGCACATCCCCCTTGTTACGCACCTCGAGCGCCGGGTGACCGCCTTCCTGCGTCACCCGCCAGCTCAGGTTTTTTGTCTCCACGAAGGCATGATGCGCGCCCTCGGGTATTGTCGGAATGCCTTGTCCGTAGACAAAGAGCGGGATGGAATAGCGCATCTGCAGCTTGAGCCCGATGGTAGGATCGGCTTTGGCGTCGGGCTGGGGGATCTCATCCACGATGATGCGGTACGCTTGCTCTACGCCCATCGGTATGGAGCCCTGTTTAATCAGGCGAATAAGCTGTTTGCTGCCCTTGCCAATAGTGACAATCGGCGGGCTGGCAACCACATCCTGCTGTGCGGTATAGCGTTCATATCCCCCCTCCTGCTTCCAGCGTACAATGCGCACCTGCATTGTCGTGGCGCTGTTTCCCTGATTTTGGATCCATAACTCCGTGGCTTTGGTATCGGCCGAAAGCCACGGATCGATGGGCCATAGCAAAATGGTCGCCGCCGCACGCGCTTCGTTCGCGGCAATGGCCGTTACGCCCAACATACTGACCAGGCAAACCCGCCTGAATAATGGCTTCATCGATGCTCTCCCTTTATCACCATGACAAGGTCACGGTGAGCTGATCTGAATACGAACCTGCCGGGCTAAACCCGGTCAGAAGCGCCACGCCAAACAGTGGCAGCGCAATGTTGTTGCTGTTGGTGTAGGTCACCGGAATGGCCTGGTTAACCCCGATCTCGCTGTTCGCCGCCAGCGAACTGCTGCTGTAGAGGCGGTAGCCCACCGCGTCGGCTGCGCCTGAGCGCGTCATCCGCCGAACGGAGGCGTAGTTCTGGCCGCCGTTTATGCTCATACTCAGCGCCACGCCCGGCGTGCAGGCGATGGACAGCGCGCCGTTGGGGACAAAACTGGTGCTAACCGGCGCGCTTTCCACCCCGGTATGGGTGCCAAAATCCAGCGTGCCGTAAACCCCGCCGGTGCCGGTGGTTATCGAGCAGCCCGGCACCACGGTGGCGCTGACCCTGAAGGACTGTGACGTCACCGCCCCGGCGACGGGGGTTAACATCAACCCCACCATCAGCGCAAAAAAAGGGTGCACGGATCCCTCTGCGCTTTTGCGCAGACGTAAAAATGCCTTCATGGCTGGAGCTAGTAGGTGACGCTGACGTTAATGGTGTCGGTGTAGGTTCCCGGTACAACCGTGACGCTGTTACCCCCTCCGGTTATACGTCCGTACAGGGTGTAGCTATTTACCCCTCCCGCCGTTGAGGCGATGGGCAGCGCCGCGTTATTGGCGATGATGTTGTTAAACCCGCTGTCGCTGTAGAGGCTATAGGCCACGCCCTGAGCCGCGTTCGCGGTATTGATCAAATAGCGTGCGGGCGTGCCTGGCGTACCGACGACCGTGCCGGGGGCCGTGGCGTTGGTGTTCCCGGTGATCGCTACCGTATAGCTGGCGGTTGTACATTGAATGGTGAAGGTGTTCCCTCCGCTGGCCCCGGTCAGCTGGGTGGTCAGCGTGGAAAACGTTGCAGGATGGGTACCGAAATCCAGCGTCCCGAAGTTGATACCGTTTTGGGTAGGCGATCCGTTGATCAGACAGCCGTTGGTCAGCGTCAGCGTTGCGCCAATCGTGCCGCTGCTGGTTACCGCCAGCGCCTGATGGGCTGTCGAAGCCGTCAGCAGGGCACCTGCACATATCAAAAGGCGTTTTGTTTTCATTTACCACCCTCCAGAAGATGTCTCCGGTCAATTGCCATATTTTATTTATACAGCTCAATATGTTAGCCCCGCTAAACATTCCTGAGAGGGGGGTTACTCAGAATTTAGTTTATGGTTACCGCTTCAACCACTTTCCGCTTCGCCCCTAAACCCTTTGCCGTATTGACATAGCATTTCTATAAAAAACAATACATTGCGTATGAAAATGGAGGGTATTCATTCTTTCCGTTGAGGATATATCCACTAAAGTGTGATATGCATCACAATATATCGTTACCGCAACCACAACAAAACCAATAAAAATTAAAAAGGAGTTGTATCCCACCGCGCTTTACTTCAATTTATGTGCCGAATGAATTTCCGTGTTGCAATTAAAAATTTATATGTATCAGCGCGGAATAAACGTAAGCGCATAGAGGGTCTTTTTTCGTGGCAAGTGCAAACAAACTCACACTCTTCATCGTGATATTCATGCTGGCGGGTATTCTTTCGGGGGCGGCCATTCATGAGTATGCCTCGCCGGAGGCCATTAAAAGCTGGGCAGATAACATTACCCTTCTGACCGACATATTCCTGAGGCTGATTAAAATGGTGATTGCGCCACTGGTGTTCAGCACCCTCACGGTCGGGATTATGAAAATGGGCGAAACGTCCACGATTGGTCGCGTCGGCGGCAAGGCGATGGTCTGGTTTATCAGCTCGTCCGTGCTTTCGATTCTGGTGGGGCTGTTTATCGTCACGCTGGAACAGCCGGGCAGCGGTCTGAACCTGACCATACCGACCGAAGCCGTCGATACCGGGCTGGCCGTTGGTGGAATGACGCTGAAAGCGTTCCTGTCTCATACCATTCCCACCAGCATCGCCGGGGCGATGGCGGACAATGAAATTCTGCAGATTGTGGTGTTCTCGATGTTCTTCGGGATCGGCGGCGCATCGCTGGGGCAGAAATTCAACGCCCCCCTGGTAGCGGCGCTGGACGTGGTTTCCCACATCATGCTGAAGGTCACGGGTTACGTGATGTACGTCGCGCCGCTGGCTATTTTCGCCGCCATTTCGTCCGTTATCGCCACCCAGGGGCTCGGCATTCTTTTGAACTATGCGTCCTTTATTGGCGGCTACTATGTGGCGATCCTGCTGACCTGTCTGGTATTGCTGGCGGTGGGCTATATGGTGCTGAAAAAAGAGGTGTTCCGCCTGGTCAGCATGCTGAAAGATCCGGTCCTGGTTGCGTTTACCACCAGCAGTTCTGAAGCGGCCTATCCAAAAACGCTGGAGCAGCTGGAGCGCTTTGGCTGCTCGCGCAGCATCGCCTCGTTCGTTCTGCCGATTGGCTACTCCTTCAACCTGGTGGGATCGATGGTGTACTGCTCGTTCGCCTCCATGTTTATCGCCCAGGCGTACAACATTCACCTGAGCTTCACAGAGGTGACGGTTCTGATGCTGACCCTAATGCTGGCGTCAAAAGGCATTGCGGGCGTGCCGCGCTCGTCGCTGGTGGTGCTGGCGGCAACGATCCCAAGCTTTAACATTCCGGTAGCGGGCATTCTGCTGCTGATGGGGATCGACCACTTCCTGGATATGGGCCGCTCGGCGATTAACGTGCTGGGGAATGGGATTGCGACGGCAATGCTGTCGCAGAATGAAGAGGCGCGGGAAGCGGAAGCTGAGCTGGTAGAGCAGGAAGCGTAATGGTGGGGTGAGGCCTGCTGCCCTCACCCCAGCCCTCTCCCACAGGGAGAGGGTGCAAATACTAAAAACGGCAACACAGTTGCCGTTTTGCATTTACCTACGCCACGTGGCTCGCGGCGATATCCAGCAGTGCCATCTCGTCGCTGTTCAGCAGCTTCTCAATGTTCACCAGAATCAGCATGCGATCGCCGAGCGCACCCAGACCGGTCAGGTATTCGGTAGACAGGGTTACCGCAAACTCCGGGGCAGGACGAATTTGGTCAGACGTCAGCGACAGCACATCCGATACGCCGTCCACCACAATACCCACCACGCGCTGCCCCAGATTCAGGACGATCACCACGGTGTTGTCGTTGTACTCCACGTCGCCCTGGCTGAACTTCACGCGCAGGTCGACGATAGGCACAATAACGCCGCGCAGGTTTGTGACGCCCTTGATAAAGGACGGCGTGTTCGCAATGCGCGTTACCTGATCGTAACCACGAATTTCCTGCACTTTCAGGATGTCGATACCGTACTCTTCGTCACCTAAAGTGAAAACCAGGAACTCCTGCCCTGATGGCTCGCCCGCCAGTTTCGTTACATTACTCATACCGGTCATGTTTTTACCTTCTACTTAATCAGGCGGCTGTGTACGCCACACGTTGTTCACGATTTAATCCCTGAAGCGCCGATACATCGACAATCAGCGCGACGCTACCATCACCCAGGATGGTGGCTGCAGAAATGCCTGGCACTTTGCGATAGTTGCTTTCGAGGTTCTTCACCACCACCTGGTGCTGACCAATCAGCTGGTCGACCAGCAGCGCATAGCGGCGGCCGGCGCTTTGCAGGATCACCACGATGCCCTGCGTCGCTTCGGTTTTCGCACCGTCCACTTCGAACACTTTCCACAGCTCTACCAGCGGCAGGTACTCGCCGCGCACTTCAAGCACGCGCTCGCCGCCCGCCAGCGGATGCAGATCTTCCTCACGCGGCTGCAGTGACTCCATCACCGCGTTCAGCGGCAGGATAAAGACTTCGTTTGCCACCTTCACGGACATGCCGTCGAGGATCGCCAGCGTCAGCGGCAGCAGGATACGAATGGTGGTGCCTGAGCCTTGTTTCGACTTGATCTCAACGTGGCCGCCCATCTCCTGGATGTTACGTTTCACCACGTCCATGCCCACGCCGCGCCCGGAAACGTCCGTCACCTGCTCGGCAGTCGAGAAGCCCGGCGCAAAGATCAGCATGCCCACTTCTTCGTCAGTCATGTTTTCGTTGACGTTCATGCCCTGCGATATGGCTTTCGCCAGAATGCGGTCGCGGTTCAGGCCCGCACCGTCATCAGTCACTTCGATACAGATATTGCCGCCCTGGTGTTCGGCAGACAGGATCAGGTTGCCGACCGGAGATTTACCGGCCTCAATGCGCTTCTCCGGGGACTCGATGCCGTGATCGAGACTGTTACGTACAAGGTGCGTTAACGGGTCGATAATGCGCTCAATCAGGCTCTTATCCAGCTCGGTTGAGCTGCCTAGCTGCGTCAGCTCAATCTGTTTATTCAGTTTACCGGCGAGATCGCGCACCAGACGCGGGAAGCGGCTGAAGACATACTCCATCGGCATCATACGGATGGACATCACCGATTCCTGCAGATCGCGGGCGTTACGTTGTAACTGACCCATGCTGGTAATCAGATCGCCGTGGGTCACCGGGTCCAGTTCGTTTGAACGCTGGGCCAGCATCGACTGGGTGATCACCAGTTCGCCGACCAGGTTAATCAGCTGGTCTACCTTTTCAACCGCCACGCGGATGCTGGTGGATTCACTGGAACGGGCAGCCGGTTTTTCACCACGGGCTGGAGCGGCAGACTCATTTGGTACGGCTTTCAGCACCGGGGCAGCGGGTACCGCGGCAGGCGCCGCGACGACAGCAACCTCTTCCACCTCAGCGGGCACGTCAACCGCTGCGGCTTCCGTTTCAAACGTAATTTGATCGGCTTCGATAACAAAGCACAGCACCGCCACGATATCGTCCTGGCCAATGCCGTCGTCAAGCGTCGCGGCCAGGCTGTCTTTGCCCTTGACCACGTTGCTCAGCGTCGCCAGGTTGCCCAACTCCTCTTCCAGCAGATTAACTTCACTCTCTTTCAGACGAGACAGCACAACACGCAGTTTAGCGGGCTGAGCGTCTTGTGCGGCAACCGCATCAACCACGCTCAGTTTGGCCGCCGGTTCAGCGACTACGGCGACTTCACCTTTGGCTTCCAGCGCCAGCTGGCGCAGCGCGTTGCAGATGTATTCAAAGCTGGCGGCATCAGGCTCTGCCGAGCTTTTATAGGCGTCGAGCTGTTCCTGCATAATATCTTTGGTTTCCAAAAACAGGTTGATAATGTCGGTATTGAGCTGCATCTCACCGCGTCGTGCTTCATCAAGCAGGTTTTCCATCAGGTGCGTGGTTTCCTGCAAAATGGTAAAACCAAAGGTTCCGGCGCCGCCTTTAATGGAATGCGCCGCGCGGAAGATGGCATTAAGCTGCTCTGAATCCGGTGCTTCGGGCACCAGGTCCAGCAGGTGTTGCTCCATATCAGCCAACAGTTCGTCGGCTTCATCAAAGAAGGTCTGGTAAAAATCGCTAATATCCATGCTCACGCTATCACCTCGGATTGGCTGGTGGCGATGTTGGAACGGCAGCCGAAGGTACGGCCCCAGGCTGTTTTAAATCGTCCAGTGACTCATTCTGACTTTCGGCGTTTTCATGCAGGATGGCCTGCTCCGCCTGCTGGTTCAGCACTAAAAGACTGATACGACGGTTGATGGCGTCATCCGGCCCGCGGTCGGTGAGGCGCATGGTTGCTGCCATGCCGACCACGCGCAGTACCTTGCCATCATCAAGCCCACCCACCACCAGCTCGCGACGCGAGGCGTTGGCACGATCGGCAGAAAGCTCCCAGTTGCTGTATCCCTTCTCACCGCTGGCATACGGGAAATCATCCGTGTGTCCCGACAGGCTGACACGGTTAGGAATACCGTTCAGCACCGGGGCGATGGCGCGTAAAATGTCGCGCATGTACGGCTCGACTTCCGCGCTCCCGGTTTTAAACATCGGGCGGTTCTGGCTATCAATAATCTGAATACGCAGACCTTCCTGCACCAGGTCGATCTTCAGATGCGGACGCAGCGCGCGCAGTTTGGGATCGGCCTCAATCAGCTGATCCAGGTCACCGCGCAGTTTCTTCAGGCGCGCCTGCTCCATCCGTCTTTTCAGTTCGTCGATGTTCGGCTCTTTTTTCACCTCACCCTTCTGCTGGGTGTAATCATCGCCACCGCCAGGAATGGGGCTGTCGCTGTTGGAGATGCGCGGCCCACCTGATACCGCCGTTGCCAGCGGCGTTCTGAAATATTCCGCAATCTGGATCAGCTCTTTCGGGCTGGAGATGGAGATCAGCCACATCACCAGGAAGAACGCCATCATGGCGGTCATAAAGTCAGCGTAAGCAATTTTCCAGGAGCCGTGGGAGCCGTGCCCGTGCCCCTTATGCTTGCGCTTTTTTACGATGACGATCGGATGGGACTGGTTTTTCATGCGTCCTCAGTTGTCGTCTGTTGGTTTGGGTTTTTCACCGCACGCACGTGTTCTTCCAGCTCGATAAACGATGGACGCTCGCTGGAATAGAGCGTTTTACGCCCGAATTCAACGGCGATCGGCGGGGCGTAACCGTTCAGGTTAGAGAGCAGCGTGATCTTCACGCACTGCATCATTTTGGTGGTTTCAGCGCTCTTTTGACGCAAAACGCTCGCCAGCGGGGAGATAAATCCGTATGCCAGCAAAATACCGAGGAAGGTACCGACCATCGCGTGGGCAATCAGCGCGCCCAGCTCCGCCGCCGGACGGTCCGCGGACGCCAGGGCGTGAACGACCCCCATGACGGCGGCAACGATACCAAAGGCCGGAAGCGAGTCGCCTACCAGCGCCAGGCTGTTTGCCGGCACTTCGGATTCGCTCTCGTGGGTTTCGATCTCTTCGTCCATCAGCGCTTCAATTTCGAAGGTGTTCATGTTGCCGCTGATGATGAGGCGCAGGTAATCCACGATGAAATCAAGCATCATCGCGTCTGCCAGAATGCGCGGGTAGCTGGCGAAAATTTCGCTCTCTTTCGGATTCTCGATATCACGCTCCAGCGAGAACATACCCTGCTGACGTGACTTCGCCATCAGGCGATAGAGCAGCGCCAGCAGATCCATGTACATGCTTTTGGTGTACTTCGAGCGACGGAACAGCAGTGGAATAGCTTTCAGCGTACCCTTGATCGATTTACCGTTGTTGCCAACGATAAAAGCCCCTACCCCTGCGCCGCCGATGATAATAAGTTCAGCCGGTTGATAGAGTGCTCCAAGGTGCCCGCCGGTCATCATGTAACCGCCGAAAACTGTACCGAGAACTACCAGGTAACCTAATAAGATAAGCACGACATCATCCTTCCGCTAGTGACTATGGCAGGACGTTCATTTCGAGCGCGTAACCGGAATACGGGGTAAAAAAAAGCAGCGGTAATGGCTTACCGCTGCTGGAATCTTGCCCACACGTTCGGGTTAAACAGCTTGTTCGATCTGTTCATCCAGCAGTTGTGGAATAATATCGGCAGCATCCCGGGAAAGTTTACGTCTTTTTACTGCGCGGGATGGCGGCTGGCATAAACTGCAGGCGAAGCTGCCAGCGGGCTGGTGTGCATGGGTGATAAAGTTACCGTCACAGCAGTTGCAGCGTGACAGTTCAAGCATTCCGCTTTCAACAAAACGCACCAGCGTCCATGCGCGGGTCAGCGCCAGCAGGGGGCCTTCTTCCTGCTGTGGGCATTGCTCAAGGTAGAGTTTATAGGCTTTGATCACGGCATCGACGCCGCTGCACAATCCCGTCTTCAGCAGGTACTGCCATGCGTTACAGAACATCGAGGCGTGAATGTTCTGTTCCCATGTCATAAACCAGTCTGTTGAAAACGGCAGCATACCCTTCGGCGGTGGGCTACCCCGTAATTCTTTATACAGCTTAATCAGGCGACCACGGCTCAGCTGCGTCTCGCTTTCCAGCATCTGTAAACGCGCACCGAGCGTAATGAGTTCCATTGCCAGCTGTATGTCACGGGCTTCCTGAACAATGCTTTTCTCGCTCATTTTCAAGCCCTTTTCTTGCGGGCTGCGTCATCAGGCTGGCTGATTTCGTTGAGCAGACGCGTGGAGAGAAGAATACCGGTATGGATCTGCTGTAGATCGTCAACACGAGATTCCTGCGTAAGACGCGTGATGGTCTGCGGGCTGTCGAAACGGAACTGGCAAACAAGTTGATTCGTTTCAGCAAGTTTAACCATTTCAGGGAGCGTTATGCCGCCCAGCATGGTTGCCATTTCTTCGCTAACGCCCAGACGGAACATCGCGGACGCCTTATCCTGACTAATTAAACGCTGCGCGAGCAGTAAATACGACAAATTGATGTCATAGATATGTTTTAGCAACTCGGATGTATGCATTTTTCCCATCCCGAATAACCAACTATTATTTTTATGCGGAAAGACCGCACCCCGTGATGTCGCCGGGAAATCACCCGGTATAAAAAAGAAAAGGCCAAATGCATAGTTGAATTAAGGTTTGTATGCCATAAAACATGCAGCAACCACACAACGCGGTGGCGTCGTTACACCTTTTATCATTTCTTACAAATAACTAAGATTTTTCCTAATTCGACGCAAACTCTACTCGTCAGTTTTGACACATACAATGCAGCCCTCCCCAAAATTTAAAAAAAATGTGATCTGCATCACATAATTTAAGCGAATATATCCTATAAATCCATCAGCACGACTTGTAAATTGTCTATTTTTCACCCAGTCAGCACTCGTTTATATTCTTAATGAACGAATACTCATGCAGGGGGATGGAGTGAAAGGCGCCAGATTTTGCTTTTCCCTCTCGCTTTAGCGGCGCCATGCAACAGCCGCTTTACCGGCTTGCGGAACGTACTTATTTTCAAATGTAAAACAAGACGTTAGCGTAAGGTTGCAAAAATCAAGTTTCACCGGGTTATCATCTCATTTGCGTTAATAACCCGTTAAAACGATTTAATGATGCAGAATCGAAAATGTGTGATTTACGTTAAGTTGTTAATTTTTTTCATTTGGAGCCCTATTTCAATTATTCTTCTTATAAGAATAATTAATGAATAATTATGATAGGCTTCACACTAATGTCGTATTCCCCTCTTGCAGAAGGTGTGAATTCGCGGTAAAGCTGGGGAAAACCTGCAGTTCAGGCATCAAAGGAGTGTGCAATGAGTTATAGACATCTTCTTGTTTCTGTTGCTGTTTCACCGGAAAGCCATCAACTCGTGGCCAGGGCCGTCTCCATCGCAAAACCGCACAATGCCCGCATCAGCCTAATCACCCTCGCAGCCGAGCCTGAAATGTATAATCAGCTGGCAGCGCCCATGCTGGAAGATATTCGTGAGGTACTTCAGGAAGAAACGCAGCAGTTTCTGCGAGAGCTTGTAGAAAAGGCACAGTATCCTGTTCACCAGACCGTTATCGCAACGGGTGAATTAAATGAACATATTCTTAGCATGTGCCAGAAGCAGAATATCGATTTGGTAATATGCGGTAATCATAACCAGAGCTTTTTTTCCCGCGCGGCCTGTTCGGCGAAATCCATTGTTGCCTCAAGCCAGGTAGACGTCCTGCTCGTGCCTCTCGGGGGCCGGTAGGCCCCCGGGGAATATCACGCCAGTTTAGGGAAGGTCGCGATCTTTTTTTGCAGGTGGCCCTCATGACTCTGCGGTTCAATTTCGCGTAAATCGTCGATGAAACGCGCCTGCCAGTGGTTAATATCGTTGCTACGAATCGTCTCCATCATCTCTGAATGACGTGAAATACGTTCCGCCAGCGGCATCGTTAACGCGCGATTGAGGGCGTTGGCGACGTCATCGCGATCGTAAGGATTTACGATCAGCGCAGAAGTAAGCTCATTCGCCGCGCCGGCAAATTGTGACAGCACCAGCACGCCAGGGTCTGCAGGATCTTGTGCTGCGACATACTCTTTTGCCACCAGATTCATCCCGTCTCGCAGCGGCGTGACCAGGCCCACATCCGCATAGCGAAAGACTTTCATCAAGATCTTGCGGTCAAAGTGTTGATTCAGATAGAAAAGCGGCGTCCAGCCAAGCTGTCCGTAGCGGCCGTTTATGCGCCCCGCCTCGGTTTCCAGCTGATGGCGAATATCCTGATAAGCCTGCACTTCCCCCCGCGAGGTCGGCGCTATCTGCGTATAGCGAATTTTACCGTGGTGCTGAGAGTATTTATCCAGCAGCGTCTCATACGCCAGAAAACGCTCCGGCAGCCCTTTCGAGTAATCCAGCCGTTCGACAGAAAAGATATTTTTGACGTGCTTCAGCTCATTCTTGAGCTGCGCCAGCTTTGGCGGCAGCGGCCCGGCGGCCTCTTCGGCAATCTCGTCCGGCTCGATGCCGATTGGATACACCTCGGTATGAAACGCCTTGCCCCACGCCGTATGGGATTTTCCGCCGTGCGTAACCAGCCTCGTTTTGCTCGACACGCTGTCCAGGAATGCCAGCCTGTCGTTTTCCGTCTGGAACCCCAGCAGGTCATAATCAGCCAGCGCCTCCAGCAGCTCTTCGTGCGGCGGGAGCGCGTTGAAAATCTCCGGGGTCGGGAACGGAATGTGCAGGAAGAAGCCGATGCGATTATTAACGCCACGCTTTCTTAGCTCCCTTGCGAACGGCAGCAGATGATAGTCGTGGATCCATAAAATATCGTCTTCCTCGATCAACGGCAGCAGTTTATCCGCCAGCAGCGCGTTGACGCGCATATAGCCTTCGAAAGACTCACGCTGGAATTTGACCAGGTCGAGACGGTAGTGGAACGCGGGCCACAGCACCGCGTTCGAAAACTCGGAATAGTATTCGTCGTAATCTTTCTCACTGAGCGCGAAAGAGGCCCAGGTGATATTGCCCTGAGTGACTTTCTTGAGCGGCTGTTCATCCTCACGGATATCTCCACTCCAGCCAAACCATAGCCCTCCGGCGGCTTTCAAGGCACCTAATACCCCCACCGCCAGGCCACCCGCGCTGGCTTTTTTATCATCCGGCGGTGCAATGCGATTAGAGACGACGATTAAGCGACCCATAATGATTTCTCCCGTTGTGTTGCGCTATTTGTTGTTGTTGCTGGTTAGCGACGTCAGATATCCATTGCCAGACGCTGGCGACGCTTCCAAGCCGCCATTTGGCAATCGTTTCTCCAGGCCCGACTTTTACAGAAATGCCGCCAGCCTGATTAACTACCGTGAACCCGGCCTCATCGGTCAGGTCATCCCCAAAAAATACCGGCGTCCGCCCGGTGAACGGCGCTTCTGCCATAAACGCCGCAATGGCCGCGCCCTTGTTGATCCCGTCGGGTTTTATCTCAACGACGCATTTCCCCGGCTGCAGCGCAAGCTGCGGGTGCGAATCCGCGAGGTGTCGGGCGATGGCAAAGATCGCCGCTTCGTGATGCGGTGCCCGACGATAGTGCAGCGCGAAGGCCATACCCTTGGCTTCCAGCTCGGTACCCGGCAGCGACGCCAGCGCAGAAGTGAGATACGTATGTAGCGACTGAATTAATGTTTCGGGAAGTGAAACAACATGCAGTTGATCATGGATATCGCGGCGCTCCGCTCCGTGTACACCGGCTAGCGGAAAGTGGTAAGGACTGGCGAGCACGTCGAGCTCGGCCATTGAGCGCCCTGAAATCAATGCCAGTGCCCCCTCACTCATGCGTGAGAGCTGCTGCAAATTTTCTAACACCGTATCCGGTATAACGACCTCGTCAGGATGCGGTTTTATCCCGGCGAGCGTGCCGTCGAGGTCAAAAAAGAAAGCATAATTTCCGGACATTACAGGCGGTGCGGTTAACGAGTCAGCCACCCTATTCCTCCTTACAGTTAATAAAACAGCCATGTAAGTATAGACAGTGTGACGGTGCTCGCCATTTGACAACCGCCCCGCCGGTAAAACTGGCGGGGCGGCTAAGGGCTCGACTATGGTTATTAGTTGAGCAATAAAAAGAGAGGAAAGGGTTAAACGGTACGCTTCGCTTTTTGCTTGTAACGGTCGAATATCACGGCTGCCAGCAGGATCAGACCGCGAACCACGTACTGCGAGAATGGCGAAATATTCAGCAGGTTCATGGCGTTCTCTACCGTCCCCAAAATCAGGATCCCAGCCACCACATATGAGATTTTTCCGATGCCGCCCTTCAGCGAAACACCGCCCAACACGCAGGCTGAGATAACAATCAGCTCGTAGCCAATGGAGGTCATCGGCTGGCCGCTGGTCATTCGTGACGCCAGAATAATCCCCGCGGCGGCAGAGACCAGGCCGGAAAGCACAAAGATGATGATCTTGGTGCGCACCACCGGAACGCCCGCGAGGCGAGCCGCCTCTTCATTGCCGCCAATCGCCAGCGTATTACGGCCAAACGTGGTGCGGTTGAGCAGAAAACCGAACAGGATCAGGCACGCTACCGTCAGCCAGATTGGCGCAGGGAGACCCAGCCAGTTGGCGTAGCCCAGGGTAAAGAAGCGCTCGTCTTCAATCCCGACCGCTTTACCATCAGAGATGATGTAGGCCAGACCGCGCACGATTTGCATCGTCGCAAGCGTCGTGATCAGGGCGTTGATCTTCAGGCGGGCAATCACAAAGCCGTTTACCAGGCCGCTCAGCACCCCGAGCATCAGCCCGGCGAAGACGCCGATCCACAGGCTTTCGGTCATGTTGATGACGACCGCGGTGGTCACCCCCGCGCAGGCAATCACCGACGCCACGGACAGGTCAAAATCACCGGAGGCGAGGCAGAACAACATGCCGCAGGCCACCATGCCGGACATCGAGATTGCCAGCCCCAGCCCCTTCATATTGATGAAGGAGGCAAAGTTGGGCACAAATATCGCGCAGGCGAGGAATAATACGGCAAACACAACCAGCATACCGTACTGGTCCCAGATGCGGCCAAAACTGAAAGCCGACTTCGGCGCTCCGGATGTAGTAACAGAGGACATCATTGACTCCTTACTCAGGCGACAGCCTGGCTAACTTTAGGCATGGCGAGACTCAACGCCTGTTGCTCATTCGCCTGTTCATGCAGCAATTCACCGGCAATTTCACCTTCACGCATCACAACGATACGGTCAGCGACGCCCAGCACCTCGGGCAGATCGCTTGAGGCGAATAACACCGCCACGCCGCGTTTTGCCAGTTCATAAATAACGTTGTAGATTTCGTGTTTTGCCCCAACGTCGATACCGCGCGTAGGCTCATCCAGCAAAATGACCTTCATGTCTTCCGACAGCCAGCGGCCCAGAATCGCCTTCTGCTGGTTACCGCCGGAAAGGTTCATGATCAGCTGTTCAGCGCCGGGGGTTTTGATGTTCAGCGAACGAATGTGATGGTCCGCGTTGCTCGATTCCCAGCCGTCGTTGATCAGGCATCCTGCGCGAATGTACTTACGTCGGGCAGAGATATTGATGTTGTCACGCACGGAGTGAACCGGAATTATTCCCTCCGCTTTCCGGTCTTCCGGGAAGAGCATCATCCCCGCGCTGATGGCATGAGCCGGTTTTTGGATATCGACATTTTGCCCGTCGATAGCGACCTGCCCCTGGGTGATACGCGTGCCGCCAAACAGCCCCTTCATCAGCTCGCTGCGCCCTGCGCCCACCAGGCCAAACAGCCCGACGATTTCACCGCTGCGCACCGAGAGCGAAATTGGCGTTCGCACGCCCGGCGCCTTAACGTTGTCCAGACGCAGACGCTCAGGGCCATACTCACGGGGATTCCAGTGGTATATATCCCCCAGATCGCGCCCGACCATTGCCTGCACCAGCTGGTCGTGATCGACCTGCGCCATATCGGTGAAGGTGCGCACGTAGCGACCATCTTTAAACACGGTGATGGCATCGCTTAGGGCGAAGATCTCTTCCATACGGTGTGAAACGTACAAAATAATGCGGCCTTCTTTGCGCAGCTCGCGGATCACGCGGAACAGATTGTCGATTTCACGCGCGGAGAGCGAGCTTGTCGGCTCGTCAAAAGCGATAACCTTGGCGTTTCGCGCCAGCGCCTTGGCAATTTCAACCATCTGCCACTGGCCGATAGAGAGGTACTTCAGCGGCGTTTGCGGATCAACGTCCAGCCCAAGGTGTTTTAGCTGCAGCCCCGCTTCGTAATTGAGCAGCGAGCGATTAACGATGCCGCTTTTGTGCGGGAGCTGGCCAAGATAGATATTTTCCGCCACCGTCATCTCCGGGATGAGGTGCAGTTCCTGATAGATAATGGCGACCCCGGCATTCAATGCCGCCGTGGTATCCGCAAAAGCAACTTCTTCGCCGCGAAGGGCCAGCGTCCCGGTCGTGGGCGTGTAGTTGCCGCTGAGAATTTTCAACAGCGTGGATTTTCCCGCGCCGTTCTCCCCCATCAGGGCGTGAACCTGGCCGGCATAGCAGTCGAAGCTGATATCGGTCAGCGCGTTTACACCGGGGAAGGTTTTACCGATGCCGCGGAAAGAGAGATACGGTAAGGAGTGTTGCATAATGACTCCGTGATTCCAGTAGTGTGTACGTCTGGCCCCTCGCGGCGAGCGAGGGGCGCAATCACAGCGTATTACTTACCGCCCAGTCCTTTTTTCGCCAGCTCCTCTTTGAAGTTATCGCGGGTGATCAACACCACATCGGTCACTTCGGTGAATTTCGGCGGCTCAGCCCCTTTGGTCACCCAGTTGTAGAGCATTTCGCTGGATTTGTAGCCATGTACGTCCGGGCTTGGCAGCAGAGAGCCGTAGAAACCGGTCGCCTGTGCTTTCGACAGTTCGCTCACGGCGTCCACGCCGTTGATGCCGATACCGATCACGTCAGGCGCCTTGAAGCCCTGCCCTTCTGTTGCACGCACCCCGCCCAGCACGGTGTTGTCGTTCATACCGACCACCAGCCAGTGCTTCACTTCCGGATGCTGTACCAGCATGGAGTTTGCCGCATCAAAGGCCCCCGGGATGTCGTTCGATTTGGTTGGTACTTTGTAGATCTGTTTTTCCGGGAAGCCGGCGGCCTTCAGCGCGTCCATTGAGCCGGAGGTACGGCGGCGCGCGGTGTCCAGTTCGTCTGCGGTGATCGCCATAACGCCGGTCTCTTTGACATCCCAGCCGCGTTTTTGCATCTCTTTATAGAGTTCCTGGCCCTGACGTTCGCCGATCTTGGTGGCTGCCATCATGACCAGCGGTACGGTGTCCATCGGCTTGCCTTTGGCATTGACGAACTGATCGTCAACCGCAATCACCTTCATATCGTACCCGCGCGCTTTCGCGGCAATGGCTGAGCCCAGTTTTGGGTCCGGCGTACAAATGACAAAGCCCTTCGCGCCGCTGGCGGCAAGGCTGTCGATAGCGTTCAGCGTTTTCTCGCCGTCCGGCACCGCGATTTTAATCACTTCAAAACCTAAATCTTTTCCGGCTTTATCGGCAAACTTCCACTCCGTCTGGAACCAGGGTTCTTCAGGCTGTTTGACCAAAAAACCGAGTTTTAAATTTTCTGCGATAGCGGATTGTGACATAACGGCAGCCAGACCGATGGCCGCCAGCGCTTTAGTAAATTTGTGCATGGTTAACTCCAGCTTTAGCATTCTTTTCTGTAGGGAATAATGGCGTGCTTCTTATTTAATCGGACGTAAAACAAGACATTAGCGCTCAGGGCATCAAAAGCGTTAGTGCTGGTGATAGTTTTAGCGGGAAATTAATCATCCATAAGAGAGCGGCATCACACCGCAGAATTACAGTAATTGCGTACATAAATTCAGCGAGAAATGACATAAAAAAGGCAGGATTTGTCTGACAAATAGGAGAGGGTTAAGCAGAATTATCCATAAGATTAGCTAACTAATCCCTGATAGCCGGACACCGTAGCGCCCGGTCGAAACATTACCAGCGGTAGTAGATGTGGTCGGCGTGATCGCGAACGGGCGCGTCGTCACCCAGCAGGCGAGCAGAAAGGGTCAGCGCAAAGTCAAAAGCGTGGCCCAGACCTTTGCCGCTGATCAGGTTCCGATCTTCAACAACCGGCGCATCAACATATTCCCCGTCGGTGACCGTTTCCCATAACTCTCCCGAGCAGACGTAGCGGCGCCCCTTCAGCAGGCCGTTACCCCCCAACACGCGCGCTGCCGCGGAGCAGATGGGGCAAATCAGCTTTCCGCTTTCGTCATGCGCCGTCACAAATTTGATCGCATCCCGGCTAGCCGCCAGGTTCACGCTCCCCTGCGGTCCGCCGGGCAATACCACGGCGTCATACAGGGTATCAATACGCTCGGCTAACGTGCTGTCTGCCACCATTGGAATGTTATGGTAACTCACCACCGCGCGGGACTCCGCGCAGGCCAGGGTTTCCACCTCAATCTGCAAACGGCGCAGGATATCGATAGTGATAATTGCCTCTGCCTCTTCGAAACCAGGTGCCAGAAGCACCGCCACTTTTGCCATCGTTGACCTCATGATAAACAGTTATAAAACATCGTTTCATTTTTACAAAGCAAAACGCTGCAGTCTTCCGTGGGGATCACAAAAATGGGTATTTAGCATAAATTGATTTGGCGCAATTTCAGGGTTGCAAAATATATCTTAGATAATTAATCCTGATTTAATGCATTAACAGAATATCCTGCCACCTAATTATTCGCGACCGTAAATTAGTTAACCGCAACAGAGAAAAAGCACTTAAATCAATTAACTATAAAAATATCTCTTTATGTCCACGCATTTGATTTTATGTACTATATTAATTTTTGTAATGTATGGTAAACACAGCCCCATTAAGAGTTTTCTTAGACCATAGACAAGGGTATGCTTATTTATATCGAACACAGGAAGTGAATATTCGGTCGACTTTATTCAGCGCAGAAATGCAATTTCTGCCAATCAATCGCAGTACCTGCCGGGTCAGGTTAAGCAGCGGACCACGCGTCCCACAGTCAATAAGGATATTTGTATGGCTACCCAAACGATGATGCAAAAACTCAATGCCCAGTTGAACCTGGAGTTCTATGCCTCAAATCTGCACCTTCATTTGAGCGCATGGTGTTCTGAAAACAGCCTCAACGGTACGGCCACGTTTTTTCGCTCACAGGCGCAAAGCAACGTCACGCATATGATGCGCGTTTTCAACTTTATGAAAGCGGCCGGGGCGAATCCCACCGTGAAAGAGCTGGCTACCATCAACGATGACTACTCTTCGCTGGAAGAACTGTTCCAGAAAACCCTTGAAGAGTACGAGCAACGCTGCAGTACGCTCAGCAAGCTGGCCGACGAAGCCCAGGCACAGCATGACAGCAAAACCCTGAAATTCTTAAGGGATATGGACAAAGAGCAACAGCAGGACGGCATGCTGCTCAAGGCGCTGGCCGATGAAATCCGCAACGCCAGGCGCGCGGGTTTGTGTCCTGAGCAGACCGATCGTCATCTGCTCGACATCGCCACGGTGCAACACCACTAAGCCCTTAGCGCCTGCTTCCCGCCGGGAGCAGGCCACCAACCCCCTGCTTTTCCTGATATTTAACAAATCAGATCTCGCTCCCAATGAATAACCTTACAACGTGTAATGATTTGCGTAATTACATTATCGTTGACGAGGGAGCATCATGATCACCATTGAGTTTATTGTCATTATTGCCTGTCTGCTGGTAGGAACACGCTTTGGCGGAATGGGGCTGGGGTTAATAAGCGGGATCGGCCTGTTTATTTTGAGTTTTGTTTTTGGCCTGCAGCCCGGTAAACCGCCGGTGGACGTGATGCTCACAATCCTCGCCGTCATTGGCTGCGCGGCCACCCTGCAGACCGCCGGTGGCCTAAACGTGATGATGCAGTTCGCTGAGCGTCTGCTGCGAAAACATCCCCAGCACATTACCCTTCTTGCCCCCTTTACGACCTGGATGCTGACCTTTCTGTGCGGGACGGGGCACGTGGTCTACACCATGTTCCCCATTATTGCGGATATCGCGCTGAAAAAAGGGATCCGCCCGGAACGTCCGATGGCCGTGGCGTCAATCGCCTCGCAGATGGCTATCACCGCCTCCCCGGTTTCCGTTGCCGTTGTATCGCTGGTCTCAATTCTCGGCGCACAGCACGGTATTGGCCACGCGTGGGGGATCCTCGAAATTCTTGCCGTGTCCGTTCCGGCGTCGCTGTTCGGCGTTGCCGTCGCGGCGGTGTGGAGTTTGCGTCGCGGGAAAGAGTTGGCCGATGACGTGGAGTTCCAGGAGAAGCTGAAGGATCCGAAGCAGCGCGAGTTTATTTACGGCGGGACAGAAACGTTGATGGATCAGCGTTTTCCAAAACAGGCCTACTGGTCAACGTGGATCTTCTTCGCCGGGATCGCCGTTGTGGTGCTGCTGGGGGCACTGCCCGACCTGCGTCCGGCTTTTGAAGTGAAAGGTAAATTGACCGCGCTGTCGATGAACCTGGTCATTCAGATGATGATGCTTATTGCGGGTGCGGTAATGCTGATGGCCTGTAAGGTAAAAGCCTCAGCCATTTCCAACGGGGCGGTATTCAAAGCGGGAATGGTAGCGATCTTCTCGGTATTTGGGGTGGCGTGGATGAGCGATACCTTTTTCCAGGCGCACCTCGACGAGCTCAAAATGGCGCTGGAAGGGGTGGTGAAAAGCCATCCGTGGACGTATGCGATTGTGCTTTTCCTGGTCTCAAAGCTTGTGAACAGCCAGGCTGCCGCGCTAACGGCCGTCGCGCCGATGGGGCTTATGCTGGGGATTGAACCGAAAATGCTGATCGCGTTCTTCCCGGCCTCTTACGGATACTTTGTGCTGCCGACCTACCCGAGCGATCTGGCCTGCATCGGCTTTGACCGTTCAGGCACCACCCGCATCGGCAAATTTATCATCAACCACAGCTTTATTCTGCCAGGGCTGATTGGCGTGAGCTGCGCGTGCGCCGCGAGCTACCTGCTGGTGCAAACCTTCTTCTAAAGGGTCGTGGGCGACAGGCGCTGTCGCCCTTCGACGTTTTCTCAGAAAAGTGTTTCTAATTTCAAAACATCGGTTTATTTTAGTGAGACTCACCCTGCGGCGTGAATCTCAGTTCAATCAGCGCGATAGCTTTCTGGATCGCGCGAAGCGTAACCGGGTCAGCCGCAGCAGGATGGCTGGTGAAATCGATATTCTTCAGTTGGGTAGACATTTTTTCGCGCACTTCAACGGGCGCGATAACGTCAATCACATCAAGGATTTGTTTGATAACCAACTGGCATGCGACGACGTCAGACACCAGCTCCTGATCGGCGCTCAGGTTTTGTGACATGGGGTTTCTCCTTATTCAAAGGCGGCCATAGTAGCAAAACGCACGCCCTTTCATCTCCCTCTCGTCGCCCGCAGGCATAAAAAAACCTGCCGAAGCAGGTTTTTATCAGAACATCGCACCCGGTGGGACGTCTTTAAACGTGTTGCAGTAGTTTGCCCACATGCTTTTCAGGATTTTGCGCAGTTTCATTTGATGCTCCAGTAACGTGTTATGCAGGTGTTATTGTCAATGCGCTTATAATATGACCACCATCACAAAAATCAATGTTTTTGTGATACACATCACGGTTACAAATCCATCAGTGCTGCCGGAATGTTACAAAAAATGACGATAAATCCGTAAGTTATCATCTTATAAGTTCCAGTAAATTTTTATACTTTTTTTTGATACGACAGGATGAAGATGAGTGAGAACATCACCGGCAAAGAGAGCCGGGGCCTATCGCCCGCAGCGCTGCTGGTTGCCGGGGCATTCTTTATGGAGTTTCTCGACGGCACGGTCATTGCCACCGCCCTGCCCGACATGGCGCATAGCTTCGGCGTGCAGGCGGTCGATCTCAACATCGGGATCAGCGCCTATTTGATCACCCTTGCGGTCCTGATCCCTGCCAGCGGCTGGATAGCAGACCGCTTCGGCGCGCGGAAGGTGTTTGCCCTTGCACTGGCCATTTTCACGCTGGCCTCCGTATTCTGCGGCCTCTCCACCACCGTCGATCAGTTCGTCGCGATGCGCGTGCTTCAGGGGATGGGCGGCGCGCTGATGGTGCCCGTCGGTCGACTGGCCGTTTTGCGCACCACGCCCAAGCATCAGCTGATTACCGCCATCGCCACGCTGACCTGGCCTGCTCTGGTCGCGCCCATCATTGGCCCGCCGCTCGGCGGCTTTATTACCAGCTATGCCGACTGGCGCTGGATCTTCTTTATTAACGTGCCGCTGGGGATCGTCGCCATTATTCTGGCCCTGCGCATCATCCCGAACCTGCACGAGGATGCGCGACGCCCGTTTGATTTACCCGGCTTTGTCGCCACCACCCTGGCGATGGTCAGCCTGGTCTATGCCATGGAGTCGATGGGCGGGCAGCACGTTCAGGCGGGATTAACGGCTTTTCTGTTTTGCATCGGCGCGGCGGCGCTGGCCTACGCCCTGCGACATTTCCGGCGAACCGAATGGCCGATGATCCGGCTGGACGCGATGCAGGTTCCAACGTTCCGCGTCACGATGTACGGCGGTTCGTTGTTCCGCGCCTCCATCAGCGCCGTTCCCTTTCTGTTACCGCTGATGTTTCAGGTGGGGTTTGGCATGGATGCATTCCACTCCGGCCTGCTGGTGCTGGCCGTGTTCGTGGGGAACCTCACCATCAAACCCGCGACCACGCCCCTCATTCGCACCTTAGGCTTTAAGCGGCTGCTGCTGATCAACGGCGCGCTGAACGTGCTGGCCCTTCTGGCCTGCGCCTTCCTCACGCCGGACACTCCCGTATGGCTGATTATGCTCATCCTCTATCTGGGCGGCGTTTTCCGTTCGATTCAGTTTACGGCGGTCAGCACCCTCGCTTTTGCCGACGTGCCGTCAGCGCAGATGAGCTATGCCAACACGCTGTTTTCAACCGCAACGCAGCTGGCCGTGGGGCTCGGGATTACGCTGGGCGCGATTGGCATTCGTATCGGGGAGAAGATTGGTGAAGCGGCGGGACTCGCTACGCTGCCGGGTATTAGCTTCCGGCTGGCGTTTGTGGTGATTGCGCTGATTTGCCTGGTGGGGATGTTTGACACCTTACATCTGACGAAAAATGCCGGCAGTGCGGTCTCGGAGAAAAAGTCATGAGCAGGCCGGGCGCGCGCTGCGCCGCCCGGCCTGGAGCCTGTTAGCCTACGATTGCGCGTACGAAGGCTTCGATCTCTTTGTCCTGGCAGTTTTCAAAGAAGCACTGCTGGAAGCGCTGACCAGAAACGGCGGTTTTCACCAGCTCAGGATCAATCGCGCGCAGGGTGTCCAGATAGTTCTCTTTCACCACGGCCGCTTTGACCTGGTTGAGAATACCGGCGTTACGCACCTGCGGCTCTTTACGCTCAGGCGGATACCCTTCGCCGTTACGGCCAGTGAAGGCTTTCTCAAAGATGAAGCGCACATTAAGCTCGGCACCCCAGCCAAACCCTTTGGCGAACGGCAGAGACAGTGCGTTACCGTTGTTGATCTGCGCAAACAGGAACGCGTCCGCGGGATCGATGCAGTAGCCACAGATAACGCCCGGGTGGATGTTCAGAGACATCAAGGCGCCCTGCCCGGTACCACAGCCGGTAACGACAAAATCAACGGCTCTGGAGTTCAGCAGAATGCTCGCCATAATACCCAGGTGGATATAGGTGAGATGGTGATCCTTCTCATCGCTCATGCCGACGTTATAGACAGGGAAGCCTTTCTCATCGGCAACGGTTTTTAACTCATTAAGGATGATGGGATTTTTAGCTGCCTGGCTGTTTTCCATCATCAGTGCAATTTTCATCGTGTCTCTCCTGAATGCGTGCGGGAACTCCGCTGTGGATGCCTTATCATCTTCACCTTACTATCAAATAAACATGCTTTCAAATTAAGTGAAAACTTGTTTTAAAAAACAAAGATGCGCTCACAGTTTCGCAAACCGCCTCTTCGTTTTCAGACGAATTTCGACAGCCTCGCGTATGCGCAAGGCCCGTTGCAAAGAGAAAGGGTAGATCCTCCGGCTATTCCAGGCATTGCGCCGGATGCCTGCAGGTACGATAGCCTATTTCCTCCCACTCAGAGCGTACAATGAAAAGAGTCTTCGTTGCCGGAACGATCCTGCTGCTCGCGGGGTGCAGCATCAACCGCCAGGCGGAAGTCAGTAGCCTTGACGCGACAAACGGAATAGTCCGCCTCGACTACGGCCAGGCGTGGCTGCAAAACGCCCGTTCCGATGCGTATGTCAATAACGGCACCGCGGCGAAAGCCTGCCAGAGTATGGGGTTCGCTACGGCGTCCGCATTTGGCCAGCCGATCAAAACCTGCACCCTTATCAGCGGCTCGCTGTGCCTGAATGAAACGGTCACCATCCAGTATAAGTGTATGGGCTACGCCGTCACCCCTAACGCAAATAATCCCTGGTATTAATGAAGACTGCCAGCGATGGCTGGCAGTCTTTTTAATTAAGAACAAAAACAATTCTCATTATTAAATATTAGCATCGCCAATGCGTTTTATTCCCATTCGTATTTTTAAATAAACAAATATTTATTTTACTTTTTGCATATATTTAAATAACAAATTATAGTGACGCTCATCGTGAACCAGAAATAATAAACCGGAGCATCACCATGCTGAAAACTGAAATGATCGACAAGCTCAATGCGCAAATGAACCTTGAGCTTTTTTCATCCCTGCTTTACCAGCAGATGAGCGCATGGTGCAGCTACCATAGCTTTGAAGGGGCAGCCGCGTTCCTGCGTCGTCACGCGCAGGAAGAGATGACCCACATGCAGCGTCTGTTTGATTATCTGACGGATACCGGCAGCCTGCCGCGCATCGATACCGTTGCGTCTCCGGTTGCTGAATACGGTTCGCTTGATGAACTGTTCCGCGCAACGTACGAGCACGAACAGCTTATTACGCAGAAAATTAACGAACTGGTGCATGCGGCCATGGTTGGTCAGGATTATCCGACCTTTAATTTCCTGCAGTGGTATGTTGCTGAACAACACGAAGAAGAGAAGCTGTTTAAATCCGTGCTGGATAAACTGTCGCTGGTCGGTAAATCAGGTGAAGGCCTGTACTTTATCGATAAAGAACTGGCTACCCTCGATACGCAGAATTAATTCCGAAACGGTGCTGTTACTACAGCACCGTTTTATTTTAGTGGCGACAAATTTTACTTTCGTGCGTGGAAAACCCCTCAGACACCGGAATAAATTTCCCGCGTGCCGCCAGAAATTTCACCAGCTCTGCCGCCGACATATCCTCAGCTGAACAGGTATGAAAACGCGCCGATTCGCCAAAACGCGTGTGAATCGCCTCGACCAGGCTCTGTTCCGAATAGTGCTCACCTGACTCAATCATCATATTGAGTACGTCGTGTCCGTGAATTGACATTATTTTCCCCTCTTAATCAGAAGGCGTCAGATTAACTGCTCGCCGCTGGCCATGCTTTGCGCTGACGCAGGTTTGGTATCGCCCATCGCTGTAAATCTATAGTTACACCTGTTGTAACGGTGATTTGACGAGATAACCCTTTTCCCTTACTCTGCGCCGCAGATTTGGTTGCGATTAAGAGTCGTTATAGAGGAAAGCGTGAAGAACAGAACCCTGGGAAGTATTTTTATCGTCGCCGGTACGACGATTGGCGCAGGAATGCTGGCCATGCCGTTGGCGGCCGCAGGCGTCGGTTTTTGCGTGACGCTGATGCTGTTGGGCGGACTTTGGGCCCTGATGTGTTATACCGCTCTGCTGTTACTGGAGGTTTACCAGCACGTTCCCGCTGATACCGGGTTAGGTTCGCTTGCTGCACGCTACCTGGGACGCTACGGCCAGTGGATCACCGGCTTTAGCATGATGTTCCTGATGTACGCCCTGACGGCAGCCTACATCAGCGGAGCCGGAGAGCTGATCGCCTCAAGCGTCAATGATGGGTTCGCCTCCAACATATCCCCTGCGACAGGCGCTATCTTTTTTGCGCTCATCGGCGGCGGCGTGGTCTGCGTGGGGACATCCCTGGTGGATCTGTTTAACCGCTTTCTGTTCAGCGCCAAAATTCTCTTTTTGGTGGTGATGCTGGTTCTGCTGGCACCGCATGTTCACAAGGTAAACCTGCTGACGCTGCCGCTGGAAAAAGGGCTGGCGCTTTCCGCCATCCCGGTGATTTTCACCTCGTTCGGTTTCCACGGCAGCGTGCCGAGTATCGTCAGCTATATGAACGGCGATACCCGCAAGCTGCGCCGGATCTTTATCATCGGCAGCGCCATCCCGCTGATCGCCTATATTTTCTGGCAGCTGGTCACGCTGGGCAGCATCGATTCTTCAACCTTTATCGGCTTGATGGCCGCGCATTCTGGCCTGAACGGTCTCCTGATGGCGCTGCGTGAGGTGGTGACTTCTCCCCACGTCGAAGTGGCTGTGCATCTGTTTGCCGACCTGGCGCTGGCCACCTCGTTCCTCGGCGTGGCGCTCGGTCTGTTTGACTATCTCGCCGATCTGTTCCAGCGCCGCAATAGCGTAGCCGGACGTTTACAGACGGGAGCCATCACCTTCCTGCCGCCGCTGGCCTTTGCGCTGTTTTACCCGCGCGGCTTTGTGATGGCGCTGGGATATGCGGGCGTGGCGTTATCCGTTCTTGCTCTGCTGCTGCCTTCCCTGCTGGCCTGGAAGAGCCGTCAACAGCATCCTCAGCAAGGGTATCGCGTGGCGGGCGGAAAGCCGCTGCTGTGTCTCGTCTTTGCCTGCGGGGTGATGATTATTGTGGTACAGTTCCTCATCGCAGCAGGGCTGCTGCCGGAAGTGGGGTAACAAAAAGGGGCTACGATTAGCCCCTTTCTTAATTAATGCAGGCAGCAGCTCTTGAACTTCTTCCCGCTGCCGCACGGACAAGGATCGTTACGCCCGACCTTCGTGCCGTTAATTATCGGCTTTTGCGCTTCCAGCTGCTGCGGATTGGCAACCCAATAGTTATACAAACGCAGCGCCGCAGGCTGAATGCTCTCGATGCTGGCGGTGTATTCCTCTTCGGTCAGTTCATCCAGCTTCCCGCTGTTCTCTTCTGAGCCGTGCAGGGCAATCACGTCCAGATCCGCCTTCAGCGACTCCGGCAGCGATGACCAGTCTGTTAGCGCCACGCCGCGCATGTAGCCATAGCACCACTCTTCAACCACGGTGAAACTTTGACCGTCAACGTCGTTATAGCCAAACATCGGCTCAAACTGATCCGGGTATTCGCTCAGGCGTTCAGCAATGTCGTTCATATGCTTAAAGCAGAGATCGATAAAACGGTTCATTTCACGATCGTTTTTCCAGCGCGGAATGTATTTCTCGCCGCCCCAAATCGCCACCAGCCAGGCATCGGGTTCGACAACCCTTGGGCCGGAAAGCACTGCGGTAAGCATGCCGTCCAGTTCTGACACGTCAATCACGGACGCATCGTCATGACCGTAAGACATTAACGTCTCTTCCAGCCACTCCATTTCGCTTTCATTTAATGGGCCTTCAGTCATTGCTGACACTCCTGATAAAAAAGAAAAGGATTTTATCACAGAACGCCCTAGTACTCCTTAAATGCCAGCTCCAGCCGGGCGATTAACGGTTTGAACAGGTAGCTCATCAGCGTGCGTTCGCCGGTTTTGATGGTCACGCTGGCAGGCATCCCGGCTTTTATTTTGTAATCACCCAGCAGGTGCACCCCTTCCGGCGTCACCTGCACCTCAGCCAGGTAATAAGGCTGCTGAGTGGCTTTATCAATCAGGCGATCCGCTGAGACGGTCAATACATGTGCCGGAACCGAGGGCAGCAGCGCATGGTTGAGCGCCGGGAAGAGAACGTCCACGGTCAGGCCGGGGACCATCTTATCGATGGCATGAACGGGGATTTTGGCATCAATCTGTAACGGCTGCCCTGCGGCGACAATGTCCATAAGATGCTCGCCCGGCTGGATAATACCGCCGACGGTACTGACTTTGACGTCCAGCACCACGCCGTCGATGGGTGAGCGGATCTCGGTGTTGTCCAGCTCATGCCGGGTTGACGCCAGCTCATCTTCCAGCATGGCGACATCTTTCTGCTTGAGCGTTAACTCGGACTCCACTTCCCGCAGATACTGGTGATGAACCTGCCAGGCCTTAATACGCAGCTCATTCTGCTGTGATTTCAGTTTGGCAATATTGAGTATATCCTCAGACACATTACTCGAAATTTCAGCCGCCTCGCGTTCAAGTCCTAACAGCTGCGCCTTTGGGTAGTAGTTTTTTTCACTCAACGCCCTGACCGCCCCCAGTTCCCGGCTGATCAGGTTGAACTGATGGTCGCGGTAGCCTTTTATTTTATTCAGATTTTCCGTCTGCCCAGCCAGGCCGTCCAGGGTCTCCTGAATCATCGACAGCTCATCCTGTATCGTTTTTCGCCGCGTATCGAACAGCTTTTCCTGCAAACGGCGGATTTCCACCAGACGCTTATTGCTGCCGAAATCTTTCGACAGCGAGTCGCTAAACGCGATAGTTTCCAGACCGTCGCGTTCAGAGAGCAGCCGGTCCTCAATGGTTTTTGCGGAGATATACTGTGCGCTCAGGGCGCTGTAGCGCATATCAAGCTGGATCTTATCCAGCCGCACGAGGATCTGCCCCTTTTTCACCCGGTCGCCCTCTTTTATAGAGATATCCGTCACCCGACCGCCGCTGAGGTGCTGAACGGTTTTTCGGTTACTAGAAACGGTGACGGTTCCGTCAGCCACTACCCCCGCATCCAGCGGAGCCTGTATAGCCCACAGCATAAAGCCGCCCACGCCCAGCAGAATAACGACGAGCCCGCGAATAATCGGCGGCCAGATTTTGGTATCAATAACGTCGGTCGCCGCGCTTTCAGTGAATTTATTCATCATAACGCCTCTCGTTGCGGTTCGGCGTTTGGCGCCGCTGCCGTAGATACCGGTTTCAGAATATTGGCCTGACGCAGGTTGGCGAACACCTTATCGCGAGTGCCGAACTCCTGAACGGCACCCTCGTTGAGCAGAAGGATCTTGTTGACTACACCCAGCAGCGTGGGGCGATGAGAAATGATCACCACCGTTTGTCCCTGTAACCGGACGGCGTTGATGGCCTGAATTAAGGCCAGTTCTCCTGCATCATCAAGACTGGCGTTGGGTTCGTCCAGCACGATGAATGCCGGATTGTTAAAGACCGCGCGGGCCAGACCGATCCGCTGGCGTTGCCCGCCGGAAAGTTGGTAACCGTGCGCTCCCAGAGGGGTGTCATACCCCTGCGGCAGGCGCAGAATCATGTCGTGAACGCCTGCAAGCGTAGCTGCGGTGACGATCGCCTCGCTGTTGCAGTCAGTAAAACGGGCAATATTCTGTGCGATGGTCCCTTCAAACAGTTCGACGTCCTGCGGCAGGTAACCTATCGATGGCCCCAGCAGCGCCTTGTCCCACTGACAAATATCTGCGCCGTCGATCCTCACCTTGCCGGACAGCGGCATCCAGACGCCGACCAGTAATTTCGCCAGCGACGTTTTGCCGGATGCTGACGGGCCGATTATCCCGAGTACCTCGCCCTGCTCCAGCTGGAACGTGATATTACGCAGCGTAGGGGTTTTCTGCCCGGGAGGCGCCGCAAACACCCCTTCGACGCTGATGTTGCCCTTTGGCTGCGGTAGCGTCAGCACCGCTTTTGGTGCCGGATACTCTTTTAATAATTTCGCCAGATGATGCCAGGCCGTGCGGAACTGGACGAACTGCTTCCAGTTGCCAATGACCTGTTCCACCGGGTTTAGCACGCGGCCCAGGATGATGGATGCCGCAATCATCAGGCCGGGAGTAATTTCGCCTTCGATGACCAGCAGCGCCCCTGCCCCCAGCGCCACCGACTGCAGCAAAATGCGAACAAACTTGCTGAGGCTAGTCAAACCCGTCGTTTTATCCGCAATATGCGTCTGGATCACCAGTATTTTACCGTGCTGCTCCAGCCAGTGGTTTTTAAGCGTGGCAAGCATCCCCATCGCTTCGATCGTGTCGGAGTTTTGTAATTGCTTGTTCAGCCTGTTGGCATTGCTGATGGTTAATGAATGGGCCTGCTGAATGGGCTTTTTCGTTGAGAGTTCTGTCGCCAGGGTGAGTAAAAATAAAATAATGATCCCACCGACGGAGAGATAGCCCAGCAGCGGGTGGACCAGAAAAGCGATAAACAAATAGATCGGCGTCCACGGAACATCCAGCAGCGCAAAGAGACTGTTCCCGGCCATAAACTGGCGCACCTGTGCGAGATCGGCCAGCGCCTGCGCCGGGTTATTATCACCCGTGGCAATACGCCGCTTGAACGTCGCATTAAAAACCCGCTGGTTTACTTTTACATCCAGCCGATTTCCCAGCCGCGTCATGACGCTGGAGCGGGCAAATTCAATCATCGAAATTAGGGTATACAGACCGATGATTAATAAGGTTAGCATCAAGAGCGTGGTGGTATTTTTACTGACCAACACGCGATCGTAGACCTGAAGCATATAAACAGCCGGAGCCAGCATCAGGATATTGATCGTACAGCTGAAGAACAGCAGCATTAAAAATGCGGGTTGGGTCCCTTTTAATGCCGAATTCAGTTCAGGGATTGACTGTGGACGCGCCATGTTATTCTCCTGTCACATTCGGAAAGCTACGGCCATTTTCATGGCCGTAGCCGGGACCCCTTATAAGATGAAGTCACTGACGTTCACGTTATTCACGGCAACGCCTGCCAGGGTAATGACGTTATTATCAATGGTAATGGTCGCACCCCCGCCAACAGAGGTGATAGCAACGCGGCTGGCGAAGTTTCCTGCCGCGATACCAAACGCACTGATATCCAGCAGGTCTTGCCCACCACGCGCATCGCTGTCGAAAGTGGTAATGCGGTCACGCCCGAAGTCTGAGCCGAAGACGAAACGGTCATCACCGGTGCCGCTATCCAGGGTGTCGTTACCCGCCCCACCGGTGAGCACGTCGATACCCACACCGCCGGAGAGCACATCATCGCCCGCGCCCCCCACCAGAGCGTCATTGCCGTTTGCCCCCTCCAGATTGTCGTTACCGTCACCGCCGTCCAGCGTATCGTTACCGATACCGCCCCGCAGCTGGTCGTTCCCGCCCATGCCAAACAGACGGTCATTGCCCGTCCCCCCGGTAATGGTGTTCGCCAGCGAGTTACCCGTGCCGGTAAAATTACCCGCTCCGGTGAACGTTAACACCTCAACGTTTTCGGTCATGGTGTAGGTCGCCAGGCTCGTCTGAACGGTATCCGTACCCGAATTCGCTGCCTCCGTTACGACATCTCCGACGTTATCCACGATATAGGTATCATCGCCCACGCCCCCCGCCATGTTGTCCGCATCTTCCCCCCCGTCGAGCCTGTCGTTTCCGGCCTCGCCCAGCAGCGTATCCAGCCCACGCCCACCGTCCAGGCTGTCGTTGCCTGCACCACCGTTTAGCGTGTCGTCACCCGCCTGGCCGAGCAGCGTGTCATTGCCACCCTCGCCGAGCAGCACATCGCTCCACGCCGTCCCGACAAGGGTGTTGGCCTGGTTATTGCCAACAACCATGTCGCCAATCGGCTGCGTCGATGCGGAGGTCAGCACGACCGACGGGTTGCCCTCATCATCCGTGACCGTCACCACGACCTGTAGCGAACGTCCGATCAGCGTTTGAGGGGGGGTAAAGGTTGCCGCTGTGGCCCCGGCAATATTTACAAATCCTACAAGCGTACTGACCCGCCACTGATAGGCGAAGTTGTTGCCCGTCAGGCCGTCCGCATCCGCGATGCCTGAGACAATCGCGGTTAGCATCACGCTTTCCGTCGGCATGAGATCGCTGATGACCGGTGCGCCAGTGGTCGGCTGGTCGCGAACCATCACCGCACTGGTCTGGGTCGAGACGAGCCGCTCGGCATCCCCCATTCTGTCGGTAAAGCTGGCGACCACCCGCAGAGGTGCCCCCAGGATCCCGTTCGTAACGCGGAATTCCGGACCGGTCGCCTGATTGCGCCACTCCCCGCCCACCAGTGCCTGCCAGGTCATGGTCACAGGCGCATTGGCCGCAATACCGTTTCCGTCCTGAAGGTTGGTCAGGTTTACCCGCAGCAGATCGCCCACTTCAGGTGCAGCCTCGTTAATGACCAGGTCGCCCGTCGCCTGCTGAGCCGTGACCCACAGCTGCTCTCTGTCGCCAAACTCCAGTTTCTCAATGTTAAGCAGACGGTCGATGCCCTCATTAAAGGCCAGCCCGGCCGCAGGCGTCGCGTGGTTCACCGTCAGGCTGCCATCCGCATTACGGTTGAAGAGGTAGTTGCTGCTGATGTCGCGGTACAAGGCGACATCCGTTTCACCACTGTTACCATCACGCAGGATCTCGCGCACGATGGAGAGCTGGTGAGGTTTGAGGGTGCCTGCCAGCATATACGATTTGAGCTCGTTCATGCTGTCCGCACTGGTCACGCCCTGCATGCCGCTCACCGCGATGCGCACGTTAAGCCAGGCGTCGCCATCAATGATGTCGTCACCCGTTTTCCCCATTATCCGATCACTGCCGCCCCCGCCGAGCAGGATATCGCCCCCGTTATCCGGGTTAAACACGACCGCATTCGGGTTAGACTGGCGCTGTCCGCCCACCACCGACTGCAGCCCGGTGATGCGGTCCACCCCTTCCTGGGTGAGATTGTTCGACAGCGGCGTACCCTGCACCGGTGCCGTGCCGATTGGACGCTCCGTGCCGGTTAATACATCGTCGAATTTCCAGCCCGAGAGCCCCTCGACCAGGTCGAAGCGATCGCGCAGAATGAATTCCTGCTGGTTAACGAAGATCGGGATACCGAGGTCAGAGTTAGCCGCATTCGGGTCGCCCTTATGGATCGCCCAGTCAAACCCGGCCATACCGTTGTTGCGCTGAATACCGGCCCCCTGCACCATGATGTCGTCGCCGGCTTCACCATCGTAGTCCGTGTCGTTGCCTTGCCCGTTGAGCACGTCATGGCCGATGATAGTACTGTTGAAGAACAACTCCGAGTTATCGCCCGTCAGGCTATCAAAGCCATCGCCCCCTTCCAGCCAGTCGTCGCCTTCATTGCCCATCAGCGTGTCACCGCCCGAGCCGCCCAGGGCGAAGTCGTTATCACGCCCGGCAAAGACTTCCTGGGCATCCTCTCCTACCACCATGAAATCGGTGCCTGCCCCGCCGAAGATCAGGTCGTTGCCGTTACCGGAGAAGATAACGTCATGACCCGCATCCCCGTGCAGGAAATCAGCCCCGCCGATCGGAGTACCGGTGTCGGTGATGATGTCGTTGCCGTCTCCCCCATGAACCACGTCAGCTTCATCGCCGCCGTCGAGTCGGTCATCGCCCGCGTCACCCCACAGGCTGTCGATGCCTTTACCGCCAATCAGCGTATCGTTGCCCGCAGAGCCGCCGAGCACCACGTGCCCGTCGCCGGAGTATTTCAGGTAAGCGCCATCCGCGGCCCCGTCACCATCCACATCCGCACCTGCCGCACGACGCACCACCAGCGGGAAGAGGAGATCTTTAAGGGCATTGCCCCACTTCGGATCGGCATGCGTTTGCAGGGATCTATCAACTTCAAAGGTATAGTCTGGGGTCTGGAACAGGTGTGCAGGCAGGTGCGACGAGCCTGCATCGCCCAGGTCACTGTTACGCATCACCAGCGCAGAGAAGGAGTTTGCCTCCAGCTCGTTAAGCAGGTTAAGCCCCTGCACGCGGCTCAGGTAGTAGAAGCGGTCCCCGTCCTGCAGCATCTCCATCTGCGTTTCGAAGACAAAGTTGAAGGTTGAGCCGAGCATCCCGCCAAACTCGTTTTTGCGTTCCGCCAGCCCTCCGATCCAGAAATCCACCCGGTTAAGACCGGTCTCTTTGTCAGCCCATGCCCCGGTTCCCATAAAGAAATCCAGCGCATCGGCCCGAAGAGGGTCGTTTTCCGGGCCAAACAGCAGGAAGTTCACCGCATCACGGCGGCCTTCGTTGTCGGTGGCGTTGCGGATCAGATCGTGCTGACCATAAGCGGCCATAAAGTTGATGATGGAGGCCGGGTTTTTCAGGAACGAGGCGAAATCTGCCCAGCTGGTATAGGGCCTTAACTCGCTGTTTCCGGTCAGCTCAAAGAACTGCTCGCGTGCCTGATTAAGCGTAGGCATCAGCGTGTCACGACCGCGCGCAAGGTTGAGCGCCCCGAGGTCAAGCGGCAGGCCGACGAGGTTATTACGCAGCGCTTCGGTAATAAATTCGTCGATCTCGTTGCCCACCTGATGGCTCATCCCGCGCACGATCGCCCCCACCGCCTGCTCACTGGAGACGACCTGCCCGTTAAGCTCATTGAAGGCCAGCGGGTTAAGGAACGCCTCAATAAGCCCGACGTCATCGCTGTTCATGTCGACATCGGTACGTGCCACGGTCTCGGTTAACATCGAGTGGCCGAAGCGGTACACGACGTGCGCAAACTCGGCGAAAATGGCCGGGTTGATGTCCGCGCTGTTCGAGAAGACGAAGGGATCAACCGCGGGCTGAACCGCGCGCGCAAACTCTTCAAACACCAGATGCTGGTACTCCATCTCCGTGGCAAAACGCCCGGCCTGGAACAGGTACTCACCGTTCCACTGAAGCGTACTGGTATCTGCCGGGATCGCCGTAATCTGGTGATTGGGCATTAGCCACTGGTTGATCAGGTCAATATCATTGCTTTCCAGGATGGTCGTTTTGTACTGCTCCACCAGCCTGTTGTGTTCACTGTGGAACACCGAGTGTACCGCCGTCAGGCCGATGTTTTCATTACCGCGCCCGTCGCCAGTGATGAAGTGTCTGTCGAGCAGTTCATCATCGTAGGTTCCTGCGGCAGGCGCTCCGCCGATATCACCGTCAGCATCCGCCACCAGCCCGGCTTTTGGCACGGCAGTGTGGGCAATGTCGTCCAGGAATGCATGGCCGGTTCTCACCGTATCCGTCGGTAAAACGTCACCGTTGGCTTCGACCAGCCCGTGAGCGGTAACAATTTGCACCTTGCCGTTATCACTCAAAATCAGATTGCCGTAGCGGTCGGTCGCCAGCAGCGGTACGTTAAAGACGTCCTGATTGGTCAGCTTAATGCCCAGCAGCGTTTCCGCCTGATGCTTGATATCCGCCCAGGTAGCCAGCCCACCGTTGCTGCCTTCCAGCAGATGGCCGGTCGGCTCTGGTTTGCCGTCCACCATGACGTATTCACGAATGAAGATCTGATGGGAGGGGTGGGAGGTATAGGTCTGGTTTTGGTCGATAAACGGCGTGGTGATGTTGGTGGTGTTGTGATTCTCATCCACCTGCGCTCGGGTGAGCAGCATGAAGTTGGTCGGAGAACCTTCAACGTAGAGCGGGTCGTCTGGCTGCAAAGGGATAAATACGATACCGTTTCCGGCTTTCGGGATCAGATCCAGACCGTGGTCAAAGAACTGCCCGAAGAAGGTCATCCAGCCGTTAAACGCCGGGGATAAACCGATGTCCGGCGAGAGGTTGGGGATCGACAGGCTGCCGTTATCCGAGACCGTGCCGCCGCCGGGGGCATCCGTCAGCCCATCGTGCGCTTCCTGCGCGGCCGGGTTAGAGGATGTCTGGTCTGAAATCAGGTTACTAATAATACGCGGATCGGCATCCACGACCATTTGGTTAGCATTAAGCTCCAGATATTTCGCGAGTGCTGCCAGATCGTTTATATTCAGTGCCACCATTCGTGGCATGGTTTGATCGGCAGATCCATATAACTCCTGACCCGGTAACAGGTTATTCCAGGAACCATCAACGGTGCGGAGTCCGTAGGGTAATAGCGGGCTGGACACTAATTCGCGTAAAAGTTCTCCATTAACGGAACCATCCGGATTGGTCGCTGCTTCGGATATTTTGATCTGCTTAAGAATAAAAGCCAGATCGTGCAAGGTCACGGTGAAATCATACTGTGTAGCCATAAATAAACCCTCTGCTTTGCTCAGCTCACACCATTCCACCCCGCCCTGACGGGCAGAGAGAATGAACGCTTTCAGAAGAAAATGACTGCAATGGCGAAACAAAACTCCCTTTCAAATATTAAATACACCACAATTTGGCCCGAAATATTTCATTTCGGGTTTTGGTTATAGGGTTGTTGTTTTTATTCACCGCATGAATACATCCAATGCAAACTTGCAATTGTTTAGCGGTGCTTAATATAGATACGGTTATTAACCGTTTATTACATTTTTGTTATGAACATAACTATGAAATGTCTTCGTCTGCCCGACATCATACTTTCTTATGAAAATAAGACCCGGCGTGCTGATTTTTAATTAAAACATGCAGCGCTTGCTAATTAATTATTTATCATTCCTTATAAATCACAGCGTTCTCTTTTTCGGCACTTCGTCTGCTAATTAATATCTCTCTCCATTCGCGAAAACCACATAAAGAAAACGGCTTTTAATGGTGCAAAAAAGTGCAAATCGTGACCGTTGCACAACTTATGGGCATTGGTGTTAACAAGATGTGATCTCCGCTGTAATTTCACTGCGTCCCGCAAGGCGGCGTAAAACGGCACTCTATACTCACTTATGCCGCAACCCGCTCATCGGGTTAACCATTCTGGCAACCATTTTGCTTACTTTTCTGCGCGCCTTACGGCGCAGGAACCTCGCCGTAATAAGCAGGACGTTGTCTGGCTCTCGTGCGTTTCGTGCATTTTGTTCTTGCTCTTGTTTTTGGATTGCCAATGCCATCAGGCGTTCGGGTATTTACCTGGTGCAAAAACCTCTTTGCTAAGGAACATAATAATGTCGCTGAAATTTATCAGAAGTCCCCTTTCTCTTGTGTTAGCTGGCTGTCTGGTGACGGCTTTTTCCGCCCAGGCCGATATAACGATCGGCGTCGCCGGGCCGTTCACCGGCCCGAATGCCACCTATGGCGATCAATACTGGCACGGGGCAACGCAGGCCGCCGAAGACATCAACGCCGCAGGCGGCATCAACGGTGAGAAAATCAAGCTGGTACAGGGTGACGATGCGTGTGAGCCCAAACAGGCGGTGGCCGTCGCTAACCGCCTGGTCGACCAGGACAAGGTGAAAGCCGTGGTCGGCCATTTCTGCTCCTCTTCCACCATGCCCGCCTCAGAGGTTTATAGCGATGCCGGGATCATTGCCATCACCCCCGGCTCGACCAACCCGCTCATCACCGAACGCGGCATGAGCGACATGTTCCGCATGTGCGGACGCGACGATCAGCAGGGCCAGGTCGCCAGCGATTTCATTATCGACAAGCTGAAAGCCAAACGCGTGGCGATCATCCACGATAAAGACACCTACGGGCAGGGGCTGGCAGACGCCACCAAAGCCGCGCTGGCTAAACGCGGCGTTAAGGACGTGATGTACGAAGGGCTATCGCGCGGGGAGAAAGACTTTAACGCCCTGGTGACCAAAATTGGGGCGCAAAAGCCGGACGTCGTCTTCTTCGGGGGCTGTCACCCTGAAGCAGGCCCGCTGGTCCGTCAGATGCGCGAACAGGGGTTACAGGCGAAATTCTTCTCCGGTGACTGCATCGTCAACGAAGAGATGGTTACCGCCGCCGGAGGACCGCAGTACACCAAGGGTATTTACATGACCTTCGGGAAAGACCCGCGCCTGATCCCGGATGGCAAAGCCGTTATCGAAAAATTCCGCGCCGGTAAGTTCGAACCGGAAGGCTATACCCTGTACTCCTACGCCTCCGTTCAGGCTATTGCCGCAGCCTTCAAGGCCACAGGCGGTTCAGACTCCGCCAAGGCCAGCGAATGGCTGAAAGCCAATTCCGTGGATACGGTTATGGGCAAAAAAGCCTGGGACAGCAAAGGCGACCTGAAAGTCTCTGACTACGTGGTGTATCAGTGGGATGACAAAGGAAAATACAAGGAAGTGCAGTAGCGGGAGGGCGTCACGCTCAACGTCGGCAGGTTTGCCTGCCGACGCCTGATAAACATCAGGCTGCACGCAACGTGCGGCCCATAACACGAGCGCGCGATGATGAGTACATTCTTCCTGCAACAGTTAATCAACGGATTAACGCTGGGTTCGGTCTACGGATTAATCGCCATCGGCTACACCATGGTGTACGGCATCATTGGCATGATTAACTTCGCCCACGGCGAAGTGTATATGATTTCCGCCTATCTCTGCGCCATCGGGCTGGCGCTGCTGTCGTTCTACGGCCTGGAGTCATTCCCCCTGCTTATCCTCGGCACCCTGGTGTTCACCATTGTGGTGACGGGGGTCTACGGCTGGACCATCGAGCGCATCGCCTACAAACCGTTACGCAACTCCACGCGCCTGGCGCCGCTGATCTCGGCCATCGGCATGTCGCTTATCCTGCAAAACTACGCCCAGCTCAGCCAGGGACCGCGGCAGCAGGGTGTCCCCACCATGCTGGACGGCGTGCTCCGCTTTCACCTGGGTGAAGGGTTTGTCCAGATCACCTACACCAAGGTGTTCATCCTGATCGCCTCGTTCGCGGGCATGCTGTTGCTCACCTGGGTAATCAGCCACACCCGGCTGGGGCGCATGTGTCGCGCCGTGCAGCAGGATCGCAAAATGGCCTCTATTCTGGGGATCAACACCGACAGGATTATCTCACTGGTGTTTGTCATCGGCGCAGCCATGGCGGGGCTGGCGGGCGTACTGATCACCATGAACTACGGCACCTTTGATTTTTACGTCGGGTTTGTGATTGGCATCAAGGCCTTTACGGCGGCGGTGCTCGGCGGTATCGGCTCTCTGCCCGGCGCGATGCTCGGCGGGCTGATCCTGGGCGTCGCGGAGGCGCAATTTTCCGGCATGGTGAACTCCGATTATAAAGATGTGTTCTCGTTTGGGTTACTGGTCATGATCCTGATTTTTCGTCCTCAGGGGCTGCTGGGCCGCCCCGTCGTGGCTAAAGTGTGAGGGTGCAGACGATGACATCAGATGGTTTTTCCCTTAAGCGCTGCCTGCTGGATGCGCTGTTCTCCGGACTGGTGGCCCTGATCATTTTTGGCCCCATCGCGGGCGTGGTGCTCGACGGCTACAGCTTCAACTTTGAGGGCCAGCGGCTCGCGTGGATTGTCGGCACCGTTATGCTGGGCCGTTTTCTGCTGAGCGCCTTCTTAAGCACCGCGCCCGGCGTGCGATTGCAGGCACGGTTTGACGCCGACAGCGCGGGCGTATACGTCCGGCCCCCGGAATACAAAAGCCGCATGCGCTGGATTATTCCCCTGATTATTGCGCTGGCGATCTGCTTCCCCTTCGTGGCCACAAAGTACGTGCTGACGGTCGCGATCCTGGGCCTGATCTACGTCCTGCTCGGTCTTGGGCTCAATATCGTGGTGGGGCTGGCAGGCCTGTTGGATCTCGGCTACGTCGCCTTCTATGCCATAGGTGCCTATGGCCTGGCGCTGGGGTATCAGTACCTGGGGCTGGGGTTCTGGAGCATGCTGCCGCTGGCGGCTATTCTGGCCGCCGCCGCCGGTGCCCTGCTCGGCTTCCCGGTGCTGCGCATGCACGGGGATTACCTGGCGATTGTGACCCTTGGGTTTGGGGAGATTATCCGCCTGGTGCTGAACAACTGGCTGTCGTTTACCGGCGGACCAAACGGTGTGTCTGCCCCACCGCCTACCTTCTTCGGCCTCGAGTTTGGCAGACGGGCAAAAGAGGGCGGCGTGCCGTTTCACGAGTTTTTCGGCCTGACCTACAACCCCAATATGAAATTCATCTTTATCTACGCGGTGCTGTTTCTGGTGGTGATGCTGGTGCTGTACATCAAACACCGGCTGACGAGAATGCCGATTGGCCGGGCGTGGGAAGCCCTGCGCGAAGATGAGATTGCCTGTCGCTCAATGGGTTTAAACCACGTGCTGGTTAAGCTCTCGGCCTTTACCCTGGGCGCGTCCACGGCGGGCATTGCCGGGGTGTTTTTTGCCACCTACCAGGGGTTTGTGAACCCAACCTCGTTCACCTTTTTCGAATCCGCTCTGATTCTGGCCATTGTGGTGCTGGGCGGGATGGGCTCCACGCTGGGCGTGGTGCTGGCCGCCTTCGTGCTCACCGTTACGCCGGAACTGCTGCGCAGCTTTGCCGAGTACCGCGTGCTGCTGTTTGGCATGCTGATGGTGGTGATGATGATCTGGCGGCCACGCGGTTTGATCCGCATTAACCGCAGCGGGTTTGCCGTGCGTAAAGGAGTGGCGCCATGAGCGAAACGATACTCAGCGTTGAGCACCTGATGATGCATTTCGGCGGAATTAAAGCGCTCAATGACGTCAACCTTGACGTGCAGCGCGGAACGATTACCGCTTTGATTGGCCCCAACGGTGCCGGGAAAACGACCGTCTTTAACTGCCTGACCGGTTTCTACCGGGCGTCCGGCGGCACTATTTTGTTTAATACGCGCAGTAAAACCACCAACGTTATTCAGGTGCTGGGACAAAAATTCCAGCCGGGAGACTGGATCAGCCCGGCTCAATTCGGGCAGCGTCTGTTCTATAAAATGTTTGGCGGAACGCATCTGGTGAACCGCGCGGGTCTTGCGCGCACCTTCCAGAACATCCGCCTGTTTCGGGAGATGTCGGTGGTGGAGAACCTGCTGGTTGCGCAGCATATGCGCGTCAACCGCAATCTGCTTGCCGGGGTTCTGAACACGCCGGCCTATCGTCGGGCAGAAAACGATGCGCTGGACAGGGCTTTCTACTGGCTGGAAGTGGTTGATTTGGTAGATTGCGCCAACCGTCTGGCGGGTGAGATGTCCTACGGCCAGCAGCGGCGTCTGGAAATTGCCCGCGCGATGTGCACCGGCCCGGAGATGATCTGCCTTGATGAGCCCGCCGCCGGGCTGAACCCGGTTGAAACGCACAAGCTGAGCGGCATCATTCGCTTTCTGCGCGACCATTACGACATCACGGTACTGCTGATTGAACACGATATGGGAATGGTGATGGAAATTTCAGACAACATTATTGTGCTCGACCACGGTGACGTTATCGCCAGGGGAAAACCGGAACAGATCCAGCATGACGAAAAGGTGATTGCTGCCTATCTGGGCACCGAAGAGAGCGAGGTTGACCTATGAGCGAACCCCTGCTGGAGTTTCGGGAGGTGGACGTATTTTATGGCGCGATCCAGGCGCTGAAGCAGGTCTCTTTGCAGGTCAATAAGGGTGAAACCGTGGCGCTGATTGGGGCCAACGGCGCGGGCAAATCCACGCTTTTGATGTCCATCTTTGGCCAGCCCCGCATTCGACACGGGCAAATCCTCTTTTGCGCAGAGGATATCAGCCATAAATCCACCCACTACGTCGCCTCCGGCGGCATTGCGCAGGCCCCCGAAGGGCGGCGGATCTTCCCGGACATGACGGTAGAAGAGAATCTGCTGATGGGCACGATCCCGATTGGCAACCAGTTCGCTGCAGACGATCTGCAAACCATGTTTGACCTCTTCCCGCGCCTTAAAGAGCGCCGCAGGCAGCGCGCCATGACCATGTCCGGCGGAGAGCAGCAGATGCTCGCCATCGCGCGAGCGTTGATGAGCCGCCCTAAGCTGCTGCTTCTGGACGAGCCTAGCCTTGGGCTGGCGCCGATTGTGGTGAAACAGATTTTTCAGACCCTGCGCGAGCTGGCGCGCAACGGCATGACAATTTTCCTGGTGGAGCAGAATGCGCATCATGCCCTGAAGCTCTCCGACCGCGGATACGTGATGGTTAACGGACAGATCCGCCTGAGCGGCAGCGGCAATGAGCTGCTGGGCGATCCTGAGGTCAGGAAGGCCTATCTGGGCGGGGTGTGACGCTGCAAAAAGGAGAACCGCCCGAAGGCGGTTAGCAGAAGAGTATCGATTCAGTGATGGGTTAACTGCCCATCGCTATGATGCGGGCCGATGCGCCCCGCTTCTTTAAGGATTTCCTCGATAAGTTCTTCAAGGCACTCTTTGCCATGATGATCGCAAACGAGGTGTACCTGACGGGAAATCTCTTCTGTCTCCATACCGTCGCACAGCGCGGCCTTCAGCATGACGGAGGCCCAGCGTTTCGCTTCAGAGTGATTTAGCATAACCCCTCCTGATGATGTTGCCCTTCTAAGCGTAGCTTAAAGCCCCGTTTAAAGCCGGATAATCTGTAAGGGTGAATTTCAGGCACAAAAAAACCACCTTTCGGTGGTTTCACGACACTGCTTATCATTGATTTTATTCTTTGTTTCCCATGGTAGCCGGAGTGGGACTTGAACCCACACAGCGCGAACGCCGAGGGATTTTAAATCACGCGTGTTATCTATGATAATCAGATACATATGGTTATTTTTCGCCATTAATTAATAATTTCAAGATCAGATGAATCAACAACTTACACATAGTAAAAACTCACAATGGCGAAAATTTTTGAGCATAATTAGCTACCGATACCTCGTCAAATTGTTGGGCAATCATTGTCAATCGCTCGGGTGATAAAGAACGTTACTCTGCCAAGAACTTCCACCTCTTCCAGTGCATTTCCCTCTATGGCCTCGCCATCATCCGTGATGAGCGCCTTACCCATTAATTTTGCGAACTGCGTATGCCCCTCGCAAAGGATTAACAGCACCTCACCCGGTGTCTTCTTCGTTACAGGTTCAACTACTGCGTAACCAACATCAGTTTCAAGCACCCTACTCTCAGGTCCTATATTGCAGAGAACGACAGGAGAGAGTTGGCGCTCAACGTAATCCATAGCAGGTGAAGGAAATCCCATCAGTGAACCCTCCCCATATTGCGAAGGATCCAGTAGTGGTTGTCTGTCCCGTCAGTAGTCTTATCCGTGAAGTCTGGCTGGTAGCGCTCTATCCATGCATTGGCGTCAGTCCGGGTAAAGTGCCAGTTGAACTCTCGCAACTTCTCGATGAAGCTGTCTGTGCTCAGATAGCGATAGCCCTTAGGGTTGAGCTGTATGACCGCAACGAAGGCGGCGTGTATGTCTGCTGTGCGTGGCATGCTCACCTCACAAGATAACTGTATGCATATACAGTATCAGTATATTGTATTTTTTCCAATAGTTGAATGGTTTGCCTAGCCCTTTAAGCATCTATATGAAAACACTAGATAAAGAGAAAATAAAGAGCTTAAAAAAGTTAACTATTACCTCCAAGGCATTGAGAGAAGAATGATTTGCAATCAAAATAATTTGAATTAGGTAACATGATAAAAATTTTTTTTAATCTAAAATTCACAAGTAGAACAAATGCAGATATCATGAGATAAATCCTATTGCCAACATCTACACAAATGAACCCACAAACCATTTTATCTATTTGGATGTTCCTCCTTACTGCTATCATGATTTTGATATTTAGCACAAAATCTTTTAGTTTTTTGGATATCCAATCAGAAAAACATAATCATGAAGTCAATGGACTGCGTTTCTTTTTAGCTATTGGAGTGGCGTTTCATCATTTCGTTTACAGTTTTAACTATCATTCAGGGCACGGGTGGGTGGTTACAGGTTATGATGTAAATGCATTTATGGGAAGGTTTGGGGTTGCTATATTCTTTATAATTTCCGGTTATCTTTTTTATAATAAGATATCCATAAAAACTGACTGGAAATTATTTTTCATAAAAAGGTTTTTAAGAATAGCACCAATGGCTCTAATTTCCTCTGCAATATGTGTATTTATTGCAATCTCGCTTGATGACGGAAGCTTTGATATAACCAAACAAATTTGGAATATCATGTACTGGTTTGACGCTGGTTTATATAACCTGAGGATGAACGTGTCGTCAGTGCCTAACGCCTCCCTTATCAACGCCGGTGTGACCTGGACTTTGTACTGGGAATGGGCCTTCTATTTCAGTCTTCCATTCCTGAGCTTGTTGATGAAGGATGGGTTAAGGCTTCCTGTTGTGATAACAATCATCGCAGCATCGTATTATTTCATCCCCATGGCAGACTATAAAGCAGGGTGCTACGCTGCGTTGTTCGCTTCAGGGTTCCTGGCTAAGGAGTTGAACTTCAAAAGTCAAAATCAGCTTTTAATAAACATCCTGCCAATTGGCCTGTTATTATTTATGTTATATACAGGAAGCAGCGCATTGAGCCTTCCATTAATTCCTTTATGCTTTGCCTTTTTTGTTCTATGTAATAATAAAAACGCACTCTATGGAATCTTTAGAAATAAAGGCGTTACTAGGCTAGGGGAAATTAGTTATTCAATATATATTTTGCATGGGATCGCTTGGTACGGATTGAACACATTCATGGAAAGCACAAATATTATTGACCCTTGGTATCTGTTTATGTCCAGCCTGGTATTAATTTCGACTGTTATCATTTGTGCAGTTACGTACATTAATGTTGAAAGACCATGTATGACATTACTGGATAGAAAAAAACAAACTATTAGTAGCAAAACTGAAAATCAACAAGTAAAGGCCCTATAAGGGCCTTTTTTATTATGTAACTGGAGTGCCGTTAACAAGAAATTCCTCAGTCCCGTTGGCGGTGCCATTGCCTCCGTTACTAAATCTATTGGATACGCCTCCATTGTAAAAGTTTGGTTGTACTTTAGCGACGGCCGTTCCTGAGCTTCTGGCTAGCCTGTAAGCATTTGTTGTATTGAAGAATCTGTTATTCCCCCATGGAAACGTTGTATCTGTATTAACATAGGTGTTATACCAGACTCCATACCCAAATCCATACATCTTAATACTAGTGATATTGAAGTTATTGCCGTTTTGGTTTATCTGAATACCAATGTTAGAGGTTGAGTTATTCGAAGTGCCTCTCAACTCAACCCCGTCTATATTTGCATTTTGTACTCCATTAGCTGCAAGTATACATATTCCATCTGTTGCTCTTTCAAGTCTGCCGCCATGAATGCTAACACCTCCAAATAAAGTCGCACCACTCTTAGGCTCCATAAAAATGTTTGACTTAACTGGATTTATACTTCGATGTCCTCTAACTAGAACATTTACAGTTTCCGTGGCCAAATGCACTCCGTAGCCTGCGGAAGATATATCAGTATTATTTGATAGTGTTAATTTTCCAGTGCCTACTGAGTCCTGAACTTTAAAGGCCCCGTTGTTAGCATTAGAGAATCCAGATACAAAGTTGTTTGATATAATATCACCATCAACTACATCACCAATTAATATACCTGCACCAATATTGTCTGCATTGATAGAAAAACCAACATCGAATATCTGGTTGTTGGTGATCATACATGGCGGGTAAGCCACCGTTCCGTCAGATCCTCCAGATCTATAAATCCCTGTCCATCCAGCATCTCTTATAAGATTGTTATTTACCTTTATTGCTCCACCATAATCCTGATGAGACACATAACCTATTGTTATTCCATGTCGTTTTTTAATATCAGCCTGAGGCTTAGATGTGAATTCATTTTTAGAGTACGTAAGACACTGATTATCAGAAATAATCACATTGCGGGCGGCGGAAAGCGAGTTTACAGATATGCTCTGACTGGCATCTGAATAGCAAGTATTATTGATAATTCTTCCCGACTTTGAATTTCCAGGTATACCCGTCCACTCAACAAGATCTCCTCCTGAGGAAAATGTTGTTGAACCATCCCAGTCGTTTCTCCATCCGAAGAATCCTTCTATAACGTAATGACGAACGTTTAACCATAAGCATCCTGCATTCCTCCAGTTTTCAGCCTCGCATCCTCTCATTTCTAAACGCTGTAACCCATTGAGGAGGAAACCGCAGGATTGCATTTGTATGGTCCCATTAATCCCATCAGCTGCATGAACTTTTAATTTTTCGATTACTAGCACCATGTCATAACGGTACGTTACTGTTACTCCATTGAAATCAGGGGACGTAATTACAATTTTCATTTTTTTAGCATTTATGTGTACCTCATTCCCCGGACTCGTTATCTCAATAGTTCTTGATGAATAATATGTATTATTAGTTCCTTCACAGTAGTTTTGAGAAACCCATCGATTAAGCGCTACAGCGCTATCAAATGTGCTATCGTCAGGCACAGCACCGCATTCTGGTGGAGTTAAATAACCACGCCTGACATTCACCCAACGACCATTACCAGTAACAGAGGTTGGTTTGATCACAGAAAAACCATCATCAGCCAGCGAACTTGACGCCATCCAACGGAACTGACCACCACCTACACTACGACCAGTCAGAAAACTTTTAACTGAAACTAACGCCTGGTCTACGAACCCTGTCACTCCCGCTAAGTCTGCTACTGATTCAAACTCGCCTATGTAAGACCAGCCTCTGGTTGATGATAAGTCGGATCTTAATGATGCGTCACCTACACTAACCCATGCTCCAATTCCCACACCACCAGAAGTTGTAGGTGTTGAACCAGCAGGAACTACTTTTGGTAGTGCTCCATCCCAACGATAATATTCGTTATCAGTAGTGTCCTTGAGGATGTGATTAGGCAATGATAATGTTGCGCCAGCCTGGAATGTCCCAACAGGAATCCACCCAAACTCTGAAATGGCGTTTTTACTCATCTCCTCAATTCCGTGCCAGGTCATCCTCATATTGCCGAATCTGTCTGGATAACTTTCTACAGTACGATCAACAGACAAATGGTCAAAGTTTTGGGAGTTATCATATAAATCGCGTGGATCAGACGAACCGACAGGATTGTTGGTAGCGTAAGTTGTCATGCTTGCTCCGGGCATAAAAAAACCCGCTTAAGCGGGTTTGTTAATTACTATTTTTAAGCGACATCGCCGGGATAACTGGCATCGTCATACTGGTATTTTGCTGGGGAATACTGAATGGCTGTTACATCGTTTGTTCCGTCGCTTCCAGGGGATATTTCTCCTATAAGCGCATCGTAGCCAACCCGTTTTGAAGAGCAGAATAAAAGCCGAGGAGGCTCTACTGCGGGGTCGTCCATGATCCATGTTTCAGGGGATAAATCTGAACTGTATGGAACGGTTAAGCTGAAATCATCCACTTTTGTAGGAGTCAGTAATGCAGATGCCCTTCCTTCCTGATCGCGAATAACAACACGCGGGTTCGGAAACGCCCAGTCAGGCGCTTCGCTCAAATGCAGAGTTATCGTGCTGCTGTTATATGTCATCCCCTCGATCAGACAGCTCTGCGTCTGGTTACCAGGTATATCATCCGTGAAAATTACCCTGTCCATAAACTCATAGCAGAGTGCGTCCATTTCAGTAGAAGTGTCATGAGAAAGTCGCTGTAGCTGATATCCAAGTAACCGACGCATTCCAATCCGATAGGCTCTGTCCTGGTTGAGAACGCCATCAAGCTGAAAGTTTTCCACTTTTACTGTCGTTGGTTTCCCTGGCAACCGGCATTGGACAGTTTCCTCTGCCCATGAGAGTCCGTTAATATACGTCACATCAACACCGTCATAATCGTCTTCATTTGGTGCTTTGAATGATGTTGTCAGTTCGGCTGTTGTTTCCTGTGGCGTTATCATGCCGGTCCATGGTTTTACTCCTTCTCTCCCGGCTGAAGCCATCCCATCTGTAAGAAGGAAATAGCCCATACCAGCGCCTGTAATTGTCTTAAGCATATCCAGGGCAGAGACTGTATCCGTCGTTGCAAAATCAAATGTCTCGCCGCGTGGCGTCCAGTAGGTTGCTTGCAACGCGTCTATCGCAGCCCTGTCAATTTCATTATCCTGATACCCAAGTGATTTGAGTACGTGATAAAGTGATGCGCTGATGCTGCGGGGTTCACCTTCGTCATATTGCCTTGTTGCGGTGACATTGATGCGCCTGTCAGATTGAGCGCCAAGTCGGTTACCCGTTCTGACGCTGAGCGCTACTGTAGTGATATCGCGGTAGCTCGTTGGTCGTTTTGGCAGTCTGGCACGCATTGCCTGCCAGTAAACCTGATCACGTGTTGACCCTCCTGCAGGTGCTTCCTTACGTCTCATCCTGACTTCATACTGACCAGGCGTCACATCAATCACACGCGTAAACCCTATCTGATCCTCAATACTTCTTGTATAAGACAACTCAAGAGTTGACCATCCTGTTGCGCCAGCTACGCGATACTGAATGAGTATACCTACCGTCTGATCTCTCTTTTTCCCTTTGCTATTGTACTTTGCCAGGCCATTCTGGAAATTCAGGTTTATCTCAATACAGTTTGTTGTTTCGCCATCAGGACAAGACAGGAACGGACCAACCCAGTCATAGCTATCGTTTACTCCAGTAACAGAACCATCAAGAACCGTCCGTTGAAGAAATCCTGGCCAGGTAGGATCAACAGTGGTAAATGGGTTTCCTGATGAATCAACTGAAACGAGTACCCTGCTCACGGTTATTGTTAGTCCAGTAATGTCTGTGATTTTATAGCTGTAATCCGTTGGATATAGCGTCAAACGCTGTAGTCCTATAGGTATCCCTGCAAACTTTGTTCCGGTTGCGGAATCGTAAGCGAGACGGATACTGGCAGGAACAGCAGCAGTACCACCAGTAGATTTTACGCCTGCAGTATCAACTGGTGAGCTTCCAAAAACACTGACTGGTAATGCGCTGTGGGTAATTGAACCACCAGAGAACGGGCTAGTTTGCTCATCAATAACCACACGCCCAGAATTATCACGGGCTCTCAGACCTGATGCATTGATCTGGCTTGTTATTGCATTTACCAACCCACTCATAGTGAGGTAGTTGCTGGTCAACGAGACGGTATAGGTTATCGTTTTCCATGTGATGGTAAATGTTTGTGGCGTGCTGCTGAAATCATAAGTCGTAGGTGATGCGCTGGCGGCAATGCTCGCGGTGCTACCACCTACACCGGGAACGGCAGGTACAGATGGACTGTAAGCGGCAACAAATAATTCGAACGTGTCGTTGTTTATCTCCAACGTCATCGCCATACCAACCACCGGTGCCATCTCAGAAACCGATCCGTAAATGACGCTATAACCATTATTGATGTCAATGGTATAGGTATCAGGGGCCTCAATATCAATAATTGTTCCAACACTCCAGGATGATGGAATTTCTGCATCACCAGTTGTTGTTGAACTGATCAGGGTTACCGTATTCGTATTTAACAACAGTGCATCGGCCACAACACTAACATTCTCGGGGCCACTTGACCCTAGGTCAAGGCCAGCAGTACCTGATGTTGTGTTGCCAACTTCTGGAGAGTTAAACCAGTTTTCTGAGCGTTTATCTGCTGATACATCAGCCCCAGGTGGGTAGACGGTATATGACACGTCATCGCCAAATGCCGCAAAAGGAGTGTTGCCAATACGCCATTCAGATGCTGGCAAGGTGAAATAACCAGCACCGACATTCAGAAACATATCGGTAACCATATCTTTTTCATTAACAAAACGGCTGACAGGCTGAACCACGTAATCTGGCCATACGCGGTATTTTCCAAAAATTTCACGGATAGGATCACCAAGTTTCGCGCTGTTAGCCTTCGCTGGATTCAAGTCAATCTGATCTCCATTGCCGGGCTGACTGTAACCCCCAGTCTGCATATTGCTCATCATGAAGATTGAATAAGCAGCACTGGCCACAGCGACACCTACAGCGACCCAAGCGACAATCTCAAGTCCTGTCCCATAAGGCACAGGATAGATGCATACGTTGCAGTTCTCAGTTATTATCCGTTCTTGCCACCATTCTGGCGGTACGTGTTCGCCATTAACTTCGACTGTAATTGGATGCTGCCTGTCACATTCCCAGCCATCCACGTTCTCTGATAACCAGTCTGCCAAAATTGTTTCTGCATGTTCGTGCGTTTCAAGTGGCTCGCCGGGTAATCTTGATGGATAGATTTTGATCGTCACTGGTAATACTCCACCTTCACAAATCGCCGTTCAAAACGGGAAAGACGAAGAAACGTTACGTTCGATTTAGGATTACATTCTGCTGCGTACAGTGAACCTCCAATATCAACAACTATCGCAACGTGAGTGACCATTCCAGCCGAATAACAGGCGATACCCGCGCCGGGAGATGGTTCACATCGTTCAAGTTCAGACATCAGACCTTTGGCTTCCCGATCCAGCCCATTATCATCCTTAGTTACCCCTGTGAATTCTGGCCATGGCTGAAGCCCAAGGTCGCTGCGGATTTCATTTACTATTCCGAAACAGTCAAGTTCAGGATAAACGCGACCGCCTTTCAGCCAGGTGACTGAACGGTATTTATCAGGATCAAACATGGAAGAGTCCTTACGTCAGATAACGAAGACCAGGGAAGTCAGGAAGGGTGTAACGATAGCGTGGCCACGCTGTATCAAGGATGTTCATATACCCTGCGGTGATCTGCACCTCCGTTGCAGTCCATGACCCGTTCTTGATAGCAAGAGTGTATGGCGGCGCGGCGGGGGATGATAAATCAGACGAAACATAACGGCGAAACGTCAGGCTGGCATTCTTCAGGTTATCGAGTGCATTTCTGATCGCAGTAGAAACAATGCCGTCAATGTTGCTGATGGCGAATTTCAGATCCTGCGTTCCATCCGCATTACGAGATGGCAGTGCAATATCAATTGCTGAACCGATAAAAGTTGCCTTCTGCCCGTTCTCCAGCGTTACCTTGATATCGTCCCAGCCACGCGTTAACCAATAATCCTGACCGCCTACAGTTATTTGCAGAGTATCAATGATCACCTCACTACCACTGCTGGCATAAAGCCTGTTAAGTACAGTCATGCTTCTGGCCACTCCCGGTTAAGAGCAATATCAATAATATCCATCCCAGCAATAAACTCAGGGAACTGACCCCATGGCGGAGGTAGCAGAGGACGTTCATATAGCTCAAGCTCGGCGGTATACTGCCAGTAATTACCTCCGATGAGACTCGGTCCATCGTAGATATCCGTGAACCTGCAGACCTTTGGTGATTCACCTCCAGGAGTGCGAAGGTTCATGTTGAACCATGCAGCCCCATCAGTTAAAGCATCTCTGAACCATGTTTCAAACGTTTGGGCCTGCATCTCGGTAAGCGTCCAGGTCACGCTTGCCATAGTCGGGGTGGACATATAACGGCGGCGCTGCCTGGCTCGTCCTGATGTCAGAGTGGTACGAAGTAGCGGGCTTACTGGTTTTAATCCATATCCATCCTGAAGAGGAACGGGAAGGTAATCGTGCGGATAGGTAATGTTGGTTGTGATTGCCATTAGCCAGCCTTTCTCCTTACTCCCCAGCCACCAGAAAGAGATTTTGATGTCTTACCCTTCCCGCTTGCCAGATCGTCATTCACCATCTTATAGCCGAGCTGAGCGCCTTCCCTTACAGCTTGCTTTAGCATCTCGATTGTTCTGGCGTCAGGATCACCATTTACATAAATCTGAGGTGCGTATGTCCCCCCATTGCCCTCGCTGGTCTGCTTATTTACCCGGTCAAGCGTTGCATCCAGTTTTGCGCTGGTTTTCGCCGTAGTAACGCGTTCACCTTGCTGCAACAGCCATGTTCCGGTTTCAGGCACGCTATCGATACCATCGTGAGCCATACCAGAAAGTGCGGATACACTGACACCAGCAACCAGAGGCGCAGTAATAGCGGCGGCTGCTGCCATTGATGCAGGAGCTAATGCTGGACCAACAATAGGGATTGCAGCTGTGGATGCATATGCTGCGAGCTGAGCCTGAAAGGATGTCGCCTGAGCATTACCAATAAGTGTCCCAGCTGCAGATGCCTGGGCTGTTTTACCAACGAGTAGCTGAACACCCTGGTAAACTAACCACTGCGCGGCCATTTCAGTTAAGGTTTTGATAACCAGTTGGCCAAGATCGGCAAAGATGTTACTGAAGAAATCCCCAATATCTTCCGCGCCGGTAATTAGGTCCTGAAGGTTGTCGGCAATGGAAGAAGTGGCGCCATCAAGGATGGAGGTCATCCCATCCGCAGCAATCTGATAATAGTCGGATGACTTTTCAGCATATTCATTCAGTGAATCAAATATCCCACTTTGCCAATCACCCATTTTTTCATCAGACTTCTGATAATAATCCTCCTGAATTTCCAAGCGTTCATTAAGAGCATCCTGCAGGGCCTGTGTCTCACTGTCATAAAGAGACTTTGTTATATCCCCGCTTTGATATTGCTTCTGCAGGTCGGCCTGCTTCTCAAGGAATCCATTCTGGATATCCAGCAACTCTTGCATACGCTGGCGGGTTTTCTCCCCCATCCCGGCACCAACGAATTCGGCATCATTTGCAGCCTTATCATTTTGGTTTTGCTTTCGGAGATTGGCAGAGAACTCTGCTAACTTCAGGTTTTCTTCGTTGGCTTTCTTAAGCGCATTCAGTCTGTCAAGTTCAGTAGCTAACTGCTGAAGCCTTTCTTGCTGAGCGGCATTAATTCCCGTCAGTTTTCCGGTTGTTAAATCAAACCTAAGCTTTTCAACCTCAGTAACTTCCTGATTTTTCTTTCCGGTGACATCAATTAAAGCGATCTGCCGTTGGTAGCTTGTCTCAAGTGCTTTGAATGCTGACTCAAGTTTTTTAGCACCCGCATCAGGAGTAACTTTACCGTTTGTGCCACCCTTAGGCAGTGCAAATGGACCTCCTGTTCCGACAGTGGCAGCAGCAAGCGGGAGATTACCAGACGGTGGTTGTGAGAGTTTTTTTCGTGTTTCAATGAGAGTGTTTAACTCATCATTGAGTTTCTTGACGCTGTCATCTCCACCCGTGAACCAGGCGAACATAGACTTATCCTGAGAGTAAACATCTTTCCTTCCCTCAAGATTTTTTTGCAGGTATGCAATCCTTTCATTAACCTGTTCGATATTACTCAGGTCAACTTTACCTCCTAAGACCGCAAATCTGTTCCCTGTACTGGCTGCCAATTTTCCGGCTCCCGCCGCAGCCTTCACTAACCAACCTGCAAGCTGAGCGACTTCAGAAACGAGATCAGAAATCCCCTGCAGGACAACCGGATCTGTTAATACGTCATGAAGCTTATCGAGAGAATTTTGCAGTGGAGTCAGGTCGACTTTTGCCAGACCTGCAGCAATCTCCATCTTCAGGCCAGCAACCTGAGCTTCCATGTCTTCGAATAATTGGTTTACCTTTACAAGGTCGTCAATTGACGAAGGATCGGGAGCAACACCGTAGTCTTTCGCCAAGTCAATAAACTGCTTAAGTTTTTCGTTGTTGTTATCAAACAGTGGTAGCAGTTTGGACAGATCATTTCCCAGGCTCTCAAGGATAGTTGTCTTTTCGGCATTGGTGCCGATTTTCCCAAGCGACTCACCAATTGCCAGAAGTTGTTTATCTGGACTAACTTTGGATAATTTCTCAGCTGACAACCCTAAAGCATTCAGCGCATCAACAGCTTCGCCAGATTTGTTAAGAACCGCGTCACCAATCTTGTCGCCGATATCTTTGAAAATATCAGCCATCTGGTCACCGGAAACACCGGCTTTTTCAGCGGCAAACTGCCAGGCCAAAAGCTCCTGTGTGGAAATCCTTAATGACTTGGCCCATCGGTCAGTTTCGGTAATTTGCTTGGATGTGCTTTTCAGCAACTGAAACCCTGCCGCCCCGACAGCAAGACCAGCGGTAACAGCTGCCGCCCCAATTCCTGCGAGCGCAGCACCGGATTTTGCGGCATCCTCCTGAACTTGTTTGCTCCACTTTGCTGAAGCTCGTTCTGCCTGATTAAGACCTGAAACAAATCCACCCGTTTTTGCAATAAGGTCGATTGTCAGTGTACCGAGATTTTTCCCAGCCATAGTTTATGTCCACTCCTTCATGGCCTCTTCGAGAGTGATCGCGGGCGCGTTGATGTGGGGGGTAAAGTCGGTGATGCTGAAAGGTGGGGTATCTTTTCCCCGGTTGACATTTGCCAGCACAGAAGCAACCAAACCGGCAGCCCATTCAGTTCGCATCATTGGATTTAGGCTGCCAAATTTAGAACGGTACGCTGACCAAATCTGAAATTCCCTTATGCTTAATGATTCCTGGGCTTCAGCAATGGTCCTTCCACCGATGCCATTAAGGACTAATTCACACCAGAATTCGTCTTCTGCGCTGAGATCTCCTTTCCCAGAGAGTTCACTTCCTGAATTGCTACAAGCAGGGCAATAGTCAGGCTTCCGTCTAAGGCCCCACGCTCAGGATCAGCATGCCCGGTAATATCATCAGGAGTGAAAACAGGTTCGCCATTCTCATCGCAAATGGAAGAGGCAATACGACCAGCAACCCCGTCTGACTTTCCACTCAAGGCAAGGATGTCAAATTTTGCGGAATGATATCCAATTGGACGTACATAAGTGGTGGCAACATGTTTGTTTCCATCCTTGTCGGTCCATTCAATTTCTTTCTCTACCGGGCGGCCCGTAAATGCACCTGCATTTTTAATCGTATCGAGCGTCAGTTTCATTTTTTATTCCATCAAAAGGCGGGGTTTCCCCCGCTCAGATTAGTAATGTATTTAGCTTGTCGGTTGTGCTTTCGGGATCCATACTCCCTGCCCAGAACGCTGGATGGTCGCCGATGTCTGAACAACGGTGTTAGCCTGGAAGTCGAACGGGAAGTCGGACACATATCCCTGGAATACATACCAGGTACGGTCGTCTGGAAGAACCAAACCATCAACCGCATCAGGATCGCTACCAGTTGCCACAGTTGGAAGGGATTCACCATCTGCCCAGCCAATAGCAAATGTTAAATTCTGCTGGTCGTTTGATTCAGCAAGGTTGCTTAACAGAAGATGGCTGTCATTGGCAGGATCAGCGTTCAGAGCAACGGTTGCCTGTCCAGGAGTGCGCAGGCCCTTTTTGTACTGTCGCGTGCTTCGTTCGCTGAGACAGGTATCCTCAATCTGATCAGCTGGGCTACTTCCAGGTGAGAACGAAGTGATACATTCAATTTCGCTCACGACACCATTCGCGAGCACATACATCTGCGTGCCTTGAGTCACTACTGACATAGTTATCTCCGGATATAAAAAAACCGGCTCAAGGCCGGTGAGTGGAAGGGTTTGGTTTATCGTTTTACAAACCAGTCGACATCAAATGAATATCGGTAACGGTTAGTATTGGGGTCGCGAGTTTGCCCACCCCAGCGGGTAATATTGGCTTTATTCTGGATTGCATTTCTGATTGCTTTTGCTACTGCAATAACTTCTTCATCAGTATTGCCAAAGATGTCAATCTGCAGGGAGAATCGGTCAATATCTGGAATCTGATTGAGGAAGTTTTCGGGCTCACCACCGATGTTCTGCCATATCGCATATGGGTAAATGACATTGTCATTTTGCATTCCGAATGGATAAAGCCTAACCGGGTCAGAACCAAGTAGATTTGTTACTTCCTGGCTTGCAGAGCAGACAGGAAATATCGGAGGGATCATGGCGACACTCCTTTTTTCTGTGCTCGCTGAATTGCTCGGTCTATACCGGCTTCATAGTTAACTGCAAAAGAGTTGAAGACCTCGGTGAGACGAGAATTTGCTGCCGCACGAACAAGCGGCCTGGCTGCCATCTTTTCAGTACCAAATTCCAGAAGTCGCCAGTGAGGTGTTGGAGCATCTTTTGACATGCTTGGATGTTTTTTAAGTACAGCGCCCTGAAGAATCCCAATGCGAAACCCCAGGTCCCCGGTTAGTTTGAATACCTTACCGTTCCATCTGAGAGCTGCATTGTCGGATATGTTACGAGCGGTATGAGGATCATCCAGACGCGAGGCGTTATTTTTAATCTGGTTCACGATGATATTGCCAGCTTTCCTCAAAGCAGAACGCCCGCTTTTTCGCCGTAGGTCATCGCTTATCGCGTCAAGCTTTCCCAATAGTGAATCAAGACCATCGAGCTTTACTTCGACTCCATCAGCCATCTTTCACCCCCTGCGAGCAAGGAAGTGTTAGATATTCCAGACCACTATCAGGATCAGGAAGAACGCCCTCTACCGAGTAAATTTCCCCCCGGAAAGATATTCTGTCCTGATTCTGAATATCTTCCCGATACCGAATTTTAATACGTGCAATTAACTCAACATTCGCGGCTTGAGAGGTAATGAACTCTTTGACAGAGACAGGTGTTACTTCAGCATAAACATCAGCGATTTTATGCCAAGAATAAGACATAGCGCCGGTTGCAGGATTTTGCACACCTGTTCGGCGTTCAATGCTTATCCTGTGCTTCAATTTCCCGAGGTTCATCTTTACCTCACTTTTCTGTCACTCAGGTAAGTTTGCTGAGGTAGGTAATCCTCTTCAACTTCTTCAGCTAGCGTTTGCATAATCAATTTGCAAAGTGACTCATTGGAGTTGGCCAGGCGGTTAATAGCTTCAGTTTGTTTTGTTTGAGCTGCCGTCTGGGCTTTGAGCGCTGCCAGAAGTTCTGTTGCGAGTTGCTCGTTCATAGGCTTTTTTCATCCATTTTTTTATCCATTCACGGCGGCGGGCACAACCTGCACAAGCCATATCAACTCCTTAAATAATTGTCGGCCTTCGGAGGTCATAAATCAGCATGGTGACGGCGTACGGAAGCTCACCCTGCTTCAGTTTTTCTTCTTCCTCACCGCCGCGGTTCCTGTCCAGATAGCCAAGCAACACAAGCAAGGCTGTCTGGCAGCGCTTCAACGGTTCTCCCTCTACCAAAACACCGGAATTATCAACAACTAGCTCACGGCTTCCCTGAATGAAAGATAATATGGCAGCACTTCCGCCTTGTATTTTCATCTCAAGATCGGAATCGCCATAATCATCATCAATACGAAGGTGAAGCTTTGCTTCGTCAAGGTCTACCAGTTCGATCATGGTTTATCCCTCAGGTCCCGACCCTTTTTAACTGCTAGCGTCCATCCCTTTGTTCCGGGTTCGCCAGGCTTATCTGCAGTTTTTTCATTGCAGTGCCATAGCGATCCAGCCCATGTAACGGTATCTCCTGGTTCATACTCTTTACCGGCCTTGAAAACATCGCGGTAAATGGTGACCGGGATAGCAAAGGTTTTAACTTCAACGAGTCCACTGGCCTTTTGAAGTGAGATAGTGAAGAGACGTTCTTCATCCTGCTGGATGTTGACCCCGGCAATACCGTCTACAATGCATTCCCATCCGCGCATTCCATCGGTTTTCTGATAAGAACGCCATAGCCCTCCTTTGTGAGTCGCATATGTTCCACGCGGGTAGGATTTAGTTTCTTCAATGCAGGGTTCTAATTCAATTTGCAGGGCATCTCGCCCATCGCTCGGGGCGGTAGGTTCAGGTATCTCATCAACCGCTGCTTTAACTGCATCAGCAACCAACTGCGCAACGTCTGGAAGGTCTGGAACTACCGGCGCTGGAATCTCGGCCACGGCGGCCTTCACCGCATCCCTTACCAGTTGCGTCACATCTGGCAAATCAGGAACCACTGGGGCCGGAATCTCGGCCACGGCGGCCTTCACCGCATCCCTTACCAGTTGCGTAACGTCTGGCAACTCTGGAAGTACCGGTGCCGGAATTTCGGCAACGGCGGCCTTCACCGCATCCCTTACCAGTTGCGTAACGTCTGGCAACTCTGGAACTACCGGTGCTGGAATATCTGCTACAGCAGCCTTCACCGCATCAGTAACGAGACTCTTCACTTCCCTTTCAAGCTGAGATTTCATGGCGGTGATGATATCCCTCACCTCTTCACCGATCGCCTGAATGATAGATAATTCGCGCTCATCCATTGTTAATAATCCCTCTCAGTGAAGTTTTTACGAACGACTTTTCAACCATTGAAATAGCTGATTTCGAAGGTGGAGTAGGATCAGAAGTATTTTTACCAAATGGGTCATCTGACGCATCGCGCCTGGCCAGTGCAGGAAGGCTGTAGTTTTGCTGTTGGAGATAAAGAGCATCACCGCCTTCAACAGGAGGAAGATTTTCTCTTTTACGAGCTTCGTTTGGTGTGAGAATCGTATTCTTAACCCCATCACCTAAAGCTTTCATCCTGCGCTCGCTATCCATGCGCAGCAAGGCGCCGATATCAAGCTCTACACGCTTATTTGAACCCAGATCGAAGGTTTCCTTAAGCAGCGCCTCGATTGATTCAATAAGCACCTGAAGGCACTGAGAGTAATATTGCTGCTCAAGTGCTTCAACGTTATCAGACCCAGGGATTGAACCTACGCCAACCTTGTAAGCTGGCACATGGAAAGCAGAACAAATAGCCAGATCAGATAATTTCTGCTGCTCAACGGTATCTGCATCAACAGCAGACATTGTCAGCGCCTGATAAGCTGCGCCTCCAGAAAGCAAACCTGTTTTACCGGCATTCTCCCCTGTATAACCAGCGTCCCAAGCAGCTTTAATTTCTTTCGCCTTTTCAGCATCAACAGAACCAGGCACCGTTATGATCCCACCAGGCTTACCACCATTTTTAAAAAAGTAGGCTGAACTCTCCTGAATATGCTTACCTTGCATCGCGGCCATTCCGCATGCGTAAATAGGGGATACGCCAATCAGAGGATGAAAAAGGCAGTTGAATCTGTCATGAATAATTTCACGCGCAGGTACGGTTACCTGAACAGGAAGGCCGCTAATTTGATCTGGGCTAATGCGGTAAAACACAGAACCGTCATCTGCAACAAGTGGAACGACTTTGTCTGGGTCTAAAACACGAAGCTCTGTAATTTTCCCGGAGGTATTTTTCACCTTCATCACGTATGTGTTTCCGCGTGAAAGCTTCGAGTTCATCCAGGTTTCCATGAACTGAATGGTATTTTGAAACTGATTTGGTTTGCTTATTAAATTTTCAAACTGACTATCATTAACATCTTTCCAGATATCATTTGAGTCTTTAGCCTGAATAGAAGGTGACATTTTTGAAATATCACTGGCAATCAAAGTAATACATGAAAATACTGCAGGGTAAGATAGTACTGTTTCGTTTCTGATCTCCATATTTCTTTGCCATGCACCACCAAATGGCTCACGAACGAAAGAAAAAATTGGAGTCCAGACGCTGGATGGTGGTTGCTGGAGGGCTTTCTCTTTCCGTCTAAAAGGGTTCCACATCAGCCATTCTCCGCGTTTTCTTTTTTGTTTTTACGCACCCCTGCTTTTTTGCCGGTTACGTATTCCGCTTTTTTCAGCAGAACCAGCACCTTTGCGCACTGGTCATTCACAAGTTTCTCATCTCCTGGCAATGAGTCATGTGTACGCTGAAGGTATCTGATTTTTGCCATCTGAAATGGCGGGGTTTCCCCCGCCCTCCTGTTTAGCTGGTCTGGCCGGAAGAGTAGTTAACACCACTGATCACTGCTACAGCTGCAGTACGGCGACGTTTCCAGTTGATCCAGCGCTCTGCGCGGATGGCTACGCTATTTGTCTGCCACATAGAAACCAATTCGACTGGCGTTGGCGTAACGCTATCACCAGTAGGCTCGGATTCCATTTCCAGAGATGCTTCAGTTGACATATCTACAGCAACACCGCCTTCATCTGCGAGATAGATATCTGGAGCGTTCATCAGGATAAGTTGATTTCCGACATACTGAGAAACGATGGCTGGAAGGCCTTCAAACGTGCCACCAAACATGGTCATGTCTGGATATTCTTTCTGTCCAAGGGCGTTTTTACGCTTGGAGATGGCCAGCGCCGTTGAACTGGACATCAACCATACTGCGCCAGTAGGTTGAAGATTTGCATTGATAAACACTTCAAATGCCGCAGTGCTATCTGCATCAGGATCACCGGTGCTTGGGATGGTTGTCGCACCATTAGTGATAGATGCAGGGGAAATTCCTGATACTTCTGCTTTCGTAGGATCTACAAAGTCAGTATCCAGGCGTGCAATAACGGATTCAGCAAGAGAGTTTCGAACCAGAACATCTGCTTTTGGATTAGAGAAGCGGATCAACTCTTCTGTAAGAACAGAAATGGCGGCAACTTTTGAGAAACCAAACGTGATGTTTGAGAAATCAAATTTGGTCAGTGGTTTGGCCTTACCCTGACCAACCCACTGCGCTGCACCGCCTGAAGTTTGTACTGGAATGCGAACGTTGAAAGGCACATCGCGCAGTGAAGGAATATTTCCCACACCAAACTGGCCAATAATTGTTTGTGGACGCAAGAAATCGACAAAGTCATTCGCGAAATCTTGGTATTCAACTAAAGAACCTGCCCACGCAGGGTCAGTCGTTGTCCCTGCTTCTACAGCGGCCTTCAGAACGTGATGAAGTTTGGTATCTTCAGGGTATTTGCTCTTCGCAATTGAAAGAGCTTCAGAGCGGACACCTTTAGCGGCTGCGAGAGCTTTGGTGAAGCGTGCCATCGCAATACCTTTTTCCAGTTTTGGAGGTACTCGGATGACTGCGGGAGCCTGATTTACAACTGTCACATCACCATTAGCTGTCTTGATAACCGGTTTTGCTGAAGCAGCGATACTGGACTCCATATCGCGAAGACGACCAAGATGGTCATCAACTGCTTTAATTTCAGAAGATGTATTGTCGTACTTTTCCGTTTCTTCTGCGTCGAGAGTACGGCCTTCATCAGCAGCTTTGCTCATGATTTCGTTCAGTGAACCAGCCAGCGCCGCACGTTTGTTTTCAAAACTTTTGATCTGTTCAGCGATATTCATCGTTGGTTTTCCTTTTTTAGAAGATTTATTCGGTGCTGAAGCGCCAGCAAAATTTATGGTTTTAACTACCGGTTTCTCAGTGCCAAGCGCGGCGAGTAACTGGCGGTCAAAAGATTTAACCGTTTGAATTGAGCACTCGGCGTTAGCCGGGATCGTTACAGCAGAGACTTCAAGTAGCTCCCATTCGAGAAAATGGATGCCGCCTGAGTCCAGAAAGGCGTATTTAATCGGCCTGAAGCCAATTGAGAGGCCTTTTACAAGACCTGATTTGATAGATGCCCATGCTTCTTCAAGCCTGGCCACCAGCTGCGATGGCATGTCAGATGTTGGTTTAACAAGTTGCGCCGTGATCTGAAGTCCCTCTTTCACTTTCTTTGCAGAGCAGTTCCCGATAGGTTGGGTTCTGTCGTGCTGCCAGAGAAAGGGGTTTTCACTGCCAAACTTAGCACCGTCAGGGTCCATAATGTCGCCGTCACGGTCAGGTGATGGTGTGGAGGCAATCCCGGTAATTATCCGTTTGTCCTCATCCACAGCTTTCACCGTCATGATCGTACATGCGCGGTCAAGCTTCATTTACTGTCCTCCAGAAACGAAAAAACCCGCCGTAGCGGGTCATTAACTGACGTGTGATTTATATGAAAAATACCTGGTAATCTTTTTTCTTCGCTTCGGGATTAAGAGCCATTAGCGAAACGGCATTGAACAGGGCCATGAGTGGGTCAATTTTTCCCTTCCCGCTGGCCTGTTTGGTAATGAGGATTGCGTTACCTTTGGGTTCTACCCTTGCGTTGCCAACACACCAGGCCATTAAAGGCTGACCGCCATGAATGAGAACACCTTCGGCAAGCTTGCGCTCTGTGGTCTTTATCGCACCACCAAGCCGCCAGCCTTGGCTCACGCCAACTACCGAATCTTCAGGTATTTCAGCCTCGACGAGAGCATCAAGGATCTGACCAACTCCTGACGGGTCAATGCCGATTTTGTCCAGCAGTTCCGCATCATTGATACGGCTGACATATTCAGCGACCTCTTCAGTGTCTTGACCTACACGTTTTACGATGGTCAGATCACCAGCCTTAACGAAATCGTTGAAACGTGACTCCTCACTTTTTCGGCGGCGTACTGCAATTTCATGCGCCCAGGCATGCCCCCATCCAATCCATTCACGAGTATTTTTGTCCCGCCCGATCACGTAAAGACCAAGCAGGTCATCAAGTCCGCCGCCATCTATACCAACAGTGGCAACCTCAGCACGCTGCAAGATATCTGTGAAGGTCACCGGCCTGATTTGCGGCTCCCAGAAATCAACGCCTGCCCAGCGGTCAGTTCTGAGGTTAAGGCCTATTTCGATATTCAGGTGCTTTGCCAAAAACTGCTGAAGAGTTCCGTCTGTTTTGGCCTGGTTCTTACGAAGCTGATCGGCTATCCACTCAGCGCTTACCGAGCGACCAATATTTGGGTTTGTGATGTAGAAATTTTCAGGATCCAGATAGGCTTTTTTCTCCACCATCTCCTCAGGGAACTCGTAGAGTATGCCCAACGTTTTTTGGTCCGGTATTTTTCCGTCCCTGACATCACGCCAGTAATCCAATCGTTCCTTGAAAACCCCAGCCGGGGGCTCATCGCTCTGCGTGGTCAGAAAGATCACCCAACCTTCATTACGTGATACCTGACCGCCAAGGGCCTCCATAAACATCGCTTCAGCATTAGAGCGTTTTCCGAACAACCAGAGCTCGTCTACCAGGATGCGGCCAGATTTTTTACCTGAAACCGTGTCAGTGTCAGCGGCTACAACCTTAAGGGTATTTCTCGTAATCCGATGGGTGATTGTCCTGATATGGTCCTGAATCTGGAACATATCTGAAAGCTCATCATCAGCACGTATCATTCCGGCCGCAGGCTTGAAGCTGTTATCAGCAACCTCTTTTGTTGGTGCCAGAATCAGGTGTTCTTCATCCTCACGCCAGCAAAGTATAAGCGCGGTCAGCATAATTCCGGCAGCAATGGTTGATTTGGTGTTTTTCTTTGAAATCAGTAACCCATACTCACGTATAAGCTGGTTCCCTGTTTCAGCATCGTAACCACCAAAGATGGACTTCACAAAATCAAAAACCCATTCCTCAGAACATTCACCGAATGTTGGTTTACCAGGCAGGTCTGAAACACGGAGCTCACGGAAAATACCAAGCGCCTGCTCTGCCTGATCAGGGAAAATTGGTGGCGGGATGATTGACTCACCAGCAATTAGTCGCCGTTCCCAATCGAGGCAGGCGGTAGACCACTGAGCCATACGTTACACCTTATTGTTGACCACCAGCTTTGGTGGTGCCATGGCACCGAATTTACTGGCAGTGGCTGCAACCTTCGCGGCGGCGTGGCGGGCATCTTTTTTTCCCCCCTCACCTTTCTTCGGATGGAGATAAGGCAACATTGCCTTGGCGGCATCCTTTCTGGTGTCAATTTCTTCTGTGATGTCGTTCATTACCGACTTAAGAAATTCGAGCGGGTCCTCAAAGGTTTTTACTGTGCTGTTAACTACTGGAGGTGGTGCAGTGCTTTCATCCCTGGTCGGTACATCATATGGATCTGCAGCACGTTTCTTATTGATAAACGCGATGACATCCGGGTCTTTTGCCAGCCGTGAACCCTGTGACCTTGCGGTTTTCTCGGAATAACCGGCCTTGCGGGCTGCTTCAGCCTGGGATGAACCGGACATCAGCGCCAGTGCGTATTTGCGCTTTTGTCCTGTTAACACGTTAACACCCTCCAAAAGGGAATTTTTTCTGTGCGTGAGAGGGGGCGCGGTGTCCAGCGCGATCGGCGTTGACACCCACTAGTACCCCCCCGGGGTTTGGTTAGAGAATTACGATGCCGTCTTGTGAATTATCTTTTGGCACTGAGTGCTTCAGCGCCTCACTGTCAGGCTGGTTCATTGATGCTTCACGCGATGACTTACCTGAGTGGCACTCGATGCACAGCGTCCACAGGTTGCGCTCATCGTTGTCGCCGCCGAACTGTAGAGCAACGCGGTGGTCAAGCTCACTGTCATGCAGATCAACTACATGTCCACACATACAGCAATGGCCGCCATCACGAACATATATGCGGCGCTTAAGTCCAACCCTGGCACTACCACTGATGCGCCGGTTCTCACCATAAACTGGCTTAATACGGCGAGTATCAATGGCCTTAAGGCGGGGCTGTAGAGTCTTTAATCTACCCATCTAACCTCCAGGCCCTTCGGCGTTCTACCCTTGGCTGATTGTCTCTTGCCGGTTCTACAGGCTGTCCATCTGCATGGTCAACGAGTGAGTAGCATGGGTATACAACAGAGCCGCCGTACGCGTCGCCGACTGCATAATCAGCTGCCTTGCTGTGGCTCCACTTATCCAGTACTCGCTTGATATGGTGCTGAGGTACGCTATAGCACACACCATGAATCAGCCTGGGCATGGTGATGTAGTCAGCTCTTGATTTGTCGGCGGCGATTAGCTTAGCAGCTATATCGAGTTGGTACTGAGGAGGACGGCCAGTGCCAAGATAGAAGGAGCACAAAGCATCAGGAAAGCGAGATAGCCATTCAGATATCTTGCTTGAGAACCCTGATACCGGCAATGCATCGTCCTCTAAGATAACAACACGACACGATTGCTCAGCAGCCCATTCAAGGGCGCGGCGATGATTCCAGTTGGCACCATGCTTGCCTTCATCCAGAAGAAGATGAGCGCCTAAATCGCTTGCCAGATGAAGTGCTGAGGCAAAACGATCATGGTGTCCAACCACAACGAACTTCACTTGTGTTTCCACCACGCTAACTCCTTACCGAAACCGTCAGTTTTAAAGATGGTGTGCACCTGAGGTCCGGTAACGATTCGATCACCGAAGGACTTTGCAGCCATCCCAAATGCGCCCATATCCACCAGTGTGGCGGGAGCTACTTCCATCCTCCAGAAGCGGTGGCTTTCAATCAGGTAATGCTGACGGATGATCCGATGGGCGAACTCCATTACATCTTCACGGCTGCCACCAAGCAGGCCAGCATTAAGTAGCTGATCATCCCGGTGCTGCTCGATGAACTCGCTATAGGCTTTGCCGTGGTGATTGGTCTTCATCCACTCTTCGGCATACGTCTTATGCTCAGAGCCTACGTAGATTTTACAGGCTTCCATTTCCGCCCAAGGTTCCCGAAGCATCTCAACATCAGTACCGTCGGTACACCAGACGAAGCGATATTCAGTATGAGATCTTAAGTGCTGATAGATATGCAGCCAGCGCGCAAAGTACGGGCTCATGTTCAATCGAGGAACCGACTGCAGATTTACACCTTCCGGCGCAGTATTAAGCTCGTCTGCCAGCACCACACCCTTAGCACCACGAATGGAACGGGCCCACACCTGCAATAGGGAGGCATCGGCTGCCATCTTCACTTTGCGTTGTGGATCTGGTTCACCTGTCAGAAGCGAGGTGATCACAACATCATGCTGCTTCCGATAAGTGGCATACCCTGAATATCCACTATCCCGCCGAGCGCTATAAATTCGGGCGTTGGTCTTTGCCAGGCTCTCACGCTCAGGTCGCGGGATAGAGCGGACCACCTCTTCATACTCATCCATCGAGTGAATCAGCTTTTCTGAACCTGCTACATCAGCAAATGCCCAGGTCGATAATCCGGCATTGTGAATGCGTAGTGCAAGATCGGGATGTTCGTACATGCCGCGACCATAAACAGGATCGAATCCGCCCACCTTCTCGATAGCGTTGCGGTGGTAGTACAGCATCACGCCGCGCTGCCCGGTATAAGCAATGTGCTTATCATCCCGGTACAGCACCGCCATATCGTTCAGCTTATTACGCCCCGCGAGGTCAAGGAATTGATACGCCAGGTGGGGCTCAGGTGATTCGATGTAAGGAAGATGCCAGTTATCGGCAATTGGATATGCGTCGTCATCCCATAAAAAAAGATGCTCGCACCCGGCATCCATCAGGGCTGACAGGCTGGCGTTCTTCGAAGCAACAATGCCGAGTGATGTGTCATGACTAAGCAGTTTCACGCCGTCAGGAACTACCACTGCAGGTTTTGAACCATCGTCGATAACAACCACCAGCGCTCCGGTGGGAAGATGCTTCTGGTGCTGCTCAATGGCGCGCTTTAAAACGTCTGCCCGGTTGTGTGTCGTTATTGCAATGCCGATCCGCGATGAATTTGCGCAGGCGGGAGCATACGGAATACCATTAATTGTGACATCCATATTGCTACCCTTTTATTTTTTCACACAGATCGCTTGCGTATTAGTAGAACGGGCAGTTTCAAATTTTTTAAGGAATTCCGCCTTAGCCGCCTCACATGTTTCCTGCGATGAAAACTCCTGTGAACGGATGCTGGCGAAATCGTTGTCCGCCCACGCTGAAGCATACAGCGAAAAAATCAGGATAAAAGTACTCATGGTTGTTCCTTTTAGGCGTGAGCCTGCCGCACGGCAATGCCGCCCGAGAGGTAAACGCAACCTAACGGCATCACCCAGGCTCACTACTGAAAGACTCTCTTCATGGTGCGCGTGCGAAGCGCATAAAAAAGCCCCGCGTCAGCGAGGCTTGTAAGTGAAGCGGTTTTTAGTCGTTGAAATGCCTGATTGCCTTCTCAACTTCATGTTCAGTTACGTTTGCTGAGTAACGAACGAAATAATATTTCTCACCGTCAAGTTCATATTCTTCAACTGGAAGAGAAAGAATTGCGCCCTTATCTCCAGTAAAACTAAGTGACTTCAAATCTTCTTTGACGGTGACATGATCAAGCTTATCACCAGGCAAGATTGCTACGACATTTCTTGGCATGTTTATCCCCTCGGTTGTGGAAGATTAACGTACCACAATCAAAAGGAATTAGGAGCCAGATTCACCCACAAACAATAACAGCGCTTCTTCCGACTCTTTGATAGCTTTCGTCGTTCTGGCCACCAGCCCGCTTTCAGATGTTACCCGGCTCAACTGGTTCACGAAGATTTGATACTTCAGCGGATCGTCACCAACAAACTTAATCGCGTCTGCTGCAGCGGCGGTGTCATAGTTCAGGTTCGCCAGCAGGTTTAAGCGGATCTGCTGTGCAGGTGTAACAGTGATTTCAGGCATTGTTTATCCTCTGGTGGGTATATTGATTGTCTTATCCGCTTGTTGGGATAACCATTATCAAGCCCACCAGCAGGTGAGCTTTGTAATGGCTGCCACTTCCCGGAGTGGCCACGCTCATGCCCTTGAGATGCTGTCGCTCATCGCCGCTCATAACCGGTACGCGTCTGGCGATCGTGCTGCTTTACCGGCATACCCTTTTCCTCGATTAACCCTCACCAGCGGTATGTCGCAGTTCGGACCTGCGTCTGGCTCTCTACGCGGAGACTCGGGGCAGCATCATGACTGCTGCATGGCCTTTCGACTGCGGTCTAACCGCTTTGCTACTTGATTTCGAGCTTCTCCTTCTGACAGTTCGCCTGCCACGCTTTGTTATGAGTCAGGATGTCTTTCTTCGTCTGGCGGTCCATAACGTCGATGTCGTGATCAGTCAGGTAGATCGGCTTTACCCAGTCACACGCTGTATCGACTACCTCAACCCTTGCGGGTCCAGTTTGTGCGCAGCTCACGATCAACATCGTCGCCAGGCATATGGTTAACCGTTTGCTGTACATTGCTGGCCTCTTTGGTTGCTTCTACCCGGCGTTCGGCTACTGCTTCAGTGGCTGCAGCCTTTTCTTCGGTTCGCTGCTGGTCGGCTTTCACTTCTGCCTTGCTGGTGCCGCGAATATGGCCCAATCCGAATCCGCTGGCAGCGGCCACACAGATTGCACCTATTACACCGATGATGATTTCAACAATGCTCATGCTTCCACCTTCGGTTCAAATGATCGAACGTTCATCGGCTCCCCTGACGGGAAAGACCAGTTCAGCCAGGTGAAGGTCTTAAGCTCGCACATACCGTCAAACATCTCACCGGGATCGATATCTTCGTAGCTACAGACGATATGAAGCTCATTTCCTTGTGCCTGAAGAACAACCGTATCTGTCTCCCATCGAGGGATTAGGATGTGTAGCCAATTTTTCATACCAGCACCGTTTTGGCCTTACCGAAGCGAGCGCGACGATCTTCAAGTCCGTTCGTGCCGCCGTTGATAATCTTCGTCACCTGCAGCAGGTTATCTGAATAGTTCAGGCATCCCTTAGTAGCGAAGAACCATGCCGCACTTCTGGCAGCATAAATGGGTTCGGCTAACAGCTCAGGCTGCTGAACCAGATCGATCTTCAGGGCATTGCCGCAGTCACGATAGTTATCCAGGAACGTGATGCCGATGAGTCCACGCGCACGGTATTTCCATCCATCACCAGGCGCATTGTTACCGTAGCGTTTGCTGTAGACCAGGTTTGCAATGGCACGCTGGCGCTCAATCGGTAATGCTCGTTCTTCAGGTCGACGACCAAGGGTATTAGCCTGGTCTTGTGTGATGCGTCCTGCTCGAATGAAGTTTGCCAACCCCACTACGCTGTAGTTGAAGTTTTCCTGCAGCCGGGTGAACCCTGTCGACTCATGCGCAGCCTGCGCAATGAACATGGCCTGGTCTACCGGCTTGGTGATGCCGAACTCTTTCATCGCATCACTGATCGGCTGAAACCAGCGCGCAGCTAACTCGGCGCTTAACCCAGCCGCCTTTTGGAATTGTGACTGATTCACGTTGTGCTTTCCCCTGCGATTCTTGCGATGTTGCCACGTGCTCGCCATACGGCTATGCAGACAACGAGATTGACTACCAGCTCTCCGTAGTCGACCTGCACGTAATCACCATGCCAGATGCGGAAAGCGGTAAACGCTGGTGCCAGGATCAGCCCATATGCCAGAAACTCCATCAGACGGCGGCGGCGTAAGCTCCGCTTCCTGAAGAACATCAGACGTATGGTTATAAGGATGCATGCAACAGCGTTAATGTTCAGGATCAGTGTTTGCCACGTCATTCTTCCCCCTTCAATCCGGGTAAGTCTCCTACCTTCGAGCGCTTGAGAACGCGAAGCAGGACAGTGACAGAAACCGTTGAGGCCGCCAGCGCACCAATGGCTGGAGATACTTTCACGGCAACTGGCGGAGAAAGGTGACTTAATGCCGCATTGATAAGCGCAGCGATGATTTCAGATGCTGTTCCGGCGCAGTAGACCCCACCAATGAAAGAGATGAGCGCGAACAGTATCTGCTTCCAGAGTTTGTGGTCCTCACTGCTCAGGACGTAAAGAGCGGCCCCGGCAAGTGAGCAAAGCATTACGGCGGGAGTAGCTTCTGGAAACATCGTGGCGAAGGTGATTCCGGTAGTACCGGCAGCAACACCAGCAGTTGCCGTAGCGGATATCGGTTCTGCGGACATTTAGCCCCCTCTTATTGCCGTGAGTCCTCTCAGAACGAGGGGAAACAAAAAAGGCCGCCCGTAGGAAGCCCTTATGTAATTTGCTTAAATCTTTATTATTTCGAACTAAGAATGAATAGCTTAAAGTTATGTAACTGCTTGACGTCCAAGCAAGAAGTTAATGACGTGTTTGCCACTTATAACACAATATCCTAATTTTTGCGGACCGCGTTACTTTTTTTTGATATGATTTCATATGTTGCATCTGATTTCCGATTGTCATGTTTGACAGACCTTGATAAGGAGGAGGTATGCGGTCATCCATCAAGGTTCATGGTGGAAAGAAAGTCGTTATCAACAATGGCATTTCGTTATCAAACTATGCTTTTGTGATGGCCTCTGAAGTCGATCTGCTGGAAGTTAACAATAGCGTATCCTTCTCAAAAGGAACGCCTTTTCATATTGATAGCTGTAATGTTTTTAATGCCCATACAAATCTTGATCTTGGTATAAATTCTCCTATTAAACGATACGTAGAGCATGGTTTTGAAAAAAGGAGATTTTTTCTCTCCAAAATCTGTATTTTTGTGCTGGAGTTTATTCATGAAGAATAATAATAGACCTATGTTCATCATCCGCAATGGCGGAAAAACAAATTTAAAAGGTAATAAAACTTCTTCTTCCACATTAGTGGATATCGATAATTTTGATGAACTTAACGCTGAGGATAACATTTCTGGCTATTCCAAAATAGCTGATATTAAAGAAAAATTATCACCTCAAAAACCTACCACCCATAATTCTAGAAAGTTTTGGAAATGGTTTTTAGGAGCTTTTACTGCATTGGCAGTAACAGTACTGGGCGGGTATATTGAACATTTCTTTGATAAATGATAATCAGGATGCGGCTATGTTTAACCTAGCCGCATTTTTTTACCCTAATCCATATCAAGCTTTATATCAAGCATGCTCAGACAGCCATCAATAAATCCTTCTGCCATCTGCATCTCAATACGTACTAACTTTTCATCCTTTTTTCGTGCCTTCGCAATTTTACGCTTTGAGATGCCATACAGATAATGCGCTACCAAGAGCGAATGTTCATTGGGCCTGCGTTTTTGTAGGCGCGCTAAGCAACCTTCAATGATTAGGCCGTCGTCGTCAGTGCATGACAGGCGGGATTTACTTGTTTGAGGAAGAAGCCCTTTGAAGCCAGCGGCGATAGGTGAGTAATCAACGCCAGAGATATCACTCGCAGCCCATCCGCCCCAACGCTCTAAAACCATCTGAATATCACGCATGTTATCTCCACTTTTCATGCTAGCACGCCGATTTCCAGCGCACGATCTAAAAACCGAAACAACAACGTTAACTGGTCGCCGTGCTTCGCTTCAAATGCCACAGGATCAGCGTGCAACTCGTCGTGATGTGCTCTGCACAGCGGTATCACAAACAGGTCATGCGCTTTGGTACCCATTCCACCTTGCCCGTGGCCTATCAGGTGGTGGGGGTCGTCTGCCGGGTTATTGCAGCAACTGCACTGCTGCGACTTCACCCAGCGGGTGTACTTCTCGTTCTCCCAGCGGCGGCGCTTTGGCCTCAGCATGAAAGATTCCGGTGACTCAGGGTCCACCTTAACGGAGACAACCTTCTTCACCTTCTCCTGGAGGATTTCAGTCGCCGGTAGCGACGGAACAATGTCGCTTTCCCTCATTACGGAACTATGCGATTCAGGCTTTATCCTGAGGGCTTTGCTCGCCACTGATTCAGGAATAAGGTCAGCCAGATCGTTGCGTACCATCCACCAGCAGAACTCCGGAAGCGTCAGGGTGTGGTCTTCGCTGAATCCCAGCATAATATTCACCCTTCCGAGTAACCATTTTACCAGGTTTTGCATGGCAATTCCTGCCAGCCTTTCAGTAGTTTGTTCACGTAATTGGTTATCACAAGACCAGCAAAGACGAATGCTGCCGGGTGCATGTCGCATGACGGTGAAGTCTCTGGCATGCCAGTCTGTATGAGGCCACTGACATTCGAATTTTCTTTCCAGCCAGGAATCAAGTCCACTCAGTCCACCAGCTCGCTGGATTACCCGCTCATTCTCAAAAATAGCCTGCATACTGTCATCATCTGTCAGCGGCTGGTGCGCTTCAGGAATCAGCCCAGATGGAAGATGCCGGATTGCTTCTGATGGCCTTTCAATTACCACTCTGCCCTGGCGGAATAACCAGAGCAGTTCGTTTCCGGGACGGAATAGTACCACACCGGACATCGGAGCAACTTCAGGTGTAAGTATGGCTCTCACTCAATTTTCCCCTTAGCGACATGCTCTGCCCACAGTCCACCAATCCAGCGTACGCCCTTCGCGGTGAAGCGAGACTGGTTGAATGCGTAGTTGGTCTGGTTAGTAGTCCCGGTCTTGACTTCAAATCGTCCAGCTTCGATGTGTTTGCTCTTTGGAGTAAGCACACGGTTTAACCGGTACATGATGCCGTTCTCAATGAGGAACATCGCGAACTCGGGTTCTTTGGCGTTCAGGAGCTTGGCAACCTGTCGGAAAGTCATTGAGCCGGTGGCTTTGACGTAGCGATCAACAAATTCAGCCTTAGGCGCGGCGATTGCCAGTTCTTCACTCAGGCGTTGCTTCTGTTCGGCAAGGTCGGCGGCAAGGCGGAGTGCTTCAGGAAGCGTTTGAGGAACTACCATCCCGGCCCCGCTCTCCAGCTCCTGCCAGCGGTCAACCAGACGGGCGGTAAACTCCGGGCATAGCTGCGCGACGATTACGTAACTGTCTCGCTTGTTAACTTCGTAGTAGTGGTAAACCTGCTGGTTCTGTGGATGGGTGTACTGCATTGCAGCATACCCCCCAATTACGCCAGAGTTCATGAGTCGTTCGAGGGTCACGCAAACGTTGCTGTGGCGAGAGTCGACCAGTTTTGCAATCTCACGGCTGGACATCGTTATTTGCTGCCCCATCGCGGCGGCGTGGTGCGTCGGGCACATTACGGTGATATTCATCTGATTCATGCTCTTCTCCACTTATCAGGCGGCTGCACCCGCCAGAGGTTCATGTTTCTTGATCGATATCTCTACTCGTCCACCAGGTACTTTCGGGCCCCACTCCACCAGCATTCGCTGCACCTGACTGTCATCCTCCCAGATGCCAGCGTGAGTAAGCGCGTCAAACAGAGCCTTGTTGTAATTGTCGATATCGCGACGGCGTTCGTCCGGTGGGTACAGCATAATCTCGACGGAAGCCGGTGCAGTTGAAGGTTTTGGAAGGAAGCGCAACTGCTCGACTATGGCTACACATGCCGCGCTTTGATATGCCCTGCCTTTGACGCTGATCAAATGCCGGCCTTTTAACGGTCCCTTGTTCGGGGCTCGCCAGTATGTGTTTACGCTCGGAGGGAACGGGAGCACCAGTTTCATAAAGTCACTCCCTGTTTCTTCAGCCACTCAACAGCTTTATCTCTGGCCTGGTCTCCACCGGATAAGAGGTCTTTAATGATCGACACAGGATCTTCATCAGATTCCGTTTTGACGATGGTGATGCCCCTGGCAGCGCCAGGAGCAATGGAGATGTAACCCTTTTTCTTGAGCGCCTTCACGTGCTCTGCTGCTGCGTTCGGTGATGCACAGCCAATTAACCCGGCAAGTTCCAGCATTGTCGGCGGAAATCCCGTTCTGTCCTTGTAGAGCACTATGGCATCCAGAACTTCACTCTGACGCGACGTTAATTCTGCTCTCATGCTGCATGCTCCTGCGGTTTTCTCATTGGCACGGCCACTGCCGGAATAAGCTCAACTGCTGGTGATAGCGACTGATTGCCCCAGTGCTCCCAGCCTGGTGCACCGCAGCGGCTAAATAGTTCTATGCGCGGAACGTCACCGTAAAGTTTCTCCAGACGGTAACGCGCCTCTGCTGGCTTTTGGCTGTGCTCACCAAGTGGGCTGTAGATAACCTGTTTGATGCTGGCGCACTGGCGTTCAAGTCCATTTCCCCTGGTGGCGATCAGCATGTCTTCGGTATTGGCTCGGGTATAGTTCCCACCGTTCATGCGGGTTTGAACGTTTAACAGGTCGAGGAAGTCGTAAAAGTCCTCCACTCCACCAGCCTGAAGCGCTTTGTTGATGTGCTGCTCTGCCAGTGGGTTGAACTTAACCCAGGTGAAGCCCTTCATGGTGCGGACCTTAAAGCCCCATGCTTCAGCCAGTTCAATAGCTTCACGGGTGTGCGTGCCGGTGAACCACATAGCCAGAACAGCATCATCAGCAGCAAGGTCCCAAACAGGGAGGCGCTTCATGTCGATGAGCTTCATCGTGTCGTAGTGGTCTTCTGCTGCTCCGTTGCTGGCTTTGTTGTCATAGAGCCAGGCAGGATCGGCATAAATCAGTGAGTATTTCATCAGAATTTCCTCGCTCTACCAGCCAGACACCATCCTTCACCAGATGGCCTGGCTCGCTGAACCATGTTCAGGCAACGCTTGCGCTCATCCAGAATTTTTTCCCGCATCTCTTCGCTTTTTGAGCGGTTGAAGGCATCCATCAGAACCGTAGCGGCCCGCAGAAACAGACCCTTCTCAGATAATTCCTTGGCCTTCTGCATCATCGCAATGACAGCAGGGTTTGGTGCGCTTTCCTGTTTTGGCTCGGGCATCACTTCGGCTTTTTCGACCGGGTAGCGCGGGACAATCGGCCCAATCGGACCTATTGGAGCTTTGGCGTAGTAGCGGAAGGTTGGACGTTCGCCACGGCGTTCAGCTCGCCCCAGCATTGCCAGTCGGCATACTGCACGCTGCACACTGTGTAACTCATAGTCCGGCAGCGCTGCGGCGATTTCCTTGTTCGTCAGACCAGGGTTCTTGGATATGAACAACTGAATTGTTTTCAGAAAACTCATGGTTTAGCTCCTCTGAAACCTGCTGGAATTGCTTTGTCGGGTCCACCGAAGGTAAGCGAATTGTTCTTGCGGGCTGCATCCCAGTCCTCGCGTTTTGGCCTGCCCTTCGCATCCCAGCGAGTAGCAATCTGCAGGTAGCCTGGAAATTTTCCCGGAGTGAACAGAGTCTTTGGTCGCATGTACTGATAGTCCTCCAGACCTTTCCAGTGCTCGTGCTTGTAGTCGACCACCAGCATGAGTTCTTCAGGAGTGAATCCCTCACGAAGCCTTGCCCGGATGTTATCCAGCGATGCAGAGCAGTTCTGGAAGCGCGAACCGCTGACCTGGTTGAGATGTTTCAGTACGTATTTTGAATTGTCAGTCAGAAAAACTTCAGGATTAGGCTTCTTGACAACACTCTCATCGTCGGGTTGCTGAGCAACCTGACAAGAAGGTTTTTTATCTGACGGATCGGTAGTTGGTTTTAATGACGGATCGGGGTCAACGGATGACCCCATACCATCCAAATTTTGACCCCTTAAAATTACTTTTTTTGACTCCTCATTTTTTGAGGTGTCAGGTTTTGAGGGGTTAATATTTGAGGGGTTAAATTTTCCACTCCTTTCTTCTCTAGCTTGCTTGGTTAGTTGACGACAATGATTTGCTTCCGATTCGATTTTCTCAACATTCAGCTGATATCCATTTGATAAATCGCGCCCACCCGCTTTGCGCGGTATGACAGTAACCCAACCTTGTTTTTCAAGTTCTTTAATGGCGGTTGTAACGGTATTTTTGCTTTTTGCGCCAACTTGACGACGAATGGTATCCACGGCTGGCCAGCAGTATCCTTCGTCACTACAAAAATCAGCGAGACGGGCGATCACTGCCTTTCTTGAAATTGGCTGGATGTCACATTCCCAAACCAGCCCATGTAATTTACTGCTCATGATCGTCCCTTAACTCTGTAAATTTACGCTGGAATTGCTCAAGAGGGCTGAAGCACTCATGATCGTACCCTTCGCGAAGGTATATAACGCGTCGAGTCTCGGGCTCCCATCGAATGACGTGGACCGGGACCCCTCTGTGGTCTTTGAATCGCCTGTTAACTTCAGCCATTCTTCTCGCCCCTTCTCATTCATCCGAGCAAACGCCTCTACCATCGCGTTCTCAGGCTGGTAGTTGTTCACCTCAGCCTGGTCGTTTAATCTCTCCACATAGCCGAACGGGGAATCTTTTCCCACCAGTGGAAGGCATCTGAATTGCTTCGCTGGTCTCAATCGGTTTAAACTGTTCATGCGTTAGTTTCTCCACTGAATACGACACGCCACGACGCCCGGAGCTGCACACTCGCGGGCGTCACTTCTTTTGGCTTCTGCTACGGCTAAACAGCGCGACAATCGCGCGGATTTCTTCTTCACGCGCTGCCAGGTGACGGCGGTGATGCTCGTGAATTTCTTCAGCTTCATGCGGTTCAATCACTCCATCTTCCAGGGCCTTCTGGATAATCTGATCAACCTGACCGCGGGCAGCTGCCGTTCTCATTGCGCGAGTAAACAGGTCGACGCGATCGAGATCTTCCAACTGTGGCACGTCCACCAGCAAAGCACCGCGGCGTTGCGCGAAGTAATCAGCCAGGAGAGACGTGTTTGAAATGTCTTCCATCGCCTCCAGTTCGTTCACTTCGAAGAAGCGACAGCCGTTCTTCTCGTACAGGTTGTTGTTGAACTGCGTGACTGACATGCCAAGGGCACCGGCCATAGCTTCACGGCCACCCGGATATGCTTTGCACATCGCTTTCACTACTTCTTTCAGGCTTGGCTCTACCATGTTGTTTTTCCTTTGGTAGTTATCGGATTGATGCTTTCGCAGTACGATTACCTTTGACGGTTGCTTCATCAGCTACCTGGTAGCGGTTTGGGTACAAAATATGTAATTCGCTGATCTCGCCTTTGAAGAACTTGGCAAGCCGCTCTGCCAGTTCTACTGATGGAACCTGTTCGCATCTTTCAATGCGACTCAAGGTTGCCGGGTCAACCTGTACGCCAGTTGCAACATGCAACAAGGTCATTCCGTGCGATTTACGCAATTTTCTTAACGGTGATTGCATAATACCTCCTTTATTTGCGTATTACGCATGTTATTCCATGCAGGCGAATTGCGCAAGTTGCTTTGCACGACACGCAAAAAACACTTGTAATGGACGCATGAATATAGGATCTCGCATCAGACAACTTCGCTTAGCGAAGAACATGAAAATCGCAGAACTTGCTGAAACTGTGGGGGTAGATGCTGCAAACATTTCCCGCCTTGAAACTGGCAAACAAAAGCAGTTTTCAGAACAAACACTTAATCGACTTGCTCACGCTTTAAGCGTAAAAGTCCCTGACCTATTTACCTCTGCTGAAAATGAGCCTACTGTATATATAAACAGTGAAAATGATTCATCATCACGTAGCATTGGTGATGTTTATAGAGTCGAGGTACTTGATGTGAGCGCAAGCGCCGGAGCAGGACAAATTCAGAGCAGTGACGTCATTGATGTCATACATGCTATTGAGTACAGCCATGACCAGGCTTTAACCATGTTTGGCGGCAGATCATCTTCTGGGGTCAAAGTGATTAACGTTCGTGGTGATAGCATGGCTTCAACCATCGAGCCTGGAGATCTGATTTTCGTAGATGTTAACATCAATGAGTTTGATGGTGATGGTATTTATGTATTTGGTTTTGATGGTAAAATCTATGTGAAGCGTCTACAGATGATACCAGACCAACTCCTGGTTATATCTGACAATCCAAAATACCGTGAATGGAATATCACCAAAGATAATGAGTACAGGTTCTACATTTACGGAAAAGTTTTGATAAGCCAATCACAATCTTTCAAACGGCATGGCTAGTAATGGATGTCGAAAAAATTAGACCTCAAGCGAGGTCTTTTTTTTGCACATTAAATTGCGTATTGTGCATTTTAATACTTGCGTTACTCGCAATTAATGATTATCTTCTAGTCATCGGCATATGGTACATGTGCCGCAGCGGTCCGGGGATTCCTTGCAAGACATATCCAGATCCAGCGGGTAGCCGGAATGTGCAAGCCAGGCGTGTACGGCAGCCAGAAGCGTTTCACCAGCGTGGCGATCAGGTGTGACACCTCGGAAGAGACGAGGATATCAGCCAATCACGCTAAGCATCTCAACGGGTGCTTAGCGGGACTGGAAGAGTTACCACTTGGAGACGGTCCCTTTAAATGTCCTGGACAGTGGCGGTTCCGCACCGATAACAGCGGCGACAAGATGATGCAAACGGTAAAGGTCGTTAAAACTCGTTAGGTGCTGGCGTGGCATACGCGACAGGCCGGATAGACGGCATAGACCAAATGAAACCGGGTGAGGTCGATAAACCAAACGCCGATGTGGTGGGCAGGATCCCCAGTGAAGCCTGTGACAGCCGGGAACAGACCGGCACAGTCCAGACGATATCTGAGTGGCTTAAAAAACAGATGGGAGCCGGTGGAATCCCGGCACACAACATGAAAGCGCATTCCTCTTTCACTGATGGAGATCGGTTTGTTAACTGGCGGAGTGCGCTTCCAGTTGTGGTGAATGGCGGGGCTGACCGCCAAACGGTTGAGAAAAGATAAGCAGGCGAAACGTTCTAAGCGAGCATACGGACTGATCAAACGCGGATGGAACGGGCGGTTACGATATTGAAACACCGCGCCACTGAGCTGGAGTTCAGCACCAGCCACCACAAACGAATCACGTTAGGACCGTGGTAAACCGTAGTAGCTGTACCAGATGCTGTGTGTAGTCTTGGCGGTGGCAGTAGTTTTTTTATTATCCCTTACTCGCCACCGCTCTTTTTTCACAACTGAAAGCGCGTTCAGCCCGTTCCTTGAGAGGCCTCAGTCGTTAAATCAATCTCAGGAGAACGCGCTCCCAATTGTGGGGAAGCTGACTGGCGGTGGCAGCCGCCCGTTTCACTAAGTGCCCTGGTTGGGTGCTTACTAAAACGAAACCGATTTATTTTTGTCGCCATCCGGCGAGGGATTCGTGCAACCAAAATTCAGCGCTGTGCAGAGCGCTTATAACACGGAGAAACTATCCATGACGAACACACAGAACGTCACCGAGTTACAACCACGCATGACCAGAGAGCAACTGATCGAAGCGGCACGTATCGCCGCTAAGTTCCTGCCAGTTGCATCAGCGCAGCTTATGAATGAACTGGCTAATCGTCTCGACTTTACCAGCGTGGCGCTTTGTGAAGCGATGGCGCAGCGTAAGGAACTTGCTGAGCAGAACGCCACCCTACGCGAAGATGTCGCCAGCTGGGCAAAAGAGTGTGACCGTCTCGAAGAGCGCCGCACAAAGACGCCTACGAATATTCACTCACTGGAAGCGCAGCGCGAATTACGTGAGCTGCCTCCTGTCGTATTTTCCCAGGCTAACGAGGTAGCGCTCTAATGGCTAACTCATTCAAGCAAATGACCAAGTCAGGTCTTATTAAACGTACCGATACCGGAATGTTTATTAGCCTTGACGATATTCATGTTCGCGAAGGATTCAACATTCGTGAAGATGACAAGCGCACTCGGCTTGCTAACGATGACCTGTTTGATTACCTGATGAATGGTGGAGTTGTACCTCCAATAGAGGTTGTTCCACGTGACGAAGGTGGCGTCTACATCGTTGAGGGTCATCGTCGTCACCTTGCTTATCAGCGCTGCCGTGACGCAGGAAAGCCAGCAAATCGTATTCATATCATGCCGTTCTATGGGAATGACCTTAAGCAAAAGGCTCGCATTTTCACGAGCGCCAGTCAGTTGTCATTGTCCCCTATCGATCAGATTAATGGCATCCGCGATTTTGCACCGTTCAATCTTACTCCTGCTGAAATAGCGAAAGAGATCCACAAGTCAGTCGCATGGGTCGAAAAGCTGATAGCTCTTAGCAATGCAAATCACGATGTTCAAAAGGCTGTTAAGGCTGGAGAAGTATCCGTTGATGTGGCCATAGACCGTGTGAAAGAGTTCGGCGAAAAGGCCGGCGAGGTTCTTCAGAAGGATAAAGCTTCCGCTGCCGCAAAGGGAAAGAAGAAAGTTACCCGAAGCGTTATAGCGCCCGAAGTTAGCGTTAAGAAAGCGCGTCGCCTTGTAGAGCTGATCAGCCTGGCGGGTATAAGCGACACAGGTGTTATCACTCTCGAAGGATTGGTCCATGCAGAAGTCGTGGAAATTATCGACGAGCATAAAGCTATCGCCGCTCAACGCACTGGAGAACAGAAATGAAACTCACTCTGAAAGAAATGAACGGTCTTCTTAATGGTAAATGCCTTCCTTCTGATCTGATTGTTGGAGAAACACTTGCTGAATACCTGGTGCGTAAATTTGCTGAAGCGGATGCCAAATGCGCGGCGCTGGCTGCGGAGAATGCGGGGCTGAAAAATGCTGCTGAATTCGCAACGGCAGATGATATGTGGGAAGAGTTAGGCGGCAATGTGATGCGGTACCAATATCAGGAGTGGTATGCAGACAGGTTGAAATCTGCAATGGAAACCCCGGATACCGACGCTTTCCTGGCTGAAGTGCGGGCGCATGCGCGTAACGAAGGCATCAACTATGCCGCAGGTCGTCTCGCCGCTGCATTCAATCACGGTTTCATTGATAAGCCGATGACTGAAGTCTGCGACGTGGTGCGCATGATTCTAGACACCAAAGAAGAATTAGCAAACTCCACGCTGCCAGCCGCTGATGGGTTATCTGGCGAGTACGCGGAAGAGTTTCTCGAAGATTCCGCCGACCAGCTTCGCAAAGGAGTGCAGTCATGATTCCCGCATCAGAATGCGCCGCTGCGCGGCTGATAAATTTTTACATTAACGACGCCTCTCGGGAGTGCATCGAAGGACGAAGAGCGTATCTGTGCCAATGTCTTTTGCCTCGCCTGAAGGAAGGGCTTTCTTCAATGCGCGCATGGAAAGAGAAAACCGAGGACGACATAGAACTAATCAGCATTTATCAGAAAGGCGTTGATTTTCTGACAGAAGCTTTAAACAAGAAGGTGGAAAAATGAACTTAACAGAGGGGCAGTTACTTTTCCGTCTTCAAGATTTTGACGGAGCGGAACAAGAGGCGTTAGGGATAGGTGACTATGAGTTTGCACAGGAAAGCGCTGACATTGCTAACGCATTACGAGAACTTTTGAAAGCTCGCCGAACAATTGAGGAGCTTACTGCTGTTATTGAACAACGGAACGGCGAGTGCGTCAGGCTACATGCTCAACTGGAGTCTATCTCCGCTAACAAGATTCCTCTCGACTCACAGGAGGCCGCCCAATGATCAACTCTATCGACGCGCACCTTACTGATGAGGTGATCAGTGCAGCATTCGAAAACACGAATTTCGGCCGCACTGATTTCCGCACCATCCTGGCTGAAACCGTAATGAAACGCGCTGCCGGGTTTCACTCTGGCTGGACTGCAACAACTATCTGCACGGGGCTTGGCTTGCTGAGCTCGAAGAACCAGAGTGCAACTAAGCTCGGGCTGGCGTTCGCTTTCCATCACTACTACAAGCCATGCGTGCGTGAAGCGCTGATGCCGGATAACAGCCTTAAAATATGGGAAAAACCTGGAGCCCAGGAGGCCGCCCAATGAGCAACATCGACAAACTGAAATCAGCCGCAGCGAAAGCGGTCGATAACTTCGACCCGAATATGTTCGTGGAAACTCGCGACGTTCTGGCGCTGCTGGATGAACTGGAAGCCAATGGCAAGCGGATTGCTGAGCTGGAGAGCGAGAATGCGTACATCAGAAACCGCCACAAAGAACTGGACCTGTTAATTGGTAAAAACATTCTGGTAATGCAGGCCGCAATCATCGAATGGCAGGGAACTGGAGACGCCAAAAAGGGACTGGCATGGATTTATAACACGCTGTTTGGGCCAGGAGAATTGCCGGACGAAGCGGAGAAAGATGCACAGGCTTACTTCGACCGTAAATATGCTCCTCTTGACGAAGAACTCATGAATCTTCACCGGTGGTTCTGGGAGCTGAGCGAAGCTGAGCGAGCCGCCGCAGCCGGTAAAGGAGAGTGAGCATGGAACGTGTCAATTTTGCAGTTCAGGTTCTTAAAAGCGATGAATGCGTAACGCTGATGGCTCATGCGGAAGTCAGCAAAGAGGAGCTTATTGCAGAGGCTATTCGTCAGGGTGAAGTTGATGAAGAAGACCGTGAACGCTGGGAGAAGGCTGAATTTTGCGCCCACAAATGGATGAAGGCCGTTCCACGTGAAGGTTACTCCACTTACTACTACGAGTCTCGTGAAGGTGTTCGCGGGGCGTTTAAAGCAACCTGTCTCCAGTATCTCTGGTGAGGACTAACCCATGAGCACTATTACCAAAGAATTCACCAAAGAGCAGTTAATCGAAAAGCTTCAGCACCGTGTTGCGGTAACTGCCAATTATCCTGACGTTGAAGAGGCACAGCTCGACGCAGCTATCTTCAAAATCGCGCTGGCATCGCTCGAAGCGGAGCCGGTTTTTGAAGTGGAAGTGTCAGGCAATCACTGGTTAAACGCTGGGCCGGTAGACGATAGCGATTTTTCGGGAATGCCCGATGGAGTTAATCAGCTCTATTCCGCCCCTCCAGCGCCGGTATCTGTGCCTGATGAACTGACACGTGAACAGTACAAGCGTCGATTTATGGAAGACGACGACTTTGATGACACTTTCCGGGGTGGCTGGAACTCCTGCCGCGCCGCCATGCTTCAGGGTGCCGATGGCAACTCTCCGGTAATTCCGGATGGTTGGGTGGCTTGCAGTGAGCGGATGCCTTCCGTAGGGGAGCAGGTGCTGGCGTACCGTCCAGATGCGCCCGAGAGTAACGATCCATTAATCAAGATGGCAACATACGTTGGCGGGTCAGCTCACGGACACGGATTCGATTGCTATTGCAAGCCAACCCACTGGCAACCACTGCCAGCAGCACCGCAGCAGGAGGTGAAGTGATGGAAATCATCCAGGGTACATGCAGCTGCGGCGAGCCAATCAGCATCGAGTTAAACGCCGATCCGAAGTCATGCGGCCGAACCGACAGGAAGAGGCCGTTTTATCCGGATGAGAACGTTGAGCCCGAGGTGATAGGTCAGTTTGTTTATTCGCAGGATGGTGTAACGGTTTTTCGGTGCAGGAAGTGCTCCGGTTGGATTGCTGATACCGTTCCCGAAGCTGCGCTAGAGGTTCCGGATGCCTAACCCATTCGACGTCGTGATGTTTGTTCTGCTGGTATCCGCAGCGGCTCAGAAAATGGGATGGCTGCCATGGTGAGTAAACTCAAACAGCGGCAAACGCGCCGCCTCAAGGATGATATCGCCTGGTGGATGGCAGAAGCGAAGGACTGGAAGGATATCGCGCTGGAGCATGCAGCCGAGATAGACAGGCTTAAGAAACTGGTTATCCGCGTGCCTATGCCTGTTCTCATGCCGAAGGAAATGGCCCACCAGCTCTATTACACCGAAACAAAAAGATGTCGTACCTGCAATGATGGCCTCCGTGGTGGTTGTTCATCATGCATTTTCTATAAGAGATAGCCGGGTGCAGCCGGTTAAGTGGAGAGCTATACGATGAGCGGACAAAGCCAACGTTTTCTTACCCCTGATGACCTTTATCAGCTTACTGGTTATCGTCGCCCTTCCCTTCAGTGCCGAGCGCTGAAAGAAAGCGGTGTATTTTTCGTGCCGCGAAAAGACGGTAGGCCGGGTACTACATGGGATCATGTAACTAACCCTGCAGGCCTTAAGCTGGTAGTGAACAATCCAGAGGAAGAAGAACCAAACTTTAAGGACATTTAATGCCCAGAATCCGCAAAAACCCAGATGATAACTGGATGCCGCCCCGCGTTCGCCGGGGCAAATCAGCCTATGAGTTCAGAACGCCTGACGGAAGAACAGTGAGATTGTGCAACTACGATCTCACTAAGTCTCAGGTCTGGGCAGCATATGAAAACTTTATCAACGATATCAAGGTTGGTTCCAACTTCCATACTCTATGCGAAGAGTTTTTTAACTCTGTTGACTTCCATGAACTGGCAACAGAAACCAGAAAGGATTACCGGAAATATGGTTCAAAGGTAAATGTCGTTTTCGGCAAAATGAAACCAGAGAACATCAAGCCAGAGCACATAAGAAAGTATATGGACAAGAGGGGGGTTAAGAGTAGGGTTCAGGCGAACCGGGAGAAAGCTTTTATGTCGAGGGTGTTCAGGTGGGCATATGAGCGCGGTAAAGTGAAGATGAATCCATGCCAGGGTGTGAAGCAGTTTAAAGAGCAGGCGCGCACACGGTACGTGACGGACAAAGAATATGATGCACTATTCAGTGTTTCGTCGGTGCCGGTGAAAATTGCTATGGAGTTGGCCTATTTATGCTGCGCGCGACAGGGAGACATTCTGGATCTTAAAAAGAGTCAGATACTGGATGAAGGGATTCTAATTCAGCAAAGCAAGACCGCAGTGAGCCAAATCAAGGCGTGGACAGTGCGCCTGTCAAATGCGGTAACACTGGCTGATTCTCTGCCTTTAAATAGTGGCATGGTGAGCCTTTACGTGATCCACCAGCAGTCTGGTTCTCGTTATACGCGTGATGCCTTTAATGCTCAGTGGATGAAGGCGAAAAAGTTAGCCGCAGAAAAATTTCCTGAGCTCGAATTTAACTTCACGTTTCATGATCTGAAAGCTAAAGGGATATCTGATCTGGAAGGAACGCTGCATGAGAAACAGGAAATATCAGGCCACAAAAATGCTTCGCAGACTGCAAGATATAACCGCAAAATATCTGTAGTGCCGGTGGTTGGGGGGCAGTAATGCCCTCTTTCTGTGGCGAAGTCGAATGGCGAAACAATGGCGAATGGCGAAAAATAGACAATAAAAAACCACCTTTCGGTGGTTTATACGACACTGCTTATCATTGATTTTATTCTAGTTTTCCCATGGTAGCCGGAGTGGGACTTGAACCCACACAGCGCGAACGCCGAGGGATTTTAAATCCCTTGTGTCTACCGATTCCACCATCCGGCCAGGGAAGAAAGTGGAGGCGCGTTCCGGAGTCGAACCGGACTAGACGGATTTGCAATCCGCTACATAACCGCTTTGCTAACGCGCCTTAAATCTGTTGTCTTTCGACATACACCCGCAATTGCCGATGCATTTGATTTGGAGCGGGAAACGAGACTCGAACTCGCGACCCCGACCTTGGCAAGGTCGTGCTCTACCAACTGAGCTATTCCCGCATGTCATCAAGTTAACATCTAACCACTTGATTTCATTATCGTCCGGCTAACTGTGCCGCCGTTCGATGCGTTGCATTCTACTGATATGACGTTATGAGTCAACGTTATTTTTTGCTTCCCAGGATCGTTTGCTGAAATTTACGGCGAAACGATCACTGTTCAAGCAAATCTCCGCGTGCAGCGTTTAAATACTGCAGCATTGACCACAGCGTCAGCACCGCCGCGACCCACAGCAGGCCAATCCCTGCCCATTCAACCCAGGCATTCGGGCGCCACAGCATCCAGACCAGCGACGCCATCTGCGCGGTGGTTTTTACTTTACCGATCCAGGAGACCGCCACGCTGCTGCGTTTACCCAGCTCCGCCATCCACTCGCGCAGTGCTGAAATAATGATTTCGCGACCGATCATCGTGGCGGCAGGCAGCGTAACCCACCAGGTGTGATAGTGCTCAGCCACCAGCACCATCGCGATCGCGACCATCACTTTATCCGCCACGGGATCGAGGAACGCCCCAAAGCGCGTGCTCTGGTTCCAGCGGCGGGCAAGATAGCCATCAAACCAGTCCGTTACGGCGGCGATCAGGAAAATCAGCGCACAGGCGAAGGGAGCCCAGACGACCGGCAGGTAAAATGCCAGTACAAAGAACGGGATAAGCACGACGCGAAAAAGAGTGAGCAACGTAGGGATATTAAATCGCATAATGACGGTAACTGTCTGTTGTCAGTAAAATTTAGCTCTATGTTGCTACAGAGCCCTCAATGTTTCAACGAGTAGTAGATCTTTTCTGCCAGCCCTTGCGAAATACCCGGCACTTTTGCAATTTCCTCCATGCTGGCATTGAGTAATCCTTGCAATCCGCCCATATACTTCAGCAGCATTTGACGACGTTTTGGCCCAACGCCATCGATGGTCTCAAGCGTACTGGTGTTTTTGACCTTCGCCCGTTTTTTGCGGTGGCCGCCAATAGCATGATCGTGCGATTCATCGCGGATGTGCTGAATCACATGCAGCGCGGGGGAATCTGGCGGCAGGCTAAAGCCCTCCCCCTCCGGTTCGAAGAACAGCGTTTCCAGACCTGCCTTGCGATCTGTACCTTTCGCCACCCCCAACAGCAGCGGGTGCCGTTTGTCCCACTCGACCTCGAGGGAGTCAAATACCGCCTTCGCCTGACCAAGCTGCCCTTTCCCACCGTCGATGACGATGACGTCCGGGATTTTACTCTCCTCAATGGCCTTACCGTAGCGGCGGCGGAGAACCTGATTCATTGCCGCGTAGTCATCTCCCGGCGTGATGCCGGCAATATTGTAGCGACGATACTCCGCGCGTACGGGGCCATTGGCATCAAACACCACGCACGAGGCAACGGTCTGCTCCCCCATCGTATGGCTGATGTCGAAACACTCCATACGTTTGACTTCAGGCAGCTTCAACAGCGTCGCCAGCGCGGCTAAACGCTGGTGAACGGTTGAGTGCTGGGAAAGTTTCGTCGTGAGCGCCGTCGCGGCATTGGTACGCGCCAGCTTCAGATAGCGCGCGCGATCGCCACGCGGTTTGGTCTGTACGTTAACCCGACGCCCCGCCAGCTCGGAAAGGGAATCCGCCAGCAGGGTTTTATCGTCAAGATTGAAATCAAGCAGGATCTCAGACGGCAGCGTGCGCATCTGGCTCCCCTGAAGATAGAACTGGCCGACAAACGTCTCGACCACTTCGCCCAGCTCCGTGCCGCCCGGCACCTTGGGGAAGTAGCTGCGGCTGCCCAGCACTTTGCCCTGGCGAATAAACAGCACGTGAACGCAGGCCAGCCCGTTGTCGAAGGCAACGCCGATCACGTCCAGATCGTCACCGGTATTGGAGACAAACTGTTTCTCGGTCACGCGGCGCACGGCCTGGATTTGGTCGCGGATACGCGCGGCTTCTTCAAATTCCAGCGCGCCGCTGGCTTTCTCCATCCGCGCGATCAGCTGCGTGAGAACCTGATCGTCCTTCCCGGCCAGGAACAGGCGAACGTATTCCACCTGCTGAGCGTACTCATCTTCACTCACCAGGCCGGCGACGCACGGCCCCAGGCAGCGACCAATCTGGTACTGCAGGCACGGGCGCGAGCGGTTACGGTAAACGCTGTTTTCGCACTGGCGAATCGGGAAGATTTTCTGCAGCAGCGCCAGCGTTTCTCGTACGGCATAGCCGTTAGGGAATGGGCCGAAATATTCACCTTTCGCATGCTTTGCGCCACGGTGCATTGCAAGACGCGGGTGCGTATCGCCACTCAGGAAGATAAACGGATAGGACTTATCGTCGCGCAGCAGCACGTTATAGCGTGGCTGATACAGCTTGATGTAGTTATGTTCAAGCAGCAGCGCTTCCGTCTCGGTGTGGGTGACGGTGACATCAATATTCTGAATGAGTGCGACCAGTGCTTCGGTCTTACGGGAGGCAAGGTTGCTGCGAAAATAGCTGGAAAGGCGTTTTTTGAGATCTTTTGCCTTACCGACGTAGATAACCGTCCCGCCAGCGTCATACATGCGATAGACGCCGGGCTGGCTGGTGACGGTTTTCAGAAATGCTTTTGAATCGAACGCTTCACTCACTGACTTATCAACGACTCCGCATTGCACAGACCATGACGAATGGCCAGGTGAGTCAGCTCGACGTCACCGTGAATGTTTAGTTTACTGAACATACGATAGCGGTAGCTGTTCACCGTTTTCGGGCTAAGATTCAGCTGCTCAGAAATTTCATTCACCTTCTGACCTTTAGTAATCATCAGCATAATCTGCAATTCGCGCTCGGACAAACTCGCAAACGGCGACTCGGCCTTGTCCGGTTCGATCTGGCTCAACGCCATCTGCTGGGCAATGTCCGATGCGATATAGCGCTGTCCGGAGTACACAGAGCGGATAGCGTTGACAACTTCCTGCGGCGCGGCACCTTTACTGAGGTATCCGGCTGCGCCCGCCTGCATCACTTTGGCCGGCAGCGGATTTTCGGTATGAACGGTAAGCATGATGACTTTGGTATCAACAAAGGTACGGGCGATTTTTCGCGTGGCTTCAAGCCCACCGATACCGGGCATGTTCATGTCCATCAGCACCACGTCTGCCGAGTTGGTACGACACCATTTAACGGCATCTTCTCCACAGCACGCCTCACCGGCAACTTTAATACCCTTTATATCTTCAAGTATGCGACGTATCCCTGCGCGCACCAGTTCGTGGTCATCAACAAGAAGGACGTTGATCAAAGGAAATGTCTCCAGAATAGGGATAACGCTACTGACTGCTAATTTAGTTTATATTAACGGTTTTCCCCTCAAGTTTAAAACGTTAAAAAACCAGCTATTCGATTTCGCTCCCGTTTTTGGAAATTAGGCTGTACAGCGCGTGGAAAGAAAACCTGCGTGGCTTGGGCTTTTGCGGCTATTTTTAAGCATCTGTATTCAAAAGGTTACAAAAACAGCGTGAGTAACATCCGCAAAAAACAGTTATTAACTTTTTGTAACAACGATTAACGATAAGCGAACCGGCGGTAAACATTTAATTGCTGATAACCCGCTGAGAAGATTACTCACGCCGGGTGTTTACGTAAATAAACAGGATGCGGAAAAGTACAAAAAACAACCACTGCATTTTTTGCCGCGGCTTGTGGTATACTCCGCGGCCTTAACTTTGACCGTCGCGCTCCAGCGCTGTTTTATAATGAGGAAAATAAATGAGCTCACCTGAATTCGCCACTGCGGAAAATAATCAAGAACTGGCGCAGGAAGTAAACTGCCTGAAGGCGCTGCTGACGCTCATGCTGCAGGCGATGGGCCAGGCCGATGCGGGTCGTGTGATCCTTAAAATGGAAAAACAAATCGCACAGATGGAAGACCAGGCTGAATCGGAAGTATTTGCCAATACGGTTAAGCAAATTAAACAAGCTTACCGCCAATAAAAAAAACGGCTGGATGCAGTGCATTCAGCCGTTGTCTTGTCTGGCACGCAGAACGTATTTGCAATCAGATAAGCCCTGTCGCTGCCGCGTAGCACGCTATCTGCGTTTTGTTTGGCGCATTAAATTTTTTCTGCATATTCTTCTGATGGAAGTTAACCGTATTCTCCGATATCGAGAGAATGATGGCTATTTCAGCCGATGTTTTCCCTTCCGCAGTCCACTTCAGAATTTCCCGCTCACGCTTGCTGAATTTCATTTCAGGCGGCATCACCATGTCATGTTCAAAACGAAGCAGAGACATCAGCGCCATTTGTACCAGTATTTGCAGGCGCAGCTCAATTTCTTCGCTGCCTAATACGTTAACCCGCGAGCTAGTACGTGATACGGAAAGGAAGCCATGCGCATGATTAGGCAGCATCAGGCACTGCGTAATACCCGTACGCAAACCATGATCCCGCGCGCCGTCCCATAATTCCTGCGCTTCGGCGAATAAATCGTCTGTCCAGGGCAAATGGCCCTGAATGAAATTCTCCGGTTTCAGCACCGGGTCAATCACGAAATAATTCTGTGACTGATATTGTGCCATCCACGCCTGCGGATAAGTGGAATGCACGGAAGTCCTGGGCCGCGTAAAAGGCACAGGGTGACGCACGCACAGCGAGAAATAATCAAATTCCAGTGCCTGCGTTTGTCGCTGAAGTTCTTGATATACCTCGTCGGCGCAGGTCAATTCCTGAAACCGGAGGACGCATTCCCGTCGCCAGGTGAAAAAGTCTGAATCCCTCATACTTACTGAATGAAGCCCCTGATAAAGATAATCATTATTATGGTGAATATAACCTAACACATAAATCTTATTTATTAATACAAAATATCGGCCAGAGTGGGCTTATCTTGAGTTTTAATACGGTTAACCCGAGCCGTGTGGAATAAAAGAACAGTACAAAAGGCTGTGGGGGAGAATAATTTGCTCCAGAAGGAAAATCTGGAGCAAATTTAGAGCAATAATGCTACTGCGTGAGGAATTTTTCGAGGAACTGGCGAGTGCGCGGCTGCTGGGGGTGAGCAAACAGGCTCTTCGCTGGCCCCTGCTCCACTATTCGCCCCTGATCCATAAATATCGCGCGATCAGCGACGTCGCGCGCGAAACTCATTTCGTGCGTCACAATGACCATCGTGCGCTTTTCCTGGGCCAGCTGACGAATGGTGTTCAGCACCTCACCCACAAGCTCGGGATCGAGCGCCGAGGTCGGCTCATCGAACAGGATCACATCCGGGCGCATCGCCAGCGCGCGGGCAATCGCCACACGCTGCTGCTGCCCGCCCGACAGGCGACGCGGGTAGCTGGTCTCCTTGCCCGCCAGCCCGACCTTCGCCAGCAGCGCGCGCGCGCGGGCTGTGGCCTCGTCTTTTGGCTCACCCTTAACGATGACCGGCCCTTCGATAATGTTCTCCAGGACCGTGCGGTGTGGGAACAGGTTAAAACTCTGGAAAACAAAACCCACGTGCTGACGCAGACGGCGGATTAACCCTTTCTGCTGGCTCATGGATTTTCCGGTATCAATGGTGATGTCCCCCACCCGGATCGTCCCGCCTTCAGGCTGTTCAAGCAGGTTGATACTGCGCAGAAGCGTGGTTTTCCCCGAGCCGCTCGGCCCGATGATGGCCACCACTTCCCCCTGCTCCACCTCAAGATCGATCCCATGCAGTACCGTTTGACCGTGGAATTTTTTCACCAGGTTTTTGACGTCGATTGCACTCATTTCGGATCACGCTCCTGGCGGTTAAGCTGGTTTTCAAAGTAGTTTTGCAGCGCAGACAGCACCGTTGCCATGACCCAGTAAATAAGCGACGCCGCCAGATACATGGTAAAGACTTCAAGCGTACGCGAGGTGATGAGCTGCGCCTGGCGGAACAGCTCCGGCACCTGAATGGTCGCGGCGAGCGAGGTGTCTTTCACCAGGCTGATAAAGCTGTTGCTGAGCGGCGGGAGCGCCACCCGCGCGGCCTGAGGAAGGATAGCCCGACGCAGGGTTTGCCACGGCGTCATGCCGATGCTTGCTGCGGCTTCCCACTGTCCCTTATCGATGGAGGAGATCGCCGCGCGCAGCGTTTCGGAGGTATACGCCGCCGTATTCAGCGAAAGACCAATCATTGCCGCCGGGATCGGATCCAGCTCGATGCCGAACTGCGGCAGGCCGTAGTAGATCATAAAGAGCTGCGCAATAAGCGGCGTACCGCGGAACACTGAAATGTAAAACCGCGCCAGCCAGCGTACCGGCAGCACCGCCGACATGCGCATCAGGGCCAGCACAAACCCCAGCACCAGGCCGAAGAACATCCCGCCGATACTGAGCTGTAGCGTAAACACCGCCCCCTTCAGCAGGAACGGCAGCGAATCAATAACCAGTTGAATACTCTCTTGCATTATTATTTTTCGACCTGATTTTTAGACGTGAGGATGATAGGCAAACAGCGCGGGCGCCCCACCGGTGTGAACGAACAGGATCGGCCCTTCATCCTTGAAGCGCTTTTGAGCGATACCGTCGATAAGGCCCGCCATCGCCTTTCCGGTATAGACCGGATCCAGCAGGATCCCTTCCAGGCGCGCCAGCAGTTTCACCGCTTCCATCCCCTCATCGTTGGGGGTGCCGTAGCCTGGCGCAAAGTAATCATCCCAAAGCACAATTTCCGCCTTCGCCTGCAGTTCCAGCTGCTCCGCCACGGCCTGCTGTAGCGTTACGACCTTTGGCTTTTGATCCGCAACGCTACGGGAGACCGTTACGCCAATCAGTTCGGCTTCTGGCATCAGCTGTTCAAGCCCCACCGCCAGCCCGGCATGGGTTCCGGCGCTTCCGGAGGCAACGACCACAGAGGAGAGATTCACCGCCCCTTCGCACTGCTGGGCGATTTCCAGCGCGCTTTCCACATATCCCAGCGCGCCAAGGGCGTTAGAACCGCCAACCGGAATAACGTACGGACGGAAACCCTGCGCTTCAAGACGCGTGGCCAGCTCGCCGAGCTGAGCGGCCGGGTCGGTCAGGGCATCGACCATCTCGACCTGCACGTTGAACAGGTCCAGCAGCAGGCGGTTACCGTTCGTCAGGTAGTTTTCAGCGCGCGTGCCGATAGGGTTCTCCAGCAGCGCAACGCAGTGCAGCCCCAGCTTAGCCGCCACCGCCGCCGTCTGGCGGACGTGGTTAGACTGAATTGCCCCTGCGGTAATCAGCGTGTCCGCCCCCTCGCGCAGGGCATCGGCCGCCAGAAACTCCAGCTTGCGCAGCTTGTTTCCGCCCATCGCCATTGGCGTCACGTCGTCACGCTTAATAAAGATATCGCGCCCTACATAGTCCGAAAAGCGTGGCAGATACTCCAGCGGCGTGGGGGCGCCGATAAACTCGAGGCGGGGAAAGCGCGTTAAATTTTGCAGTGACATGGGATCTCCGGTAACTCATACTCGTTTGATATTTTTCATTATGCACGCAGACGCGTAAGAAATAAAAAAGGCGCTTTTAAAAGCGCCTTTTTTTGTCAGTCAGAGACTTATTTGGTGACGTCTGCCCCGAACCACTTCTCGGAGAGCGCCTTCAGGCTACCGTCTTTCTGCATGTCCGCAATGGCCGCGTCGATGGCTTTCACCAGGTCCTCGTTGCCTTTACGTACCGCCACGCCAGCTTCCTGACGGGAGAACGCATCACCCGCTACGGCCAGGGTGTCGTTGGTTTTCTTCACCAGATCCAGCGCCGCCAGGCGGTCAACGAGGATAGCGTCGATACGGCCCACGCGCAGATCCTGATATTTGGTCGGGTCATCGTCATAGGTACGGATGTCCACGCCCTGCACGTTCTGGCGCAGCCACTCTTCGTAGTTGGTGCCCAGACCCACGCCGACTTTCTTGCCTTTCAGATCGGCAGCGGATTTGATGGTGCCTTCGTTACCTTTCTTCACCAGGGCCTGAATGCCGGACACGGTGTATGGCGTGGAGAAGTCATACTTCTTCTTACGCTCGTCAGAAATGGTCACCTGGTTGATCACCACGTCGATACGTTTGGAGTCGAGCGACGCCAGCATACCGTCCCATTTTGTCGGCTTGAGAGAGGCTTTCACGCCGAGGTGTTTTGCCAGCTCTTCAGCAAACTCAACTTCAAACCCGGTCAGTTTGCCGTCATCACCCTGGAAGCTGAACGGAGGATAAGTCCCTTCCAGCCCCACCAGCAGCGTGCCGCGCTCTTTGACTTTATTCAGCAGATTGTCTGCCGCGAACGTTTTCACGCTCATGCCCGCAACTAACGCAACGGCCATTACACCCATCAGCGCCTGACGACCCAGAAGTGCTAATTTCATAAATACCCCGATACAGTGGAATTTTTGAGTAGTGTAGAGAAATCGTCTGCAACGTCAAAGGCGACTGCGCTACATCTTATTCATTTTTAATATATATCAGAAGTTGTCTCGGCGTGGACTTTCTGCTTCATCGCGCCAGGCATTTGTACCTTGTATTGCGCATACTTGCGCAGGGCAATACGGTAGTTGTTGGTGCTGGTGGCAGGCAGCCACGGCTCCAGATTCTCATCCAGATAACCGGTCTTGAGCAGATCGCGAGAAATGTTGTTCACGGTCAGGTGCTGGCCCAGGCGACGCAGGCGCACCACATACTCGCGCACGGTACCGTGGCTCATCTCGGTTTGCTCAAACAGGAACTGCTTGAAGCCGATAATGTCGAAGAAGTCGCTTTGCTCTTTGCAATGGAGATCGCCACAGAAACGGCAAAGCGCCACCCACTCTTTTTGCTCTTCGGACCATGCTGATTCATCCATCAAGGTATCGAGGCGGGATATCGCGATCTTATTCACGATTTCACCGCGACGAACCAGCGTGATGCGGTCGAGTAATTTATTACAGTGGGCGCAATGCGTCTGGCTGTGTTTAAAGTCTTTCAGGTAGCGGCTTAAAGGCCGTCTTTTAGATTGCTGCACCGTCATGATAACTCCTGGTTGTCAATACGTTGTGCGGCATTTTTCAGGTGAATCAATCACCTATAACTTACCCAGCTTGGTTCGTAAGCGTTTAATGGCCTGGCTGTGCAGCTGGCTAACCCGCGACTCCCCCACTTCCAGCACGGCGCCAATCTCTTTGAGATTGAGTTCTTCCTGGTAATAGAGGGTCAACACCAGCTGTTCGCGTTCTGGTAAAGCTTCAATCGCTTCCATTACGCGCTGGCGTAAATTACCTTCCAGTAAATGGTGTAACGGGTTTTCCTGCTGGTGCTCATCCGTCACCAGCTCGATGCTATCGCCATGCTCTTCGCGCCACTCGTCATAAGAGAAGAGTTGGCTATTATTGGTATCGAGCAACATCTGGCGATACTCTTCAACAGCGATACCAAGACGTTCCGCCACTTCTGTTTCCGTCGCGTTGCGTCCCAGCTCCTGTTCCAGCTGCCCCATCGCATGCGCCACTTCGCGCGCGTTGCGGCGAACACTGCGCGGAACCCAGTCCCGGCTGCGCAGCTCGTCCAGCATCGCCCCACGAATACGCTGAACTGCGTAAGTCGTAAATGCCGTTCCTTGCAGAGCGTCGTATCGGTCAACTGCATTCAATAACCCGATACCGCCCGCCTGTAGCAGATCGTCCAGTTCCACGCTCGCCGGCAGCCGCACCTGGAGGCGCAATGCTTCGTGACGCACCAGCGGGACATAACGCTGCCACAGCGAGTGTTTATCCATTACACCATCAGCGGTATAGAGTGAATTCACGATAAACAGCCCTGCGTTAATTGAGTTATCGGCATGATTATCCGATTCTGGAGGGCATTCAATTGGATGAATAGTGGGTGAAATGAGGGGTTATTTGGAGGGTTATAGTAGAAATACTAATGAAAAAACCCCGCCGAAGCGGGGTTTGAGCTTAATCAGGCAATTAGCCCTGCAGCAGAGACAGAACCTGCTGAGGAACCTGGTTAGCTTTCGCCAACACGGAGTTACCCGCCTGCTGAATGATCTGCGCTTTAGACATGTTTGACACTTCGGTCGCATAGTCGGCGTCCTGAATACGGGACTGCGCTTCAGACAAGTTGGTGGTGGTGTTGTTCAGGTTGGTTACCGCAGAGTTCAGCTGGTTCTGTACCGCACCCAGTGAAGAACGGAATTTATCAACAGCTGCAATTGCATCATCCAGTGCTGCCAGCGGCTTAGAGTTATCCGCGATAGCTTTAACGGTGTTGTTTGGATCAGACAGGTCAGCATTGTTCAGCGCAGCTGCACCGTAAGTTTTACCATCCGCACTGGTAACCAGTTTAGTTTTACCATCAGAGCCACCCAGAGTTACAGCGGCAGTAACGCTTGCACCTGTTGAATCTTTGTAGGTGATGGTTTCAGCAGCAGGAGTGGTAACAGTTGTACCATTGTAATCGGTAGCAAAGATATCGCCATTGTCGTTCTGCAGACCGTAACCAACGTTGGTCACTTTACCAGCAGAATCGGTGTTGGACAGCTGAACCAGTTTCAGGCCAGTAGTGTCTGCACCTGCTGCAGCAAGCGTAGTTGCCGCTGCAGTAACGGCAACAGCAGCGCCTGGGGTAGTGGTTGCGGTTTGAACTTCACCAGAAGCCAGAGCAGTACCAGGAGCAGCACCTGCCTGTTTGTCGGCTGCTGCTACAGTGAAGGAACCATCAGCTGCATTAACATGGATTTCATAAGCACCATCAAGGGTGTTGTCGCCTGCGCTGGTAATTTGCGCGTAGTATTTACCTGAAGTGTTATCGAAGTTAATGGCGCCAAGAGCAGCATCTGCGGCGATACCAGTAATATCGGTTGCAGTATCGATAGCGATACCACTGTCAGCATAAGTGGTCGTTGCTGCACCCGTCACAGCAGTAGTAGAGATGTTTGCTTTAGCAGAAACATCAAAACCAGTCAGACCCAGGGTAGAAGAGTCAATTTTCTTCAGGTCGATGGAGATAGTCTGGCCATCGTTCGCGCCAACCTGGATTTTCATGGTGCCGTCTTTAGCCAACACGTTCACGCCGTTGAACTGAGTCTGACCAGAAACGCGGTCGATTTCAGACAGACGGGATTTGATTTCGTCCTGGATAGAAGACAGGTCAGAGCTGGAGTTAGTACCCGTTGAAGCCTGAACGGTCAGTTCACGAACACGCTGCAAGTTGTTGTTGATTTCAGACAGTGCGCCTTCAGTGGTCTGTGCAACAGAGATACCGTCGTTAGCGTTTCGTGCAGCCTGAGTCAGACCTTTGATGTTAGAGGTGAAGCGGTTAGCAATCGCCTGGCCAGCAGCATCATCTTTCGCGCTGTTGATACGCAGACCGGAAGACAGACGTTCAATGGCAGTAGACATTGAAGACTGGTTCTTGTTGATGTTGTTCTGAGTGATCAGCGAGAGGCTGTTGGTATTAATGACTTGTGCCATGATTTCGTTTCCTGTTGTTCATCAAATCTGTGGATGAGATTTGGGTTTCCACCCTTCGGCTTCATCGCCGTCAAAGGTGTTATCGTCTGGTCTAAAACAACCTTTAGAATTTTTTTACGATTCCCCATTATTTTTTTAGCCACAGAAAAGCTCTTCTCTATACCCGCTATTCTTGCCATTAAAAAAAACAAATTAACCGTAAACTTTGCCCCATTCAGGCCGATAACCCGTCTATTCGTTCTACGTGTCGTTACATTAAGGAATAAATATGGCAAGTATTTCTACATTGGGAGTCGGCTCAGGCCTGCAGTTGGGGGACATTCTGGATAGTCTGACCGCTGCACAGAAGGCGCAGTTGACGCCAATTACTAAGCAGCAGTCTTCCTACACAGCAAAACTGAGCGCTTACGGCACGCTGAAAAGCGCGTTAGAAACTTTCCAGACAGCGAACACTGCACTGAATAAAGCGGATCTGTTTACGGCCACCTCTACCACCAGTAGCAGTACAGCATTTAGCGCCACTACAAAAGGCAGCGCCATTGCCGGGAAATACACCATCAGTGTATCGCAATTGGCTCAGGCGCAGACGCTGACCACCCGTGGTACACAACCTGATAATAAGACCGCAATCGCGACCAGTGACAGTAAAATCACTATTCAGCAAGGGGGTGATAAGAAACCCGTTGTGATTGATATCAGTGCTGCCAATTCATCGCTAAGTGGCATTCGTGATGCGATCAATAAAGCTAATGCGGGTGTTAACGCCAGTATCATTAACGTGGGCAATGGTGAATATCGACTGTCAATCACCTCTAAAGATACCGGCGCCGATAATGGCATGACTTTAAGCGTCAGCGGCGATGCTGCGCTGCAAAGTTTCATGGGCTACAACGGTACCAATGCTGACACCAGTAACGGCATGCTTGAAAGCGTTAACGCGCAAAACGCGATGCTCAAGGTCAACAATGTCGATATTGAGAACAGCAGCAACACCATTAGCGATGCGCTGGAAGATATCACCTTAAACCTGAACGATGTCACCACTGGCAATCAGACATTAACGATTACCAGTGACGCCTCGAAAGCGTCAAAAGCGATAACCGCCTGGGTCGATGCTTATAACGCCTTGCAGGATACGTTCAGTAGCTTAACCAAATACACGTCTGTTGATGCGGGTACCGATGCACAAGACACCAGTAATGGCGCATTACTGGGTGATTCTACACTGCGTACGATTCAGACTCAGTTAAAAAGCGTTCTGAGTAACACAGCCAGCAGTTCCACGATCAAAACGCTCTCTCAGGTGGGTATCACCTCGGATCCTTCAACGGGCAAATTAGTCGTAGACGATACCAAGCTCAGCGAAGGGCTAAAAACAAGCTCTGCGGGTATTAAAGAGTTACTGGTCGGCGACGGTAAAAATACCGGCATTACCACTGTGGTTGGCAGCAACCTGACTGGCTGGCTTTCCAGCACTGGCATTATTCAGGCCGCGAAGGATGGTGTCAGTAAGACGCTGAACAATTTGACCAAGCAGTACAACGCCGCGAGCGATCGTATTGATACGCTGGTCGCACGTTACAAAGCTCAGTTTACCCAGTTGGACGTGATGATGAACTCGCTGAACTCAACCAGCAGCTATCTGACCCAGCAGTTCGAAAGCACCACTAGCAAAAGCTAACCTGACCCGAGGGGAATAACATGTACGGCGCAAAAGGCACCCAGGCCTACGCAAAAATTGAAGTTGAAAGCGCGGTGATGAGCGCCAGCCAGCAGCAGCTGGTTATCATGCTATTTGACGGAGCCCTCAGCGCGCTGATCCGCGCGCGTCTGTTCCTGCAGGACGGTAACCTTCAGGCAAAAGGCATGGCGCTTTCCAAAGCCATTAATATCATTGAAAACGGCCTTAAGGTCGGGCTTGATGAAGAGAGCACCGATGAGCTGACGCAAAACTTAATTGGTCTTTATGCCTATATGGTACGACGCCTCCTGCAGGCTAATCTGCGCAATGACGTCAGCGCCATCGAAGAGGTGGAAAATTTGCTGCGTAACATCGCGGATGGCTGGAAAGAAGCTGCCGGAATGCCAAATCTTATTCAGGACGCCGTCTAATGAGTACAGCACCGCAACTCTACCTTCTCTATCAGCAGTTACTTGATCACAGCAAATTGATGCTGCGGCTTGCCAGTCAAGGATTGTGGGATGAACTGATCGCCTGCGAAACCGATTATGTGAATGCGGTGCATACGCTTGCTCAAATCACACAGGAGGTCTCGCCCTCCCCACAGACGCAGGAACAGCTACGCCCTACCCTGCGGGTGATCCTCGACAATGAAAGCCAGGTAAAATTATTGCTGCAAAACCGCATGGATGAGCTGGCAAAGCTGGTTGGTCAGTCCTCGATCCAAAAATCGGTGCTGTCCACCTACAGCAACCAGGGCGGCCACGTTCTGGTCCCTCAGCATAATGCCGATCAGTAATCTTTCCTGACGTACGAATTTAACTTTTCCGTACGTCAGGCATTTCTGCGCTTCGTATCCCATACTAGAGGTTCGCGACCTCATGGAGATGGTGCATGCGCAATCCAACCTTACTGCAGTGCTTTCACTGGTATTACCCGACGGGCGGTGAATTATGGCAAGAAGTCACGGCCTTAGCCCCCAACCTGAATGAAATCGGCATCAATATGGTCTGGCTGCCGCCGGCCTATAAAGGGGCGTCGGGCGGTTATTCGGTCGGGTACGACTCTTACGACCTGTTCGATCTCGGTGAATTCGATCAAAAAGGCAGCGTCGCCACGAAATACGGAGATAAAGCTCAGCTGCTGGAAGCCATCGACGCGTTAAAAAGCAACCAAATCGCGGTGCTGCTCGACGTGGTGGTTAATCACAAAATGGGGGCGGATGAGAAAGAGCCCGTCCGCGTGCAGCGCGTCAACGAGCAGGATCGAACGCAAATTGACGAAGAGGTAATCGAATGTGAAGCCTGGACCCGCTACACCTTCCCCGCTCGCGCGGGAAAATATTCGCAGTTCATCTGGGACTATAAGTGCTTCAGCGGGATAGACCACATCGAAAATCCCGACGAGGACAGCATCTTTAAAATCGTCAATGACTACACCGGCGAAGGCTGGAACGACCAGGTCGACGATGAAATGGGTAATTTCGATTACCTGATGGGTGAGAATATCGACTTTCGCAACCATGCGGTGACGGAAGAGATCAAATACTGGGCGCGCTGGGTGATGGAGCAAACGCGCTGCGACGGTTTTCGTCTGGATGCGGTAAAACACATTCCGGCCTGGTTTTACAAGGAGTGGATTGAACACGTGCAGGAAGTGGCCGAACAGCCGCTGTTTGTCGTAGCCGAGTACTGGTCGCATGAAGTGGACAAGCTGCAAAACTACATCGATCAGGTCGAGGGCAAGACCATGCTCTTTGATGCACCGCTGCAGATGAAATTCCATGAAGCCTCGCGCCAGGGCCGCGACTACGACATGAGCCAGATTTTCACCGGCACGCTGGTGGAGGCGGATCCGTTCCATGCGGTGACGCTGGTGGCAAACCATGACACTCAGCCCCTGCAGGCCCTTGAAGCGCCGGTGGAAGCCTGGTTTAAACCGCTCGCCTATGCGTTAATTCTGCTGCGCGAAAACGGCGTGCCGAGCGTCTTTTATCCCGATCTCTTCGGCGCCAGCTACGATGATACCGGGGGCGACGGCGAGACCTACCATATTGATATGCCCGTTATCGAACAGCTCCATGAGCTGATACTGGCCCGCCAGCGCTTTGCCCACGGGGTTCAGACGCTCTTCTTCGACCATCCGAACTGCATTGCCTTTAGCCGCAGCGGTACTGATGAAGCGCCCGGCTGCGTCGTGGTGCTGTCTAACGGTGACGCCGGGGAGAAAGTGATTTGTCTGGGCGAGAACTACGGCAATAAAACCTGGCGGGATTTCCTGGGAAACCGCGAGGAAACCGTGACCACGGCGGCGGATGGTGAAGGAACGTTCTTCTGTAACGGGGGAAGCGTGAGCGTGTGGGTCATAGAGGATGCACTGTAGAAACAATGCCGGGTGGCGCTAACGCTTACCCGGCCTACGGGACGGTGCTTTTGTAGGCCGGGTAAGGCGAAGCCGCCACCCGGCAAAAAACGGTTAAGGGAGCTTACTCTCCAGCGGATTCTTGCTCAGGTAGTCCGCGCACTCCACCGTTGGCCGATCAACCTTTTGCAGCTCCATCCCATCGTACTCAAGCGTCATCCCGTCGCGTTCAAGCGGGTAGACATCCAGCTTGCGGGTCACGTTATAGTAATCATCCGAACGCAGCATGATCTTACCCGGCACCGCCACCACGCGCTGCCACTGACGGCAATCCAGGGTATCGCCCTCTTCCGTCACCACCAGCGTGGCAATCGCTTCCGGGCTCACCATTTTGCTTTGAGGCCCTTTTGACTGCCAGTAGCCTGCCAGGTGCGATGGCACAGGATGCTTGATGACGTCCTGATAATTATCGACCTGAACACATCCGGTTAACGCCAGCAGCGCACCCACAATTGCTATCTTTTTCATCATCTTTCCTGCATGCGAAGAAAAAAATATTGTGGCATTAAAGCGCTGAGGCTGCCAGAGGAAGATGCGACGGTCTTAAACCTGCATCGACATCACGTCCTGATAAGCCGACACCAGCTTATTACGCACCTGCAGCCCCATCTGCAAAGAGACTGACGCTTTTTGCAGATCGGCCATCACGTCGTTCAGCGCCACGCCCGGTTCACCGAGGGTGAATTTTTCTGCCTGGGTACGCGCGGCGGTTTGTTTATCGCTAATACGGTCAAGAGCGGCGTTCAGTTGCCCTGCAAAGCTGATGCTCGGCTGCTCGTCCATCACGTTCTGATTACGGGCCGTCATCGCGGTTGCCTGCAACTGACTGATTACCCCTTCAATGCCCTGTATAGCCATGACTTTCCCCTGGATGGTTTTTTACGCGGTCAAGACTAACAGCTTGTCAATAAGATAAAGGCGGTAAATAGCGTTAAAAAACCAGGTTATTTGACGCATAGAAAATCCCGAATCATCAAATAATGGCTGGGCCATACGTATGGAACTTTTGTCGTGTTTGCCGACCCGGGAGTCAGTTTTGTTTCTCTACACGAATAACGTAAATCACCAGGATTTAAGAGGTGCGCAATGAGTGCGACAGCAGCATCGACAGCGCCACAGAATAAATCACTCGAGTGGATGAACCGCCTTCGCGCGAACCCTAAAATCCCGTTGATCGTAGCAGGCGCTGCCGCTATTGCGATCCTGGTGGCGATGGTCCTCTGGGCAAAAAGCCCTGATTACCGCACGCTTTACAGCAATCTCTCCGATCAGGATGGCGGTGCCATCGTCACCCAGCTTACCCAGATGAACATCCCCTATCGCTTTGCCGATAACGGCGGCGCGCTTGAAGTACCGGCAGATAAAGTGCATGAGCTGCGCCTACGTCTGGCTCAGCAGGGGCTGCCGAAAGGGGGCGCCGTCGGTTTTGAGCTGCTGGATCAGGAAAAATTCGGCATCAGCCAGTTCAGCGAGCAGGTGAACTACCAGCGCGCGCTGGAAGGTGAACTGGCCCGTACGATTGAAACCTTAGGCCCGGTGAAGAGTGCGCGCGTGCACCTTGCCATGCCTAAACCGTCGCTGTTTGTTCGTGAACAAAAATCCCCGTCTGCGTCCGTCACCGTCAACCTCGAGCCGGGCCGCGCGCTGGACGAAGGGCAAATCAGCGCCGTGACGCATCTTGTCTCCAGCGCCGTGGCGGGTTTACCGCCGGGTAACGTGACGCTGGTCGATCAGAGCGGGCATCTGTTAACCCAAAACAACAGCGCCGGCCGCGACCTTAACGACGCGCAGCTGAAATACGCCGCCGATGTCGAAGGCCGCCTGCAGCGCCGTATCGAAGCAATCCTCGGCCCGGTAGTGGGCAACAGCAACGTTCACGCGCAGGTCACCGCGCAGATCGACTTCGCCAATAAAGAGCAGACCGAAGAGCAGTACAGCCCGAACGGCAACCCGGCTCAGGCCGTGATGCGTTCTCGTCAGATTAATGAAAACGAGCAGGTTGGCGGCCCTTACCCTGGCGGCGTGCCGGGCGCGCTCTCGAACCAGCCGGCGCCGGCCAACGCCGCGCCGATTACCACGCCTGCGGCTAACCAGAACGCGCAGAATGGTCAGCAAAACGCTCAGCAGACCACCTCGACGGCGAACAGCGCGGGTCCACGGACCAGCAGCCGTAACGAGACGACTAACTTCGAAGTCGACCGCACCATTCGCCACACCAAACTCAACGTGGGCGACGTTCAGCGCCTGTCCGTTGCCGTAGTGGTCAACTACAAAACGCTGCCGGACGGCAAGCCTCTGCCGCTGACCGCCGAGCAGATGAAGCAGATTGAAGACCTGACCCGCGAAGCGATGGGTTACTCAGAGAAACGCGGCGATACCCTCAACGTGGTGAACTCTCCGTTCAACTCGGTTGACGAAACGGGTGGTGAGCTGCCGTTCTGGCAACAGCAGGCGTTTATCGATCAGCTGATGTCCGCGGGCCGCTGGCTGCTGGTGCTGATTGTCGCATGGCTGCTGTGGCGCAAGGGCGTTCGCCCTCAGCTTCAGCGTCGTGCTGCCGCTGAGAAAGCCGCGCTGGAACAGATGAACAACCGTCAGGAAGTGGAAGAAGCGGTAGAAGTCCGCCTCAGCAAAGACGAACAGATGCAGCAGCGCCGTGCTAACCAGCGCATGGGCGCTGAGGTGATGAGCCAGCGTATTCGCGAAATGTCAGATAACGATCCGCGCGTCGTCGCGCTGGTCATCCGCGGTTGGATGGGTAACGAACATGAGTAACGAGCTTTCAGGTACCGATAAAAGCGTCATCCTGCTGATGACCATTGGTGAAGACCGCGCGGCGGAGGTGTTTAAACACCTCTCGCAGCGAGAAGTGCAGATCCTCTCTGCGGCCATGGCCAACGTGCGTCAGATCTCCAACAAGCAGCTGACCGAAGTGCTGGCGGAGTTTGAGCAGGAAGCCGAACAGTTTGCCGCGCTCAACGTCAATGCCAACGAATACCTGCGCTCCGTGCTGGTCAAGGCGCTGGGCGAAGAGCGTGCCGCCAGCCTGCTGGAAGACATTCTGGAAACGCGCGATACCGCCAGCGGGATCGAGACGCTCAACTTTATGGAGCCGCAGAGTGCCGCCGACCTTATTCGCGACGAGCACCCGCAGATCATCGCCACCATCCTGGTGCACCTCAAGCGCGGCCAGGCGGCCGATATTCTGGCGCTGTTCGAAGAGCGCCTGCGCCACGATGTGATGCTGCGTATCGCCACCTTTGGCGGCGTCCAGCCAGCCGCGCTGGCCGAGCTGACCGAAGTGCTGAACAACCTGCTCGACGGCCAGAACCTCAAGCGCAGCAAAATGGGCGGCGTGAGAACGGCGGCAGAGATCATCAACCTGATGAAAACGCAGCAGGAAGAAGCGGTTATTACCGCCGTTCGCGAGTTCGACGGCGAGCTGGCGCAGAAAATTATCGACGAGATGTTCCTGTTCGAAAACCTGGTCGAAGTGGACGATCGCAGCATCCAGCGCCTGCTACAGGAAGTGGATTCCGAATCGCTGCTTATCGCCCTCAAAGGCGCCGAACAGCCGCTGCGCGAGAAGTTCCTGCGCAACATGTCCCAGCGTGCGGCAGATATCCTGCGCGACGACCTGGCCAACCGCGGCCCTGTCCGCCTGTCTCAGGTGGAAAACGAACAGAAGGCGATCCTGCTTATCGTTCGTCGTCTGGCAGAAACCGGCGAGATGGTGATTGGCAGCGGAGACGACACCTATGTCTGATGAGCTGTCGTGGAAGCGCTGGACGCCCGACGACCTGGCCCCTCCTCTCTCGGAGTTCACCCCTGCCATGCTGTCGCCCGACGAGGGCGACGAGGACGCCGCGCCCCCTTCGCTGAGCGAAGAGGAACAGCGCGCCCAGATGCTGGCACAGCTGCAGATGCAGGCGCACGAACAGGGTTTTACCGCGGGGATGAATGAGGGCCGACAGAAAGGTCAGGAACAAGGTTACCAGGAAGGCCTCGCAAAAGGTTTAGAGCAGGGCATTGAGCAGGCGCGCCAGCAGCAGGCCCCGCTGCACGCCCGCATGCAGCAGCTGGTGAGCGAATTTCAGCACACCCTCGATGCGCTCGACAGCGTGATCGCCTCGCGCCTGATGCAGATGGCGCTGGAGGCGGCGCGTCAGGTTATCGGCCAGACCCCAGCCGTCGATAACACGGCGCTGATTAAACAGATCCAGGGCCTGCTTCAGCAGGAGCCGCTGTTCAGCGGCAAACCGCAGCTGCGCGTGCATCCCGATGATTTACAGCGCGTCGAAGAGAGCCTCGGCGCAACGTTAAGCCTGCACGGCTGGCGACTGCGCGGCGACCCGTCGCTGCATCACGGAGGCTGTAAAGTCTCCGCCGATGAGGGCGATCTTGACGCCAGCGTGGCCACCCGCTGGCAGGAACTGTGCCGCCTGGCGGCGCCGGGAGTCGTCTGATGACCGCACGCCTTACGCGCTGGCTCAACACCCTTGATAACTTTGAAACGAAGATGGCGCAGCTGCCGTCCGTTCGTCGTTATGGACGACTGACCCGCGCAACCGGCCTGGTGCTGGAAGCCACGGGCCTGCAGCTTCCGCTCGGTGCGACCTGCGTCATCGAACGTCAGGACGGGCTGGAAATGCGCGAGGTGGAAAGCGAGGTCGTCGGTTTTAACGGCCAGCGCCTGTTCCTGATGCCGCTTGAAGAGGTCGAAGGAGTTTTGCCCGGCGCGCGCGTCTACGCAAAAAACAGCGCAGGCGACGGCCTGCAGAGCGGCAAACAGCTGCCGCTTGGCCCGGCGCTCCTCGGGCGCGTGCTGGACGGGAGCGGTAAACCGCTCGACGGCCTGCCCGCGCCGGACACCACGGAAACCGGCGCGCTGATCACCCAGCCGTTTAACCCCCTGCAGCGTACCCCCATCGAGCACGTGCTCGATACCGGCGTGCGCCCGATTAACGCCCTCCTCACCGTTGGGCGCGGGCAGCGTATGGGCCTGTTTGCCGGCTCCGGCGTCGGGAAATCCGTTCTGCTCGGCATGATGGCGCGCTATACCCAGGCCGACGTGATCGTCGTAGGCCTGATTGGCGAACGTGGCCGTGAGGTCAAAGACTTCATTGAAAACATTCTGGGCGCGGAAGGCCGTGCCCGCTCGGTTGTCATCGCCGCCCCAGCGGACGTGTCGCCGCTGCTGCGCATGCAGGGTGCCGCCTACGCGACCCGCATCGCCGAAGATTTCCGCGACCGCGGCCAGCACGTGCTGCTGATCATGGACTCGCTCACCCGTTACGCAATGGCGCAGCGTGAAATCGCGCTTGCTATCGGCGAGCCGCCGGCGACCAAAGGCTATCCGCCTTCGGTCTTTGCCAAGCTCCCAGCCCTGGTGGAGCGCGCGGGCAACGGCATCAGCGGCGGCGGCTCCGTCACCGCATTCTATACGGTCCTGACCGAGGGCGATGACCAGCAGGACCCGATTGCCGACTCCGCGCGTGCGATCCTCGACGGTCACATCGTGCTCTCGCGACGCCTGGCCGAAGCCGGGCACTACCCGGCTATCGACATTGAAGCCTCAATCAGCCGCGCGATGACGGCGCTGATTACCGAGAAGCACTACGCCCGCGTGCGTAACTTCAAACAACTGCTCTCCAGCTTCCAGCGCAACCGCGATTTGGTGAGCGTTGGGGCGTATGCCAAAGGCAGCGACCCGATGCTCGACAAGGCGATTACCCTGTGGCCGCAGCTGGAGGCATTTTTGCAACAAGGTATTTTTGAACGCGCCGACTGGGAAGACTCAATCCAGGCTCTGGATCTGATTTTCCCGCAGGTGTAACACAGGTGGAGGGCGACGGTCATGGCGCAAAACAGCGCGTTATCAACGCTGAAGGATCTGGCAGAAAAAGAAGTTGATGATGCCGCACTGCAGCTTGGCGCAATGCGACGCGGGTGCCAGCAGGCTGAGGAGCAGTTGAAGATGTTAATCGACTATCAGCATGAATATCGCACCAACCTGAATACCGATATGACGCAGGGCATTGGCAGCCAGCGCTGGATTAACTATCAGCAGTTTATTCAGACGCTGGAAAAGGCGATTGAACAGCACCGCCAGCAGCTAAACCAGTGGACCCAGAAAGTCGATACCGCGCTCACTTTCTGGCGCGAGAAAAAACAGCGGCTGCAGGCCTGGCAAACCCTACAGGACAGACAGACAGCCGCGACCACCCTGGCGGAAAACCGTCTGGATCAGAAAAAAATGGATGAGTTTGCCCAGCGCGCATCAATGAGGAAACCGGAATGATCACACTGCAACAACTGCTGACCACCGACAGCGACCTGTCCGGCAGCACGCTGACGGGAAAAGGCGCTGAAGACGGTGCGCAGGACTTTCTCTCCCTGCTGACGGGTGCGCTCACGGAAGCCACCGGCCAGGGCACCGATGCGCCGCTGACCCTCGCCGATCTCAAAGCCGCGGGCAGCAAGCTGGCGAAAGTAGTACCGCAGGACGACAGCAAGACCGCGCTGCAGGCCAAAATTGCTGATTTGCTCTCACTTAAGGATACGGCGCCTGCCGACGACGCGGCGCCAGCCAGCGCGCTGCAAACGCTGGTATCCGGGCTGATGCCTGCCGCCCACGGCGACGCGCTGAAGACGCTGACCAACGCCGCGGCGAAAGAGGACGGTAAAACCGACCTGAGCGAAGAAGAGCTCGCGGGGCTGAGCGCGCTGATGGCTATGCTACCGCACCAGCAAACCGCGACGGCTGCCGCACCGCAGGCGACAGGCACCGAAGGAATTACCGCCCGGGCGGCCCTCACCTCGGCGATCCCGTCGTCCGGCAGCGGCCAACCGGCGCTGGCAGGGCAGGAAAAAGCATCGGCGCAATCGGGTTATCAGCCCGTGGCGCAACCCGCTGACAATACGCTGCCTGCCGGTGCGGCCGTCGCGCCAGCCGTAGCGGCATCCGCTGAAAAGCAGGATATCGCGAGCAGCGCGTCGTCCACCTCGCCCACCGCGACGATAGCCCCGATCGTAGGCAGCCATGTTAGCTCACAGCCTGCGGCGACGGTGGCTACCGCGCCGGTGTTAAGCCAGCCGCTGGGAACCAGCGAATGGCAGCAAACGTTAAGCCATCACATCACGCTGTTTACCCGGCAGGGCCAGCAGACCGCTGAACTGCGTCTGCACCCGGAAGATCTGGGTCAGGTACAAATTTCGCTTAAGCTTGATGATAACCAGGCCCAGCTGCAGATGGTTTCTGCGCACAGCCATGTGCGTGCGGCCCTCGAAGCCGCGCTGCCTATGCTGCGCACCTCCCTTGCGGAAAACGGTATTCAGCTTTCGCAGAGCAGCGTCAGCAGCGAGAGTTTTGCCGGGCAGCAGCAGCAATCCTCGTCTCAGCAGCAGCATCAGGCTTCGCGTTCCGGTCAAAACGGCACGTTTAATGAAGAGAGCGATGAATTACTGCCGACGCCTGCTGCACTGCAATCCGCCGCGCGCGGGAACGGTGCGGTAGACATCTTTGCCTAACGCCCGAGGTAGCGTGATTATCCCCGTCTTTTCCACGCTTTGAGATAAGGCGGACACGGGATAATCACCGTATTAAGCTGTACCGAAACAGGAAGCTCGTATCAGATGACTGACTCCGCTATCACCAAAAAAAGTAAGCGTTCCATCTGGATCCCGCTGCTGGTGTTGATCACGCTCGCCGCCTGCGCTACCGCGGGCTATAGTTACTGGCGCATGCAGCAGGAACCTTCCGGCACTGCGGCCAAAGCTGAGGCTCCGCCCCCACCGGCGCCGGTATTTTTCCCACTGGATACCTTCACCGTTAACCTGGGCGATGCGGACCGTGTGCTGTACGTAGGTATTACGCTGCGTCTGAAAGACGAAGCGACCCGCGCCCGTCTGAACGATTACCTTCCTGAAGTGCGTAGCCGTCTTCTGCTGCTGTTCTCGCGTCAGGACGCTTCGACGCTTGCCACCGATGACGGTAAGCAAAAACTGGTCGACGCTATTAAGCAAACGCTGGCGACCCCGCTGGTAAACGGCCAACCTAAGCAGGAAGTCACCGACGTTCTGTACACAGCCTTCATACTGCGGTAACGACATGGGCGACAGTATTCTTTCTCAGGCAGAAATCGATGCGCTGCTCAACGGCGACAGCGATAAAAGTGACGATCCGAAACCGGGGCTGAGCGGCGACGATAATATTCGTCCCTATGACCCGAATACCCAGCGTCGCGTGGTACGCGAACGTCTGCAGGCGCTGGAGATCATCAACGAACGTTTTGCGCGTCAGTTCCGTATGGGGCTGTTTAACCTGCTGCGCCGCAGCCCGGACATCACCGTCGGTGCGATCCGCATTCAGCCGTACCACGAGTTTGCCCGCAACCTGCCGGTGCCAACCAACCTCAACCTTATTCACCTGAAGCCGCTGCGCGGCACGGGGCTGGTGGTGTTTTCGCCAAGCCTGGTGTTTATCGCGGTGGATAACCTGTTCGGTGGCGATGGCCGCTTCCCCACCAAAGTGGAAGGTCGCGAATTTACCCACACCGAGCAGCGCGTGATTAACCGCATGCTGAAGCTGGCGCTGGATTCCTATAGCGACGCGTGGAAAGCGATTAATCCGCTGGAAGTGGAGTACGTGCGTTCTGAGATGCAGGTGAAATTTACCAATATCACCACCTCACCGAACGATATCGTGGTCAACACGCCGTTCCACGTAGAGATCGGCAACCTGACCGGCGAGTTCAACATCTGCCTGCCGTTCAGCATGATTGAACCTCTGCGCGAGCTGCTGGTGAACCCGCCGCTGGAGAACTCGCGCAACGAAGATCAAAACTGGCGCGAAAACCTGGTGCGCCAGGTGCAGCACTCGCAGCTGGAGCTGGTGGCCAACTTTGCCGACATCTCCATGCGGCTATCCCAGATCCTGAAATTACAACCCGGCGATGTTCTGCCGATAGACAAACCCGACCGCATTATTGCCCACGTAGATGGCGTACCCGTACTGACAAGCCAGTACGGCACCATAAACGGCCAGTATGCGTTACGCGTTGAGCACTTGATCAACCCGATATTGAATTCGCTGAATGAGGAACAGCCCAAATGAGTGACATGAACAATCCGTCCGATGAAAACAGCGGAGCACTGGACGATCTGTGGGCTGACGCGTTAAACGAGCAAAAAGCACCGGCAGGCAAAAGCGCGGCGGACGCGGTATTCCAGCAGCTGGGCGGCGGTGACGTCAGCGGCACGCTGCAGGACATCGACCTGATTATGGATATCCCGGTGAAGCTGACCGTGGAGCTGGGCCGTACCCGCATGACCATCAAAGAGCTGCTGCGCCTGACCCAGGGTTCTGTGGTCGCGCTTGACGGACTGGCCGGCGAGCCGCTGGATATCCTGATCAACGGCTATCTGATTGCCCAGGGTGAAGTGGTCGTTGTCGCCGATAAATACGGCGTACGTATTACCGACATCATTACCCCGTCTGAACGCATGCGTCGTCTGAGCCGTTAAGAATGAAAACCCAGGCAACAATATCACAACCCTCCGCGGTACCGGGTTCACCGCTGCTCCAGGTGAGCGGCGCCCTGTTCGGTATTATTGCCTTCATTCTCATTGCCGCCTGGCTGGCAAAACGTTTTGGCCTGGCGGGTAAAACCGCCGCTGCGCGCGGCCTGAAGGTCAGCGCCAGCACGTCGCTGGGGCCACGCGAGCGCGTGGTCATTGTCGATGTGGAAGACGCGCGCCTGGTCCTGGGCATTACCGCGTCAAACATCAACGTATTACATAAACTGCCGCCTGCACCCGTTCCGGTTGATGAGAGCGCAGAAGCCCCTGCGGATTTTCAGTCCGTTATGAAGAGTTTGCTTAAGCGTTCCGGGAGACCCTGATGCGCCGTTTGTTATCCCTTACGCTTGCGGGCCTGGTCCTGTTTGCGCCCGCCGTGCACGCGCAGCTGCCAGGCCTGGTCTCAACCCCCCTTGCCGGTGGTGCGCAAAGCTGGTCGCTCTCCGTTCAGACCCTGGTTTTCATCACCTCGCTGACGTTTATCCCCGCCATTCTGCTGATGATGACCAGCTTCACGCGCATCATCATCGTGTTTGGCCTGCTGCGAAACGCGCTGGGCACGCCGTCCGCGCCGCCGAACCAGGTGCTGCTCGGCTTATCCCTGTTTTTGACCTTTTTCATTATGTCGCCGGTGATCGACAAGATTTACACCGACGCCTACCAGCCGTTCAGCGAAGACAAAATTTCCATGCAGGTTGCGCTGGAGAAAGGCGCGCAGCCGCTGCGTGAGTTTATGCTGCGCCAGACCCGTGAAGCCGATTTAGCCCTGTTTGCCCGCCTGGCCAACACCGGCGAACTTCAGGGCCCGGAAGCCGTGCCGATGCGCATTTTGCTGCCCGCCTACGTGACCAGCGAGCTGAAAACGGCGTTCCAGATTGGCTTCACCATCTTCATTCCGTTCCTGATTATCGACCTGGTGATCGCCAGCGTGCTGATGGCGTTGGGGATGATGATGGTTCCGCCTGCGACCATTGCCCTGCCCTTTAAAATCATGCTTTTTGTGCTGGTTGACGGCTGGCAGCTTCTTGTCAGCTCGCTGGCACAGAGCTTTTACAGCTAAGGGGCAGCAATGACGCCAGAATCGGTCATGATGATGGGCACGGAAGCGATGAAAGTCGCGATTGCCGTTGCCGCCCCCCTGCTGCTCGTTGCGCTGGTGACCGGCCTTATCATCAGCATACTGCAGGCCGCCACGCAGATTAACGAAATGACGCTGTCGTTCATCCCAAAAATCATCGCCGTCTTCGTGGCGATTATCGTTGCCGGGCCGTGGATGCTGAACCTGCTGCTGGACTACATGCGCAACCTGTTTACCAACCTGCCGTATATCATCGGCTGACGCGACGATGCTGCATTTCACCAGCGATCAAATGGTTCAGTGGCTTGGCGTCTATTTCTGGCCCATGCTGCGCATCATGGCGCTTATCTCAACCGCCCCCATTCTGAGCGAAAAATCGATACCCAAGCGGGTCAAAGTGGGCCTGGGCATGATAATCACGGTTATCGTCGCACCGACCCTGCCGCCGGTTGAGATCCCCATTTTTTCCGCCAACGCGGCGTGGGTGGCCCTGCAGCAGGTCATGATTGGCGTTGCCGTCGGGTTTACCATGCAGCTCGCTTTTGCCGCCGTGCGAACGGCCGGCGAACTGATCGGCCTGCAGATGGGGCTCTCCTTTGCGACCTTTGTCGACCCCGGCAGCCATCTCAACATGCCGGTGATTGCGCGTATTATCGACCTGCTGGCGATGCTGCTGTTCCTCTCGTTCAACGGCCACCTGTGGCTGATCTCAATGCTGGTGGATACATTCCACACGCTGCCGATTGGCGAAAATCCGGTGAACAGCAATGCCTTTCTGGCGCTCGTTCGCGCGGCCGGGCTGATTTTCCTCAACGGGCTCATGCTGGCGCTGCCGATCATCACCCTGCTGCTGACGGTTAACCTTTCATTAGGTTTGTTGAACAGAATGGCCCCGCAGCTATCCGTGTTTGTCATCGGTTTCCCGGTGACGTTGACGGTGGGTCTTTTATTAATGTCATTGCTGATGCCGCTTATCGCCCCGTTCTGTGAACATTTATTCAGCGAGATATTTAACCTGCTGGCCGATATTGTCAGCGAATTGCCACGAAAATAATAACCCTTAATGTTTGCAGTGTCTTCCTGAGGATATTCCTAAAATAAAACATGAAAAACATCTTCCAGGATATATCTGACGCGGTTTAATTGTTTCTAACCACCTCACAATACTTAATATTTACTTTAAGATGATTCCTGGCAAATTATACGTAACTTTACGGGATAGTGAGTTCGCCTGAAAGTCTTTGTCATGCTCACAGGTTTTATTACGTTTTTCCATCCCGTATGGCTGTTTATGAGCTCTCAGGCAGATGGTGAATTATCGTTACGCATTGAGTGAGGGTATGCCATGTCAACGATCATTATGGATTTATGCAGCTACACCCGGCTAGGGTTAACCGGGTACCTGGCAAGCAGAGGGGTAAGAAAGAGAGACATCAACGATGCACACACCGTTGACGAACTCGAAGCCGCTTGTGATGAACACAAACCCGGCGTGGTGTTTATTAATGAGGACTGTTTTATTCACGATCCAGCCAACAGTCAGCACATTAAGCAAATCATTAATCAGCATCCTAAGACATTGTTTATTGTTTTTATGGCGATCGCTAATATTCATTTTGATGAATATTTGTTGGTCCGTAAAAATTTACTGATCAGTTCGAAATCAATTAAGCCCGAGTCGCTGGATGACATTTTGGGTGATTATTTGAATAAAGAAGTGAAGAATGTAGGAGCGGTTAACTTACCCACTCTATCATTAAGCAGAACTGAATCAAGCATGCTAAAAATGTGGATGGCTGGACAAGGGACAATTCAGATTTCTGACCAGATGAATATTAAGGCAAAAACGGTTTCGTCACACAAAGGCAATATTAAAAGGAAGATTAAAACGCATAATAAGCAAGTGATCTATCACGTCGTTCGCCTGACGGATAATGTCACCAACGGAATTTTCGTCAATATGCGCTAGTCCGCCCAACACCTTTTGTACCCTACACGATCTCTGGCCTGGCCAGAGATTTTTGCATTTCAGCGCTTCAGACGCCGGGGACGCGAACGCCACCCGACGCGCTGCTATTCTGCCGTTTCCACAAAGATGCCGTCCGGATGGCCCTGTTCATTAAAGAACCAGATGCCGAGCGGGTAGTCTTCCAGCGACACCAGATACATGGTGCCTTCATTGAACGCTTCTACAGCCAGCACCACGCCCGGCCGGCGCGGCCCGCCGTCCGTTTTGACAGTGACCCGATCGTTAACCTTCATACTTTCCTCCTGTGGTTTTGAGCCAGTGTAGAACAAAACGCAGTAACTGGCATCGACGCCTGGCGTGAATGGCGTTTTTGTGTGCGGTCTATACTTAAAAATGGACACGGTGAATGAGGAGCACGGAATGAAGACTGAGAAAGAGTACAGCGACACCATCAAGCGTGAGGTGGAAGTGGATGTCGATGCCCTGCTTGCCGCTATCAATGAGGTCAGCGAGGCTGAAGTGCGTCGCACGGACGATGACTCAGACAGAGTGATTGTGAACGGGAGGGATTATCATACTTACCGCGAACTGGCCGAAGCGTTCGAGCTGGATATTCACGACTTCAGCGTGTCTGAAGCGAATCGGTAAGGTGAAAAAAATCCCGGTCATGGGGATGACCGGGATCAAACTTGCTTATGCAAGAAGCACTTGTAAATTCGTTACACCAGGAAATCTGATGTACGGGAAACAGTATCCTCAACGAATTTGTCTGACAAGGATATATTCTTATGATGAATATCCTATTTCATATGTACGCGTTTTTGTTATGAGCAATAACCCCCACGGCGAGTGGGTTTGGCGGGATCGGTTCCAGAAAGAACTGCCGCTGCTGGTCATTTTTTTAGGAATATTCTTAGAAAGCATTCATTCACATCAGGAGCCCTTATGCCTTCGCTGCAGGATCCACTACTGATTTTCACCGACCTGGACGGAACGCTGCTGGATATTCATACCTACGACTGGCAGCCTGCGGCATCCTGGCTTGAAAGGCTTCAGGATGAGCAGATCCCCGTCATTCTTTGCAGCAGCAAGACGGCGGCGGAGATTGACGATATTCAGCAGGAGCTGGGCCTGACGGGTTTGCCTTTCATCGCAGAAAACGGCGCGGTGATACAGCCTGACGTTCGCTGGGAAACGGTGACACGCGTCGTTGGACGCCTGGCGCATGACGAGATCACTCACGCTATCGCGCAGATCCGCCAGCACGCGTCCTTTAAATTCACCTCTTTCGATGATGTTGACGAAGGGGTAATTGCCGAATGGACGGGGCTAAACCGCGTTCGGTCACAGCTGGCGCGCCGACAGGAGGCGTCCGCGACGTTAATCTGGCGGGACAGCGATGAGCAGCTGGCGCGCTTTGAAGAGGCGCTGGCCGCGCAGGGCTTAAAGATTGTGCAGGGCGCACGCTTCTGGCACGTGCTGGACGCGCGGTGCGGCAAAGACGTGGCGGTTAACTGGCTGGTGGAGCAGTATCGCCTCCATGAAGGGCTTGAACCGATAACGCTGGGTCTGGGCGATGGGCCAAATGATGCCCCGCTGCTGGACAGCGTCAACGTTGCCGTCGTCGTCAAAGGCATTAACCGGCACGGCATCACGCTGAAGGATGCCAGCCCCGCGCGGGTATACCACACCCAGCGCCCCGGCCCCGCAGGCTGGCGCGAGGGGCTGGATCACTTCCTGTCGTGATCGCGCCAGACGACGCGGTTACGCCCGCCCTGCTTCGCCTCATACAGGCGCACGTCGGCAATGGACTGCAGCTGCTCAAAATTATAATTCTCTTTTTCCTGCGCGCTGCTCACGCCCAGGGATGCGCTGACCCGCAGGGTGGTACTCTTCTTAACCAGAATCTCCTTGCTGTCGATTCGTGAGCGGATCCGCTCTGCGACTTTGGCCGCCTCCTCCAGACCCAGCCCCGGCAGGACAACGCAAAACTCCTCTCCCCCCACTCTACCGGCGACGTCGTTGGTGCGCAGCGCGCTGGCAATCAGACCCGCCGCATGAGACAGCACCTTATCCCCTGTCTGATGGCCATAGCGGTCGTTAATGCCTTTGAAGTGGTCGAGGTCTATCTGGATAACCGAGAACGGCAGCGACTGCAGCTGGCACTGTCTTGCGAGGATTTTTGCCCGTTCAAACAACGCACCACGATTATTCAGGCGGGTGAGCGGATCGTGCCAGGCCTGCCACTGGAGTGAATGCTGCAGCGCATACATGTTGCTGACCATGCGTCGTATCACCAGCCAGGAGATCAGCAGCATTGCCGTAAACAGCGCCCACAGCAGCGCCAGCACAATGCTGATGCTGCCAAAATCACCGCGAACGCCCTCGTGGAGGGTGTGCACGCGCAGGACCACGCCATCAAAGTGATCGAGGCGCTCCCAGCTGACGAAGCGGCTTCCCAGGCGAATGCCGCCCTGAGTATCGGTCTCTAAGGCCTGAGCAATCTGCGCCATGTCGCGCTCGTCGAAGTGATTTATCTCACTCGTCGCAGAACCCGACGTGGCAATGAGATTGAGTCGGGTATCGTAAAGCTGATATTCCCCCTCAACGTGATCGTCCATTGCATCCACCAGCAGCTGCTTCATGGTGGCGAAGCTGAAGTCCATCGCAACCACGCCGTACCAGAAATGGTCGTAGTAAATCGGCACGCTGGCCGTAATCAAGGGTTGGTTACCGGCAAAAATGGACGCGGGTGAAATAAACCAGCGAACGGCGCGGGCGCGGTTACTGCGCTCAGACTGCTGCGTAAACCAGGGCTGGACGACCAGCTGATAGTAGCGCGGGGAAATGTCCTGCTTATGTAGCGGCGTGTCGGTCGCCAGAAAGAATCCGGCACGGGAGACATAAATTATGCGCTCCTCTTTTCGGGTATTTGATGACGCCAGGCGCAGCAGGTAGCCCACCTCAAGCGCGGCAGAGAGCTCGTTTGGCAGACGCTCATCATCGCGGTTGAGCAGCGTTGTTTTTTCGACAAAGGCATCCGATACGCCGTTGAGGGGCAACGTGCGGTCTTTATCGACCGCGATCTGCCAGTTCGAGGTGGCGCGCAGGGCCGTGAAGCGCTGGGCCGCATCGTGCAGCACACCGAAGGCAAGCGGCGTTTGCAGCGCATCGCCCATGCTGTTGCGGAAGAAAAGCATCTTATCGACGCTAAACTGCAGCTGCCTGTCCAGCGAATTGGCCACCGTTTCCAGATGGTTACGCTGGCTGGAGATATAGGCATCCTCCAGCACCACGACTTCGCGCCAGGTCAGGAGGGTTGAGAAGACCAGCACCACGATAAAACAGAGATTGACAACCAAACCGGGATTGCTACGTTTATGCAGCCATTGCTGAAAAGATCGTTTTACAACATAGGTATCGCGCTGCACACACACTCCCTGATTGCCACGTAAAAACGCCCGGCGAACCGGGCGTTAGGTGATTAAGCCTTATCGCGATGTTGCCGTCCGTCACCCGGCTGAAGCTCGTCTTCACGAAACGCTTCCCGCTTGATGCCATAGCCGTCATACCACCGACACTCCACCATTCCGCTGGAATATCCGGTGACAATCATGCGTGGCCCCCCGCTCTTAGGCTTAACTTCATCACTGACCAAAAAGACCATACCCGCCTCCCGTATCAGGGTGAAACTGTTTCAATTTAGACGAGAAATAGCCTTTTTGCATACCGGATAAGGTAACAATTAGTGCGAGGTTCCACGCATTTTTTCAACCCCTTTCACGGCGGCGACCACAATCGCGCCAATGATAAAGCCAATCACCAGATTAAGCAGCGTAGGCAAGATGGCGGCCACTATCGGGCCGTGTGCCGCGGCAAAATGCTCAATCGCATGGTGGAGCGGCGCGATGCCGTGCACCACGATCCCGCCCCCCACGAGGAACATAGCCAGCGTGCCGACGACCGACAAACTCTTCATCAGCCACGGGGCAAGCACCAGCAGGCCCTTACCGATGCCGCGCGCGACGGCACTCGACTTTTCTTCCAGCCAGTAGCCAATATCATCCAGCTTAACGATCAGCCCCACCAGACCGTATACGCCCACGGTGACGAGAATGGCGATCCCCGACAGGATCAGGACCTGGTTCATCAGCGGCGCTTCGGAGACAATCCCCAGCGTGATAGCCACAATTTCGGCGGAGAGGATAAAGTCGGTGCGAATGGCGCCTTTCACCTTGTCACGCTCAAAGCTTTTCGGATCCTGGGCGGCCAGCGCTTCCAGACGCTGCTGACGCACCTCTGGGGTGTCGCTCTCTTTACGCGAGGCAAACGTGTGAAGCACTTTCTCCACGCCCTCAAAGCACAGGAACGCGCCGCCGATCATCAGCAGCGGCGTAATGGCCCAGGGAATAAACGCGCTGATCAGCAGCGCCAGCGGCACGAGGATCACCTTGTTGATAAAGGACCCTTTTGCCACGCCCCATACCACCGGCAGCTCCCGATTCGCCCGTACGCCACTGACCTGCTGCGCGTTCAGCGACAAATCATCCCCCAGTACCCCGGCGGTCTTTTTTGCCGCCAGTTTTCCCATGACCGAAATGTCGTCCAGCAAGGTGGCAATATCGTCCAGCAATGTTAATAAGCTACTTCCCGCCAAAATCTCTATCCTTCTTTTTTTGCTATTTAAGTGAATAGTATGGAACAAAAGCGAAAGCCCGGAAACCGGCACATCACGTCAACAATAATTTCACATCAATTACACAATTAAAGGGCTCGCCAGCCCGATAGTTTTGGCGTTTACTATGAGCGAACTTTTTATTTCGTCGTGAGGGACTATGCGTTTCCGGCATTTATTACCGCTCATTGGAGCACTTTTTTCGCTGTATATCATCTGGGGATCCACCTATTTTGTCATTCGCATTGGTGTGGAAAGCTGGCCCCCGCTGATGATGGCCGGTATTCGTTTCCTCTCTGCGGGCGTGCTGCTGATGGCGTTTTTGCTGCTGCGCGGCCACAGGCTGCCCCCGCTGCGCCCGCTGCTGAACGCGGCCCTGATTGGCCTGCTGCTGCTGGCGGTCGGGAATGGCTTCGTCACCGTTGCCGAGCACCAGAACGTACCGTCAGGGATTGCTGCCGTGGTCGTTGCCACCGTGCCGCTGTTTACGCTCTGCTTTAGCCGCCTTTTCGGCATTCGTACTCGAAAGCTGGAATGGCTGGGCATCGGCATTGGGCTGGCAGGCATCATCATGCTCAACAGCGGCGGCAACCTGAGCGGGAACCCGTGGGGTGCGCTGCTTATTCTGATTGGCTCCATGAGCTGGGCGTTTGGCTCCGTGTACGGCTCGCGGATCGAGCTGCCGTCCGGCATGATGGCGGGCGCCATTGAGATGCTTGCAGCGGGTATCGTACTGCTGATTGCGTCGACCCTGACGGGTGAAAAATTGACGGCTATGCCCGGCCTGTCGGGCTTCCTGGCGGTTGGGTATCTGGCGCTGTTTGGCTCGATTATCGCCATCAATGCGTATATGTTCCTGATCCGCAACGTCTCCCCTGCCGTCGCCACCAGTTACGCCTACGTCAATCCCGTGGTGGCGGTGCTGCTGGGCACCAGCTTTGCGGGTGAAACCCTGTCACCGATTGAATGGCTGGCGCTGGGCGTGATTGTCTTTGCCGTGGTGCTGGTGACGCTGGGTAAATATTTGCTGCCTGCAAAACCGACCGTCACGCCGTGCGGGGCGGAGAAACCTTAATTCCCTGGGTATCTATCTGCGCGGCCTGCGCGCCGCCGCAGATCCACTCTTCCAGCCGCTCCGTCAGCTGTGCGTCACTGAGTTTCAGCCTGCCGCGCAGCGCGCACTCCCAGACGACCAGCACCCGCCAGCCCTGCGCGATAAGCGCGGCGATATCGCGTTCGTCACGCGCAATGTTTTTGCCAATTTTGTCCAGCCAGAAGTCGGTGCGCGTGGCGGGGACTTTAAAGAGATAGCAGTCGTGATGGTGCCAGAAGCAGCCGTGGGTAAAGATAATGCACTGCCAGGCGTCGACCACGAAGTCAGGGCGCCCGGGGAGCGCGGCATCCTGCACGCGAAAATCAAACCCGGCTTCAGCCAGCAGCCCGGCTAGCCGTTTTTCAATCGCGGTATCACGCGTGCCGATGGCACGCATATTTTTACTTCGCGTGGCCTTATTGTGCACGTCCGTCATTGACGGCCTCACTCTGGCGCAGCGCTACGGCCTGTTTAATGCGGGAGGCCAGCAGTTTTGCCACCGCCGCAAACGCTGGCACCACGACCGAGTTGCCAAACTGGCGATAGGCCTGGGTATCCGATACCGGAATACGGAAACTGTAGCCCTGAGGCGTCTCAAAGCCCATCAGTCGGGCGCACTCCCGCGGGGTTAAGCGGCGCGGGCGATGCTGCTGGTTCTGCGGGTCGTCAAAGTCTTTCTCGCCCAGCGCTCTGTCCCAGCCTCTGTCGATCAGGATCTCCGCACCGTCTTTGTAATAACGCGCAGACAGCGTGCGCGTCACCACGTCGGGGTTGTTCGGATTGACCATACCAAAACCAAAACCGTTGCCCTTGGCCTGATGCTTTTTGGCATAGCGATAGAGGTACTTCCACAGCACCGGCGTCAGGATAAATTTCGCGTCGACAACCGGCTCCAGAAGGTCGGCAAGCGACGGGCGACGGGCCGGATAGAGCCCGGGAATGTCCCGCAGGGTAAAATCCCCCTTCAGGTTGAGATCGCGGCGGAAGCCCACCAGCACGATGCGCTCGCGGTGTTGAGGCAGGAAGTGTTTGCCATCAATAATCTTGGGATCGTCCGCGCCCATGTCCTGTGCGTCAGCCACGTCATAGCCCAGCTCGTCCAGCGTTTGCATGATGATGCGGAAGGTTTTCCCGCCGTCATGGCTTTTTAAGTTCTTGACGTTCTCCAGCACAAAAATCGGCGGACGGCGGGCATCAATAATACGCACAACGTCGAAAAACAGGGTTCCCTGCGTGTCGCAGGCAAAACCGTGCGCGCGCCCCAGCGCATTCTTTTTCGATACGCCGGCAAGCGAGAAAGGCTGACACGGGAAACCCGCCAGCAGCACATCGTGCGCGGGGATGGCGTTGCGAATATGCCGTGCAGCCTCTTCATCGCTGACGCCGGTTTTGTGGCTCAGGGTCACATCGCGAATATCCGCGTTGAAGTGGTGCTGCTGCGGATCACAATACCAGTTGGCTTTGTAGGTGCGAACCGCGTGTTTATTCCACTCGCTGGTAAACACGCACTGGCCGCCTATGGCTTCGAAGCCGTAGCGGATCCCGCCGATACCGGCAAAAAGATCGACAAAACGGAAGGCATAGTTCGGATGCGCAGCGGACGGGCGCGGCAGCAGATTTTGCAGATACCGAAATTCGCTTTCGCTCATGCGCATCCCTGCCCGCTCGCTGATGAGCAGCCTCTTGAGTATTGCCGGGCTCCAGTGACTCTCTCCGTGGGCCTCCAGCTGGTTAGCCAGAGTTTTAGCATCATAGATATCCAGCAGCTGGCGCAGTAATGCCTGCACGGCTGCCGTTGATTTCTCAACCCGCTCAGGTGCGGGCTCCGTCACTGATCGATTTTCCTGCATTCTTTTAACCGGAGAATAAAGACTGAAAACAGATTACCACAGTTCAGGCGCGCAAACTGCGACGGAAACGGCTCTGCACCTGGCCGTCAACGCCCACGCAGTCGCCCTGCAGCTCGGCGCTGAGTTTCGCCATAAACTGGATCAGAAAATCGGCATTGTGCCGCGCCAGCTCGCGCCCCATTTCGGTTTGCATGGTGTCCGGCAGGCGCAGCAGTTTGGTCTGGAAGTGGTCGAGGGCAAAGGCTCTGTCATCCAGCGCTCGTTTGTCTGCAAACGGGTCTTCTGCATCAAATAACGCCACGCCCAGCGCGCCCGACACGGCAAAAACGCGCGCCAGACCAATCGCGCCTAAGGCTTCCAGCCGGTCCGCGTCCTGCACGATTTTGGCCTCGAGGCTTTGCGGCGTAATCCCCGCGCTAAAGCTGTGCGCCTCAATGGCGTGTTCCACGGCACAGTAGCGTTCGGGTGGGAAATCAGGAAAATCGCGGCTTAAGATATCACGCGTTTTACGTGCGGCCAGCCGCGACGACCGGCTGCGTTCGGGGTGGTTTTTGGGCAGGCTAACAACGTCATGAAAATAACAGGCGGTCAGCACCACCAGCGGGTCCACCGTCAGTCCTTCCATCATTTTTCTGGCCGTCATCCAGACGCGGCGGAAATGAGAAATGTCATGCGCCGTATCCTCGGTGCAATGATGCTCGTCTAACCAACGTTCAAACTGCTGCTGCCACTGCGCAAGTTCCATTGTTCTGCCCTGCTGCTCAAAGGGGGAATTATAATACACCTGAATTAATATATTTAATAAATACAAAATAGAAATATTTAATAATAATTACAGGCAATACTTTCAAGGCATTAATTCACATGAAAAATAAAGCGACACATTGAAATATTTAGTAATATTTTTAATGATTTAATTACATTTATTTTTGAACCAAAATAACAACCCATAGAATAGTATCGACGATGTAATTACGGAGTGTGATTACATATATTCATATAAATTATCTTTAAAGGGAATATATAATGAAAAGAAAAGTTCTGGCAATTTTGGTACCCGCTTTATTAATGGCTGGCGCAGCAAATGCGGCTGAAATGTACAGCAAAAACGGCAACAAGGTTGACCTGTACGGCAAGGTTGATGCCCGTCATACTTTCTCTGACAACGCTGGCGACGATGGTGATGAAACCTACGTACAGATTGGTTTCAAAGGCGAAACGCAGATCACAAGCGATCTGATCGGCTACGGCCAGTGGGAATATAAAACCTACGCAAATGATACCGAAAGCGCGGGTGACACCTCTTTTAACCGTCTGGCATTCGCTGGCCTGAAATATGGTGAATACGGTTCATTTGATTACGGCCGTAATTACGGCGTCGTGTATGACGTTGAAGCCTGGACCGATATGCTGCCAGTATTCGGTGGCGATTCTTACACCTGGACCGACAACTTTATGAACGGCCGTGCGAACGGTCTGGCAACCTACCGTAATTCAGATTTCTTTGGTCTGGTTGAAGGTTTGAACTTCGCGCTGCAGTATCAGGGTAATAACGAAGGTTCAAATGCTGGCGAAGACCAGGAAGGCACCAAAAACGGTCATAATGATGTTCGTTTCCAGAATGGCGACGGCTTCGGGATGTCTACCTCTTATGACTTCGACTTCGGTTTGAGCCTGGGTGCTGCATACTCTTCTTCTGACCGTACCAATGAGCAAGAAGCTGCGGGCAAAAATAATGCCCACTTCGCTAGTGGTAAGACAGCAGAAGCATGGACCCTTGGTGCTAAATACGATGATAAGAACGTATATCTGGCGATGATGTACGCGGAAACCCGTAATATGACGCCATACGGCGACTATGGTATCGCGGATCAGACTCAGAACTTCGAAGCAGTGGCGCAGTATCAGTTCGACTTCGGCCTGCGTCCATCTCTGGCCTGGGTATACTCCAAAGGTAAAGACATGAGCTACCTGGGTAATCGCGCTAATCCACAGGGCCAGCATGGCGACATGGATCTGGTGAATTATATCGACCTGGGTATGACTTACAGTTTCAATAAGAACTTCTCCACCTATGTTGATTACAAAATCAACTTGCTGGATAACGATGAAAGCTTCTACGAAGCAAACGGTATCTCCACCGACGACATCGTTGGCGTAGGCATGACCTACCAGTTCTAATCCCCAGAAATACCAAAGCCCGCATCGCGGGCTTTTTTTCTCTCTACCGCCAAATACTACGGCGCTTCCTGCAATGCCACGCGAATAAAGCCGTTATTTTGCGCCAGCAGCTCATGCGCTTTCCACGCGTCCAGTCCCGTCAGCACCATTAGCACCGCCGTTTTGCAGTTGTGGTTACAGCTTTCGAGCGCGGTTTTAGCCACTGCGCGAGTACAGCCGCCTGCCTCCATAACAATTGCGATCTGCCGCTCGGCCCATTTGGTACTGCTTGCTTCAATGTCTACACGCAGGTTGCTGTACACGCGCCCGGTCCTCACCGCCAGCCCGGTCGTAAGCATATTGAGGATCATTTTCTGGGCGATGCCCGCTTTGGCATTGGCATACCCCGCAACGACGTCCGCACCCAGCTCAGGCGCAATAATCATGCTTGCCAGCTGTGCCGCTTCGCTCTGCGCATCGGTAGTGATCGCGGCAACCGGTGAACCCAGCGACCAGGCGTGGCGCATCGCGCCCCAGACCCACGGCGTTTTTCCGCTGACGGTTAATGCCAGCATCATGTCGTGCTCGCCAAACTTTATGGCCTGAAGGTCCGCAACCCCACGCTCGTAACTTCCGGCGTCTTCGTCCGTGACAATGGCGATAACGGGATGTTTACCCGGTGCAAACTCCTCTACCGCCTGGAGTGCCATGCGCCCGGAAGTTCCAGCGCCAACGATAATAAACCGCCCGCCGTGGCTTAGAGTCGCCGCAGCGTTATCGACCACGCGGGCAATCGTCGTTAAGCATGGGGTAATGGCTTCAGAAATGTGTGCATCATCCTGGTGAATGACTTTCAGCATATCCAGCGTGGACAATCTGTCGATATTCATCGTGCTGGCGTGCCGTCTTTCCTTGACTGAACCGGTAAGCATAATGCTCATAAACAACCTCCTTATTATGAGTACCCGCACACTATAAAGTGTTTTATATAGGTGGCCTGAGAGCAGGGTCACGAAAAGCAGCGCGAATGCATAGCTTTATGAAAAGCCTGTCATAAGCGATAATCAGGCCTTTCTTGAACATCGCGGAGCGCTAATGAGCGATTTGCAGCCCTTCCCCCTCTCGCGCAAGCGCCCTATGAAGCTGAACACGCTGGTCACGCTTATGGTGTGCGCCATTATCGGCTCTGTACTGCTGATGGTGTTTGCGCTCTATTCGGTGCAAATCACCCGGGCAACCCGTGACGATGTCAAAGACACCGCGCTCGGCATTGCCCGAACTTTTGCCGACAGCCCGGAAGTGAAGCGCGGGCTGATGCAGGCGCCGCAGGCGGATATCATTCAGCCCATCGCGCAGGCGGTGACAAAGCGCAACGATCTGCTGTTTACCGTGGTCACCGATATGCGCGGGATCCGCTACTCACACCCAAACGAAGCGCTGCTGGGGCTGCACTTCATTGGTGATGATTTGTCACCCGCGCTGGAAGGCAAGGAGAATGTCTCCGTCAACCGGGGCGCACTTGCGGAAGCGCTGCGTGTCTTCACCCCCGTCTATGATGCACAACACGAACAAATCGGCGTCGTTGTGGTGGGTATTTCTCTCTATAAAGTTGAAGAGCAGATCGCGCGCGGGCGGCTTAACGCCGTCTGGACCATTTTATTCAGCATCCTGATGAGTTCGCTGGCGATATGGGGCCTGGTCAGGGTCCTGAAGCGCATCCTCTTCGGGCTGGAGCCGTACGAGATCTCCGCCCTGTTTGAACAGCGCCAGGCGATGCTGCAGTCGCTTCGCGAAGGGGTGCTGGCGGTGGATATCCACGGTCGCGTCACCATGATTAACCACACGGCCAGAGAAATACTGCTCCTGACATCGGGCAAGCAGACGGAAAACGCCAGCGAACCGCTGCTGGCGAGCCTGCGGGACGTGTCGAAGACCGGCATCGCGCGTCAGGATCAGGAGATCAGCTGCAACGGACGCCTGCTGCTGTGCAACATGGTGCCGGTGAAAAGTCAGAATCAGGTGATAGGCGCGATCAGCACCTTCCGCGATAAAACCGAAATCAGCCAGCTGATGCAGCGCATCGACGGCATGGTCAACTATGTCGACGCCCTGCGCTCGCACACGCACGAGTTTATGAACAAACTCCACGTGATCCTCGGCCTGCTGCACATGAAGCGTTACGACAAGCTGGAAGAGTACATCATCCAGACCGCGCAGAATTACCAGACGGACATTGGCGCAATCCAGCGCAAGGTGAAATCACCCGTGATTGCCGGCTTCCTGCTGGGTAAAATCAACCGGGCCAAAGAGGCAGGGTTTACCCTGACGCTGTCGGAGGAGTGCCAGCTCCCCGATACCGCCAATGAAGAACAGGTGGCGGTGCTGATCACCGTGCTGGGGAACCTGATTGAGAACGCGCTGGACGCAATGGAAGGCCAGCCGGAAGGCGAGATTGGCCTCCTGCTACACTACCAGAATGGCTGGCTCAGCTGCGAAGTGAGCGACGACGGCCCGGGTATTGATCCCGCGCGGCTGGACGCTATTTTTACCAAGGGCTACTCAACGAAAGGTGAAAACCGCGGCGTTGGGCTGTTCCTTGCGCGTCAGCAGATCCAGAACCTGGGCGGTGATATCACCGTCGAGTCGGAGCCTGGCGTATTTACCCAATTTTTTGTTCAGATCCCCTGGGATAGCGAGAGGAATATCGCGTGATAAATGTATTAATTGTCGATGATGACGCCATGGTAGCCGACCTCAACCGTCTGTACGTGAACCGTGTTGAGGGATTTAGCTGCTGCGGCATCGCCTCTACGCTTAACCAGGCCGAGGCGATTATCGCTAACCCTGCTCAGCCGGTCGACCTGGTGCTGCTGGATGTCTATATGCAACAGGATAACGGGCTGGATCTGCTGCCGATCATTCGCGCATCAGGCCGGCCTATCGACGTGATCATGATTTCGTCTGCCTCTGACGCCACGACGATCCAGACCTCCATGCACTACGGCGTGGTGGATTATCTGATCAAACCCTTCCAGTTCCCGCGTTTTGAAGAGGCGCTGAACGGCTGGAAGGCGAAACACAGCCTGATGGGTTCGCACCAGTACTATGAGCAGGCGGATGTGGACAGGCTTATCCACGGCGGCGCGCCGGAGCTGGCGGACAGCAAGAAATTACCGAAAGGGTTAACGCCGCAAACGCTGCGCACCATCTGCCAGTGGATCGACAGCCATCCGGAGATGGAGTTTTCGACCGACGATCTGGCGAACGCAGTCAATATTTCGCGCGTGTCCTGCCGCAAATACCTGATCTGGCTGGCGCAGATTAATATTCTGTTCACCAGCATCCACTACGGCGCCACCGGGCGTCCGGTGTATCGCTACCGGCTCCAGCCGGAACAAACCGGCTTGCTCAAGCAGTACTGCCAGTAATGCGGTAGCCGTTATCCAGCAGCGTAAAGCGGAAGTGGTGCATCGATGAGATCACCACTTCTTTTGCTTTGGTCACAAAGATAGCCTCGATATCGGGACGCGCGCGCAGCGCGGCGCAGCCCTTCTCCACGCCCATGCCGTACATCAGCGTGGTCCAGATATCACCGTCGATGGAATCTTTCGACACGATGGTGACGCTATCCAGCTCGTTGTCCAGCGGATACCCGGTGCGCGGGTCGAGAATGTGGTGATAGCGTTTGCCGTTTTGCTCAAAGTAGCGCTCGTAGGTTCCCGAGGTAACGACGGACCTGTTCTCCACCGTCATGGCGCCAATCAGTTCGTCCCCGGCGAAGGGTTTTTTCAGCCCCACGCTCCAGCCGCCTTCGGGCGAGCCTAAGGTCTGGATATTGCCGCCCAGGTTGATCAGCCCCCGCTCTGCGCCCTCTTTATGAAGGTAATCACGCACCCTGTCCGCAATGTAGCCTTTGGCAATGGCCCCCAGATCGATCTCCATTCCCGCGCGGGTCAGGAATACGCTGCTGTTGGCCTCATCAAGCAGTACCTCGTCGGGATGCGTTATCGCCAGCAGCGCCGCGATCTCATCGGCTGGCGGCACGCTGTCGCCCCTGAAGCCGATTTTCCAGCGCTTCACCAGCGGGCCAATGGCAAGGTTAAAGGCGCTGTCTTTGAGCATGCTTGCTGCCTTCGCGCAGCGGATAAGATCGAACACGGGGCGGCTAACGGAAACCGGATGTTGACCGGCGGCGTGGTTGATATCCATCACCTGGGAGTGCGCGCGGTTGACGGTGAGAAGGTCTTCGTACTGTTTAATCAGGCGAAACACGCGGGAGGCGAGCGCTTCGTCATGGGAAAAAAGCTTGAGGAGGATGGGTGAGCCCATCAGGACGGCGGAGTAGCTGTAAACGCGGTTGTCATCAGGCATGGCGTGATTCCTCAAATGTAGCCCCGGCAGGCAACGCGCCGCCGGGGAAAATGCCGGATAGCGCTGCGCGTATCCGGCCTACAGAACGGGAGCCTTATGCCTTTTTCGAGCGCATCGCCGCCTGGTGTCCGGCAAGGGTACCAAAAATAATGATATCTGCCACTGCGTTACCGCCGATACGGTTCCCGCCGTGGATCCCGCCGACAACCTCACCGGCAGCATACGCGCCTGGCAACACGTTGTGGTTGTTGTCCAGCACGCAGGTGTCGGTATTGATGGTCACGCCGCCCATGGTGTGGTGCACGCCAGGCGCAATCTGAATGGCGTAGAACGGCCCTTCGTTGATTGGCGCTCGCAGCGCGGTGGTGCGGCCGAAATCATCGTCGTGCTGTTTTTCCACAAAGCCGTTGTAGCGCTCAAGCGTTGCGAGGAAGGCGTGAGGATCCATTCCCAGCGCTTCCGCCAGTGCTTTTGGCGAACTGGCGCTGGTGACAAATCCTTTCGCGATGTACTCATCCGCAGCTTTGTTTTTGGTGCGAACATGCTCATCGAAGACGATATAGGCGTATTTCTCCGGCAGGGCGATGATTTGCGCTGAGACTTTATCGCGGGTCGACATTTCGTTGTAGAAGCGGTTCCCTTTTTGATTTACCAGAATCGCCCCGCCGCCGCGGATGGACTCGGAAATCAGGTACGAGGTTTTCTGCTCAACGGTTGGGTGGATCTGAATTTCGCCCATATCCACGGTGCCCGCGCCGATGCGTTCCAGCAGCGCGATGCCGCCGCCGGTCGCCCCTTTGTGGTTGGTCGTGACAAACCCTTCCAGATCCGGACGGTATTTCACCACCATCTGGCTGTTGGCGCTGAAGCCACCCGTTGCCACAATCACGCTTTTCGCTGCTACGGTGACGGTCTCGTTCTCTTCGGTAGTCAGGCGCACGCCGGTCACTTCACCGTTTTCGAAGAGGATGTCGCTGACGGAGGTATCCAGCATCACGTCGATGTTGCGTTTGGTCACGTTACGGACCAGGCCGCTGATCAGATACCCGCCGACTGCCGAACCGTCTTTTGGACGGTGGGTACGGTCAATGCTCATCCCGCCGGTGGTGGTGATGTCGTTCAGCATAATGCCGCGCGTGGCCAGCCACTCGATGGCCTCCGGCGCGTTCTCCACGAAGCGACGCAGCAGCTCAGGGTTGTTCTTGTTTCCGCCGCCTTTCAGGCTTTCCTGATAGAACAGCTCCTTGCTGTCCTGAATACCCTTCACGCGCTGGAAGCGGGTTTCCGCCGCGTTCATCCCAGCAGAGGCTTTAATGGTGTTACCGCCGATGATCGGCATTTTTTCAACAATCAGCACGCTCGCGCCTTCGTCGTGGGCCTGAATAGCCGCCGCCAGGCCTGCGCCGCCGCTGCCGATGACCACAACGTCCACCGATTTAGTCTCGTTCGGGTCAACGCCCTCTTCTGCCGCCAGCGCTTTGCTGGATTTCAGCATCGCTTTCGATACGGCTTTTTTTACCGCTTCGCTCTGGCTGGTCGCGCCGGTGATGGCGTCCACGTGCGGGGTATTCGCATCCAGGATGCGGGTGCGGATCTCTTCAAAGCTGGTGACAAACTCCACGTCTTCGCTCGGGCCCGCGGCCAGCTCGATGTCGGCAATGCGGTCGGTTTCGAGGCTGACGTTAATCACCAGCTCGTTGGCATCGTCCTGGACTTTCTCAACAAACGTGCCCGGTTTGAATTTGGATTCGCCCATGCTCATGTCGCGGATCATCGCCTCCACCAGCGAGAAGCGCCACAGCGGTTCAGGAATGCTCAGTGCTTCGCGTCGGGTGCTGTCCATAAACAGCTCAAGGCTTTCACCGGCCGCGATGCGGTCAGTCCAGTCCGGGTAGGCGATGGTTGCGCGGCCTACGGCAATCAGATCGTAGCCGTGGTCCAGGGCTTCATTCACATCAGCGGCATTCACCACGCCGCCGACGCCCATTACCGGCACCTGCGCCAGGGTTTCGGAGCGCATCGCGCGGTATTTTTCGATAAGCGGCGTTGGGTCCTGGGTGTCGACAATGGACGGACGCAGGGTGGCACCGACGGAGAAGTGCAGGTAATCCACGCCGCGCGCGGCCAGTTTTTCCAGCAGGTACATGGTGTCGTCAAAACGGATGCCCGGCACCTCCATCTCTTCCGGCGAGAAGCGGTAGCCAATAATGAAGGCATCGTCAGCGTACTGGCGCACCATTTTGTGGGTGATGTCCAGCACCGCCAGCGGGAACTTCGCACGGTTATCGCGGCTGCCGCCCCACTCGTCGTCGCGCTGGTTTGAGTTTGGCGAATAGAACTGCTGGATCAGGTAGGTGTTTGCCCCGTGGATTTCGACGCCGTCAAAACCGGCCTGAATCGCACGGCGTACGGCTTCACCAAACTTACCGATCATGGCGTGCACTTCTTCGGTGGTCAGCGCTACAGGCGTGGCGGCACCGTCACGCGGCGCGGCAACGGCGCTTGGGCCAACCGGCGTGCGCCCGCCGATCAGTTTCGGGTCGACCATGCGGCCGCCGTGGTAGATCTGCAGGAGAGCTTTAGAACCTTTGGATTTAATCGCCTCAGCAATTTTCGCCAGCCCGGCGATTTTTTCATCGCTATCAATACCAATGGCGCCAGGGAACGCGAGGCCAAGATCGTCGACAAAACAGCACTCAACGATAATGGTGCCAATGCTGCCGGAACGCGCCCGATAGTACTCCACCAGCTCGCTGGTGACCGTGCCATCATAATAGCCAGTACAGGTGGTCATTGGCGCCATTAACAAACGGTTTTTCAGTTCAGTGCCATTCGGTAATGTGAAGGGACTTAAAATACGTTCGTTAGTGCTCATAATAGAAACTCCAAACTTTTAAAATTAAGAATTCGTTATCGGGCTCAGTTTTATTTCGATTTTTTATGCCGATGTCATGATAGTAATATAATGCTTTTTTTAGTTTCTAAAGCCATTACGTTAGTTAAAAAACTATTTAATCCCTTCGATAACATTAATAATACATTGGTGTTAGCCATTATCGTTTCTTCATTCACAATAATTTAAAATTCGTTAAAATAAAATTGGTTAGACCAATTAATTACAACAACTATAAAGTAATTAAAATCATATATTTAACATGAAACCACAAATACAAATGTTATCAAAATGATAAAAACAATCACATAAAACCCTTAATAACCCCATACGCCAGAGTGGTTATTCAAAAAAGAAAAAATATACTCCTCTCATTCTATTTTTTTGATCGTGATCAACAGATCTGGCATCCAAAGGCGCAATATATAAACATCATGATTTTTAATTTATCGCATACAAAAATGCGTTAAATCGCTATTACTGAAAATACAAAAACGCACCTTTAATAACTAAAAAAAGCAAAGAAATTAAAGAAACCGAATTTGTCTTTTCACCGTACGAAGAATTTTTGACAACTTAAGACGTGAAACTATGAATACAAAAACTGCTGTAACGCCTCCTGCGGCGAGTAAAGCATCAGACGGAAATGCGAAACGTCTGCTCATGATGGCGCTGCCGATTATCGTCGCCGTGCTGCTGCTGTTTGTTCCCGTACCGGAAGGGCTGCCGCCTTACGCGTGGCACTACTTCGCTATTTTTGTCGGCGTGATCGTCGGGCTGATCTTCGAACCTCTGCCGGGCGCGGTTATCGGCCTGACGGGCGTCGTCGCGATTGCCCTCTGCAGCCAGTGGGTGCTGTTTAGCCCGGAACAGCTGGCTGACCCAAAATTCAAGCTGGCGGGTGCCTCCTTTAAATGGGCGGTGAGCGGGTTTGGTAACTCCACCGTCTGGCTGATCTTCGGCGCCTTTATGTTCGCTGCCGGGTATGACAAAACCCGCTTCGGCCGTCGTCTGGCGCTGATTCTGGTGAAATACCTCGGCCGCCGCAGCCTGACGCTCGGCTATGCGATCACCTTCGCAGACCTGCTGCTGGCACCGTTTACGCCGTCCAACACCGCGCGCAGCGGCGGGACAATCTACCCGATTATCGCTAACCTGCCGCCGCTGTACGGTTCAAAACCTAACGATCCCAGCGCACGCCGCATGGGTTCCTATCTGATGTGGGTGGCGATCACCGCAGCCTGTATCACCAGCTCAATGTTCCTGTCCGCTCTTGCGCCGAACCTGCTGGCGCTGGCGCTGGTGAAAAGCATCGTCGGGATTAACATCTCCTGGGGTACCTGGTTCATCGCCTTCCTGCCGCTGGGCGTGCTGCTGATTCTGACCATGCCGCTGCTGGCCTACTGGTTCTACCCGCCAGAAGTAAAAATTAACGACGAAGTACCGCTGTGGGCGAGCCGCGAGCTGGAAAAACTGGGCAAGCTTTCACGCAATGAAATCCTGCTGCTGGTGTTCGTGTGCTGTGCGCTGCTGATGTGGATCTTCGCCGCCGCGTGGATTGAACCGGCAATGGCTGCCCTGCTCATCGTCGGCCTGATGCTGTGGACCGGCGTGCTGGAGTGGAACGACATCACCGGTAACAAAGCGGCCTGGAACACCTTCGTCTGGTTTGCCACCCTGGTTGCGCTGGCGGACGGCCTCTCCTCCACCGGCTTCATTGCCTGGTTGGGTAAAGAAGGCGGCCAACTGATGGCCGGCATTTCTCCGGGTGTGGCAACCATCGTCCTGCTGGTAGCCTTCTACCTGCTGCACTACCTGTTTGCCAGCACCACCGCACACACCACGGCGCTGCTGCCCGCGATGCTGACTATCGCTGCCACCATTCCCGGCATGAATATGGAAGTGTTCGTTCTGCTGATGGTGACCTCGCTGGGTATCATGGGGATTATCACGCCATACGGTACTGGCCCAAGTCCGATTTACTACGGTAGCGGCTACCTGCCAACCAAAGACTACTGGCGTCTGGGCACCATCTTCGGTGCCATCTTCCTGGCGGCACTGCTGCTGATTGGTTATCCGTGGATGTCCATGATGTTCTGATTTCTGACCGCCGGGCTTACCTCCGGCGGTTTTATTTTTATGGAGCGATACGCTATGTCGAATAAACCGTACTTCTACCAGAACCCCTTCCCGCTCGAACATGACGATACCGAATACTATCTGCTGACCAAAGAGCACGTCTCCGTTGCTGAGTTCAACGGTCAGGAAGTGCTCAACGTAGAGCCAGAAGCCCTGACCCTGCTGGCGCAGCAGGCCTTCCACGATGCCGCGTTTATGCTGCGTCCTTCGCACCAGAAGCAGGTTGCCGCCATTCTGAGCTACCCGGAAGCCAGCGAGAACGATAAATACGTCGCCCTGCAGTTCCTGCGCAACTCTGAAATCGCGGCCAAAGGCGTGCTGCCAACCTGCCAGGATACCGGCACCGCCATCATCATGGGCAAAAAAGGCCAGCGCGTCTGGACCGGCGGCGGTGACGAAGCGGCCCTGAGCCAGGGCGTATACAACACCTACATTGAAGACAACCTGCGCTACTCTCAGAACGCCGCGCTGGATATGTACAAAGAGGTCAATACCGGCACCAACCTGCCTGCGCAGATTGACCTCTACAGCGTTGACGGTGACGAGTATAAATTCCTGTGCATGGCCAAAGGTGGCGGTTCAGCGAATAAAACCTACCTCTATCAGGAAACCAAAGCGCTGATTACCCCGGCGAAGCTGAAAAACTACCTGGTTGAGAAGATGCGTACGCTGGGGACGGCGGCCTGCCCGCCGTACCATATCGCGTTTGTGATCGGCGGGACGTCCGCTGAAGCCACGCTGAAAACCGTGAAGCTCGCCTCTGCCCGCTATTACGACGCTCTGCCCACCGAAGGCAACGAGCACGGCCAGGCGTTCCGCGACGTTCAGCTTGAGCAGGAACTGCTTCAGGAAGCGCAGAACCTTGGCCTCGGCGCGCAGTTCGGCGGGAAATATTTCGCCCACGATATCCGCGTTATCCGTCTGCCGCGCCACGGCGCATCGTGCCCAATCGGCATGGGCGTCTCCTGCTCTGCCGACCGCAACATCAAAGCGAAGATCAACCGCGACGGTATCTGGATCGAGAAGCTGGAGCACAATCCGGGCCAGTACATTCCTGAATCCCTGCGCCAGCAGGGTGAAGGCGAGGTGGTGAGTATCGATCTCGACAAGCCGATGAGTGAGATCCTGGCGCAGCTCTCTGCGCACCCGGTTTCTACCCGCCTGTCGCTGAACGGCACCATCATCGTGGCGCGCGATATCGCCCACGCGAAGCTGAAAGAACTCCTCGACAGCGGCGAACCCCTGCCGCAGTACGTGAAAGATCATCCGATCTACTACGCAGGGCCGGCCAAAACGCCGGAAGGCTATGCCTCCGGCTCCTTAGGCCCAACCACGGCGGGCCGTATGGACTCCTATGTGGATTTACTGCAGTCCCACGGCGCGAGTATGATCATGCTGGCGAAAGGTAACCGCAGCCAGCAGGTAACGGATGCCTGCCATAAGCACGGCGGCTTCTACCTTGGCAGCATCGGCGGCCCGGCGGCGGTGCTGGCACAAAACAGCATCAAGAGCCTGGAGTGCGTGGCGTATCCGGAGCTGGGTATGGAAGCGATCTGGAAAATTGAGGTGGAGAACTTCCCGGCGTTTATCCTGGTGGATGACAAAGGCAACGATTTCTTCCAGCAAATCCAGAACAAGCAGTGCAAAGGCTGCTCACAGCGCTGAGTCTTTCCACAATGCCGGCAACAGCGACAGCGTGTCATTTATTAACCCGCACTTGTCGCTGCCCGGTTTCCAGATAATTACCATCGTCTGCGTAATCCCCTGGCTGCCCACTTCGGTGTGCAGCCTTTTTACGTTTCGCCACTGTGCCGCGTTCAGGTGCGTCGGCAAGAATCCCCAGCCGCATCCCTCCTCCAGCAGACCGCGCAGCATCTCAAGCTCATTGGTGAAAATCGTGTGCCCGGAAATTTGCAGGCGACGCGCTACCGGTTCGTCGGAGGCCGCATGCATGATCGCCTGTGGCACAAGGGAGAGATCGAGGAGCGAAACCGGAGAGTCGCTCTGCGAGAAAAGCGCTGTGGAGGCGTAAAAATCCATATCAATGGCGCCGAGCGCCCGCCACTCCATCTCGTTGCCGACGCTGCGATTGCGAGCCTGACAGATCCCCACATCGGCCACACCGCTCGCCAGCAGCGCTTCCGCTTCGTCGCGCGAGGCGCAGGTCAAGCTCAGTCGAATGTGTTTCGTCGCCATTTTCGCAATCAGCGCCTGTAAAAAAGCCCTGGGCGTGAACGGATCGTAGACGAGGGCAAGGTCCTGCCTCGCGCTGTTCGGTACGTCTCTGGCAAACGCCTCAAAGGCTTTTACCTGACGCATCAGCAGATGCGCCTGGCGCTGAAGCTGCTCCCCTTCCGGCGTTAACCGCAGGGCGCGCCCTTCGCGGAGGAAAAGCCTGTACCCTAATCCATCCTCAAGAAAATCAATCAAATCGCGCAGCGTGGTGCGGTCTTTTTTCAGCTTAACCGCCGCCTGGCTCAGGCTGCCCTGCTCGGCCACCGCCGTGAATGCCTCCAGCTGGGCAAAGGAATACATCAACGTCGCCACACCTCTCTCCCCTCAACTTTTCGGGGGATTTTCCCCCATAACGCGCTTTTTATTATAGGCCGCAGCTTCTTAAACTGAAGCCCTTCCTGAGCCATACGAGATAAACATGAAAAACAAATCGTTAAACCTCACCCTACTGGCGGGCCTGGTCGTCAGCAGTTTGTTATCCCCTGCCGCCATGGCCGCCTGCGAAGGCACGGACCTGAGCGCCTGCCCGGCACCGTTTGACAGCAAACTCCCGGACGCGCACAGCATGCTCACCTGGAGCCAGGCCGATCGCGTGGTCGGTTTTCGCAACGACTACCGCAACTACGCCGGGGATCTCTTCCGCCACGGCAAGGCTACGCCCCTGCTGGCGGCAGAAAAACCGCTGAAGGATGCCCGTTACCGGGTCAACGGGAAGACCTATGACCTTCAGGATTACCTCAAGCGGCAGAACGTCAGCGGCATGCTGGTGCTAAAAGACGGCAAGATCGCCTTTAAATATCTCGATGAAGGCAACACCGACTCCACGCTCTGGACGTCGCGTTCGGTGGGTAAATCGGTGGTGTCGGCGCTGGTCGGCGTGGCGATAAAAGAGGGCAAAATCCACTCGCTTGACGACCTTATCACCCGGTACGAACCCGATTTAAAAGGCACGGCCTGGGACGGCGTGACGCTGAAACAGCTCATCACCCACACCTCGGGCGTGGCGTGGAATGAGGATTACACCAACCCGAAATCAGACTTCGCCCGGCTCACCGAGTGTGAAGCCAAACCGGGCGCGTACGACTGCGTGCGTAAGCTGGTTTCAGGCTTACACCGTGAACACCCGGCCGGAGAACGCTGGTCTTACTCCTCCGGCGGCGCGTGGCTGCTGGGCGACGTGCTGGAACGCGCCACCGGCATGACGCTCGCGGCCTGGCTGGAGCAAAGCATCTGGCGGCCGTACGGCATGGCAAGCGACGGCGTGTGGCACGCCTACAGCAAAGGCCAGCACGACGTGGGCGCCCACGGGTTTAACGCCACGCTGGAGGACTGGGGCCGCTTTGGTGAGTTTATCCGGCATAACGGTACGCTGCCGAACGGCAGGCAGATCCTGCCGGAAAACTGGGTGGCAGAATCCGCAGCCTGGACGCACGCCGCGGGCTCAGCGTCTGCGGCCCATCCGAACGGACTGTACGGCTACCAGTGGTGGAATAACGAGGTCCCCGTCAACGCCGCCCGCGTTGAGCCTTCCCCGCAGGCCTCTCTAAAGGGGTCCCTCTGGGCGCTGGGGATCTTTGGGCAGATGATTATGGTCAACCCGGCGGAAAAGCTCACGATCGTCCAGTGGTCCACCTGGCCGCAGGCCGAGCCGTCCTTCAGCGCACAGCCGCTTGAGGCATCGCTGATGTTCAGCGCAATTGCAAACGCGCTGCGCTAACTTCCTCCGGCCAGGCAACGCGACGTTGGCCTGGCCTCTCCCTGCTTCTCGCCTGCGCCACTTCACAAAATCGTAATATCAGCCACTTAGCAATATCAGGAGAATGAAAGTGCGGCCAATTGTTAAGTTATTGTTACTTATGTAACTCCCTGTCAACGTAATGTCATTGATGCAAGTCATGCATCAGCTGATGTGCTTATTGCGCTTATCTATTTGCCTTTCCTGATCCAGTTTTCCAAAACAGACGAGCAAAACGTCAATAATAAACTGGAGATAAACATGGTTTCCGTCACCTCACCTGCAACCGTACGTTCAAGGGCGGGCGCGATACTTCGCGTCACGTCAGGCAACTTTCTTGAGCAATTCGATTTCTTTCTTTTCGGCTTTTACGCCACCTACATTGCGCATACCTTTTTCCCGGCAAGCAGTGAATTCGCGTCACTGATGATGACCTTTGCCGTCTTCGGCGCGGGATTTTTGATGCGTCCGATAGGGGCAATCGTGCTCGGTGCCTATATCGACAAGGTAGGACGCCGCAAGGGGCTGATCGTCACGCTGTCCATCATGGCGGCCGGAACTTTCCTGATCGTGCTGATCCCGTCCTATCAGAGCATTGGCCTGTGGGCGCCGCTGCTGGTTCTGATGGGACGTTTACTGCAGGGATTCTCCGCCGGGGCCGAGCTCGGCGGCGTGTCTGTTTATCTGGCTGAGATCGCCACGCCGGGCCGCAAGGGCTTTTACACCAGCTGGCAGTCCGGTAGCCAGCAGGTGGCGATTATGATTGCGGCTGCAATGGGCTTTGCGCTTAACGCAATGATGGAAGAGAGCGCCATTCGGGAGTGGGGCTGGCGTATCCCCTTCCTGTTTGGCTGCCTGATTGTGCCCTTTATCTTTTTCCTGCGCCGCAGGCTGGAAGAAACCGAAGCATTTACCGCCCGTCGCCACCATCTGGCCATGGGTCAGGTGTTCAAAACGCTGCTCGCTAACTGGCAGGTTGTTATCGCCGGCATGCTGATGGTGGCAATGACCACGACAGCGTTTTATCTCATCACCGTATACGCACCGACGTTTGGCAAAAAAGTGCTGATGCTGAGCGCATCGGACAGCCTGCTGGTGACGCTGCTTGTAGCCGTATCAAACTTCATCTGGCTGCCGGTGGGCGGCGCGCTGTCTGACCGGTTTGGGCGAAAACCGGTCCTGATTGCCATGACTCTCCTTGCGCTGGCGACAACCTACCCTGCGCTGACGCTGCTGGCAAACGCCCCCAGCTTCTCGATGATGCTGAGCGTCCTGCTGTGGCTCTCTTTCCTTTACGGCCTGTACAACGGCGCGATGATCCCTGCCCTGACGGAAATCATGCCCGCAGAAGTGCGCGTGGCGGGCTTCTCTCTGGCCTACAGCCTGGCAACGGCCGTCTTCGGCGGTTTTACGCCGGTGGTGTCTACCGCATTAATCGAGTACACCGGCGACAAAGCTTCTCCGGGTTACTGGATGAGCTTCGCGGCCATCTGCGCCCTGCTGGCGACGCTCTACCTCTATCGACGCCGCACGTTAGTTTTGCATAACGCGGTAGAGGAGTAGACCGTGATGATGAACCTCAGAACATGCGTTGCCCTGCTGGTATGCTCCGCCGTGAGCACCGCCGCTCTCGCGCAGGACGTGACCGTGATGATCTCGGGCGGCTTCAGGGCCGCGCTGGAGAAACTCGCGCCGCAGTATGAAGCAAAAAGCGGCGACAGAATCGTTTTGATATCAGGCCCTTCGATGGGGAAAACCCCGCAGGCCATCCCCGCTCGCCTTGCGAGAGGCGAAAAAGCAGATGTGGTGATTATGGTTGGCGATGCCCTCAGCGCCCTTGACCAGCAGGGCAAGGTTGCGGCGGGCTCCCGCGTTGAGCTTGCAGATTCTCCGATAGGCATGGTGGTCAAAAAAGGCGAGCCCGTACCGGATATCTCCACGGCGTCTGCGCTGCGCAAAACGTTGCTAAACGCGTCCTCCGTGGCCTATTCCGACAGCGCAAGCGGCAGGTACGTTGAAAGCCAGCTTTTCCTTAAGCTCGGCATTGAAAATCAGCTGAAGGATAAGGCCCACAGGGTTGAACGTATCCCCGTGGCCTCGGAAGTGTCGAAAGGGAAATATGCGCTGGGCTTTCAGCAGGTCAGCGAACTTCTGCCGGTATCGGGCATTACCTTTGTGGGTGCCTTACCCGGTGAAATGCAGTACATCACGCGCTTTGCAGGCGCGGTAATCGAGGGCGCCGATCGCCCCGAGAAGGGGAAAGCGCTGCTTAGCTTTCTCTCATCGCCCGCGGCCCGCGGGGTCATCACCTCAACGGGCCTGATACCCGTTACGCCGACACGCGAAACTGGTCTGTGATCAGCGTTTCGAGCTCAACGGCAAGGTAGGACTGAATACGACCGCTGCGGCGAATCAGCCCCACGGTACGTCTGACCTCCGGCTCGGTGAGGGGAATTGACGTCAGCACAGACTGCTCAGAGCGCGGCATGGACATGGCGGGAACAGCAGCCATGCCGATCCCGGCCTCTACCATCCCCAGCATGGTGGTGACATGGCGCGTTTCACAGATGCTCGGCCGCTCGGGGTGAATATGCCCGAGCCGCTGATCGAGCAGATTGCGGTTGCCTGAGGTTTTATCGAGGCTGATATAATCCTGCTGATAAAAAGCCTGCCAGGTCAGGCTTTTTCTTTTTGCCATCTCGCTATCCCGGCGGCAGGCGGCGACGTAGACGTCCTCAATCAGCGGAACAAACTCAAGGTCCGGCTGCAGGCTGCGGGCAAAGCAGATGCCGAAATCCGCCTGCCCGCTGACTACCGCGTCAATAACGTTACCGGCGCTGCTGTCTATCATCTTGATGCGGACGCGGGGGTAGCGCGACCGGAAGCGGCGGATGACATCCGGCATAAAATAGTAGGCTGCCGAGGGAACGGTCGCCACGGTTATCAGCCCCGTGCGTTCCTCACTGACTTTATCAATATCGGCAAGCATCACCTCCACATCCTGGAGAAGCTGCCCGCAGCGCTCGGCAAAGGTTTGGCCATAGAGCGTGAGCGTGACGCGCCGGGTCGTTCTGTCGAAGAGCCTGGCGCCGATTGCCGCCTCCAGCTTTTCAATGCGCCGGCTCAGCGCGGACTGCGAAAGGCAAATTGACTCGGCCGCGATACGGAAATTGCCGTATTCCAACAGCGCCCGGAAAGCATAGAGATCGTTAAGGTCAAAATTTACGGGCATAGAATTTACAGGTTCCTATAAGCGCAGGTTAGCCATACGCGCTTTATCATAGCCGCTCGCGTTAAAAACGGAGCAATTCAGCTTCAGGGCACGTTACTGGCACGACATACTTCACAAATTGAAGGAGATACCCGTAAACCCCTACCCACCTTCACGGACATGGTGGTAGTTTATGCGGGCTGGATTCCTCTGAAACAGGCTGTGAATGTCCAAACTCCAGAATACGGATGTCATACTAAAACAGACAGTGAGCTGGCATTTCAACAGACCTGACCTTTCAATTTTGTTCATGTGACGAGTTTGCGAGCAAAGCGATGATTAAGTGGCCCTGGAAATCGAATGAAGCTGGTCGAAATATGGCACTGCCGTGGGATGAGGCGTTGGCGATCCCCGTGCTGGCCAATCTCCCGCCGGACGATCGGTCAAAACTGATTCAACTGGCCGATCGCTTCCTGCTGCAAAAACGCCTGGTTCCGCTGCAGGGCTTCGAGCTTGACCCGCTCAAAAACACGCGCATCGCCCTGCTCTTCTGTTTACCCGTGCTTGAACTGGGCCTCGAATGGCTGGACGGCTTCCATGAGGTGCTTATCTACCCGGCTCCGTTCATCGTCGATGACGAATGGGAAGACGATATCGGCCTTGTGCATAGCCAGCGCGTGGTTCAGTCCGGGCAGAGCTGGCAGCAGGGCCCCATCATCCTCAACTGGCTGGATATTCAGGATTCGTTCGATGCGTCAGGTTTTAACCTGATTATTCACGAAGTGGCACATAAGCTGGACACCCGTAACGGCGACCGCGCCAGCGGCGTGCCCCTGATCCCATTGCGTGAAGTTGCTGGCTGGGAACATGACCTGCATGCCGCGATGGATAACATTCAGGACGAGATTGACCTGGTGGGTGAAAGCGCAGCCAGTATTGATGCCTATGCCGCAACCGACCCTGCCGAGTGTTTCGCGGTGCTGTCGGAGTATTTCTTCAGTGCCCCCGAGCTTTTTGCCCCTCGCTTCCCGGCGCTGTGGCAACGTTTTTGCCACTTTTACCAGCAGGACCCGCTGCAGCGTTTACGTAAAAATGGCGAGCACGACGATAATTTATCCGCTCAAGTTCACTAAAACAGCAGTTTGCAGCTTAATTAATCATTTGAATCAGCATGTTAATTTTGGTGTTGACACAAATTAGCGAGGCCATTAACATGCGCCTCGTTCACACGATTCCTCTGTAGTTCAGTCGGTAGAACGGCGGACTGTTAATCCGTATGTCACTGGTTCGAGTCCAGTCAGAGGAGCCAAATTCCTGTTTTCAGGCGTGCTTATAACTCCCTATTCAATTAGGTTTCAATAAGTTAGCGTGAAAATCTTTCCCGATGTGTATCTGGTTTTCCCTGCGCATCCGGCGAAATTAGTGGTCTGATTTGGGGTCATTTCAGTTCGATAATGGAGTGACCACCCTATGTCCCTGTCCGACGCAAAAATCCGCAGTATCAAGCCTTCTGATAAACACTTTAAATTGACCGATTCCCATGGTCTGTTTCTGCTTGTCAATCCCGGCACCTGAATTTGCAGGTGCGGAGAAACGGCGCCTTTACTCCCTGACCGTCAGGGTGACAAAAGGTTCGCGGGGCGGTTTGCCGATAAAACAGGTTCGCCCCAGTTGCGCATGTCTTTTATCCCACAGGCACATGCCGCTGGCTTCGCCCGGCGCAAGCCCCAGCCGTAAATCCCATGCCAGCTGGTCGCGCAATACAAAGGAAACAAACGTGGTCAGCGGCAGATATTCCTCCCCTTCCGGCAGAAAGGTCCGATAACGTTCCAGACTGACATTATTGATGCAGAGCATAAACTTGCCGCTGCGCTCCGGTACGTGCGTGCCGAGAGTGAAATTTCCCCCCAGCACCGATTTTCCCGTGACGTTACCCTCAGAATCCGGCTCGCTCCCCCCCAGACGGGTCAGTTGATCCGGCGGGATGACCACCTTTCGCAGTTGCCAGCGTTCCAGCGTCACATCCGGTAAATCAAAGCAGTCTGACACCAGATCGCAGATAACCTGTGGTGAACGGCCCGGCCCCGCCAGCGTTCCGGCGTAAGGCAGCAGTTTACAGTGGCAGATATCCAGCCGTTCGCGTACACGCGGGTTACCCAGCCCGATTAGCGCAAACATGCGCTGTGAAATAATATCCGTACCGCCATTGCAGAAACTGATATGCCAGTTGTACTTGCGCCAGATGTGGTACAGGAACTGCGTCCAGCGGTGGCTGAACAGGTTCAGAAAATCCGCCGTGGCGCTGCCGCCCTCCTGCGCCTGAGACCAGGCCATGTCGTCCAGATAATACCCCGGCAGAGGGGATGAACTGCCCGCAAGCCCCATAAAGGTGGTGGTCATCACGTATTGTCCGGCGGCATTTTTCGTCAATGATTCAACATCGCACAGCGGGAACGCGAGGCTGGCGCTGGCGCGAAAATGCACGGCTTCATCCTCAGGATCGGTTCTGAGTGAAAAGGTCCTGTCGCCGTAGCAACGGTGCAGCTGGTCCGTAAGAGAATAAAAATCGCGGTAAGGGGCCTGACTCAGAAACGACTTTTCTCCATCCCCCTCTGTCCCGGCGGACGGCGCTACATTGCCGGGAACTGACCGGTTCTTTCCTTCCATTGCCAGACCTCCTGTGTCTGCGTATTAATCAGCGTCAGCTGGTGCCAGGAATGGCTACTGGCGTAAAGGGCGAAAAAGTACGACAGCACCGTTCCCAGCCGGTAAATTTCGCCCTCGCAGAGGAAGGGCTGCGGGTTGACGTACAATGTGGACTCTAGCCCACGCAGTGGGATCCCCTTAAACAGGCGGTCTGAGGGCCGGGTATCCAGCCTCTCCAGCGCTGCCAGTTTTTCCGGCGACAGCCGGGCCATCAGGGGTTCATCGATACCACGACGGTCAAAGGTGCGCAGGATATCGCGCAGCACCTCCACGTCATCCAGCGTCAGGTAGTTAAGGGTCATGGTGCTAAGCAGTGACCAGTGCAACGGGCCATCCGGCACCGGCAGCAGGGATGCGGAGGGAACGGTAACGTTGCGAAACGATGCCACGGAGGCATTCTGCCCCACGGGCACGCAGATATCGCCGGAAGCAAGGTGGGCAGGCAGGTCTGCGTTAGTGCAGTTCAGCGATATCTGTACAGGTTCAGGTCCGTGCTGTCCGGCATCGGCCGGGGTGCCGTCGGCATGACGCAGGGTGATAAAGTGGTCGGGCGCATCACGAAGCAATGCGCTTTTCATCAGATGCTGCCAGTAAACCACCTGTCGCTCGCGGTGGTGTTCCTGAGGGTGGAGCGTGCTGTCCCACGGTAGCGGCGCATTTCGCCTGCGGGGTAGCGACATATCCGGCAGACCATCGCTGCCCCGGGGAATATCATCCTGAGCCGCCACGCTCCTCACGCTGAAAACCGAGTAGTGATCCGGGTATTCCGCGTCCACCGTCAGCGGCCAGTCGCGACGGGAGGCGTCCGGTGTAAAAGGCACGGCATCCCGCACAAACAGATTCACCGCCGGGGCGCAGTGCAGGCGCAGGGCCTCGCGGTTCAGATGAAGATGTTCCGGCAGGGGGCGGTTAAAATGCAGCCGCAGCGTGAAGGTGTCGGTCAGCGCATCACCGGGAAAGGCGATGCCGCTGAGGATAAAAAAGTCCTGCACGTCAGGAAAACAGAGCCAGTCCTGCACTATCCGGTAGCCATCACGGTCGGTATCCGGCAGCGGCGACTCCTGAGCGCTGAAACCGGCAGGCGACAACGCCAGTTCCGGCTGCGGGAAATGCTGTTCCCCGACAATCAGCTCCGCCGCCGTCCGGTAACGCGACAGCCACAGATAAAGCTGATGGCGGCAGTATTCATCTTCACTTCCCAGCCAGAAACTGATGCCGTTAAGGTCATTTGCCGTTATCCGTGCATTGCCGGTGATGGAAAAGGACATATCCATGATGCCCGCCGACAGGCTGCTGCGGTTTTGTATCGCCTCCGTATGCAGCGGCAGCAGCCGGATATCCCGGCATAGCGTAAAGATACACGGAGGCGGGCCGTCGTTCTCTTCCTCGCCGGGGCGCGCATTTTCCGGCTGGCTGTCCTGCACGCGGTTCGCCACCTGTTCACCGCGTGAAATCATCACCGGCGCAGTCAGTCTGCTGCGGTCCGGAGTGTATTCAATCACGGTGATAGCAGGTACCGGGCGCAGGAAAGCAGGCCACAGGCGGGTAATCAGCGGCACGGTGATTTCGGGGTATTCATCCTCGACTTTCTCCCGTAGCCGGGCGGAAAGTAAAGAGAACCCCTCCAGCAGGCGCTCCACCCCGGGGTCAACGCCCTGAGTGGCGAGGAATTTTTCCAGTCGGGAATTTTCCCGCGCCATCAGTTTTCCATAGCGCCGGAGATAATCCAGCTCCTCCCGGAAAAGACGTTCGTTAACGGCCATAATTAAAAGCTCCGGTAATTAAGCAGAGATTCCTTATTTTTATAGTGCAATCAGAAAACATAAATAAAGCACAAGAATCCCGATTCATTGTTTTAATAATCTATTTTGTAATGACGAAATGTGATGATAATCACATTAATTATATACTAGTGACGTATTCTTTCCCGGCGCACTTAGTGAAAAAAATATAAAAATAGTCACTGGAAATATAATAACAACCACCTCCATAGCGCCGGGTATTTATTTGCATGAGCAATACTATAAACGATGTCTTTTAAATAAAAATCATGAATACCTTACCGTAATTCATAACCATAAAAAATAAAACACACAGTAATATTCAGACTATTTTAAGGGAATAATTATGCCTCAGACCGGAACCCGTTTTACCGTTGAAACAGATGGATTTGACGCACAGACGTTTGCCGTGGTCAGTTTTCATCTCATTCAGTCTTATTCCTCGCTGTTTACCCTCGACATTCACGTTGTCAGCGACAGTACCGGTCTGAAAGCCATTGATTTACTTGAGCAGAATGTCACGCTCACGGTCTGGCAGGGTCGTACCCCACAGCGCCATATTACCGGGCTGATTGCAGGTGTTGAGCGTGGGGAATATGACGGCCATAAGATGAACTATTTTCTGCGGGTTTATCCTCCATTCTGGCGCAGCAGTCTGCGGCAGAATTTCCGCCACTTTCAGCGGCAGGATATAGAAAGCATCGTGGCTCACCTGCTGGAGGATAATCAGGTCATACGGGCGTCTTATTTACTGAAGGAGCGACATCCGGCGCGGGAATTCTGCGTGCAGTATGGCGAAACGGATCATGATTTTCTCTGCCGCCTGCTGGCAGAAGAAGGCATTTTCTTTTATGAAGAACATGCTTGTGAAGGAAAAAACCAGCTTCTTGTCTTCTGCGATAACGTATTTTATCTGCCGCAGGCCTTCAGTATTCCCTTCAATCCAGAACCCCGCGTGACGGACATTTCCTGCATCAGCCGCTTCCGCCATTGCGCGCAGATACGCCCGGCGTATGTGGTGACAAAGGACTACACCTTCAAATACCCCGGCTGGCAGGGACGCTTTCGCCATAAGGCCGCTGACCTTAACGGCCAGCGCAGCCAGTATGAAGTCATGGACTATCCGGGGCGCTTCAAGGATGGGCAGCACGGACAGGATTTTGCCCGTTATCAACTGGAAGGCTGGCGCAGTGAGGCGGAAACCGCTGAAGGGTGCAGTAATTCACCGGGAATATGGCCCGGCGTGCGTTTTACGCTGACGGACCATCCAGCGGAGGATCTTAACCGGAACTGGCAGGTGGTGGCGAGCACCCTGCACGGCGAGCAGCCGCAGGCGGTTCCGGGTAACCGGGGGACAGGAACCACGCTGGCCAATGACTTTAAGGCGATACCGGCAGATAAAACCTGGCGACCTGCGCCGCTGACAAAACCGAAAGTGGACGGGCCGCAGCCTGCGGTAGTGACAGGCCCGCCAGGAGAAGAAATTTTCTGCGACGAGCATGGCCGGGTGCGGGTGAAATTCCTGTGGGACAGATACCACGACGCCAGTGAAGACAGTTCCTGCTGGATACGGGTCTCGCAGCCATGGGCCGGAGCCGGGTTTGGCAACCTCGCCATTCCCCGCGTAGGTCAGGAAGTGATTGTCGACTTCCTCAACGGCGACCCCGACCAGCCCATCATTATGGGGCGCACCTATCATGAGAATAACCGCTCACCGGGAAACCTGCCGGGTACGAAGACGCAGATGACCATCCGGTCAAAGACCTACAAGGGGGACGGTTTTAACGAACTGAAGTTCGACGACGCGACCGGGCAGGAGCAGGTGTATATCCACGCACAGAAGAACATGGATACCGAGGTGCTGAACAACCGCACCACCGATGTGAAGGTGAATCATACCGAAACGATTGGCGCAAATCAGACCATTACCGTTAAGCAGAATCAGGTACAGACGGTGGTGCAAAACCAGCAGGAAACGGTGGGTCAGAATCAGCGTGTCACCGTGGGGCTGAATCAGTCAGAAACGGTGGGGATTGTCCGCGCCCTAAGCGTTGGCGTGGCATACCAGACCACCGTGGGTGGGGTGATGAATACCTCGGTGGCGCTGATGCAGTCCTCACAGGTCGGCATTCAGAAATCCCTGCTGGTCGGTAAAGGGTATGACGTCAGCGTGGGGGAACACGTCACCTTCTCAGTGGGGAAAAGCCGGAAGGAAAGCACCGGAAAGGTGGCAGTCTACAGCGCCGGGGAGCACCTTGAACTGGTTTGCGGTCAGGCCCGGCTGGTGCTGACGCAGGACGGCGGCATCTTCCTGAACGGCACGGCGATTAATATTCAGGGCGCACAGACCATCAGCGGCGACGGGCCGGTGATTAACTGGAACTGCGGGGCGGCAAAAAATCCGCCGGACGCACCGGAGCAGTAACCCCTTACAAAACCAGAGCATAAAAATCCGTTAACAGAAGGAACTGAGCATGAGCGGAAAACCAGCGGCAAGACAGGGTGACGCCACCCTCATAGGCGGCCCGATTGTACAGGGGTCGGCGGGGGTGATGATTGGCGCGCCAACGGGCGTGGCCTGCTCGGTGTGTCCCGGCGGCAAAACCTCCGGCAATCCGGTGAACCCGCTGCTGGGGGCAAAGGTGCTGCCCGGCGAGACCGATATTGCGCTGCCGGGGCCGTTGCCGTTCAGCCTTTCCCGCTCATACAGCAGTTACCAGACCAGAACTCCCGCACCGGTGAGCATATTCGGCCCCGGCTGGAAAGCCCCTTTCGATATCCGCTTACAGCTTCGCGATGAAGAACTTATCCTCAACGACAACGGCGGGCGCAGTATTCACTTCGAGCCGCTGCTGCCCGGTGAAACCGCCTTCAGCCGCAGCGAGTCCCTGTGGCTGGCCCGTGGCGGCGTGGCTAAACTGCATGAAAGCAATGTCCTGCATGTGCTGTGGCAAGCCCTGCCGGAAGATTTGCGGTTAAGTCCGCATCTTTATCTGGCGACCAACAGCGCACAAGGGCCGTGGTGGATACTCGGCTGGCCTGAGCGCGTGCCGGGGGCGGATGAGGTTCTGCCCGCCCCGCTGCCGCCGTACCGGGTGCTGACCGGGCTGGCAGACCGCTTCGAACGTACGCAAATCTTTCACCGGGATACGGACGGGGAATTTACCGGACACATTTCCGCTGTGACCGACGGTGCGGGCCGCCGCTTCCGGCTGGCACTGACCACACAGGCGCAGCGGGCAGAGGCGGCGCGTAAACAGACGGCCTCTTCCGGTACCAGCGCGCCGGACTGGCCGCAGACGATGCTGGTCTCCGGCTACGGCGCAGACAGCGGCATTCGCCTTGATGCAGTGTGGCTGACGCATGACCCGGAATACCCGGATAACCTCCCGGCGTTACCTTTGGCCCGCTACACGTACACCCCGCGCGGCGAACTGTCGGCGGTGTATGACCGCAGCGATACACAGGTGCGTGGTTTCACTTACGATGACAAACATCCGGGACGTATGACGGCGCACCAGTACGCCGGACGCCCGCAGACCACCTACCGTTATGATGCCAGCGGGCGGGTGGCGGAGCAGCACAACCCGGCGGGGTTAAGTTATACCTACAACTATCAACAAAATGCCGTCGTCATTACCGACAGCCTGAACCGCCGCGAGGTGCTGCACACCGAAGGCGAAGGCGGACTGAAACGGGTGGTTAAGGAAGAAAAAGCCGACGGCAGTGCGGTTACGCGGGAATTTGATAACGCAGGCCGCATGGTGGCGATGACGGATGCCGCCGGGCGTAAAACCGAATACCGGCTGAATATCGGCTCCGGGAATGTAACGGAAATTGTCACGCCTGATGGACGGTCAGTGCGGTTCAGTTACAACGACCAGCACCAGCTCATATCCACCACCGGCACTGACGGCCTGCGCAGTCAGCAGGTATTTGATGACCGGGGTCGTCTGGCGCAGGAGAAATCCCGCAGCGGCGATGTGACCCGTTATTATTATGATAACCCGCACAGCGAACTGCCCTCTGCCACCGAAAACGCCACCGGCAGCAAAAAGTCCATGACGTGGAACCGCTACGGGCAGTTGTTAACCTTTACCGACTGCTCCGGCTACCAGACCCGCTATGAATACAACCGCTTCGGGCAGGTCACCGCCCTTCATCAGGAAGAAGGCCTCAGTCAGTACCGCGCTTACGATGAACGGGGCCGGCTTATCAGCCAGAAAGATGCCGCAGGCCATGAAACCCGCTATGAGTACAGTGTGGCGGGTGACCTGACCACCGTGCTTCACCCGGACGGCAGCAAACAAACCATAAACTATGACGCCGCAGGACATCCGGTGAGCACCACCGAAGGCGGCCTGACGCGGCAGATGGAATACGACGCCGCTGGTCGCGTCACCCGGCTTATCAATGAAAACGGAGCTGGCACCACTTTTACTTACGACCCGCTGGACAGGCTGGCGCAGGAAACGGGCTTCGACGGCAGAACGCAGCGTTATCACTACAGCGTCACCGGACAGCTTATCCGCAGCGAGGATGAAAGCCTCGTCACCCTGTGGCACTACGATGAGTCAGACCGTCTGACGCACCGCACCGTGAACGACGAACCGGCAGAACACTGGCACTACAACGAACTGGGCTGGCTGACCGAAACCAGCCATCTCAGCGACGGGCACCGCGTCGCCGTGCACTACGGCTATGATGATAAAGGCCGGATGACCCGTGAAGCCCAAACCGTCCACGCCCCGCAGACGAATGAATTGCTGTGGGAGCACGTCACGCAGCACGATTATCAGAACGGACTGGCGACCCGGACCACCCCCGATAATCTGCCGCCGGTGGAGTGGCTCACCTACGGTTCCGGCTATATTGCCGGGCTGAAGCTCGGCGACACGCCGTTGGTCGATTTCACCCGCGACCGGCTACACCGGGAGATACAGCGAACGTCCGGCGCTTATACGCAGAACACGCTCTACAGTGCCACCGGGCAGCTGCTGAGCCACACGTTCAGTGACCCGGTACTGAACCGGGAATACGGTTATAACGACAGCGGGCAGCTTGTACACATCCGTGGCGCGCATCAGGAGGAAGACTACCGCTATGACGGCGCGGGGCGACTCATCAGCGTGCAGCAGTATGACCAGCCGCAACGGTACACTACCGACCCGGCGGGCAACCGTATTACAGACCGGGAACAGTACCCGGCGCTTCCCGCGATATGGCGGGATAACCGCATCAGCGAAGACGTGCAGTATTTTTACCACCACGACGCGCACGGACGGCTGATGGAAAAGGATGAGCATCAGATACACGATGGTGGCGGCCGGGTACACAGTTATCACTACGATAACCAGCACCGTCTGGCGCACTACCGCTACGGACAACAGGGCGCTGCACTGCTGGAAAGTCGTTACCTTTATGACCCGCTGGGCCGCCGCATCGGGAAGCGGGTGTGGAAGTGCAAACGGACATACGGAGAAATTACCGGTGAAGAATATATTCATCTGAACCCCACCCCGGAAGTGACATGGTACGGCTGGGACGGCGACAGGCTGACCACCACCGAAACAGCCACACAGCGCGTGCAGACGATTTACACACCGGGCAGCTTCACGCCGCTGGTCAGAATTGAAACGGAAACCTCAGAACTGTTAAAAGCAGTACGCCGCACGCTGGCGGAGAAGTTTCAGCAGGAGGCGAGCGTAACCTTCCCGCCGGAACTGGTGGCGCTGGTGGATAACCTGGAAGCGGAGCTACAGCGCGGGGAACTCAGTGAAGCCAACCGGGTGTGGCTGGCACAGTGCGGACTGACGCCGGAGCAGATACAAAAACAGATAGAACCGGAATACACGCCAGAGAGAAAAATCCACCTGTACCACTGCGACCACCGGGGGTTACCGCTGGCGCTTGTCAGTATTGACGGGAAAATGGACTGGTCAGCGGAATATGATACGTGGGGTAATGTGCTGCGTGAGAATAATCCACATAACATGAAACAGCTTATCCGTTTGCCGGGTCAGCAGTATGATGAGGAGACAGGGCTGTATTATAACCGCCATCGTTACTATGATCCGTTGCAGGGGAGGTATATTACTCAGGACCCGATAGGGCAGATGGGGGGATGGAATCCTTATACGTATCCGTTAAATCCAGTCTCAGGTATAGATCCGTTGGGACTGATTGTATGGATGGTAATTCCCGGTGTTTGCGCTGCGGGAGGGTGTGAAGCAATTCTTGTAGGATTGGGTTTGTCTGCATCTATAGCAGGACAACAAATGCAGGCTAATTCATCTAATTCTTCAGCGCAAAGTAGTAGTTCGTCTTGGGATGGTGGAAGACAAAGTGAATATGAACACGCAAAAATGTTTTGTGATACTCCCCCACCTCCGGGAAGTAACGAATGTTCATCATTGTCCAAGAAAATTGATCACTCAAAGGAGTGTATCAATTTATATGAAAATTGGGATTCCAAATGGTTGCCCGGTCGTCATGATGAAAAACTTGATGGCTGGCGGCAGCGCTTGAATAATTTAAAAGATGAACATAATAAAAAGTGTACAAAATGAAAAAAGCAAAGAAAACAAAAATTAAAAATTTAATTGATAGATATAAAGAACATGCTGAATTTTTAGGCATGGATCTTTTGGATGTCAATCAACCAGGTTCGGTAGACGACACAATGCTACATATTGCAGCAAGGAAAGGTAATATTGAAGATATATACTTTTTGATATCCGTTGGCGCAAATATAAACGCTATAGGTGACTTAGGGAATACACCATTACACCAAGCTGCAATGCGAGGAACACTTGATTCTGTGAAGGTCTTGCTAGAGCTGAATGCAAATCCTTTGATAAAAAATGAATTCGGGCAAACAGCTGCGGATGTTGCCAGAATTGGAAAAAATTTAAGTATATATGAACTAATAAAAGAGCACATAAAGAAGTAAAGCAGCAAAAAGGTGGTCATTCAGGTGGTCTTGATAAGACTGGATTTTTGATTTAGCTTAACCTTCAGTCACTTACTGGCTAAGGCGATCCCAGTCAGAGGAGCCAAATTTAAGAAGTCTGCTCAGGAAACTGAGCGGGCTTTATGCTTTTTGACGTTACAGAACAAATTCGTAGTGAGAACCATCCGGCAGCTCAACATCCATACGCAGCTTTCCACCCGCAGCCTCAACATAGCGCTTGAGTGAGGAAAGCTTCAGGTCACGTCCCGGCTTTTCCATGACGGCAACGGTTGGCTGCTTGATACCCAGGGCCTCTGCCATTTCAACCTGTGTTTTCTGTACTTTTTCACGCAGCTCTGCAAGATGAATATTAAGCAGAATATCCGCCACTATCACCTGAGCATCAGCGACAACGTCGGGTTTTTCATCCGCAATAATCTGTTCCAGCGTTCTGCCCATCGCGTTACTCCCTTTTTGATAATGCGTTAAGCCCGGCCCTTTCTCCCGCAGCACCATAAGCGCAGCGAGCACGCTGGCGCGGTCGATATCATTGAGTGAAGTGAACCAGCGATCGAACCTGTCCGTTGTAATAATCGCCCACACGGGACCTCCTTGTGAAATATAGATCAGAAGCTATATAGATGCAAAGCTATGGGAGGATTATGCAGACAGGCTAGAGGGAGCGCATGTTAAATCTTTGAAAAGCTGAAGACGCCTTCAGAAAAATTGAGCACGATTCGCAGGCCGGGTCAGGCGAAGCCGCCGCCCGGCACACCGCCGCGGTTAAATTTGATAATCAATCGCCACTTCTTCCGGCTCCATCACCTGGCGTTTAATTTCATCGACTGAGAGCCCCGCGTTGCACAGCTCGATAAAACGCCACACGTAATTGCGCTGGAGCTGACCGCGTTTTAACCCCAGCCATACGGTATTGGCATCGAACAGGTGTCGGGTATCGAGCCGGACGAGATCGCCCACCTCGCGCTCGCCGCCGGACTGCTCGGCCACGAGGCCAATACCCAGCCCTAATTCAACGTAGGTTTTGATCACATCGGAGTCCTGCGCGCTCAGCACGATATCGGGCGTGAGTCCTTTGCGGTTAAACGCTTCGTCGATGCGTGAACGTCCGGTAATGCCCTGCCGATAGGTAATCAGCGGCCATTTGACGATCTCTTCCAGCGTCAGCGGAGAGATCTGATTCAGCGGATGATCGACGGGAAGGAGTAAGCTGTGGTGCCAGCGGAACCACGGGAACGCCACCAGCAGAGGGTCGTTGCTCAGGCGCTCGCTGGCGATGCCGATATCTGCTCCACCGTTTTGCAGCAGCACCTCAATCTCCTGCGGCGTCCCCTGAATGAGCTCCAGACGCACTTCCGGAAACAGTTCGCGAAATGCTTTGATCACCGGCGGCAGGCTATAGCGCGCCTGGGTATGGGTGGTGGCGATGGTCAGCACGCCTGAAGCATCATTGGTAAAGAGATCCGCCAGACGACGAACGTTGCTGGCTTCGTTGAGGATCCGCTCAGCGATGGTCAGCAGCGCTTTGCCCGGCTCCGTCATGCCAAGCAGGCGCTTGCCGCGACGGATGAAAATCTCAATGCCCAACTCTTCTTCCAGCTCGCGGATATGACGGCTGACGCCCGACTGGGAGGTATAAAGCATGTTGGCGACTTCGGTCAGGTTGTAGTCCCGCCTGGCCGCCTCACGGATAATTTTAAGTTGCTGGAAATTCACGATTCACTCCGGCGCATCTGATATGACTCTATTGTTAGAGTCAGCAGAGCTATAGAACAAATAATAAAAACCAGCATCTTATGCTTTTATGGAATATCAACTCACGAGCAGCAGCTCGCGATTTTCCAGCGACGGCTTGCTCACCAGAGACATCAAAATCTCTTTTACGGCCTGTGCCTGAGGGGACAGCGACCCGCGTGCAGACATGTTCAGCGAGAGCGGCAGGCTCATTGACGGCGTTGTGATGCGGGCCATCCAGCCGTTTGCTGCGCTGCACAGCGAGCGTGCGGCGGACTCAGGCAGTACGGTAACGCCCATTCCGCTGGCGATGGCCGCCGTCAGCGTAGAGATGGAGTCGATTTCACCAATGATTTTGGCCGTCAGACGGCGCAGGGAGAATGCTTCATCCACGCGCACGCGCACGGCGCTGTAATCACGCGGCAGGAAAAGGTTCATCTCCGCTACGGCGGTGAGATCAACGCTCTGGCCCGGACAATCGCGCGTGCCGACCAGATAGAGATCTTCCTTCAGCAGCGGCTGGCTGGTGATCCCGGCAACCGGGGAGCGATCGTAAAGGACCGCCATATCGAGTTGGCCACTGAGCAATTTGTCATTCAGCACGGAGCCGCTGTTCTCATGCAGATACACCAGCACTTCCGGCAGCTCGGCGCGCACCGCCTGCAGCAGCGGCATGGTAATGGACGATGCTGCCGTCCCCGGGGCCAGGCCGATGGAGACATGCCCGCTCAGCGTCTGCCCCACGTTGTTCACCGCCAGCTGCGCCTGTTCGCACTGGCGAAGGATGGTGCGGGCGTGGGTATACAAAATTTTGCCTGCTTCGGTCGGCGTTACGCCGCGCTTGGTGCGGATCAGCAGCTGCTGATCCATTTCGCCTTCCAGAGTAGCCACCTGCTGGCTCAGCGCTGGCTGCGCAATATGCAGCACTTCCGCTGCTTGAGTCAGGCTGCCGATATCGACGATTTTTACGAAGTATTTCAGTCGTCTTAAGTTCATTTTGCCCCCTGTTCGAAATGCTGTGCCGGTACTGGCTGTAATTGTTAACAGAGTTTTTGCAATATGAATGCCAGTTTTTCGAAGAGGTCTGATTTGTCCGCTAAGCGCCTGAAAATAAGGAAACCTAATCACGGAAGGGGGTTTTATGATTGAAACAGCGGTTTATGATCTGCCCCATAAGGGGTATGTCTGCACAATAACGGTGCAATCCGTTGGCAAAAACGCCAGTTTGTTGATTTTGTCAGCAAACGAGCAAAAGGTGTTGATCCACCCTTTGACAAGCCAGGCTGACGTCGATAATATGCGCCCCGTTCACACGATTCCTCTGTAGTTCAGTCGGTAGAACGGCGGACTGTTAATCCGTATGTCACTGGTTCGAGTCCAGTCAGAGGAGCCATATTTAGAAAAGCCTGCTTAAGGAAACTTAAGCAGGCTTTTTGCTTTTGTGCATTCTGTAAGATTGTCGGGTGGCGGCTGCGCCTTACCCGACCTACAAAACTACAAAACCGCGGACCCGGCGAAAATGCCCTCACATGCCGATCTTAACCGGCATCCCCGACCGACGTTCCAGTTCAGCGCCTGCCCCTTCGTTTATCAGCTGCGTCCGCTGGGTGGCCGAAATGGGCAGCGGCACTTTCTTCGTCGATTCAAATTCCGCGCGGTTACGCGACAGCGGCTCATGGACCTCAAGCCAGCGGCTGCCGTCCGGCTCCGTGGTTGATTTAACCGGCCGATCGATAAGCTGCACGCGCGTCCCGACCGGCACAGTATCAAACAAGTATTTGATATCGTTATTACGCAAACGAATACAGCCCTGGCTTACGCGCAGCCCAATGCCGAAATTCGAATTAGTGCCATGAATGGCATACAGCCTGCCAATATAGATTGCGTATAGCCCCATCGGGTTGTCCGGCCCGGCAGGCACAAACGCGGGAAGCGTTTTGCCCTCGGCGGCATACGCGCGGCGCGTGTTCGCCGTTGGCGACCAGGTTGGCCCCACCTGCTTGCGTTCCACCGCCGTCACCCAGTTACGCGGCGTTTCGCGCCCGGCCTGACCAATGCCAATCGGAAGCACTTCAACGGTGTTTGCGCCAGGCGGATAATAGTAAAGGCGCATTTCTGCCACGTTTACGACAATCCCCTCGCGAACCGTGTCTGGCAAAATCAGCTGCTGCGGGATCACAAGCTGCGTACCCGATTTGGGTAAAAAGGGATCTACACCCGGGTTGGCCTCAAGCATATTACTCAGCCCCAGCCCGTACTTAGCGGCAAAAGCCTCGAGCGGCAGCGTATTGCCTTCAGGAACAGTAAAGGTCGTCGGCACGCCCACCAGGCGGCTGCCGTCAGGGGGCAGCGGATATGTCACCGCCAGTGCACTGTGGGTGAATGCGGCAAGGGCCAGCGTGAGCAAAGGTAGACGAAGCATAATTTCCCTATCATTGAACAGAAGATATACAGAGTAACTATAACCTACCTTCAGGAAAGTCTCACAAAGAGAAAAGCCTGCGGTTAAGCAGGCTTTTGCATTTAAAGGCTGTTACGCATCGGTTTTTCGCCATCTGCGCGTCAGCACTTTTTCCACCTCGACGATCAGGAACATGACAAAACCCACCAGCAGAGTGATGATCCAGTAGCGGAACGGCAGCGCTTCGGTGCCAAACAGCATCTGCATGAACGGTGCGTAGATGATCAGAAGCTGCAGTACCAGCAGCACGCCGCTCACCACCCAGATCCCTTTATTCGCCAGTAGCCCTTTGCTCAGAGAGAAGCCGTCGGTCACCCGGCAGTTGAGCATATAGAACCACTGCGCCGTCACCAGGGTTTGCAGCAGCACGGTGCGAATAAACTCCGGGGAGTAGCCGCGCGGCTGTAGCCAGGCCTCCAGCACAAAGGCGCTGATGGCAATCATCAGGCCGACAAACGCCACGCGCCAGATGGCGTATCCGTCCATCACGTGCAGATTCGCCTTACGCGGCGGCCTGTTCATGATGTTCTTCTCACCCGCTTCAAACGCCAGCCCAAACGACAGCGTTGCCGATGTCGCCATGTTCATCCACAGGATGAGTACCGGCGTTAAGGGGATCAGGTTACCCGCCAGCAGCGCAATGATGATCAGTAAAGCCTGAGCGATGTTGCTCGGAATAACGAACAAAATGGTCTTTTTCAGGTTGTCGTAAACCCGACGCCCTTCGTGTACCGCGCTGGCAATGGTGGCGAAGTTGTCATCCGTAAGCACCATATCGGCGGCTTCCTTGGTGACCTCGGTACCCTTGATCCCCATGGCGATGCCGACATCCGCCCGCTTGAGCGCCGGGGCATCGTTCACGCCGTCACCGGTCATTCCCACCACTTCCTGTCGGCTTTGCAGCGCCTGCACCAGGCGGAATTTATCTTCCGGGCTGGTTCGCGCAAAGATATCGTATTTTTGCGCCGCCTCGCTCAGCTGGTGGTCGTCCATCGCCTCCAGCTCGCGGCCGGTGATGGCGCTGGCGGCATTGCCAATACCCAGCATCTGTCCAATGCTCATGGCCGTTTGCGGGTGGTCGCCGGTGATCATCTTCACGCGAATGCCGGCCTGCAGGCAGTCGGCAATGGCGGTGATGGCTTCCGGACGCGGAGGATCCATCATGCCGGCAATCCCGAGCAGAATGACGCCATCCTGCAGGTCAGGATGATCCAGCTCGCGCTGCCCGTCATAGGCCGGTTTCCAGGCCGCTGCCACCATGCGCAGCCCCTCCCGCGCGTACTCTTCAATTTTGCTTTCCCAGTAGGGCTGATCGAAAGGCTGCAGCCCGGCATTCGTCTGCTGGAACTGGCAGAGGCGGAACAGAACGTCCGGCGCGCCGGTAATGAGAATCACCTCTTCGTCGCCAAGACGGTACAGCGTAGACATATATTTGTATTGCGAATCGAATGGGATCTTACTGCGCATCTCCACGTCGATCGCAGGCAGCGTAATTTTTGCCGCCAGCACCTTCAGCGCCCCTTCCGTCGGCCCGCCGGTAATTTTCCACAGCCCCTGCTCGTCTTTCATCAGCTGGCTGTCGTTACAGAGGTCAATGGTGCGCAGGTAGCGCTCCAGCACCGACCCGTGGGTGACGGTGACGGGCGTTGGGTCATCAATGGGGTGAATATTCCCCACCGGCTCGTAGCTGTCTCCTTCCACGCGGTAGGTGGTGTCTGCGGTAATCACCGCCTTGACCGTCATTTCGTTCATGGTCAGGGTGCCGGTTTTATCCGAGCAGATCACCGTCATCGCCCCCAGGGTTTCCACGGTGGGAAGCTTGCGAATGATGGCCTTCCGACGCGCCATCGCCTGCACGCCAAGCGAGAGGATGATAGAGATAATAGCCGGGAGCCCTTCCGGCACCGCGGCCACCGCAAGGCTTATCAGCGACAGCACCAGCTCAGACACCGGCATATCGCGGAAGATGAGGCTGAAGACAAACAGCGCCACCATCATCACCATAATGGTGATAAAGATCGTTTTGCCGAGCTTATCCATCTGCACCATCAGCGGCGTGCGGTGCTTTTCGATGTCCGACATCATCTGGTTAATATGGCCAAGCTCCGTGTCGCCACCGGTGGCCACCACCAGCCCTTTCCCGCCCCCGGAGCTGACCGTCGTCCCCGAATAGAGCAGGTTATAACGATCGCCCAGGGGCAATTCACCGCTCAGGGCGTCGGTATTTTTCTCAACAACGGTCGATTCCCCGGTAAGGATGGCCTCTTCGACGCGGAGGTTATGCGCTTCAATGACGCGCAGATCCGCAGGAATACGGTCCCCGGCGCGGATCACCACGACATCGCCCGGCACCAGGGCCGTGGTAGGCACCGTTTCATGGCTGCCTTGTCGCACCACCACCGCCTCGCTCGAGAGCATATTGCGAATGCTTTGCAGCGATTTCTCCGCATTGCTCTCCTGAATATGACCAATCAGGGCGTTGATGACGGCCACCCCGAGGATCACGAACATATCGATCCAGTGGCCCATGATCAGCTTGAGCAGCGCGGCGGCCAGCAGAACGTAAATCAGCACATCGTTAAAATGGGCCAAAAAGCGCAGCCAGGCTGGCTTGCCCGGTTTTTGCGGTAACGCATTTTCACCGTATTGCTGCAGCCGGGCCGATGCCTCAGCGCTGCTCAGTCCGTCCACGGTGGAATGAATATTTTCCAGGGTTTCATCAACGGTCTGTTGATAATACGGACGGTCAGGTTTTTCTGTTTTCATCGTTCCTTCCTCAGGTTCTTTTCAGAAATCACCTTGCTTTCATGCAATTAACGAATAACGAAAACAGGAACATGCGCGTAACGAACGATACTCGCCGCCTCTGAGCCTAATAAATGGGTTTGAATATTCGGGTTTCGTGAACCGACAATAATCGCCCCGGCAGCAAGCTCGTCCGCCAGTTTAATCACCTCATCACGGATGTTGCCGCTGCGCACGTGCAGATAAACATGCTCTTCCGGCAGATTGAGCTTTTTAACGAGGGCGGCGAGTTTTTCTTTCGAATTATTAATCATATATTCATCCATCTTTCGCGCATCTGAAATAAAACCCCGCGTCAGTTCGGCTGAAAATTTTGGCATGACGTGCAGCAGATGAATCTCACCCGACGCGCTTTGCGCGAGGAACTGCGCGTGCTGCAGCGCCTTGTCAGCCAGACTTGGCTCGTAGACATCCACCGGAACGAGAATATTTTTATACATATCGAGCATCCTTTTTATAACCAATTTGATTGTGAGCGGAGCAAAAAATGCCTTAAATGCAGGGGTTTGCCCTTAATGCCAGTGACGGAAAAAAGAGATCAATGATATTAAACGTAGCACAGGAAAATCAGGATTAGCGCTTCCCCACTGATTATGGCTATTTAACATTTATCTTTTCTCCAACTATGCTCATAGTCAGACACCGATTACGGCTCATGGAGGAATGTATGTATGGTTTAAGCCTGATCCGACTGGCTATGTTTATTGCGCTTGCCATTATCGCCAGCACGGCGATTGGTTTATTTACCTATATGGTCGTCACTGTTCTGGCAGAATAGCATCACCCCTGCCATCGTTATGGAATAAATAAAACGGTTATTTATTAGGGGAATACAGTGAACCGCTACCTCTCTCTTTTGCCCTTGGTTATTTTGACACTCACGGCGTGCGACCCGAAACCGGAACAAACCTCCCCGCAGCCGAGAATGGTTAAAGTGGCGGAGGTGACTGCACCCGGCAATGCCCAGCAGCGCGTTTTCCCCGCACGTATTGAATCAGGTGATGCCACAGACCTCGCGTTTAAGCGCGCCGGGCAGATTGAAGCGCTCGATATCCGCCAGGGTGTCGCCATCAGGCAGGGGCAGCAGTTGGCCAGGCTGAACGCCCGCGAGGCCCAGCAGCGGGTTAACGACAGGCAGACGGCCGCAACGCTGGCGCAACGGCAGTTCGATCGCTTCCAGACGCTGGCGGGCCGTCAGGCCATTTCAAAAGCCGAGATGGACGTTCAGCGGGCGACCCGCGATTCGGCGAATGCGGCGCTGCAAATTGCCCGTGAAGAGTTGAACCAGATGACGCTCGTCGCCCCCTTTAGCGGGACGGCGGCCAGCGTGCACGTGCGCAACCATCAGGTTGTTTCTGCCGGTCAGCCCATTGCGACCCTGACGCGCACCGACCTGCTGGACGTGGTGTTCAACATCCCTGAGAACCTGTTTAAAACCCTCGATATCCGCAACGCGCAGTATCGCCCTGTCGTGAGGATTAACGCCTTCCCGGACCGCGAGTTTACCGCCGTCTACAAGGAGCATTCGGGCAGCAGCGACAGCAACACGCTGACCTGGCAGGTGATCCTCACCATGCCGCGGCCGGATGATTTTCCCGCCGTGGGCGGCGTCAGCGGCACGGTGACCATCAACCTGACGAACCTTCCCGCCGGTGCCGGCAGCCAGGCGCTGGTAGTGCCGGTCGAGGCCGTTTTCAATCCGAATAATAGCCCGCGCAATGAGCCGCACGTCTGGGTGGTCGTGGGCGAAGGGGATGCGCTTCACCTGGAAGATCGCAAGGTCAGCGTGGGGCAAGTGAGCACCGAGGGCGTGGTGATCGCCAGCGGCCTGAAGGCAGGGGAACGCGTCGTGGCGGCGGGCGTTGGCGAGCTACACGCCAACCAGCCGGTGCGCATCTGGACGCGCGAGCGGGGACTGTAATGGACATCTCTCGCCAGTTTATCAATAATCCCATTCGCGTCTGGCTGACCATCCTGCTGCTCGGCGTCGGAGGCATTTTTGCCCTGCTGAATATTGGCAGGCTGGAAGATCCGGCCTTTACCATCAAGACCGCGGTGGTTATTACCCACTACCCCGGCGCGTCGGCGCAGCAGGTTGAGGAAGAGGTCACGCTCCCGCTGGAGAATGCGCTGCAGCAGCTGCCCTATCTGGATAACGTCAGCTCAATTTCCTCCAACGGCCTGTCGCAAATCACCGTGAATATTGCCTCACGCTATCATTCGAACGAGCTGCCGCAAATATGGGATGAGCTGCGCCGACGGGTTGGCGATGCCTCGCGTCAGTTCCCGCCCGGCGTCGTTACGCCCTTCGTGAATGACGATTTTGGCGACGTGTTCGGTTTTTTCTTCGCGATTTCCGGGGACGAATTCAGCAACCCTGAACTGGTAAGATACGCCGAGCAGCTGCGCCGCGAGCTGGTCCTGGTGCCCGGCGTGGGCAAAGTGGCTATCGGTGGCGCCATTACCCCGCAGATAAACATCGATATTTCGCTGACCAAAATGGCCGCGCGCGGCATTACGCTGAACCAGCTTTCCGCCCTGCTCAGCAGGCTGAACGTGGTTTCCAGCGCGGGAGAGATTACCTCCGGGACCGAGTCTATCCGCCTGCATCCGACGGGCGAGTTTGAGAACATCGACGAGCTGGCGGATCTAATTATCACGCCGTCCGGCACCGGGGCGGCGACGCGGCTGCGCGATATCGCCACCCTGTCGCGTGGGCTAAACGAATCGCCTGCCAGTATCTACCACGCCAACGGCAGAAAAGCCGTCACCATGGGCGTTTCGTTTATTCCCGGCGTCAACGTTATCGACGTGGGCCACGCGCTGGAGGCGAAGCTAAATCAGATGTCCGCCGAGAAACCGGCCGGGATACATATCGACCTGTTTTACGATCAGGCCGCCGAAGTGGGCCACTCCGTTAACGGTTTTATCATTAACTTCCTGATGGCGCTGGCCATCGTCATCGGCGTGCTGCTGATCTTCATGGGCGTGCGCAGCGGGATCATCATCGCATTCTCCCTCGCGCTCAACGTGCTGGGCACCCTGCTGATTATGTACCTCTGGGGCATTGAGCTGCAGCGTATCTCGCTCGGGGCGCTGATTATCGCTCTCAGCATGCTGGTGGACAACGCCATCGTGATTGTCGAAGGGGTGCTGATTGCCCGCCAGCAGGGCTCTCCGCTGTTAACAGCCGTTAACTACATTATCCGCCGCTCCGCCCTGCCGCTGCTGGGGGCGACGGTAATTGCGATCCTGGCCTTTGCGCCTATCGGGCTGTCGCAGGATTCCACCGGCGAGTACTGTAAATCGCTGTTCCAGGTGCTGCTGATTTCCCTGATGCTGAGCTGGTTTTCCGCGCTCACCATCACGCCGGTGCTGATCAAGTGGTGGTTGTTTAAAAACGACGACGAACCCGAGAAAACCGACGAGTCAGATCCCTACGACAAACGGCTCTATCGCCTCTACCAGCGCCTGCTTAATACGCTGCTGCGCCGGAAAGCGCCGACGCTAATTGTGATGGCGGCGCTGCTGGCAGCGGCCATCTGGGGCTTTGGCTCCGTACGGCAAAACTTCTTCCCCTCCTCCAACACGCCGATTTTCTTTGTCGACCTCTGGTTACCCTACGGTACCGATATTAAATGGACCGAGAAGATGACCAGCGATATCGAAAAAAACCTCAACGGCCGGCCGGGCGTTGAAACCACCGTCTCGACCATCGGCCAGGGGAGCATGCGGTTTATTCTGACCTACAGCGGGCAGCGCCAGTACAGCAACTACGCGCAAATCATGGTGAGGATGGACGACCAGCGCAACATTTCGGCCCTTGCGCGCCACGTGGATGAGTACATTGCGCGTAACTATCCGCAGGTCAATGCCAGTACTAAACGCGTCATGTTTGGCCCGTCCGGCGACAGCGCCATTGAAGTGCGTATTAAAGGACCGGATCCCGATCGTCTGCGCCTGATTGCCAGCCAGGTCGACGATATCCTGAGCCGCGACCCGGCCACCGACAGCGTCAGAAACGACTGGCAGAACCGCAGCAAAGTTATCCGCCCGCAGTATGTGACTGCACTTGGACGCGAGCTCGGGGTGGATAAACAGGATGTCGATAACGCGCTGGAGATGAATTTCTCCGGCAGCTGGGCGGGACTGTACCGGGAAGGGAGCGACCTGCTTCCCGTCGTGGTGCGCCCGCCGGAAAGCGAGCGTCTTGACGCTAACCATCTTAATAACGTGCTGGTCTGGAGCCAGACGCGCCAGCAGTACATTCCGCTCAGCAACGTGGTAAGCCGCTTCTCGCTGGAGTGGGAAGATCCGCTTATCTTGCGCCGCGACCGCTCGCGGGTGCTGACCGTGCAGTCCGATCCCGACCCGCTGAGCCAGCAAACGTCGGGCGATATTCTCGCCCGCGTGAAGCCGCACATTGACGCCCTCACCCTGCCCCACGGCTATAGCATTGAGTGGGGAGGTGATGCTGAGAGTTCCAGCGAAGCGCAGCAGGGGGTATTCAGCACGCTGCCGATAGGGTATCTGGTGATGTTCGTGATCACGGTGCTGATGTTCAGCTCGGTGAAAAACGCCGTCGCCATCTGGCTGACCGTGCCGCTGGCGCTGATCGGCGTCACGCCCGGCTTTTTGATCACCGGGATCCCGTTTGGCTTTATGGCGTTGATTGGCCTGCTGAGCCTGAGCGGAATGTTAATCCGTAACGGTATCGTGCTGGTGGAGGAGATCGAACAGCAAAAAGTGCATAAAGATCAGCATGAGGCGATTATCTACGCGGCCACCTCGCGCCTGCGCCCTATCCTGCTCACCGCGTTCACCACCGTACTGGGTCTCGCCCCCCTCCTGCTGGATGTTTTCTTCCAGAGCATGGCCGTTGTGATTATGTTTGGACTTGGGTTTGCTACAATCCTGACGCTGCTGGTACTTCCCGTGATTTATGCATGCTTCCATCGTAAGGACAATGCGGAACAACAATGAATGCGACAGGACTGAACATCATCAAGACGCTGGGCTGTATGACGGCGGTTACCTTCTTCACCATCTACAACACCTGGGATCGCTATGATTATGACTATCACTGGATCCTGGGGTTTTTAACCTTTATTTCGACCATCGCCACGCCGCTGTTTTTTGTGGTCTCAGGCTATCTCGACGGTCAGTCCCGGCACGGCACCCGCTGGCAGCTGGGCAAAATCAAAAGCCTGGTTATCGTCTTTCTGTTCTGGGTTACGATTTACTATCTGTGGGAGCCGTATCAGCGCGGGTATTTGATCCAGCCCTGGTTCGTGTTCGCCTTTATCGTCATTTATACCTTCCACCCGGCGGTGGAGTGGCTCAGCCAGCGGCGCACGCTGTTCTGCGGCGCAATTGCCACCCTGCTGCTGTTCTCATACGGGTACGATCTGCTGTCAGCGATCTATCCTGAAACCCACGTACTGTCGCTTTCGCCGCAGTATCGCCTGTGGACGTGGCTGCTGTTTTACCTGACGGGGCAGCTTTTCTGCGATCCGCAAATTGCCGAGTGGATAAGCCGCAAAAATGTGGTCAGGGCGGCGGTTGTCGCCATCCCGTTTATCTATCTCTTCACCTGGTTTTACGAGCGCCACTTCTTTTTCGCCCTGTTCAAGGCGGACAGAAACGCCTTTATCCTCACCGGCTCGCAGATCTACATCCTGATTATTGCGCTGGTGATTGCGGCAAACGGCGTCCGCTTTCGCCGCAACGCCGAGTTCAAAGAGTCCATCCTGGCGGCCATCAGCAAAACGATGACCGGCGTTTATATTGTGCACTACTCGGTTTTTCACCTGCTGACGGCGCTGATACCGGTGACCTCTCTCGGCGTAAAGCTAACGCTGATTGTGCTCACCTTCATCACTTCCGTGCTGTTCTCCCTGCTCGTGCTGTCTAACGCGGTGGCCAAAAAGGTGATAACCCTTTAAAAGCCCAGGCGCAGCCAGGCAAAGAGCACGTTGCCGTTGTTATAGGTGCCGGGAATATAGGTGAACTGGACGGTAACGCGCTTATACCCGGCAGAGAACAGCGGGAAGATAAACGGCAGCGGCACGTAGTTCGCGAAGTCGTCGCGCGCCGTGATGCCCGCAGCGGCCCCCAGCCCCAGGCGGAAGTCTTTGGCGTTATCCAGGTACCAGCCTTTTTCCCAGCCGTAGCCCATCGCCGGCTGCCATTCATTATGCGAATCTTTAAACATCATGGCGAAGAGCGCGCTCCAGTTGCCCTCTTCGTTATAGCGGGACACGCCCAGCCCGCCGCCCCACGGCATTTCGTTATAGTTGTCGGTTTTCTCTTTGTCGTACATAAAGCGGGCATGCCAGCTCAAAAAAGGCAGGTACAGATCGTAACGTTCAGGCTGTTCCCAGGTTTGCGAAATATCGTCCGTCAGGCTGTCCCACCAGCGGCTTATGCGCTGTTCGCCATAGACCTTGGGCTCCGCATGAAGCGGTGCGACGAATAAAAACAGGACAATCCAGAATGCGGAAAAGGCGCGTTGCATAGTTATTCCCTCAGCTTAAGTCACGCAGCGGTCACTATTACTGTAAACCATTCAGCACTAACCGGAGCCAAACAGACATAATTATATCGACGCAGGTAGAGATGAAATTTATTTATTAAGCGTCTTCCGGAAAGATAAAAACGTTTTCTCCGGCGTTCTGTCGCGGTAGTCTCATACGTTCCGTTTATATGACGGACGCAATGTGAGTGACCTTTTCTTATACCAATAATTAAAAATCAGTACAGACAGGACAACTATGGACTCCACCCTCATCTCCGATCGTCCCAACGAGGAGACACCTTCGCTCAGTCGTGCCCGCCGTGCAGCCCTCGGCAGCTTCGCCGGTGCCGTTGTCGACTGGTATGATTTTCTGCTCTACGGCATTACCGCCGCGCTGGTGTTTAACCGCGAGTTTTTCCCCCAGATCAGCCCGGCAATGGGCACCCTCGCCGCCTTTGCCACCTTCGGCGTCGGCTTTCTGTTCCGCCCGCTGGGCGGCGTGATTTTCGGCCACTTCGGCGATCGCCTTGGCCGCAAACGCATGCTGATGCTCACCGTCTGGATGATGGGCATCGCCACTGCGCTTATCGGCATTTTGCCCTCGTTTGCCTCTATCGGCTGGTGGGCGCCGGTGCTGCTGGTAACGCTGCGCGCAATTCAGGGCTTTGCCGTCGGCGGTGAATGGGGCGGCGCGGCGCTGCTCTCCGTTGAGAGCGCGCCGAAAAACAAGAAAGCCTTCTACAGTAGCGGCGTGCAGGTGGGTTACGGCGTCGGCCTGCTGCTCTCTACCGGGCTGGTGTCGCTAATAAGCCAGCTCACCACCGACGAGCAGTTTCTGAGCTGGGGCTGGCGTATTCCGTTTATCTTTAGCATCGTGCTGGTCATCGCCGCGCTGTGGATCCGCAACGGCATGGAAGAGTCCGCTGAATTCGAAAAACAGCAGCAGGAAAAACCGGTAGTCAAAAAGCGGCTTCCGGTGATGGAGGCCCTGGTTCAGCACCCTGGCGCTTTTCTGAAAATCATTGCCCTGCGCCTGTGCGAGCTGCTGACGATGTATATCGTCACCGCCTTTGCCCTGAACTACTCCACGCAGAATCTCGGGCTACCGCGTGAGCTGTTCCTGAACATCGGCCTGCTGGTCGGTGGGATAAGCTGCCTGACCATTCCCTGCTTCGCCTGGCTGGCCGACCGGTTTGGCCGCCGCCGCGTTTACATCACCGGCGCACTGATCGGCACGCTCAGCGCCTGGCCGTTCTTTATGGCCCTGGAGGCGCAGTCACTCTTCTGGATCGTCTTCTTTGCGATCATGCTGGCCAACATCGCCCACGACATGGTGGTGTGTGTGCAGCAGCCGATGTTCACCGAGCTGTTCGGCGCCAGCTACCGCTACAGCGGCGCGGGCGTGGGGTATCAGGTCGCCAGCGTGGTTGGCGGCGGGTTTACGCCGTTTATCGCCGCCGCGCTGGTCACCTTCTCCGGCGGAAACTGGCACAGCGTGGCGATTTATCTGCTGGCCGGTTGCCTGCTCTCTGCCGCCACGGCGCTGTTTATGAAAGAGACCGCCCACCCCTGATCTCCTCACTTTTGTTTCACAGGCGAGTGACATACTATCGGGTAGAGTCACACACCTGTGGAACAAGGAGACAGAGATGAATAATAAGGGCTCCAGCCTGACCCCGGCTCAGGCGCTGGAAAAACTGGACGCGCTGTACGAACAGTCCGTCAACGCGCTGCGCAGCGCCATCAGTGAGTACATCGAAACGGGGAAACTTCCCGACGAAGAGGCCAGAAGCCACGGCCTTTTTGTTTATCCCTCGCTCTCCGTCACCTGGGACGGCAGCGCCAGCACCACGCCGAAAACCCGCGCCTACGCGCGCTTTACCCACTCAGGCTGTTACAGCACCACCGTCACCCGCCCTGCGCTGTTCCGCCCGTACCTCGAAGAACAGCTGACCCTGCTGTATCAGGACTACGGCGCGCACATTGCCGTTGAGCCGTCGCTGCACGAGATCCCTTATCCGTACGTGATTGACGGCTCAGCGCTGACGCTTGACCGCTCCATGAGCGCAGGGCTGACGCGCCACTTCCCGACCACCGAGCTCTCGCAGATTGGCGATGAGACGGCGGACGGAATTTATCATCCGGCGGAGTTCTCTCCCCTGTCGCACTTTGATGCCCGCCGCGTGGATTTCTCGCTGGCGCGCTTGCGTCACTACACCGGCACGCCTGCGGAACACTTCCAGCCGTTTGTGCTGTTCACCAACTACACCCGCTACGTGGATGAGTTTGTCCGCTGGGGCTGCAGCCAGATTCTCGATCCGGACAGTCCGTACATCGCCCTCTCCTGCGCGGGCGGGATCTGGATCACCGCCGAAACTGAAGCGCCGGAGCAGGCTATTTCCGATCTGGCGTGGAAGAAGCACCAGATGCCCGCCTGGCACCTGGTCACCGCCGACGGCCAGGGGATCACGCTTATCAACATTGGCGTGGGCCCGTCAAACGCCAAAACCATCTGCGACCACCTGGCCGTGCTGCGCCCGGACGTCTGGCTGATGATTGGCCACTGCGGCGGACTGCGCGAAAGCCAGCTGATCGGGGACTACGTGCTGGCCCACGCCTACCTGCGCGACGACCATGTGCTCGACGCGGTACTGCCGCCGGATATCCCTATTCCAAGCATTGCCGAAGTGCAGCGCGCGCTGTACGACGCCACCAAAGAGGTGAGCGGCATGCCGGGGGAAGAGGTTAAGCAGCGCCTGCGCACCGGCACCGTGGTCACAACCGACGATCGCAACTGGGAGCTGCGCTACTCCGCCTCGGCCCTGCGCTTCAATCTGAGCCGCGCGGTGGCTATCGATATGGAGAGCGCCACCATCGCCGCGCAGGGCTATCGCTTCCGCGTCCCTTACGGCACGCTGCTGTGCGTTTCCGACAAGCCGCTGCACGGCGAAATTAAGCTTCCCGGCCAGGCCAACCGCTTCTACGAAGGGGCGATATCCGAGCATCTGCAGATCGGCATTCGCGCCATCGATCTGCTGCGGGCCGAGGGCGACAAGCTGCACTCCCGCAAGCTGCGCACCTTTAACGAGCCGCCGTTCCGCTAAAAATAAAAAGGAAAAACCATGCACACCCCATCACCGTTAACCGCCCTGCGCCAGTGGCTGGAAGCCAGCCGTCTCGACGGAACGATCGTCCCGCGCGCGGATGCCTGGCAGAGCGAGTACTGCGCGCCGTATGACGAAAAGCTGGCCTGGCTGACGGGCTTTGACGGATCGGCCGGCCTCGCGCTGGTGCTGAAGGATAAAGCCCTGCTCTTCGTTGACGGACGCTACCAGGTTCAGGCCCGCGTTCAGGTCAATATGGACGACATTGCGATCCATCACCTGCACAACGAACCGCTGGTGGAGTGGCTTGAGCAAAACGTTGAGCCGGGAACCCGCATCGGCTTTGACCCGCTGCTGATGACCAATGCGGAGTTTACGCAGCTGTCGGCGACGCCGTGCGAGCTGGTGCCGCTGCATCGGTCTCCGTTCGATACCCTATGGATTGACCGCCCTGCCGCTCCGGCCGGGCTTATTCGGGAAATGCCGGTAGAAATCAGCGGCGAAAGCAGCGCCGACAAGCGTCAGCGCGTTGCTGCAGTACTGGCAGAGAACAATGCCGATTATCTTGCCGTCACGCTGCCGGACAACATCGCCTGGCTACTGAACGTGCGCGGCGCCGACATCCCCACCAGCCCGGTTCCGCTGTCGTTTGCATTGTTGAGCCGCGATGGCTCCGTTGAGTGGTTCGTTAACGACAACAAGCTGGGCACACTGCCGGACAGGGTACGCAACGCCTTCACCCTTTCCCCGCAGGACGCATTTATTGAACGCTGCCAGCAGCTTTCACGCGGTAAGCGGGTCATGGTGGATAACGATTCCGCGCCCGTCGCGCTGCGTTTTGCCATTGAGCCGCAGGGGGAAATTATCTGGCAGACCGACCCGATTACCCTGATGAAGGCCAATAAAAACCCGGTTGAGCTGGCAGGTTACCGCGAATGTCATCATCAGGACGGCGCGGCGTGGGTGAATTTTCTCGCCTGGCTGAGCCGTGAGGTCCCCCTGCGTGCCGCCGCAGGAGAGCCGCTGACGGAGCTGGAGGTGCAGGCAAAACAGCTCGCCTTCCGCGAGCAGCAGCCCGGGTTCATTGAGCAAAGTTTTGCGACCATTTCCGCCTCGTCCAGCAACGCGGCAATGTGCCACTATCATTCGAGCGAAGCCAGCAACAAGCCTCTCGGTCATGACCATTTTTATCTTAATGACTCCGGCGGTCAGTACCACAACGGCACCACCGACGCGACGCGCACGCTGGCCTGGGGCAAGGTCGACCCGCAGCAGCGCCTGCACTACACCGCCGTGCTGAGGGGCTTCCTGTCGCTGATTACGCTGCAGTTCCCGTCCGGCAGTCAGGGGCATCAGCTGGACGCTTTTGCGCGTCGTCCGCTGTGGGAGATGGGGCTGGATTACGATCACGGCACCGGGCACGGCGTAGGACACCAGCTGCTGATCCACGAAAACCCGCATCGCATCGCCAAAAAGGTTAACCCGTGGCCGCTGGTGGCGGGAAATATCATGACGATTGAGCCGGGGTACTACCTGGGCGGCAGCCACGGCATTCGTATTGAAAACCAGGTTGAGATTGTGGAAAGCCGTCCCGGGTTCTGCGCGTTTGCCTCGCTGACGCTGGTCCCGATTGATTTAAGCCAGGTGGAACTGCACCTGCTGAGCGAACAGGAGAAACAGTGGCTGGATGCGTATCACCAGCAGGTGCGCGAGGCGCTGTTGCCGCGGGTGGACAGCGATGCACGACAGTGGCTGGAGGAGGCAACGGCGCCGATACGCGTCAACCGATAGCGCGGCTTTTGCCGGGTGGTGGCTTCGCCTTACCCGGCCTACATTGTTTGCTTGCGGGCTGATGCCCTCACCCCGGCCCTCTCCCACGGGAGAGGAAGCAAACACTAAAAACGGCAACAAGGTTGCCGTTTTGCATTTACCTGCCGCAGAAAAGCAAAAAGCCTGCTCAGTTTCCTGAGCAGGCTTCTTAAATTTGGCTCCTCTGACTGGACTCGAACCAGTGACATACGGATTAACAGTCCGCCGTTCTACCGACTGAACTACAGAGGAATCGTGTGAACGGGGCGCATATTATCGACGCTCCCCGAGGATGTCAAAGGCAGAATGCAGTTTTTCGATCGTTTGCCGATTTATTCTCCACTTCGCGCATTTGTCAGGCATTCTGTCGATTCCCCGGCGACGGGCTCTGGCTTTTTCCGCGGATATTTCCACAGCCAGCGTCCGCTGACCATGCGCCAGTAGAACAGCGCGCCGCGCACCGCCCAGTCGAGGAACATCCCCAACCAGACGCCCACGACGCCCATTCCCAGCATGATCCCCAGCGTATAGCCCGCTACGACGCGACAGCCCCACATGCCGAGCATTGACACCCACATGGCAAACCGGGCGTCACGGGCGCCTTTAAGCCCCGCAGGCAGCACCCAGGACGCGGCCCAAATCGGCATGAACGCGGCGTTAAGCCAGATGAGGATCTTCACCACCTCTTTTACGTCGTCTTCATGGGTATAGAAGGCGGCCATCAGCCCGGCAAACGGCGCCGTGCCCCAGGCAATCGCCGTCAGGCCAATAGTTGATAGCCAGAAGACATGCCGCAGCTGGCGCTCCGCCTGGGCTATCTGCCCTTTCCCGAGCCGTTTACCGGTGATGATTGTCGATGCCGATCCAAGGGCGTTGCCCGGCAGGTTGATGAGTGACGCGATTGAAAACGCGATAAAGTTACCGGCAATAACGTCAGTTCCCATTCCGGCCACAAACATTTGCGTCAGCAGCTTACCGCCGTTGAACAGCACCGATTCAATGCTGGCCGGGATCCCTATTCCCATGACTTCCCAGATGATGGCGAAATTAAAGGGGCGGAAATAGCTTTTTAGCGTCAGACGCAGAGAAGGCGTGATGCCGGTCATCAGCACCCCAATAATCGCCGCGGCACCGATGTAGCGAGAGATAGTCAGCCCAAGCCCTGCCCCGACGAATCCCAGTCCGTCCCAGGAAAACGCACCGTAAATCAGGACGCTGCTGATGATAATGTTCAGGATGTTCATCCCGCCGTTAATTAGCAGCGGAATTTTGGTATTACCTGCCCCGCGCAGCGCGCCGCTACCAATCAGCGCGATAGCCGCCGCCGGATAGCTAAGCACCGTCATCTCCAGATAGGTCAGCGCCAGGTCTTTAACCTCGGGCGTCGCTTCACCCGCGACAATATCAATAATTTCTTTGCCGTAGTAATGGATGACCGCAGCAAGTATTATCGAAAACACGGTCATGATCATCAGCGACTGGCGTGCCGCCTCGCGGGCGCGTTTGGGATCGAGCTTGCCGAGGCTGAAGGCCACCACCACCGTTGTACCCAGATCGATGGCGGCAAAGAAGGACATCACCACCATGTTAAAGCTGTCCGCAAGCCCGACGCCGGCCATCGCCTCTTTACCGAGCCAGCTCACCAGGAAGGTACTCAATACCCCCATCAGCAGGACGCAGGTGTTCTCCAGAAAAATAGGCACAGCGAGGGGGGTGATTTCACGCCAGAACAGAACACGATAGCTTTTGCGTTTTGCATACCAGGGCGTGCGCATGATCGCCTGGCGTAAGGGGGCGGTGACGTTCAAAATGGACCTTAGCGAGAAAGTTGAAACTCCATTTCAAATGATGGGGTAGAAATGCTCATCCTGCAAAGTATTTTCCATAAAAATATGTTTGGATTTACAACAAACTGACGACAGAATCAGCAATCAATCGCTTTTCCCTAAGATCAGGTTTGACAAAACTTTTTTCGCCGTTAATATGAGCCTCCACACCGATTCCTCTGTAGTTCAGTCGGTAGAACGGCGGACTGTTAATCCGTATGTCACTGGTTCGAGTCCAGTCAGAGGAGCCACATTTAAGAAGCCTGCTTTTAAAGCAGGCTTTTTGCTTTTCTGCATTCTGTAAGTTTGTCGTGTGGCGGCTGCGCCTTACCCGACCTGCAAAACCGTCGAACCCTGCACTCCCGGAAATAAAAAAGGCCCTCTGTCACCAGAGGGCCTTTTTTGCAATCAGCTGCGATTACTCGCCTTTTGCTTCAGCGTTTTTGATTTCGCCCATCACTTTCAGCTTTTTGGAGATCTCACGACGCTCTTTGGAGATCTCAGCGTTTTTGATGATGTAGTCATCAACGCGGTCTTCGTAATCGCTTTTCATGCTGGCAATGATGCCCTGAATAGCTTCAACGCTCATGCCTGGCTTAATGTAGTCGCTCAGGTTATCCAGCAGCAGAACGCGTTTCTGGTTGTCACGGATCTTCTTCTCCACGTCCTGGATTTCACGCTGCAGTTTGTTTTTGCGGCGGAACAGGCGGACGAACTCCAGAACATCCTGGAACGAAGGCTTGGTAGTTTCCATTTTTACACCCCTGATAATGTGAGATTCGGATTCGTTAAAGCAACCGTTGTAACAGTAACCTTACTGACAGCGGTCGCGAATGACAATGAGTATATCGTTTGACGCTATCATAACCCCAATTGCTGCTGAATCGAAGCAGCAGCCGTCACATAAGGAGATGGCTGCTTTTTATTTGCGCAGTGCGCGGCAAATAAGGTGCGACAACAGCTCCAGCTGTCGCGCCAGCTCCATGCTCAGCCAGACGTAACCGTGGATCGGCGTTTCCGCCACGTTATCGCCCTGCCGCTCGTTCATCAGCTGTTTCAGCTCGGCGACAATCTCCGTCAGACGCTCGCTGTTCGCCAGTATCGGCTGCGGGTTCCCCTCATACAGCGCGTGGGCGATGGTCAGCAGCGTTTGCTGCGTCATCTGCTGCGTCTCTTTCAGCGTGTGCGCGTTAAGCATCAGCAGATGGCTGGGGCGCGACGCCCAGTGGGCGTTAATCTGCAGCTCAAGCATGCAAACAAGATTTCGGCTCACCGTCTGAATGGCTTCAAAAATCGATTTCTGAATATGGGTCTCTTTGCTGGCCGGCGTAATCAGGCCGCGCATTTTGACCACGTCATTGAGGATTTTCTGCAGATGCTTTTCCAGCCGCGGGCGCTCAACCAGGTTAGGAGAAAACCCGGCCTGGTAGACCCGGTTAAACGCGGTAACGTAGTTCGCCATCTGAATGCGCCAGTGCAGGAACGCGCGCTGCGGCCAGATACCGGTGAAGAGCATTGCCAGCAATGAGCCAAGAATGACATCACCGCTTCGCCACAGCGCGGTCGTCATGTCGCCCGCCGGGGCGCCGACCACCACCGCGAGCGTGATGCCAATCAGCAGCGCCTGATAGGGCTTTTTCCCCAGCGCCAGCCAGCCGCAGAGGAACATCGCCGCAGCGCACCACAGCAGCATCACCGGGAAGGAGATCAGCTCCAGCTTCAGGGCAATCAGCCCTAACGCAGAACCCAAAACGGTGCCGCCGATACGCTCGAACGCGCGCGGCACAACGTTACCCCAGAATGAAATCGGCCCCATGATGACCACCAGCGTGATCAGCGGCCACGTCCCTTCCGGGATATCCAGCAGGCGCACCAGGATAAACGTCAGTACAAAGGCCAGCGCAATGCGGCACCCGTGCACCACGCGGTAATGTTTATACAGCCGAATTTCAAACGGCGTTAATGATTTGTCGGGACGCACACCCGCTCTCCAGCTACACGGCAAACCACAATTGTACTGTGTTTTCAGCCGGGTGGATCGTTCCCGGCTGAAAAACCTACCATTAACAGGGTTAACCCGCTTTGTGCTCTACCGCGACATACATTTCAATATCCCAGTAGCCCTCCGCGTTGCCATCGTTGAGATAGCGCTCGAAGCAGGGTTTGGGGGCCATCTGGTATTTGTTGTCCTGCAGGAGGGAGTTGAAGAACTGGTACCACGGCGTGGCAAAGTCATGGTTTTCGACGCGCGCTGTCGCTACGGCATAATCACCGGCGGCAATTTCGGTCATCATCACCCCTTCGCTATTGTCGGGGATGACAAAATCATCAGGAACGGTGACTGCCGTATCGCAGCGCAATTTCTCCGCCGGGACTTCATCCGGGTTATCGTAGTAGACCGCCACCCATTCCAGCGGCTGAATGTGACGTCCATCAACCCACATGACCAGCTGTTCAAAACCCTGCTTAACCGTTTTTTCCCACGGCCCCACGAGGTGAAAGCCAGCGATTTTACGTTTCTGTTGCTGCTTGATGCTGTAGTCCATGCTGCCTCCGTTTATTACTGTGTATTTATACACTATAAAGTGGATTGCATATTATCAGCAAACGAGGAGTGTTTATTATGTGAGCAGACTCGCAGCCCCGCCAGTCTGCCCCAACAGGTTAGAGTGTATGGTGCAGGTAATCACCGAGTCGGGAGAAAAGGCCGCCCTTATCAACGCTTTCAAGGGTAACCAGCGGCCAGTGGGCCACCACCTTGTCGCGGTCATACAGCTGAATTTCGCCTACCCGCTGGTGGGCAGCAATCGGCGCTTCCAGCTCTTTTTTATCCAGCACGTATTTGGCCTTAATGTTCGGCACTTCTGCTTTCGGTAAGGCCAGCCAGAAGTCCTGATCCGTCCCTAATTCGATCTGCTCTTTATCGCCGTACCAGATACGCTCGGTTCCAACTTTTTTACCGTTGTGAAGGATCTGCACCGTATCGAAGTTTTGCTGTCCCCAGTGCAGCAGCTTGCGCGCCTGGTCTTCACGTCCTTTCGGGCTATCTGCCCCCATCACTACCGCAATCAGCCGACGCTGACCGTCCACCGCGGATGCAATCAGGTTAAAGCCCGCCCCGGAGGTGTGCCCCGTTTTCAGCCCGTCCACGTTCATGGTTTTATCCCACAGCAGGCCGTTACGGTTTTGCTGGGTGATCCCGTTCCACGTCAGGCTTTTCTCACTGTACATATGGTAGAACTCAGGCTCACCGTGAATGATGGCACGGGAAAGCACGGCCAGATCGTAGGCGGAGCTGTGTTGTCCCGGCGCATCCAGCCCGTGTACCGTTTCGAAGTGGGTATCGCGCAGGTTCAATTTTTGCACGTAGTCATTCATCATATTCACGAACTGCGGCTGACCGCCCGCAACGTGATCGGCCAGCGCTACGCAGGCGTCGTTGCCGGAGTCAACAATCAGGCCGCGGCTCAGGTCCCGCACAGAGACGCGATCGCCCTCTTTCAAAAACATCAGAGAAGAACCGTCAAAAACAGGGTTACCCTTTGCCCACGCGTCGCGGCCTACGGTAACGATGTCATCGGGCGTAATGCGGTGGCTGTCGATGGCGCGGTCAACCACGTAGCCCGTCATCAGCTTGGTGAGGCTCGCCGGATTGCGCTGTTGATGTTCGTTGCCCGCCGTTAAGATCTGACCCGTGGTGTAATCCATTAGCACCCAGGAGCCCGCCTGGATGGCCGGTGGCTGCGGGGAAAAATCCAACGGGTCAGCAGCCAGCGCGGATGAAATACTCGAAGCGAGTAAAGAAACAGCAATAAACAGACGGCGTTTCAACGGTATATCCTCAGGTCATTAAAAATCGTTGACCTTTTTACGGGAGTTCTGATGTCGTTACCTGCCTTAATTGCAAAAAAATGTGACAGAGCGCCGGTTTTTCTCTGAAAGCATCTCGCAAATTTCACCCCTCACGACGCTTTTTATTCGGCCTGCTCCTCACGATCGTTTACCATAGAGACGTCATTTTTTAACAGGATGGTATTACTGGTGTCTGATTCTGCCGCGCGCCCCACATTTTTGTTCCACGATTACGAAACCTTTGGCACCCACCCGGCGCTGGACCGACCGGCGCAGTTCGCCGCCATCCGTACCGATGACGAGTTCAACATCATTGGCGAACCGGAGGTGTTTTACTGCAAACCCGCCGATGACTACCTGCCGCAGCCCGGCGCGGTGATGGTAACGGGCATTACGCCTCAGGAAGCGCGGGACAAAGGTGTTAACGAGGCAGAATTCGCCCGCCGCATCCACGATCTCTTCACCGTTCCCAATACCTGCGTGGTGGGTTACAACAACATCCGTTTTGACGACGAAGTAACGCGTAATATCTTTTACCGCAACTTCTACGATCCCTATGCCTGGAGCTGGCAGAACCGCAACTCGCGCTGGGATTTACTCGACATCATGCGCGCCTGCTATGCCCTGCGCCCTGAGGGCATTAACTGGCCGGAAAATGAGGAAGGGCTGACGAGCTTCAGGCTGGAACACCTGACGCGCGCAAACGGCATCGAACACAGCAACGCCCACGACGCCATGGCGGACGTCTACGCCACCATCGCCATGGCGAAGCTGGTCAAAACGGCGCAGCCGCGCCTGTTTGAGTACCTGCTGAGCCATCGCAGCAAGCAGAAGCTGACGACCCTGATCGACGTGCCGCAGATGAAACCGCTGGTGCACATCTCCGGCATGTTCGGCGCATGGCGCGGCAATACCAGCTGGGTCGCCCCGCTCGCCTGGCATCCCGATAACCGTAACGCGGTAATTATGGTCGATCTCGCCGGTGATATCTCGCCGCTGCTGGAGCTCGACAGCGATACGCTGCGCGAGCGGCTCTATACGCCAAAAAATGAACTTGGCGATCTGCCCGCCGTGCCGGTCAAACTGGTGCATATCAACAAATGCCCGGTGCTGGCGCAGGCCAACACGCTGCGTCCCGAAGATGCCGACAGGCTGGGCATTAACCGACAGCACTGTCTGGATAATCTGAAGGTGCTGCGCGACAACCCGCAGGTGCGCGAGAAAGTGGTGGCTATCTTTGCGGAAGCCGAGCCGTTTGTGCCGTCTGAAAATGTCGACGCGCAGCTCTATAACGGCTTTTTCAGCGATGCCGACCGCGCGGCCATGAACATCGTTCTGCAAACCGAGCCGCGTAACCTGCCGGCGCTGGATATCACTTTTGTGGATAAACGCATCGACAAACTGATATTTAACTATCGTGCGCGAAACTATCCCGGCACGCTGGATGAAGCAGAGCAGGAGCGCTGGCTGCAGCATCGTCGTAACGTGTTTACGCCAGAGTTCCTTAGCAGCTATGCCCAGGAGCTGGAAATGCTCTACGGCCAGTATGAAGGGAATGCAGAGAAACAGGCGCTGTTGAAATCTCTGTTCCAGTACGCGCAAGAAATTGTCTGAGTGATGGGTACAAAAAAGCCGGAGGCGATGTCTCCGGCTTTTTTTTTGCCCGCTGGCGCAGACCTACGTGTTTTGTAGGTCGGGTAAGGCGTAGCCGTCACCCGACTTGATGTTACGCGACGTCTTCGTACTGAGGAACCGGATTGCGGAAGCTTTTGGTTACGCAAGCCAGGTAAATCAGACCGATAGCACCCCAGATCAGACCCAGAACCATAGAGCTCTCTTCCAGGTTAATCCACAGCGCGCCCACCGTCAGAGCACCGCACACTGGTAGCACCAGATAGTTGAAGTGGTCTTTCAGCGTCTTGTTGCGCTTCTCGCGGATCCAGAACTGAGAGATCACGGAGAGGTTAACGAAGGTAAACGCCACCAGCGCACCGAAGTTAATCAGCGCGGTCGCCGTCACCAGGTCGAATTTAATCGCCAGCAGCGCAATGGCGCCTACCAGCAGCACGTTCCACGCCGGGGTACGCCATTTCGGATGAACGTAGCCGAAGAAACGGGTCGGGAAGACGCCGTCGCGGCCCATCACGTACATCAGGCGAGAAACACCCGCGTGCGCCGCCATACCGGAAGCCAGAACGGTCACGCTGGAGAAGATCAGCACGCCCCACTGGAAGGTTTTACCCGCAACGTACAGCATGATTTCAGGCTGAGACGCGTCCGGATCTTTAAAGCGAGAGATGTCCGGGAAGTACAGCTGCAGGAAGTAGGAGGCGCCGATAAAGATCAGGCCGCCAATCAGCGCAGTCAGGAAAATCGCTTTCGGGATCACGCGCTCGGCGTCTTTGGTCTCTTCAGACAGAGAAGAGATGCCGTCGAAGCCCAGGAACGAGAAGCACAGGATAGTCGCACCGGTGATCATCGGCACAACGTGCGCGCCTTCGGACCAGAACGGACGGGTGCTGGTCAGCGTACCTGCGCCTTCACCGTGCATCACACCGTAAATGATCAGACCAACGATAACGGAAACAATACCCATCTGCAGGATAACAATCAGGGTATTGAAGTTAGCAACCGTCTTGATGCTGCGCAGGTTAGAGATGGTCATAAAGGCCACCAGCGCCACGACAAAGATCCATGACGGAATAGAAGGCACCAGCGCTTCGAAGTAAATTTTAGCCAGCAGAATGTTGATCATCGGCATGAACAGGTAGTCCAGCAGAGATGACCAGCCCACCATAAAGCCAACCGCAGGGCTAATGGATTTCTGAGCATAGGTGTAGGCAGAGCCTGCAGACGGGAAACGGCGAACCAGTTTACCGTAGCTCAGCGCTGTAAAGAGGATGGCGACCAGCGCAAAGGCGTACGCCGTTGCAACGTGACCGTCAGTAAGGCCTGATACGATACCGAATGTATCGAACAGCGTCATCGGTTGCATATAGGCCAGGCCCATCATGACAACCGGAATCAACGTAAGCGTTTTACGTAATTCCACGCGAGAGGTTTTTGGAGTTGCGTTATGCGACATGGTTAATCTCCTTTACGGTGATAACCGCCACGTAAGCGAAATATTGCCCCATTTTCAGTCTTCCTCAGCGACAACAACTGTCGGATTTTAGTAAATATCTATCCGGTACGAAGCCCGGCCTCTTGGATTTTTAGTTTCGTTTCGTACATGCAAAAAAAAATAACCGACGCCTTTTATATCGTCGATTATTCATTTGTTTGCAGCGGCGGCATTTTGCCCTATTCCTGATACAAAAGGCAATAGATTGAGAAAGCCATCAATAAATTAATTTCACTAACCGGTTGATTTACCGGTATCCGCCTGAGTGTAAACAGCGGCGATAGCACTATTTGCTAAAATTTCATCCCGCCACCAGGCGCTGGCAAGCCCGGCGGTTTGTTCGTTCCAGCCAACCCATACCGGTTCATTACTGTTTTGAGACAGTACCTGCTTCTCAACCAGCGCGCCGCTTTCAATAAAACGCTGGGCTAAATAGCGGGGAAGATAACCGCATCCCAGCCCGCTGATTTGCAGCTCCAGCTTGGTTTTAAAATCAAAAACGGTTATCGCTTCCTGTTCATCGAGCAGCTGCGAAGAGACGGCGCATTCCGGACGGGAGCTGTCTCCGACGACAATGGCGCGGTGCCCTTTGATCACCCGTCGATTTAAAGGCTCCGGCTCGTTCGCCAGCGGATGATGCGGCGCGACGGCAAAAACCTGTTCCAGCACGCCCAGGCGCGCGAAACCGTAATCACTGAGCTGGGGCGGCTCATGCAGCGCCCCGACAATAATGTCCGCCCTGCCCTGCGTCAGGGCATCCCACGACCCACCCAGCACGCCGTTGATAAAAATCAGCCGCGTCACGCTGTGGCGCTGATAAAACGACTCAATAAGGGGGGCCAACAGCGAAAAGGGAAAGGTATCATCCACCCCAATAACCAGCTCGTTTTCCCAGCCCTGATGGAGTTTGACGGCCTGCTTCTCAAGTTCGCGAACGGTGTGAAGCACCTCACGCCCTTTTTCCAGCAGCATCTGCCCGGTGCGGGTGAAGCGCGCGCGGTGGCCGGAACGATCGAGAAGCTGGATGTTGAGATCGCTCTCCAGCTTGTGCACGGTATAGCTGAGCGCAGAAGGCGTTTTGTAGAGCTTCGCGGAGGCAGCGGCGAAGCTCCCCTCTTTTTCCAGCGCGTCCAGGATAATCAGAACATCCAGCAGCGGTTTCATCTTCGCCCCCTCGCAGTGCGCGATCGTGTCCGCTGATGGCGTTATTCCATGGGCATGACCAGCGGGTCGGGATACTGATACTCAAATCCCAGTTCATGGCAAATGCGATTGCCATCAATGATTTTGCCTTTGCCTGCCCCCTGAGCATCAGCGAATACCGGCGGAGCCAGGCCGAGCTGGCGCGCCATCAACGGATAGAAGACATTTCGCGACGGATGGGAAGGCGCACATATATTATAGATGTGCCCTCCCTTCGGAGCCTGCAGCAGCAGCTCAATTGCGCCAATAACATCATCCAGATGGACAAGGTTGACGCCATGCTGGCCATCCGGGGCAGATTTCCCGGCAAAAAAACGTCCGGGGTGACGCCCCGGCCCAACCAGCCCGGCCAGACGCACGATATCCACCTGAGTGCCCGGCAGGTTGTGCAGCCAGTCCTCCAGGTCTTTCAGCACCCGCCCGCTGGCGGTGACCGGAAGACGTTCGCTGTTTTCCTTTACCGTCCCGTCCACGTTGCCGTAGACCGAGGTCGAACTGGTGAAAATAATCCGCGGGATATGGTGTGCCAGCGCGCTGTCGACAATCTCCTGCATGGCCTGCAGGTAAAACGTCTCGCCCGGTCCGCTGCGGCGCGCGGGCAACGTAATCACCAGGGCATCAACGTCCATTAACGCATCGAGGTCGTCGGCATCGCACACCAGCTCGGGTTCGAGGCGCAGCTCAACGCCCTCAATCCCGCACATGCGCGCCGCTTCCACTCCGTCCACCGTGGTTTTGCTCCCGGTCACCTGCCAGCCTTTCGCGGCTAATGACATCGCCAGCGGCATTCCTAACCATCCTAAACCGACAATCGCGACCTTTTTCATGCACATTCTCCTGACTCTCACTCGTCTGTATTAAGGCTACGCCAGCCCGGCAGAACACACAATTCATAGCATGTATATGAAATGAATTAATGATCACAAAAAGCCCTTGCAATCTGTTGTGTAAGTGGTTTAGGTTAAAAGACATCAGATGCATAAGCATTCAACGAGAATTTATATGACACGCGTTCCATTTAAAAACCACCATCATCACCATCATCCTGACTAGTCTTTCAGGCGATGTGTGCTGGAAGACGTTTGGATCTTCCAGTGGTGCGAGAACGCAAGAGAAAGCCCCCGGAAGATCATCTTCCGGGGGCTTTTTTTTGGACTGCATTCAGACAGATTAAAACAGGTTAACGAGGAACACAGAATGTTAGATAACTCACGTTTACGCATAGCTATTCAAAAATCAGGCCGTTTGAGTGACGATTCACGCGAACTGCTCGCCCGCTGCGGGATTAAAATCAACCTGCACACCCAGCGCCTGATCGCCCTGGCTGAAAATATGCCTATCGATATTCTGCGCGTACGTGATGACGATATCCCGGGCCTGGTGATGGACGGCGTCGTTGACCTTGGCATCATCGGCGAAAACGTACTGGAAGAAGAGCTGCTGACCCGTCGTGCTCAGGGCGAAGACCCACGCTACTTTACCCTGCGTCGTCTGGACTTCGGCGGCTGCCGCCTGTCGCTGGCCACCCCTGCAGACGAAGCCTGGGACGGCCCGGCAGCGCTGAACGGCAAGCGCATCGCCACCTCCTACCCTCACCTGTTGAAACGTTACCTCGATCAAAAAGGCGTGCAGTTTAAATCCTGCCTGCTGAACGGCTCTGTTGAAGTGGCCCCGCGCGCGGGTCTGGCTGACGCTATCTGTGACCTCGTCTCCACCGGCGCGACGCTGGAAGCGAACGGCCTGCGCGAAGTGGAAGTGATTTATCGCTCCAAAGCGTGCCTGATCCAGCGCGATGGCGACATGGACGAGGCTAAACAGCAGCTCATCGACAGACTGCTGACCCGTATTCAGGGCGTTATTCAGGCGCGCGAATCCAAATACATCATGATGCACGCCCCTACCGAGCGTCTGGATGAAGTCATTGCCCTGCTGCCCGGCGCCGAGCGCCCGACCATTCTGCCGCTGGCAGGCGATCAGCAGCGCGTGGCGATGCACATGGTGAGCAGCGAAACCCTGTTCTGGGAAACCATGGAAAAACTGAAAGCGCTGGGCGCAAGCTCCATTCTGGTGCTGCCAATTGAGAAGATGATGGAGTAACTCCCCTTATGCTGCCCGGTGGCGCTTCGCTTACCGGGCCTACATAACCCGTAGGCCGGATAAACAACGTGCCATCCGGCATAAAAGGAAGACGATTATGAGCTTTAACACCATCATCGACTGGAATAGCCGTACTGAAGAGCAGCAGCGCGAACTGCTGATGCGCCCGGCGATTTCCGCCTCGGAGAGCATCACCCGTACCGTGGCTGAGATCCTCAATAACGTCAAAGCCCGCGGTGACGACGCGCTGCGCGAGTACAGCGCAACGTTTGATAAAACCGAGGTTGGCGCGTTAAGAGTCACCGAAGAGGAAATCGCGGCGGCAGAAAGCCGTCTCGGTGATGAGATCAAGCTGGCGATGGCCGTCGCGGTCAAAAACATTGATACCTTCCACACCGCGCAGACGTTGCAAACCGTCGATGTGGAAACGCTGCCCGGCGTGCGCTGCCAGCAGTTAACGCGCCCCGTGGCTTCCGTCGGCCTCTATATCCCGGGCGGTTCTGCCCCGCTCTTCTCCACCGTTCTGATGCTGGCGACCCCGGCGCGCATCGCCGGCTGCCGGAAAGTGGTCCTGTGCTCCCCGCCGCCGATTGCCGATGAAATTCTGTATGCGGCAAAACTCTGCGGCGTGCAGGAGGTGTTCAACGTGGGCGGCGCGCAGGCGATTTCCGCCCTGGCCTTTGGCACCGAATCTATCCCCAAGGTCGACAAAATTTTCGGCCCGGGCAATGCGTACGTGACCGAAGCCAAACGTCAGGTTAGCCAGCGCCTGGACGGCGCGGCCATCGATATGCCTGCCGGGCCGTCAGAAGTGCTGGTGATCGCGGACAGCGGCGCAACGCCGGACTTCGTGGCCTCCGACCTGCTATCTCAGGCCGAACACGGGCCGGACTCACAGGTGATTTTGCTGACGCCGGACGCGGAGATGGCGAAGCGCGTAGGCGAAGCGGTTGAGCGCCAGCTTGCCGACCTGCCGCGTGCCGAAACCGCACGCCAGGCGCTGTCCGCCAGCCGCCTGATTGTGGCGCGCGACCTGGAGCAGTGTATCGCTATCTCCAACCAGTACGGGCCGGAGCACCTGATTATTCAGACCCGCAGCGCGCGCGACCTGGTGGACAGCATCACCAGCGCAGGCTCGGTGTTTCTGGGCGACTGGTCCCCGGAGTCCGCAGGCGATTACGCGTCGGGCACTAACCACGTTCTGCCTACCTATGGCTATACCTCTACCTGTTCAAGCCTCGGGCTGGCCGACTTCCAGAAGCGCATGACCGTGCAGGAACTCTCCCGCGAAGGGTTTGCTTCACTGGCGTCCACCATTGAAACCCTGGCCGCTGCGGAACGTCTGACCGCCCACAAAAACGCCGTTACGCTGCGCGTTGCAGCCCTGAAGGAGCAAGCATGAGCATTGAAGAACTGGCCCGTGAAAATGTCCGTCGCCTGACGCCCTATCAGTCCGCGCGCCGTCTTGGCGGCAACGGTGACGTCTGGCTGAATGCCAACGAGTTTCCGACGGCGGTGCAGTTTGAGCTGTCGCAGCAGACGCTTAACCGCTATCCGGAGTGCCAGCCGAAAGCAGTTATCGAAAATTACGCCCGGTACGCGGGCGTGAAGCCAGAGCAGGTTCTGGTCAGTCGTGGCGCGGATGAAGGTATTGAACTGCTGATCCGCGCCTTCTGCGAGCCGGGTAAAGACGCGGTGATGTACTGCCAGCCCACCTACGGCATGTACAGCGTTAGCGCGGAAACCTTCGGCGTGGCATGTCGTAACGTGCAGGCGCTGGACGACTGGCAGCTGGATCTGCAGGGCATCGCCGATAATCTCGACGGCGTAAAGGTGGTGTTTGTCTGCAGCCCGAACAACCCAACCGGACAGATTATCAACCCGCAGGATATTCGTACGCTGCTGGAGCTGACGCGCGGCAAGGCGCTGGTCGTCGCTGATGAAGCCTACATTGAGTTCTGCCCGCAGGCGACGCTTACAGGCTGGCTTGAGGAGTACCCGCACCTTGTCGTGCTGCGCACGCTGTCAAAAGCCTTCGCTCTTGCAGGCCTGCGCTGCGGCTTTACGCTGGCGAATAAAGAGGTGATAGACCTGCTGCTGAAAGTGATCGCCCCGTATCCACTCTCAACCCCGGTCGCAGACATTGCCGCTCAGGCACTTGCCCCTCTGGGCATCAATGCGATGCGCGAGCGCGTGGCGCAGATCCTCGAAGAGCGTCAGTATCTGGTCACCGCCCTGAAGGATATCGCCTGCGTGGAGCAGGTATTTGACTCTGAAACCAACTACATCCTGGTGCGTTTCACCGCATCAAGCGCTGTATTTAAATCTTTATGGGATCAGGGCATTATCTTACGTGACCAAAACAAACAACCATCCTTAAGCGGCTGCCTGCGGATCACCGTTGGCACCCGTGCAGAGAGCCAGCGCGTCATTGACGCCCTGAAAGCGGAGAAAGTATGAGCCAGAAGTACCTCTTTATCGATCGTGACGGCACCATCATTTCGGAGCCACCCTCCGATTATCAGGTCGATCGTTTCGACAAGCTGGCTTTTGAACCCGACGTGATCCCGGTGCTGCTCAAGCTGCAGAACGCGGGCTTTAAGCTGGTAATGATCACCAACCAGGACGGTCTGGGGACCAACAGCTTCCCGCAGGCAGACTTTGACGGCCCGCATAACCTGATGATGCAGATCCTCACCTCGCAGGGCGTGGCGTTTGATGAGGTGCTGATTTGCCCGCACCTGCCGGCCGACGAGTGCGACTGCCGTAAACCTAAGGTGAAGCTGGTCGAACGCTATCTGGCGGAAGAAGCGCTGGATAAAGCCAACAGCTACGTCATTGGCGACCGCGCCACCGACATCACCCTCGCCGAAAACATGGGCATCGCAGGCCTGCGCTACAGCAGCAGCGACCTCAGCTGGGCGAAGATTGGCGAGCAGCTGACCAGACGCGACCGTTATTCGCACGTCGAGCGCAACACCAAAGAGACGCAGATTGACGTGAAGGTCTGGCTGGACCGCGAAGGCAGCAGCAAGATCCACACCGGCGTGGGCTTCTTCGACCACATGCTTGACCAAATCTCCACCCACGGCGGGTTCCGTATGGAAATCGCGGTGAAGGGCGACCTTTATATTGACGATCACCACACCGTGGAAGATACCGGCCTGGCGCTGGGTGAAGCGCTGAAGCTGGCGCTCGGCGACAAGCGCGGCATCAACCGCTTTGGCTTTGTGCTGCCGATGGACGAATGCCTGGCGCGCTGCGCGCTGGACATCTCCGGCCGTCCGCACCTGGAATATAAAGCCGACTTCACCTACCAGCGCGTAGGGGATCTCAGCACCGAAATGGTGGAGCACTTCTTCCGTTCGCTTTCCTACACCATGGGACTGACGCTGCACCTGAAAACCAAAGGTAAAAACGACCACCACCGCGTGGAAAGCCTGTTCAAAGCCTTTGGCCGCACCCTGCGCCAGGCGATCCGCGTTGAAGGCGACGCGCTGCCCTCGTCGAAAGGAGTGCTGTAATGAACGTGGTGATTCTGGATACCGGATGCGCCAACCTGAACTCCGTGAAATCGGCGATTGCCCGCCACGGCTACGAGCCGTTGGTCAGCCGTGACCCGGACGTGGTGCTGCGCGCAGACAAACTCTTTTTACCGGGCGTGGGAACCGCGCAGGCCGCGATGGATCAGATTCGCGAACGCGAGCTGGTCGATCTGATCAAAGCCTGTACCCAGCCGGTGCTGGGGATTTGCTTAGGCATGCAGATCCTCGGCCGCCGCAGCGAAGAGAGCAACGGCGTTGACCTGCTGGGCATTATTGACGAAGACGTACCGAAAATGATCGACCACGGCCTGCCCCTTCCGCACATGGGCTGGAACCGCGTCTATCCGAAGGCGGGCAACAGGCTATTTCAGGGCATCGAGGACGGCGCGTACTTTTACTTCGTGCACAGCTACGCCATGCCGGTAAATGCCGACACGATTGCCCAGTGCAACTACGGTGAGGCGTTTACCGCGGCGGTACAGAAAGATAACTTTTACGGCGTGCAGTTTCACCCGGAACGCTCTGGCGCTGCAGGCGCGCAGCTGCTGAAAAACTTCCTGGAGATGTGATGATTATTCCCGCATTAGATTTAATTGACGGCACGGTTGTTCGTCTCCATCAGGGGGATTACGGACAGCAGCGCGACTACGGTAACGACCCGCTGCCGCGCCTGCAGGACTACGCGGCGCAGGGCGCTGAGGTGCTGCACCTGGTCGACCTGACCGGCGCGAAAGATCCGGCAAAACGGCAGATACCGCTGCTCAAAAAGCTGGTCGCGGGCGTAGATGTGCCCGTGCAGGTTGGCGGCGGCGTGCGTACGGAAGAGGACGTTGCGGCCCTGCTGGACGCGGGCGTGGCGCGGGTGGTGGTCGGCTCTACCGCCGTGAAAGATCCCGACATGGTCAAAGGCTGGTTCCGCCGCTTTGGCGCAGATGCCCTGGTGCTGGCGCTGGACGTGCGCATCGACGAGCAGGGTAACAAGCAGGTTGCCGTCAGCGGCTGGCAGGAAAACTCCGGCGTGACGCTGGAAGCGCTGGTCGATATTTATCTCCCCGTTGGCCTGAAGCACGTGCTGTGCACAGACATCTCACGCGACGGGACGCTGGCTGGCTCTAACGTTTCGCTGTATGAAGAGGTCTGCGCGCGTTACCCGCAGGTGGCCTTCCAGTCATCAGGCGGCATAGGCGATCTGGACGACGTTGCCGCGCTGCGCGGTACGGGCGTTCAGGGTGTGATTGTAGGGCGGGCCCTGCTGGAAGGAAAATTTACTGTGACGGAGGCGATTCAATGCTGGCAAAACGGATAATCCCTTGCCTGGACGTGCGTGACGGCCAGGTGGTGAAAGGCGTGCAGTTCCGCAACCATGAGATCATTGGCGACATCGTCCCGCTGGCAAAACGCTATGCCGAGGAAGGCGCCGATGAGCTGGTATTTTATGACATCACCGCCTCCAGCGATGGACGCGTGGTCGACAAAAGCTGGGTCGCACGCGTGGCAGAAGTGATCGATATTCCGTTCTGCGTGGCGGGTGGGATTAAATCCGCGGACGACGCGGCCAAAATTCTCTCCTTCGGTGCCGACAAAATTTCCATTAACTCCCCTGCTCTTGCAGAACCCGAGCTGATTACACGGCTGGCTGACCGTTTCGGCGTGCAGTGTATTGTGGTGGGCATCGACACCTGGTTCGACGAGGCAACGGGCAAGTACCACGTCAACCAGTACACCGGCGACGAAAGCCGCACCCGCGTGACCCAGTGGGAGACGCTGGACTGGGTGCAGGAAGTGCAGAAGCGCGGTGCGGGTGAAATTGTGTTGAACATGATGAACCAGGACGGCGTGCGTAACGGCTACGACCTGGAGCAGCTGAAGAAAGTGCGCGCGGTGTGTAACGTGCCGCTGATTGCCTCCGGCGGTGCGGGCACCATGGAACACTTCCTGGAAGCCTTCCGCGAGGCGAACGTGGACGGCGCGCTGGCCGCCTCCGTGTTCCATAAACAGATTATCAATATTGGTGAGTTAAAAACGTACCTGGCAGGCCAGGGCGTGGAGATAAGGGTATGTTAACAGAGCAACAACAGGCACAGCTGGACTGGGAAAAAACTGACGGATTACTGCCGGTAGTTGTACAGCATGCCGTTTCCGGCGAAGTGCTGATGCTGGGGTATATGAACCAGGACGCGCTGGCGAAAACGCTCGACAGCGGCAAGGTCACCTTTTTCTCGCGCACCAAACAGCGCCTGTGGACCAAAGGCGAAAGCTCGGGTCATTTCCTGAACGTGGTCAGCATTACGCCGGACTGCGATAACGATACTCTGCTGGTGCTGGCCAACCCGATTGGGCCGACGTGCCATAAGGGCACCAGCAGCTGCTTTGGTGAGGCCAGCCACCAGTGGCTGTTCCTTTACCAGCTTGAGCAACTTCTGGCTGAACGTAAAACGGCTGACCCAGAAAGTTCGTATACCGCTAAGCTGTACGCCAGCGGAACCAAGCGCATTGCGCAGAAGGTGGGTGAAGAAGGCGTTGAGACGGCGCTGGCCGCAACGGTACATGACCGGGACGAGCTGACTAACGAGGCGTCTGACCTGATGTATCACCTGCTGGTGCTGCTGCAGGATCAGGAGCTGGATTTGACGGCGGTGATTGAGAATTTACGTAAGCGCCATAAATAAAAAAAGACCGGGGAAACCCGGTCTTTTTTTGTCTGCGAATCAGGCTTTTGGCTTGTAGTTTCGCAGCGCGTTGCGGCCCAGTACCACGCCGGAGCCGATGATCCCGCCCAGCAGTACGGCAAGAATCAGGGTAATGGCTTTTTTCGGACTATCGCGACGGATAGGTAAATTCGGTTTCATCACGTAGCGGTAAACGTGAATGGTTTCCGGGTTCACGTTCAGGTTCTGGATGTCCAGCAGGTTTTGTTTCGTCTGGTAGTAAGCGCCAGAGAAAACCAGGGGACGAGACGCTTCGTTATCAATCATTGATTTCAGCGCTTCGCTGCCCAGCAGGAACATGGTTTCCTGCGTGACATCCTGGGTTTGCTGAATCTGAGGCGTGGTAATTTTCGCCGCCTCAGCGTTTTTAAGCGCCTCGGTGATCTGTTTGATGCGCAGATCTTTTTGCTCCTGAGAGACCTTCTCCTGGTTTTCCAGGGAGTCGTTCAGGGTAGTGATCTGCTGTTTGATGTTGTCTTTGAGATCGAGGGTCAGTTCTTTTGCGGTTTGCTCGTCAACCTGCTGGATATACTGAGCAAGCTGCTTTTGTGCGGCTTCAGCGGAGTCACCCTGGTAAGTTACGGTCAATGGCAATGCCTGGCCTTTAACGGTAGCATCAATGGTTAGCTTTTCTGAAATCTCCTGGTTCTCCAGCGCCTGTGATAAAGCAGAAAAAGAGGAGTTGAAACGACCGATGGCACGAGTCTGTATGTCCAACATTGAAGGCGCAGCACCACCGTAGAGGATATTAAGTGCATTAGCGTAAGTCGCGATTTGCGCCGCATCAGGCTGCGCGATAATGGCCGATGAGGTCCATTTCTCTTTTGCAACGGTAATATATACGACAGCAAGTGCTATAAAAACAGCAACAAACGCGCCAATTACCCACTTCCCACGCCACAGCTGCAGCACTAAATCAAGTAAATCAATTTGCTCCGGGTCATTGCTTCGAGTGACCAGGCTATTGTTGTTCTGCGTCATACAATCCCTAACAGAAATAAAGGGCAAAAAAAATGATGTTTGCATAGTGTATCTGTTGCTGCAGATTTTTCTATAGGAATCCGATGAGTTATATCGTAAAGATGGGTTATGTAACTTCTACCCGCCGCGCTATCATAGACCACATTGTGATGCGTAATGCATAAATGTGAATTGTGTATGAGGGTAGATATGAAATTTCTGGTTACGGGTGCAGCAGGCTTTATTGGCGCACATGTCAGCAAGCGTTTACTGGATGCAGGATACTCTGTTGTCGGCATCGATAATCTGAACGACTACTATGACGTTAGCCTGAAACAAGCGCGCCTCGACCTCCTGTCATCCAGCAATTTCACCTTCCATAAGCTGGACCTGGCCGATCGCGAAGGCATGGCGGGGCTGTTTGCTAAAGAACAGTTTGATCGTGTCATTCATCTTGCCGCACAGGCAGGCGTCCGTTACTCGCTGGATAATCCGCATGTCTATGCGGAAGCTAACCTTATCGGTCATCTCAATGTGCTGGAAGGCTGCCGTCATAACAAGGTTCAGCACCTGCTGTATGCTTCCTCTAGCTCGGTGTACGGTCTTAACCGCAAGATGCCGTTCTCTACTGACGACTCCGTAGACCATCCGGTATCACTGTATGCTGCGACCAAAAAAGCCAATGAGCTGATGTCGCACACGTACTCACATCTCTACAATCTGCCTACAACCGGCCTGCGCTTCTTTACGGTATACGGTCCGTGGGGACGCCCGGACATGGCGCTGTTCAAGTTCACCAAGGCCATGATTGAAGGCAAGAGCATAGACGTCTACAACTACGGCAAGATGAAGCGTGACTTCACCTATATCGATGATATCGCTGAGGCAATCATTCGCCTTCAGGATGTTATTCCTCAGGCCGATGCGGACTGGACCGTTGAGACAGGCTCACCTGCCACCAGCTCCGCGCCGTATCGCGTTTACAACATCGGTAACAGTTCCCCTGTAGAACTGATGGATTACATTACCGCTCTGGAAGAGGCGCTCGGGAAAGAGGCAGAGAAAAACATGATGCCTATCCAGCCGGGCGATGTGCTGGAAACCAGCGCAGATACCCAAGCGCTTTATGACGTCATCGGATTCAAACCTCAGACCTCAGTCAAAGACGGGGTGAAGAACTTTGTGGACTGGTACCGCAATTTCTATAAGGTTTAATACAAAAAAAACCCGGCGCATGTGCCGGGTTTTTTATGTGCAGTAGACGGGAGATTAGTCGCTACCAAACAGATCGCGGGTATAAACTTTAGCCTCAACGTCCGCCAGCTCTTCGGCCATACGGTTCGAGATAATCACATCCGCCTCTTTCTTGAAGGCATCCAGATCGCGAACGACGCGAGAGTGGAAGAACTCGTCTTCCTGCATTGCCGGTTCATAGATAATGACCTGCACGCCTTTCGCCTTAATACGCTTCATGATCCCCTGAATGGAAGAAGCACGGAAGTTATCCGACCCGCTCTTCATGATCAGACGATAGACACCAACCACCTTCGGCTGACGCGCCAGAATGGAATCAGAGATGAAGTCTTTACGCGTGCGGTTAGCATCCACAATCGCCGAAATCAGGTTATTTGGCACAGCCTGATAGTTTGCCAGCAGCTGCTTGGTATCTTTTGGCAGGCAGTAACCGCCGTAGCCAAACGACGGGTTGTTGTAATGGTTGCCGATACGCGGGTCGAGGCACACGCCTTCGATGATCTGGCGGGTGTTCAGGCCCAGACTCTCTGCATAGCTGTCCAGCTCGTTGAAGTAAGCCACGCGCATTGCCAGATAGGTATTGGCGAAGAGCTTGATGGCCTCGGCTTCGGTGGAGTCAGTAAACAGCACCGGGATATCTTTCTTGATTGCGCCTTCCTGAAGAAGCGCGGCAAAACGTTCAGCACGTTCAGAACGCTCACCAATAACGATACGGGACGGGTGCAGGTTATCGTATAACGCCCTACCCTCGCGCAGGAACTCCGGCGAGAAGAAGACATTATCAATACCCAACTCTTCTTTGATGGATTGGGTGAAACCGACCGGAATGGTCGACTTGATGATCATTACCGCATTCGGGTTGATTGCAACAACGTCTTTGATCACCGCTTCAACGGTTGAGGTGTTGAAATAGTTGGTTTTTGGATCGTAATCAGTAGGGGTAGCGATGATAACGAAATCTGCATCACGATAGGCATCTTCTTTATCAGTCGTCGCGCGGAAGTTCAGGGGCTTGTTAGACAGATACTCTTCGATCTCTTTATCAGCGATTGGAGATTGCTTTTGGTTAAGCATATCTACTTTGGACTGAACGATATCCAGTGCAACCACTTCATGGTTTTGCGCAATCAGGATACCGTTTGACAGGCCTACGTAGCCTGTTCCGGAGATTGTTATTTTCATATTCTTGACTTCTTCATTATGAGTTTCTGATGTCCTTAAAAGGTCACCACAATGATTACTGGTGGTTTTTTATCGCTAATGCCAATTCGCTGTCAAGGTTCCGCCCTGTCTTGTAAGTGGCTCCTCCCAGAAGTAGTTATCTCCTAAACGCCATTTTGAGCGCCTTCTCACCAGCATCAATGCTGCTTTCAACGATTAAGGATGCCCAAAAATGCTCAGTGACGGCAGCATTCAAATCAGACTAATCCCTTGGTCAGATTCAATAGATATTGCCCATAACCCGTTTTCTTTAGTGGCTCAGCCAATAGCCGAAGTTGCTCCACATTGATGAAGCCTCTGCGGAATGCAATCTCTTCAGGGCAAGACACCTTGAGACCCTGACGCTCTTCGATGGTGGCAATAAAATTACTCGCCTCAATCATGCTTTGATGCGTCCCAGTATCCAGCCACGCGTAACCGCGTCTCATCATCGCCACAGACAACCGCCCCTGCTGCATATAGAGGCGGTTAATGTCGGTGATTTCCAACTCGCCCCGATCTGATGGACGTAAACTTTTGGCCATTTCTATGACATCGTTATCGTAGAAATAGAGACCCGTTATCGCGTAGTTACTTTTAGGTTGTTGAGGTTTCTCTTCAAGGCCAATCGCAGTACCGTCTTTGTCAAACTCAACAACGCCATACCGCTCCGGGTCGCTGACATGATAAGCGAACACGGTGGCACCCTCTTCCTGACTAGCCGCACCTTCAAGCAGTTTCGGTAGATCATGGCCATAAAAAATGTTGTCTCCTAGCACTAGCGCACAATTATCCTTACCGATAAACGCTTCGCCAAGAATAAAAGCCTGCGCCAGACCGTCCGGGCTTGGTTGTACTATGTACTGTAGGTTCAGCCCCCACTGACTTCCATCGCCAAGAAGTTGTTCAAAACGCGGTGTATCTTGTGGCGTACTGATAATCAGAATATCTCTGATGCCCGCGAGCATCAGCGTGGAAAGCGGATAGTAGATCATCGGCTTATCATAAATAGGCAGCAGCTGCTTACTCACCGCCATCGTCACTGGGTAAAGACGGGTACCCGATCCGCCAGCCAGGATGATGCCTTTACGCTTCGTCATAACTTACGCTCCCCATAATTCTGTTCAATCCAGGACTGATAGGCGCCGCTTTTAACATTAGAGACCCATTCAGAGTTGTTCAAATACCACTCAACCGTTTTGCGAATTCCACTTTCGAACGTTTCTTCTGGCTTCCAGCCTAACTCTGTTCCGATTTTATGAGCATCTATCGCGTAACGGCGATCGTGGCCTGGACGGTCAGCCACATAGGTTATCTGTTCCCGGTAGGAATTTTCCTTAGGGACAATTTCATCAAGCAGATCGCAAATCGCATGTACAACGTCGATATTCTTCTTCTCGTTATGCCCACCAATATTGTACGTTTCGCCGGGCTGACCAGTGGTCAGGACGGTATAGAGGGCTCGCGCGTGATCTTCGACATACAACCAGTCACGGATTTGGTCTCCCTTGCCGTAAATGGGTAATGCTTTGTTTTCTAACGCATTCAGTATGACAAGCGGGATAAGTTTTTCCGGAAAATGGAAAGGTCCATAGTTGTTCGAACAGTTTGTCACTATCCCTGGCAGGCCGTAAGTGCGAATCCACGCGCGAACCAAGTGATCGCTGGACGCTTTTGAGGCTGAATAAGGGCTGCTGGGCGCGTATGACGTTTTCTCAGTAAAAAGCGGCAACGGATTTATATCATGATGTTCATCAGGATGAGGTAAATCACCATATACTTCATCAGTTGAAATGTGGTGAAAACGAAAAGCTGATTTTGCCGAGTCTTCCAACGAAGACCAGTAAGCGCGACTGATTTCTAACAGGACATAGGTGCCAACAATATTGGTTTCAATAAATGCAGCGGGCCCGGTAATGGAACGATCGACATGGCTCTCCGCAGCCAAATGCATGATGGCATCAGGTTGATGCGTAGCAAAAATTCGCTCCATTGCCTCTTTGTCGCATATATCAGCGTGCTCAAAGACATAGCGATCGTTATCGCTTACCTCACGTAAGGATTCCAGATTACCGGCATAGGTCAATTTATCAACGTTAACAACGCTATCCCGAGTATTGCTGATGATATGTCGGATAACAGCAGAACCGATAAAACCGGCACCGCCAGTAACAAGAATTTTCACGCAATCTATTCCGTTTATAAAGTAAGTGGATTGGGTGTGATAAAAAAGCCCGGTATCTCTACCGGGCTTGATAATAAGGCAAAACTAAATCAATTTAATCCAGCCATTCGGTGTGGAACACACCTTCTTTATCAGTACGTTTGTAGGTATGCGCACCGAAGTAGTCACGCTGTGCCTGAATCAGGTTTGCAGGCAGAACGGCAGCACGGTAGCTGTCGTAGTACGCCACTGCAGCAGAGAAGGTAGGAACCGGAATACCGTTCTGAACAGCGTAGGCCACTACGTCACGCAGCGCCTGCTGGTACTCGTCCGCAATTTTCTTGAAGTACGGCGCCAGCAGCAGGTTAGCGATGCCAGCATTTTCAGCGTAGGCATCGGTGATTTTCTGCAGGAACTGGGCGCGAATGATGCAGCCAGCACGGAAGATCTTTGCGATTTCGCCGTAGTTCAGATCCCAGTTATTTTCGTCTGAAGCGGCACGCAGCTGTGAGAAGCCCTGTGCATAGGAGACGATTTTACCCAGGTACAGAGCACGACGGACTTTCTCAACGAATTCAGCTTTATCACCAGCTGGTTTGGCCTGAGGACCGGACAGCACTTTCGAAGCGGCAACGCGCTGCTCTTTCAGAGAGGAGATATAACGTGCGAATACGGATTCAGTGATCAGAGACAGCGGCTCGCCCAGATCCAGAGAGCTCTGGCTGGTCCATTTACCGGTGCCCTTGTTCGCCGCTTCATCAAGAATCACATCAACCAGGTATTTACCTTCTTCATCTTTCTTGGTGAAGATATCTTTGGTGATGTCGATCAGGTAGCTGTTCAGCTCGCCTTTGTTCCACTCGGTGAAAGTCTCAGCAAGCTCTTCGTTGGAGAGGTTCAAGCCGCCTTTCAGCAGGGAGTACGCTTCAGCAATCAGCTGCATGTCGCCGTACTCGATACCGTTGTGAACCATCTTCACGTAGTGGCCCGCTCCGTCCGCACCGATATAGGTCACGCACGGCTCGCCGTCTTCAGCAACGGCTGCAATTTTAGTCAGGATTGGCGCGACCAGCTCATACGCTTCTTTCTGACCGCCAGGCATAATAGATGGGCCTTTCAACGCACCTTCTTCACCACCGGATACGCCGGTACCGATGAAGTTAAAGCCTTCAGCAGATAGTTCACGGTTACGACGAATGGTATCGTGATAGAAGGTGTTACCACCATCAATGATGATGTCGCCTTTATCGAGGTAAGGCTTCAGGGAATCGATAGCTGCATCGGTACCTGCACCTGCTTTCACCATTAACAGGATACGACGAGGCGTTTCCAGGGACTCAACAAACTCTTGAACCGTATAGAAAGGAACCAGTTTCTTGCCTGGGTTCTCGGCAATCACTTCTTCGGTTTTTTCACGGGAACGGTTGAAAACGGAGACGGTATAACCGCGGCTTTCGATGTTGAGCGCCAGGTTGCGCCCCATCACTGCCATACCGACAACGCCGATCTGTTGCTTGGACATTACATACTCCTGTCAGGTGTGGTCGCCACGACTTATGCGCGGCTTGAATGTACGATTGATGTTAACTCAAGTTATGCGCCGCTGTGTAGTGCAAGATGCCCTTAAACGCTCGGAACGTTTACTAATGCATCGGCCTATTTGTTTGTCCTTGGATGCGCGTTCTGAAAGAACTCGTCTACCATGGCCAAAAGTCAATGTAGGCAAATGATTCGACCCAGTATCATTTCAACATATGCTTCTGCTTGTTTCTCTTCTGCCGCCTCTACGTAGCAACGGAGTTCCGGTGCATTCCCTGACGGACGAAGATGAAAAATATCGCCATTGTCAAGAGTAAAGCGCACACCATCCGTCTGATCTATATAAGTACATTTTCGCTCCGACAACCCGAGCTGAATTAAAAACTCATCTGGAGATGCAAGTGCGGAAGCAATGATTTGTTGACTCTTTTCAGATGCGAAATTTTTAACACGGTCAGACCATGTATAACGTTGAGGTAGTTTGTTGACGAGATCTGAAATACTCGCCTTACCAGATGCTATTAGTAACATTAAAGCTGGCAAAACAGCGTCGCGGGTTGGTAATTTTGATAACGTTGTGCCGTTGATGATTAAATCGCTAGCCAGCAGATACCCTCCATTCGCTTCAAAGCCCGCAACGCTCTTATGAGAGACTAAAAGATTGTCAAAAGCAGCTATTACATAAGGGGAACCAATTTTAGTTCTTGCTACGACTTTGAAACGCTGGGTTAATTCGATAGCAGTATTACAACTTACCGGAATGGCTAAGGCATCAATATTCAATTCGATTGATGTAAGTAGACCAAGTAGATCACCACGTAACCAGTTACCGTTTTCATCGGCTACTAGCGGGCGATCTCCATCACCATCAGTTGAAAAAATAGCGTCCAGTTGGTATTTATGTGACCATTCCTGTGCCAAAATTCGATCTTCAGTACTTACAGCCTCAGTATCAATCGGAACAAATTCATCACTACGACCAAGTGAAATGACCTCAGCGCCTAACATTTCAAATAAAGGTGCATATAAATCTCGCCCTGCACTTGAATGCTCGTAGATACCAATTTTTTTACCACTTAGAACTTCTTTAGAAAATAAGTTAGCATAACGCCTAATGTAAGCATTGGCCCCTTCGGGATTAATAACCAGATCAGGAAGAATGCCACATTGATTAAAAAGACACTCATTACTTACAATAGCTAACTCATCCTTTTTCGTAATTTCACCATCAGGGCGATAGAATTTTAACCCATTACGATCAAAAGGAATATGGCTCCCTGTCACCATGATGCAGGGCACATTTTTTTGCATGGAATAATAGGCTAAAGCAGGTGTTGGGATTACTCCATGATAATCGACATTGAATCCCTGCTGTAGAATGGCTGCTGCGCATGCTTGTGCAATCTCATAGCTACTAGGGCGATTATCTATTGCAAGCGCAATAGTTTTGAATTCAAATTCTTTTGTTAAAACATTGAGAAAAGAATGTGTGAATGCCGCGCAGACGTCGTGAGTAAAATCAATAACCAGACCACGGGCACCACTTGTTCCAAATGCGATATTACTCTCAGTAATTACTTTACTTGCTGTAAGCATAGTCTTATTTCTTAATGAATTGAGGAAGCTTTGAAAGATTTTTATAGGCAAGAGCTAATGGCCAAATGATGCCATTACTTTTCATAACGCGGATATCTTCGAGAGATTTACTTACCATCGAAGAAAATGAACGATTGCTAATCCCGCCGACACGCATTTTTATTAAAACCTTCGGCAGATAGGCAACAGAAATTTTATTTTTTAATATATATCGCAAAAGAGAATCGTAGTCCGCGGATATATTGTAGTCTAATGAAAAATTGCCTAACTCAAGATAACGTGAACGCTTCATATAAAACGAAGGATGCGGGGGCATCCATCCCAACTGCATTTTGAATCGGTTAAATGCTCCACTCTTCCAAAGACGCACACGTTTACTTGTATCTATTTGAGAAACATATTCCAAATCACCATATACTGCATCACAACCCGTGCGGACAAAAGTATCAGCGATATCCGCAACTGCATCGTTGTAAGCAAGTAAATCATCAGAATGGAGAAAACCAATAACATCTCCAGTTGCAGCGAGAATCCCTTTATTTAAAGCATCATAAATACCTTTATCAGGTTCAGATATTAATTTTGATACTCTTTTGCAATTATTTCCCACAACAAGAAGTGTATTATCTTTAGAGGAGCCATCGACAATGATATATTCAATATCATTGTAAGTTTGATTCTCAAGTGAAAAAAGTGTATCTTGAATTGTCTTTTCACTATTATATGTTGCTGTAATAATTGAAATTCTCATCAATAACCAACCCCTGAAGATGAAACTCTAATCACATCATCTTCTTCGAGATAAACACCTGATCTTACCTCAATAATCTCAAGTGGAATCTTACCTGGATTTTCAATAGCATGAGACATACCAACAGGAATAAATGTAGATTCATTTTCGGACACTAAATAGGTCTCATCCTCCAAATGTACCTTCGCTGTTCCGGATACTACAACCCAGTGCTCAGTGCGATGATAATGAATTTGCTTAGCCGTAACTTGCCCTGGTAATACAATCACATGTTTGACCTGAAACCTTTGACCTTCAGCAATAGTATCATGACTACCCCAAGGTCGGAAAATTTCACGATGCTGCAAATATTCTGACCTATTTTTATCTTTGAGTTGTGCAACAATGTTTTTAACTTTCTGTACATGATCTTTATGGGCGACCAGAACAGCATCTTTAGTTTCTACAACAACCAGATCCTTAACACCAACAGCACCTACCAAGCGATGTTGTGAATAAATATAGCTATCTGTGGAATCTTCCATAAGAACATCGCCTCGAGTTGCATTACCTTGCTCGTCTTTCTGACTGATCTCCCAAAGTGCTGACCAAGAGCCAACATCACTCCACTGTGCATCAAGTGGCACAACGACAGCTTTTGACGTTTTTTCCATCACCGCATAATCAATGGAATCTTCGGGGCAATTTTCGAAGATATTTTTGTTCAAACGAATGAAATCCAAGTCATGCGTTGACTGCAATAATGACTCTTCACATGCGGAAAGAATATCGGGACGATACTTTCTCAGTTCATCTATAAAAGCAGATGCTTTGAACATAAACATTCCACTGTTCCATAGGTACCCTCCATCTTGTAAATACTGTTCGGCTACAAGCAATTCTGGCTTTTCCACAAATGCGGCAACCTTAAATCCATTACCAACTAATTCTTCACCTGTTTGGATATAACCGTAACCGGTTTCAGGTGTAGAAGGTACGATGCCAAAAGTTACCAGCAGACCTTCTGCAGCAAAAACACTTGCATCCATTATCGCTTGGGTGAATTGTTCTTCATCCTGAATTTCGTGATCTGCTGCCAATACTAGGAGTATCGGATCGTCACCCGACATCCTAGCTTTCAAGGCGGCTAGTGCAACAGCAGGCGCTGTATTACGACCAACGGGTTCAAGCAAAATACCACTGTGCTTCAAGCCTTCCTTACGCATCTGTTCTGCAACGATAAAACGATGGGCTTCATTGCAAATGACAAGCGCTGGGCTATGCTCTAATGGCTCCAAGCGCCGCAATGTCTCTTGAAGCATAGTCAACCGACTGTTTAAAGAAAGAAACTGTTTGGGATAAAGTGTACGGGAAAGAGGCCACAGTCTAGTTCCAGAACCACCTGCCATAACGACGGGGAGTAACATATTCATTACCTTGAATAGAAGTAGTTTTTGGTAAATTGATGTACAGCATAACTGTTTAAGAGGGAATCAATGCAAAACCACTTATAGGCGCTATGCTGAATTTGAGGCAAATCCAGTAATTCTGGATCAAGTGTAAGCTTATAAGCATGCACAACATAATGAGTTGAAAATTCAACACCTGAAAAATTGTCATCATAAAAATGTTCATACACACCGCAAAACTCAGCGGCAGCTAAGGTTAACTGAACCCCTAATTCCTCTAATGATATACGCCTAAATGCCTCTTCGAAAGATTCATCCTTGAAAATTCGACCGCCAGGCACAAACCAACAGCTTTGTGCTGGTCGGTTTTGGCGTTGTCCCAACAACGCCCTCCCTGCAGAGTCTAACACGATGAGATCTATCGAGATTAGTGGCGTATTCGCAACAATAGTTTTAAACAACGACGGTTCTAATCTCGTAATCATTATTAACCTCGGTATGATTCAATATTGGCAAGATACCATTTATACGTCAATGTTAATCCATCATATAAGTTATAACGATATTCCCAGCCTAAACTCTTAAGCCGAGTAACATCCATCAATTTACGAGGTGTACCATCAGGTTTTGAAGTGTCAAATACAATTTGTCCTTCATAGCCTACAACCGATGCCATGGTTTCTGCCATTTCACGAATTGTACAATCAATGCCGGTTCCTACGTTTATATGGGAAAGCATAGATTGTGTATTTTGATTATATTTAGACTGCTCCAATTCCATTACATGCACAGATGCGGCAGCCATATCATCCACATAGAGGAATTCACGCATAGGTGTACCAGTTCCCCAGACAACCACTTCCGATTCACCCGTTACTTTTGCTTCATGGAAGCGACGCATCAAAGCGGGGATCACATGTGAATTTTTCGGATGGAAATTATCATTAATTCCGTAAAGATTAGTTGGCATGACGCTACGATAGTTACGGCTATATTGGCGATTATATGATTCACATAATTTGATACCTGCTATTTTTGCAATAGCATAGGGTTCATTTGTTGCTTCGAGAATACCCGTTAGCAAAGCTGATTCTTCCATCGGCTGTGTAGCGTGCTTAGGATAAATACAACTCGACCCTAGAAATAACAAATCTTGTACATTTGCCAAATGAGCAGAATGAATTACGTTACATTCAATCAACAAGTTTTGATAAATGAACTCAGCAGGGTAGGTATTATTAGCATAGATACCACCAACCTTTGCAGCAGCTAGATATACCTGATCGATTTTTTCAGTCTGAAAAAACTCATGCACTGCCTGTTGAGATGTAAGATCCAGTTCAGAGTGCGTACGAACTACAAGTTCGACGTCTTCTCGTACCGCCAGGATGCGACAAATGGCAGAACCGACCATCCCGCGATGACCAGCGACATAAATGCGTTTCTTGGTCATGAATTATCGCTCCAGTGAGACAGATACATTATATCCATGACTTTTAAGAAGAGCATGTTGCTTCGCTTTTTGCAGGTCGTTGGCAACCATCTCAGCACACATTTCCTCTACGGTGATCTCGGGAACCCAACCCAACACTGCTTTTGCTTTTGCTGGATCGCCTAAAAGAGTTTCAACCTCCGCTGGACGGAAGTAGCGTGGATCGACGCGGACAATGATATCTCCAACATCAACACCAATTGCACAATCTGAGGTTTTATTAACTACAGTACCAATCTCCTCAACACCCTGACCAGTAAATTCAATGTCAATACCGGCTTCTTTTGCAGCCATACGCACGAATTCTCGCACTGATATTTGCTTTCCTGTAGCAATAACAAAATCCTCTGCCTTATCTTGCTGAAGCATCATCCATTGCATGCGGACGTAATCTTTTGCATGCCCCCAATCGCGTAAGGAGTCCATATTCCCTAAGTAAAGGCATTTCTCAATTCCTTGAGAGATATTAGCGATAGCACGTGTAATCTTACGAGTAACAAAAGTCTCACCGCGGCGTGGGGATTCATGGTTGAAAAGAATTCCATTACAAGCATACATACCATAGGATTCACGATAGTTTACGGTAATCCAGTAGGCATATAATTTTGCAACTGCATATGGCGAACGTGGATAAAATGGCGTTGTTTCCTTCTGTGGAATTTCTTGAACGAGACCATAGAGTTCAGAAGTCGAAGCCTGATAAAAACGCGTTTTCTTTTCGAGACCACAAATACGAATGGCTTCGAGCAAACGTAGGGTACCCATCGCATCAACATCTGCTGTATATTCTGGAGATTCAAAGGAGACAGCTACATGGGACTGTGCCCCAAGATTATAAACTTCATCAGGTTGAATTTCTTTAATTAAACGAACTAAATTTGATGTATCCGTCAAATCACCATAATGGAGGAAGAAATTCGGATTTTCATTATGGCGATCCTGATAAATATGATCAACTCGCTCGGTATTAAATGATGACGCACGGCGCTTGATTCCATGAACTTCATAATTTTTTTCGAGTAAAAACTCAGCTAAGTAAGATCCATCTTGTCCAGTAACACCAGTAATTAATGCTTTTTTCATTACAACCTCATCTATTTACAGTAATTCCGTACAACTTTGTTGTTATCAGAAATATTTTTTAGGTGTTGAACACCTTGCGACTCATCAAATCTCATTCGTATAATTTTAGCTGGATTGCCAGCAACAATTGCAAAGGGAGGAATATCTTTAACAACTATACTACCCATTCCTATTATCGCACCATCACCAATAGTGACGCCAGCTTTAATACAAGAATGAGCTCCTATCCAAACATCGTTACCAATCTTTGTTGAATGTATTTGTTGTCTACCTGAAAAATACATTGGTTGCCCAATTTTTTCAAATTGATGATCCCCTCCAGCGATAATTACATATGGTCCAAACATAACATAATTCCCACAAGTTACCTTAGGACCGATAAAACATCCTTTATTAATGAAAGAATAACGGCCCAGAACAAAGTCTCGTGATATAAAAAGAGGCTTTAAAATGCGTGAAGTGGTGTCAATTCCTTTAATGTTATAGCGTAACTTAAACACTCGTGTGTAAGTTTTCCTAATAAACTCATAAAGAAAAACATTACTTTTCAGATTCCTTAACATTTTTATAAACCTGCTCTAATATTAGACGTGTTTGATTTTCTGGGTTATAATATTTGAGGATTGGTTCTCTACATTTATCTCTGATACTTCCTCGACCTTCTTTAATAATTTTTTCACGCCAGAAGTTGATGGTATCAGCAAGGGAATGAGCATTATCAACTTTAAAAAAACCACCGTTGACAGTATTTCTGATTGATTCAAACTCAGGCATTTGATGATTAAAATCATCATTTGTTATGACTGGAGTACCATATATTAAAGAATGCATTGCTGTTAAGCCAACATTTCCTGGTGAAACGCATATATCGCTTTCATAAATCATTGAAGATATTTTTTCTTCATCATGTATAGCGCCTACAAAAGTGACGCACGAATCCAAGTTTAACTTTTTAACCAATGATTTTAATGCATTTTCTTCTGGTCCCGCCCCTACAATCAATAATCTATATTCATTAACATTTAACATACTAAGAGCTTCAATAAGAAGATCTATTTTTTTAATTTTTGTTAATCGTCCAATAAATATCAGAGTGGTTTTGTGTCTGATATATTCATTATGCGGTTGAATTGAATGATTCCGAGAATTAAGTTTCGAGTAGAATTCATTCTGATGATAAACATCTAAACTATTATATATGACATTTATAATTGGTTTTGCTTGAGACTTAAGCATTAGGTCTTTAGCATGATGTCCATATGTCATATATATATGAGGTAAATTATTAAATCTATTTCTGATAAATTTCTTTAATCCTTTTTCACTTCCATAAACTCCATGCCCCCAAAAAATAATTTTTTTCCCGAGAGCTCTAAAAAGAAAAGTAGCAACCCATGTACTGATAAAATTAAATTGCCCCAAAAAAACTATAACATCCGGGGAACTTTTCATCAAAGCTCTGATTAGCCCTTTTTGCCACAAAAACTTGCTAATCCAAATGTTTTTAATTACATCAAATTTATTTTCATGTTCTTCGAAATGATACAGTTCGAGATTAGGTTCATTCGAAACTCTGTCAGCTAAAAATGTGATGTCATTTCCTTTTCTTTCGCATTCATTAATTATTTCATTAATTACAGATTTCCGATAATGTGCAAAATAGTGGTACACAACAGCTATTTTCATAATATCTCCAAATCTAAATTATTCTTTTGATTTTACGTAATAAATTTAGCAAGGAAATATTAAAAAACAGCATCGAATAGTTATTATTTTCTGCATATTTCATGAATTTTTTTGTCCGCCCTTGCAAATGTAAAAATAAAACTTTCTTTAATACTTTTTCATCGCAATAGAAAATTTCATTTTTTATGACTTTATAATTATGGTTGAAGATGATTTCTCTCCGATCAAGAGTTTTATATTCGAGTGTTGACGCATTGAAATTTAAATAAAAGTCATCATCGTACATTATATTCATTACATCATTTCGTTCTTGTGCAAAAAGAAATAACAACGTCATGTCACATATACCACCAGGTAAATTGTTATCTATGTGATACTTGTATTTTTTTATTAAATCATCTGGCTTTTCTTTATATTTGTTTATAAAATACTCAATGAATTCTTCTAAAACCTCTAATTTCCAATAACTAAAATGAGGCGATGCTGTCATCCGATAATCACTTTGATTTTTAGGTATAAAAAAAGCAGCTCCAAATTTTTTCATCTTATTGATTAACTTATGACAGTTGCCTAATAAATAAATATCTGAGTCACAATGTATAAATTCATTTATTTTATTTTTTTTAGCAAATTCATACATCACTAAATATCGCTGAAAACATATCTTTTCGAAACTCTCAGAATTAGAAGACATATGTATATAATTAATGTCGAATCTCTCGAAGTGATTGTTTTTTAAGCTATCAAAATCTATCCAGTTCTTTGCAAGGTTTTTATTTTCATTATTGCCAATCAGATATAGTTCGTGATGTTTTTCAATTGAGGCCAGACAGGACTTCAGATAATCCTGCTCCCCCTTGTGTATCACAATTAATGGAATATTTTTAGACATCATTTCAACTTGAATGTTTTTTTAAATAAAGTGTATGTTTAAGGCCAATCAAAGTTCCAGCCTTGACTAAGAGGAATTTAACGAAATTAATCATACCAAATCTTCGTAAGACGATATAGTAAATTTCTTTTTTTGTATTCCAGCTGTGAATTGTTGAAAGGCCTCCGCCTTCATATACCGAAATAGGCCGATTACAGTATTTAAACTTAGCGCCATGCTTATAATAATTTAAGGTGAAATCCAGATCCGAAAATAATTTATATTGCAAATCATATTTAATATTGTTCTTTTTATATAAAATGCACTGATGGCAAGCATTAATAATTCCATATTTCATACTTTCGGGAAAGTATGCTTTTTGTAGCATGCCATTTTCATCAATTTTATCTCCATAAATAATATCAACATCATCACTGCTCATCAGATCATTATTTAAATTAAGTAATACATCAGACGATGCAAAAATATCGCCAGAGTTCAAAAAAAGAAAATATTCTCCATGGGGAACCCTATCTATTCCTTTATTCATTGCATCATATACTCCATCATCGTTTTCGATCAGTGAAATATTAATGAAATCTTTATTTTCTTCTAATAAGCCAACGCTACCATCAGTCGATAAACCATCTATGACTATGAAACGCCACTTGCTCCGTTGCAAGGATTGCTCTCTCAAAGATGAGATTGTTTTCTGAAGTCCTGATTTGTTATTCCAATTAATTGTTATGATATTTATCATTCATGATGCCTACATTAATTCGTGAAATAATAACGATTGAAAAATATAACAACCCAATTCCTGCAAGGGAAGATGTAAACATATACGAAATAAAAAGAAGACAGACTATCAAAAATAAACAGAGAGGGACATTATTCGCTACAGAATTTTTAAGTTCAACAACAATTGCCAAGAAAACAAATAAATATATTAAAAATAAAACAACCCCCCCAGTAATAAGTATTTCTAAAATGATATTATGAGGATAGAAATTTGCAAAGTGCTCAACTAAGCTCCCTCCAAATAAAGGACTATCGGAGAAAATTTGTAATGCTGATAAATATTGTTCCTCTCGAATATTTACAGACATACCTCCTTCAGTTGTATTAAAATTAAACCGAGAAAGTATTGGAACATATTCAATTGCGAGATCATAAAAGTAAAATACAATACCTGCAGTCAAGGTACTTAATATAATAGATGTTACTTTTTTGAAGAATTTCATCCGTAAGAAAATGAAACTTGTTACGACAAATGCTAAAGCTACCAGTGGTCCTCGGGAACCACTAAGGACCATAATCCCCAAAAGAGTCATAACAACAATGAATAATATCAAACCACGCTTAAATACCCAAAAGCTTAGAAGTATTGCTATCGCGGAATAAAGACTTAATGAGATTGGATTAATCTTTTCAAATGAAAGTCTATAATCATCACTAAGTCCTAACTTATAAGCATAAAATATTATTATTATCAGGCAAAATATAGCAACTCTTAATTGCCTTTTAATTAAAGGAAAGAATTGAGCGTTTATATTCCTGTTAACTAATAATATTGGTATTAATGAAAAAAATACTGAGTTATTAATATAAAAAGATATATCTAATGTTTCATTATGATAACCCATAGCAAAATAAAAGCTAACCCAGCATATATATACAAAATGCAAGCCAATGATAATAATCTGTGTTCTTGTAAATGATAATTTATTATGAAGAACGGATGAAGATAATATCGTTGCAGAAAGACCTACTACAATACAGAGTCCTCGGTAAAGCAGAGTCATGAAATCTTGGTTTAATATACTAGCGAAAATAGAAAATATTGGATACCCTAAAAGCATCAATACAATCAACAGAGAATATGAATAATCACCAAAACTATAAATAGGGTTTCTATTAATTGACATTATTACATGTTCTCACGATGAGTAAATATACTTTAAGATTTATGATAATAGACGTGGCAATCATTAATGAAAAAATTGAATGTAGAGGCGCTCCAATCTTCGACAGGAATAACACCCCAATTACATTCACAACGGCTTCAAAAATTAGCACCTTAGAAATATAATTGAATATCTCCAAGCCATAATATAAAACCGAATTAATATAAGAAAACAAAACAACTACTATATAGACTGAGAATGAAATTATTGTCGCTTGGTCTATTGTCACTCCTTTGGCCCATACATTAACAAATGGCCTAACCGTATAGTACAACATTATAAATATCACAGGAGTCATTAGCATATATATATATAAGAATTTATTAAAAGCTTTTAGAATGTTTCTTCCACCCCCTTCATGTTTCAATTTTACGATAATACTCCAGAGTGGATTTCTTATCATCACCACAACCCCCATTATGATAAGAACTATTTTCTGTAGCACTATAAATTCCGTGATATATTTGTAAGCATTGATCCCAAGAACAGATATCAGTCCGGCGGTGTTAAAATAATAAGCAATAGATATTAATATAAACCCCAAGGCTTTAATAACCATATCTTTGCAACTCATAAAATCAACATTATTAATATCAAAAAACCTCAATAATTGGATGAGATTGAGTATTTTAAGAATCATTATACTGCCAAGCGTTAATATTATTATAGCTAGAAGATTTGTTTCTATTTTAAACGTATATAATGATAAAACTCCAATCAAAGACAGAAGATTGGCAATACCATTATATATTGCATTTTTATAATTCTCCCCCAATCCTTGCCTAATACTTTCAGAAGTTGAAGCAAAAACTATAACAAGTGAAAAGAACAATATTGTATGTGCTTCGATTGATAACTTCCTAAACCCTATAAAATATGAAACGGCGATAAATGAACAAAATAAAAACATCAAGGCAAGAGAGGAAGAAACTTTTTGAGAAATTACTTGGCCATTTTTATCTGACTTTGCTCTGGCTATATCTCCAACTATCGATGGAAGTAGACACCCGCCAAGAGTAATTAACCATGCAATACCTGCTGTCATCACATTATATTTTGTAAATTCTTTTAATCCTATTAATGTTATTATTAATGGTACGGAGAGAATTTGATTCATGAAAGTAATTATGCGGGAGAGAATCCCGAAAATTACGGAAAGTTTTAAATCATTCATTGTAAATTCTTAAAATTTTTTTGATTTCACAGTCATTATATTCCCACCATTTTTCGTTATAATTTTTATGATTTGGGTATCGCACTTCTCTACTTTTTATAAATCTAGCAGGATTTCCAGCATAAACTCCGTAAGGGGCAAGATCTTTTGTAACTATGCTTCCGGCACCAATAACAACACCATCTCCAATGCTACATCCTCCACAGATGATAACGTTATCGCCTATCCATACATCATTCCCAATAATTGTTTCCCTATAATCATCTTCAGTAAACATGTCCCTATCACATAAGCCTGAAATTCCAAGAAAGTGTTTCCTATAAAGAAATGGGCTAGTAGATAAATAATTAATAGGATGAAACCCGAGGCCAATTTTAACATTTCTACCTATAGAACAAAATGCCCCCATAGTTGTATCACGGACTTTTGTTTCATCTGACAGGTATGTATATTTCTTCAGCGAAGTATTTGTTATGCTAACATTCCTTCCTAACCAGTTATTCTTACTGAACTTACTATTGTTTATGGTCGTTCCATAACCAACTTTTAATCCTTTAAATTTTCTAATAAAATAAATAACCAGTTTTTTTAACATTATACTAGGCCATATATAAGTGTATTTACCACGCTACCGCCCCTGGCTCGACAGCTACCAGTGCACTGAGTGAATTATGAATGTTCATTTTGCATTGCCTGTAAGGAACTGATACGCCTTAAAGACAACGACAAAGATCTATGTTAATTGTCTTCTTAAATGAGCTCAGAAACAAGTACAAATCGTTACAAATTAGTCCAAAACACCATCAGATAACTCTATGTTATCTTGAGAATAAATGACAAAAAGCGGCAATCCTCACTCTGGTAATGTACCCACATACCAAAATGGTGAATGCCGCTTTTGAAAGCGTGGAAAGGACTCAGTCTTCAGCCAGCAGCTTCTCAATGCGGCTTCTGAACTTTGCCCCTTCCTTCAGGTTACGCAGGCCGTAGTTCACAAACGCCTGCATATACCCCAGCTTCTTACCACAGTCATAGCTGTCACCGGTCATCAGCATCGCATCAACAGACTGTTTTTTCGCCAGCTCGGCGATAGCATCGGTCAGCTGAATACGTTCCCAGGCGCCCGGCTCGGTTTTTTCCAGCTCGGCCCAAATATCCGCATTCAGGACATAGCGGCCCACCGCCATCAGATCGGAATCCAGCGTTTGTGGCTGATCGGGTTTTTCGATGAACTCGACAATGCGGCTCACCTGCCCTTCCGTCTCCAGCGCCTCTTTGGTCTGGATAACAGAGTACTCGGACAGATCGCCATCCATACGTTTTGCCAGCACCTGGCTGCGGCCCGTTTCATTGAAGCGAGCAACCATTGCCGCCAGGTTGTAGCGCAGCGGATCCGCAGACGCAGTATCAATGATGATGTCCGGCAGAACGACGATGAACGGATTGTCGCCCACAACCGGGCGAGCGCACAGAATGGAGTGGCCCAGACCCAGCGGCTGCGCCTGACGCACGTTCATAATGGTCACGCCAGGAGGACAGATGGACTGAACCTCAGCCAGCAGCTGGCGTTTAACGCGTTGCTCAAGCAACGCTTCGAGTTCATAAGAGGTGTCGAAGTGGTTCTCTACCGCATTCTTGGACGAGTGCGTGACCAGAACGATTTCTTTGATCCCTGCAGCAACAATCTCGTCGACGATGTACTGAATCATCGGCTTGTCGACAATCGGCAGCATCTCTTTTGGAATTGCCTTTGTGGCTGGCAGCATATGCATGCCCAGACCCGCTACCGGAATGACTGCTTTCAAATTAATCATTATATCTTCCACCTTAAAATGGTTGACGAATTATAGCTTTTAAACCTGTTTTCGCCAGCATGATTTGCCGTAATTCTGGATCCATGTTACGCCCAGGCACCACAAATTACAGTAGTTGTAATCTGAATAGATCACGTTATTCAACCAGGAATCGTCGCAAAATTGCCAGCCGGTGATTATCTTTGCGGCAGCGCAAAATTCAGCCGCTCCGTATTCACAACATGCTGGTCCACCCGGTCAATATCCACCGAGCTTTGCCCTTTTTCATTCACCGCTTTGATGTTTGCCAGCGACAGCAGCGTCTCGTCTTTCGCCATAAACTTGCCCCGCACGTCCTTGCGCAAGTCGAATTTGATTTTCAGCGCTGGCCCCACGGACGACGCCTGCATCACGTTGATATTGCGCATAAAAAGATGCTGAGGCTTGTTGTGTAGTTCCAGGGACGCGCGCTGCATATCGAGGTTAGTGATGGCGACAAACGACGTGGCATTACCCGAGGAAATCTGTATTCCGCGCAGCTTATAGGCAAGCTGCCGGTTATCCAGGCGAATATCGTTGAGCTTGAAGTTCTGCGGTATCGACAGATAATCACCTTTAATCACGCCGTAACCGATTAACATTCCGGCACTATTGACCATATCGACATTATCAATAACGAAATTATCACAGCCATAAATTGCTACCGTGGCGTTGTCTATTCCCGCCTTCTTGCTGAAATCGGGTGTAATATTCTTAGCCTTTATATTACGGATAATAAAGTGTTTGCCGTTTTCAACGTGGACCAGCTGGCGACAGTTGCTGCCGGTGATATTTGCCACCACGAAATTCTTCACGCTCTGCTTTTCCGGGTAGTCATTATCGTAGGTACTTCCCGCAAGGCCAATGCCAATGCCCCAGTTGATTTTTCCGTTGGTGCAGTTGATGTTGTCGATAACGTGGTCAGAAATCAGGATATTGCGGTCGTTGATCGCCACGTTCCACTCGATAGCATCCCCCTGCAGGTGGCTGAACCTGCTGTTGGTGATACGCGCACCGTCGACCTGGTTATGAAAGCCCTGCCGCAGAATGGCGTAGTTGGCCTGGCTAACATTGATGTTATCAATGAGCAGGTTGAGCATCACTCTCGGCTTTTTACCGCCGATATAGATCTGCGTGACGGGGCCGAAGCCGCTCATCGCCAGCCCTTTAATCACGCAGTCAGAGCCGCGCACGTCCAGGGTGATATTGTGGGTGCGCCCTGCCCCCTCTCCGACGACTTTACTGCCTTCCTGAAGCACAAAGCGGCCCCGCCCGTTGCCTTTGAGCCCGCCGCGTATCAGGAGCGTTTTACCGTCGGGGATAAAAATCCCGGTATTGATGTTTTCACAGACGACGCTGGCGGGGACAACAACGGTGTCGGCCTCGGTAAACGCCTGCTTGAAGGCGGCGATCCAGTCGTTGTTGTTGTACTGATTAATGGAGACGGTCTTCCCGGCTGCCGCCCGCGCAGCGCGGGACGACAGCAGCGGCATAGCGGCCAGGACGGAGAGTGAAGAGACAAAGCGGCGTCGGGTAATCTTTTTAAGCATACAACCTCGGCGTTACAGCGTGTGCAGCAGGCTCGCTAACTGGCGATTGATCACCTGCTGGTTAAAATCGGCTTCGACTTTTTGTCGGGCATTTTGCAGCACTGGCACAAGCTCGTGCTGGTCGATGTCGCTAAAGGCGGCCAGGCGATCCGCGAGGGCTAACGCATTGTTTTCAGGTACCAGCCAGCCGGAATGTTCCGATCGGATCAGCTCCGGTATGCCGCTGTGCAGCGTAGACACAACGGGAATACCCACCGCCATCGCCTCCATCAGCGCAACCGGGATACCTTCCATATCGCCATCGGACCCGGTCACAGACGGCAGCAGAAAAACGTCCGCCTCGTCGAGCATCGCCTTCACTTCGTGGCTCGGCTTAAAGCCCGGCATCTCCACGCAGCCTTCCAGCTGATACTGTTCAATCAGCGTGCGCAGGCGTCGCTCCCACGGGCCGATACCCAGAATGCGATAGTGGAAATCTACGCCGCGCTCTTTTAGCTGGCGGCAGGCTTCGATAGCCACGTGCAGCCCTTTTTTCTCGGTCAGGCGGGCGACGGAGATGATCTGCAGCGGCTGACCGGGCACCTTCACCGGCCGCTGGGTAAAGCGCTCCATGTCAACGCCCATCCGCGAAACGATGATTTTTTCGCTCGGGCAGCCCATGGTTTTCAGGCGTCCGGCCCAGAGCTCGCTGATGGGCAGCATCATGTCGCCGCGTCGGAAGAGCTGCTGATATTCCGGCGTATAGTGGTTCAGCACTTCCCGGCTGGAGATGTCGATGCCGTGAAAGATGGTCGCAATCTTGCCGTCAATAACGCCCAGCTCGCGCAGCTTTGCCGCCGTGACGCCCGCCGGGCCAAAGTGGGCGATAAACACGTCGGCACGATACGGCTGCGACGTTTGGCCGCAAATGGCGGAGAGGATCAGATTGCGTGATTCCGCCCCGTAGCGGGAGACGTTCAGCGCCCGCCACGTCGAGGCGCGGTGGATCCCGCGCAGAGTCTTGCTGGCGCGGTAGTGCAGCTTGTTCATACGCCCGCCCGGCTCGTCCTGCAGCCAGCGGGTTTTCGCTTCCAGCCCGTACTGGGTATACGCCGCGTGGGTATTCTGCGTATCGCCCTTTTGCAGGGCGATAATCTCCACGTCGTATCCCATATCGATAAACGCGGTGATTTGGTTCAGAACGAAGGTTTCTGACGACAGCGGAAATTTGAGTAAGAAGAAACCAACCTTCATTTCCCCTCCCCAACGCGGTCGAGTACCGATTTCACCATCCCAATCCCTTTTTCGCGCTCGGCTTTCACCGCCACGGCCAGGCGTTCGTTAATCGCAGGCAGCTGTCCCAGCGTGTCGCCGACCATGGCACCCAGCGATCCGTCCAGCAGATGACGAATATCCACCGCCATTTCCGGCATGCCGAGCTGCTGCATGATGCCGGCAGATTTGTGCTCGTAGTTGATGGCGATGGCCGGCGTGCCGAAGTTCATGGAGATAATGGCCGAGTGCAGGCGGGTGCCGACGGTCAGGTCGCAGGCAGAAAGCAGCTTGCCCATTTCCAGATCGTTAAGTTCATCCATCACCACGTGGTAGCGCGACGGGTCGTTGACCAGGTGGCGCAGGTTCAGCGCCACCATGCGGTCATCCTTGTTGTAGCTGTCGATACCGGTACAGGTAGAGAGCGCCAGCACCTGGTAGCCGCTGTCCAGCACGCGGTTTACCACGTCGGCGAAGGCTTTCTCGTAGGCCGCCTGGGTGGTGCCGAGGCGCTTGTCGAACGGCGCAAGCTCTCGCAGGGTGATGGCGACCGTTTTCTCTTTTGCCGCCACGTCCAGCCAGTGCTGCACCGCGTAGCTCGCCTGGAAACGATCGTCCTGATGATCCACCAGCCAGGCCGTGTCCACGCCGTGCTCAACTTTTGAGGTATCGATATCGCTGCGCTTCATGAGGTCGAGGCTCACGGACTCGCGCAGGATCAGCGTATCACAGTGGCCGAAGACATAGTTCGCCAGCTGGTTAAACTGCGGATCCTGGAATGGCCCCACGCTGTGGCCAATCATAAACAGCGGCTTTTTCGCCATAAAGGTGCAGAGCGCATGCTCGAACTGCGGCACGCCGTAGAGATCGACAAAGAACGAGCCGCCGACCTGAATGATGGCGTCATAGCCCGACAGCAGGCGCACAAAATCGGTAAAACCCTGCGCAATCGCGATGTTACGCAGCTTGCCGGTATCGGTCACGCGCGAGAGCAGCACCTGGTGCTGGTAGCGACGGCGCAGCACCTTTTTCACGCGCCCCATCACGCCCGCAGCGTTGTTATGCTGTTTCATCTGGCTGTAGAGCGGGTCGCCCATCACCGGGCGGTTCAGTAACCAGGATGAGCTGACCGGGTAGCGGCTCATCACATCCACTTCTGTCTCAGGCTCAAGAGTGTTAATTGCATCCAATAAACCGCGCAGAATGGCGCTGTCGCCACGGTTGCCGCAGGTATGGTTGCCAAGGATAAGTAATTTCATAATGGCCTCTTAAAGAATTAGCCTGCGCGAAGCAGCGTTTTCATTTTTTCGTTACGGCAAAACTGGCGCTTCATCTCAACCACCAGCGCGTTGCGCGACAGCACAATCATCACGCCGAACGCCAGCGCGCCCGCGGCCACCTGCACCGCCAGCAGCGCCGCCAGCGGCAGGTGGCCGCTGAGCACGACGCCCAGGCCGTAGCTCACGGCAAGCGTCGGTAAAGAGAGATAAAACGGCAGCCACAGGCTCAGGATGTACTGACGGTAGCTGGAGCCCAGCACCGGCTTGATCATCACAAAGTAGCTCAGCACGGTGTTGATGATCTGCACCAGCAGGAAGCCGAGGGTGACGCCAATGGCGCCCGCCATATGCCCGCCCACGAGGATCGCCGGGATAAACAGGAAGGTTTTAAAGACGTTGAACTTAAAGCTGATATCGACGCGCGCTTTTGCCATCAGCAGGGAACCAATCGGGTTCCCCACGGAGCGCAGCAGCCCGACCACGCACAGCAGCTGCAGGATCGGCACGATGCTGTTCCACTTCTCGCCAAACACCAGCGGCACAAAGTTGCTGGAGACCACCATCAGCCCCAGCAGCACCGGGAAGTTAATGATCCCCACGACGGAAAGCAGCTTGTAAAAGTTAACGCGCAGCTTCTCGGTGTCGTCCTGAATCTTGGCGAACGCCGGGAACAGCACGCGGGTGATAATCGGGTTCAGCTTCATCGGCGGGACAACCGCGACGTTGTAGGCCAGGTTGTAGCCTCCCGCCACGCTCGCGCCGAGAATACGCGCCAGCACCAGCGTGGAGAGGTTGGTGTTGACGTAGTTGATGATGCTGTCGGCGGTCAGCCACGCGCCAAAACGCAGGTTGGTAGACACGGAGGCCAGCGAGAAATGCAGCCCCGGACGGTAAATCTTGCGGCCAAAGTAGCCGAACAGCAGCGTGCGCACGGCAGAGTTCACCAGGTAACCGAGAATAGCGGTCATCGCCAGCGGCCAGAAGTGGGCGCTGACCACGGTGAAGGTAAAGCCCGCCAGCACGGCGCTGGTCTCAATCATGCCGATCTTGTTGAACTCCAGCTCCTTTTGCATCAGCGCGCGGAACTGCTGGCCGTGCGGGATCACCACGAAGGCAAACGACAGCGTGCGCATCAGCGGCGCCAGATCCGGGTTATGCAGCACGCGGGCAATGGTATCGCTCAGCAGGAACACCAGCACGAACACGAAAATCCCCAGCCCGACGTTCAGCCAGTAGAGCGTGGTCAGCTCAAGATGGCCGATCTCTTTGCGCTGGATAATCGAGTTGGCGATACCAAAATCAGACAGCGTATCGGCCAGCGCGATAATCACCAGCGAAACGGTCAGCAGGCCGAACTGGTGATTATCGATAATGCGCGCCAGCACGGTCATCTGTACCAGGCCGAGGCCAATGATGACGATGGTGGCCATGGCTGACCACTTGGCGCCGCTGATGGTTTTTTCACGTAAGCTCATCTTAGTACGCCGCTTTGTTCACGAAGCCTTTGAAGACGGTCAGAAAAACAATTTTGATATCGAACCAGAGGCTCCATTCACGGATGTACTCCAGGTCGAACTCGATGCGTTTTTCCATTTTTTCCAGGGTGTCGGTCTCGCCGCGCCAGCCGTTAATCTGCGCCCAGCCGGTAATGCCCGGCTTCACCTTGTGGCGAAGCATGTAGCCTTCAATCAGCGCGCGATACTGTTCGTTATGGGCAACGGCGTGCGGACGCGGTCCGACAATCGACATCCCGCCGGTAAATACGTTGATGAACTGCGGCAGCTCGTCCAGAGAGGTACGGCGCAGGAAGTTGCCGACGCGGGTCACGCGCGGATCGTTCTGCGTGGCCTGGGTCACGACCTTGTCGTTTTCCATCACCTTCATGGAGCGGAATTTCCACACCATAATCGGCTTGCCGTCCATGCCGTAGCGGGTCTGGCGGAAAATGACCGGGCCAGGCGAGGTGATTTTCACCGCCAGCGCAATGCAGCACAGCACCGGGGAGATAAGCAGCAGGATCAGCGTAGAGAGCACGATATCTTCCACGCGCTTCAGCACGCGGTTGATGCCGGACAGCGGCGTATCGTAAAGCGGAACGACAGGAACCCCGTTCACCTCTTCGATACGCGAATGGAGGATGTTGAAGGTAAAAACGTCCGGGATGAGGATCACCGAGCAGGTGGTATCCGCCAGCTCGCGCATCAGTTTCTTAATCCGGGATTCGTCTTTCATCTGCATGGCGATGTAGACGTTGTGAATTTTTCCGGCCTTCGCGTCGTCGATAAGCTGTTCGTAGTTTCCCGCCCACTCGGCAGGCACGCCACCCGGCTTCGCATCGTGATAAACCCCGACCACCTCAAAGCCTAACCACGGCTCTTTGCGGAAGCTATCAAGCAGCACCAGGCCTACCGGCAAATCACCGGCAACGGCCACGTAGCGGGTGTTGTAGCCTCGGTTGCGAAGCCAGCCGGCACCGAAGCGGATCAACGAACGGCAGACCACCATCCCGACGCTGGTCAGCAGGTACCAGCACAGATAGGTCACCAGGCGGTTATCAAAATCATGGCTGAACGCCACCAGCCCGGCGCTGAAAATCAGGGCCAGGGTCCAGTTCTGCAGCAGCAGCATCAGCTCGGTGGTAATTTTTACGCCGCGCCACGAACGATAGAAGTCGGTCATTCCGCCGATCATCTGAAACACAACCAGCGCGATTAACGCCATCAGCAGGTGCATGTAGAGGAAGGATTGTCCGCTTACCCAGCACACCGCCCACAATCCGCCGACCATGATGGTGATATCAGAAAATCGCTGCACCATAGAGATTAACGATGCATTCGTTCTCGCTCGGTCGCGCTTTTTTAGATTCGTCATCGTTGTTCCTTTAGTTCAAAACCTTACCCCTCACCCTAACCCTCTCCCTAAGGGAGAGGGAATTTGAACACCCTCTCCCTTAGGGAGAGGGCTGGGGTGAGGGGCAATGATTACTGATTCAACAGCGCCAGAATGTCCTTCGTTCGGGCTTCCATCAGCGCGGCATCGGCGCGGGATTCCACGTTCAGGCGCACCACCGGCTCGGTATTGGAGGAGCGCAGGTTAAAGCGCCACTTCGGGAATGACATGCTGATGCCGTCCGTGCGATCGATTTCCAGGGCGTGGATCGCGAAGTGATGCTCCACGCGGGCAATGGCCTCGGCAGGCTGCGCCAGCTTGCTGTTAATCTCCCCGCTCGCCGGGAAGGCCGCCATGCGGTCGCGCACCAGCTCGCCCAGCGTCTGGCCTTTCAGGCACAGCAGCTCGGTCACCAGCAGCCACGGGATCATTCCGCTGTCGCAGTAGGCAAAGTCGCGGAAGTAGTGGTGGGCGCTCATCTCGCCGCCGTAGATGGCGTCTTCTTCGCGCATGCGCTCTTTAATAAAGGCGTGGCCGGTTTTGGACATCACCGGCTCGCCGCCCGCGGCGCTGACCACGTCAACGGTGTTCCATGAGAGACGCGGGTCGTGAATGATCTTCGCCCCCGGGTTCTTCTCAAGGAACGCTTCCGCCAGCAGGCCGACGATGTAGTAGCCTTCGATGAACTGGCCTTTCTCGTCGAACAGGAAGCAGCGGTCGAAATCGCCGTCAAAGGCGATGCCCATATCCGCGCCGTGCGCGATCACCGCGTTGCGGGTGTCGTCGCGGCACTCCGGCAGCAGCGGGTTAGGAATACCGTTCGGGAAGTTGCCGTCCGGAGTGTTGTGCACCTTGATGAAGGAGACCGGCACGTTCAGCGCCTTAAAGCGGGCTTCCAGCGCATCCACCACCGGGCCTGCCGCGCCGTTGCCGGAGTTGATCACCAGCTTCAGCGGCTTCAGGTTTGCCACGTTGATGTAGCCCAGCAGGTGGTCGATGTACTCTTTTTGCAGGTCGATCTGCTTATAGCTGCCGCGCGTCGCCTCGTTCACCGGCGGGAAGTCGTTGGCTTCCGCCAGACGCTGCACGTCGCGCAGGCCGGTATCGCCGCTGATTGGACGCGCGCCCTTGCGCACCAGCTTCATGCCGTTGTAGTCCATCGGGTTATGGCTGGCGGTCACTTCGATACCGCCGTCCACGCCCAGGTGGAAGGTGGCAAAATAGATCTCTTCGGTGCCGGAAAGGCCGATGTCCAGCACGTCCACGCCCGCGTCCTGCAGCCCTTTTGCCAGGGCCAGCTTCAGGGACTCGCTGGTCAGACGCACGTCGCCGCCCAGCACGATGGTTTTTGGCTTCAGATATTCGCCGTACGCGCGGCCAATGCGCCACGCAATGTCTTCATTCAGCTCTTCGCCCAGCTTGCCGCGAATATCGTAGGCTTTAAAACAGGTTAACTTTTCCATGATGACCCCTTTTTCAGGCAACAGTTGGCCCTGACCAATTAATGGCCAAATTCTTTTTTTTCATTCGTAGGCCCGGTAAGCGCAGCGCCACCGGGCAGGAAGCAGAGGCGCTACACCCGTCCGTAGCGGTCCTGGAAGCGAACGATATCGTCCTCCTCCAGATACGAGCCGGAGCGCACCTCAATTAAGTCGAGCGGAATTTTCCCCGGGTTTTCCAGGCAGTGCGTTGCCCCGAGCGGAATATAGATTGACTCGTTTTCACCCAGCAGTTTGATTTCACCGTCGATGGTGACTTTTGCGGTTCCCGCCACCACAACCCAGTGCTCGGCGCGGTGATGGTGCATCTGTACGGACAGCCCTTCACCCGGCTTCACGGTAATGCGTTTTACCTGATAGCGATCGCCGGAGTCGATGGAGTCACATTTGCCCCACGGGCGGTACACTTCGCGGTGAATATGGTGCTCGTGACGGCCGTCGGCCTTGATCTGCTCCACCACTTTTTTAACGTCCTGCACGGCGTTACGGTCGGCAATCAGCACGGCATCCTTGGTCTGGACGACCACCAGATCCTTCACGCCCACCGTAGTCACCAGACCGGACTCGGCGTAAACGTAGCTGTTTTCCGTTTTGTGGCTAATCACATCACCGTGGTGGACGTTACCCTCCGGGGTATGCGCGCTGATCTCCCACAGGGATGACCATGAGCCCACGTCGCTCCAGCCCGCGTCCATCGGCACCACCACCGCGTCCGCCGTGCGTTCCATGACCGCATAGTCAATGGACTCTTCCGGGCAGGCGAGGAAGGATTTTTCGTCAACGCGGATAAAGTCGAGATCCGGGTCCACCACCGCCATCGCTTTCTCACAGGCGCTGAGAATGTCGGGACGATATTTTTCCAGCTCTTCAAGATAACGACCGGCGCGGAACAGGAACATGCCGCTGTTCCAGTAATACTCGCCGCTGCCCACATAGGCCTGAGCGGTTTCAAGGTTTGGCTTCTCGACGAACTGCGCGACGTCAAAGGCCACGCTGTCGCCCGCACCCGCCGTCACTGCGCCACGGCGAATATAGCCATAGCCGGTTTCCGGCAGGTCCGGCACGATGCCGAAGGTCACCAGCTTGCCGCTGTCGGCGTAAGGGATCGCCGCGCGCACCGCGTCGCGGAAGGCATCTTCCTGCTGAATCACGTGGTCTGCGGCCAGCACCAGCATCAGGGGATCGCAGTCCGGGCTGCTGCGCTTTGCCGCCAGCGCCGCGAGGGCGATAGCGGGCGCGGTATTCCGTCCGGCAGGCTCCAGAATGATATTTTCCGTCAGTTTGTTCAGCTGGCGCAGCTGCTCGGCAACGATAAAGCGGTGTTGTTCGTTACAAATCACCACCGGGCTTTCACACTCCACGCCCTGCAGACGGTTGACCGTCGTTTGCAGCATGGTGAGTTCCCCTTTCAGGCAGAGGAACTGTTTTGGATAGAGCACGCGGGACAGCGGCCATAACCGGCTACCAGAGCCACCTGCCATCACAACCGGATACAACGTGGTATGACTCATGATTTATCCCCGTATATCTGCAATAAATTGGCTCAGCACGTTCTCTTTCTCGAGGGTGCGTTCGGCATATTCACGTGCCACCGTGTTCTCTTTTGGCATGGCGAGTGCCTGCTCAATTCCGGCCACCAGCGCAGAGACCGATTCCGGCTCCACGCATACGGCGATCCCCGGATAGCTGTTGCACAGCTGGCCTAATTCGGTTTCGGCTTCCGCCGTAATCACCGCGTTCCCGCCCACCGCCAGAATGTTGGTCAGCTTGGAGGGCAGCACCGCGTCCGCCGCGCCGCGCTTTTGCACCACCAGATGGCAGTCACCCATCTTCAGCAGGGGAGGCAGCGCCTCGTAAGACTGCAGCGGGAAGAACTTCACGTTTGTCAGGCCGCGTTCGCGCGCCAGCTTCTCCAGCCGCGCTTTGCCACCGCCCTGCCCGACAATCACAAACGTCCACGGATGTTTGCTGAGCTGATGCGCGGCTTCAATCACGCTCTCCAGCCCCTGCTTTTCGCCGATGTTGCCCGAGTAAAGAATGATTTTATGGTCATCGGGCAAACCGAGCCGGGCGCGCAGCGCCTGAGCGTCTTGCTCAGCCACGTCGCGAAAGCGCGCCACTTCGGACCAGTTCGGGAAGAAAATGACTTTCTCCGCCGGGACGCCCTTCTCCTGGGCCTTGTTCATCATCGAGCGCGAAATCGTCGAGACGTAATCCACGTTGTGCAGCCCGCTGCGCTCAAAGGCGCTGGCGAGCTTCGCCACCTTGCCGCCCTCGCCCTTGCCTGCCATTCCCAGGCCGAGCATGGCGTCGACTTCATAATCCTGAATGTGCAGCAGGGTGCGCGCGCCGGAGAGTTTGCCCAGCAGGCGCATGCCCGGGGTGCAAAACAGCGTCGGCACCACGCCGATAATGCGATCCGGCTTCCAGCGACGCTGCGCCATCAGCGGGAAAAAGCTGCTCAGGGCAAAGCTGCCCAGGTGAAGTAAACGCTTCAGCGTCGAAGGCTGCTTCGGCACGTAGAGCGGGCAACGCCACACGGTCGCTGCGCCCTCTTCGCGGCGATAGCGCCAGCTTGAGTAGCGCTCGCCCACCTTCCACTCCGGGTAGTACGGCGGCGCGGTAATGACCCGCACGTCATGTCCCTGGCTCGCCATCCACTCCACCATCTCGCCGGTGTATTTCCCGATGCCGGTTAATTCCGGCGAGTAATTAATGCCATACACCAAAATTTTCATAAGCCCGGCACTCCGGACTGACGATCTGCCAGGAAATAGGCACGGCTGTTGTCATGCACATTGTCGCTGGCAAGCAACGCCTCTGGCGTCAGCCAGCGGTAGTCGTCATGCTGAGAATCAGGCAGACGCAGGTCTGCCTCACTCACCTTCAGGCGGAACCCCAGCACGATGTAGTGCGTGGAGAACCCGGTGCCTGAAAAGTTGTCGTCATAGAAGTGCTGCCAGACCCCGTAAAACTGGCCCGCTGCCATCGGCAGCTGCAGGCCCAGTTCCGCCAGAGTGAGGCGCTCAAAGGCATTTGCCAGCGCCTCATCCTTTTGCACGCGCCCGCCGGGCACGAACCAGTAGCCCTGAGCAGGGCGGTTGGTTCGTTTCCCCAGCAAGAACTCGCCGCGTTCGTTCTCCACGATCAAATCAATTGAGATCAGCGGAGTGGAACGCACTACCGTGGCAAAATCTTCCTGACTTAAAAACATCATTACCCCCGGAAGCGGTGCTGATTTTCGAGGAACCACTGGTAGGTGCTGGCCAGCCCCTGCTCCAGCGACACCTCGTGATACCAGCCCAGCTGATGCAGGCGGGTGACGTCCAGCAGCTTGCGCGGCGTACCGTCCGGCTTGGTGGCGTCAAACACCACGCGGCCCTTGTAGCCCACCACCTGCGCGATGGTCTGCGCCAGCTCGCGAATGGTGCAGTCCACGCCGGTACCGACGTTGATGTGCGACAGCATCGGCTCGGTGTTCTCCTGCCACACCTCGCGATCCAGCTCCATCACGTGAATGCTGGCGGCAGCCATATCGTCCACGTGCAGGAACTCGCGCATTGGCGTACCGCTGCCCCACACCACCACGTCCGGCGCGTTCTCGGCGGTTGCCTCGTGGAAGCGGCGCAGCAGCGCCGGGATCACGTGCGAGTTGCTTGGGTGGAAATTGTCGTGCGGCCCGTACAGGTTGGTCGGCATCACCGAGCGATAGTCGCGGTTGTACTGACGGTTGTAGGACTCGCACAGCTTGATCCCGGCAATCTTGGCAATCGCGTACGGCTCGTTGGTCGCTTCCAGCGTGCCCTGCAGCAGCTCGCTTTCGGCGATCGGCTGCTTCGCCATTTTCGGGTAGATACAGGATGAACCGAGGAACAGCAGCTTGTTCACGTTGTGCAGATGCGCCGCGTGAATGATGTTGCTCTCGATCATCATGTTCTCGTAGATGAAATCCGCCGGGTAGGTGTTGTTAGCGACAATGCCGCCCACCTTCGCCGCCGCCAGATACACCTGGTCAATACGTTCGTTGGCAAAGAAGTCCTGCACCGCTTTGCTGTCGAGCAGGTTCAGCTCGTCGCGGGTGCGGACAATCACCTCTACGTCACCGCGCTGCTCCAGCTGGCGAGCAATCGCGGAACCCACCATTCCGCGATGACCGGCGACAAAAATACGTTGTTTTGTCATTCTCAGGACTCCAGCGCGATGGCAACCTCGTAGCCATGAGACTTGAGCAGAGAGTGTTTTTTCGCTGCTTCAAGATCCTTGGCTACCATCTCAGAGACCATCTCCTGCAGCGTGGTTTCTGGCTTCCAGCCCAGGGTTTCGTGCGCTTTGGTTGGGTCGCCCAGCAGGGTTTCCACTTCAGCAGGACGGAAGTAGCGCGGGTCAACCTGAACGATAACGTCGCCCGGCTTCACGCCCGGTGCGTCGTGGCCGGTTACCGAGACCACGATGCCCTTCTCTTCCACGCCGGTGCCTTCAAAGCGCAGTTTGATGCCCAGCTGCGCGGCGGCCATCTCAACGAACTGACGCACGGAGTACTGCACGCCGGTCGCAATCACGAAGTCTTCCGGCTTGTCCTGCTGCAGCATCATCCACTGCATTTTCACGTAGTCTTTCGCATGGCCCCAGTCGCGCAGGGAGTCCATGTTGCCGAGGTGCAGGCAAGATTCCAGACCCTGTGCAATGTTGGCGATCGCGCGGGTGATTTTGCGGGTCACGAAGGTTTCGCCGCGGCGCGGGGATTCGTGGTTGAACAGAATGCCGTTACAGGCGTACATGCCGTAGGATTCACGGTAGTTCACGGTGATCCAGTAGGCGTACAGTTTAGCGACCGCATACGGAGAGCGCGGGTAGAACGGCGTGGTCTCTTTCTGTGGGATTTCCTGCACCAGGCCGTACAGCTCGGAGGTAGACGCCTGGTAGAAACGGGTTTTCTTCTCGAGGCCGAGGAAGCGAATCGCTTCCAGCAGACGCAGGGTGCCCATGGCATCAACGTCGGCGGTGTATTCCGGGGATTCGAAGGAGACCGCAACGTGGCTCATCGCGCCCAGGTTGTACACTTCATCCGGCTGAACTTCCTGCAGAATACGGGTCAGGTTGGAGGAATCCGTCAGATCGCCGTAATGCAGATGGAATTTCGGGTTCGCGGAGTGAGGATCCTGATAGATATGGTCAACGCGCTCGGTGTTGAACGAAGAAGCACGACGCTTAATACCGTGTACTTCATACCCTTTTTCCAGCAGCAATTCTGCCAGGTAAGAACCATCCTGTCCGGTAACGCCGGTGATGAGAGCGACTTTAGACATGTTTATATTCCTCTGTACTTATCAAAGTTTTTCAGTTTCAACGCGTTCGCGTATCACCACTGCGGGGTTGCCCCGGCAAACTTTATTTGCCGGAAGCGATTTAAAAACGCTGCTGCGGGCACCAATAACCGTGCCGTCGCCAACGGTGACGCCCGGTGCAACAAACACATCGGTTGCCAGCCAGCATTTCTCGCCAATCACAACGGGCGTGGCGGTAATATCAAAATGCGGGCTCATAAAATCGTGGCTGCCGGTGCACAAATAACACTTTTGTGAAACCACCGAATTTGCGCCAATCGTAATCTCGCCAAGGGTATATAACACCGCGTCATCCCCGACCCAGGCGTAATCCCCGAGGGTTAATTTCCAGGGGTACGTAATTTTTACCGAGGGGCGAATGACTACGTTTTTTCCTATTTTTGCGCCAAACAGACGCAATAAAAATGCTCGCCAGCGGTACAGTATTTGCGGTGACCAGGCAAATAACGTTGCCTGAACCGCCCACCATAGTTGAACTTTAATACCGCCAGCACCCCGAAAGCCTTTCGGCACGGAGAATCCTTTAAGTTCCTGCATTACGTTTCCTTATATCTCAGGCTTTGTTATATAAGGCTTTCGCTTTACCCGTGGTTTTAATACGCAAGAAATAAGATAATTCTGCCCAGAAGCCCGGCACGCGTAATATTTTACGCTGCACGTTTTTTGCGTCCTGGCATAATTCCAGATTATTCGAGGTTGACACCCCGCCCATGGAAAATTCAGATACCAGCCCCTTAATTCGACGGAACGGATAGCCTGACTTGTACAAACTGGCGGTCAACGCATAATCTGAAGAGACTTTATACTGCAAATCGTAGGGCTGTTTTTTCAGGCCGCTTACCGGAAAGAAAATTGCCTGGTGGCTGGCCGGCAGGCTGTGGTAGATATACCAGCCCGGCTTCGCGCTACGCAGCACCTTATTTCCGTCACCAAAATCGAGTAGCGCATCGCCAATGAACATCGCCTCTTCTTTCTGGCGAGCCAGCTGGCGGGCAAACAGCGCCACGTCATCATGGAACACGTCGCCGGAATTCAGGAAGATGGCATAGCGCCCCTGCGCCATGGCAATGCCTTTGTTCATCGCATCGTAGATGCCTTTATCTTTCTCGCTGATGTAGCGTAAGTTGAACTCGCCGTTGAGTTTTTCCAGAAACTCAGCCGTACCGTCGTCCGAGCCGCCGTCGACCACAATCCACTCAAAGGTGAGGCTTGGGTCGCGCGCCAGGTTGCGCAGCGAGCGCCAGGTTTTTACCACCCCTTCGTAGTTACGAAAGGCGACAGTAATGACGCTAAGAAACATAAATCACCTCATTTCGTCATACGCGCGTAATATTGAGCGCCTTGCGCAAAATAAACGGACATACAATTAAGAATGCATATTCCGGGCTAAATATTGACCCGGTAAAAAACAGCGACACGGGCGTAAAAAGATAAAGCTGTACGCGAAAGTTTTGGTTATCACCAAACGCGTTAATCATCATTTTGAAAACTTTAAACAGGTACCACAGCGTCAACAGTATGGCGAACCACGAAAAATAGATAATTAACAGATACAGACCATTGTCTATGGTTTTACCGACATCCGCACCGTTAAAGATTCCGAATGATGCAACATATTCGTAAAGTGAGCCAAATCTTACTACGCCATCAATATGGGTTAAGGAATAACCCACCATCACCAGCGGACCGATGATGCGATAATAAGATGATGAGCCTTCGGTTCCCAGATCGCCCAAACGTTCAGAGATGTATGGGAAAGCAAATACTATACCCACCATAAATACCGTCAGGGAGATAATCGCCAGCGGCATTTTTTTCTTTATGGCATCTTTGTTCAGATACTGGAACGCCCACTCAAGCAGGTAAAACAGGATAAACGTCATTACCCCTGAGAACGATCCTGACAGAACAATTCCTGCAAGAATCATAGCATCGGTCTTGGGGGTTTTGATACCAAACTGTTTGATGCTGAGCCAAATTGAGATTAACGCCAGAGCAAAGAAAGCCGGTTCAAAATAGAGCGCGGTGGTACGTTTTCCGCCAAACTTAATGAAGTTCAGAACATAGCTGTTACTGTAAATGAGATATTTCGAAATTATTTCCATCAGGCTACTGCCGCCGGTCAAAATAATTTGCGCCATCTCCATCGCGGCAAGCATAACAATGAGCCCAACCACAATATAAAAGAACCTAAGGATTTTCCTATAATTGTGCGGGGAAATAGTTTTAAAGCGAATACTCCAGACCATACCGATAATAATGACGATATAAACAAACAGCATGGTCGAGGTGACGTATTTGCTGGCGTCCAGAGACTGACCAAAGATGTAGTTAAATGCCGTCAGGCCAACCCCCAGACCCAGCGCAATCATCAGCTTCTTAAGACTAATTTTCTCAACGAAGAGCAAAAGCAGAACGGGCAAGAAGGTGACGATGGTGATCGGGAAGCTTTCTCCCAGCTGGGCAATCTTGACGTTAACCAGCAGGTAAATCAGCGGGAGCAGCAGATAACTACAGATTCTGATAGAACGAGACATACTCCTCCAGCATCTGTTGTCCACTGTAGGCCTTGCGGCTGCGGTTGCGGAACGATTCCAGGTCAGTGCCAAAAACGGCCTGCGCAATGTCCGCCTTCGGTATCTGCACCAGCGGCAGCACATCCTGCTCTGCAAAGGTTTTACCGCCGGATTTTTCCAGCACTTCGCGCGCGGCGTCGCTGTGGGTGGCGATCACCGGCACGCCGATGGAGAGCGCTTCGCACAGGATCAGCGGATAGTTGTCCACGCGGGAGCTGAAGACCAGCGCGTCCATTCCGTTCAGGGCGCTCATCAGCTTGCGCTTGTCGGTTTCGAACCCGTGGTTCACCACGTTTGCCCCGTCGAACGGGGAAAATTTGCCAAAGGTGTGAAGCTCGATTTTTTCGCCCAGCGCCATAATGTCGCGCACCAGCTGCTGGTTGGTCTTGCCGTCGTAGCGCAGGTCGTGCGCAACAATGGCAATCTTCGGTTTGCCCGGCGTTTCGGCGACCGGCGTCAGTTCCGCCAGTATCTCTTCCGTCGCCACGTCGATCCCGTTATTGATGATCTTGCAGCGCCCTGCCCCGTACAGGCTGTTGAAGGCATCCGCCACGTGCTGGCTTGGGGAAATAAAGGTGCAGCCGAGCGAGAGCATGTCGCGGAACAGCTGACGCTTGCCCTCAACCAGCTGATGCGCACGATCCACCTTCACCGGCGGGTAATTGTTCAGCGTCGGGCATTTCTGGCAGTTATCTTTCCAGCCTTCGCAGCCGTCCGTAAAGGCGCAGCGCCCGGTCACGCTCCAGTGATCGTGCAGCGTCCAGACGAATCGGGTATCCGGCTTATGCGCTTTTACCTTCTCACAAAACGCCACCACCTCTTCCAGATTCAGCCAGTAGCTGTGAAGAACGTGAAAATGCAGCACCACCGGACCGGGGGTGCGCGTCACGGTGCGGTATAGGCTGTTCAGGTTGCCAAACAGATCGCGGTTAAACAGGCGAAACAGCGCGATGTTGGCAATCGACGTCAGACGCGGGGTCTGCTTAAGCACCTGCGGGTAGTTATCATGGCTGACGCTTTTCTTGCCGCCTTTGCCGTAGCCGTAAACAAAGCGCGACTGTAGCCCTTTTTGCAGCGCGCGCTGGTGCAGATCCAGCGCCACGCCCGCCGCGCCGCCCTCTGCGAGGCGTACGTTAAATTGCAGAATGTTCATTTAATCACCTTCACACGGGCTTTTTCACCCACCACCAGCGCGTTATCCGGAATGCTGTCCAGCACCACGCTGCCTGCGCCAATCGTCACGTTGTTACCGACGGTGATATCGCCAATCATCACCACGTTCGCGCCCAGCTCGACGTTATTGCCAATCACCGGGCAGGCCAGGCTCTCCGGCCCGCGGTTGCCGATAGTGACGGCATGGCGAATGGTAAAATCATCGCCCGCGACGACGAACTTGTTGATGACCACGGCGTAGCCGTGGTGAATGGTGAAGCGACGGCCAATGGTGGCAGCGGCCTGAATTTCATAGCCAAAAAAGCATTCGGTGATGATGCGGTACAGCACCAGCACCGGTGCCGCCCAGAGGTTGTTAAGCACGTTTTTCTTGCGCCACACCGAGCAGAAGTGCGCGATGCGGTACGCCAGAACCATGCAGCACGGGCGCAGGCTCCAGCTGTTTGCGCGGCAATCTTCCAGAAACATTATTTCCCCCGAAGCCCGTCAGCCAGACGCTTGCCGTTACGTACCGAAAGCAGCGTAAACAGCGTGCGCCAGTTCATGCGCTTGTTGCGGATCTGATAGAGGGTAAAGAGCTGATACTTCCGGCTGGCACGGTCGAACTTGTCCTTGTGCTTGCGGTAAAAGTGGAAGTAGCCGGAGAATTTTTTCGGCGAAGAGGTGATTTGCATCTCCCCGTGGTTGATGTGCAGGATTTGCGTCGCCTCTTCCACCTTCCACGGTTCGCCGTACTCCACCACCATCCGCAGGAAAATGTCGTAATCCTGCGCGGCCTTCAGCTCGGTATCGAACAGACACTCTTTGAATCGCCACGCCCAGGTAAAGACCTGGTTGCCGATGATGTTGCGCTTGTAAAACAGGCGGCGGGAGTAAGGTGATTTCGGATACAGCGGCAGGCTGGCCGGCTGCGAGTACACCTCGCCCTGGCAGATATAGTCATTGGCGTAGAGAAAAGCGTGCGTCACCAGCTGCGCTTTGTGCGACAGGAAGATCGACAGTCGGTTTGGCGTCCATTCATCATCGTCGTCAATGCCGGTCAGATACTGCCCTTTCGCCTGCATAATCGCCTGGTTGCGTACCGCACAGGCCCCGGAATTGATCGGGTTATGGGTGTACACCACGCGCGGGTCGTTAAGGTCGTCAACGAATGCCTGCAGCTGTTCAAAAGAGGAGGAACAGTCATCCACGACGATCAGCTCCCAGTTGTCGTAATCCTGACGCAGGACCGATTTAATCGCGCGGATCGCCAGCTGCTGACGATTCCATGTCGGCATATAGATAGATATCAAAGGGCGTTGTGTGGTCATCATCTTCCCCCTCACCCCAGCCCTCTCCCCAAAGGGGAGAGGGTGAAAGGCACTCAGTGGTCGTCATTATTTTCGTACCCAAACTCCCGCACCGGACAGTCCCCTCTCCCCTTTGGGGAGAGGGTTAGGTTGAGGGGTGGGTGGTTTTTTATTTAGAGTCAGATTTGTATTCGTACTCGTAGTAACCGTAATCCTGGTACCCGGTCGCGCGTCGGAAGATGGAGTTCAGAATGACCCCCTTCACCTCGATGCCGTTCTGCTCGAAGCGGCTCAGGCTAGTTTCCACCTCTTTCAGCGTGTTCACCGCATAGCGCGCGACCATCAGGGTGGTGCCCGCATGGCGGCCGACTACGGCGGCGTCGGTCACGGCCAGAATCGGCGGCGTATCGATCAGCACCAGGTCATAGGTTTTGCTCGCCCATTCAATCAGCTGGCTGAAGCGTTCGCTCATCAGCAGTTCAGACGGGTTCGGCGGCACCTGGCCACGCGGGATCAGGTCAAATTTCGGAATCGAGGTCGGCTTCGCGCTTTCTTCGATTACCCCTTTGCCGAGCAGAATTTCCGAAAGACCGTTGACGTTGTTGGTGCCCAGCAGCTCGTGGGTGTAGCCCTTACGCATGTCACAGTCGATCAGCAGCACGCGCTTGTTGGTCTGGCTCACCACCGCCGCCAGGTTGGCGCAGACGAAGGTCTTACCGATAGACGGGCTGACGCCGGTCATCATCAGGACGTTATTTTTGGCCTGCATCATGGCGAAGTGGAGGCTTGTACGCAGGCTGCGCACCGCTTCAATCGCCAGATCGGTCGGGTTACCGACGGCCAGCAGCTGGCTCTGCTTGTAGCGCTTGACGCCCTTAACGGTTTTGACGCTGTCACGAGACTTCTGCCATTCGGAAAGCGGGATGCTGGCATAGACGCTGATGCCGTTCTCTTCCAGCACCTGCGGGCTTTCGATACCCCGGTTGAACAGGGAGCGCAGCAGTACGCCAACGATAGAGAGCATCAGGCCGAGAATAATGCTGCCGAGAACGATCAGCGCTTTCTTCGGCTTGAGCACGCCAGGCTGCGTAATCGCCGGGTCAACGATACGCACGTCGCCTACGGTGCTCGCCTCGGTGATTTTCAGCTCCTGCTGTTTGTTCAGCAGCTGCATATAAACCTGCTGGCCGGACTCCACGTCGCGCGTCAGGCGCACAATTTCCTGCTGCGTCTTCGGCATGGCCGTGACGCGGTTGTTCAGCTTCGCCTTCTCTTCTTCCAGCGTCTGGCGTTTTTCCAGCAGCGTGCGGTACGCCGGGTGACGTTTGGTGTACAGCTTGGAAATTTCCGCCTCTTTAAAGGTCAGCTCGTTCAGCTGGGCGTCGATGTTTACCATCGAGTCGAGCACCGATTTCGCCTCCAGCGGCAGGTCGACGGAATCTTTATCCTGACGATAGGCGTTCAGCTTGTTCTCTGCGTCATCAAGATGGGCGCGCACTTCCGGGAGCTGTTTCGCAAGGAAGGCCAGGCTTTTTGCCGCTTCCGCCGATTTGCGCTCAACGTTCTGCTCAAGGTAGTTGCGGGTGATGCTGTTCAGGATATCGCGGATTTTGTCCTTATCTTCACCGGTGAAGGTCATGCTGAGGACGCCAGTGTCCTTGCCGTTTTCGGTGACGGTCAGGTTGTTCTGCAGGTTGTTGATCATCCCCAGCGTCGAGAATTTAGTGACCGTAAACTCACCGCCCTCCTGCGCATGGATCGCGCTAACCATCATGCTGACGCCGTCTTTGGTCAGCATCTGCCCCACTTCACCGCGCGCGCTAAAGCCCGCATCGCTGGTCAGCTGATACTGTTTCGGGCCGAGCACGGTAAGGGTAAAGGTCTGCTCCGCACCGCCTTTTGGCAGCACGAAGTCCGTCACTTTCACCGTGTCATTGCTGCGGCCCATCAGGCGGTCCCAGCCGGCACCAAATACCGGGAAGGTGTTTTTGGTAACGGAGATATCCAGCCCTAAATCGTGGACCGTTTTGCCCAGCACCAGCCTCGACTGGATGAGCTGGATTTCAGCGTCGGATGCGGGCGGCTTGTTTGCCAGGGCAGAGCCGATGTCCTGTACCAGCGAGTTGCCGGAGTTCTGCTCTATCTGCACCAGCGCATCGGCGCTGTAGATCGGCGTCGCGAACAGCGTATAGACGACGGCCGCAGCGGCGAACACGGCGGTGATCCCAAGCACCCACCACTTTGCCTCTACAACGGTGCCGACCAGGCGACCAATGTCGATTTCATCACTGCCCGAAATCGGGGCGGCAGAAGGTTTTGTTTTTTCTGTCATTGTTATCCCTGCTGAGCTTTCAGTGCCTGCGCCCACTGTCGGGCAGACTGGTCAAGTAAGGTGTATACCGCCTCAAATGCCTCACGGCTCTTGCGATACGGGTCGGGAATTTCGCGCTCATTGTCCCAGTGACCAAACAGCATCACCTTGCCGCGCATCTCCGGAGCGATCTCGCACAGCGCGTGGATGTGGCGTTTTTCCATCGTCAGGATCAGGTCGTACTCGCGGCACATCCGGCCGGAAATCTGACGGGCAATATGCCCGTCGAGAGAAAGGTCGTGATCTTGCGCCACGCTCGCGGCGCGCTCGTCGGCGCCTTTACCCACCAGCGCCCCAAGTCCCGCGGAGTCGACCGTTAAGCCAGGCTGGTACTGACGAAGCAGCCGTTCAGCCGTGGGGGAACGGCAGATGTTCCCCACGCATACCACCAATATTTTGTTAAACATCGCGGATTACCAGGTATGAATGTCGCGCGCCGTGTCCGTCATGTAGCGAACGCCACTGATGGTTGGCAGCAACTGGTTGATCAGGCGGTTCCAGCGGGCAACCGGCGCGGTGGTGACATACACCACATCGTATGGCTGGAGGCGGAACTCCGTGGCCATGACCAGCGACGTCGCATCGGACATATCGAGCTGGTAGATGTTGGCAATCTTGCCTTTCGCGCTGCCCTCGCCTTTCAGCGGACGGATCACGAAGATGCCGCTGGCGTTCGAGGAGGTCAGATCGATACCTTCCGCATTGCCCAGCGCTTCGGTCAGGGTCATGCCGCTGAAGTCCATCTTGAGGGTGCTCTGTTTCTTCACTTCACCCATCACGAACACTTTCAGGTCGTCGTTACGCGGCACGTACAGGATGTCGCCCGGATAGAGCAGACGGTTCTGCGTCAGGTCGCCGTTTTGCATCAGCGCCTGCAGGGAAATGCGCTGCTCTTTGCCTTCGTGGGTCAGAACGACGTTACGCCAGTCGGCACCGTCGGTTAAGCCGCCTGCGGCATTAATGGCATCGAGTACGGTCAGCGGAACGTTGGTGATCGCCTGCTGGCCCGATTTGTTTACCTGCCCGGAGATATAGGCTTTTTGCGAGCGGAATGCGGCGATATTAACGTCCACCTGCGGGTCAGCGATGTACTGCGCTAAGCGGCCGGTAATATCACTACGGATCTCAGCCAGCGTTTTGCCAACCACGTGCACTTTGCCGATGTACGGATAGAACATCGTGCCGTCAGACTGCACCCAGTTACCGGTGTCGCTTGAGCTGCGGTACTGGCCCGCAGGCGTGGTCAGTTCAGGATGGTCCCAGACGGTCACGTTGATAACGTCACCTGGCCCTACGCGATACTGGTAGGCGGCAATTTCCTGGTCCAGAGACATATTCGGCTGGGCAACATTCGGACGCGGACGTAATTGTTCTACCAGACGTGGGGTCAATGGATAAACATTCACCATTTTGTCGAGATCAAAATCAGCATCTTGCTGTTTGATCACATCCTTGCCCATTGTTGACATATTGCTGCCGGGAAAGACCGTGCAACCACTCATCAAGGTCACAGACACCAATAATGGCATCAATTTCATTTTGGATTTCATCATTGATTATTTATCACTTTGGCAGAGTAATTATCCTGTGCAATTTAAATAAGCGCGGGTCGTTTTGGCATTCAGAATGCAGTTAATCAATTCGAAATATAACTGGCATCAGTCCTAAAAAAAGCTTATTCATCCATTGGCTATTGACAGAATAATCGAGGCTGATTCACACGCTTTCAGGCACGCTACCGCCCTTGGCTTTCAGTTACCAATCCACTGTCTAAACAATGCGTTATGGATATACACCCTCTTGGATAAGGTCTTTATGGAAATATATCAGCAGCTTCAGCAAGCATGCTGATAAAGAATTACCGTGACTAAAGACCGAAACAATAATAGCAACAAGGAAATTTAACATTTGATGCTGGGAGAATTGTTGCAGCTAACCTAATAGCAGGCAAGGAGACAACCGTCCTAATAACGGTTTTTAAGATTAATATTAAGCGCAAACTTTTCACGTTTTAGGATTTTCTTTATATTGACAAAATATCAATTCAAACCATTTATTGCGATATATCCTAAATACACCTCAGTGTAATAAAATATACGTCATTAGCTTATTTACACCGTCGGCGAGTTACGCTGTTTTTTCAGGAGGCTATTAAGAGAAATCTCAGCCCGGCATTGCATTTTCGGTCAGCTTTATCCATGATCGAAGTGTGACATTGGTCATATAACAGAAGGTATTGCTATTACTATGGAATGGATTGCCGATCCATCAATCTGGGCCGGGCTGGTTACGCTGGTCGTTATCGAATTAGTACTCGGTATTGATAATCTGGTCTTTATCGCCATCCTTGCCGAAAAATTGCCCCCATCGCAGCGCGACCGCGCGCGCGTGACGGGCCTGCTGCTGGCGATGGTTATGCGCCTGCTGCTGCTGGCCTCGATCTCCTGGCTGGTCACCCTCACGACTCCCCTTTTCTCCGTTCGCGGCTTCAGCTTCAGCGCTCGCGACCTGATCATGCTCGTTGGCGGGCTATTCCTGCTCTTCAAGGCCACGGTAGAACTGAACGAGCGGCTTGAAGGGAAGGACAGCGACAACCCCACCCAGCGCCGCGGGGCGAAATTCTGGCCGGTTGTCGCGCAGATTGTGGTGCTGGACGCCGTCTTCTCGCTGGATTCGGTGATCACCGCCGTCGGGATGGTCGACCACCTGGCCGTAATGATGGCCGCCGTGATCATCGCCATCACGCTGATGGTGATGGCAAGCAAGGCCCTCACGCGGTTTGTGAACAGCCACCCGACCATCGTGATCCTGTGTCTGAGCTTCCTGCTGATGATTGGCTTTAGCCTGGTTGCCGACGGCTTTGGCTTCCACATCCCGAAAGGCTACCTGTACGCGGCGATTGGCTTCTCGGTCATGATTGAGTCGCTGAACCAGCTTGCTATATTCAACCGCCGCCGCTTCCTTTCCGCGAACCAGACCCTGCGTCAGCGCACTGCCGATACCGTGATGCGCCTGCTCAGCGGGCGGAAAGAGGATGCCGAGTTGGACGCTGAATCCGCATCGATGCTTGCCGATCACAGCGACGGGCAGATTTTTAATCCGCAGGAGCGCAGGATGATTGAGCGGGTGCTCAACCTGAACCAGCGCTCGGTCAGCAGCATCATGACCTCGCGCCATGACATTGAGCATATCGACCTGACGGCCCCGGAAGAGCAAATCCTCGCCCTGCTGGATAAAAACCAGCACACCCGCGTGGTGGTGACAGGCGGAGAAGAGGAAGAAGAGCTGCTGGGCGTGGTGCACGTGATCGATCTGCTGCAGCAGCAGCTGCACGGTGAACCGCTTAACCTGCGCGCGCTGGTGCGCCAGCCCCTGGTGTTCCCGGAAGCCCTGCCGCTGCTCTCCGCGCTTGAGCAGTTCCGCAACGCGCGCACCCACTTTGCCTTTGTGGTCGACGAGTTCGGCTCTGTCGAAGGCCTGGTGACGCTCAGCGACGTGATGGAAACCATCGCGGGTAATCTGCCTAACGAGGTGGATGAGATCGATGCGCGCCATGACATTCAGAAGAATGCCGACGGAAGCTGGACCGCAAACGGCCATATGCCGCTTGAGGACCTGGTGCAGTTTGTTCCGCTGCCGCTGGACGACAAGCGCGAATACCACACCATAGCGGGACTGTTAATGGAGTATCTGCAGCGCATCCCGCAGCCGGGAGAAGAGGTTCAGGTGGGGGACTACATGCTCAAAACGCTGCAGGTTGAAAGCCATCGCGTGCAGAAGGTGCAGCTCATTCCGCTGCGAAGCGAAGAAGAGATGGATTTTGAGGTGTAGGTAAAAGCAAAACGGCAACCTCGTTGCCGTTTTTAGTGTTTGCGCCCTCTCCCCGTGGGAGAGGGTCGGGGTGAGGGCATCAGGCCGCACATACCACCCGGCGCGTCAGCTTTTGTAGGCCGGGTAAGGCGTAGCCGCCACCCGGCACCACCGACATCAAAGCTTATCTAACAGCTTCTTCACGTCCTTGCCGTTTTGCGAATCTTTATTGCGTTCCGCCCAGTCATTCAGCCGACGTTTGGCTTCATCCTGCAGATGCTTACGCAGGATCTGATCGACCTGCAGGCTGTAGTTCAGCTCCTGCCACCTGCCGTAAACGTTCAGCGGGATCGGTGTCTCTTTCAGGAAGTCGATAAGCTCGCCTTCCCCTTCCCACCCAGAGAGGACCCGGACGTTAAAGCGGGTATCGGCCGTCTCTTTCACCAGATCCAACGAGCCTTCACCCGTTAAGGAGAGCAGGGATGACGTGCCCTCCATGTTATCCATTGAGAGCTGCCCGTTATCAAGCGACAGTTCGGTGGTGAAATTGTCGAGGCGGGTAGCGCTGTCGTAGTTCTCATTGGCCTTCACGTTGCTGCTGCGCTCAACCGCCTGCTGCACCAGCTGCTGGAAGTTCAGCCCTTCCATGCGCGTATCTTTCAGCTCAACGTGCGCCTGGCCCTGCCAGCTGTGACGAAACGCCTCGGCATCTATCTTCGTGCCGGAGAAATCCCCCGCCATCGTCAGCTGCCCGGTCATAGCGATGGGGTAATTAAAGGCTTTAAGGATTGTACCAATCTCGACATTCTCTAGCCGCGGCTGGAACTCGGCGCGGGAGACATCTTTTCGAACGTCCAGCGTACCCGGCAGCGACATGTGCCCTGCCCCCATCCTGCCGCTAAGCTCAGAGATGGCCAGCTGCCCGTTATGGTTGAACATCTGGCTGCTGACGTCGGTAAAATCGATGCCACGCCAGCGTACGGCGTTGGCTTTCAGCAGAATGTCGGCGGTAAAGCCGCGCAGGCTGTTGTAGTCGGGCTGATCGAGATTGGAGGAGATCACCGGGCGAGATTTCGCCAGCTGGCTTTGCCCCGTCTGTACGGCGTCGCCGTCCGTCGTGCTCGTCGGCTGCGGTGGGAGCAGGTTCTCCAGGTTCAGCTTATCAAACTGCAGGTCGAGGACCCATTTCGGCTTTTCAGCCAGCGTGACGCTCGCCTGCCCTTTCAGGCTGCTGTCATTGGCCTGCAGGTTAAGGTTGTTCAACTCAAGCTGCTTCTGCTCTTCACGCCAGACGGCCTGCAGCGTTCCCTGGCCGGTAATGCCCTTGAGCGGCAGATCCGCTCCCGTCAGCTGCCAGTTGAGCTGCTGGATATCTGCGGTAAGCTGATGGGGATAGTCCGACGCGTTAACGTTGGCATTCATGGACAGGTTCAGATCGCGCTGGTCACGGTTGACGCGCCCGGAGAACTCAACGGTAGCGACATGCCGTTCGTCCTGCTCCATCTTCAGGTTGATGTTGCGAACGGTAACCTGTTCGTCACCCTCATGCTGGAAAACCAGCACGCTGTCCGCCACTTTCAAATTGCCGATATCGAATGACCAGCCGGCGTCTGAGGGAACATCAGGTAAGGTATTTTCGCGCGGAGCCACCGGCGCATCCGCCTGGCGGACCGCCTCCGACTGAGGCGTAAGCTGGATCACCGCCCCTTTCAGCATCACCTGGTCTACCTGAAGCTGATGCGAGAAAAGCGGGATAAGCGCCACGTCAAGACGCATGTTATCCGCCGAGACCAGCGGCTGCGACGCCCCGGGAGCGGTTAACGACATGCGTCCAGAGAGAATGCTGAGCTGCGGCCAGACGTGCCAGCGGAGCGGGCCGTCCAGCTTGAGTTCATACCCGCTGCGTGCTTCGACCTGCCGCACCATATAGGTACGGAAATCGTTGGGGTTAACCAGCAGCACCAACGCGGAAAGGCCAGCAACCAGCACCACCAGCAAAATCATCAGCGTTGTCAGAACTCTTCTCATGGCATCCTCAGTGGTCTAACAATCAGTCTTTATCAATACGACTGGCAACCGCACCCTGCTGGTCGCGATATTTTGCGTCCTGGCGGCGGTTATAAGGACGATCGGCCGGGCCCGTCAGCGGCTCAAAGCTCAGCGCACCGATCATCATGCCAGGGCGCAGGGCCAGCGGCAGCTTGCCGGCGTTGAAGAACTCCAGCACGATACGGCCAGACCAGCCGGGATCGATACGGTGCGCGGTGACGTGAACCATCAGGCCCAGACGCGCCAGTGAGGAACGGCCGTCCAGCCACCCCACCAGATCGGCAGGCAGCGTCACGGATTCATACGTCACCGCCAGCGCCAGCTCACCCGGATGCAGATAGAAAGCGTCACCCTCGTCGAGAACGATTTCGTCGCTCATCACGCGATCCAGTGCCGCGCTGACTTCGTCTTTCGGCCCGCTGAGGTCGATAAACGGGGCGGTATGGCCGCTGAAGGTGCGGAATTTATTCCCCAGACGCACGTCAACGGTCACGCCGTTGATCCGCTCTACCGGCGGGCGCGGGGTGATAGACAGGCGGCCTTCATCCAGCCAGGCTTCTATATCACGGTCACAAAGACGCATGGCACTCTCTCCTTTCGTGCATCGCGCCCTGAGGCTTAACAGGCTCAGGGCAAAACCAGGTTATCTCTGAACGGTACACAATTCGCGCGGCTTATTCAAAAAACTGGCTGATTTTCGCTTTCAAGATATCAATGGCAATACGGTTTTTACCGCCGCGAGGCACGATAATATCGGCGTATTGCTTAGAGGGCTCGATAAATTGCAGGAACATTGGACGGACGGTTTTCTGATATTGCGCCATGACCGAGTCCATGGAACGGCCACGTTCGTTCACGTCGCGCTTAATGCGGCGCATCAGGCAGATATCCAGCGGGGTGTCGACGAAAATCGAGAAGTTCATCGACTCACGCAGGCGGGCGTCGGTCAGCAGCAGAATACCTTCGAGGATGATGACCTTCTTCGGCTCGATGCGGACAGTTTCCTGAGTGCGGGTATGTTCTACATAGCTGTAAACCGGCAGCTCAATGGCCGTACCGTTTTTAAGTGACTGAAGATGCTGGAATAACAAGCTGTGATCCATCGCGCTCGGATGGTCATAGTTGGTTTTAACGCGCTCTTCCATCGACAGATGGGATTGATCTTTGTAATAGCTATCTTCGGGAATGACGCCGATGTGCTCATCACCAACTTGTTCACGCAGTTCGCGGTAAAGCGTACTGGCAATAAGACTTTTACCTGAAGCTGATGCGCCGGCGATGCCTATGATGACGCACTGATGAGACTTATCAGTCATAAATTTAGCGACCTGATTAACCTGGATGTTAAGGAAGGACGACGCCGGAGCGTCAAACGCGGCAATTATAGGGATTTCGCGGGCATGATACCAGTCGAATGCGCAGGTTATGCGAGACGGGCTGTAAAGTCGCTTATCGCGCCCTGAGCTAAATTTTAACGAGCACTTTTTCGGCGTTTAACGTGAATTTATTGCAGAGTAACTATTTAATAAGTCTATGATGTCAAATTATGAGCAGTCGGCATATAAATTGTAAATTGTTTGTACTAGCATAAACCAAATTATTAATTTCGCGCGTCCGGACCTCGCTCCTGACAGCATGGCGTCCCTGGATAGAGCGGTAATGAATAAACAATACCAGCGGGTTTTGGTTTCGACCCCACATCCTTTACTGCGGCTTGTCTGTCTGGGTCTGGTCACCTTCATCTTCACCTTATTCTCCCTTGAGCTGACCCGCTTCGGTACGCTGCTGGCCCCGCTCTGGTTCCCGACCTCCATTATGATGGTGGCGTTTTACCGCCACGCGGGAAAAATGTGGCCCGGCATCGCGCTTGCCTGCTCGTTCGGAAACGTGCTGGCCTCGTGGATGCTGTTCTCGTGGGATTCCATCAGTTTTATCTATCCCGTCGTCAACATCATCGAGGCCAGCATTGGTGCGATACTGCTGCGCAAGCTGCTCCCCTGGTACAACCCGCTGCAAAACCTGAACGACTGGGTTCGTCTGGCAATCGGTAGCGCCCTGATCCCCCCGCTCATCGGCGGGGTGCTGGTCCATTTTCTGGTGCCGAGCGCAGAGCCGCTGCGGACCTTCCTCGTCTGGGTCTTGTCAGAATCCGTCGGTGCGCTGGCGCTGGTCCCGCTCGGATTGCTGTTTAAACCGCACTATCTGCTGCGTCATCGTAACCCCAGGCTGCTGCTGGAAACGCTGGTCACTATGGCCGTCACGCTGGTTCTGAGCTGGGCGGCGATTTCCTGGCTGCCCTGGCCGTTTACCTGCGTTATCGTTCTGCTGATGTGGAGCGCCGTGCGCCTGCCGCGCATGGAAGCCTTCCTGGTCTTTTTAGTCACCGTGATGATGGTTTCGCTGATGATGGCGCGAGACCCGATCGCGATAACGCCGCAGACCACCGTGGTCATGTTCAACGCCCCCTGGCTGCCGTTCCTGATGCTGCTTTTGCCCGCTAACGTGATGACGATGGTGATGTATGCGTTTCGCGCCGAGCGTAAACACATCACCGAGAGCGAAGAGCGTTTTCGTAATGCGATGGAATATTCCGCCATTGGTATGGCGCTGGTGGGCATTGAAGGACAGTGGCTGCAGGCGAACAAAGCGCTGTGCAATTTCCTCGGCTATAGCCAGACAGAGCTCCAGTCCCTCACCTTTCAGCAGCTCACCTGGCCGGAGGACTTAAACACCGACCTGGAACAGCTGGAACAGCTGGTCAACGGGGAAATCAACACCTACTCCCTGGAAAAACGGTACTACACCCGCAACGGAGAGGTCGTTTGGGCCCTGCTCGCCGTCTCCGTTGTGCGCCATGCCGACGGCACCCCGCTCTACTTTATCGCTCAGATTGAAGACATTAACGATCTCAAGCAGACCGAATGGGTGAACAAACGCCTGATGGAGCGGATTACGCTCGCCAACGAAGCCGGCGGGATCGGCATCTGGGAGTGGGATCTTGAGCCGGACGTTATCAGCTGGGACAAGCGGATGTTCGAACTTTACGAAATTCCGCCGCACATCAAGCCAACCTGGCAGCTCTGGCACGAGGCGATGGTGCCTGAAGATCGCGAACATGCCGAACAGGTGCTGCGCGATTCGCTGATGGCGAGGCTGCCGTTTAAGCTGGAATTCCGCATTCGGGTGAAGGAGGGCGTTCGCCACATTCGTTCTCTCGCCAATCGGGTGCTGAACAAGCAGGGTGAGGTGGAGCGCCTGCTCGGGATCAATATGGACATGACCGAGGTTAAAGAGCTTAACGAGGCGCTGTTCCAGGAAAAAGAGCGTCTGCACATCACGCTTGATTCCATCGGCGAAGCCGTGCTCTGTACCGATATCGACATGAACGTCACCTTTATGAACCCGGTCGCGGAGGAGATGAGCGGCTGGCCGCAGGCGGAGGCCATTGGGCAGCCGATCCTGAAAGTGCTGCATATTACCTTTGGCGAAAATGGCCCGCTGATGGAGAACATCCACAGCGGCGATATGTCTCGCTCCGACATCGAACAGGACGTGGTGCTCAACTGCCGCACCGGCGGGAGCTTCGATATTCACTACAGCATCACCCCGCTGAGTACGCTTGACGGGCAAAACATCGGCTCCGTGCTGGTGATTCAGGACGTTACCGAGTCGCGCAAAATGCTGCGCCAGCTGAGCTATAGCGCTTCCCACGACGCCCTCACCCACCTGGCTAATCGCGTCAGCTTTGAGAGCCACCTCAAGCGCCTGCTGCAGACGGTGCACGAGACGCGTCAGCGCCATGCGCTGGTGTTTATCGATCTCGACCGCTTCAAAGCCGTGAACGATACCGCCGGCCACGCGGCGGGCGATGCCCTTCTGCGCGAGCTGTCGTCATTAATGCTGACCCTGCTGCGCTCCAGCGATGTGCTGGCGCGTCTGGGCGGGGATGAGTTTGGGCTGCTGCTGCCGGACTGCAACGTCGAAAGCGCCCGGTACATTGCCGGGCGCCTGATCCACGCCATCAATAACTATCACTTTATGTGGGAAGGCCGCCTGCACCGGATCGGCGCCAGCGCGGGGATCGCGCTGATAGACGACAGTAATCACCAGGCGGCGGAAGTGATGTCGCAGGCCGATATTGCCTGCTACGCCTCGAAAAACAGCGGTCGTGGCGTGGTGACGGTGTACGAACCGCAGCAGGATCGGATCCACAGCCCCCGGAGCATGATGTCGCTGGACGAGCAGTGGCATATGATCAAAGACAACCACCTGCTGATGATTGCCCGCAGCGTCGCCTCACCGCGTATTCCGGAAAGCTGTAACTTCTGGCTGATCTCGCTCCGCCTGTGGACCAGCCAGGGGGAAGTGCAGGAAGAGCATGCGTTCCGCTCCGGGCTGGCAGAGCCCGAGCTGCTTCATGCGCTCGACAGACGGATCTTCAGCGAATTCTTCCGGGCGTATGCCGCCCCGGTGGCAGCAAAAGGCATGGGCGTTGCCCTGCCGCTCTCCCAGGCCGGTTTGGCCAGCGTCACGCTGGTGGATGAACTGCTCGATCTGCTTGAGAAAAGCCCGCTGCCGGGCCGTCTACTGCATCTGACCATCGCCGTTGAGGTGCTGCTCAGCCCGGACCAAAACGTGCATCAGAGCCTGCAAAAACTCCGTCAAGCGGGCTGTCGCGTGGTGCTGAGCCAGGTGGGACGCGATATGGACGTCTTTAACCACCTCAGCCCCAACATGGCGGACTATCTGATGCTGGATGCCGACGTGGTGAGCAACGTGCACGGTAATCTGATGGACGAGATGATGGTGACCATTATTCAGGGGCACGCCCAGCGTCTGGGGATGAAAACCCTTGCCGGACCGTGCAACCAGCCGATCATGATGGACACGCTCTCCGGCATTGGCATTGATTTTATCTACGGCGACACCATTGCCGAACCGCAGCCGCTGGAGCTACTGCTGAACACCAGCTACTTTGCCATCAATTAACGGTGACCAGCCGTCGGTATACCAGATGTGTAAAAGCGCATAAGAGCGCCACGGCTGCCAGCGCTCGGCGTAGCGGCGGATCTGCGCGGGGGTCATGCCGCTGAACCGCTGTTTAATCAGGTAGTCATCCGGCAGGAAGACGTCTTTCGCCTGCCAGCCGCGCAGCGCCAGATAATTGGCCGTCCAGCGCCCGATCCCCGGACGCTGCTGAAGCGCCTTCATCCCGGCCTCAATATCCTCAGGCGGAAAAAGCGGGAATTCTCCCTCCACCACCGACTGCGCAAGATGAATCAACGACTCCGCCCGCTTAACCGGCATGCCCAGCGCCTTCAGCGCCAGCGGGTCGGCTGCAGCCAGCGCCTGCGGCGTGGGGAAACAGATATAGTCCGGAGCGTCCTTCACCGGCTCACCGCACAGCGCCACCACCCGCGAAGCCAGTTTCGCCGCCATCGCCACGCTCACCAGCTGCCCGAGAATGGCCCGCACGCCCTGCTCGTAGGCATCCATGGCTCCCGGTAAACGTAAGCCAGGCCGCGCAGCGCCGAGCTCGCCCAGCGCGTCCACGATTTGCTTTGGATCGCAGGCGAGATCGAACAGGCGTTCAATACGTTCGAGACAGCGCGGCGCCACCGGCTCCAGGCCCGAGCTGAGCGCCACCGTCAGCGTATTGCGTTGGGTATCCGGCGTAACGCGAAATATCCCCTGATGCCCTTCGCAGGCAAAGCTGCGCTCGTAATAGCGTTCCGTGACGGTTTCCACGCCCGTTACCGCACGCGCGCCGAGAAAGCCAAACATCCACTGCCAGTCGTAAGGGGGTTGCCAGTTCAGGGTGTACATCGCATCTCCTTTTCAGTTCTCTCCAGCATAAACCGATTGCGCGCGCGACGCCTTGCTTTCATATTCCAGTTGTCGCCGCGCGGACATTTCGCTAAAGTCTCGCCCCTTCTCACCGGCATGGGGACTCCTGCGTGTTTATTGGATTTGACTACGGTACCGCAAACTGTTCGGTTGCGATTATGCAAAACGGACAACCACAGCTCCTGAAAATGGAAAACGAGAGCACGCTCCTGCCCTCAATGCTCTGCGCCCCAACCCGTGAAGCGGTGAGCGAATGGCTGTTCCGCCATCATCAGGTTCCCGCCACGGCGGCGGAATCCCAGGCGCTGCTGCGCCGCGCGGTCAGCTTTAACCGTGAAGAAGACATTGACGTTACGCCGTCCAGCGTGCAGTTCGGCCTCTCTTCTCTCGGGCACTATATAGAGGACCCGGAGGAAGTTTACTTCGTTAAATCGCCAAAATCGTTCCTCGGAGCCAGCGGCCTGAAGCCGCAGCAGGTGGCGATGTTTGAAGACCTGGTGTGCGCCATGATGCTGCATATCCGCAATCAGGCGCAGACTCAGGTGCCGGACGCCATCACTCAGGCGGTCATTGGTCGCCCGATCAACTTCCAGGGGCTGGGCGGTGATGACGCGAACCAGCAGGCACAGGGGATCCTCGAGCGCGCGGCACACCGTGCGGGCTTCCGCGACGTGGTGTTCCAGTATGAGCCGGTTGCGGCAGGCCTGGATTTTGAAGCCACCCTGACAGAAGAAAAGCGCGTGCTGGTGGTGGATATCGGCGGGGGTACCACGGACTGCTCGCTGCTGCTGATGGGGCCTGAGTGGCATAATCGTCGCGATCGTGAAAACAGCCTGCTGGGGCACAGCGGCTGCCGCGTGGGCGGTAACGATCTGGATATCGCCCTGGCCTTCAAGAGCCTGATGCCGCTGCTCGGCATGGGCGGGCAAACCGAAAAAGGGATCGCCCTGCCGATCCTGCCGTGGTGGAACGCAATCGCCATCAACGACGTTCCCGCACAGAGTGATTTTTACAGCACCGCTAACGGTCGTTTCCTCAACGACCTGGTGCGCGACGCGCAGGACGCCGAGAAAGTCGCACTGCTGTATAAGGTGTGGCGTCAGCGTCTTAGCTACCGCGTGGTACGCACCGCCGAAGAGAGTAAAATTGCGCTCTCGGATCGCGCGGAACACGCCGTTTCGCTGCCGTTTATCAGCGACGACCTCGCCACGGCAATTTCTCAGCATGGCCTCGAAACCGCGCTCGCCCAGCCGCTGCAGCGCATTCTGGAGCAGGTGCAGCTGGCGCTGGAAAACGGCAACGAGAAGCCGGACGTGATCTACCTGACCGGCGGTAGCGCCCGTTCGCCGCTGATCAAAAAAGCGCTGGCGGAACAGCTGCCGGGCATTCCGATTGCCGGGGGCGATGATTTTGGCTCCGTGACCGCGGGTCTGGCGCGCTGGGCGCAGGTGATGTTCAGGTAGTGCGGTTGTGCCGGGTGGCGGCTTCGCCTTACCCGGCCTACAAGATCCTCGAACCGTAGGCCGGGTAAGGCGAAGCCGCCACCCGGCAAAAAAGAGCGTCATACTCAGACCATTCCTGACAGTCTTCCATATTTCCTCCATTTTTCTGCCGTGTTGCCTGACTAAACTAGTATCATTCCCCGAAGAGTTTCAGGATGAGAACGTATAACGATGAAAGGCAGTAACAAATCCCGCTGGGCCATCGCCGCTGGCATCATTGTGGTAGCCCTTGCCGCCGCGTGGTACTGGCACAGCCAATCCGCTAACGCCCCGGCACCCGACGGTGCCAGGAGCGCGTCGCAGGGCCCGGCCGCAGGAGGCCGTCGCGGTATGCGCGGCGGTGCGCTGGCACCGGTTCAGGCGGCAACGGCGGTGAACAAGGCCGTTCCTCGCTATCTTACCGGCCTCGGGACCATTACCGCCGCCAACACTGCGACGGTACGCAGCCGCGTCGACGGCCAGTTACTGGCGATTCACTTCCAGGAAGGCCAGCAGGTCAAGGCCGGGGATTTACTGGCAGAAATTGACCCAAGCCAGTTTAAAGTGGCACTTGCGCAGGCGCAGGGCCAGCTCGCCAAAGATAAAGCCACGCTCGCCAACGCCCAGCGTGATTTAGCCCGCTATCAGCAGCTGGTGAAAACCAACCTCGTTTCGCGCCAGGAGTTAGATACCCAGCGATCGCTGGTCAGCGAATCTCTGGGCACCATTAAAGCCGATGAAGCCGCCGTCGCCAGCGCACAGCTGCAGTTGGACTGGAGCCGCATTACGGCACCGATTGACGGGCGCGTCGGGCTGAAGCAGGTCGATATCGGCAACCAGATCTCCAGCGGGGACACCACGGGCATTGTGGTCATCACTCAGACCCACCCTATCGACTTAGTCTTTACCCTGCCGGAAAGCGATATCGCGACCGTCGTACAGGCGCAGAAAGCCGGAAACGGGCTGGTGGTCGAAGCCTGGGACCGGACCAACAAACAAAAGCTCAGCCAGGGCACGCTGCTGAGCCTGGATAACCAGATTGACACTACCACCGGCACCATCAAGCTGAAGGCGCGCTTTAACAACCAGGACGATGCCCTGTTCCCGAACCAGTTTGTGAATGCGCGAATGCTGGTCGCGACCGAAGAGAACGCGGTGGTGATCCCAACGGCCGCGCTGCAGATGGGCAACGAAGGTAACTTCGTCTGGGTGCTGAACAGCGACAATAAAGTCAGCAAGCACCTGGTGAAAACCGGCATTCAGGACAGCCAGACGGTGGTTATCAGCGCCGGGCTTTCCGCGGGCGACCGCGTGGTCACGGACGGTATAGACCGCCTGACCGAAGGCGCGAAAGTGGAAGTGGTTGAAGCCCACGACGGCACGGCGGCCAATGAAGCCCCCGCAAAACGTGAGCATGCGAAACAGGGAGCGAAAGCCTGATGCAGGTCATGCCACCGGGCTCCACGGGGGGGCCGTCACGCCTGTTTATCTTGCGCCCCGTTGCCACCACGCTGTTGATGGTGGCGATCCTGCTGGCCGGGATCATCGGCTACCGCTTCCTGCCCGTCTCGGCGCTGCCGGAAGTGGACTACCCCACCATTCAGGTTGTCACCCTCTATCCCGGCGCCAGCCCGGACGTGGTGACGTCCGCCATCACCGCGCCGCTGGAGCGCCAGTTTGGCCAGATGTCGGGGCTAAAACAGATGTCCTCCCAGAGTTCCGGCGGGGCATCGGTGGTCACGCTGCAGTTCCAGCTTACGCTATCGCTGGACGTCGCCGAGCAAGAGGTGCAGGCCGCGATTAACGCCGCCACCAACCTGCTGCCGTCCGACCTGCCAAACCCGCCGGTTTACAGCAAGGTGAACCCGGCGGATCCGCCGATCATGACCCTCGCCGTCACCTCCTCCGCCCTGCCGATGACGCAGGTTGAGGATATGGTCGAAACCCGCGTGGCGCAGAAAATTTCCCAGGTCTCCGGCGTGGGCCTCGTTACGCTGGCAGGCGGCCAGCGCCCGGCCGTGCGCGTGAAGCTGAACGCGCAGGCGATTGCCGCACTGGGCCTGACCAGCGAAACCATCCGCACCGCCATCAGCAGCGCTAACGTCAACTCGGCGAAAGGCTCGCTGGACGGCCCCACCCGCGCGGTCACGCTCTCCGCGAACGATCAGATGCAGTCCGCCGACGAATACCGCCAGCTGATTGTGGCCTACCAGAACGGTGCGCCAATACGGCTCGGCGACGTGGCAACCGTCGAACAGGGGGCTGAAAACAGCTGGCTGGGCGCGTGGGCCAACAAACAGCAGGCGATCGTGATGAACGTTCAGCGCCAGCCGGGCGCAAACATCATCGACACCGCCGACAGCATCCGCACCATGCTGCCGCAGCTGATTGAGAGCCTGCCGAAGTCGGTGAGCGTCAACGTGCTTTCTGACCGCACCACCAATATCCGCGCCTCGGTGACCGACACCCAGTTCGAGCTGATGCTGGCGATTGCGCTGGTGGTCATGATCATCTACCTGTTCCTGCGCAACGTTCCGGCGACCATTATCCCCGCCGTCGCCGTGCCGCTCTCGCTGGTCGGCACCTTTGCGGTGATGGTGTTCCTCGATTTCTCGATCAACAACCTCACGCTGATGGCGCTGACCATCGCCACCGGTTTCGTGGTGGATGACGCCATCGTCGTTATCGAGAACATCTCGCGCTATATCGAGAAAGGTGAAAAGCCCTTAGCCGCCGCGCTGAAGGGTGCGGGCGAAATCGGCTTTACCATCATCTCCCTGACCTTCTCGCTGATTGCGGTACTGATCCCGCTGCTGTTTATGGGCGATATCGTCGGACGTCTGTTCCGCGAGTTTGCCGTGACGCTGGCGGTTGCGATCCTGATCTCCGCCGTGGTCTCGCTGACGCTGACGCCGATGATGTGCGCCCGCATGCTGAGCGTTGAGTCCCTGCGCAAGCAAAACCGCTTCTCCCGCGCCTCAGAGCGGATGTTTGAACGCATCATCGCCGGGTATGGTCACCTGCTGGCGAAAGTGCTGAACCATCCGTGGGCCACCCTCGGCGTGGCGCTGGGGACGCTGGCCCTGAGCGTGATGCTGTGGATTTTCATTCCGAAAGGCTTCTTCCCGATCCAGGACAACGGCATTATTCAGGGCACGCTTCAGGCACCGCAGTCGGTTTCCTTCGCGAACATGGCGCAGCGCCAGCAGCAGGTCTCTGAAATTATTATGAAAGACCCGGCGGTGGAGAGCCTGACCTCCTACGTCGGCGTGGACGGCACCAACCCGTCTCTGAACAGCGCGCGCCTGCAGATCAACCTCAAGCCGCTGGATGACCGCGACGACCGCGTTAACACCGTCATTGAGCGTCTGCAGAGCGCCGTCGCGCGCGTGCCGGGCATTGAGCTGTACCTGCAGCCGATACAGGATTTGACCATCGATACCCAGGTGAGCCGCACGCAGTATCAGTTCACGCTTCAGGCCACCACGCTTGAGGCGTTGAGCACCTGGGTACCGCAGCTGGTGGATAAGCTGAAAGCCCTGCCGCAGCTTTCCGACGTCAGCAGCGACTGGCAGGACAAGGGGCTGGCGGCCTACGTGAACGTCAACCGCGACACCGCCAGCCGCCTGGGCATTACCATGTCCGACGTGGACAACGCGCTGTACAACGCCTTTGGTCAGCGCCTGATCTCCACCATTTACACCCAGGCGAACCAGTATCGCGTGGTGCTGGAGCACGATACTGACAACACCCCGGGTCTCGCCGCGCTGGATTCGGTGCGCCTGACCGGCAAGGACGGCGGAATTGTGCCGTTAAGCGCCATCGCCAACGTGGAAGAGCGCTTTACCCCGCTCTCCATCAACCATCTGGATCAGTTCCCGTCCACCACGATTTCATTCAACGTGCCGGACGGCTATTCGCTGGGCGAAGCGGTTGAGGCCATTCTGGCAGCGGAAAAAGATCTGAGCTTCCCGTCCGATATTCAGACCCAGTTCCAGGGAAGCACCCTGGCGTTCCAGGCCGCGCTGGGCAACACCGTCTGGCTGATTGTGGCCGCGGTGGTGGCGATGTATATCGTGCTCGGCGTGCTGTACGAAAGCTTTATTCACCCGATCACCATCCTCTCTACCCTGCCAACGGCGGGCGTGGGAGCACTGCTGGCGCTGATGCTGGCAGGCAGCGAGCTGGACGTGATCGCCATCATCGGCATCATCCTGCTTATCGGCATCGTGAAGAAAAACGCCATCATGATGATCGACTTCGCCCTTGCCGCCGAGCGCGAGCAGGGCATGTCGCCGCGGGACGCCATCTTCCAGGCCTGCCTGCTGCGTTTTCGTCCGATCCTGATGACCACGCTGGCGGCGCTGTTAGGCGCGCTGCCGCTGATGCTCAGCACCGGCGTCGGCGCAGAGCTGCGCCGCCCGCTGGGGATTGGCATGGTCGGCGGCCTGCTGGTCAGCCAGGTGCTGACGCTCTTTACCACGCCGGTTATCTACCTGCTGTTTGACCGTCTGGCGCTGTGGACGAAAAGCCGCTTCCCGAAACGTGAAGAGGAGGCGTAAGTGAAGTTTTTCGCCCTCTTCATTTACCGCCCGGTGGCGACGATTTTACTCTCCATCGCCATCACCCTGTGCGGCGTGCTGGGCTTCCGGCTGCTGCCGGTGGCGCCGCTGCCGCAGGTGGATTTCCCGGTGATCATGATCAGCGCCTCGCTGCCGGGCGCGTCGCCGGAAACCATGGCCTCGTCGGTTGCCACCCCGCTGGAGCGCTCGCTCGGGCGGATTGCCGGCGTCAACGAAATGACCTCCAGCAGCTCGCTGGGCAGCACGCGCATCATTCTGGAATTCAACTTCGACCGGGACATTAACGGCGCGGCGCGTGACGTGCAGGCGGCAATCAACGCCGCGCAAAGCCTGCTGCCAAGCGGAATGCCGAGCCGTCCAACCTACCGCAAGGCCAACCCGTCCGATGCGCCCGTCATGATCCTGACGCTCACCTCGGACACTTACTCGCAGGGTCAACTGTACGACTTCGCCTCCACGCAGCTGGCGCAGACCATAGCCCAGATTGACGGCGTGGGCGACGTGAGCGTTGGCGGCAGCTCCCTGCCCGCCGTGCGCGTGGGCCTGAACCCGCAGGCGCTCTTTAACCAGGGCGTGTCGCTGGACGACGTGCGCACCGCCATCAGTAACGCCAACGTGCGCAGGCCGCAGGGGGCCATTGAGGACGGCAGCCATCGCTGGCAGATCCAGGCCAACGACGAGCTCAAAACCGCTGCCGAATACCAGCCGCTGATTATTCACTACAACAACGGCGCGGCGGTACGCCTGAGCGACGTGGCCAGCGTCACCGACTCGGTGCAGGACGTGCGTAACGCCGGGATGACCAACGCTAAGCCGGCCATCCTGCTGATGATCCGCAAGCTGCCGGAAGCCAACATCATTCAGACGGTGAACAGCATCCGCGAGCGGCTTCCGGAGCTGCAGGAGACCATTCCCGCGGCAATCGACCTGCAAATTGCGCAGGACCGCTCCCCGACCATTCGCGCCTCGCTTGAGGAGGTCGAGCAAACGCTGATTATCTCCGTGGCGCTGGTGATCCTGGTGGTGTTCCTGTTCCTGCGCTCCGGCCGCGCGACGCTGATCCCTGCCGTTGCCGTGCCGGTGTCGCTGATCGGCACCTTTGCCGCCATGTACCTGTGCGGCTTTAGCCTGAACAACCTGTCGCTGATGGCGTTAACCATCGCCACCGGCTTTGTGGTGGACGACGCCATCGTGGTGCTGGAGAACATCTCCCGCCACCTGGAAGCGGGCATGAAGCCGCTGCAGGCGGCGCTGCAGGGGACGCGCGAGGTCGGTTTTACCGTGCTCTCCATGAGCCTGTCGCTGGTGGCGGTGTTCCTGCCGCTGCTGCTGATGGGCGGGCTGCCGGGCAGATTGCTGCGCGAGTTTGCCGTCACGCTCTCCGTGGCGATAGGTATCTCGCTGGTTATCTCGCTCACGCTCACGCCGATGATGTGCGGCTGGATGCTCAAGCGCAGCAAGCCGCATTCGCAGCCGCGGCGTAAAGGCTTCGGGCGTTTCCTGATGGCAATGCAGGAAGGCTACGGCAAATCGCTGAAGTGGGTGCTGAACCACACGCGTATCGTCGGGCTGGTGCTGATTGGCACCATCGTGCTTAACGTCTGGATGTACATCACCATCCCGAAAACCTTCTTCCCGGAGCAGGACACTGGCGTGCTGATGGGCGGTATTCAGGCGGACCAGAGCATTTCGTTCCAGGCGATGCGCGGCAAGCTGCAGGACTTTATGAAGATCATTCGTGAAGATCCGGCGGTGGATAACGTGACCGGCTTTACCGGCGGCTCGCGCGTGAACAGCGGGATGATGTTTATCACCCTCAAATCGCGCGGGGAGCGTGAAGAAACCGCGCAGCAGGTGATCGATCGCCTGCGCGTGAAGCTCGCCAAAGAGCCGGGGGCAAACCTGTTTTTGATGGCCGTTCAGGATATCCGCGTCGGCGGACGCCAGTCCAACGCCAGCTACCAGTACACCCTGCTCTCTGACGACTTAGCCGCCCTGCGCGAATGGGAGCCGAAGATCCGCAAAGCGCTGGCGGCCCTGCCAGAGCTGGCGGACGTCAACTCCGATCAGCAGGACAACGGCGCAGAGATGGCGCTGACCTACGATCGTGAAACCATGTCGCGGCTGGGCATTGACGTGGCAGCGGCTAACAGCCTGCTGAACAACGCCTTCGGCCAGCGCGAAATTTCCACCATCTACCAGCCGATGAACCAGTACAAGGTGGTGATGGAGGTCGACCCGCGCTACACCCAGGACATCAGCGCGCTGGACAAGATGTTTGTGATCAACAGCGACGGCAAGGCGATCCCGCTGTCGTACTTCGCCAGCTGGCAGCCGTCGAACGCGCCGCTGTCGGTGAACCATCAGGGGCTTTCCGCTGCCTCTACCGTCTCCTTTAACCTGCCGACCGGCTCGTCCCTTTCTGAAGCCAGCGATGCGATCAACCGCGCCATGACCCAGCTGGGCGTGCCGTCCACCGTGCGGGGCAGCTTTGCCGGCACGGCGCAGGTCTTCCAGGACACGATGAACTCTCAGATCATTTTGATTCTGGCGGCGATTGCGACGGTCTACATCGTGCTGGGCGTGCTGTATGAAAGCTACGTTCACCCGCTGACGATCCTCTCGACCCTGCCGTCGGCGGGCGTAGGCGCGCTGCTGGCGCTGGAGCTGTTCGGCGCGCCGTTCAGCCTCATTGCGCTCATCGGGATCATGCTGTTGATTGGTATTGTGAAGAAAAACGCGATCATGATGGTCGACTTCGCGCTGGACGCCCAGCGCAACGGCAACCTGACGCCGGAAGAGGCGATATTTCAGGCCTGCCTGCTGCGCTTCCGTCCGATTATGATGACCACGCTGGCGGCGCTGTTTGGCGCACTGCCGCTGGTGATCTCGGGCGGAGACGGCTCTGAGCTGCGCCAGCCGCTGGGGATCACCATCGTCGGCGGGCTGGTGATGAGCCAGCTGTTGACGCTGTACACCACGCCGGTGGTCTATCTGTTCTTTGACCGCCTGAGGCTGCGTTTTTCGCGTAAAAACAGGACCACGGTGACCGAGTAAATGACCGACCTACCCGCTAACGTTCGCTGGCAGCTGTGGATAGTCGCCTTCGGCTTCTTTATGCAGTCGCTGGATACGACCATCGTCAACACCGCCCTCCCCTCCATGGCGAAAAGCCTGGGGGAGAGCCCGCTGCACATGCATATGGTGATCGTCTCCTACGTGCTGACGGTGGCGGTGATGCTGCCCGCCAGCGGCTGGCTGGCGGACAAAGTGGGCGTGCGGAATATCTTCTTCACCGCCATCGTGCTGTTTACCGCAGGTTCGCTGTTCTGCGCCCAGGCCAATACGCTCGATCAGCTGGTGATGGCGCGGGTGCTGCAGGGCGTCGGCGGCGCGATGATGGTGCCCGTCGGGCGGCTAACGGTGATGAAGATTGTTCCACGCGAGCAGTATATGGCGGCGATGACCTTCGTGACGCTGCCCGGGCAGGTTGGCCCGCTGCTCGGCCCCGCGCTGGGCGGGATTCTGGTGGAGTACGCCTCCTGGCACTGGATTTTCCTCATCAACCTGCCCGTCGGCATCATCGGCGCGATAGCCACCCTGACGCTGATGCCCAACTACAAAATGCAGACGCGACGTTTTGATTTCTTCGGTTTTATCCTGCTGGCGGCCGGTATGGCGGCGCTTACGCTGGCGCTCGACGGGCAAAAGGGGCTGGGGATTTCCACCCTGACGCTGGGCATTCTGGTTGCCCTCGGCCTCACTGCGCTTCTCTGGTACCTGTGGCATGCGAGAGGAAATGAGAAAGCGCTGTTTAGCCTGAGTCTGTTTAAAAATTCCACCTATCGCCTTGGCCTGTTCGGCAGCTTTGCCGGGCGCATCGGCAGCGGCATGCTGCCCTTTATGACGCCCGTATTTTTACAGATCGGCATGGGCTTCTCGCCGTTCCACGCGGGGTTAATGATGATCCCGATGGTCCTCGGCAGCATGGGGATGAAGCGCATTGTGGTGCAGGTGGTGAACCGCTTTGGCTATCGTCACGTGCTGGTCGCCGCCACGCTGGGCCTCGCGGTAATCAGCCTGCTGTTTATGGCCGTGGCGCTGATGGGCTGGTACTACCTTCTGCCGCTGGTGCTGTTCTGCCAGGGGATCGTCAACTCGATGCGCTTCTCGTCGATGAACACCCTGACGCTGAAAGATCTCCCGGACGATCTGGCAAGCAGCGGCAACAGCCTGCTGTCGATGATCATGCAGCTCTCCATGAGCGTGGGCGTCACGATCGCCGGTTTGCTGCTCGGCATGTACGGGCAGCATCACCTCAGCGTGGATACGCCCGTTGCGCACCAGGTCTTTTTATACACCTATCTCAGCATGGCGGTGATTATCGCCCTGCCCGCTTTCATCTTCGCCAGAGTGCCGGATGATACCAGTAAGAACGTCGTCATCCGGCGCGGCAAAAGGAGTGCACCATGAAATTCTGGCGTCCGGGCATCACCGGAAAACTCTTCGTAGCGATTTTTGCCACCTGTATCGTCCTGCTGATCACCATGCACTGGGCGGTGCGGGTCAGCTTTGAGCGCGGGTTCATTGACTACATCAAGCACGGCAACGAGCAGCGCCTGCAGGGCCTGAGCGATGCGCTGGGCGAGCAATACGGGCTGCACGGCAACTGGCGGTTTTTGCGCAATAACGATCGCTTCGTCTTTCAAATTCTGCGCTCGCTGGAGCACGACAACGACGACGATCGCCCGGGCCCCGGCATGCCGCCGCACGGCTGGCGCACCCAGTTCTGGGTGATCGATCAGGATATGCGCGTACTGGTTGGCCCACGCGCGCCGGTGCCGCCGGACGGCACGAAGCGCGCCATCACCTCCAACGGCGCGACTGTGGGCTGGGTGATTGCCTCGCCGGTCGAGCGGCTGACGCGCAACACCGACATCAACTTTGACCGCCAGCAGCGCCAGACCAGCTGGCTGATTGTCGCCCTCTCGACGCTGCTCGCCGCGCTCGCCACCTTCCCGCTGGCGCGCGGCCTGCTGGCACCGGTTAAGCGCTTAGTGGAAGGCACGCACAGGCTGGCCGCGGGCGATTTCTCCACCCGCGTGGACACCCGCAGCCAGGATGAGCTGGGCAAGCTGGCGCAGGACTTCAACCAGCTCGCCAGCACGCTGGAGAAAAACCAGCAGATGCGCCGCGACTTTATGGCCGATATTTCGCACGAGCTGCGTACCCCGTTGGCGGTGCTGCGCGGCGAGCTGGAAGCCATTCAGGACGGCGTACGCCAGTTCACCCCCGAGTCCGTGGCCTCGCTGCAGGCGGAAGTGGGCACGCTCACCAAGCTGGTGGACGACCTGCATCAGCTCTCCATGTCCGACGAAGGGGCGCTGGCCTACCAGAAAGCGCCGGTAGACGTCATCAACATTCTGGAAGTGATCAGCGGCGCCTTCCGCGAGCGCTTCGCCAGCCGCAACCTGAAAATTGAGCTCTCCCTGCCGGACAGCGCCGTGGTGTTTGGCGATAAAGACAGGCTGATGCAGCTGTTCAACAACCTGCTGGAGAACAGCCTGCGCTACACCGACAGCGGCGGCGGCCTGCATATTTCGGGCAAACAGGAAAACGGGCGCTTCGCCCTCACCTTCGCGGACTCCGCCCCCGGGGTGCAGGACGCGCAGCTGGAGAGACTGTTTGAGCGTTTCTACCGCACCGAAGGCTCCCGCAACCGCGCCAGCGGCGGCTCCGGGCTGGGGCTGGCGATCTGCTTTAACATCGTCGAAGCCCACAACGGCACCCTCCGCGCCGCCCATTCGCCTTTTGGCGGGGTTAGCATTACAGTAGAGTTACCTCTGGAACGGGATTTATCGAGAGAAGCATGACCGAGTTACCAATAGACGAAAACACACCGCGCATTTTGATTGTGGAAGACGAGCCCAAGCTTGGGCAGCTGCTGATCGACTATTTACGCGCGGCCAGCTATGCCCCGTCGCTTATCAGCCACGGCGACCAGGTTTTGGCGTACGTGCGCCAGACGCCGCCGGATCTGATCCTGCTGGATTTGATGCTGCCGGGCACCGACGGCCTGACGCTGTGCCGCGAGATCCGTCGCTTCTCGGACGTCCCCATCGTGATGGTGACCGCCAAAATCGAAGAGATAGACCGCCTGTTGGGCCTCGAAATTGGCGCAGACGACTACATCTGCAAACCGTACAGCCCGCGCGAAGTGGTTGCGCGCGTGAAGACCATTCTGCGCCGCTGCAGGCCGCAGCGCGAACTTCAGGTGCTGGACGCGGAAAGCCCGCTGATTGTCGACGAAAGCCGCTTCCAGGCGAGCTGGCGCAGCAAGCTTCTGGACCTCACTCCCGCCGAGTTCCGCCTGCTGAAAACGCTCTCCCACGAGCCGGGAAAAGTGTTCTCCCGCGAACAGCTGCTGAACCACCTGTATGACGATTACCGCGTGGTGACCGACCGCACCATCGACAGCCATATTAAAAACCTGCGCCGCAAGCTGGAGGCGCTGGACGCAGACCAGTCGTTTATTCGCGCGGTGTACGGCGTGGGGTATCGCTGGGAAGCGGATGCGTGCAGGATTGCCTGACAACATATCCCCTCACCCTAACCCTCTCCCCAAAGGGGCGAGGGGACTAAAACACCCTCTCCCCTTTGGGGAGAGGGCAGGGTGAGGGTCAAGGACGCTTTACCTCCCTGCCCCGCAGCGCTACAATGCCCGCCCTTAAAGTGGGGGATCTCCCCTTACCGCTGCACCAGGTGTACGCGGATCTGACCTGTCATCAGAACGAGAACTATCATGTTTAAACCGGAACTCCTTTCCCCGGCGGGAACGCTGCAAAATATGCGTTACGCTTTCGCCTATGGTGCCGACGCGGTGTATGCGGGCCAGCCGCGCTACTCGCTGCGCGTGCGCAACAACGAATTCAACCACGAGAACCTGCAGCTCGGCATCAACGAAGCGCATGCCCTGGGCAAAAAATTCTACGTGGTGGTGAACATCGCGCCGCACAACGCCAAGCTGAAAACGTTCATTCGTGACCTGAAGCCCGTCGTGGATATGGGGCCGGACGCGCTGATCATGTCCGACCCGGGTTTAATCATGCTGGTTCGGGAGAACTTCCCGGAGATGGACATTCACCTCTCCGTACAGGCCAACGCCGTCAACTGGGCAACGGTTAAATTCTGGAAGCAGATGGGGCTGACCCGCGTGATTCTGTCGCGCGAACTGTCTCTGGAAGAGATCGAAGAGATCCGCACCCAGGTGCCGGAGATGGAAATCGAAATCTTCGTTCACGGCGCGCTGTGCATGGCCTACTCCGGACGCTGCCTGCTCTCAGGCTATATCAACAAGCGCGACCCGAACCAGGGCACCTGCACCAACGCCTGCCGCTGGGAATATAACGTCCAGGAAGGCAAAGAGGATGACGTTGGCAACATCGTGCACAAGCACGAGCCGATCCCGGTCACCAACGTCGAGCCTACGCTGGGCGTCGGCGCGCCAACCGACAGCGTGTTTATGATCGAAGAAGCCAAACGTCCGGGCGAGTACATGACCGCCTTTGAAGACGAGCACGGCACCTACATCATGAACTCAAAAGACCTGCGCGCCATCGCGCACGTCGAGCGTCTGACGCAAATGGGCGTACACTCGCTGAAAATCGAAGGCCGCACCAAGTCTTACTACTACTGCGCCCGTACCGCACAGGTGTACCGCAAGGCCATCGACGATGCCGCCGCCGGTAAACCTTTCGATACTACCCTGCTGGAAACCCTCGAAGGCCTGGCGCATCGCGGCTACACAGAAGGCTTCCTGCGCCGTCATACGCATGACGACTACCAGAACTACGAGCACGGCTACTCCATTTCTGAACGCCAGCAGTTTGTCGGCGATTTCACCGGCGAGCGTAAAGGCCCGCTGGCCGCCGTGGCGGTGAAAAATAAATTCACCAAAGGCGACAGCCTGGAGCTGATGACCCCGCAGGGCAACATGAACTTCCGTCTGGAGCACCTGGAAAACAAAAAAGGTGAGGCGATTGACGTCGCGCCGGGCGACGGCCACGTGGTCTGGCTGCCGGTTCCGGAAGAAGTTGAGCTGGAATTTGCGCTGCTGATGCGCAATTTTGAAGGCGAAAACACCCGTAATCCGCACGGAAAATAGTTAATCACGGGTATTTTTTCGTGGCGGGATAATTCTTAGAATCGGATCACATACCGCTTCGTTCAATATGGGTATTATCCCACCCGCTGAAAAACATAACCCATAAATGCTAGCTGTACCAGGAACCACCTCCTTAGCCTGCGTAATCTCCCTTACGCGGGCTTATTTTTTCCCCTTTCATCCTGTTCTTACCCGCTTTTTTCCTCCCTGAGATACACTCTTGTTATACCTAAAAAAGGGAGCAGCGCGGATGGCAACCTATCCAGACAGTTTATTGATCCTCAACGGCAAAAGCGCGGGCAACGATATCCTGCGTCAGGCCATTACCGATTTACGGGAAGACGGTGCGCGCATTCACGTGCGCGTCACGTTTGAAAAAGGCGACGCGGCGCGGTATATCGATGAAGGTATACGCCTGGGCGTCGGGACCATTATTTCCGGCGGCGGCGACGGGACCATCAACGAAATCGCGGGCGCGCTTATCGATCTGCAGCCAGCCGATCGTCCGGTAATGGGCATTTTACCGCTCGGTACGGCGAATGATTTCGCCACCAGCGCCGGCATTCCTGAAGATGTGAACAAAGCTCTGCAGCTGGCAATCCTGGGTAAGGCCACCGCCGTTGATATCGCTCAGGTGAATGACCAAACCTGCTTTATCAATATGGCGACGGGCGGCTTCGGTACGCGCATCACCAGCGAAACGCCGGAAAAGCTGAAGGCAGCGCTGGGCGGCGTGTCCTATCTGATCCACGGCCTGATGCGCATGGACACCCTTAAGCCCGACCGCTGCGAAATCAACGGCGAAAACTTCCACTGGCAGGGCGACGCGCTGGTAATTGGCATCGGCAACGGGCGTCAGGCGGGCGGCGGTCAGCAGCTGTGCCCTGAGGCGTTAATCAACGACGGTCAACTGCAGCTGCGCATTTTTACCGGCGACGGGCTGCTGCCCGCGCTGTTTACTACGCTGACGCAGCCTGAAGAAAGCCCAAATATTATTGCCGGAAAATCCGCGTGGTTTGAGGTGATCGCCCCGCACGGCATGACGTTTAACCTTGATGGCGAACCGCTGAGCGGGGAGCGGTTCCGCATTGAGGTCGTTCCGGGCGCTTTGCAGTGCCGATTACCGCCGGACTGTCAGCTCTTGCGCTGATGGTTTGCCGGGTGGCGGCTACGTTTTTCTCCCTCTCCCTGTGGGAGAGGGCCGGGGTGAGGGCACCAAACCGCCCCCCCTAATACACCGCCACCTCTCGCGCCATCTCGCGGGAATACTGCTGGCTGGCATTGACCAGCATCCGCGTATAGTCGGTTTTGGCCTGCCCGGCGACCAGCTCGTCCACGGTCAGGCTTTCGAGAATTTTACCGTACTGCATCACCGCCACCTTCTGGCACAGATGGGCAATCACGCCCAGATCGTGCGTCACCATCAGGTAGGTCAGATTCGATTCGCGCTGAAGCTCCGCCAGCAGGTTGAGGATTTCCGCCTGCACCGAGACGTCCAGCGCCGAGGTCGGCTCGTCCAGCAGCAGCACCTGCGGCTCCAGAATCAGCGCTCTGGCAATCGCCACGCGCTGCCGCTGGCCGCCGGAAAGCTGGTGCGGATAGCGGTCGCGAAACGCCCGGTTCAGCCCCACCTTGTCCAGCAAGGTATAAATGCGCCGCTCCCGATCGTTGATGCCGTGGATCTGCAGCGGCTCTTCCAGAATATCGCCGATAGTGTGGCGCGGATGCAGCGAACCGTACGGATCCTGAAACACCATCTGCACCCGACGGCACCGTTCCCGGCTGATGCGCTTTTCCAGCGGCCTGCCGTCAATCGCCAGCTCGCCGTCCCAGTGGGTAAACAGCCCGGCCAGGCATTTGAGTACCGTGGTTTTTCCCGAGCCGGACTCCCCCACCAGGCCATAAATCTCGCCCTCTTTCACGCTGATGTTTACGTCATCCAGCACCTGATTGCGCTTCTCGCCCTCGCCGAACGCCAGGTTGAGGTGTGTAATGTCGATCATCTCTGCTCCTTACTCGGTGAGCCAGCTGGCCTGACGCTGTAATACCGGCAGCGTCGGGCGGCGATGGTTAATTTCCGGCAGCGCGCTGATTAACCCCTGCGTGTAGGGATGCTTCGCGTTGTGCAGGTCTTTCGCGGCAATGGACTCCACCACGCGCCCGGCGTACATCACCAGCACCCGATCGCAGAAGCTGCGCACCAGGTTGATGTCGTGGCTGATAAAGATCAGCCCGAGCCCGCGGGACTGCACCAGGTCGTCGAGCAGGCCGAGCACCTGCAGGCGCACCGACACGTCCAGCGCCGAGGTCGGTTCGTCGGCAATCACCAGCTCCGGCTCAGCGATCAGCATCATCGCAATCATGATGCGCTGCCCCTGCCCGCCGGAAATCTCGTGCGGATAGAGGTGATACACCCGCTCGGGCTGGCGAATGCGCACGACGTCGAGCATCTCCAGCACTTTGTCTTTAGCTTCGGCCTTGCGCCCCGGATGATGGGTCAGCCAGGCTTCAGCAATCTGATCGCCCACGCAGACCACCGGGTTCAGCGAGTATTTCGGGTCCTGCATGATCATCGAGATCCGCTTGCCGCGAATGCCGCGCATCTGCGCCTCGCTGACGGCCTGTAAATCGACGTCGCCAAACTGCATCCGCGAAGCGGTGAGTTGCGCTTTGGCCGGATGCAGGCGCAGCAGCGCCCGCCCGACGGTGGATTTGCCGGAGCCGGACTCGCCGACAATCGCCAGCTTTTCGCGTCCGAGCTGGAAAGAGACGCCGCGCACCGCGTGGGTGACCGCGCCGCCGTTGATGAAGTCGACGTGGAGATCGCGCACGTCGAGCAAAGGGTTATTCGCTGCGAGGATCGAGGATGTCACGTAGGCCATCTCCTAAGAAGTTGAACGCCAGGCTGTTGATCAGGATCGCCAGCCCCGGAATAGTCACTACCCACCAGCACTCCATCATGTAGGTGCGACCGCTGGAGATCATCGCGCCCCACTCCGGCTCCGGCGGCTGGGCGCCGAGGCCGAGGAAGCCCAATCCGGCAGCGGTCAGAATGATCCCCGCCATGTTCATGGTGATGCGGATAATCACCGACGGCAGGCACAGCGGCACGATGTGGCGCCAGAGCACCCGGGCCGATGACGCGCCCTGCAAACGCACGGCGGAGATAAAATCGGCCTGACGCAGCGAGAGCGTTTCGGCGCGCGCCAGACGGGCAATTGGCGGCCAGGCGGTGAGCGTAATCGCGATAACTACGTGCTCCAGCCCGGGACCGAGCGCCGCCACAAACGCCAGCGCCAGCACCAGGCTCGGGAAGGAGATGAAGATATCGGTCACGCGCATCAGCACGGCATCCACCTTGCCGCCAAAATAACCTGCGGTGACGCCCAGCAGCAGCCCCAGCGGGCCGACGGTCACGGAGACCAGCAGCACGATATAGAGCGTGATGCGCGAGCCGTACACCAGGCGGCTGAAGATGTCGCGGCCAAACTCGTCGGTGCCGAACCAGTGCTGCGCGTTCGGGGCGGCGAGCGCGTTGCTAAGGTCCTGAACCAGCGGGTTGTACGGGGCAATCAGCGGCGCAAAGGCCGCCACGATCAGCAGCAGCAGGATAATCCCGCCGCCGATGGCGGTGAGCGGGTTGCGCGCCATCTTGCCGACAAAACCGGCGGCACGGCCCAGCGTGCGCCTGATACGCTGGCGGCTTTCGGACGGCCCTGCCCCCAGCGGCGTATCCAGAGAAACGGTCATGATTTCGTCCTCGGGTCAAAGAGTTGATACAGCATGTCGGAGAGCAGGTTGAGCATCACGAAGATAACCCCCACCAGCAGCACGCAGCCCATGACCGCGTTCATATCCCCGAGCAGCAGGCTGCCGGTGAGATACGAGCCGAAGCCCGGCCAGGAGAAGACGGTCTCAATCAGCACCGCCCCTTCCAGCAGCGAGCCGTAGGCCAGCGCCACCACCGTCAGCAGCTGTACGAGGATATTGCGAAACGCGTGGTTCCAGATCACCTGACGTTCGGTCAGGCCTTTCACCCGCGCCGTGATGATGAACTCCTGCGACAGCTGCGCCAGCATAAAGCTGCGGGTCATGCGGCTGATGTACGCCAGCGAGTGGAAGCCGAGCAGCGAGGCCGGTAACACCAGATGGTTAACGGCGTTCCAGAATACCGCGCCGTTCCCGGCCAGCAGCGCATCCACCGTCATGAGCCCGGTGCGGCGCGGGACTAATCCCTCCAGCCCGAGATCCAGACGCCCCGCGCCCCCCACCCAGCCAAGCCAGGCGTAGAACAGCAGCAGCCCCATCATCCCGACCCAGAAAATAGGCGTCGAGTAGCCCGCCAGGCTGATGATGCGCACCACGTAGTCGGAAACGCTGTTGCGACGCGCCGCCGCCAGCACCCCCAGCGGAATGCCCAGGCCCGCGCCGACGATAATCGCCATCGTCGCCAGCTCAAGCGTCGCCGGGAAGACGCGCAGGATATCGGCGGTCACCGGTTTGCCCGTCAACAGCGCGTTGCCCAGATCGCCGTGCAGAAGGTTGCTGAGGTAAATGCCGAACTGCGTCAGCAAGGATTTATCGAACCCCAGCTGGTGATAGACCTGCTGGTAGGTGCTGTGGTCGGCATCCGGGCCAACGATCGCCAGCACCGGGTCGACGGGCATTACGCGGCCAATGAAAAAGGTCAGCAGCAGCAGACCGAACAGCGTTACCAGCACCTGCGTCAGCCGCTTTGAGAAGCGTCGGGTCCGGGAGCCGGGAGAGAGGATCGCCACGCTCATTTGTCACCTCCGGTTTTGTAGACGTCGCGCAGGAAGGTAGTGGCCGACGGGTGCGACTGGAAGTTTTTCACCTCGTTACGCACCACCACCGAATCGACCATCTGCGACAGCGGAACCATCGCCGGGATCAGCTCGTCGTAACGCACCTGGATCTGCTGGTAGTCGGCAATCTGTTTTTTCGGATCGCGCTCGAGCAGGGCTCTGTCAATCATCTCGTTGAGCGGCTTATCGTAAAAGCTGGTGCGCCAGCCCTGGAAGTTGGTCAGCCGCGCTTCGTCGCTGTTGTCCGGGTTGTAGACCAGCGCGCGCAGGCTGGAGTGCGGGTGCGGCTCTACCCCGCTGCCGCCTCGCCCGACCAGCATGTCGAACCTGCGCTCGCGCATTGCGCCGTAGATCTGGTTCCCGGTGCCGGTGATGATTTTGGCGTTAATGCCGGCCTGCATCAGCGTTGACTGCACGGCGATAGCGATATTGAGGAACGGCTGATCCGCCAGCACCCGCAGGGTGGTGTCAAACCCGTCCGGGTAGCCCGCCTCCGCCAGCAGCTTTTTGGCGCGCGGGATATCGAGCCTATAGCCCGGGTCCGGCAGCGTGGAGGGCATTCCGGCTTTAATCGGGCGCTGGTGCAGCACGCCGTAGCCCGGCATCAGCGCGTTGTTGATGCCCTGATAGTCAATCAGGTAGCGCACCGCTTCGCGCACCTTCGGGTTTGCGAAATGCGGCTCTTTCATGCTCATCGCCACGTAGTAGACCGTGCCCTTTTGCACGGCTTCGACGGTGAGCTGCGGGTCTTTACGCAGGGCGTTGATGTCCGCCACCGCCATGTTGTTGGCAACGTCGAGGTCGCCCTTTTCAATCATCAGGCGCAGGGTTTGCGACTCCTGGAAATGGCGCAGCACCACGCGGCTCATCTTCGGCGCTTCCCGCCAGTAATGCGGATTACGCTGCATGCGCAGCACGTCCTTCGCCTGCCAGGTTTCCAGCATAAACGGGCCGGAGCCGGCTTCGTTAGTGGTCAGCCAGCGGTTGCCCCAGTCGTTGTTGACCGCGTGCTGCTGCACCGTTTTACTGTCGAGCACGCCGAGGTTGCCGAGCGCGCCGAGGGAGTAGATCACCAGCTGCGGGTCGTTGGCTTTTGGCAGGACAATCTGCACGGTGTACGCATCCGGGGCGCTGATTTGGTTATCAATGTTCTTTTTAGAAAAACCGTAGGACTTCCATACCGACGCCTGGGCCAGGTTGAGGTGCAGCAGGCGGCGCATTGACCAGACCACGTCCTCCGCCGTCAGCGGATTACCGGAGTGGAACGTTACGTCGTCGCGCAGGTGAAAGGTCAGCGTTTTGCCGTCCGGGGCAATATCCCAGGACGTCGCCAGCGCGGGCCGGACGTTGGTGAGTTCGTTCGGGTCCAGCTCCACCAGCGAGTCGTAGAGATTGACCACTATGCCGACCACTTCGTTACCGGTCATCGCCGCCGGGTCGAGGGTCAGGAGGTTGTTCATATTCATGCCGATGATGAGCTGGTCGGGCGGCGTTTTTGCGTATGCCGCACCGCTCCCCATCATCAGCGAGAGCGCGAGCAGGCACGCCCCGGGTAAGGGAGATCGTTTCATGTATATATCGCCTGTAGGGTACGTTTTTATCTGTCAGTCGTGGCTGACGGTATTGGCTTCGATATATGCAAAATTAATGTCTTCGCCCAGTCCCGGGCGGGTCGGCAGGCTGACCATGCCGTGCTCGTCCATCGGGTCGACCAGGCTGTTGAGGTACGCCGCCGGTTCGTCGTAGTCGAGGAACGGGTGCAGCAGGCCGCGCTCGTACCAGCGGCAGTTTTTGATGGCGCCGATCACCGCCAGGCTCGCCGCACCGTTGCCGTGAACCTCGCAGTCCATCCCGAAGGCTTCCGCCAGATTCGCTACCTTCAGCGTCGGAGAGATGCCGCCCACGCCGTTTGACCCCGCGCGCAGGATGTCGCACGCTCCGGCTTTGATCCAGTCCGCGCGGCTGTGGTGTTTTCCGCCCAGGCTTTCCGGCCCGATAATCGGGATGGACAGGTTTTCCGCCAGCCAGGCGTAGGAGGCCATGCTCTCCTCTTCCATCGGCTCCTCGAACCAGGCGAAGTTGAGTTTTTCCAGCTCTTTACCGATGTACAGCGCCTCGGTGCGGCTGTACCAGTGGTAGCCGTCGATCATGAGATCGATATCCGGGCCCACCGCTTCACGCACGGCGGCGCAGGCCTTGACGTCCATCTTCGGGTTGGGCGCAAAGGAGACCGGCGGCATCCAGGTGTGTAGCTTGATGGCCTTGTACCCGCGCGCCACCAGCGTCTCGGCAAAGCTGGCGTACTCGTCCGGCGTGGATAAGCCACCCGGCAGATCGTCACCGCACATGGTGCTGCCGTAGGCCGGGACCTTGTCGCGATAGCCGCCCAGCAGCTTCCAGACCGGCATGTTGAGCTTGCGGCCAATCAGATCCCACAGCGCTTGTTCGACGAAGCCCAGCGCGCGCTCGGTCAGCTGATGCGCGCTTCCCCGCTGCCAGTGCGCCAGATCCTGCCAAATGCGCTCGCGGTTGAACGCGTCCTGGCCGACCAGCACTTTGCGAAAGAAGGTGTTGACCACAAAGGGGCGCACCACTTCCGGCGGCGCGAAGGCGTACCCTTGGGTGCCATCGTCTGCCGTGATGGTCAGCATCGCCATTTTGGCCATGCTTTCCGGGCCCGGGTGCGAGTGCCCGGCGGCGTCGGAAACCCGGCGCGTCGGGTACTGGAAAACGGTGACGTTTACAGATTCAATTTTCATTATCGGTCCTTAACACTACAGAGGTTCAACGCGACTTGTATTTTGAAAAGCTGTTTCGAAACTAACTTTAAGCGCAAAATTCGTCCGCTGCCTTAGACAAATTCCGCTAAGCTTCGACCATTTTTTGTGCATATGCACGGGAAGGAGTGACAGTTTTCACAAAAGAGAGGGGAAGTGTGAGGTGGATCGGGAGGGATGTTTGAATGAAATGAAATGGGGTTTCGAATTACCTTCTCCCCTCACCCCGGCCCTCTCCCCAAAGGGGCGAGGGGGAAAAGATCGCACCGCGCAGTCCCCTCTCCCCTATGGGGAGAGGGTTAGGGTGAGGGGAAAATACTTACGCAATCGTCACTTTGCTGTCCAGATACACATCCTGAACCGCATTAATCAGCTTCACGCCGTCGGCCATGGTTTTCTTGAACGCCTTACGGCCCAGAATCAGCCCCATGCCGCCCGCGCGTTTGTTGATCACCGCCGTGCGCACCGCGTCTGTCAGGTCAGTATCACCGCCCGCCGCGCCGCCGGAGTTGATCAGACCCGCGCGACCCATGTAGCAGTTCGCCAGCTGGTAGCGCACCAGATCGATAGGATTGTCGCTGGTCAGCTTGCTGTAGACGCGATCGTCGGTGTAGCCAAAGTTCACCGCCTTGTAGCCGCCGTTGTTTTCGGCCATCTTCTGCTTCACGATATCCGCGCCGATGGTCGCCGCCAGATGGTTCGCCTGACCGGTCAGATCGGCTGACACGTGGTAATCCACGCCGTCTTTCTTGAACGCGTTGTTTCGCAGATAGGCCCACAGTACGGTCACCATCCCCAGCTCGTGCGCACGCTCGAACGCCGCAGAGATCTCCTCAATCTGCCGACGCGACTGCTCGGAGCCGAAATAGATGGTCGCCCCCACCGCCACCGCGCCCATGTTAAACGCCTGCTCGACGCTGGCGTAGAGGGTCTGGTCATATTCGGTTGGGTAGCTCAGGGTTTCGTTGTGGTTCAGCTTAACGAGGAACGGTATGCGGTGGGCATAGCGGCGGGAAACGGAGGCCAGCACGCCGTAGGTGGATGCCACACAGTTACAGCCCGCTTCAATCGCCAGCTCAACAATGTTCTTCGGATCGAAATAGAGCGGGTTGGCCGCGAAGGATGCGCCAGCAGAGTGCTCAACGCCCTGGTCAACCGGCAGAATGGAGAGGTAACCCGTGCCGGCCAGACGTCCGGTATTGTAGAGCGTCTGCATGTTTCGCAGCACGGCAGGCGGACGGTTGTTATCCATCATCACGCGGTCTACGTAGTCGTGGCCAGGCAGGTAGAGCTGGTCGGCTGGAATGGTCATACAACGATGCTGTAAAAGGCCGTCGGCGTCTTTGCCAAGCAGCTGCGCAATATCAGTCATAGTGATGCTCCCGTAAGTCCGACGAGAAGTCGGAGCGTGTAATCCAAACCCACATTTTTGCAGGCAGACTAAGCCTGGTACCGACTTAACAGATTTTCCACCGTCTGCAACTTTTTTAAGCACAATCTGCTGGCTCGTTTCATGTACAACAATTTTGTTACACTGATCAAACAATCGCCTTAAAGGTATTTAAAAGGTATCATCAAATGGTATGTTAAAGGCGTACCCTCTCTGACATGCAGGATTAAACAATGAAAACGAAAGTCCAACTGTCATTCATGATGTTTGTTGAATGGTTTATCTGGGGCGCGTGGTTCGTGCCGCTGTGGCTGTGGCTGAGCAAAAGCGGCTTTACCGCCGGGGAAATTGGCTGGTCTTACGCCTGTACCGCGATTGCCGCGATCCTCTCACCTATTCTCGTCGGCTCGCTGACCGACCGCTTCTTCGCCGCGCAGAAAGTGCTGGCGGTGCTGATGTTCGCCGGCGCCATTCTGATGTACTTCGCCGCGCAGCAAACCGAGTTCAGCGCCTTCTTCCCGCTGCTGCTGGCCTACTCGCTCACCTATATGCCGACCATCGCGCTGACCAACAGCATTGCCTTTGCCAACGTGGACGACGTTGAGGCTGATTTCCCGCGCATCCGCGTAATGGGGACCATCGGCTGGATCGCCTCGGGCCTGGCGTGCGGGTTCCTGCCGCAGATGATGGGCTATAGCGATATCTCCGACACCAACATCCCGCTGCTGATGACCGCCGCCAGCTCTGCGCTGCTGGGCGTCTTTGCCCTGTTCCTGCCGAACACACCGCCGAAGAGCACCGGCAAGCTGGACGTCAAGGTAATGCTGGGGCTGGACGCGCTGATCCTGCTGCGCGACAAAAACTTCCTGGTATTCTTTTTCTGCTCGTTCCTGTTCGCGATGCCGCTGGCGTTTTACTACATCTTCGCCAACGGCTACCTGACCGAAGTGGGGATGAAAAACGCCACCGGCTGGATGACCCTCGGCCAGTTCTCCGAAATCTTCTTTATGCTGGCGCTGCCGTTCTTTACCAAGCGCTTTGGTATTAAGAAGGTCTTACTCCTGGGGCTTATCACCGCGGCCATCCGCTACGGCTTCTTCGTTTACGGCGGCGCGGATCAGTACTTCACCTACGCCCTGCTGTTCCTCGGCATTCTGCTGCACGGCGTAAGCTACGACTTCTATTACGTGACCGCGTACATCTACGTGGACAAAAAGGCGCCGGCGCACATGCGCACCGCGGCGCAGGGCTTGATTACGCTGTGCTGTCAGGGCTTTGGTAGCCTGCTGGGATACCGCCTGGGCGGCGTGATGATGGAGAAAATGTTCGCTTACAAAGAGCCGGTGAATGGGCTGACCTTCAACTGGGCCGGAATGTGGACGTTTGGTGCAATCATGATTGCCGTGATTGCCGTGCTGTTTATGCTGTTTTTCCGCGAATCGGATAAAGAGATCACCGCAATTGAGGTGGTTGATGGCGATACCGCGCTGACACAAGGGGAAGTTAAATGAAACAAGAACGTATTCTCGGTGCCCTTTACGGGCAGGCGTTAGGGGATGCGATGGGCATGCCGTCGGAACTGTGGCCGAGAACCCGCGTCAAGGCGCACTTCGGCTGGATTGACCGTTTCTTACCCGGCCCGGCGGAGAATAACGCGGCCTGCTACTTCAACCGCGCGGAGTTCACCGACGATACCTCGATGGCGCTGTGCCTGGCGGATGCGATTATCGAGTGCGACGGGCAGATTAACGCGGACGTTATCGGCAAGCATATTCTTCGCTGGGCGCTGGATTTCGACGCGTTTAATAAGAACGTGCTCGGCCCCACCTCCAAAATTGCCCTCAACGCCATTCGCGACGGCAAGCCGGTGAGCGAACTGGAGAACAACGGCGTCACCAACGGAGCGGCGATGCGCGCGTCGCCGCTGGGCTGCCTGCTTCCGGCCACCCGTCTGGAACACTTTGTTGAGCAGGTGGCGCTGGCCTCCAGCCCGACCCATAAATCCGATCTCGCCATTGCCGGTGCGGTTGTTATTGCGTGGGCAATTTCGCGCGCCATCGACGGCGAACGCTGGCAGAACATCGTCGATGCGCTGCCGGGTATCGCCCGCTATGCGCAGGAAGCGAAAACCACCACCTTCAGCGCATCGCTTGCGGCGCGTATTGAACTCGCACTGAAAACCGTACGAGAAGCCAACGGGGTTGAGTCCGCCAGCGAGCAGGTGTATCAGCTCGTGGGTGCAGGCACCAGCACCATTGAGTCCGTACCGGCAGCCATCGCGATGGTCGAACTGGCGGGAACCGACCCGAACCGCTGCGCCATTTTATGCGCCAACCTGGGCGGCGATACCGACACCATTGGCGCGATGGCAACGGCCATCTGCGGCGCGCTGCACGGCGTGCAGTCGATTGATCCGGCCCTGAAAGCCGAGCTCGACGCCGTTAACCGGCTCGACTTTGGCCACTATTGCGAAAAGCTCCTGCACTACCGGGAGCAAAGGGAGGGCGTATGAGTTCGTTTGCCCAACGCCTTCAAACGCTGCACGCCACGCGCCCGGTGACGGTGCTGGGCGCGGCGGTAATTGACGTAATTGCCGACGCCTACGCCCTGCCCTGGCGCGGATGCGATATCGAGCTCAAGCAGCAGGGTGTCAATATCGGCGGCTGCGCGCTGAACATCGCCATCGCCCTGAAACGGCTCGGTATTTCGGCGCAAAACGCGCTTCCCGTCGGCCACGGCGTGTGGGCGGATATTATCCGCAACGCGATGGCGAAGCAGGATCTGCACAGCGCCGTGGAGGCCGAAGCCGGGGATAACGGCTGGTGTCTGGCTCTGGTGGAGCCTGACGGCGAGCGAACCTTTATGTCCTTTAGCGGCGTGGAGAACCAGTGGCAGCAGAGCTGGCTTGACGGGCTTAACGTGCCGCGAAACAGCCTGGTCTCTTTGTCCGGCTATCAGCTGGCCTCACCCTCCGGCGAGATGCTGACGTGCTGGCTGGAAGGACTGCAGGAGGTGACGGCCTTTATCGATTTCGGCCCCCGCATCGCGGACATTCCCGACGCGCTGATGGCGCGGATTATGGCCTGCAGGCCGATCGTGTCGCTTAATCGTCAGGAAGCGGAAATCGCGGCTGAAAAACTGGGTGTTAAGGCTGAGAGCCTGGGCGCGGCGTGGCAGCAGCGCTTCGGCGCGGCGCTGATTGTGCGTCATGATAAAGACGGTGCCGCCTGGTACGACGGCGATGCCTCGGGCGTTGTGCCAGCGTTCCCTGCCACGGTTGTGGATACCATTGGCGCAGGCGACAGCCATGCTGGCGGTACGCTCGCCGGGCTGGCGGCGGGATGGTCGCTGGCAGATGCCGTGCTTCTGGGGAATGCGGTAGCCGCCTGGGTGGTCAGCCACCGCGGCGGCGACTGCGCGCCCGGGCGGGAGGCGTTACTCCTCGCACACAAAGACGTATAGGTCGCTACGGCAGTAGCTGATGCTGTACTCAATCGGCCGGTGCTGTTGGTCAAGCGCAACCTGCTTGATCACCAGCACCGGTATTTTTTCGTCCATCTTAATGTGCGCCTGGAACTCGCTGTCCGGCATGCGCGCACTGACGCGCGAGCGGGTGCGCTGCGGGAAGATGTTCTGGCTGCGGAAGTAGTCGTAGAGCGAGACGCCAATCGCATCGGGGTCGGGGATTAACCCGGTCGGCACCCAGGACTCTTCAATAGAGACCGCGTCGTCATCAACGTAACGAATGCGCTTGAGCAAAAAAACCTCGCTCTCCGGCGCAATCGACAGGTGGTTAGCCACCTCTTCAGGGCATTTCACCACCCGCTTGTTGACCCAAAGGGTGTTGGGCTTCTGGCCCCGCAGCACCACCTGCTGAGAAAATCCGCGCGCCTCTTTTAACGAATACTCGAAGATATTGTTGATCTGCGTTCCGTAACCCCGGGCGCGCGTCACCACGCCCTCTTCTTCCAGCGCCTGCATCGCTTTACGCACGGTAATGCGCGACACGCCGGTTAACTGGCTCAGATCGCGCTCGCCGGGCAGAATGTTGCCGTGTTCCAGCATGCCGCTGCGTACCGCATTTTTTACCGTTTCGGCAAACTTCAGGTACAGCGGGGTGTTATCTGCTGCCGAAATCCGTTCATTCAGCTGAGCGATTAGCCGGGTATGCGCTTGTTCCATCTCTGTTTTTCTCAGGCGTGGTGTTTACTGCCATTATACTGAGTTACCACCATGCATGAAAATGGTGAACCGGTCCAATACCGTGACCGACCTCCAGAGTATCGGCTTTTGCCAGCGCCGCCGAGAGCCAGATCTTGGCTTCCTGCACCGTCTCTTCCCAGCCGCTGTGTCGCGGACGCAGCGCCGCCAGCGCGGCAGAGAGCGTACAGCCCGTGCCGTGGGTGTTTTTAGTCTGCACGCGCGGGGCGGTAAAGCGCTTTTCACCGTCGCGGGTGAAGAGCCAGTCGGGGCTTTGCGCATCGTCAAGATGACCGCCCTTCATCAGCACCGCGCCGCACCCCATCGCCAGCAGCGCCCGCCCCTGCTCTTTCATTTCGCGTTCGGTTTGCGCATGAGGAGCGTCCAGCAGCGCGGCGGCCTCAGGCAGGTTTGGCGTGATCAGCGCCACCTGCGGCAGCAGCTTTTTACGCAGCGTCTCGACGGCAGAGACGGAGAGCAGCGGATCGCCGCTTTTCGCCAGCATCACGGTATCCAGCACCACGTTTTGCACCTGGTAACGTGCTAGCCGCTCCGCGACAGCTTCGACAATGTCCGTCTCCGCCAGCATGCCGATTTTGGTGGTATCAATGCGCACGTCGCTGAATACCGAATCCAGCTGCGCGGCGACAAAATCCGGCTCTATGCGGTAGACCGACTGCACGCCGCGGGTGTTTTGCGCCACCAGCGCGGTGATCGCCGAGCAGCCATAGGCCCCGAGCGCGGAGAAGGTTTTCAGATCGGCCTGGATACCGGCGCCGCCGCTGGGGTCCGTACCGGCTATCGTGAGGGCGTTAATGCGCTTCATGCCTGTTCCTCCAGCGTATAAAGCGCGTCAAGAAACGCGCTGGCGAAGCTGCCGGGACCACGGGAGTGCGCCACGGCGACCGTTCCGGCACGCTTCATCCATCCGCAGGCGGCGGCGATATTATCCAGCCGGTCGCCGGGCAGCGAACAGCAGGCCGCAACGACGGCGGAGAGCGCGCAGCCTGTGCCGACGAGGCGGGTCATTATCGGGTCTCCCCCCGTTACGGTGCGGGTTCTCTGCCCGTCGGTGATGTAATCCACCTCGCCGGTGACCACCACAATGGCGTTGATCTGGCGCGCCAGTGCCTGGGCGGCAGGCAGCGCGCTGGCCGCGGTATCGGTTGTATCAACGCCGCGACCGCCCGCGCTCATCCCTGCAAGGGCGAGAATTTCCGAGGCGTTACCCCGAATTGCGGCAGGCTTAAGGGCGAGAATTTGATGACAAAAGCGGGTGCGAAAGGCGAGCGCGCCAACGGCAACCGGATCAAGCGTCCAGGGTTTGCCTGCCGCCACCGCACTTTCAATCGCCCGACGCATCGACTGGGCGCGCGGTGCGGTCAGCGTGCCGACGTTGATCAGCAGCGCATCGGCAAGCGTCGCAAACTGTTCGGCTTCTTCGGCTTCAATCACCATCGCCGGAGAGGCGCCAAGTGCGAGCAGGACATTAGCGGTAAAGGTTTGTACGACATCGTTAGTCATACAGTGGGTAAGCGGGGAACGGGTTCGGAACTGATGTAAAACGTGTAGATCGAGCAGGTCAGGCTGCATGGTTCGCTCCTGCCTTGCGTGAAGAAGCGATGACCGGGAAGGCATCTGACTTCCCTACGCTGGCATTATCCAGATCAGGTGGTACGGGTATTTCTCAGCCTTCACAAAGAAGGGCACCCCGAGTCATTTTGATAACATTTGTTTATCAATTAGTAGGTTAAGCGAAGTCAGTTGTTGATACAAGTTTGTTCTTACGAATATTACGTCTTCACGCTGTAATACTCCTTTTACCTTTTTTTTACCTTACAGAAAAGCAAGAGAATTTAATACATTTTAAATCGACGTGTAAGCTACTCAAGCTGTTTTTATTGGCTGATGCGCGAAAGACTTATTTGCATCGAATGGCTATTTTGCATGCAAAATGATTTAAATTAATTCACGGTTTGGATATCCGACTACGATAAGAACCGATCAGGGACTGGAATTTACCTACCGCGCACTGGATCAATGGGCCTATGAGCATGGAACTGAGCTGCATCTTATCCAGCCGTGCAAGCGACTCAGAATGGTTTTATTGAGAGTTTTAACGGACGATTGAGATATGAATGCCTGAATGAGCACTGATTCAGCGATATTGTTCACGCCAGGAAAACGATTAATGACTGGCGAAACAGGAAATATGAAGAAAAACCAACCGACATTACTAACTGATGGTTGTATCTAATCCTGGGGGTAGGTCACCCGTATTAAAAAACAATCAGAAGAAGATAATTAGATTCCGTCATCGTTCTTTAATGCCCTTCCCTTTTATCAGATTTTTATATCAATTCATTTATCGTTACTTCTGCTTGCGTTTTTCATTAACCAAATGAACGCTTTTTTAAGATTCATTCATCATATAAATAATTGATTGTGTGCCTTGTACTGATAACATAAACCTTTACATTGTGAGGGATCTACATGCACGATTTCAGATTGATCATGATATGGGATGCAGCAAGAGAGCTTAACCCTGAAGATTTTCAATACATACTTAGGCCGGAAATCGCTTTTGAAAGGGCAAGAATTTACTATGATCTTGACTCTGACAACTATTCTTATTTTAGCCTCCATCAAATGCCAAATAGAAAGAGTGGGTTTATCAACCCCTTTTCAGCTAAGTATGATCGTAAACGTAATGGTATGTACCACGGTGCTTATGATCACACACAGCATAATATAGATAGTGGCTGGTTTATTGGAATAGATGAATCTGAACAATGGGATTATTTTAAACATCCATTTTATTTTGATGAAAAAAGCGATCTTGTTTATGATTGCTTTATGGAACATTGGCATTCATGGTTTGAAATGGAAGTTAGGAGTGCATACGAAAAGTGTCTAAATAATCATCAAGGAAGGAAACCAACACCTACACAAAAAATTCATTATTCAGACACCCCAATACAACATGCTCAATCAGCTAAAACCATCAATAGCAAAGCAGCAGGACGTTTATTAGCCGCTGGCGGGGTTTATAATGGAAACATTGAAGGATTCAGGAAAACAGCGGAACAATTAGGCGGTGAAACTATACAGGGTTATGACCAGGTATTAAATGAAAAAACAGCAGGTACAGCAATAGCAGCGGCCTCTATTTTAATGGCTAAAAGACCTAATTCTCAACTGTATGAAGAAATGAATAGTTACTTAGGAAAGTTGAGAGGTGAAACTAAGTTGCTTGATGGATTAGAAATTAAACAAATTAACTATGTCAGACGTGATCCAGCCGAAGCAGCAGTATTAAGACGAGAGTTTAATAGTTCTATCAGAAAAATTTTCCTCAAAGACATTTCTGGTACACCGGAAGCTGCAAACAAGTTTAATCCATCAGATTTATTGCGTATGTCAGAAGGCGGTGTCCCTAGTGGTTGGAGCGTTCACCACAAGTTACCATTAGATGATGGCGGTACTAACGCTTTTGAAAACCTGTCATTGATTGAAAATGAACCATTCCATAAAGTGTTTACCAATATGCAATCATCCGTAACAAGAGATATGATAGCAGGTGAAAGTAAGATAACTCCGTGGGCTATGCCTACTGGTTCTATTTATCCACTTAAATGATTTGAAAGGAAAAATGATGGAAATTAACATAAATGAAATTCTTATCGAATTAAAAGGAATGATGGATAAATGGGAGTATCCAGTAGAAGCCCCTATCAAAGATTCATTTCTTGAAAGCATAAAAAATAGAGAGTCTAGCAATACTCTACATCCTATGTTGCAGACTCTAGGTGATGAAATTGACTTGTTATTTACAAATCAACCTGATTATTTAAATTTTTTAAAGTTTATGGATGGGTTTGAATATAACGGATTAATCTTATTCAGTCTTTCCATACCTGAACCATTGGTTAGAAACTTATTTGTTATGAATGATTTCTACAGAGATAATGATGATTATATTAACCCTGATCTTGCTCAAAGATTAGTGATCGGAGAAGATAGCATTTCGTTATTCACCTATGATACTAAATCTAATTTATTTGAAATTAGAGATAATGTTGGTACAGAAAATGTTTTTGGTTCATTTGCAAACTTCACTGATTTCTTAAGAGAGATCCTTGATACTGTAGCATAGTCTGTAAAAAAAGGGGGGGATCATGCCCCCTCTTCTAAACACCCCATTCTATATAACAATCTTTTTACTAAGTTATGGCGATCAAAGCTAGATACATTCTTGAATAAATTTTCCATATAAACATTTGTATCTGGCATCTAAAGCAAGGCTTTGTTGCATAAATCGAACTTTTGCTGAGTTAAAAGATCAGATTATGCATCATCCGGCAACGGAAACATGAAAATTATGGACGAAAAGAAACTCAAAGCACTTGCTGCTGAACTGGCTAAAGGCCTTAAAACCGAAGCCGACCTCAATCAGTTTTCCCGTATGCTGACGAATTTGACCGTAGAAACGGCGCTCAATGCTAAGCACGCCTCGCGATCGTGAAAATACCTCCGAACCTCAGCTAATTAAGAAAAATCAGACGCGTATCATGCACATGGACAAACAGATTTTATTCCTTTACGCCAAAGGCATGACCACCCGCGAACTCTTTGCCAAGTTCAAAGAAATGTACGATGCCGATGTGTCGCCCACGCTGATATCTAAGGCCGACGACGCCGTCAAAGAGCAGGTCACTGTGAGGCAAATCAGGCAACTGGATACGCTGTATCCCATTGTATAAATGGACTACATTGTTGTGAAGGTCAGCCAGAATAGCGACGTAATAAACAAAGCTGTTTTCCTCGCACTGGGCATTAACACCGAAGACCAGAAAAGTTACTGGCATGTGGCTGGCCGAAAATGAAGGCGCAAAGTTCTGGCAAAATGTGCTGACAGAGCTGAAAAAATCAAGGTCTTCAGGATATACTGATAGCCTGCGTGAACGGCCTAAAGGGCTTCCCAGACGCGATAAGCAGCGTCTACCCGTAGACCTATATCCATATGGTGCGCAACAGCTTGATGCGTCTCTGGAAGGATTACAAGGGCATCACAGGTGGGCTAAAGTTGGCTTATCAGGCCCCGACCGAAGAATCGGCGCTGATGGCGATGAATACGTTCGCGGTTAAGTGGAATGACAAGCATCCACAGGTCAGCAAAAGCTGGCGTGCGCACTGGGAAAATTATTATTCTTTAATTATCTCAAGGGAAGCCCGGAGTAAATGCTTACATTAATATCCATAATAAAATTAACAATATCGGTGTATTAATCTCTTCCCCTCACACACCCTACCAGCAGAAAATACATATAACCCAATGTTTACATTGAAAATTATCAAACGAAATCATACAGGAAATCCTTGTTTTGAGTGATCTCGATCAAAGTTCAAAAGATAACATTACTGGATAGTTCCCCACAGTTACCTTAATCGTTTTTTTTACAAAACCATCCAAAAATGGTTCGTATAGACACGACTTTTATAAATCAGCACTTCGCTGAAGATATTAACGATGATAGCCAAAAGCATGTCCAAATATATATTTATCTCAGCTGCCCTCTATCTGATGCTTATCTCAATCGGGATTTGGATCGGCGTAATGTACGTTTCATATTATCTGTGTGTTTTATAAGGCAATAACATGAAGAAGTTAATGATGATTGCGGTTAGCGTCGCGCTGCTCGCGGGCTGCGTTTCTCCGGAGCAGCGAATCGCCAATTGCACCGCAAAAGGGGTGAGCTACGATACGTGCTACCTTTTAGAACAGCAAAGACAACAGGGCGTTAATAATGCGTCCCTGTCTGCGGCATATGCTAACGCCGCGAGAGCGACAGATACCTCCCATAAACACCATCACCATAATTAAGGTTTTGCGATGAAAACGAAATTAGCCCTGGTTGCCCTGCTGTTCACCGTAGCAGCGGCTCCGGCGCATGCCATCAGCGCGCACTATCGCGCGCAGCTGGAACGTTCCGGATGCACTCAGATTAGCGATGGCGACGGCTCGTGCGATATTACGAAAACCAAAGCTGAAAACGCGGCGGGTCATAAGCAAGCGGCTGCTATCCACGACCCAATGCGTGAAGCGTCATTCACGTCTAATGAGCTTAATGCCACGATTTCAAACGGCTTTTTTAGCGCCACCGTTAATGGCAAAAAAGCCACGGTGAAACGCCTGAATGCTAACTTTTATGAAATTCATGGTAACGGATTTGTTATATCCATTAGCCTTGATGAAAACGGTATTACGGATGCTTCCTGGAATAAAACGAAAGGCCGTGAACACGGCGTTTTACAGGTAACGCAGAAATAACGATCGCCAGGAGGCATTACGCCTCCTTTTTCTTAAGGAAAAGGCACGATTTGTAACACTCTAACCCTCACTTTTACAGTCCGGATTATGTGTGTATAACACGCTGAATTCATTGTCGAAAAAATGCCTTTTGCGACGCTGAAAACGGGATATTGCCCCCCTCGTGTGGCATGTAACAAAACAGTAAACAAATTAACCATTGAGCCCCACGTAAAAAGGCTCTATATTGGCGGCGTTTTTTAGACACCCCCATCTGTTTTTTAACTTTTTATTCAATCGTGGCGCATAACGAAGCCGCGGTTGTAGGAGTGATATGATGACGGATAAAGTCCGTATTGACACCGTAGATGCCCATAAAAGCAACGAAACCTATCTGGCCCGTCAGGCCGAGTTTGAATCTAACGTCAGGAGTTATCCGCGCAAGCTGCCTTTAGCGATCACTAAAGCAGAAGGCGTGTGGATCACCGATGCAGATAATAAAGAATACCTTGACTGTTTAGCCGGCGCTGGCACCCTCGCGCTGGGTCACAATCATCCTGATGTGCTGAAAAGCATCCAAAATGTCATTACCAGCGGCTTGCCGTTACATACATTGGATCTGACTACGCCGTTGAAAGACGCGTTTTCTGAATACCTGCTCTCTCTGCTGCCTGGTCAGGGCAAAGAGTACTGCCTGCAGTTCACCGGTCCTTCCGGTGCAGACGCCGTTGAAGCGGCTCTGAAGCTGGCGAAAAAAGTGACCGGTCGTAGCGGTATCATCAGCTTCTCTGGTGGTTACCACGGTATGACCCACGGCGCGCTGTCCGTGACCGGCAACCTGTCTCCGAAAGAAGCGGTTGACGGTATGATGCCAGAAGTCCAGTTCATGCCTTACCCTCACGAGTACCGCTGCCCGCTGGGTATCGGCGGTGAAGCAGGCGTGAAAGCGCTGACCTACTACTTCGATAACCTGATCCACGACGTTGAAAGCGGCGTGCGTAAACCTGCAGCCGTAATTCTGGAAGCGGTTCAGGGTGAAGGCGGCGTGAACCCGGCTCCGGCCGAGTGGCTGCAGCGCATCCGTAAAGTGACTCAGGAACACGGCATTCTGCTGATCCTCGACGAAGTCCAGGCGGGCTTTGCCCGTACCGGTAAATTCTTCGCCTTCGAACACGCGGGCATTGAGCCAGACATCATCGTGATGTCTAAAGCTGTCGGTGGCGGTCTGCCGCTGGCCGTGCTCGGTATCAAAAAGCAGTTCGATGCGTGGGCACCAGGCCACCACACCGGCACCTTCCGCGGCAACCAGCTGGCGATGGCAACCGGTCTGACGACGCTGAAAATCCTGAAAGATCAGAACATCGCGGGCAAAGTGGCTGCACAGGGCGAATGGCTGAAAGGCCAGCTGAAAGAGATGGCGAAGCGCTACCCGGTGATTGGTCACGTTCGCGGTCTGGGCATGATGATCGGTATTGAGATCGTTAAGCCACACGAAGCCGCTGACCACATGGGCTGCTTCCCTGGCGACGGCGAGCTGTCTGCGCTGATTCAGAAGAAGTGCTTCGAAGCCGGTCTGATTCTGGAGCGCGGTGGCCGTAACGGTATCGTTCTGCGTCTGCTGCCTTCTCTGCTGATCAGCGATGAAGAGCTGAAGATCTTCCTGGATAAATTCGAGCAGGCGCTGCTTGCTGCGGGCGTTCGCCCGGCGTAACCGGAGTTGTTGATTACGATGTCTGATTCAAACCCAATTTTGTTCTCCTCTGCGCAGAGCATTGAAGCTTACCAGCAGGCGATTGAACAAAGCACTCAGGCTGTGATGCAGTGGCTGAAACAGCCTGAGATGTACCAGGGCAAAACGGTCGCGGAACTGCGCGACCGTATTAAGCTGGATTTCAACCCGAAAGGGCTGGGCAACGAAGCGGCGATTGAACGCGCCGTGGAGTTCTTCCTGAAAGACAGCCTGTCCGTTCATCACCCGCAGTGCGTGGCGCACCTGCACTGCCCAAGCCTGGTCGTAAGCCAGGCGGCGGAAGTGCTGATCAACGCCACGAACCAGAGCATGGACTCCTGGGATCAAAGTCCGTCCGCAACCATCATCGAAATCAAACTGATCGAGTGGCTGCGTACCCGCGTGGGTTATCAGGCTGGCGACGCCGGTGTCTTCACCAGCGGCGGCACCCAGAGCAACCTGATGGGCCTGATGCTGGCGCGCGATGCGTTCTTTGCGCGTCTGGGCCACTCGGTTCAGCAGGACGGCCTGGTTGGCGATCTGCGCAAAATCCGCGTGCTGTGCTCCGAAAACGCGCACTTCTCCGTGCAGAAAAACATGGCGCTGATGGGCCTGGGCTACCAGTCCGTCGTGCAGGTGAAAACGGACGAATTCTCCCGCATGGATCTGACCGATCTGGCGGCAAAAATTGAGCAGTGCAACGCGAACGGCGAGCAGATCCTGGCGATCGTCGCGACGGCAGGAACCACCGATGCCGGTGCTATCGATCCGCTGCGTGCCATTGCAGAACTGGCGGCGAAACAGAACATCTGGGTACACGTTGACGCGGCCTGGGGCGGCGCGCTGCTGATGTCCGAGCAGTATCGTCACTACCTGGACGGCATTGAGCTGGTGGATTCCATTACCCTGGACTTCCACAAGCAGTTCTTCCAGACCATCAGCTGCGGCGCGTTCCTGCTGAAAGAAGCGCGCCACTACGAGCTGATGCGCTATCAGGCGGCCTACCTGAACTCTGAGTTTGACGAAGAGGCCGGCGTGCCTAACCTGGTGTCCAAATCTCTGCAGACCACCCGTCGTTTCGACGCGCTGAAGCTGTGGATGAGCCTGGAAGCGCTGGGTCAGGAGCAGTACGCGGCGATCATCGATTGCGGCGTGACGCTGGCACAGCAGGTTGCAAGCTATGTGAAAGAGCAGCCTGCGCTTGAGCTGGTTATGCAGCCGCAGCTGGCAAGCGTGCTGTTCCGCTTCCGCGGACAGGTGCAGACGGATGACGCGGGCATCGCCCTGCTGAACCAGAAAATTGGCGATGCGCTGCTGGAATCCGGCCGTGCCAACGTCGGGGTGACCGAGCATAACGGTATCACCTGCCTGAAGCTGACGCTGCTGAACCCAACCGTGACGCTGGAAGACGTTAAAGTCCTGCTGTCTCTGGTTGAGCGCACCGCGCAGGAAGTTCTGGCGAAGTAATGCTTATCCCTCTCCCGTTCGGGAGAGGGTATTTTCCCCTGCCCTATCCCCTCAGCGTGTCCTCAAGGTTTCAACCATCAGCGTAAAGCAAGATTCAATCAGCGGCGGCAGCGCCTGCGGCGCACGCATAAGCGCAACCGTTCGGTAGAGCGCCGGCTGCTGAAGCTGAACGACCCTGAGCTGCGAGTCCTGCAGATGCGTGGTGTAGAGCTGGGGTAAGATTGCCACGGCGAGCTTTGAACGCACCAGACCGTACAGCGTTTCAATATAGTCCACCTGATAACGCGCCTGCAGCGACAGGCGATGGCTGTCGGCTAACGCCCCCACCAGACGCTGAATGTTGCCCTTTGAGAACACCGCGATATCGCGGCCCACCAGCTGCTTCCAGGGTAAATGCGCCGACGCGGCCAGCGGGTCGTCGCAGTGAATTACCGCGACGAAAGGATCCTCCTGCAAAGGAAAGACGTCCAGCCGTTCCGGAACCGAGCTGTCCAGCGCGCCGATACCAAAATCAATCTGCCCTTTCAGCAGCTGCGCCACCAGCGCATCGTTGGTTTGATCGTGAAATTCCACCCTGAGGCGCGGAAAAGCCTGGGCGAGCGTCTGTGGCAGAAGCGGGAACAGCAGTGAACTCACGGAAGGCACCAGGCCGATACGGACCGTGCCGTCGCCGCCCGCCTGCACGATCTGCTGCATATCGTCAAACGCGCGCTGAGCCACGCTAAGCACGCGCTGCGCGTGCGGCAGGATGGCATTGCCCAGCTCCGTCAGCGTCACGGCAGAGGCGGTGCGGTTCACCAGCTTACCGCCGAGTACCGTTTCGATCTGGCGCAGCGCGCTGCTGAGCGCAGGCTGGCTGATCGCCAGCTTACTGGCAGTGTCGGTAAAATGACGCAGCTGCGCCAGGGTAACAAAATACTGTAGCTGTCGCAGAGAGAGCGCGGGCAAGCGCTGCCAGGGTTCCGTCGTCATTATCGTCTACACGCGTCGCAGAATAAGCTGGGGTTATTGGGTGATAAATTTTATCAGCTGGGCAAACGTTTGCCGGATGCATAGAGTAGCGTCATTGTTTTAATGCTGGAACTGTTAATTGCATGACTGCCGAAACACGACGCCGCGCCGTGCAGGCCGCACGGGGTGAACTCCCCTTTGACCTGCTGCTCACACATACCCGCATTATTGATATGGCGACCGGAGAGATCCGCGAAGCGGATGTGGGCATTGTCGGCAATCTGATTGCCAGCGTTCACCCGCGCGGCAGCCGTAGCGATGCGCGTGAGACGCACGACCTCAACAACCAGTATCTCTCTCCCGGGCTGATGGACACGCATGTGCACCTCGAGAGTTCGCATCTGCTGCCCGCCCGCTACGCGGAAATTGTGCTGACGCAGGGCACCACCGCGGTTTTCTGGGATCCCCATGAGCTCGCAAACGTCCTGGGCATCGACGGCGTGCGTTTATCCATTGAAGCCAGCCGCGGCCTGCCCCTGCAGGTCATGGTCGCCGCGCCGTCGAGCGTGCCGTCAACGCCTGGTCTGGAGATGTCCGGCGCAGACTTCGCAGGGAAAGAGATGGATACCCTGCTCGGCTGGCCTGAAGTACGCGGCGTGGCGGAAGTGATGGATATGCACGGCGTACTCAACGGCAGCCCGCGGATGCTGGAGATTATGCAGGCCGGGCTGGAGAGCGGAAAGCTGATTGAAGGCCACGCGCGCGGGCTCAGCGGCGCCGATCTGCAGGCTTACCTGGCCGCAGGCGTCACCTCGGATCACGAGCTGACCTCCGCCGACGACGCCCTGGAAAAGCTGCGCGCCGGGCTGACCCTGGAGATAAGGGGTTCGCATCCCTATCTGCTGCCTGATATTGTGAGCGCCCTGAAAACTCTGCCCCATCTTTCATCGCAAATCACCGTGTGTACCGATGACGTCCCGCCGGACATGCTGATGGAAAAAGGCGGAATTATCGCACTGCTGAACCTGCTGATTGAACACGGCCTGGCGGCTACGGACGCGCTGCGTTTTGCCACCCTGAATGCGGCCATTCGCCTGCAGCGTAATGACCTGGGGCTGATTGCCGCCGGACGTCGCGCAGACCTGGTGGTGTTTGATTCCCTGGAAAAATTAACGGCCCGAAAGGTATTTGTGGCTGGAAAATTGATTGCTCAGGACGGGGCGATGCTCGAACCGATTGCTGATACGCCCTTCGTTCTCCCGCGCGATACCGTGCGCCTGTCTGCGCTGGCCGCCGAAGATTTCAGCATGAAAATTGACGCTGCAAATCATGGTATTGCGCGCCTGCGCCATATCAGCGGCGCGCGTTTTACCCGCTGGGGCGAAACGGATGTCCAGGTGCGTAACGGCGCGGTAGAGGTCCCAGATGGCTTTAGCCTGATTTGGGTTCAGCACCGTCACGCGCGCCATGCGGCAACGCCGCAGATCGCCCTGCTTGAGGGCTGGGGAGAACTCCGCGGGGCAATTGCTACCAGCTACTCGCATGATTCACATAATCTGGTGGTGCTGGGACGCGATCCAGACGACATGGCGCTGGCCGCTAACGCGCTTATCCAGAGCGGCGGTGGCATGGCGCTGGTGCAAAACGGCGAGATTATCGCCCATGTTGCCATGCCGATAGCGGGTATGCTCTCTGACCTGCCGCCTGCCGAGCTGGCTCGCCAGTTTAAATCGCTGCGCGATCGCAGCAGTATGATTGCCGACTGGGAACCGCCGTATCGGGTATTCAAGGCCATTGAAGGCACCTGCCTTGCCTGTAACGCCGGGCCGCATTTGACCGATCTTGGGCTGACCGATGGCAGCACCCGCCAGATCGTCGACCCGCTGATCTCTTACCGGGAAACCCCGGACAACACACAATAATGCTAAAGGAGAGCCGGATAATGGCCGACAACACCGTAAATTCGCCAGCACCAGGGAGCTGGCTCGAACGCCGATTTGCACTGCATTCACGCGGCAGCACCGTGCGCACCGAGTGTCTGGCGGGTATTACCGGCTTTCTTGCCGCCGCCTATTTGCTGGTAGTGATCCCGGGCCTGCTGGCCATCGGGGGCATGGATAAGGGTGCTGCAACGACGGGCACAATTTTGGTTTTCGTCGCCGGCACGCTGCTGATGGCCTTTTACGCTAACCTGCCGTTTATCGTCGGGCCTGGCATCGGCGGCTCGGTGCTGGTGGGCGTTACGCTCGCAGGCAGTGAGGGGATTGGCTGGCAAATTGGTTTAGGCATTGCCTGCTGGTCGGGGATTTTATTCTTCCTGCTGACCCGATTTGGCCTGCGCGAGGTGGTGACCCGTTCGGTTCCGCAGTCCATCAAGCTGGGGCTCACGGCCTCCATCGGGCTGTTTGTTGCCGTGCTGGGCTTCCGTAACGCCGGGCTGGTATTGGCAAACGCCAAAACCAATGCGCTGATGCTGGGCGATTTTCTTTCCCCAGGCGCGCTGGTGGCGTTAGCGGGGCTGTTCCTGGCTATCGCCCTGCAGGCTCGCCGCATACCGGGTGCCATTCTGTGGGCGATTCTGTTCGCCACCCTCGTCGGCATCCCGATGGGCGTGACAAAACTGCCCTCCAGCTTTATCGACGTCCCCCACTCACTCACCCCGGTGTTAGGCCACATCGATATGCTCGGCGCGCTCAATATTGCCTTCCTGCCGTTCCTGTTTGTCTTCTTCGCTTCCGAATTTTTCTCCACCATGGGCACCACGCTGGCCGTTGGGGGCGAAGCGGGTTTGCTGGATGAAGAAGGCAATATGCCGAACATCAATCGTCCGTTTATGGTGGACTCCATTGCCGCCGCGATAGGCCCGTGGGTGGGTATCCCGGCCGCTACCGCGCTGATTGAGTCATCCGCTGCCGCTGAAGCGGGCGGTAAAACGGGGATGACGGCGCTGGCCGCTGCCGTGATGTTCCTGCTGATGCTGCTGTTCACGCCCGTCGCACTGATGATCCCAAAAGAAGCCACTGCGCCTGCCCTTATCCTGATTGGGCTGAACATGTTCAGTGGCTTGCGCAAGGTCGACCTGGCGAACTTCACCGACGGGCTGCCGGTGCTGATGATGGTGATGATTACGCTGATTGCCAACAGCTTTGGGACAGGCATCGCGGGCGGGCTGCTGTTCTACATCGTCATTAAAGCGATTGCCGGGAAATGGCGCGAAATTCCGGTTGGACTTTGGATCCTCGCCATTCCCCTGGTTTACTACTTCGCCACGCTGGTGAAGCATTAACGCTTACATCTTTTATTCTCGGGTATAGCCGTAGTCATAATGGCTGTATCCCGAGTCGTAATAGAGCGCAGCGGACTTCACGATATCATTGAGAATGGTGCCATTTACCTGAACGCCCATTTGCTGCAAACGCTTAATACAGTTCCCAAGCTCTTTCACGCTGGTTTTCTCATATCGGGCGACCAGCAGGGTCGTTGCCGCGACGCGTGCGACCAGTGAGGCATCCGTGACGGCAAGAACCGGCGGGGTATCAACAATCACGATGTCATACTGTTCGTTTATCCACGACATTACCGCCTGGAAGCGTTCACTCATAAGCAGTTCCGATGGCCGCTGGGGCTGCGGACCACAGGTTAATACGTCAATGCCCGCTTTTTCACTGTACTGAATAGCGTCCGGCCATTCCACGTGACCGTCAAGCACGCTGGATAATCCGCAGGTGTTGTTAAGCCCTAAGACGTTATGAACGTATCCCTTGCGCATATCCGCATCTATAAACAACACGCGCTGCCCGGCCTGCGCAGCAATGGCTGCCAGCGTCGTGCTGACCAACGTTTTTCCGCAGTCCTGGGTAGGGCCCGACAGCATCACAATCCGATTAGCCGCCTCCATCATAGTGAAGTGCAGGCTGGTTCGCAGCCCGCGCACCGCTTCGACAAACATATCCGCGGGCCTCTCTGTGGGCAGGAAAGGGACATCCGTCGTTTTATGCTTCCAGTGAGAGGTAAACGGGTTCATCTTACGCAGATGCGTTTGCTTCCATAGCCACGTTGAGCGGGGCAGCGTAGCCAGAACCGGCATCCCCTGTAGCTCCATTTGCTCCGATGAGGTGATACCCCTTTTTAAAGCGGAGCGAACCAGCACCCAGCCCACAGAAAATAGCCCACCGAGCAGTACACCAAGCGCAATAATGATGGCTTTTCGCGGCCGTATTGGTTCGGGTTGCGTCACCGCTGGGTCGATGATCCGTACGTTCCCAATCGCACTGGAGCGAGAGATATTGAGCTCCTGCTGACGCGTCAACAGCTGCAGATAAATGGTCCGCCCGGATTCAACGTCGCGACTCAAACGCAAAATTTCCTGCTGCGTGGAGGGCATGGATGAGACGCGGCTATTCAGGCGCTCGCGCTCCTTCTCGAGCGTTTGCCGTTTCTCCCGTAGCGCGCGGTAGGTTGGGTGATCCTTTTTGAAAAGCTGGGAGATTTCCGCCTCACGGAACGTTAACTCATTAAGCTGATTCTCCACGTTGACCACCTGATCCAGGACCGACTTCGCCTCCAGGGATAAGTCCACGGAATCTCGCTGCTCGCGATAGCTGTTTAACCGCGCTTCGGCCTCATCCAGCTCGCTGCTGATTTTCGGCAACTGATGCTGTAAAAAGGCCAGGCTACGGGAATCCTGAGCCTCCTGGCGCGCAATATTTTGCTGAAGATAACTTTCAGCAATCGTATTGAGCACCCGCGCAATCTTGCCCGGATCGTCGCCGGTGAGCGTTAGCGTAATAATGCCGCTCTGCTTCGCCGATTCCGCAACAGATAACCTTTTCTGCAGCGCGTTGATCGCCTCAAGCCTGGTGAAGGTGTTCAGGGTATATTGGGTCCCGGGCGCGGCGCTAAGCGAGCCGATAAGCAGAGAAACCCCGCCTTTCTTCAGCCTTTTTCCAACCACGCCATCAGTCTCGATGGCCTCACCGGCAATGCTATACCTCCCCTGCTCCAGCACGGTCAGTATTAAGGGTTGTGCTTTGCCTTCCCGGGTGGGAAGCGTGAGTTCTTCGACCTTAATGCTGCCAGTCTCACTGCCGCGCAGACGCTCCCACAGCCGCCCCACAACGGGGAAGACGCGCCGCTTAACCTGATAGGTCAGGCCCAGCCGGTCGACGGTTTCGCCCAGGATCATACGTGATTTCAGCAGCAAAAGTTCTGGCGCGACATCAGGTGAAAGATCGGGCCCCAGCGGACCTAAGCTTTTAAGCAGCGAGTTATCCTGTTTCCCTTCTATCTGCACCAGCGCATCGGCCTGGTAGACCGGTGTGCCAGAAAACGCATAAATGCCCGCGATCAGGGTGAACAGCAGCGTCACGCACAGTATCATCACGCGGCGATCGATCATCATCGCGAGCAGATGGATAAGATCGATTTCACTGTTTTGGTGCGCACCAGAAACATAATTTTCTGATTTATAAGACATCACTGCGTTATCCCTTGTTGAACCAAACGACGAGCCCATTCATGACTGGCTTTCCCCAACTGCTCGAAAACAAACTCAAAAGCTTCACGACTTTTTCGGTAGGGGTCAGGAATGTCTTTCGTCTCCAGCCATTGGCCAAATAGCAGGGATTTACCCCGGTTTTCCGGGGCCATCGCGGCAATAAAATGAAGGTGCTCAGGTTCCATGACCAGAATCAGATCGGAACTCTGCAGCAGGCTGGGCGTCACCTTGCGCGCCACATGCCCGTCGAGCGAAACCCCATGACGCCAGGCGACTTCACGTGCCCCGCCGTCGGCAGGCCTTCCTTCCAGACCATGAATACCTGCCGATGTCACCAGCCTGTCGGGCAAGTGCTGGCGCAGCAGCCGCTCTCCAATCGGCGAGCGACAAATATTGCCGGTGCAAACCACCAGGATAGAATTGAACATTATTGCGGCCACGATCGGATGTAACGAACCGTTTCTGTCAGGTCGTGTACGCCGCTGATGGTAGGGACCAGCTGCGAGATCACGCGATTCCAGCGCGACACCGGTGCCGTGGTGACATAAACAATGTCGTACGGCTGAAGCTGGAATTCCGTGCCCAGCACCATCGCTGACGCATCTTTTGCATTGAGCTGATAAATATTGGCAATTTTATCCGTCTTTCCTTTCCCAATGACCGAACGGATAACGAAAATCCCGGTCGCATCGGCCATGCTCTGATCCAACCCACCCGCGTTCCCGAGCGCTTCCGCCAGCGTCATGCCGCTTCGATCCATCTTCAGCGTGCTCTGCTTGATGACTTCACCCATCACGAACACTTTCAGCGCATCGTTGCGCGGAACAAACAGAATGTCGCCAGGATGGAGCAGCTTGTTTTGCGTTAGATCGCCATGCTGCATCAGGGCATACAGTGAAATGCGAGCATCCTGGCCGTTGTGGGTAAGCACCACATTACGCCAGTCAGCGTCCGCAGAAAGCCCCCCGGCGGCATTGACGGCATCCATGACCGTTAAGGGAATATTGGTAATGGCCTGCTGGCCCGATTTCGCCACCTCGCCGGTCACGTAGGCTTTTTGCGAACGGAAGGAGGCAATGCTGACGTCCACCTGCGGGCTTTCAATGACGCTATCCAGCCGCGCGGTGATCTCCTCGCGCACCTCTGACACCGTTTTTCCCGCCACGTGCAGTTTACCCACGTAAGGATAGAAGAGCGTGCCATCGGCATTGACCCAGTTGCCCGTGTCGCTTGCGCTACGGTACTGCCCGGCGGGCGTCGTTAGCTCGGGGTGATCCCAGACGGTAACGGTGAGAATGTCGCCGGCGCCAATGCGGTATTCCCAGTTTTTGACCTGCTCATCCAGACTAGGATTTGCCTGAGATTTGGCGGTGAGAGGACGTAGTTTTTCAATTAGCGCGGGGGTTAAAGGATATATATCCACTTGATTATCTAAGCGCGTATTTTGATCCGCAGAGACGATTATTTTTTTCCCGGCAGTACTTAACGTTTGCCCAGGTGAAATTACGCACCCAGTCAACTGGCTTATTAATAAGAATATTACAGGAAATGCCGTTGTGCTTTTCATTTATATAAATTTATTATCCCTGCTCGCGGCAAACGTCTGCCGGGCACAAAGCCCACGTTCGCCAGCCCATATAACTGCTTTATTTTCAATTCATTGCATGCATAATATTGTTAATCGACGGTGAAGTTAACCCTTCACTGCCGAAGCCAGGACACACGATGAATTAAAAAGATACGCTTTCGGAAAATATTAAATCGTTGCCCCATAAAATGCACGTCAAAATGGGTCTAAAATTATACCGGCAATGTATTTTCAGAATTAATTAAGCAAAGCCATAGCTCATATGAATTATTCCTAGGCAAACATATTCACGTAAGAAATAGTCTTCATCTTTCGTACTACACAAAACCGTTCACTTTTGTTACATTTTTTTTCGACCATACTCTGCTGCGGCACTTAAAATGGGCTCTTCGTCACGCTGTCAACGAAACAGCAGGCTGAGAGTATCAGTAACGGTATAACTGGAGAAAAAATGGCTAAGCGTAAATGGCTGCTTCTGGGTGTCGTAATGTCTCTGGCGAGTGCGGCCTATGCGGCTCCGCAAACGGCGTCAGCACCTTCCGGCATCAAGGCCTATGAAGAGCAAGAGTTCATTGCCGACTTCACGAAGTTCAAGATTGGCGACACGGCTCCCGCGCAGTACCAAACCCCTGAGTACACCATCAAACAGTACCAGCTGCGTAACCTTCCGGCTCCGGACGCGGGCACTCACTGGACCTATATGGGTGAGAACTACGTTCTGATTGGCGATGCGGATGGCAAAATCCATAAAGCCTACAACGGAGATATCTTCTATCACCGCTGATGCGATCCTGATCCGCCCGTGGCAGGAGAGCGATCGTCCTTTCCTGCGCACGCTTTACCTGCACGCCCGGCGCGACGCCTGGCCCTGGCTGAACGGTGCTGACTGGCAGCTTGAGGATTTTGACGCGGCAACGCGTGATGAACAGATTTGGGTGGCGGTTCAGGACGGCCATCGGCTTGGATTCGCCTCAGTCTGGACGAACGATAATTTTCTGCACAATCTGTTTGTCGATCCGCGGTATCAGAGTCTGGGCGTGGGACGAATGTTGCTGGAGCAGGTGCAGAAGACGTTTACCAGCACGGGGGCGCTGAAGTGTCTGGTGAAGAATGAACGGGCTGTCGCGTTTTACCAGCGCCACGGCTGGCACATCGAGGCGACGGGTGATTCTCCGGACGGGGAGTATTATTTGATGCACTATCGGTTGGGTTAAAGTCGGGTGGCGGCTTCGCCTTACCCGACCTACGTGATGGTGCCATTTGTAGGCCGGGTAAGCGAAGCGCCACCCGGCAATTCGGAGCTGAGGAATTACACCGCGCGGAACGCGATTTCGCTCGGAATGACTTCACCCTGCCAGTAAAGCTGCGCCGCAACGCGCCCCGCCAGCTGACGATACATATCCGCAAATTCGCTGTCCGGACGGCTCACCACGGTTGGTTTACCGCTGTCCAGATCTTCACGCAGCGTGATGTGCAGCGGCATCTGACCCAGCAGCTGGGTGTGATACTGCGCGGCCAGTTTTTCTGCCCCGCCGGTACCGAAGATAGGCTCATGGTGTCCGCAGTTGCTGCAGATATGCATGCTCATATTTTCAACAATACCGAGCACCGGCACTTCCACCTTCTCGAACATCACGATGCCCTTTTTGGCGTCGATCAGCGCGATGTCCTGCGGCGTGGTGACGACGACCGCGCCCGTTACCGGAATGTTCTGCGCCAGCGTCAGCTGAATGTCGCCGGTGCCCGGCGGCATATCCAGCACCAGATAATCCAGATCCGGCCACATGGTTTCCTGCAGCATCTGCATCAGCGCTTTGCTGGCCATCGGGCCGCGCCAGACCATCGCGTTATCGTCCGTAACCAGATAACCAATCGAGTTGGTCGCCAGACCGTGTGCCACGATCGGCGCCATGTGGGTACCGTCCGGCGAGGTTGGGCGCTGGTTTTCCGCGCCCAGCATGTTTGGAATAGACGGGCCGTAGATATCGGCATCCAGGATACCGACTTTCGCCCCTTCGGCTGCCAGCGCCAGCGCCAGGTTGACCGCGGTGGACGATTTCCCCACCCCGCCCTTACCTGAACTCACGGCGATAATGTTTTTCACGCCGTTAACGCCCGCCTGGTTTTTCACGCGTTTCAGCGTCGCGATGCTGTGGCTCAGCTTCCAGTCAATCGCTTTTGCGCCCGTAATGCGCAGCAGCTCAGAGCTGGTCTGCTCTTTCAGCGCGTCAAAGGCGCGGGTCCAGACGAACGGCATCTGCAGCTCAATGTGCAGCGTATCGTCCAGCCATGCGACGTGGTGAAGCGCTTTCAGCGTCGTGAGATTGTGCTTCAGGGTTGGATGCTGAAAATTAGCCAGCGTCCCGGCGACCATTGCTCGTAAGGCTTCCGGTGATTTGGCCTGGGATTGAGAACTCATCCCGACTCCTTTGTTCTTGTGAATAAGACCTTAGGTGAACAAGTTTACCTGAAAGGCCGTGGTTTGTGCTTACTTAATAATGCCCCTTTTGGTAATATCAAAAACCCTTTTCACAGTTAAAAGAAGTAATGCCTACTATGACTCAAGTCGCGAAAAAAATTCTGGTAACGTGCGCACTGCCGTACGCCAACGGCTCAATCCACCTCGGCCACATGCTGGAGCATATCCAGGCTGATGTCTGGGTCCGTTACCAGCGAATGCGCGGCCACGAGGTTAACTTCATCTGTGCGGACGATGCCCACGGCACGCCGATCATGCTGAAAGCGCAGCAGCTGGGGATTTCCCCGGAGCAGATGATTGCCGAAATGAGTCAGGAGCATCAGACCGATTTTGCTGGCTTTGACATCAGCTATGACAACTATCACTCCACGCACAGCGACGAAAACCGCGAGCTGTCGGAGCTGATCTATGGCCGTCTGAAAGAGAACGGTTTTATTAAAAACCGCACCATCTCTCAGCTGTACGATCCGGAAAAAGGCATGTTCCTGCCGGACCGTTTCGTCAAGGGCACCTGTCCGAAGTGTAAATCCCCGGACCAGTACGGCGATAACTGCGAAGTGTGCGGCGCGACCTACAGCCCGACCGAGCTTATCGAGCCGAAATCCGTAGTCTCCGGCGCAACGCCCGTCATGCGAGACTCCGAGCACTTCTTCTTCGACCTGCCGTCGTTTAGCGAAATGCTGCAGGCGTGGACCCGCAGCGGCGCGCTGCAGGAGCAGGTGGCGAACAAAATGCAGGAGTGGTTTGAATCCGGCCTGCAGCAGTGGGATATCTCCCGCGATGCGCCGTACTTCGGCTTTGAAATCCCGAACGCGCCGGGTAAATACTTTTACGTCTGGCTGGATGCGCCAATCGGCTACATGGGTTCCTTCAAGAACCTGTGCGACAAGCGCGGCGACACCACCAGCTTCGACGAGTACTGGAAGAAAGATTCCGACGCCGAGCTGTACCACTTCATCGGTAAAGACATCGTTTACTTCCACAGCCTGTTCTGGCCAGCGATGCTGGAAGGCAGCAACTTCCGCAAGCCGACCAACCTGTTCGTTCACGGCTACGTGACGGTGAACGGCGCGAAGATGTCCAAATCTCGCGGCACGTTCATCAAAGCCAGCACCTGGCTGAACCACTTTGACGCGGACAGCCTGCGCTACTACTACACCGCGAAGCTCTCTTCCCGCATCGACGATATCGACCTGAACCTGGAAGATTTCGTGCAGCGCGTGAACGCGGACATCGTCAACAAGGTGGTGAACCTGGCGTCCCGCAACGCAGGCTTTATTGCCAAACGTTTCGACGGCGTGATGGCCGCTGAGCTGGCTGACCCTGCGCTGTACAAAACCTTCACCGACGCGGCGGCCACCATTGGCGAAGCGTGGGAAGCGCGCGAGTTCGGTAAAGCGGTGCGTGAAATCATGGCGCTGGCTGACCTGGCAAACCGCTACGTAGACGAGCAGGCACCGTGGGTTGTCGCTAAACAGGAAGGTCGCGATGCGGACCTGCAGGCTATCTGCTCTATGGGCATCAACCTGTTCCGCGTGCTGATGACGTACCTCAAGCCGGTTCTGCCACAGCTTTCCGCGCGTGCTGAAGCCTTCCTGAACACCGAACTGACCTGGGACGCGATCCAACAGCCGCTGCTCGGCCACAAGGTGAACACCTTCAAGGCGCTGTATAACCGCATCGAGATGAAGCAAGTTGAAGCCCTGGTGGAAGCGTCTAAAGAAGAGGTGAAGGCGGCTGCGGCACCGGTCACCGGCCCGCTGGCTGACGACCCGATTCAGGAAACCATCACCTTTGATGATTTCGCGAAAGTCGACCTGCGCGTGGCGCTGATCGAGAACGCGGAATTTGTAGAAGGCTCTGACAAGCTGCTGCGCCTGACGCTGGACCTGGGCGGCGAGAAGCGTAACGTCTTCTCCGGCATTCGCTCCGCGTATCCGGACCCGCAGGTGCTGATTGGTCGTCAGACCGTGATGGTGGCAAACCTGGCGCCGCGCAAAATGCGCTTCGGCATCTCGGAAGGGATGGTGATGGCCGCAGGCCCTGGCGGGAAGGATATCTTCCTGTTAAGCCCTGACGAAGGCGCGAAGCCGGGTCAGCAGGTGAAATAACAAAAAAGCCGGAGATTTTCTCCGGCTTTTTTTATGGCATTTTGTTTTCTCCCTCTCCCCGTGGGAGAGGGTCGGGGTGAGGGCATCAGGCCGCACCCTACCGCCTTTACGCCTTCGGGTGATGCACCCGGTGGGTCAACCCGCGCAGGAAATTGCGCAAAAACTGGTCGCCGCACTCGCGGTAGTTTTTATGGTCCGGCGCGCGCATCATGGCGGTCACTTCCGGCACCGACACGCGGTATTTTTGCTCGGTCATGATCGCCACGATATCGTCCGTTTTCAGCGAAAACGCGATGCGCAGCTTTTTCAGCACGGTATTGTTGTTTACCCGGCGCTCAAGCGCCAGCTCAGGCGCAGACTCATCTTTGCCGCGCTTATCGTAGATAAGGCCGTTCAGGAAGCCCGAAAGAATAATGTCCGGGCAGCGAACAAACCCCTCTTCATCCTCTTTGGTCATCCAGGTATCGAAACCTGCCGACGTGGCTTCCATATCGGACAGCGCAAGAATGCGCACCATGTCGTTATTGTTTGCTTTCAGGGTGTAGCGCAGGCTACGAAGAATGTCATTACTAATCATGAGTGCCTTTAACTGTCGATGTTGCAATGCCGCGCAGTGTACCAGTTTTACAGGCCAATCGCCTCTTTCAAACTCTTCAGATAGCGGCGGCTGACGGGCACCGTTTGTCCGGCGCGCAGCACCAGCTCTGCCTGGCCGTTCTCCTCCAGACGGATCTCCTTCAGGTGCGCCATGTTCACCAGATACTGGCGATGGCAGCGGATCAGCGGCGTGCGGCTCTCCAGCGTGCGCAGGGTCAGCTCGGTAAACCCTTCGTTACCTTCCGCGCTGGTCACGTACACCCCGCTGAGGCGGCTGCTGACAAACGCCACGTCATCCATCTGTAAAAGGTAGATCCGGCTGTGCCCGGTGCAGGGAATAAATTTTAAAGGCGGCTGATGCTCCGTCAGCAGCGTGACGTCCTGAACGGTACGCTCCTGACGTAAGCGGGTGAGCGTTTTATCAAGGCGCTTCTCTTCTATCGGCTTCAGCAGGTAGTCAAAGGCGTGCTCTTCAAACGCCTTGACGGCATATTCATCAAACGCCGTCAGAAACACGATATAGGGACGATGCTCCGGGTCAAGCATCCCGACCATTTCCAGCCCGCTGATGCGCGGCATCTGGATATCAAGAAACAGCACGTCCGGGTGCAGTTTGTGAACGGCACCTATGGCCTCAATGGCATTTGCACATTCCCCCACTACCTCGATATCGCTATGCTCCTGCAGCAGCACGCGCAGGTTTTCCCGTGCTAACGGCTCATCATCCACAATCAGCACTCTCAGCATGCGTTGTCCTCCAGCGGCAGTCGTAAGGTAATTCGGGTAAATCGGTCTGGCTCGCAGGCGACGGTGATCCCACAGTTGTCGCCAAAGTGCGCGCGCAGGCGTTTATCGACCAGGCTCATCCCTAACCCGCCCGAGGCGGAAGAGACGTATAGCCCGGCATTATCTTCAATATCCAGCACCAGATGGTGGTTAAACTGGCTGGCGGAAATGGTGATCTCCCCCGTTCCCAGTAGCTGGGAGGTCCCGTGTTTGATGGCGTTTTCCACGATAGGCTGCAGGGTAAAGGCCGGAAGATGCTGATACGCCAGCTCGTCCGGAACGGATAGCGACACCTGTAAACGCGACTGAAAACGGGCCTGCTCAATCTGCAGATAGGCGTTAACGTGCTCTATCTCATCGGCCAGGGTGACAATCTCCGACGGTCGCTTGAGGTTCTTGCGGAAAAAGGTCGACAGGAACTGCACCAGCTGCGCGGCCTGATCGCTGTCGCGGCGGATGACGGCTTTTAACGTGTTGAGCGCGTTAAACAGGAAATGCGGATTGACCTGGGCATGCAGAAGCTTGATCTCTGACTGCGTCAGCAGCGCTTTCTGCCGCTCGTATTGCCCTGCCAGGATCTGCGCGGAGAGCAGCTGGGCAATCCCCTCTCCCAGCGTGCGGTTGATCGAGCTGAACAGGCGATTTTTAGCTTCGTAGAGTTTGATGGTGCCCATCACCCGCTGGTTTTCACCGCGCAGGGGGATCACCAGCGTTGAGCCAAGCTTACACTGCGGGTGCAGCGAGCAGCGGTAAGGCACTTCATTCCCGTCCGCGTAGACCACTTCGCCGGTTTCAATGGCGCGCAGCGTATAGGCTGAGGAGATTGGTTTGCCCGGCAGATGGTGGTCATCACCGGTGCCGGTAAAGGCCAGCAGCCGCTCACGGTCGGTGATGGCGACCGCACCAATATCCAGCTCTTTGTAGAGTACCTGCGCCACCTTCATGCTGTTCTCTTCGTTAAAGCCCTGGCGCAGGATCCCCTCCGTCGAGGCGGCGACCTTTAACGCCGTCGCGGAAAAGGCCGAGGTGTACTTCTCAAACATGGCGCGTTTATCGAGCAGAATGCGCATAAACAGCGCCGCGCCAACGGTGTTGGTGACCATCATCGGGGCGGCAATACTGCCCACCAGGTGCAGCGCATCGTCGAACGGGCGGGCAATCAGCAGGATGATCGCCATCTGCGCCATCTCCGCCACAAAGGTTATTGCGCCTGCGGTCAGCGGGCTAAAGACCTTATCCGGACGACCGCGCTTGACCATGTAGCTGTGGACGAGGCCACCGAGCAGCCCTTCGACAATGGTAGAAATCATGCAGCTGAGCGCGGTCATCCCGCCCATCGAGTAACGGTGCAGGCCGCCGGTTAGCCCGACGAGACCGCCGACGACGGGGCCACCCAGCAGCCCGCCCATCACCGCACCGATGGCGCGCGTGTTGGCAATGGAATCTTCAATATGAAGACCAAAGTAGGTGCCGAGAATGCAGAAAATCGAAAAAGTCACGTAGCAGAGCAGCTTGTGCGGCAGGCGTACGGTGACCTGCATCAGCGGAATAAACAGGCGCGTTTTACTCATCAACCAGGCGATGACAAGAAACACACACATCTGCTGAAGCAGCAGCAGCACCAGATTAAACTCGTACATACTCAGAAACCGCACGTTCTAAAAACGCGTAACATACACTGATGGGGATTAACTTTCTTTGAAGCCGTCCAAAAAAGCTGTAAATCGTGTCCGCCATCACACCTTTTGCCGAACGCAACGCATGCTTCGCATTTATTGTTCAAAAAACAATCAAAATTTCCTGGTTCGACAAACTGGGTCTACAGTTAACCTGGGGACGCGCAAGCCAGGGGGCGAATATGGCGCTTTACACGATAGGTGAAGTGGCACTCCTTTGTGATATCAATCCCGTAACCCTACGGGCGTGGCAGCGAAGATACGAATTACTTAAACCGCAGAGAACCGACGGTGGGCACCGTCTTTTCAACGATGCGGACATCGACAGGATCCGCGAGATCAAAAGCTGGATCGACAACGGCGTTCAGGTCGGAAAAGTGAAATCGTTGCTAAGCCAGGAGGATCCGGACACCCAGCAGGCCTGGCGCGAGCAGCAGGAAACCCTGCTGAGGCTTTTGCAGGCCGGTAATTTGCAGCGTTTACGCGGCTGGATTAAAGACCAGGGACGAGACTACCCCGCACAAACGCTAATCGCCCACCTTTTTATCCCGCTCCGTCGGCGCCTTCAGTGCCAGCAGTCGACCTTACAGGCGCTGCTCAGCATGCTCGACGGCGTGCTGATTAACTATATTTCTGTCTGTCTTGCCTCGGCGAGAAACAAGAGCGGCAAGGATGCGCTGGTGGTGGGCTGGAACGTCCACGATACCACCCGCCTGTGGCTTGAAGCCTGGATAGCCACGCAGCAGGGCTGGCGGGTGGACGTGCTGGCGCACTCTCTGGCTCAGCTACGGCCTGAATTTTTCGACGGCCAGACGCTCCTCGTCTGGTGTGGGGAGGTGCCGTCCGCCTCGCAGCAACAGCTGCTGACGGAATGGCGTGAACATGGTTATCCCGTCTACACCCTTGGTCCAAATGAGCCGTAACGACATTTAATGGTTCATTAACAGCTGCGCTTCACCGTATAATTGTTCCGTTAACAACAGGAGCACATGATGAAGGCAACCAAACTGGCCGTAATTACCCTTTTTGTTCTGATGGCCGTAAGCGGAATCGGCGGCGTGATGCTGGCAGGTTACTCGTTCATCGTTCGTGGCGGTGTCGGCTGAGCCAGAGCGCCAGGCGCTCGAACAGCCGGTCGACGACGATCGCCGCCAGCGCCACCAGTACCGCCCCCTGAACAATGTAGGCCGTGTTAAAACCGCTTAAGCCGATAATAATCGGCGTCCCCAGCGTATTGGCGCCTACCGTCGATGCGATAGTTGCCGTGCCGATATTGATAATCACCGACGTCCTAATCCCCGCGAGGATAACGGGTGCTGCCAGCGGCAGTTCGACCTTGCGAAGCCTTTGCCCGGCACTCATCCCCATTCCCTCAGCCACGCTCGTCACGGACGCGGGTACTGCCGCCATGCCCGCCAGCGTTCCCTGAAGAATGGGCAATACGCCGTATAAAATCAGCGCAATAACGGCCGGCTCCTGACCAAACCCAATCACCGGCACGGCGATGGCCAGCACGGCGACGGGGGGAAACGTCTGGCCGATTGCGGCAATGGTCTCCACCAGCGGGCGAAACTCCCGGCCCCATGGCCGCGTCACCGCGATACCTGCCCCCACGCCGATGACAATGGCTATTACGCTTGAGACCGCCACCAGCCAGAAGTGCGCCAGCGTCAGATTAATAAAGCTCTCCTGCTGATAGACCGGGCGCGGCAGGCCAGGGAACAGAGCGTTAAACAGCCCGGCGCTGTGCGGCATCAGGAAGAGTAAAGCAACAAAGAGCGCTACCAGCCAGAGTAGCGGATCACGCATGCACTTCACGCGTCACCTCCCCGGCGAGCAGATCGCGAAAATGAAGAGTGCCGCACGGTGCGCCCTGAGCGTCCGAAACGGGCAGCACCTCGCACTGTCGGGCGACAAACGCAGAGAGCGCATCGCGCAGGCTCATCTGTTGCTGCAGCGGTTCGCCGCTCGCCTGCTCCCCCTGCGGGCGCATGTAGTCGCCCACGGTTCGCAGGGAAAGCAGCCTGACGCCCAGCTCGCTGCGTCCAAAAAACTCACGCACAAAATCATTAGCCGGATGGGTCAACAGCTCCAGCGGCGTCCCCTGCTGCACCACCTCCCCATGGTCCATCAGCACCAGACGATCGGCCAGGCGCAGCGCCTCATCGATATCGTGGGTTACGAGGATAATCGTGCGCCCGAGAATGCGGTGAATGCGGGTCATTTCCGCCTGAAGCGCCCCTCGGGTGACGGGATCCAGCGCGCCGAAAGGCTCATCCATCAGCAGCACCTGTGGATTCGCCGCCAGCGCGCGCGCCACGCCAACCCGCTGCTGCTGCCCGCCGGACAGCTGATGCGGATAGCGCTCGCGGAGCGTCGGCTCCAGGCCCAGCAGCGCCATCAGCTCGTCGACCCGGTCCGCTATTTTTGCCCGCGACCATTTCTCCAGCTGCAGCACGGTGGCGATATTCTGCGCCACCGTCCAGTGAGGAAACAGGCCGATAGACTGAATGGCATACCCCATTCGACGGCGCAGCTCCAGCACCGGCAGGCTGCGGATCTCCTCTCCGTCGAAGCGAATCAGACCGCTGTCGTGCTCCACCAGCCGATTGATCATCTTCAGGGTGGTGGATTTTCCCGACCCAGAGGTGCCAATCAATACCGAGAACGCCCCCTGTGCAAAATGCAGGTTCAGGTGGCTCGCCGCCGGGCGACCCGCAAAGGTTTTACTCACATCGTGAAATTCAATCATTGGCTCTTCTCCCGAGCAGCGCGAGCCACAGGGCAAACAACGCGTCCAGCACCACCGCCAGCGCAATGGTAGGAACGACACCTAAAAGCACCAAATCCAGCGCGCTGCTGAGCAGCCCCTGGAACACCAGCGCGCCGAAGCCTCCCGCGCCAATCAGCGCGGCTATCACCGCCATCCCCACCGTTTGTACCGTCACCACCCGCAGGCTGCGGACCAGCAGCGGCAGCGCCAGCGGCAGCTGGATTTTCCAGAAACACTGCCGCGCGCTCATCCCCATCGCATGGGCGCTTTCCAGCACGTCCGGCGGCACCTGGCTTAACCCCGCCACCACGCCGCGCACCAGCGGCAGCAGCGCATACAGCACCAGCGCAATCAGCGCGGGCGTTAACCCGGTTCCGGCGATGCCGAAAGAGGACAGCGTGGGAAATGACTTCACTAACCCCGCCAGCGGGGCAATGAGCAGGCCAAACAAGGCCACGGAAGGAATGGTCTGGATAACATTAAGGACGGCGAAGACGCTCCCCTGCCGGGCGGGATGGCGATAGCACCATATCCCCAGCGGCACGCCCAGCAGCAGCGCCGGGACGAGCGTGCCGAGCAGAATCGTCAGATGCTGCACCAGCGCACCGTCAAACACCTCCTGACGGTTGGCGTACTCTTTTAACAGCGAGAGATTATTCAGCTCGCCGCTGAAGAGCAGCCACAGCGGGATACACCAGAGCTGTGCGTTCAGTAACCAGCGCCAGACTGGCCTTGCGGTCAGGCGACGAATGACGTCGCTACAGGCCAGCAGGCACAGGGCCAGCCACAGCCATAAGCCGCTGCCAATCGACGTTCGCGCAAGGGGGCTTTCGACAGAAACCATCTGCGCCGCCGCCAGCCCCGCGCTCCAGAAAAGCACAATAAACAGGGCTTCGCAGAGGATAAGCGTTAGCCAATGGGCCGTACGCTTTTCCCAGAACGATAATGCAACCACGGCGGCGAGCGTAAGCCCCAACAGGGCTGGCGCAGACGGCCAGACCTGCCAGAGCGCGCGGGCCTCCCCCGACATCAGACGGTTAGGGGCGACATTGATAAAGGGTAACGCGACCGCCGCGATGGCCATACAGGCCAACAGCAGCAGCACGCGGTTATGACATTTTATTGGCACAGCCCTGTCCCGTTACTTCACAAGCCCTTGTTGCTTCAGGAAATCGGCAGCCACTTTTTTGGCATCCAGTCCCTCAACCGCAATGCTGGCATTCAGCTGCTGCAGCGTTTTTTCATCCAGCTTCTCAAATACCGGCTTGAGCCAGTCGCCAATCTCCGGATAGGCTTTCAGCACCGCTTCGCGCACCACCGGGGTTGGGGCATAAATTGGCTGAACGCCTTTCGGGTCGGTCAGGGTTTGCAGACCCAGCGCCGCCACCGGGCCGTCGGTGCCGTAGGCCATGGCCGCGTTAACGCCGGAGGTTTGCTGCGCCGCCGCTTTGATGGTCACCGCCGTATCACCGCCGGCCAGAGAGAGCAGCTGCGCCTGGTCGAGCTTGAAATCGTAGGCTTTTTCGAAGGCAGGCAGAGCATCCGCGCGTTCGATAAATTCAGCCGACGCCGCAAGCTTGAAGTCGCCCTTCTCTTTCAGATAGCGGCTGAGGTCCTCAAGGGAGGTCAACTTCCCCTTCTCCGCAATATCTTTGCGTACCGCGATGGTCCAGGTATTGTTGGCTGGCGCAGGCGTGAGCCAGACCAGCTTGTTCTTCTCTGCGTCCAGCTTTTTGACTTTCTCATAGCCCGCTTTGGCGTTTTTCCACGCCGGATCGTTTTCTTCTTTAAAGAAGAATGCACCGTTGCCGGTATATTCCGGGTAGATATCCAGCTCGCCGGAGGTAATAGCGCCGCGCACCACCGGCGTGGTCCCGAGCTGGACTTTATTGACCGTTTTAACCCCGTGGCTCTCAAGCACCTGCAAAATGATATTGCCGAGCAGCGCCCCTTCGGTATCAATCTTGGACCCAACCTTCACCGGCTCAGCTGCCTGAAGCGGCAGGCTCAGCGCTGCCAGCAGGACCGCGGAGCCCATCATCCCCTTTGTAATCGTCATTCTGCATTCCTCATTATTTTGCCGCCTTTTTCAGAGGCTTGAGAGAAAAGCGTAGCTTAAAACGGCGTGTTTACCCGTCAAAATGACTTTTTAGCATAAGGTAAGACGCATCCCCCGCCTCGCGGGGGATGCTGAGGAGGGAGAGATTACTGCAGCTCGAACTCGCCTTGATTGACGCGGGCAGAGTCCACGCCGATGAAGACGTTGAACTTGCCCGGCTCCGCGTCGTATTTCATCTGCTGGTTCCAGAACTTCAGCGCGTCTACGTCAATCGGGAAGCTGACGGTTTGGGTTTCGCCAGGCTTAAGGCTGACCTTATCGAAACCGCGCAGCTGCTTCACCGGGCGGCTCATGGATGCGGTGACGTCCTGAACGTACATCTGGATCACCGTCGCCCCTTCACGCTTGCCGGTATTGGTCACGTCCACGCTGGCGGTGACCTTGCCGTCGCGCTTCATCGTTGGCGCTGACATTTTCACATCAGAGACCTTAAAGGTGGTGTAGCTCAGGCCATAGCCGAACGGATACAGCGGGCCGTTCGCTTCGTCGAAGTAGCGTGACGTGTATTTGTTCGGCTTGTCGGCGTTGTAAGGACGACCGGTATTCAGGTGGCTGTAGTAAACCGGAATTTGCCCCACGGAGCGCGGGAAGGACATCGGCAGCTTGCCCGACGGGTTGTAATCGCCAAACAGCACGTCGGCGATAGCGTTACCGCCTTCGGTACCGGCGAACCAGGTTTCCAGAATCGCGTCCGCCTGCTGGTCTTCTTTCACCAGCGCCAGCGGACGGCCGTTCATCAGCACCAGCACCAGCGGCTTGCCCGTCGCCTTCAGGGCGGCGATCAGGTCGCGCTGGCTCTGCGGGATAGTGATGTCGGTCCGGCTGGAGGCTTCGTGCGCCATACCCTGCGCTTCGCCCACGACCGCAACAACGACGTCAGACTGTTTGGCGGCGTTAACCGCTTCGTCTATCATCTCTTTCGGCGTGCGCGGATCCACCTTCACCGCTTCCTCGTACTGGTTGAGGAAGGTAACGATGTCTTTATCGTCGGTGACGTTTGCGCCCTTGGCGTACACCACCTTCGCATTTTCACCGACGGCATTTTTAATGCCGGTCAGCACGGTGACGGACTGATCCGCCACGCCAGCGGCAGACCAGCTTCCCATCACGTCGCGCTTGCTGTCGGCCAGCGGGCCCACCACGGCAATGTTGCCGGATTTTTTCAGCGGCAGCGTGTCGAGGCGGTTTTTCAGCAGCACCAGGCTTTCACGCGCCACGTCACGCGCCTCTTTGCGGTGCAGGCGGCTTTCCGCGTTGGTGTCCGCCGGGTCAGAATCTTTTGGTCCGAGGTGGCTGTACGGATCGTTAAACAGCCCCATATCATATTTCACGTTCAGCACGTGGCGCGCGGCATCGTCCAGCTCCGCCATCGTTACCTTGCCGCTCTTCACCAGCCCCGGCAGGTATTTGCTGTAGTACTCGTCGCTCATGCTCATGTTGATGCCGGACTTGAGCGCCACGCGCACGGCGTCTTCCGGGTCCGACGCCGTGCCGTGCTTGATCAGCTCTTTAATCGCGCCGTGATCGGAAACGGTGATGCCCTTAAAGCCCCACTGGTCGCGCAGCACGTCTTTCAGCAGCCAGGAATCAGAGGTCGCAGGCGTGCCGTTCAGGGAGTTCAGCGCCACCATCACCGCGCCGCTGCCCGCATCCAGCCCTGCCTTGTACGGCGGCATGTAGTCGTTGAACAGGCGCTGCGGGCTCATGTCCACGGTGTTGTACTCTTTCCCGCCTTCAACCGCGCCGTACGCGGCGAAGTGCTTGACGCTGGTCATCACCGAGTAGCGGTCCGCCGGGCTTTTGCCCTGCATCGCTTCCACCATGGTTTTGCCCATCGTGGCCGTTAAATACGTATCTTCACCAAAGCCTTCCGACGCGCGGCCCCAGCGCGGATCGCGGGAGACGTCCACCATCGGCGCCCAGGTCATGTTCAGACCGTCGTCTGCCGCTTCATAGGCGGACACGCGCCCGACGGTCTTCACCGCGTCGAGGTTAAAGGAGGAGGCTAGCCCGAGGCTAATCGGGAAGACGGTACGCTGGCCGTGCAGCACGTCATAGGCAAAGAAGAGAGGGATCTTCAGGCGGCTAAGCTCCATCGCCTGATCCTGCATTTTGCGGATATCCTGACGGGTGACGGTGTTAAAAATCGCCCCCACCTGGCTCTCTTTGATCATCTCACGGATGGCCTCTTTCGGGTTATCCGGGCCGACGCTGATAAGACGCAGCTGGCCGATCTTCTCATCGACCGTCATCTTCTTGAGCAACGCCGTAACAAACGCGTCGCGGGCTTCAGGCGTGAGCGGATGTTTGCCAACCAAATCCTCTGCCAGCGCAGGCTGCAGCGCCAGGCTGACGGCGACACCTACAGAACATAGCCATTTCATGTCGTTATACTCTCTCATCAATAACCGCCGGACGATCTCGGCCATACCGTGCGAAAAGCGCAGTGTGCCACAAACCCTCTGAACGGTGCAGGGTTATTCTCTGATTTTTCTCGTGAATACTAGACCGCTTAACAGTTAATCGCGCTATGCTTTACAGCGAGAAATTTGCCCCACCACAAGGAGTGGAAGATGTCTTCTGTTCGAACTGACGATAACAATACTTTTATTAACGAACTGTCGCGCCTGGTTGGTCACTCTCACCTGCTTACCGACCCGGCCAAAACGGCGCGCTACCGCAAAGGCTTCCGTTCCGGCCAGGGCGACGCGCTGGCGGTGGTCTTCCCCGGCACGCTGCTGGAGCTGTGGCGCGTGCTGAGCGCCTGCGTCGCCGCCGACAAGATTATTTTAATGCAGGCTGCCAATACCGGCCTGACCGAAGGCTCCACGCCGAACGGCAACGATTACGATCGTGACATCGTGATTATCAGCACCCTGCGTCTCGACAAGCTGCACCTGCTGGACAAAGGCGAACAGGTGCTTGCCTTCCCCGGCACCACGCTCTACACGCTGGAAAAAGCGCTCAAGCCGCTGGGGCGCGAGCCGCATTCCGTGATCGGCTCGTCCTGTATTGGCGCCTCGGTGATCGGCGGGATCTGCAATAACTCCGGCGGGTCGCTGGTGCAGCGCGGCCCGGCCTACACCGAGATGTCGCTGTTTGCGCGTATCGATGAAAACGGCAAGCTGACGCTGGTGAACCATCTGGGCATCGATCTCGGCGTAACGCCGGAGCAGATCCTCAGCAAGCTTGACGATGACCGCGTGAAGGACGACGACGTTCAGCACGATGGCCGCCACGCGCACGATCACGACTACGTTACCCGCGTGCGCGACATCGACGCCGACACCCCGGCGCGCTATAACGCTGACCCCGATCGCCTGTTCGAATCCTCCGGCTGCGCGGGAAAACTCGCGGTCTTTGCGGTGCGCCTGGATACCTTCCCGGCAGAGAAAAAACAGCAGGTGTTTTACATCGGCACCAATCAGCCTGAAGTCCTGACCGAAATCCGTCGCCATATCCTGGGCGAATTTACCCACCTGCCGGTGGCGGGCGAATATATGCACCGGGATATTTATGACATCGCCGAGCGCTACGGCAAAGACACCTTCCTGATGATCGACAAGCTCGGCACCGACAAAATGCCATTCTTCTTCACCATGAAGGGCCGCACGGATGCGATGCTCGATAAGGTGTCGCTGTTTAAGCCGCACTTCACCGACCGCTTTATGCAGAAGCTGGGCAACGTTTTTCCGGCGCACTTGCCGGAGCGGATGAAAACCTGGCGCGATAAGTATGAACACCACCTGCTGCTGAAGATGGCCGGAGACGGGATTGCCGAAGCACAAAGCTGGCTGACCGAATTTTTCAAAACCGCAGACGGGGATTTCTTTGCCTGTACGCCTGAAGAGGGCAGCAAGGCCTTCCTGCACCGCTTCGCCGCGGCCGGTGCCGCCATTCGCTATCAGGCCGTTCACTCTGAAGAGGTGGAGGACATTCTGGCGCTGGACATTGCCCTGCGTCGTAACGATACGGAATGGTTTGAACACCTGCCGCCGGAGATCGACAGCAAGCTGGTGCACAAGCTCTATTACGGACACTTTATGTGTTACGTCTTCCACCAGGATTACATCGTTAAGAAAGGCGTTGACCCGCACGCGCTGAAAGAGCAGATGCTGGCCCTGCTCAGCGAGCGCGGCGCGCAATACCCGGCGGAACACAACGTGGGCCATCTCTATAAGGCACCGGAAACGCTTAAGCGGTTTTATCGTGAGAATGACCCTACAAACAGTATGAATCCCGGCATTGGTAAGACAACGCGGAAGAAATACTGGCAAGAGAGTGAGGAATCGGAGCAGCACAATACGCAAGCTGCTGATTAATTCCCATAGCCAAATTTAAGAGATTGTTAAGCACGCCTCAAACGTACTAGATTAGGTGCCTGTCGCCGGAGAAACGTTTCTCCGGCATTCCATCACGAGGAGCAGGCACATCATGTCGGCTGTTGATGTTTTATCCGAAACCGAAGTGGAAGTGCGCGATGCCCTTCCCGACGATGCGCATGCCATCTCGGCTATCTATGCCTGGCACGTGCTTCACGGACGTGCCTCGTTCGAGGAAGTTCCCCCAACCGTCGATGAAATGCGTGAGCGGATGAAAAGCGTTGCCGCGCACGGCTTGCCGTGGCTGGTGGCGCTGTACCGGGGGATTGTCGTCGGGTACTGCTACGCCACGCCCTATCGTCCGCGACATGCCTATCGCTACACCCTTGAAGAGTCAATTTACGTCGATGCCAGCACCACCGGGCGCGGATTTGGTTCGACGTTAATGGATGCCCTGATCGCGCGATGCGAGCAGGGTCAATGGCGGCAGATCATTGCCGTGGTGGGAGATGGCAATAACAATGCAGGCTCGCTGCGGCTACATAAAAAGCACGGATTTGAAGTCGTGGGTCAGTTACGGAGCGTGGGCTACAAGAAGGGTGACTGGCGGGATACGTTGATAATGCAGCGCCCGCTCAACGACGGTGACTGGACGCTGCCGGAATAAAACGCCGTGCGGTCTGGTGCCCTCACCCCGGCCCTCTCCCACTGGGAGAGGGAGAAAACATAAAAAACGGTAACCTGGGTTACCGTTTTGCATTTACCTAATCGTTCTGCGCCGTCGCCATCTGTTCCGCTTTCTGCTTTTTATAGGTCAGCGCGGCGGCCGGAACCGGCTGCACTTTCCCCGTTTCAATCCAGGTACGCAGGCGGCTGGCATCCGCGAAGTGGGTGTATTTGCCAAAGGCATCCATCACCACCAGCGCCACCGGCTTACCGTTAAACACGGTGCGCATCACCAGGCAGTGACCCGCCGCATTGGTGAACCCGGTTTTGGTTAACTGGATATTCCAGTTCTCTCGATACACCAGATGGTTAGTGTTGCGGAACGGCAGCGTGTACGCAGGATTAGAGAACGTCGCCATGTCCTCACGCGTGGTGCTGAGCTGGCCGAGCAGCGGATACTGTTTGCTGGCAATCAGCATCTTCGTCAGGTCGCGCGCCGTTGAGACGTTATGAATCGACAGCCCGGTCGGCTCTACGTAGCGGGTATTGGTCATCCCCAGCGATTTGGCCTTGGCGTTCATGGCGCGAATAAAGGCGTCATAGCCGCCCGGGTAATGGTGCGCGAGGCTTGCCGCCGCGCGGTTCTCTGACGACATCAGCGCCAGCAGCAGCATATCCTTACGGCTAATTTCGCTGTTCAGGCGCACGCGAGAGTAAATCCCCTTCATCTCCGGCGTGTGGCTGATGTCCACCTTCAGCTTTTCATCCAGCGGCAGCCGTGCATCAAGCACCACCATCGCGGTCATTAATTTGGTAATAGAGGCAATCGGGCGCACCAGATCCGGGTGGCTGGCGTAGATCACCTTGTTGGTGTTCAGATCGACAATCATCGCGCTGCCGGACGCAATCTGCGGCTGCGCGGCGGCGGTGGTCACGGCTGGCGTTTTGGCGAACGCTGGCGCGGCAGCGGATGCCCCCAGCAGCAGCGCCAGGCTTAATAAAGAGACTCGGAATTTCAGCATGGTGAGACTTCTGATAATTATTCACGCACGTTATACGTACACCGCCTGCGTCGATAGAAAACGCAGGCTGGCTTCGGCATCATAGCGGTCACCGTGCGTTGTCGCCAGCGGAGAATCGTGAACAGATGCTGCATTGCTGGGATTTGCGCCAGCAATGCAGTGAGCTTAGAAAAGACGGTATCCATAACCCCAAAGAATAACCGTCAGCGCCAGTAGCGCCTCCAGGACCAGCACGCCAATAGCAAGCGTCGAGCTGGAGAAGCTCAGGCCCTCTTCTTTATTGATATTCAGGAAGGTGGGGACGCCCAGATACAACAGATACCCGGTGTAAAAGAGCGCCACGGTACCGATCAGCGCGCACAGCCAGACCAGTGGATAGAGCGCGACAATGCCGCTTAAAAACAGCGGGGTCGCGACGTATCCGGCAAAAATCATGCAGTGGGCGAGCGACGGGCGCTGCGGATAGTTGCGCGCCATCCAGTAGATAACCCGCCCCATCACCGCCACCCCGGCGAGCATCACGCCGTAAAACAGGATGGCAAGGTATAAACCCGTAAACCAGGAGAGCTGCACCACGGTGCCATCACCAAAGTTCCAGCCGATTTGTGTTGTACCGATAAACGCGCAGATTACCGGCACCGCTGCCATCAGCAGGACATGGTGCGTGTAGTGATGCGCGACCGTTTCGTTCTCGCTTCTGATCACGTGCATTTCACGATCGGGATGGGAGAAGAGTCCCCAGACATGGTTCATAGCGCCCCCTTGTTGTCGGCCCGTCAGCGATACCCTAAGTATAATGCAGGCTGTAGATTATTTTCTGTACAGTGGGAAATTTCCGTTGATTGTCCTGTTATTGATTCATGGGGTATATGATTAAAGGAGATACGCTGAGGGAGACAACGCAGACGTAATGGATATCAACGGACTTATTGAACAATATGGATACGCCGCGCTGGTGATTGGCAGCGTGGCAGAAGGCGAAACGATCACGCTGCTGGGTGGCGTCGCGGCGCATCAGGGACTGCTGAAATTCCCCCTGGTGGTGGCCGCCGTCGCGCTGGGCGGCATGATAGGCGATCAGCTGCTCTACTTTCTCGGGCTACGCTTTGGGCCAACGCTGCTTAAGCGTTTCGCTAAGCATCAGAAGAAAATCAATCGCGCGCAGCGGCTAATCCAGCGCCACCCCTATCTGTTCGTCATAGGCACCCGCTTTATGTACGGCTTTCGCATCATCGGGCCGATTCTGATCGGCGCCAGCCGTTTGCCGCCCAAAATCTTTTTGCCGCTGAATATTATCGGCGCGATCGCCTGGGCGCTGATCTTTACGACCCTCGGCTACGTGGGCGGCGAGGTGATTGGCCCGTGGCTGCATAACCTCGATCAGCATATCAAACACTGGGCGTGGCTGATTCTGGTGGTCGTGGCGGTGATTGGCGTCCGGCTGTGGATGCGGCATCGTGAGAAGAGGCGGGATGAGGATTAGCTTAGTGCGGCTTGTTGCCCCTCACCCCGTCCCTCTCCCGGAGGGAGAGGGTGTTTTTAGTTCCCTCTCCCTCCGGGAGAGGGTTAGGGTGAGGGAAAACTATCCCTCCGGCTTAAACTGCGGATTCGCCAGCATAAATCCCCCGTCGACGATAAACGACTGCCCGGTCGTATAGCTGGCATCGCTGTCGCACAGCCAGGCCACCAGGCTGGCGATCTCTTTGGTGTGGCCCGGCCTTGCCAGCGGGATTGAGGGCATGGAGCCATCTTTCACTTCGCTGTCGTCCATATCGTTCATCGGCGTGGCGATGGCCCCAGGCGCAACGGCGTTCACCAGAATCTTGTGCTTAACCAGCTCCAGCGCCATGGACTTGGTTAACCCTCCGAGCGCATGCTTCGCCGCGGTGTAGGCGCTGGCGTCCGGCAGCGGCGTATGCTCGTGCACCGACGTAATATTGACAATCCGTCCACCCTCCCCCTGCTTCACCATCTGCCGGGCGGCAATTTGTGAACAGAGAAAGGCACCGTCGACGTCAACGGTAAAAATGCTCCGCCATTCGTCAAAGGGCATATCGAGAAATGACGCTTTGGTCATCGCCCCCGCATTATTGACCAGCACGTCCAGCCGACCAAAACGTGCAATCAGCGTTTCAATGGCGTTTGCGCCGTCCGGCAGGGTGCTCAAATCAAGCTGGATAGCCTCTGCGCGCTGCCCCCGCGCTTCAACCTCGCGGCAGGTCTCCAGCGCGCCTTTCTCATCAGAATGCCAGGTTACGCCGATATCAAACCCGCGTTCAGCCAGCATCAGCGCCGTGGTTTTGCCGATCCCGGAATCCGATGCGGTAACAATCGCAACTCGGTTCATACTCACCTCCTGAAAATGTGCTAAGAGGTAAGTATAGATAATGACCGCTTTTAGCCGTGATGATAGCCGCCACCCAGCGCGGACGTGAGCTGCAGCGAGGCATCGACGTACTGCCCCTGCAGCATCAACCCGGCAATGCGCTCCTTAAGCGCCGGAATTTTGGCTTCGCTGACGCGGGAGCCTGCAATGATCCCGGCGCGTAAGCGGGCCTGCGCCAGCGCCACCACGCGCGCTGCGTCTTTTTCGACCTTCTGCTGCTGCTGGCTTTTTGCCGTCAGGGTTTCCACTTCACTGGCCGTACGCGCCACCTGGTTAACGGCATCGACCACCGCTTTGTTGTAGTTCGCCACCGAAAGATTGCTCTGCGCCTGGGCAATATCCAGGTTGGCGTTTAGCCTGCCGCTGTCGAAAATCGGCAGCGTCAGTCCGGCGGTGACGCCCATTTGCTGCGCGGAGGATCGAAACAGGTCGCTCAGGTGCAGGGCATCCTGCTGGAGGAACGCCATCAGGTTCACATCGGGATAGAAGGCGGCTTTGGCAGCATCCACCTCGCTCATGGAGGCTTCAATATACCAGTGCGCTTCCTGCAGATCGGGGCGGCGAGCCAGCAGTTCGTAGCCCAGCGCGGACGGCAATGCCGCTTCCGCTGTCGGTAACGCGTGGCGCGTCAGCTTCATGGAATCGGTGTTGGTCAAGGCTTCCAGACGCGCCTCGACGGCTTTCATTTTGCCTTTCACTTCAGCCAGCTGCTCTTCCGTTTTGCTGGCATTGATGTCAGTTTCAACACCTTCAACCGAGGAGGTGATCCCGTGCTGATACAGCTCGCGGTCGGCACCGATAATATTGTCCTGCTCGCGTTTAATCTCCACGAGGACATCCCCCACGGCGGCCTGGGTCTGCCACTCCCAGTAAAGCCGCGCGACGCTGCTGGCCAGCAGCTGGCGGGTCTGCTCCAGCTCCGCTTTTTGCGCGTTGACCTTGCCAATACGGGCTTCAACCTGTGCGCGGTTTTTCCCCCACAGATCGAGATCCCAGCCCGCGGTCAGACCAAAGGTGCCGTTGGTGTACCACGGCCCGGTGGTGCCGGCTGCCGGATCGGTAATCGCAAAGGGCCCCATCAGCCCCTCTGCCGACATTTTCTGCCGCTCCGCATCGGCGGAAAAATCGATCTGCGGGCCGTCAGCCGCCATGGTGGCCTTTGCCTGCGCTTCGGCCAGCGTGATGCGCTGCCGGGCAATTTGCATATCTGGCGCATCGCTCAACGCTTTCGCTATCAGCGAATTAAGCTCGGGATCGTTGTAGTCTTTCCACCATTCGTTTTTCGGCCAGTCCGTTCGGCTTAGCCGTGTATTTACCGACGCCGACGTGGGTTGAGTTTTAATGGATGTGACAGTGGAGTGTTCCGGCGCGCAGGCGGCCAGAATAAAGACGAGGGGAGCACTCAGAGATAAAAAAAGAGAACGTTTCATTACGCCATAAACTCAAAAAAATAAAGGCGCAAATTACGCTTGATGACGTTCTATTTTTTAGTAACGCGTGGCAATCCGCAAATTGTCATACATTTTTATAATCAGAAAATTATTCCCAATGATAATGAATGAATTCAATAGATTCACCCCCATTATGAATACGCTGCTACACTTAATCAGGACATACATGAGCAGGAGAAGGGAATGAAAATATTACTGTGGGTTATTTTGATTATATTTCTGATAGGGCTGTTGGTGGTAACCGGCGTATTCAAGATGATTTTCTGATTTATTTGCCCGGCTCTGCGCCGGGCAACGTCCATGATATCAGGCTTTCAGCGACGCCCCCTTCGTGGCAATCACCTCTTTATACCAGTGGAAACTTTTCTTGCGGCTGCGGGCTAGCGTGCCTTTTCCGCTGTCGTCACGGTCTACATAGATAAAGCCGTAGCGTTTGGACAGCTCCGCTTTGGAGGCGCTGACCAGATCGATCGGCCCCCAGCTGGTGTACCCCATTACCTCCACGCCGTCGTCAATCGCCTCACGCACCTGCACCAGATGGTCGTTAAGGTAGCTGATGCGGTAATCATCCTGCACCACGCCGTCCGCGTCCGGTTTGTCCTTCGCGCCCAGGCCGTTTTCGACGATAAAAAGCGGCTTCTGATAGCGATCCCAGAGCACGTTCAGCAGTGTACGCAGGCCCACCGGGTCAATCTGCCAGCCCCACTCGGAGCTTGCCAGATGCGGGTTGGGCACCATGCTCAGGATGTTGCCGCGCGCCTGCTGGTTCAGTTCTTCATCGGTCGTGACGCAGCCGGTCATGTAGTAGCTGAACGAGATAAAATCGACGGTGGATTTTAGCGCCTCGCGGTCGGCGTCGGTGATATCAATCTCAATCCCGCCGTCGCGGAAGAAGCGCAGCATATAGCCCGGGTACGCGCCGCGGCACTGCACGTCGCCGAAGAACTGCCAGGCGCGGTTCTCCTGCAGCGCTTCCAGCACGTCGTCCGGCTTGCAGGTGAGCGGGTACATCAGGCCGCCCAGCAGCATATTGCCGATTCTGGCATCGGGGATAATCTCATGACAGGCTTTTACCGCCAGCGCGCTGGCCACCAGCTGATGGTGGATAGCCTGATAAACTTCGCCCTTACTGCTGGTTTCCGGCAGGCCCACGCCGGTCATCGGCGCGTGCAGGGACATGTTGATTTCGTTGAAGGTCAGCCACAGCTTCACCTTCTCCCTGTAGCGCGTAAAGACGGTGCGGGCGTAGCGCTCAAAGAAGCCGATCGTCTGACGACTGCCCCAGCCGCCGTACTGCTTCACCAGCCCCCACGGCATCTCATAATGCGAAAGCGTGACCAGCGGTGTGATATCGTGCGCGGCCAGCTCGTCAAACAGCCTGTCATAAAACGCCAGGCCCGCCTCGTTTGGCGCCTGCTCGTCGCCGTTCGGGAAGATACGCGTCCAGGCAATGGAGACGCGCAGGCAGCTAAAGCCCATCTCGGCAAACAGCCTGATGTCTTCCGGGTAGCGGTGATAGAAATCGATGGCCACATCCTTGATGCCGCTGTCCCCTGCGACGCGCTCCACCACCGGGCCGAAGACCCCCTGCGGCTGGACGTCAGACGTGGACAGCCCTTTGCCATCCTCCAGATACGCGCCTTCTACCTGGTTCGCGGCAACCGCGCCGCCCCATAAAAAATCATCCGGGAAAGTTTTCATCACGTTCTCCTGTTATTAATGGCTTACGCTGAGTAACGGTGCACCGGCGGTCACGGACGTTGCCGCCACGGTCGCCACCTCGCGATACTCGTCGCTGTTACTGATAATAATCGGGGTCGCCAGGTCGTATCCGGCATCGATAATCGCCTGACGGTCAAACTCCAGCAGCAGATCGCCCGGCTGCACCTTGTCGCCCACGTTGACGTGGGCGGTAAACGGCCTGCCGTCGAGCTTCACGGTGTCGATGCCCACGTGAATTAACACTTCAATTCCGCTGTTGCTGAGCAGGCCGATGGCGTGTTTGGTCTGGAACAGAGAGGCGACTTCACCGGCAAACGGCGCAATCACCCTGTTATCGGATGGAATAATCGCGGCACCGCTGCCGAGCAGGCCGCTGGCGAAGGTGGTGTCCGGCACCTGGTCAAGCGCCAGCACGGTGCCGGTCATCGGGGAGAGCACGTCGTTTTCGCCCACGGTCATCGCCGCCTCCGGCGCGGTGTTCCCCGGCATGCCCGCCACCAGCGTCAGGCCGCAGCTCAGCACCAGCGCCACCACGGTGCCGATAATGCCGCCCCACAGCGTGGCGTCAACGCCGCCCGGCGGGATCATCTGGGCGATGGTAAAGATATTGGCGAAGCCAAAGGAGTAGACGTGGGTATCGCTGAAGCCGACAATCGCGCCGCCGACGGCGCCCGCCACGCAGCCAAAGATAAACGGACGGCGCAGCGGCAGGTTAACGCCGTAGACCGCCGGTTCGGTGATGCCGAAAATGCCCGCCGTCACGGACGACCCGGCCAGCATTTTCTGACGCGCGTCGCGGGTGCGCAGGAAGATCCCCAGCGCCGCGCCGACCTGGCCAAATACCGCGGGAAGCAGCATCGGCAGCATCGAGTCGTGGCCCAGCACCGCCAGGTTGTTAATCATCAGCGGCACCAGCCCCCAGTGCAGGCCGAAGATGACGCACACCTGCCACAGCGCGCCCATCGCCGCCCCCGCCAGCCACGGTGCCAGGACATAAATCCACTGGTAGCCGTTGGCCAGCAGCTGGCTGAGCCAGGTCGCCAGCGGGCCAATCACCAGGAAGGTCAGCGGCACGGTCACGCCTAAGCAGATCAGCGGCGCGAAGAAGTTTTTCATTGAGGACGGCAGCAGCCTGGTGCTCTGTTTTTCCAGCCAGCAGCTGACCCACGCGGCGAGAATAATCGGGATCACCGACGAGCTGTAGTTGAACCAGGTCACCGGTATGCCGAGAAACGCCTCGGAAACCGCCCCCGGCTGCTGGCTGGCGTTAAAGGCGGCAATCATCATCGGGTGGGTGAGCGCCCCGCCGATCACCATGGTAATAAACGGGTTACCGCCGAATTTCTTACCCGCGGTATAGCCCAGCACCAGCGGGAAGAAGAAGAACAGCGCGTCGCTGGCGGCGAACCAGATTTTATAGGTGCCGCTTTCAGGGGTGAGCCAGCCGCAGACCACCGCCAGCGCCAGCAGACCTTTCAGGATCCCGGAGGCCGCCAGAATGCCGATAAACGGGGTGAAAATCCCTGACACGATGTCGATCAGGCGGCCCAGCAGGTTACCCTTTTCGCCCTTCTCTTCCACCACCGGCGCGTCGTCGGTGAGCCCGGCCTCTTTACGCACCGCCTGCCAGACGTCGTGTACGTGGTTACCAATCACCACCTGGAACTGGCCGCCGCTTTCGACCACCATAATCACGCCCGGGTTTTTCTTCAGCCCTTCGGCATCCGCTTTCTGGTTCTCTTTCAGTTTGAAGCGAAGCCGGGTCGCGCAGTGCACGAGGCTAACAATGTTCTCTTTTCCGCCAACGTGGCCGAGAATATCCTTCGCTAACGCCTGGTATTCCATCTCGATTTCCTTACATCCGATGCCCGCGGGCACCTGTTGACTGAGTATAAAAATAAAAAAACCCGAGGGCGTCCTCCTTTCGAAGGCCGCGCTCAGGTTTTGCCTGCGTTATGCAGTAACAATCCAGATTTGAGGCTTAACGCCCCTCTTTTCTCACCCGTTCAATATGAATGGCGAGGAACATAATTTCTTCGGTTGTCAGCTCGCGCTGATAGCTTTTGTTCAGGTGCTGGGCGATTTTCTCGGCACACTTCCACGCCTTCGCGTAGTTATCTTTTACCGCCGTATGCAGCGAGACATCGTCATCTTCCACCACGGTGCGGGTCAGCATCCGCTGGGCAAAAAACTTCAGATGCGTCACAAAACGCTGGTAGCTGAGCGACTCTTCGTCGTACTCCAGCTGCAGCTGATACTTCACCAGCTGCAGGATCTCCTGCATCACCCTTGTCACGTGCATCACTTCCGGCATTTCGCTGTTCAGCTGCGCGGTGACCAGATGCAGCGCGATAAACCCCGCTTCGTCCTCAGCCAGCTCGACGTTCAGACGTTTGGCGATAATGGCCCTCGCCTCCTGCCCCAGCTCGAACTCCTTCGGATAGAGACGTTTGATATCCCACAGCAGCACGTTTTTGATTGCCAGCCCTTTCTTCTGGCGTTCAATTGCAAAGTAGCAGTGGTCGGTTAAGGTGATATACAAACTGTCCTGCAGCTTGCCCAGCCGCTGCGCCGCCAGCCCGATAATGCGGTCGCAGGTGGTCATTACCTCCAGCGGGATCTGGCTCAGCAGCTCTCCCAGTCGACGCACCAGCTCGTCGCTTTGAAGCGCGAACACCTTTTCAATCAGCGCGGTATCCAGCGCGTCATTCACGCGCTTCTGAAAGGCCAGCCCGCGGCCCATCACCACCTGTTCGCGCCCGCGCTCGTCCAGAACAACCACCACATTATTATTAAGAATTTTGGCGATTTTCATCGGAACTCCAGAAACAAAAAAACCTGACCTCCGGCAGAAGCCAGAAAATCAGGTTTTGCCTGCCGAAGCAGTAACAATCCAGTTCTGGCACTCTATCAGTTTCATTCGTAGCCTCAATGCATCACGAGTAAAAAACGTGACGCAGATCGTACTTGCTAGAAGGTCACAACGGTTTTCAGCTCCGTGACCCAGGCATCCTGGGTGCGGGAGACGCCGCCCGGACGGTGCCAGTACTGAATGCCCGGCTGCAGCTCCAGCCACGACACCGGACGAAAGCGATAGTAAAACTCCCCGTTCAGGGAATGCCCCGGCACCGGGTGATACGCCGGATCGTTATAGTCCGACACGCCGCTCAGGCTGTTCATATAGCGCTGATTGCGGGCGTACTGGCTGCTCATATCAATCCAGGTCAGCCCGAAGCCAATCCAGTCTTCCGGGCGCGCGTCAAACAGCCCGCGATAGCGCAGCGAGGCGGCGTAAACCTGGTGCATGTAGTTAGTGCGCTGATCCGCCAGGCTCATGCTGACCGAGGTACTCAGCCCGCGGTTCGGGTCGTCCTTGTGCTGCGTGATCTGCTGGTTCAGCCCGGCGTACATAAACCACGTGCGGTTATGTTTTTCAAATCCGTCCGGATCGGTTGCTCCCGCTCCGCCGGATTTCCCGCGGTAGAGATCGGTTTGCGGCGCGTTGGTGAACACCACGCCCAGGTTATACGCCCCCGGCAGGCCGTTAACCAGGGGACGCACTTCAATTTCAACCGGGAGCAAGACCCCTTTGCTGCCCTTCGTCGACCAGCTCCAGGCGTGGCTACGGCTGGATGCCTGCGGGTTTTGCTCCATCACCCCGCCTTTTAAGGTGACGGTCGGCGTTACCTTATACTCCAGCGTGGTACCCCAGGTGTGCACGTTCCAGTTGTTCCAGGTGAGCGAGTTGGCCGATTTTCCGCCGCACTGGGTGAGCAGCTGGAAGTCGCACGGGATGATCTGGTCGAAGGTCTGCACCTTGTTCATCATCCCGATGCGCCAGGTGAGGCGCCGGTCGTCAAAGCTGCGGGCAAACGTCAGCCAGCCCAGGCGGGTAATGGACTGCCCGCCCCAGCTCTCCTGGGTCAGGTCGTTAAAATTCACCCGCGGATCCTGCACTCGTTTGGTGGTGAGATCGTCATTGTGGTTACGGTTGACGATGTTCCCTTCGATGCGCGCATCGGGGATGCCCGTCCAGCGCTCGAGATCCTGATTGAAGGTCAGCGCAAACTGATCGATATAGGCCACGTGGGAGTCGTGGTTGTAACCGCCGCCGCCGTTCCAGCCGATTTCATTCAGGTAGCCGAGATTGTAGGTAAATCCGTTATCGTTAAGGATTTTACGAATGCCGAGCATCTCGCCTAAAATCGGATCCGGCGGGGCTTCAAAACCTAATACCGTTCCGTTCCATTCCTGCGCCAATGAAAGAGGCGATATCGCCAATAAGGCAAGCGCACAGAGATTATTTTTATTTATCATAATAGCAACCTGTAACTGAGTATTGAGTGCGTAACCGGTCGCGGGAAATTTTTCTATTTCCCGTCGTGCTTTAATTATTCATTCCAGCAAATAGCGTTAGGCCAAATGTCTCTCCTGCGTAAATGACAGGCAAAAAAAAACCTAAGCGCTCCACAGCGGTTAATGCTGTGAAACGCTTAGGTTTTGCCTGTTAGCCAGTAACAATCCTGCGTTGAAAACAGTGGCACCTTAACACCCTGGCGCCACCTTGAAAACCCGCATTGTTTTCTATTTTAAAAAAGTGTGAGCAGATTAACGCTTATTATTTTGACTGGATTACGCGTGCAATATCCGCAGAGGTTTGCAGCGTGCGGATCTCCTTGAATAAGCCTAACGCTTCGCTATATTCCTTTCGCAAATAGCTGAGCCACTGCTTAATGCGTGCGACGTGATATAAACCGGTATCGCCCTGCTTTTCCAGACGACTGTATTTTTGCAACAGCGTAACCACGTCTGCCCACGGCATGCGCGGTTCGTTGTATTTTACCACCCTGCTGAGGTTCGGCACGTTCAGCGCGCCGCGGCCAATCATCACCGCATCGCAGCCCGTCTCTTTCATGCAGGCCTGCGCGCTGTCGTAATCCCAGATTTCACCGTTGGCGATAACCGGAATGGTAAGCCGCTTGCGGATCTCGCCAATCGCCTGCCAGTTAATGCGGTCCGCCTTGTAGCCGTCTTCTTTAGTACGCCCGTGCACCACCAGCTCGGTGGCGCCGGCCTGCTGCACCGCATCGGCAATGTCAAACTGCCGCGCGTCGCTGTCCCAGCCCAGACGCACTTTGACCGTGACCGGCAGGTGCGACGGTACGGCTTCACGCATCGCCTTCGCGCCGCGGTAGATAAGTTCCGGATCTTTCAGCAGCGTTGCCCCGCCGCCGCTGCCGTTCACCATTTTCGACGGGCAGCCGCAGTTGAGATCGACGCCGTAAGAGCCAAGCTCAACCGCGCGGGCGGCGTTTTCCGCCAGCCATTCAGGGTACTGACCCAGAAGCTGGATGCGCACCAGCGTGCCGGAGGAGGTTCGGCTCTGGTTATGCAGCTCCGGGCAGAGCCTGTAAAACGATTTTACCGGCAACAGCATATCGACCACGCGCAAAAACTCCGTCACGCAGAGATCGTAGTCGTTTACCTCGGTCAGAAGCTCGCGCACGAGAGAGTCGAGCACGCCTTCCATTGGGGCCAGTAAAACACGCATTCAGAGTACCTGTGAAAAAAGACGCGCTATAGTAGCCGCTCTCCAGGTAGGTTGAAAGCCCGGCGGTTAATCCGGCAGCGTCTCGTCCGGGCGCAGCGTCAGGACTTCATAGCCGTCGGCGGTGACGGCAATCGTATGTTCCCACTGGGCGGACAGTTTTTTATCGCGGGTGACCACCGTCCAGCCGTCTTTTTTGGTTTTGATGCGGCTGTCGCCCTGGTTCACCATCGGCTCAATGGTAAACACCATCCCTTCCTTCAGTACCGCACCTTCGCCGGGCTTACCGTAGTGCAGCACCTGCGGCTCTTCGTGCATCTCTTTGCCCACGCCGTGGCCGCAATACTCGCGCACCACGCTGTAGCCGTTGCTTTCAACATATGACTGAATGGCGTGGCCGATGTCTCCCAGCGTTGCACCGGGCTTCACCGCCTCGATCCCTTTCCACATGGCTTCGTAGGTTTTCTTCACCAGCCTGCGCGCCAGCGGCGAGACGTCGCCAATGAGGTACATTTTACTGGAATCAGCTATCAGGCCGTCTTTCTCAAGGGTGATATCCACGTTCACGATTGAACCGGACTTCAGATGCTCCGACTCTTTGGGAATACCGTGGCACACCACCTCGTTGACGGAGGTATTCAGCACGTACGGGAAATCATATTGTCCTTTGCTGGCCGGGCGGGAGTGCAGCGTATTGACGATAAAATCCTCCACCCGGTTGTTAATCGCCATGGTGCTGACCCCGGGGGCGATAAATCCGTCTAACATGGTAAAGACGGAGGCTAACAGCTCGCCGGCATGGCGCTGTCTGGCCAGCTCGTCGGCGGTTTTAATGATGATGGACGGCATGAGGCGCTCCTGCGTCGAGATGCATAATCAATTGATTCATATATAAAACAAATACTGGCATGTAAAACGAAGCCTGTCCATTTGGGGAAATGCCCAACGTTCCATTCAGGAATGTCTGGTATGCTCAAAATTCATGATGTGATCCGTGGCACATTTCTGGGTTTAATTGTATGATGAATGCGTTTCATCAAGGACTTTCACCATGAGCAAATCACTGAACACCGTCTGGCAATATCTGCGCGCATTCGTCCTGATTTACGCCTGTCTGTACGCCGGGATCTTTATCGCCTCGCTGCTGCCGATCGTCATTCCCGGCAGCATTATCGGCATGCTGATCCTGTTCGTGCTGCTGGCGCTGCAGGTTCTGCCCGCGAAGTGGGTCAACCCCGGCTGCTTCGTCCTTATCCGCTATATGGCGCTGCTGTTCGTGCCCATTGGCGTCGGGGTCATGCAGTACTACGACGTGCTCAAAGCGCAGTTCGGCCCGATCGTTGTCTCCTGCGCGGTCAGTACGCTGGTGGTTTTCCTGGTGGTGAGCTGGAGTTCGCATATTGTGCATGGCGAACGCAAAGTGGTCGGGGAGAAAACAAAAAAATGATGGCCAATATCTGGTGGTCGCTGCCGTTAACCCTGGTGGTGTTCTTCGCCGCGCGTAAACTCGCAGTTCGTTTCAAAATGCCGTTGCTCAACCCGCTGCTGGTGGCGATGGTGGTGATTATTCCTTTCCTGCTCCTTACCGGCATTCCCTACGAACGCTATTTCGCCGGGAGCAAAGTTTTAAACGACCTGCTGCAGCCTGCCGTTGTGGCGCTGGCGTTTCCTTTATATGAACAGCTGCACCAGATCCGCGCCCGCTGGAAGTCCATCATTACCATTTGCTTTATCGGTAGCCTGGTGGCGATGGTTACCGGAACCTCGGTGGCGCTGCTGATGGGCGCGTCGCCGCAAATTGCGGCGTCAATCCTGCCGAAGTCCGTTACCACCCCTATCGCAATGGCCGTGGGCGGTAGCATCGGCGGTATTCCGGCCATCAGCGCCATGTGCGTAATCTTTGTCGGCATCCTGGGCGCGGTATTTGGCCATACCCTGCTGAATCTGATGAAGATCCGCACCAAAGCCGCACGCGGCCTGGCCATGGGCACGGCATCACACGCGCTGGGCACCGCGCGCTGCGCCGAAGTGGATTATCAGGAAGGGGCGTTTAGCTCGCTGGCGCTGGTGATCTGCGGGATTATCACCTCCCTGATCGCGCCGTTTGTGTTCCCGATTATTCTGGCGGTGATGGGCTAAAATTTGCGATGCGTCGCGCAAATTTCATTTTGTTTTCATAAGTTGCATACATAATGAGAAGTGGATCACATATAAAGCCCCATTGGCTCCGTACACTACCGATCCATTAACCTTTATGAGGCACACGCCATGCATCCACGTTTTCAAACTGCTTTCGCCCAGCTCGCAGAGAATTTGCAATCAGCCCTGGCTCCGGTTCTGGCGGATGCACATTTCCCCGCCCTGCTGACGGCGGAGCAGGTCGCGACGCTTAAACAGGCAACGGGACTGGACGAAGACGCGCTGGCTTTCGCACTCCTGCCGCTGGCCGCCGCCTGCGCCCGCGCAGATCTTTCCCACTTTAACGTCGGTGCGATTGCACGCGGCGTAAGCGGAACCTGGTACTTCGGTGGAAACATGGAGTTCCTGGGTGCGACGATGCAGCAAACCGTCCACGCCGAGCAGAGCGCCATCAGCCACGCCTGGCTGTGCGGCGAAAAAGCGCTGAGCGCCATCACCGTTAACTACACCCCGTGCGGCCACTGCCGCCAGTTTATGAACGAGCTGAACAGCGGGCTGCAGCTGCGCATCAACCTGCCGGGCCGCGAGCCGCACACGCTGGGTGATTACCTGCCGGATGCCTTCGGCCCGAAAGACCTTGAGATCAAAACGCTGCTGATGGACGAGCAGAACCACGGTTTCGCCCTGTCCGGCGATGACCTGAGCCAGGCCGCTATCACCGCCGCCAACCAGAGCCACACGCCGTACAGCAAATCACCGAGCGGCGTGGCGCTGCAGTGCCGCGATGGCCGTATCTTCACCGGCAGCTATGCGGAGAACGCCGCGTTTAACCCGACGCTGCCACCGCTGCAGGGCGCACTCAACCTGCTGAGCCTGAACGGCTACGACTATCCTGATATTCAGCGCGCGATTCTGGCCGAAAAAGCCGATGCACCGCTGATCCAGTGGGACGCCACCGCCGCCACGCTGAAAGCGCTGGGCTGCACGACAATTGACCGCGTGCTGCTTGCCTGACCTTCCCGGCGGGCAGAAATGCCCGCCCGTTTGCTGAAAAAGCCCTCAGTTGATTCACCGTTTCTTGCGCTAACCAGGCGGGTACAGTAGCCTGAGTGAACTTTCATCCACGAACGAGCCATCTCCATGTTAAAGCGCGTTTTTTACAGCCTGTCTGTCCTGGTCGGCATACTGCTGTTGATCGTGCTGGGTCTTGACCGCTGGATGAGCTGGAAAACGGCCCCCTACATTTTTGATGACCTCCAGGATCTCCCCTACCGTCAGGTTGGCGTGGTGCTCGGCACCGCCAAGTATTACCGCACTGGCGTTATCAATCAGTATTACCGCTACCGCATTCAGGGCGCGCTGAACGCCTATAACAGCGGCAAGGTGAACTACCTGCTGCTGAGCGGCGATAACGCGCTGCAGAGCTATAACGAACCGGTGACCATGCGGAAAGATTTGATTGCCGCTGGCGTCGATCCGGCGGATATCGTGCTCGACTACGCCGGGTTCCGCACCCTGGACTCCATCGTGCGCACCCGTAAAGTGTTCGACACTAACGACTTCATCATCATCACCCAGCGCTTCCACTGCGAGCGCGCGCTGTTTATCGCGCTGCACATGGGGATTCAGGCCCAGTGCTACGCCGTGCCGTCACCAAAAGATATGCTGAGCGTGCGCGTGCGCGAGTTTGGCGCCCGCTTTGGCGCCCTGGCCGATCTCTATCTCTTCAAACGCGAACCGCGTTTTTTAGGCCCGCTGGTGCCGATCCCGGCGATGCACGAGGTGCCGGAAGATGCGCAGGGTTATCCGGCGGTGACGCCGGAGCAGCTGCTGGAAATACAAAAGAAGAAATAATTTAATGCGTAATATAAAACGCATTAACCTCTTTAAAGGCATCTAATGAGTAATATACGTAGCATTGATTGCCTTTCGTCTAATCAATGAGTAATATTTTACTCATTGATGATTTATGGAGGTGAGATGGAAACGTTAACCGTACAGGCATATCTGAACGAAGCATGGACGGATATCGCGCTCATCAACTTTCCGGGTAGTGAAAATAACGACTGGAACACGACGCAGCTAGACTATCTCACTGAGTATGCGATTAATTTTCTCGACTACGATGATTTTCACGCAGTCTCAGTCAATCACCCCGTATCACTCTTTTTTGACGATCACGGCCACCCAGGCTGGCTGCGATTTATCGACGATATCATTCCCGCCGGAGCCAGCCGCCGTTACTGGATAAATGCACTCAATATCAGCGAGTTACCTACGGGGCAGCAAAATTTTTTATTGCTGAAGTATGGCACAATGTCCCCTGTTGGAAACTTACGCATTAAAGAATCCGTACCGGAATGGAATGAATTCGCAAGCGCTAAAACGTTTACGGTGGCGGACGTCATCGATCGTGCGGCCGACTTTCTGGATTATGCCCAGGAAAGAGGCGCCGCGGCGGGTGGCGCAACCGGAGCAGGCGGTGAAGCGCCTAAACTCTTGCTGCGCTGTAGTGAAACGGACGCCATCTGGATCGATACCTGGCAAAACGAGCCGGATAACCGGGACCATTATTACCTGGTCAAATATCCACGCGGCAACAGAACGGAAGTTGACTGTAATATTCTCCGGGCTGAATTTCATTATTACCATGAGCTAAGCGCAATGGGCGTTTCCACGATCCCAGTAGAGACAATGCGCCTGGTGGAAGGGAGCCACTACCCGTCTCTGTGGTTACCGCGTTTCGACATCGTGAGAAATGAGCAGGATCGACTGGTCAGGCTAGGTATGGAATCGGTATATTCGCTATTACAAAAAGCACCAGGAGCCCTCCTGAATCATGAGGAAACGCTGCGCGCGTTAATTAATAAAATCACATCCAGCCATATGGTTCAGCAGCAGGATTATCGCTTTGACATACCCACCTTTGTAACAGAATGGGTACGTCGAGATCTGTTAAATATCATTTTTGGAAATAGTGACAATCATGGGCGAAACACCGCCTTTGTTAAAGCCGAAAACCAAATTATGCTCTCCCCTGTTTATGACTTTGCTCCGATGAAAGCAGATCCGGAAGGGATACCGAGAACCCTGAAGTGGTCTTTATCCTGTGAATCAGGGGGAGATTATCATTTCAACACTATCGCTCAGGCATTGGCGGAGTGGGTCCCTCCCGCGACGTTACTTGACGCTCTGCATGAGACAGCAGTTCAACTCGTCGACCTCCCGGAAAGGCTCGCGGCACGTGGTGTTCCCGAACAAATACTGGAAATGCCCGCGATTGGTTTTCGCTATATTCCGGATAAACTGACCCGTTGGGGTTTATTATGAAAAGAGCTAACAAGACAGAGTCAGAGCTTCTGCATACGTTAGCGCGTGTACGCAGTGAAAATGAAAAGCGTGCTCATGACGACGCTGAAGATCCGGGCAAGTCAACTCTGGTAAAGAGGCAACGTGTTTCACCAGGCTTAGCACGTATCGGAACACCGGATCGTCAGTCTGTTTTACACGCAGCCATTAGGGACATTTTACTGGGTAAAATCACCCAGGGAGAATTACTGAAAAGACTCAGGGTCGACGTGTTGGGATTAAAACAGGAAGAATATGCAAAGCTGGTTAGCGTATCCCGGAAGACATTGTCGGATATAGAAAATGACAAAGGGAATTATTCCGCTGAGGTTATTAATAAAATCTATAAACCCTTCGGGCTTCAAACCGGACTAGTGCCCATTTCAAAAACGCTCATGGCCTCACTTTTATCGTAAAAGAACCCGCATTTCGCGGGTTCTTTCATCATTCAAAATCTTACTTCTTACGCGCGTACTTCAGTGAATCCAGCGCAACCGCGAAGATGATGATGGCGCCCTTAATGATGTACTGCCAGTAAGGGTTCACGCCGATGTAGGTCAGGCCGTAGTTGATAACGGTGAAGATGATCACACCGGTGACCACGCCGAGCACGGTACCCACGCCGCCGCTGAAGGAGACGCCGCCCACCACGCATGCCGCAATCGCATCCAGTTCGTACATAAAGCCGAGGTTGTTGGTGGCAGAGCCGATACGGCCCGCTTCCAGCATCCCGCCGAAGGCGTAGAACACACCGGAGAGCGCGTAAATCATCAGCAGGTTCAGGGCAACGTTAACGCCGGAGACTTTTGCCGCTTCCGGGTTACCGCCGATAGCAAAGATGTTTTTGCCGAAGCGGGTTTTATTCCACAGCACCCAAACAAAGCCTACCGCAATCAGCGCATAGAAGGTGATGTACGACAGGCGGAAGCTGCCCATCGCAATAAACCCTTGCGTGAACGTCGAGAAGCCGCTGTCAAAGCCCGAGATAGGCGACGCGCCGACGAAGTCGTAGTACAGGGAGTTGATACCGTAAACGATGATCATCGTACCCAGCGTGGTGATGAATGGCGTCACGTTCAGGTAAGCAATGATGATGCCGTTAATCAGGCCAATGACGGCACCGATGGCGCAGACGATCAGGATCACCACGAAAATCGGCATGGTTGCCATTTCCGGGAACACCTTGTTGGCGTTTTCCATCGACTGCAGCATGGTCGCCGCAATAACCGCCGCCAGACCCACCTGACGCCCTGCGGACAGGTCGGTACCCTGGGTGACGATAAGGCCCGCCACGCCGAGCGCGATGATAATACGCACGGAGGACTGGGTCAGAATGTTACTCAAGTTCAGCAGACTTAAGAACGTAGGGTCCTGGAAAATAATAATGGCCAGTAACACTAAAAGAACAACGTAAATACCGCCTTCTTTCAGATAAGTGAGAAAACTTTTTTTATTTAACGCACTCATGAGGAGCCCCTGATCTTAAAGGTGCAAAGACGCAAGACGCAAAATTTCGTTTTGCGTAGTCGTTTTGGTGTCAACAATACCGGCAACGAGACCATTGCTCATAACCAGAATACGGTCTGTGATCCCTAACAATTCCGGCATTTCGGAAGAAATAATAATGATCCCTTTATTCTTTTTGGCCAGCTCGGCAATCAGCTGGTATATCTCAAATTTTGCACCTACATCAATACCGCGCGTCGGTTCATCCAGCATCAGAATTTCAGGCTGGGTTAACAACCAGCGGCCGATAATGACTTTTTGCTGGTTACCGCCCGAGAGCGAACCAATCTGCGTACGGTGGCCCGGCGTTTTGACGCGCATGGAGTCAATAACCCACTGGGTATCGCTCTTCATGCGGGAATTATCCAGCAGGCCAATTTTGCTTTTATAGTTACGGATATTCGAAATTAACGAGTTAAAGTTAATATCCAGATACGCGTAAATACCGGTTGAGCGGCGCTCTTCCGTCACCAGCGCAAAACCGTGGTTAATGGCTTCGTTGGCGTTGTGGTTATTAATTTTCTTTCCGTGCAGGGTGATGGTACCGCCCGATTTTTCACGGATCCCAAACAGGGTTTCCACGATATCGGTACGTTTCGCGCCGACCAGCCCTGCTATCCCCAGAATTTCGCCTTTGTGCAGGTCGAAGGAGACGTCGCGAATGGACGGCTGGCGCAGCGACGTGAGGTTACGCACTTCAAGAATGACTTCGCCAGGCTTGTTTTCACGGTCCGGGAAGCGCTGGTTCAGGGAGCGGCCAACCATCATGGCGATGATCTTGTCCATGTCCAGCCCTTCCAGCGGCTGAGTGGCAATCCACTGGCCGTCGCGCAGAATGGTGATCTCATCGCACAGCTGGAAGATCTCTTCCATCTTATGCGAGATGTAGACAATACCGCAGCCGCGATCCTTCAGCTTACGAATAATGGTAAAAAGGTGGTTAACCTCTTTTTCCGTTAATGAAGAGGTCGGTTCATCCATGATGACGATTTTGGCATCGTAGGAGAACGCTTTGGCAATTTCGATCATCTGCATCTGGGAGACGGATAATGTTCCCACGCGGGCGCGCGGATCGATATCAATATCCAGCTCGTCGAAGATGGCCTTGGTGTCGCGATACATTTTATCCTGATCGACAAAGACACCTTTGGTTGGATAACGTCCCAACCACATATTATCCATAACCGAGCGCTGCAGTACCAGGTTCAGTTCCTGGTGAACCATTGAGATACCGTTTTCCAGCGCTTCTTTCGCTGAATGGAAATCGATCTCTTTCCCCTGAAAAAGGATGCTGCCAGAATCTTTTTGATAGATCCCAAAAAGACATTTTAATAATGTTGATTTACCCGCACCGTTCTCCCCCATCAGGGCATGAATAGAGTGAGGACGCACTTTTAAATTAACATTATCGAGTGCCTTAACGCCGGGGAAAGACTTATTGACACCGGTCATTTCCAACAAGTATTCACCAGACGACTGAGTATTTGTGCTGACCATAATTATACCTTGTTGGCCTCGCATATCGCGTTATAAAAGGGCGCAACGAATTGCGCCCAGTGGAGACAGTACGACGAACTTATTTACCGATAAACTCAGCCAGGTTGGACTGGTCTACGCCCACGTAAGGTACGCGAACGATTTTGTTTTCGATTTTCCAGCTGGTGCCGTCAGCAGCACCTTTACCGTCGGCCAGGTTTTTCGCCAGATCGAAGGTGGCTTTCGCCTGGTTGTTGGCATCGTTCAGAACGGTACCGGCCATTGCGCCAGATTTAACCAGCGCCAGGGCTTCCGGCAGCGCATCCACGCCGAAGACAGGAATGGACGATTTGTTGTGCGCTTTCAGCGCTTCTACTGCACCCATTGCCATCGCATCGTTGTTGGCGATAACCACTTCAATTTTGTTCGCGTTCGGGCCAGACAGCCACGCGTCCATCTTATCTTTCGCCTGAGCGGTGTCCCACATGGCGGTATCTAACGCCAGCTGCTGGGTTTTCAGGCCCTTGTCGTTCAGCTCTTTAATAACGTAGGTGGTACGTGCTTCAGCATCCGGGTGGCCGGGTTCGCCTTTCAGCAGAACGAACTGAATCTGACCGTCTTTGTTCAGGTCCCAGTTCGGGTTCGCCGCCCAGTGCTTGGCAATCAGGTCGCCCTGGATAATGCCGGATTCTTTGGAGTCAGTACCCACGTAGAACGCTTTGTCATAGCTATCCAGCGCTTTACGGGAAGGTTCTTTGTTGAAGAAGACGATTGGCACGTTCTGGCCACGCGCTTTCTCAATGACGGTGCCTGCTGCAGCCGGGTCAACCAGGTTGATGGCCAGCGCCTTCACGCCTTTTGCCAGCAGAACGTCAATCTGGTCGTTCTGTTTGGACTGGTCGTTCTGGGAGTCATTCATCAGCAGCTGTACGTCTGGCGCTGATTTACCGTCTTTTTCGATAGCTTTACGCACAACAGACATGAAGTTGTCGTCGTATTTATAGATTGTCACACCAATACGGGTATCCGCAGCGTGCGCTGCTGCACCAAAAAGCATGCTTGCCATTACAGCAGACAGAGTCAACACCTTCTTATTCATGGTATCTCCGGTTTTTTTTATGCAGGGTAGTTCTTGTGAATAACGGTCGGCGGGCAGGTGTTAATAAAACGTTACTGATCGCCGAAGTTCACTTATAAAATTTCTATCTTCCGTGTTCGGTAACGCTCCAGAAATGCGTTTTATTCGTTGTTTGCGGCACGTTGGCTATAGTGAAAGTGAATAATCACCGTTACATAGCGTTTCATCCCCTAAAACGCTGACATCATAGTCAGCGCATTGTTAAGATACTGTGAATTTACTCACAGATTGAAAACGGTTACATCACACCATGTAATCAGTTAGTGATCGGAGCCACAATTTGCCGAACGGCGACCGAATGACGACGCACTAAAGTCGGCATGAAACAGTGTGTTGCATCCGGATCTAACAGCCCTGCCGCCCCCTGTAGCGCCAGCTCTGTCGCCAGTTTTGCCATGGAGGCTATCGGGTAACGCACCGTGGTGAGCTGCGGGTCGGTGTAACGGGCAATGGGGATATCATCGAAGCCAATCAGCGACAAATGCTGCGGCACCGCAATACCGTTATCTTTCAGTGCGGTAAGCGCACCCGCCGCCATGCTATCGTTGTAGGTAAATACCGCGGATAGCTGCAGGTTACGGCCCAGCAGCTCAACCATTGCCGCCTCCCCGCCCTGCATATCGGGCGTTCCGGTTCCTACCCAGCTTTCAGGCGGCACAATGCCGTGCTCTTTCAACGCATTCTGCCACCCTTCACGACGCATCTCGTCGTCTTCAATCGAGTGGCTGGAGGCCAGAAAACCGATGCGCTGATGGCCATTGTTGATGAGCATCCGCGTCGCCATCATTGCGCCGCTGACGTTATCCAGCCCCACGCAGCGGTGCGCGTAGCCCGGCACAATCCGGTTGATCAACACCATGCCGGGGATCTGCTCCATAAACCCGGCCAGCTCTTCATCGCTCAAGGCTTTTGAGTGGACAATCAGGGCGTTACAGCGCTGACGGATCAGCACTTCAATGGCATGACGCTCTTTTTCCGCCTCGTGATAGCTGTTGCCAATCAGCACATATTTATTATGCTGCTGGGCGACAACGTCCACCGCCTTAACCAGCGCGCCGAAGAATGCATCTGAAACATCCATCACCACCACGCCGATGGTATCGCTGACCTGCGTGGCCAGCGCCTGCGCATTGGCGTTTGGCCGGTACCCCAGCTGGGTCACGGCTTTCATTACGGTTTCACGGGTTTCAGGGCTGACCAGCGCGCTGTTGTTCAGCACGCGAGAGACGGTAGCAACAGAAACACCCGCCTGGCGGGCGACGTCACGAATGGTGATCATATTCACCATCCTTCAAAGGATTGCAGCAACTCACAGACACCCCCTGTGTTTAGCAAGGTGGCTATTTTGGCAGCGAGAGAGAGGGGACTACGTGAAGAAGCTCACACGGATGAAAACGTTTACATCCGTTTTGTTAATGATTGTGATCCAGATCGTTATCTGGATGTTCTAGACAATGATACACCCGAAGCATGTGCGGTTAATTTTCTCCATACCCATTCCAGCGGGCCCTGGCGGAAGAAACGGAGCCAGATAACGGAAAACGCCAGGTTTACAATCCAGACCGGAATAACAAACGCCAGCAGCGTCAGGCGGTCGAATTTCATAAACAGGCCAAATCGATAGAAAAGCGTGGTACAAATCAGCGTCTGCAAAATGTAATTGCTTAACGCCATACGCCCAACGCAGGCAACTGCACTGACGATCCACAGGCGGGAGAGCTGCGGCCAGAAGCCATACATCAACGCCGCATAGCCAATGGTCTGGAACGGTGCGCTCAGCTCGCGCGGCAGCTGCAGCAGGAAAGCGCACCAGCGGTAATCCCAGTGGAGATGCCACTGCGCAACCACCGCCGGGAGATTAATCAGCACGCCGAGCAATATCAGTAACGCCCCGGTTCGGCGATAGTGACGCAGGCTGAATTTGCCTTTTAGCCAGCCGGTACGCATTAACGATGCGCCCATCAGCATCATTCCCGCCAGCTGCCAGCCGTACTGCGCACCCAGCGCAATCAGGTTGTCGCCCAGCATATCCGCGCGATTGCTGATCGCTTCGGTGCCGCCTTTCAGCTTCCAGAACTGCTCATACTGGAGGTTCGCGGCATCGGGGATCCAGGCGCGGTTTGTCGATTCACCGGAAATCAGGCCCAGCAGCAGCAGTACGCCCAGCCCCATCACATAAAGCATCACGCCGGTGTTGAACAGGCTTTTTACGCCGGGCGCATCGCGGATAAGCCGCCAGCAAATCAGCCCGACTAACCCATAGGCCAGAAGAATATCGCCGTCCCAGAAGAGCAGGCCGTGAATAAAGCCGAGGATCGCCAGCAGCGTTAAACGCGACTGGATCCAGCGCTTGCCGCGCTTGAGTAATAGCTGAAGTCCTGCGCCGAAAAGCAGCGCGAAGAGGGTCAGGAATTTAACCTGCGCAAAGAGATCGAGGATCGCCCACGTCCACGCGTCACGTTGAGTAATATCACCGTACCAGGCGGGGTTGAGGTAAGCCGCCTTCGGCAGACCGAAGGCGCTGATATTCAGCAGGAGGATACCGAGGATCGCGACGCCGCGTACGAAATCGAGCGTGACGTTTCGCTCCATGGTTCCTGCCCTGTTTGATTAGTTGTGGTGACGCACCGCGCGCAGGAACTCCTGGCGGGTGTTCTGGCTCGACTTAAACAGGCCGCCCAGCGACGTGGTGGTGGTTGCACTGGTCGCATCACGAACGCCGCGCGCTTTCACGCAGTAGTGTACCGCGTCGATGGAAACCGCCACGTTGTTGGTCCCCAGCAGGGTCTGCAGCGCGATCAGGATCTGCTGCGTCAGACGTTCCTGTACCTGCGGACGCTGGGAGAAGAAACGCACGATGCGGTTGATCTTGGAGAGCCCAATCACCGTATCTTTTGGAATGTAGGCCACCGTCGCCTTACCATCGATAGTCACGAAGTGATGCTCGCAGGTGCTGGTCAGCGTGATATCGCGTACCGTCACCATCTCATCGACCTTCATCTTGTTTTCGATGACGGTGATTTTCGGGAAGTTCGCGTAATCGAGGCCAGAGAAAATCTCATCGACGTACATTTTCGCGATGCGATGCGGCGTCTCCATCAGACTGTCATCGCTCAGATCGAGATTCAGCAGTTGCATGATTTCGGTCATATGCCCGGAAATCAGATTCTTACGGGTTTCATTATCCAACTCCTGAACCGGTGGACGCAGCGGCGTTTCAAGACCGTGCGCAACCAGAGCTTCGTGGACCAGGGCAGCTTCTTTACTGAGTGATGGCATTATTTTCTCCTGCAGGTGTGGCGTCTTCTGCCCTCGTTGTGGCAAAAGTGTGCGCTCATTGTGCGTGAGGCGGCGCACATAATCCAGTATTCACGACGATAATTATTGCAATTGCTTTTGCCTTTCAGCCTGACGGTTCCAGACCAGCGCCCCGCCGACGAACAGCGCGACGCCCGCCAGCCCCAGCGCAGGCTCCAGCCGGTGCGTAAGCCACGTAGATAGCGCCGAGGTGACCGGGCCAACCAGTTGGCCGATGGCATAGCCCGTGGTAAGCAGTCCCGCCATATAGCGCGTATGGTTTGGCGCCAGCTCGCGTCCGTACAAAAGAGAAAGCTGCACGGCGCACAGGAACCCGCCGCCCACCAGCAATCCGCCGATCAACAGCCCCCCAATGCCCGGTAACAGCCAGGCTGCAAGCACGCCAACGGCCTGTAACCAGAGCACAATCGCCAGCCGGCGGTGAGAGGTAGAGGTGTGACGCAAGACAATGCTCAGGCCAATTCCCACAACGGCCGCCGCACCAAAAATTGGCCAGACAAACTGAGCAAACAGGCTGCCGGGAAAGCGTGCCGCCGCCATCTGCGATAAAAACGTCGCCGGGAGGATATAGCCAAATCCGGCCAGGCTGTAGCTCCAGACCAGACGCTTTAAATCCGCCGTCAGCACCAGCGGCTCCGGCGCGGTGCCTGGCCGGTGTAACTGGCCCGAACGCGGCAGATATCTCGCCACCAGCGCAATCAGCACCAGCGCCAGCACGCCGTAGATTTGCCAGGCGGCTCCGGCAGAGAGTGACCTCGCCTGAATATAGACGGCAAGCAGCCCACTGAGGGCGATACCTGCGCCCGGCCCGGCAAAGACCGCGGCGCTGAGCCCCGGTTTGCCCAGCTGACCCAGCCGCTCGTTGGTCCAGGCGGCTATCAGCACCATAGACCAGCCGCTCATGCAGCCGATAACAAAGCGCAGCAGGCCGTGAATGACGGCGTTATCCGCCGCTGCAGAGAGTAATGTCAGCGCCACGGCGCCTGAGATGCCCAGCCAGAGACGTGTTTCCACGAAGCGGTGCGCGCGCATGGCATCCCAGGCTCCCACCAGGTAGCCCAGATAGTTCATCGCCGCCACCAGACCCGCGCTGGTCAGCGTCAGTTGCCCGGCGGCAATCATCAGCGGAACCTGAGGCGTGAAGGCAAAGCGCCCTATCCCCATCGCTACCACCAGAACCACAAATCCGCTGAGCGCGATACGCAGCGCCATGATCGCTCCAATTGTTAAAGAAAAGTAAATTAATGATGCAGCATCTGACCGCGAGGGGAAAGTGAAAGTTGCTCACAGGTCAATGAAAACTCTGTATTATGGATTTTATGAATATGTATCCTCATTAAGGAGCCCTGCATGGAACTGCTCGAAGAGCATCGTTGTTTTGAAGGTCGACAGCAGCGCTGGCGGCATGACTCCACCGCACTGAACTGTTCCATGACGTTCAGCATTTTCCTGCCGCCAACCGAAGCAGGCGTTAAGCCGCCGGTGCTGTTCTGGCTGTCTGGATTGACCTGTAACGACGAGAACTTCACCACCAAAGCGGGCGCGCAGCGTATTGCAGCCGCGCTCGGCATTGCGCTGGTGATGCCCGACACCAGCCCGCGGGGTGACGATGTGGCCGATGATGCCGGATACGATCTGGGCAAAGGCGCCGGGTTTTATCTGAACGCCACCGAGCAGCCGTGGGCGAGCCACTACCGCATGTATGACTATATTCGCGACGAGCTGCCTGCGCTGATTCAGGCGGAGTTTGCCGTGAGCGACCGCTGCGCCATCAGCGGGCATTCCATGGGCGGACATGGCGCATTAATCATGGCGCTGAAAAACCCGGGGAAATATACCAGCGTGTCGGCGTTTGCGCCGATTGTGAACCCGACGCAGGTGCCGTGGGGCCAGAAAGCCTTTACCCATTACCTGGGTGAAGACGTTGAAAAATGGCAGGAATGGGACAGCTGCGCGCAGCTGCTGGCAAGCCAGGCTGGGGATGCTACCCCAACGCTTATCGATCAGGGTGATGCGGATCAGTTCCTTGCCGGGCAGCTACAGCCCGCGGTGTTTGCGGAAGCCGCACGCCAGAAGGACTGGCCGCTGACGCTGCGCATTCAGCCGGGGTATGACCACAGCTATTACCTTATGGCGTCCTTTATTGAGGATCATCTCCGCTTCCATGCGGAGCATTTGTTCGCATAGTGCGTGCGATTGCCGGGTGGCGGCTTCGCCTTACCCGGCCTACATTCGTGGGTTTCGTAGGCCCGGTAAGCGAAGCGCCACCGGGCAACAAAACTGCATCAGAACTTATAATCCACGCCCACAAAGTAACGACGCCCATCTTCCGTGTAGCTGTAATCATCGCGGCTCAGGTCTTTATCCAGCAGGTTCTGCACGCCCGCGCGGAGCTTCACCGCTTTCGTTGCCTGCCATGACGCGCCGGTATTCCAGATAACATACCCACCCGGCGTCGGTTCGCCACTGGTGAGCGCGCGTTTCTCGCCCTTATAGTTGCCCTGCACGAAGAAGGACCAGTCCTGCGTGGCTTTCCAGTCAACGGTTCCGTTGGCGGTATGGAACGGCAGCTCGGACAGCGGCTTGTTGCCGCCGTTGCTGATATCACGCCCGTCGTTGTAGGTGTAGTTCAGCGTCACCTTCCAGTCTTCAGCAACCGGGAACTTCAGCTCGGTTTCTACCCCGCGGATACGCGCCTTGTTAACGTTGTAGTAGCGGAAAATAGGCTCACCGTCGGCGTTCAGGCCAACATAGTTCGGGTAGCTTTGTGCCTGGTTCACGTTAGCCGTACGGCTGATGCTGATACGGTCATCCACATCGTTCTGGAAGGTGGTAATGCTGGCCTGCACGCCCTCTAACCAGCCCTCTTCCCCGCTGTAGTAAAGACCAAGTTCGAAGCTTTCGCTGGTTTCAGGTTTCAGGTCCGGGTTACCGACAATTTCGCAGGCGCCGCGGCACGAGCCGGTCACCCAGTCCGGGCTAAGCTGTAGCAGAGACGGCGCTTTAAACGCCGTAGCCCAGCCGCCTTTCACCGTCACGGTATCGGTCGCGCTATAGACCAGATACGCACGCGGGCTCCAGTGGTCGCCATAGGTTTCATGGTCATCCATACGGATGCCGGTGGTCAGCGCCAGCGGCTCAAAGATGCGCCATTCGTCTTCAAGGAACAGCGCGTACTGGCTTGCAGAGGTCGTGCTGCTGGAGCCGCCCGTCAGGTTGACCGGATCCTTCAGCTTGTCGTGACGCCACTCGCCGCCAAACGTCAGCAGCTGGTTGATTTCCCCCAGCGGCAGGACGTATTTCCCGTCAACCGCGTTGCTTTCAGAGGTGATCGGGTTGCTGTTGCTCGGGTTTTTGTTGTCGACCTTTTCGCCGTAGACCTTCAGCTCGCTGTTGCCTACGCCCCAGCGGCCGTTGTGGCTCAGGGAGTAGTTCTGGCGCTCAAGGCGGTTCTTGTCGAGGGAATCCGATTCACGATCCTGGCGGTCAAACCCGTAGCCCGCGGTGAAGTCGTGGTTTTCCGTTGGCGTCCAGGCGAATTCCACGTTGGCATCACGGCTGGTAAAGCCTTCGATACGCGGCGTTTCGCCAGTGGAAGAGCTTGAGGATTTTTGCTGTTCGTCTTTCTCACGCTTAGAAACGCTGCCGTAGGCTTTCATTCCCAATACGCCGTCCACCAGCGGACCGCTGGTGTAGAACTGGCCGTTGTTGGTGTCACCACGATCGCGGTGTTCCTGAATAGTCGAATCTGCGCTCAGGGTTCCGGTCCATTTCTGGCCGATTTTCTTGGTGATGATGTTGACCACGCCGCCCAGGGCGTCGGAGCCGTAGAGGGAAGACATCGGCCCGCGCACCACTTCGATACGCTCAATGGCCTCAACCGGTACCCAGTTCAGGTCAAAATCGTTATGGCGGAATACGGCGTTGCGGGAGTTCACGCGCTTACCATCGACCAGGATCAGCGTGTAGCTGCTGTCGAGGCCGCGAATACTTACCCCTTTACGGTTGTCACCTTCGTCTGTGAGCTGCACGCCAGGCACGTCCTGTAACACATCTTTCAGGTTCTGAACGGGTTTACGCTGCAAATCTTCCTGGGTAATCACGCTGATGCTGGCCGGCGCATCCTTCAGGTTTTGCTCGGTCGCGGAGGCCGTAACAACCATTGTGTCGCCGGACTCGGCGGCGATGACAGGCAGTGCCAGGGACATTGCGGACGCGCACAGTCCTCCCCTGACGAAGGGATTCAACCTAAACATTCCATATCTCCATGAGGTAAATACAACTAAATCAAGTGATTATTGCTCACAATGTCCTACTGCCCGCCCGCATCTCCGGCTGGTCGGGGACCTGCTGATTTTTTCGTAACGATAAAGCAAACGATAACTATTATCAATTTAATTGTTAATAAATATATCTGTTCTTCATATTGTGGAGACAAAAAAGCCCGCTCGAGTGAGCGGGCTAAAAGAGAGGAAGTGCGGTTATTGTTTGAATCGTTCCGGGAAGTCCATTTCGCTATAGGGAACGAAGCGGGTTCCTTTCGTCAGTTTGTAACCAAACCAGATGATGAGGAACAGCGGAATACCAATGTAGGTGGCCGTCACTGCGCCCCAGTCAATGGAATCCGCAAGGAAAGCTTCATAGTTCTGCCCCAGGGTAATAATCAGGCACAGAATGAAGGCGAAAATCGGCCCCAGCGGGAAGAAACCTGAGCGGTACGGCAGGTTGTTCAGGTCATGGCCCTGCATCACGTAGCCGCGACGGAAGCGGTAGTGGCTGATGGCAATCCCCAGCCAGGCGATAAAGCCCGTCATACCGGAGGTGTTGAGCAGCCACAGGTAAACCGTCTGGTTGCCGAACATAGAGGTCAGGAAGCACAGACCCGCAATCACCGTGGTCGCGTACAGCGCGTTACGCGGCACGCCGCCGCGAGACAGTTTGGCGAAGATACGCGGCGCTTTTCCGTCGCAGGCCAGGGTGTAGAGCATACGGGTTGAGGCGTACATACCGGAGTTACCGGCCGACAGTACCGCCGTCAGGATCACCGCATTCATCACCGCCGCCGCAGAGAGCAGGCCGGCATGCTGGAAGACCAGCGTGAACGGGCTGACGCTGATGTCTTTCACATCGTTACGCAGCAGGCTCGGATCGGTATACGGAATGATCAGGCTGATAATCAGGATCGCGAACACGTAGAACAGCAGGATACGCCAGAACACCTGACGCACCGCGCGCGGAATGTTCTTCTCCGGGTTTTCAGACTCGCCGGCGGCAATACCGATAAGCTCGGTCCCCTGGAAGGAGAAGCCGACGATCATCGCCACGCCAATCATCGCCGAGAATCCACCGGCAAACGGCGCATCGCCTATCGTCCAGTTACTCCATCCGGCAGGTTCAGCGCCTTTGAAAATACCCACGATCATCGCCACACCGACGACGATAAAGATGATGACGGTAGCCACTTTAATCAAAGAGAACCAGTATTCCGCTTCGCCAAAACCGCGCACGGAGATGTAGTTCAGCAGGAAGATGACGGCCAGGAACAAGGCACTCCAGATCCAGCCCGGGGTATCCGGGAACCACCAGTTCATCACCAGCTGTGCGGCGACGAGGTCAACGGCGATGGTGACCGCCCAGTTGTACCAGTAGTTCCAGCCCAGCGCGAAGCCGAAGCCTTCTTCAACGTATTTTTGACCGTAGGTGGAGAACGAACCGGAAACCGGCATGTATGCCGCCAGTTCACCCAGACTGGTCATCAGGAAGTACACCATCAGGCCAATCAGGATATAAGAGAAGAGCGCCCCGCCCGGGCCTGCTGCCGAAATCGTTGCGCCAGAGGCAACGAAAAGACCTGTACCGATTGAACCGCCAATTGCGATCATCGTCAGGTGACGCGCCTTGAGTTCGCGACGTAGCGCGGGCGCTTCTGTGGTTTTATTTTCTGAAACCATGTGAAAATGCTGTCCATTTAATAAATGAGGCGCGATTGTAGCAGACGATCTGCGTTCCTTCCGGCAGAAATACCCAGTTATAAGAGAGCTTCATGACTCGGCCAGGATTATAAGTAAAGCAGAAATAGGGTCGTTCCCCTCACCCTTTGGGGAGAGGGCTGGGGTGAGGGGCGCTTTTACATTTCGCAGTAGCGCAGAAAACGCTGCAGAGAACTGGAGAGATGCTTCTGCCGATGGTGAATGCACCACAGCGTGCGTATCAGCTTCGGCAGCGGAATGGGGATTTCGACCAGCGACCCCGTCTCAAGCTGTTCGGCAATGACGCGCCGCGAAAGACAGCTGATCCCCAGACCGTGACGCACCGCGTGCTTGATGGCCTCAGAGTTCCCAAGCTCCATGCCCAGCTGGAACTGCGGCAGGTGCGAGAGCAGCAGGTAATCAACAATCTCACGGGTGCCGGAACCTTGCTCGCGCAGGATCCACTGCGCCTGAGCCAGCCGATCCAGCGTCACCTGCCCCTGTAATAAAGAAGAAGCCGGTGAGGCAAACACCACCAGCTCATCCTCAAGCCAGGGTTCAGCGATGATATCCACGTTGTGGCATGGCCCTTCGATCAGGCCGATATCTACGCGGAAGTCGATCACCGCGTTGATGACGTCCTGGCTATTGCCCACGCTCATCTCCAGCGGCAGGGTCGGGAAATCCCGGCGGTAGCGGGCGATCACCTCAGGCAGAATATAGTTGCCAATGGTGCTGCTGGCGTAAACCCGGATCGCGCCGTTGTCTTCACGGAACAGTTGTTCGATTTCAATGGCCTGTTCCAGCAGCGCCAGCGCACGGGGGTACAGAAGACGGCCATGTTCATTGACGACAAGACGCTTCCCTACCCTGTCGAAAAGCTGTACGCCCAGCTGTCCTTCGAGATCGGTCAACGCGGCGCTGACCGCCGACTGAGAGAGAGACAGCATCTGCGAGGCCTGGGTTGTGGACCCGCTTTTCAGCACTTCGGCAAAGACTTCCAGCTGACGCAACGTAATGTGCATGGTTGTTTACCACTTATATAGATTAATTATAAATATATAATCAATTTTATTTTTAAGCCAGCACGCCGTAACCTTTAGCCAGACAAAGGAGAAGGTTATGTCAGAACTCACCTTACAACATCATCGTACAGTGTGGCACTTCGTGCCGGGTCTTGCGCTTAGCGCCGTGATTACCGGCGTGGCGTTATGGGGCGGCAGCATTCCGGCCGTCGCGGGCGCAGGTTTTAGTGCATTAACGCTGGCTATTCTGCTCGGCATGGTCGTGGGTAATACCGTATACCCGCATATCTGGAAATCCTGCGACGGCGGCGTGATCTTCGCCAAGCAGCATCTGCTGCGCCTCGGGATTATTCTTTACGGCTTTCGCCTTACCTTTTCGCAGATTGCGGATGTCGGGGTCAGCGGGATTGCCATTGACGTCCTGACGCTGACCAGCACATTTTTACTGGCCTGCTTTATCGGCCAGAAAGTCTTTGGGCTGGACAAGCACACCAGCTGGTTGATCGGTGCCGGGAGCAGCATCTGCGGTGCGGCAGCGGTGCTGGCAACAGAACCGGTGGTCAAAGCAGAAGCCAGCAAAGTGACCGTGGCGGTGGCGACGGTGGTGATCTTCGGTACGCTGGCCATTTTCCTCTACCCGGCGATGTATCCGCTGGTGGCCCACTGGTTTAGTCCGGAAACCTACGGCATCTACATCGGTTCGACCATGCATGAAGTCGCGCAGGTTGTCGCGGCGGGCCACGCCATTAACCCGGAAGCGGAGAATGCGGCGGTGATTGCCAAAATGCTGCGCGTCATGATGCTGGCCCCGTTCCTGATTTTCCTGGCCGCGCGTGTCAAACAGCTGGCGCCTGCTGGCGGCAGTGAGAAGAGCAAAATCACCATTCCGTGGTTTGCGATCCTGTTTATCGTGGTGGCGATTTTCAACTCCTTCCACCTGCTGCCGAAAGCCGTCGTGGACATGCTGGTGACGCTGGATACCGTCCTGCTCGCAATGGCGATGGCGGCTCTGGGCGTGACCACTCACGTCAGCGCGCTGAAAAAAGCCGGTGCCAAACCGCTGCTGATGGCGCTGGTCCTGTTCATCTGGCTGATTGTGGGCGGCGGCGCGATCAACCTCGCGGTTCACGGCCTGATGGCATAAACCACTACATCCTTCTCCTGTTAACCCGCTATCATAAGCGTTTCGGGTTAACAGGAGTCCCTTTATGAAATATGTTGGAGCGCACGTCAGCGCTGCAGGTGGCCTTGCGAATGCCGCCATTCGCGCCGCCGAAATCGAGGCGACCGCTTTCGCCCTGTTCACCAAAAACCAGCGCCAGTGGCGCGCCGCAGCGCTCACCGCTGAAGTTATTGATGACTTCAAAGCCGCCTGTGAGAAATACCGCTACGGGCCTGGCCAAATCCTTCCCCACGACAGCTACCTGATCAACCTCGGTCACCCGGTTCAGGAAGCGCTGGATAAATCACGCGAGGCTTTCCTCGATGAAGTTCAGCGCTGTGAACAGCTGGGGCTGACGCTGCTGAACTTCCATCCCGGCAGCCATCTGATGCAGATTGACGAAGACGCCTGCCTGGCGCGAATTGCGGAGTCCATCAATATTACGCTGGATAAAACCAAAGGCGTCACGGCGGTGATTGAAAATACCGCCGGTCAGGGCAGCAACCTCGGCTTTAAGTTCGAACATCTGGCGGCGATTATTGACAGCGTGGAAGACAAATCCCGCGTGGGGGTGTGCATTGATACCTGTCACGCCTTTGCCGCCGGCTATGACCTGCGCACAACCGAGGCCACGAAACATACCTTCGATGAGTTCGAGCGCATTGTAGGCTTTCAGTACCTGCGCGGCATGCACCTGAACGATGCGAAAAGCGCGTTCGGCAGCCGCGTTGACCGCCACCACAGCCTGGGTGAAGGCAACATCGGCCACGATGCGTTCCGCTTTATCATGCAGGACGCCCGTTTCGACGGTATCCCAATGGTGCTGGAAACCATCAACCCGGATATCTGGGCGGAAGAGATTGCCTGGCTGAAGGCACAGCAAAGCGCTGAACAGGCGGCATAAAAAAAGCCGGGCTGCTTACGCACCCGGCTTTTTTTGTAGGTCGGGTAAGGCGAAGCCGCCACCCGACACTTTTTTTACGCTGCTTTTGCCACAACTTCCGCTTCAGGACGCTTCAGCACCGCATAAGACAGACCTGCCACCAGCGTACCGGCAACGATCGCCAGCAGATAGCCCAGCACCGGCGTGATGGCGCCTGGGATCAGCAGAACAAACAGACCGCCGTGCGGCGCCATCAGCTTCGCGCCAACCGCCATCGAGATAGCACCGGTAACCGCGCCACCCACGATACAGCACGGCAGAACGCGCATTGGGTCACGGGCCGCGAACGGTATCGCGCCTTCGGTGATGAAGCACAGCCCAAGAACCAGCGCCGCTTTTCCGCCTTCCTGCTGCGCCTTATCAAACTTACGACGGGCAATGATTGTCGCCAGGCCCAGCGCCAGCGGTGGCACCATACCCGCAGCCATAATCGCCGCCATCGGCGCGTAGGTTTGGGTACTCAGCAAGCCAACGCCAAAGGCGTAGGCCGCTTTGTTTACCGGACCGCCCATGTCGGTACACATCATACCGCCGAGGATCGCCCCCAGCAGAACCGCGTTCGCCGTTCCCATGGTTTGCAGCCAGTGGGTCAGGCCCGCCAGGATGCCGGCAACCGGCTTACCAATCAGGTAAATCATTGCCAGACCGACCACCAGGCTGGAAATCAGCGGGATGATCAGAATCGGTTTCAGCGCTTCCATACTCTGCGGCAGCTTCAGCTTCGAGCTAATCAGCTTCGCAACGTAACCCGCGAGGAAACCGGCAATGATGCCGCCGATAAAGCCGGAACCGGTGCTCACCGCCAGCATACCGCCGATAAGACCCGGGGTCAGACCAGGACGGTCGGCAATGGAGAAGGCGATAAAGCCCGCCAGCACCGGCACCATCAGCGCGAACGCTGAACCACCGCCGATCTGCATCAGCGCAGCCGCCAGGGTGCCTTCTTCTTTAAATGCGGTGATACCGAACGCAAACGAGAGCGCGATACACAGACCGCCTGCCACCACCATCGGCAGCATGTAGGAAACGCCGGTCAGCAGGTGACGATACGCGCCCGCAGACTCTTTTTTCCCTTCGGTGCCGGTTTTCGCTGCACCGGTCGCCTGATACGGTTTGGCTTCAGCCAGCGCTTTATCAAACTCCTGAGCCGTCTTTTTCAGCGCCAGACCGGTAGAGGTGCGGTACATCGGCTTACCGGCAAACTTCGCCAGATCCACCTCGATATCCGCCGCAACGATAACCAAATCGGCTTCCGCCACTTCTTCAGGCGTGATCGCATTGCCTGCGCCAACCGAGCCGCGCGTTTCAACTTTTACCCACCAGCCACGTTTTTTCGCTTCGGTTTCAATGGCTTCAGCAGCCATAAAGGTATGGGCAACGCCGGTCGGACAGGCGGTAATCGCCACAATGCGTTTTGGTCCCGCAGCAGCAGCCGGAGCCGCCGCGACAGGGGCACTGTAAACCGTGGCGTGACCTTTCGCTTCGCTCAGGAACAGCTCGGGATGGGCCACCGCGCGATTAATATCGCCCAGCCACACCTTTTTGCCGTTCAGCGCGCTGTCCGCCGGAATGCTATCGCCCAGTACAATCGCCAGTTCGGCATCGCCCGGGTTGTCGATAATGTCCAGATGTGCTTTGTTCGCCGCCGCTCCCAGCAGGGTCTTCGCCATATAGGCACGAGCCTGTCCGAGACCGGAGTCAATAATCAGCAGCGTTTTCATTATTCCTCTCCTGCTGTTAGTTAAAAGGTTTTAAGTCAACGCGCGCCATCATCGCGGCCAACTGGGTACGATCGGTAATACCGACATTGCTCTGGCTCACGGCCAGGGCTGCAACGGCGGTGGCAAGACGTAAGGTATGCTCACTGGATTCGCGCATCAGCAGGCCGTAAATCAGGCCGCCAACCATCGAATCCCCGGCGCCTACGGTGCTAACAACCTCAACCGACGGCGGTTTGGCAATCCATTCGCCAGACGCGTTAACCCACAGCGCCCCTTCAGCCCCCAGGGAGATCACGACGTGAGCGATACCCTGCTCGCGAAGCGCATGGGCAGCTTCTATCACATCTTTTAATTCTGGCAGCTTACGGCCAGCCCAGATCTCCAGTTCACGACGATTTGGCTTCACCAGCCACGGCGCGGCTTTAAGACCTGCAACCAGCGCATCACGGCTGCTGTCGAAAATAATGCACGGACACTGGCTGCGCAGGCGCGTCATCCAGTCGGTGAACGCTTCCGGGCTGACGCCGGACGGCAGGCTGCCGCTGACGCACACCATGTCGAACTGGCCCAGCCAGGTGAGGGAATCGTTAACAAAACGCTCCCAGTCAGACGGCGTCACTTCAAAGCCGGAGAAGTTCAGGTCGGTCACTTCACCGTCTTTCTCCGTTAGCTTAACGTTGATACGGGTACGGCCCTGAACCACCTGGAAGCGGTTAGCAATTCCCAGCTCGCTGAACAGCTGCTGGAAACCGTCCTGGTTATCTTTACCGAGGAACCCGCCGACGGTGACGTCAATACCGAGATCCTTCAGCACCTTCGCGACGTTAATCCCTTTACCCGCAGCGTGCAGGCCGGTAGTGCGTACGAGGTTGACTTCGCCGCGCTCAATTTCCGGGCAAAAGCCCACCAGGTCATAGGCCGGGTTCAGCGTAATTGTGGCAACACGTCTGCTCATTATGCGCCCTCCCCCAGACCCGCCGCGATGGCGTCGCCAATCGCTTTCAGCGCCTGTTCAGCATCTGCACCCTGCGCGGTGAAACGCAGACGGTGGCCTTTCTTCACGCCCAGCGCGACAACTTTCATCAGGCTGCGGCCGTTAGCCGGCTTGCCTGAGCCATCCAGGTTGGTCACGGTAATCTCACTTTCGAATTGTTTAATGGTGTTCACCAGCATGGTGCCCGGACGGGCGTGCAGGCCGTGTTCGTTACGCACGACGTACTCGGCGCTCAGCACATCATCGGTCAGCGCATCGTCGCTGGTCAGCAGCGCCAGCACGGTGGCCGCATCGGCGTTCAGCAGTTTTTCAGCTTTGTTGTTCAGCAGGAGATCGCTCAGACGCTTCAGTACCGCAACCGGCTGGTCGTCGGTCATTGCGACGGTGACCAGCATCGCAGCGCGATCGCCGTCAACGTCGAAGGGGTTTGCCGCACGGCTCACCGCAACAGCGCTGCGCAGGTTGCCCTCGGCGCTGTCGTTCAGCCAGATGCCCTGGCCAAGGTTGAGCGGCTTATCATTTATCACGCGCGTTACGAAGGTCGCGTCTGCCGCACCGGCTTCTTTAAGACGGCCAGCGTTCAGCGCCTGCAGCGTTACGAGATCCGAGGCAACGACGTCCAGCGTCAGCGTGTCATTATCCAGCTTCAGCGCTTCGCTCTGTTTTTCACCCATCAGCAGGGCGCGCAGCTCTTCCGCCGTGGTGGCGGATTTCAGCTGTTCAGCCACGGAGTCATCGCTCAGCACGTGCGTCAGCTGGCGCAGCAAACCCAGGTGCTCGTCGCTGCTGGCCGCGATACCAATCGCCACGTAGGCCACCTGACCGTCACCCCAGAGAACCCCCTGCGGGAACTGGTAAACCTGAACGCCGGTTTTCAGCACCTGGTCGCGGGTGTCCGTCGTTCCGTGTGGAATGGCGATGCCGTTACCCAGGAAAGTGGAGGTCTGCTGCTCGCGCGCCAGCATGCCGTTGACGTAGCCGTCCGCCACGTTGCCTGCCTGCACGAGCGCGGCGGCAACCTGGCGAATAGCCTCTTCTTTATTCCCGGCCTGTGCGCCCGGGTGGATATCCTGAACAGATAACTGGAACATGGTTCTCCTCTCCTGCTGAAAGTGAATCGTTTCAGCCTTAATGAGAAAAAATGCGCTAACCTGCTCCGTTAGTAAAAACAAGATAGCGCTGAAACGTTTCAAGAAGTCTTGTCCTTTCTGCAAGGCGTTGCAAGAAAAGTTACATTTCTTGTTTCAGAAGTTAGATGTTCAGCACATTTCTTCTTCGCCCGGCTGAAACTTGCTGACGTTCAGCAAATGAGTTTCAGCTAAGGTCATCCGATCTCTGAAAGTGAAATGCTATTTTGATTTTTCGTGGCGAAATTGACCGCACCTACTGTTTATTTAATGACTCACGTCGTACACTCCGCGTCTTTCAATATTCGCTGATTGTGAAACATGCATAACACCCCCGCCGCCGCCTCACCAAAGCCCTTTGATTTAACGTCATCGGCGTTTTTAATTGTCGCTTTCCTGACCGGTATCGCCGGTGCGTTACAAACCCCCACGCTCAGCCTGTTTCTGACGAATGAAGTCCACGCTCGTCCGGCCATGGTGGGTTTCTTTTTCACCGGCAGCGCCATCATCGGCATTCTGGTCAGCCAGTTTCTGGCGGGCCGTTCAGACAGAAAAGGCGACCGTAAAAGTCTGATCGTCTTTTGCTGCCTGCTGGGCGTGTTCGCCTGCGTGCTGTTTGCCTGGAACCGTAACTACTTTGTTCTGCTGTTTATTGGCGTGTTCCTGAGCAGCTTTGGCTCCACGGCGAACCCGCAAATGTTCGCCCTTGCGCGTGAGCATGCCGACCGTACCGGACGTGAAGCGGTCATGTTCAGCTCTATTCTTCGTGCCCAGGTGTCGCTGGCGTGGGTCATCGGGCCGCCGCTGGCCTACGCGCTGGCGATGGGATTTGGTTTTACGGTGATGTACCTGAGCGCGGCCGTCGCCTTCGTGGTGTGCGGCGCAATGGTGTGGTTCTTTTTGCCGTCGATGCGCAAAGAGCCAAAACTGGCGACGGGCACGCTGGAAGCGCCGCGTCGTAACCGCCGTGATGCGCTGCTGCTCTTTATTGTCTGTACACTGATGTGGGGCACCAACAGCCTTTATATCATTAATATGCCGCTGTTTATTATTGACGAGCTGCACCTGCCGGAGAAGCTGGCGGGCATCATGATGGGCACCGCAGCGGGTCTGGAAATACCGACCATGCTGATTGCGGGCTATTACGCGAAGCGCTTTGGGAAACGTTTTTTGATGCGCATCGCGGCGGTCGCCGGGCTGCTGTTCTATGTCGGTATGCTGACGGTACATACGCCGGGGCTGCTGCTGGCCTTACAGCTGCTGAACGCTATCTATATCGGCATCCTGGCCGGGATTGGCATGCTTTACTTCCAGGATCTCATGCCGGGCCAGGCGGGCGCAGCCACCACCCTTTATACTAATACCACCCGCGTGGGCTGGATTATTGCAGGCTCCATGGCCGGTGTGGTTGCGGAGCTTTGGAGCTATCACACGGTGTTCTGGATTGCGCTGGCGATGTGCGTCCTGACAATAAGCTGCCTGACGCGGATCAAAGACGTTTAAGGGGCAGTGAGCGCTTCCAGCTCAAGAAGCCATGTCATCGCCTGCGCTCGCGTGCTGCCGCACATGTCGGCAGCGGGCTGAAGCCCGGAGCACACCTTCGGGCGCAGCGGCGAACCAAAGATCATGCACAGGTTGGTGTCAGAGAGTTGAACGCAGCGGGTGTTGGCAGGCTTACCCTCGGGCATTCCTGGAATGGGGCTGGAAATGGACGGTGCAGTACAGCACGCGCCACAGTCTGGACGACAATCCATAAACGCTCTCTTCGATGGCAAACGCCCGTGCAGTCGGGCATCGCGCGCACAGTAACACCTTTTGCGTATTGATAGCAAAAGCCACGAATTCCGCTTGCCTGAAAGGCCGCGCGCGAGTAATTTGGCGCGATATTTTTTACCTTATGTAGACAGGATTAGAGCAATGCCAAGAGCGAACGAAATTAAGAAAGGTATGGTGCTGAATTACAACGGCAAACTGCTGATTGTGAAAGACATCGACATTCAGGCTCCGAGCGCCCGTGGTGCAGCGACGCTGTACAAAATGCGTTTCGCTGATGTGCGTACCGGCCTGAAAGTTGAAGAACGTTTTAAAGGTGACGATATCGTCGATACCGTGACCCTGACCCGCCGCTATGTCGACTTCTCTTATATCGACGGCAACGAATACGTGTTCATGGATAAAGAAGATTACACCCCGTACATCTTCACCAAAGATCAGATTGAAGAAGAGCTGCTGTTCATTCCTGAAGGCGGTATGCCAGATATGCAGGTTCTGACCTGGGACGGCGTGCTGCTGGCGCTGGAACTGCCGCAGACCGTCGATCTGGAAATCGTGGACACCGCGCCGGGCATCAAAGGCGCGTCTGCGAGTGCGCGCAACAAACCTGCTACCCTGACCACCGGTCTGGTTGTGCAGGTGCCTGAATACCTGTCAGCCGGTGAGAAAATCCGTATCCATATCGAAGAAAAACGCTATATGGGTCGCGCTGACTGATCGCAGTATTTGTCGGGTGGCGGCTTCGCCTTACCCGACCTACAAAAACACAAAAACCGGCTCTCAGGCCGGTTTTTTTATTGTAGACCCGGTCATACAGCAGCGCCACCGGGCAGCAGAGCTTACAGAAGCTCTGGATACTTCGTCATCTTCAGCGCCAGCTCAACGCCGCGCACTTCAGCCATCCCTTTCAGGCGGCCAATCGCCGAATAGCCGGGGTTGGTTTTCTTGCGCAGATCGTCCAGCATCTGGTGTCCGTGATCCGGACGGAACGGGATAGGACGCACGTCGCCCGCCTGCTTACGACGCACCTCTTCCGCCAGAATGGCATCCACCACCGCAACCATATTCACGTCGCCGCCCAGGTGCGCTGCTTCGTGGAAAGTTTTCGGGTTGTCTTCACGACAGGTCGCACGCAGGTGCGTAAAGTGGATGCGATCGCCAAAGGTTTCAATCATCTGCACCAGGTCATTATCCGCACGCACGCCGTATGAACCCGTACACATGGTAAAGCCGTTGTAGATGCTATCCACCGTCTCTTTCAGCCACTGCATATCTTCAATAGTAGAAACAATACGCGGCAGGCCGAGGATTGGACGCGGCGGATCGTCAGGATGCACGGCCAGCCGCACGCCCGCTTCTTCCGCAACCGGCACGATAGCGCGCAGGAAGTGCGCCATATTTTCGCGCAGCTGGTTCTTGTCGATATTGCCGTATTCCGCCAGGCGCGCGCGGAACTGGTCCAGCGTGTAGCCCTCTTCAGCACCCGGCAGGCCAGCGATAATATTGCGCGTCAGCTTTTCAACGTCGGCTTCGCTTGCTGCATCAAACCATGCGAGCGCCTGCTGCTGCTCTTCTGCGGTGTAATCCGCTTCAGCGCCCGGACGCTTCAAAATGTGCAGTTCAAAGGCGGCAAAAGCAATTTGATCGAAACGCAGCGCTTTTGAACCATCCGCCATCTGGTACTCAAGATCGGTACGCGTCCAGTCCAGAATCGGCATAAAGTTATAGCAAACGGTATCAATACCGCAGGCAGCCAGGTTACGAATGCTCTGCTGGTAGTTGGCAATCCAGGTCTGATATTCACCGGAATGGGTTTTGATCTCTTCGTGAACCGGAATACTCTCCACGACTGACCAGGTCAGGCCCTTTTCCGCCAGCACCGCCTGACGCTTCTGAATTTCCTCTACCGGCCACACCTGACCGTTAGGAATGTGATGCAGCGCCGTGACGACACCCGTTGCGCCAGCCTGACGCACATCATCAAGAGAAACCGGATCGTTCGGTCCGTACCAACGCCAGGTTTGTTCCATTGCCCCACCCTCTCAAGTTGTTATACCAAATATGTTACTGCGATGACGACTACCATACATGCTTAATAATAGGGGTCAATACGGCGCCGCACATTGATTGATCAAACTCACAGAACGGCGATATTTACGGCTTACCAATTCAATTTGTTGTCATATAACTTTACACTGCCATTGTTAATTAATGGTTAATCAGGTGTATATTTCATGAAGACTCTTGCCTCCGCCACGCTGCCTGCCCACGTTCAGCAACCTTCCTACGATCGTACGCAGCTACGCTCGCGTATCGTTCACTTCGGGTTTGGTGCGTTTCATCGCGCACATCAGGCGCTGTTAACAAACCGGGTGCTGAATGCAAAAGGGGGCGACTGGGGGATTTGTGAGATCAGCCTCTTCAGCGGTGATGTGCTGATGAGCCAGCTGCGCGCGCAGGATCACCTGTTCACCGTTCTGGAGAAAGGAGCGGAAGGGAATCAGCCGATTATCGTTGGCGCGGTGAATGAATGCCTGAATGCAAAACTCGACTCGCTGGCGGCCATTATCGAGAAATTCTGCGAGCCGCAGGTCGCGATAGTTTCGCTTACCATCACCGAAAAAGGCTATTGCATCGACCCGGCAACGGGCAAACTGGATATGCAAAATGCCAGAATCATTCACGATCTCGAAAACCCCGCCGAACCGCACTCCGCGCCGGGGATCCTGGTTGAGGCTCTCCACCGCCGCCGTGAGCGTGGACTGCCCGCTTTTACCGTCCTTTCCTGCGATAACATTCCTGACAACGGTCACGTGGTGAAAAACGCGGTGCTCGGCATGGCTCAGAAACGCTCGCCGGAGCTGGCAGCGTGGATTGATGAACAGGTGAGCTTTCCGGGAACGATGGTGGACAGGATTGTCCCGGCGGCAACAGACGCCTCACTGGCGGAAATCACCCAGGCGCTGGGCGTTGAAGATCCCTGCGCCATCAGCTGTGAACCCTTTATTCAGTGGGTAGTCGAAGATAACTTTGTCGCTGGACGCCCGGAATGGGAAGTTGCGGGCGTGCAGATGGTGCAGGACGTCTTACCCTGGGAACAGATGAAGCTGCGGATGCTCAACGGCAGCCACTCCTTCCTGGCCTATCTCGGTTATCTGGCCGGCTACGCGCACATCAATGAATGCATGGAGGATGCGAGCTTCCGCGCTGCCGCTCGCCGGCTCATGCTGGACGAACAGGCGCCTACCCTGCGCATCACCGATGTGGATCTGACCGCCTATGCCGACAGCCTGATTGACCGTTTTGCCAACCCGGCGCTACAGCATCGCACCTGGCAAATAGCGATGGACGGCAGCCAGAAGCTGCCTCAGCGCATGCTGGAGGGGATCCGCGTACACCTGGAACGTGACAGCGCGTGGCCGCTGCTGGCACTGGGCGTCGCGGGATGGATCCGCTACGTCAGCGGCACGGATGAGCGGGGCAACGCCATTGACGTTCGCGATCCGCTTAGCGATAAAATCCGCACGGCCGTAGAGGCCAGCAGCGACGCTGACCGCGTGAACGCCCTCGTGGCTCTGAGCGAAGTCTTTGGTGACGCGCTGGCGCAAAACGCCGTCTTTGTTGAAGCCGTTAATCAGGCATACCAGCGTATCGTCCGTCACGGCGCGCGTCAGGCTGTTATAGAAACGTTAAATATTTAGCGATTATTGCGGTTAAGGCGGACGGCAAACGACGCCGTCCGCCCTCCCCTTTTCATTACGCTCTTTTTTCGTCAGGATGATGGATAATTGTTATAGCATCACAATTATCTATCGGAATCGGAGCGCACGTGACCAAAACCAACCTCATAACCGGTTTTCTCGGAAGTGGTAAAACCACCTCCATTCTGCATCTGCTGGCGAACAAAGATCCGGCTGAAAAATGGGCCGTTCTGGTCAATGAATTCGGTGAAGTCGGTATTGATGGCGCGCTGCTGGCAGACAGCGGTGCGATGATTAAGGAAATCCCTGGCGGCTGTATGTGCTGCGTGAATGGCTTGCCGATGCAGGTCGGGCTGAACACGCTGTTGCGCCAGGGGAAACCGGATCGCCTGTTGATTGAACCCACCGGCCTTGGCCACCCAAAGCAAATACTCGATTTACTCACCGCACCGGTTTATGAGCCCTGGATCGACCTGCGCGCCACGCTGTGTCTTATAGATCCGCGCCAGCTACTGGACGAGAAAGCCGCGGCTAATGAGAACTTCCGCGATCAGCTCGCCTCGGCGGATATCATCGTGGCGAATAAAACCGATCGGGCCACGCCTGAAAGCCAGGCCGCATTTGATACCTGGTGGCAGCACTTCGGCGGCGGACGGCAGCGTATTCAGACCACGCAGGGCAACGTTGACCTCGCCCTGCTCGATCATCCTCGCCTGAACACGGCCGCGCTGCCTTCCAGCGCGGAGCATTCGCACGGCCACAGCGTGAAGCAGGGGCTGGCCGCGTTGAGCCTTCCCGAACACCAGCGCTGGCGTCGTAATCTGAATAGCGGTCAGGGATACCAGGCCTGCGGATGGATTTTCGATGCGGATACGGTGTTCGATACCATTGGCATACTGGAGTGGGCAAGGCTGGCCCCGGTCGACCGCGTAAAAGGAATTATGCGCACGCTGGACGGGCTGGTGCGGATAAACCGTCAGGGAGAGGATTTCTTTATCGAAACCCAGAACGTTGCCCCCCCGGACAGTCGAATAGAGTTAATTAGTGCGGTTAACGCCGACTGGAACGCCCTGCAGTCAGGCTTGTTGAAGCTTCGTTTAAGTTCGGGCGGCTAACGTTGCCCCTGTTTTAACTGTATGTTGAATGATATGACGACACGAATCCCCCTGATATTGCTACTCAACGCGGCTGGCCTGGCGCTCTTTTTATCCTGGTATATGCCGGTTAACCACGGTTTCTGGTTCCCACTGGATGCCGGGCTTTTCCATTTCTTCAACCAGGCGCTGGCGAAAAGCCAGGCGTTTCTGTGGGTTGTCGCTATTACCAACAACCGCGCCTTCGACGGCTGTTCGCTGCTGGCGATGGGCTGCCTGATGCTCTCCTTCTGGCTGAAAGAGGACCAAACCGGGCGTCGTCGCATTGTGATTATCGGTCTGGTGATGCTGCTGGCTGCCGTGGTCATTAACCAGCTGGCCCAGCACCTGATGCCGGTTAAGCGCGCCAGCCCGTCGCTCTATTTCCCAAATATTAACCGCGTGAGCGAGCTGCTGCATATTTCCACTAAAGACGCCTCGAAAGACAGTTTCCCTGGCGATCACGGAATGATGCTGCTGATTTTTTCAGCATTTATGCTGCGTTATTTCGGGAAAAAAGCCTTCGCGATTGCCCTGATTATTGTTGTCGTGTTTGCATTCCCACGCGTCATGATTGGCGCCCACTGGCTGACCGATATTGCTGTGGGTTCACTTTCTGCCGTGCTGATTGGCATTCCATGGTGCCTGATGACACCGATGAGCGATCGATTAATTGACCTTTTTGATCGTTATCTGCCCGGGAAAAAGCAACAAAACAGAAACAAATAACCAACCTAAATTAACACTATCCATCAGAGATCATTTTCGATCCCTGATGGATTTCTCTTCTCACCGCCCCCTTTTTGTCATCATTTCGTCATGGTATTCATGTTGTAAATGAATGCGTTGCACGGTTTTTAACCCGGATTGACGCCATTTTGCCCATTTCCGGTTATTCACTTTCTGTATCACTTTTTCTTATAAAAAATCGGATTTTTTTGCTCGCAATGACCCTTGCAATCGGTTAATCTCGAACTCGTTTTGCCCCACTGAGATAATTATTATCCTGGTGAATAAATTTGTGCGCTGCGCCACAAATCTGACCAGAAAGAATTGTCTCAATGTGAACAGATAATTAGTCTCGTCACGGTTGGCATTTTTATAACGATATTTATCGTTAAGGACTTCAAGGGAAAATAAACAAAATGGTCAAATCTCAACCGTTTTTGAGATATATCTTGCGGGGGATCCCGGCGATTGCAGTGGCGGTACTGCTTTCAGCATGTAGTACGACGAATACCGCAAAGAATATGCATCCTGAGACGCGTGTTGTGGGAATGGAAGATTCCTCGTCACTGCAAGCCTCTCAGGATGAATTTGAAAATATGGTACGTAATCTGGACGTGAAGTCCCGCATTATGGACCAGTATGCTGACTGGAAAGGCGTGCGCTATCGTCTTGGCGGCAGCACCAAAAAAGGTATCGATTGTTCCGGTTTTGTACAGCGTACTTTCCGTGAGCAATTTGGTTTAGACCTGCCACGTTCGACTTATGAGCAGCAGGAGATGGGCAAATCCATTTCTCGCACCAAGCTGCGTACCGGGGATTTAGTCCTGTTTAAAGCAGGCTCTACAGGCCGACACGTTGGTATCTATATTGGTAACGACCAGTTTGTTCATGCTTCCACCAGCAGCGGTGTGACCATTTCCAGCATGAATGAGCCATACTGGAAGAAGCGTTACAACGAAGCGCGCCGCGTACTGTCTCGCAGCTAATATGTTTGTCGTGTCGTGGGTTATCCCTTGGCTGACGATACGATAAAAAAAAGCACTGCTTCGGCGGTGTTTTTTTTTGCCCGTTACACTGAATACACTGAGCGGCAAATCAGGAAGCCCAACGTCTATGTTCACCCGCTACTTCTCCAGCAATCGCAAGATTCTGCTCATCAGCATTCTCTCAGGCCTTTTTTTCGCCCTGCTCCTCGGCTCGCTACAGTTTTTCTGGAGCTACCACAAGCGTGAGGTCAGGTTCGATACCCTGATAAAAGACGTTAGCGTCTACATGCAGAGCTATTTTGACGAGCTGAAAACCTCTATCGATGTGCTGCAGCCGCTGACGCTGAGCAGTTGCCATGACGTCAACGCAGAGCTGACCTCCCGCGCGGCGTTTAGCCTTAACGTGCGCGCCTTCCTGCTGGTCAGAGATAAAATGGCCTTTTGCTCATCAGCCACCGGCCCGATGAATGTGTCGATGGAAGCGCTTATTCCTGAACTTCACATCGGCAAACAGATTGACATGGCGCTGCTGCCCGGCACGCCGATGCTGCCCAATAAACCGGCCATTGCCATCTGGTACCGTAACCCCCTGGTGAAGGACGGCGGCGTGTTTACCTCGGTAAATCTCAATCTTACGCCGTACCTGCTCTATACCGCGCGCCAGGACGAATTTGCCGGCATTGCCATCATTATTGGCGGCCATGCGTTAACGACAATGTCGAGCAGCCTGGTCAACGCGAACGACCTGCACGAAGTCCCTACCCGTACCGCCACGTTAAAAGACGTCCCGTTGACCATTAATCTTTACGCCGATGCCTGGACAAGCGATGAAATACTTTACGCCCTCTTCTTCGGGCTGGTATGCGGTATTGCCGCCGGATCGCTCAATTACTATATTCTCAGCATACGGCTCAACCCCGGAAAAGAAATATTAAGCGCCATTAAGCGCGGTCAGTTTTATGTGGTGTATCAGCCCGTCGTCGATGCCACATCGCTCAGGATGACCGGGCTTGAAGTGCTGATGCGCTGGAAACATCCTACGATGGGCGAGATCCCCCCTGATGCCTTTATCAATTTTGCCGAAGCGCAAAAGCTGATTGTTCCGCTAACGCTGCATCTCTTCGACCTGATCGTTGAGGATGCGCCGGTTCTGGAGGGCCTGCTACCGCCTGGCGCCAAGGTGGGCATTAATATTGCGCCGGGGCATTTGCATGCGGACAGTTTTAAAGATGATATGCAGACCTTTAAGTCCCTGCTGCCGCGGGATCATTTCCAGATAGTGCTGGAAATCACCGAGCGCGACATGCTTAATCATCGTGAAGCCAACAACCTGTTCGAATGGCTGCACGACGAGGGTTTTGAAATCGCGATTGATGATTTTGGCACCGGCCACAGCGCATTGATTTACCTTGAGCGCTTTACCATGGATTACCTAAAAATCGACCGGGGTTTCGTCAACGCGATTGGCACAGAAACGGTTACCTCGCCGGTGCTGGATGCGGTGCTGACCCTGGCAAGACGGCTCAACATGCTGACCGTGGCTGAAGGGGTGGAAACGCCTGAACAGGCCGCGTGGCTGCGCGAACACGGGGTGAATTATCTGCAGGGTTACTGGATAAGCCGCCCCATGCCGCTGGAACAGTTCAAAAAATGGCAGCCTGATTTGCCGTCTGCCCTTGAATAATTTCACATTAGCGGTGGCGTCACTTATTATCAGCCTAACTGAGGACAAGGGAACCGCCGCGAAATGTTTATGCGCTTTTTGCTGATGCTGTTGGTATGTGTGAGCCTGTCCAGCCAGGCGCAGACCATTAAAGAGAACACCGCGTTCGCCGTGATTGGCGAACCGAAGTACGCGGTTAACTTTACCCACTTCGATTACGTCAACCCGGCGGCCCCGAAAGGCGGTAACGTCACGCTCTCTGCCACCGGCACCTTTGATAACTTCAACCGTTTCGCCCTGCGTGGCGTGGCGGCGGCGCGAACGGAATCCCTTTACGACACGCTCTTTGTCACCTCAGACGACGAGCCAGGAAGCTACTACCCGCTGGTGGCGGATAACGTACGTTACGCGGATGATTTTTCCTGGGCCGAGATATCGATCAATCCGCAGGCGCGCTTTCATGACGGTACGCCTGTCAAAGCCAGCGACATCGCCTTCACGTTTCATAAGTTTATGACCGAAGGCGTGCCCCAGTTCCGTCTGGTCTACAAAGGCACGACCGTTAAGGCTATCGCCCCGTTAACCGTGCGTATCGAACAGAGCGAGCCGAATAAAGAGAATATGCTGAGCCTGTTCTCCCTGCCCGTCATGCCGGAATCGTTCTGGAAAAATCACAGGCTGAGCGATCCTCTCTCCACGCCGCCGCTAGCGGGCGGCCCCTATCGCATAACCGACTGGCGCATGGGGCAGTACGTTATCTACTCCCGAGTGAAAGATTACTGGGCGGCCAGTCTTCCGGTAAACCGGGGGCGCTGGAATTTTGACACCCTTCGCTATGATTATTACCTCGACGACAACGTCGCGTTTGAGGCGTTTAAAGCGGGCGCGTTTGATTTGCGCGTTGAAAGCAGCGCCAAAAACTGGGCAACACGCTATATCGGCAAAAACTTCACCAACGGCTATATCGTTAAAGATGAACACAAAAATGAGTCCGCGCAGGACACGCGCTGGCTGGCGTTTAATATTCAGCGTCCGGTATTTTCAGACCGTCGCGTGCGGGAAGCCATCACCCTGGCATTTGATTTTGAATGGATGAACAAGGCGCTGTTTTACGGCGCCTACAGCCGTGCCAACAGCTATTTCCAGAATACCGAATACGCCGCGCGTAATTATCCCAACGCCGACGAGCTGGTGCTGCTGGCCCCGATGAAAGCAGACCTTCCGCCGGAGGTCTTTACGCAGGTGTTCGAACCGCCCACCTCCGACGGCAACGGGTTCGACCGCGCTAATCTGCTGAAAGCCGGTAAGCTGCTGGACGACGCCGGTTGGGTGCTGAAAAATCAAAAGCGGGTGAATACGCAGACGGGTAAACCGCTGAGCTTTGAGCTTCTTCTCGCCTCTGGAGCAAACGATCAGTGGGTGCTGCCGTTTAAGCAGAACCTCGCCCGTCTGGGGATCGCCGTGAATATCCGCCAGGTGGATATTGCCCAGCTCACCAACCGCAAGCGCAGCCGGGATTACGACATGATGCAGAGCCTGTGGGCCGCGCAGCCGTGGCCAAGCTCCGACCTGCAAATCTCATGGGCATCCAGCTACATCGACTCCTCTTACAATGCTCCAGGCGTTAAGAGCCCGGTTATTGATGCGCTGATTGCTAAAATCGTCGCCGCTCAGGGTGATAAGGCAAAGCTTCTGCCGCTTGGCCGCGCGCTCGACCGGGTGTTAACCTGGAACTATTACATGCTGCCGATGTGGTACATGGGTGAAGATCGCCTTGCCCGCTGGGATAAATTTTCCCAACCCGCCGTGCGTCCCGTTTACACGCTGGGCTTTGATACCTGGTGGTATGACGTAAATAAAGCCTCCAGACTGCCCGCCGAGCGGCGTTAAGGAATCACGATGGGCGCTTACCTGCTTCGCCGTTTGCTGCTGATTATCCCAACGCTGTGGGCCATCATCACCATTAACTTTTTTATCGTCCAGATTGCCCCTGGCGGTCCGGTCGATCAGGCCATCGCTGCCGTTGAGTTTGGCCACAGCGGAGGAATGCCGGGTGGTGGCGGTGAAGGCATGGGGGCCAGCCATGCCAGAACCGGCGTCGGTAATATTAGCGAAAGCCACTATCGCGGCGGACGCGGGCTGGATCCGGAGGTGATCGCCGAGATCACCCACCGCTACGGCTTTGATAAACCGCTCCACGAGCGTTATTTGAACATGCTCTGGAACTACGTCCGGTTTGATTTTGGCGACAGCCTGTTTCGCAGCGCGTCCGTTCTGACGTTGATTAAGCAAAGCCTGCCGGTTTCCGTGACGCTCGGGCTATGGGGAACCCTGATAATTTATCTGGTTTCCATCCCGCTCGGCATCCGTAAAGCGGTCCACAACGGCAGCCGTTTTGATATCTGGAGCAGCACGCTCATCATCATCGGGTACGCGATCCCGGCGTTTCTGTTCGCGGTCCTGCTGATCGTCTTTTTTGCTGGAGGGAGTTATTTCGATATCTTCCCGCTGCGGGGGTTAGTGTCAGCGGATTTCAGCACCCTGCCGTGGTACCAAAAAATCACCGACTATTTCTGGCATATCACGCTGCCGGTGCTCGCGACCGTGATCGGGGGATTCGCCGCCCTGACCATGCTGACCAAAAACGCGTTCCTCGATGAAATCCGCAAGCAGTACGTTGTCACCGCGCGGGCAAAAGGCGTGGGCGAAAAGCAGATCATGTGGAAGCACGTTTTCCGCAACGCGATGCTGCTGGTCATCGCCGGATTTCCCGCCACGTTCATCAGCATGTTTTTTACCGGCTCGCTGCTGATCGAGGTGATGTTCTCGCTGAACGGTCTGGGGCTGCTGGGCTATGAAGCGACCGTTTCGCGCGATTATCCGGTGATGTTTGGCACGCTCTACATTTTCACTCTGATTGGCCTGCTGCTGAATATTATCAGCGATATCAGCTATACGCTGGTCGATCCCCGTATTGATTTCGAGGGCCGATGATGCCGCACTTAAGCCCCGTCAACCAGGCCCGCTGGGCTCGCTTTCGCCATAACCGTCGCGGCTACTGGTCGCTGTGGATTTTTGCCGTGCTGTTTGTCCTCAGCATGTGCGCTGAGCTGATTGCTAACGATAAGCCGCTGCTGGTGCACCTTAACGACCGCTGGTATGTTCCGGTTCTCACCACCTACAGTGAGAGCGACTTTGGCGGCCCGTTTGCAACGCCAGCGGTTTATCAGGATCCGTGGCTTCGCGAGCAAATCGACAGGCATGGCTGGGCGCTCTGGGCACCGATTCGGTTTGGCGCCAACAGCATTAACTTTGCCACCACGGCCCCCTTCCCTTCACCGCCTTCCAGACAAAACTGGCTGGGAACGGATGCCAACGGCGGCGACGTGCTGGCGCGTATTCTTTACGGCACCCGCATTTCTCTCCTGTTCGGGCTGATGCTGACGCTCTTTTCCAGCGTGATGGGCGTAGTGGCAGGGGCCGTTCAGGGCTATTACGGCGGAAAAATCGACCTCTGGGGGCAACGCGTGATTGAGGTGTGGTCCGGAATGCCGACGCTTTTCCTGATTATCCTGCTCTCCAGCGTAGTGCAGCCCGGCTTCTGGTGGCTGCTGGGGATCACCGTCCTGTTCGGCTGGATGGCGCTGGTTGGCGTTGTCCGCGCGGAGTTCCTGCGCACGCGCAATTTCGATTACATCCGGGCTGCGCAGGCGCTGGGGGTGAGCGACAGCGGGATCATCTTCCGTCACATGCTGCCCAACGCCGTGGTGGCGACGCTGACGTTCCTGCCGTTTATTTTATGCAGCTCAATAACCACGCTGACCTCGCTCGATTTTCTGGGCTTCGGGCTACCGCTCGGCTCCCCGTCTCTCGGTGAGCTACTGCTGCAGGGCAAGAACAACCTGCAGGCGCCGTGGCTCGGCATTACCGCCTTCCTTTCCGTGGCAGTCCTGCTTTCGCTGCTGATCTTTATTGGCGAAGCCGTACGCGATGCCTTCGATCCCGACAAGGCGGTATAAGATGACGCAGCCTCTTCTGAGTATTGAAAATCTGTCGATTGCGTTCACCAGGCAGGGTGAGATCCGCACGGTCGTGAATGATTTGTCGCTGCAGATCCAGCGCGGCGAAACGCTGGCGCTGGTGGGCGAATCGGGTTCCGGCAAGAGCGTTTCCGCCCTCTCCGTGCTTCGTCTGCTCCCCTCCCCGCCGGTAAGCTATCCGCAGGGCGATATTCTGTTCCACGGCAGTTCGCTGCTGCACGCCGACGAACAGACGCTGCGCGGGATCCGCGGCAATAAAATTGCGATGATCTTTCAGGAACCGATGGTTTCGCTCAATCCGCTGCACACGCTGGAAAAGCAGCTTTATGAGGTGCTGTCACTTCACCGGGGAATGCGCAAAGAGGCGGCGCGCGGCGAGATCCTCGACTGTCTTGACCGCACGGGTATACGCAATGCCGCCAAACGGCTGACGGATTTTCCGCACCAGCTGTCCGGCGGGGAGCGCCAGCGCGTGATGATCGCGATGGCCCTTCTTACGCGCCCTGAACTGTTGATTGCCGACGAACCCACCACGGCGCTGGACGTGACGGTGCAGGCGCAAATTCTGCAGCTCCTGCGTGAGCTACGCGCTGAGCTCAATATGAGCCTCCTGTTTATCACGCATAACCTGAGTATTGTAAGAAAGCTGGCGGACAGCGTGGCGGTGATGCAAAACGGGCGCTGCGTGGAGCAGAATGCGGCATCTGCCCTCCTGAGCGCGCCGCAGCACCCCTACACGCAGCGTCTGCTCGATAGCGAACCGTCCGGAGACCCCGTTCCGCTGGTAGAGAACAGCGCACCGCTGCTGTGCGTCAACGATCTGGCCGTCTCGTTTCCGATCCGTAAAGGCATCCTGCGCCGCATTGTTGACCAGAACCCGGTGCTTAAAAATATCCGCTTTTCCCTGCGCCCTGGAGAGTCACTCGGGCTGGTTGGCGAGTCGGGGTCGGGAAAAAGCACCACCGGGCTGGCGCTGCTGCGCCTGATCGCCTCACAGGGCGAGATTCTCTTTGACGGCATGCCGCTGCACACCCGAAACCGTCGTCAGATGTTGCCCGTGCGTCCACGCATGCAGGTGGTGTTTCAGGATCCGAACTCCTCGCTTAACCCGCGTCTGAGCGTATTGCAGATTGTCGAAGAGGGTTTACGCGTGCACCGTCCAGAACTGACGACGCAGCAGCGAGAAGAAGAGGTCATGCGGGTCATGGTCGAAGTGGGTTTAGATCCCGACGCGCGTCATCGCTACCCTGCCGAATTCTCGGGCGGGCAGCGCCAGCGTATCGCCATTGCCCGCGCGCTGATCCTTAAGCCTGAGTTGATTATCCTGGATGAACCGACATCGTCGCTGGACCGGACCGTGCAGTCGCAGATTCTGGCATTGCTCAAAGGATTACAGGAAAAGCACAGGCTGGCCTATATCTTCATCAGCCACGATCTACAGGTGGTGCGGGCGTTATGCCATCAGGTGATTGTGTTACGGCAGGGCGAAGTGGTAGAGCAGGGAGAGTGCCAGCGCGTATTCGCTGCGCCAACGCAGAGCTACACGCGCCAGCTTTTATCGGCGGACTAGCACTCAGAAAGGATATTGGCCGGAAAACGGCTCGGCAATCGCCACGCCAAAGTTTTTCAGACGGCAGGTGGCGGCGAATTCATCCTGGCTGTTCACAAACAGGCACGGCTCGCCTTCGCACTCGACCACCGAGCTATCCACTTCGATATCCGTCAGCGCCTGGCTAAGACGCTCCATCACCGGCCATGCGTTTTCGTCGCTCGGGCTCAGCAGTTTGAGCGCAACCAGGCAATTTTCGCACCCTGGCGTACTTTGCGGAATCGGTTCAACTTTCGAACCTGCAAAACCCGCCGACCAGCGATAGCTCTGGGGCAAGCGATGGACAATGGAGAGTTGTAATGTATTCACGTTCGTTCCCCGGAAGCAAAATTTACTTCACAATTTATTTACATTTATAGTAACACATCATCGCGAGCCTGCACTCTTTAGCGGTTTTTATAGGCATTGCAGGCTAGCGTCGGCGCTATATGTACCCGTTTCTGCGATCTAACTCAACCTTTTTGAATACAATGATGTGACTTTTTACATAAATACATTTTACATAAAAGAAACAAACACAGGGTAAACGAACGACGCTTTGGTTGATATGCGTCAACAAAAAGGCCCGAAGTGGGCCTTTTACGATCGTTAGCGCGCGGTTTTACGCGGCCGGCTGGCGTAGAGATAGAAGAGAATGGAGCTTGTTGCACAAAATGCGATTGCCCACAGCATCGGCCAGGCCGTATTGAAGGTCGCCATCGACAGCAGTGCGCCCACAATGGCGCCGATGCCGAAGCGGAACGTTCCGGCAAGCGACGAAGCCGTCCCCGCCATATGCGGAAACTCGTCGAGGATCACCGCCATCGCATTGGAGGAGATCATCGAGACGCAGCCGACGAAGGCCGCGACCCCGAGCACCATCGCCCAGAACCCCACGCCGAAAAAGGCACTCACCACCAGCCATATCGCCATCACAAACTGGATCCACAGCCCCGCGCGGAACATGTTGATCGCCCCGACTCTGCGAACAAAGCGGCTGTTAATGATGGTCATGACAAACAGGAACACGATATTCAGCGCGAAGTAATAGCCAAAGTGCTGCGGCGATACGTGGTTCAGCTCGATATAGACAAACGGCCCGGCGCTCAGGAAGGAGAACATCCCGGCGAAGCTGAAGCCGCTCGCCAGCATGTAGCTCAGGACGCGCTTGTGGCGAAACAGCGAGGCAAAATTCCCCATCGTGGTACGAATGTGGAATTTCTGCCGCCGCTCAACGGGCAAGGTTTCATCTATAAAGAAGAAGATCATGGCCGAGGCCAGCAGTGCCGCAATCGCCAGGATCCAGAAGATAGCGTGCCAGCTGAACCACACCAGCACGGCCCCGCCGACCATCGGCGCCACCAGCGGCGCAATGGTGGTGACCAGCATGACGAACGACATCATGCGGGAGAACTCTTCTTTCGGATAGACATCGCGCATCAGGGCGTTAATCACCACGCTTGCCGCGGCGGCGGCCAGGCCGTGGAAAAAGCGCATGACGATCAGCTGATCGATACTCTGCGCCAGCGCACAGGCGACGGCCGCGCCCGCAAAGATCAGCGTTCCGCCCAGGATAACAGGCTTACGCCCCAGGCTGTCGGCCATTGGGCCATAAAGCAGCTGACCAATAGCGAAGCCGAGAATGTAGGTGCTGAGCGTCATCTGCGCGCTGCCCGCCGGTACGCCAAACTGCGCGGAAATCACCGGCAGCGCAGGCAAATACATATCGATGGACAGCGGCATCAGCATGGCCAGCAGGCCAAGAATGAACACGATTTTGAAAGACGAGTGTGGCCTGGTGGTCACAGGGTTCTCCTGAAATTAATGCGAAGGCAGACCGACGCTGGCGATCTCGTCATCCGTAAGCGGGCGGTATTCGCCTGGCTCCAGCTCCGGGTCGAGTTCAATCGCACCAATACGTTCACGATGCAGGCCCACAACGCGGTTGCCCACCGCGGCAAACATACGCTTCACCTGGTGATAGCGCCCTTCGCTGATGGTCAGGCGCACTTCCGTTGGGGTAATCACTTCAAGCACCGCCGGTTTGGTGAGATCCTTTTCATTATGCAGCTGAACGCCGTTAGCGAATTGCTCTGCCGTGTCATCCGATAGCGGGGACTCGAGCATGACCAGATAGGTTTTCTCGCAGTGATGGCGCGGAGAGGTAATGCGGTGCGACCATTGACCGTCATCGGTCATCAGCACCAGACCCGTGGTGTCGATATCCAGACGCCCGGCAGCGTGCAGCTTGTGCGCCACAGGTTCGTCGAGGAAATAGAGCACCGTTGGATGGTCCGGATCGTCCGTTGAACAGACGTAGCCTTCCGGCTTGTTGAGCATGAAGTAGCGCGGACCGTGCTGCTGGGTCAGCGGATTGCCGTCATACTCGACCTGGTGCTCAGGCTGAAGTTTGAAAGCCGTGTCTTTCACAATGTCGCCATCCACGGTAACGCGGCTGGCGCGAATTTCGCGCCCGGCAATAGCGCGGCTTACGCCGAGTTGCTGAGCGATAAACTTATCAAGTCGCATGAAATCTTTTTAGCCTTAATGGTGCTGAGAGTCGGACAACGCGTCCGAAAAAGAAGCAGTCAAGAACGGTTCAGTATAATGGTCTGGTTGCGCCACTCAAGGGAAAAAGTTTCGTGGCATACTATGTGCGAGATAACGAAACCGAGATCCCATGACTTTTACACTTCGTCCCTATCAGCAGGAAGCCGTCGACGCTACCCTCGCCTGGTTCCGGAAACACCGGGAACCGGCCGCTATCGTGCTCCCCACCGGTGCAGGTAAAAGCCTGGTCATCGCCGAACTGGCGCGTCTGGCCCGTGGCCGCGTGCTGGTGCTGGCGCACGTCAAGGAGCTGGTGGCGCAAAACCACGCAAAATACTGTGCGCTTGGGCTTGAGGCCGATATCTTTGCAGCCGGTTTAAAACGTAAAGAGAGCCACGGCAAGGTGGTGTTTGGCAGCGTGCAGTCGGTTGCCCGAAACCTGGACCTGTTTCGCAGCGAATTTTCACTGCTGATTGTCGACGAGTGTCACCGCATTAGCGATGACGACGACAGTCAGTATCAGCAAATCCTCTCGCACCTGAAGGAAGTGAACCCTCACATTCGCCTGCTCGGCCTGACGGCCACGCCGTTTCGTCTGGGAAAAGGCTGGATTTATCACTTCCATTATCACGGCATGGTGCGTGGAGACGCGAAAGCGCTGTTCAGCGACTGCATTTACGAGCTTCCGCTACGCTACATGATCAAACACGGCTACCTGACGCCGCCCGAGCGGCTGGATATGCCCGTCGTTCAGTACGATTTCAGCCGCCTGCAGGCGCAAAGCAACGGCCTGTTCAGCGAAGCGGACCTCAATCAGGAGCTGAAAAAGCAAAAGCGCATCACGCCGCACATCGTCAGCCAGATTGAGGAGTTCGCCCAGACCCGCAAAGGGGTGATGATTTTTGCCGCCACCGTTGAGCATGCCCGCGAAATTACGGGGCTGTTGCCCGCTCATGACGCCGCGCTGATCACCGGTGAGACGCCCGGCCCGGAGCGCGACAGCCTGATAGAAGCGTTTAAGGCACAGCAGTTTCGCTATCTGGTGAACGTCTCCGTATTAACCACCGGGTTTGACGCCCCGCACGTCGACCTGATTGCGATTTTGCGCCCCACCGAATCCGTCAGCCTGTATCAGCAAATTGTCGGACGCGGCCTGCGCCTGGCGCCGGGGAAAACCGACTGCCTGATTCTGGATTACGCGGGCAACCCGCACGACTTGTACTCCCCTGAAGTGGGCACGCCGAAAGGTAAAAGTGACAACGTACCCGTTCAGGTCTTCTGCCCCGCCTGCGGGTTTGCCAACACCTTCTGGGGTAAAACGACCGCGGACGGCACGCTGATTGAGCATTTCGGCCGTCGCTGTCAGGGCTGGTTTGAAGACGATGACGGTCATCGCGAGCAGTGTGATTTCCGCTTCCGCTTTAAAAACTGCCCACAGTGCAACGCCGAAAACGACATTGCCGCCCGACGCTGCCGCGAATGCGACACCATTCTGGTCGACCCTGACGATATGCTGAAAGCGGCGCTGAAGCTGAAAGACGCGCTGGTACTGCGCTGTTCCGGCATGGCGCTGCAGCCCGGCGCGGATGAAAAAGGCGAGTGGCTGAAAATCACCTACTACGATGAAGACGGTGCGGACGTCAGCGAGCGTTTCCGGGTACACACGCCGGCTCAACGAACGGCCTTTGAACAGCTTTTTATCCGTCCACATACCCGCACGCCAGGCGTGCCGCTGCGCTGGATCACCGTTGCTGATATCGTCCGCCAGCAGGTACTGTTGCGCCACCCTGATTTCGTTGTCGCCCGCAAAAAAGGCCAGTTCTGGCAGGTGCGTGAGAAGGTCTTTGACTACGAAGGGCGCTTTCGCCGGGCAAATGAATTGCGCGGTTAGCAGGACTTTTCATTGATGTGAGGGGCATTTGAGTATAAAATGCCGCCCGCTTCACATCCGTGATGCAGAACACTCACCTGCTGCTGGGTCGCCTGTAGTAGGGTTTTAAATACAGAGAGAAATCAATGTTTACTATCGAAGTAGAAGTACGTAGCGTTCAGGGTAAGGGTGCGAGCCGCCGCCTGCGTAACGCCAACAAGTTCCCAGCTATCATTTACGGTGGCGAAGCTGCTCCAGTTGCAATCGAACTGGACCACGACAAAGTGTGGAACCTGCAGACCAAAGACGGTTTTTACAGCGAAGTTCTGACTCTCGTTGTTGGCGGGAAAGAAGAAAAAGTGAAGGTTCAGGCTGTTCAGCGTCACCCGTTCAAGCCAAAACTGTCTCACATCGACTTCGTTCGCGCGTAATCGCAAACTCGTCGAATAAAAACCCCGCTTCTGCGGGGTTTTTTTATGGCCGTTATTTACTGCCGGACGTTCGGCGCTGCAGCTGATCGCGCAGATTAGGCGGCGTGCCTTTGATGGTCAGCGTGTCAGTGGCCGGATCCCAGAAAATACGTTCCCCAAGCAGCATGGCATCGAAGTTGATGGTTAACCCACCGCCGCTACCGGCAAACTTGGTAAGTTGACGCAGCGTGCTGCGATCGGCCGGGAAGCTCTCTTCCAGTTCATAGCCTTTATCAGCGGTGAATTCCTGGAAGCTCACTTCGCTCACGCCCGCTAACTCTTTAGACAGCGACTCCAGCTCAATTTCTTCCCCCGCCTGCAGCTGTTCGTTGCAGTAGCTGTAAACCTGCTGACGCACGGTCTGGCGTTCGGATTTATCGAGCTGCGCTTCTGCCGTAAAGTCATCAACGGCCTGCAGCAAACCTTTGTTCTGCGCTTTGGCATTCAGGCCTTCGCTGGCACCGAGGAAATCCATAAAGAAATCCGCGACTTTGCGCCCCACGCGCCCTTTCAGGAAGGTCAGGTAACGGGTTGACTCCGGATTCGTTTCCCACTCGGTCAAATCGATACGCGCCACGATATCCGCATGGTTGATGTCGAGATAGTGCGTAGAGCTGATATCCAGCTGCTCGTTCACGCGCATGCTGCTCAAATTGTTCAGCACGGTGACCAGCAGGTATTCCACCGCCAGGTATCGGTAATGGCAGAACAGGACGATGCCGCCATCGGCAAAGGGATACTTCGCCAGCTCGTCGCGCAGACGTCCGGTTGCTGCACGGCTGAATGCCAGGAAATCCTCTTCACCCTGGCGCTGAAGACGCAGGCTATCAGCCAGTTCGCTCTCTTCGCTAAACAGACCGTAGGCTTTATTTTTAGCACTGTAGACGCGGTGTAACTCCGCCATCATTTCCACAACGGTAGCCGTGGGTTCAAGTAACGAATCGCGAAGCACCACTTCAAGGGTTTGCTCATCACGCTTGATAAGCTGGTGCAAGGCAATCTGGTTGATTTCCAGACTCATGATAAACTCTCCTTTTAGACCGGGCGGTATTCAACCACCACCAGCGCATGTGTGCAACAGAAGATAAAAAAGGGGAAAAAAAGCTGTTGCTACGGTAATATGTCGCCCTTCTCTCAACAAACTGATTTTGATTTATGCCACAACATTCCCGCTACAGTGACGAACACGTTGAACAACTGCTCAGTGAGCTGGTCAACGTACTGGAAAAACATAAAACGCCGACCGATCTTTCCCTGATGGTGTTGGGAAATATGGTTACCAACCTTATCAATACCAGCGTTGCTCCGGCTCAGCGTCAGGCGATCGCCAAATCTTTCGCCCAGGCACTGCAGTCCTCCGTCAGCGACGACCAGGCACACTAAGGGAAACGAACAACAGTTTATGGTGACGAATCGTCAGCGCTACCGTGAAAAAGTCTCCCAGATGGTCAGCTGGGGGCACTGGTTTGCCCTGTTCAACATTCTGTTGGCGATGGTGATCGGCTGCCGTTATCTGTTTGTGGCAGACTGGCCCACTACGCTAATCGGGCGTATTTACTCCTGGATGAGCGTTGTCGGTCACTTTAGCTTTCTGGTGTTCGCCACCTATCTGCTGATCCTGTTCCCTCTGACGTTTATCGTCATGTCGCAGCGTCTGATGCGATTCTTGTCCGCGATCCTTGCGACCGCGGGCATGACGCTTCTGCTCATCGACAGCGAAGTCTTCACCCGGTTCCACCTGCACCTCAACCCTATCGTCTGGGAGCTGGTGATTAACCCCGATCAGAACGAGACCGCACGTGACTGGCAGCTGATGTTTATCAGCGTGCCGATCATCCTTCTGATTGAGATGCTGTTCGCCACGTGGAGCTGGCAAAAGCTGCGCAGTTTGACCCGGCGTCGCCATTATGCGAAGCCCGTCGCAGCACTCTTCTTTATCTCATTTATTGGTTCGCACCTGATGTATATCTGGGCGGATGCGAACTTCTATCGCCCCATTACCATGCAGCGCGCTAACCTGCCGCTCTCCTATCCAATGACGGCGCGTCGCTTCCTTGAGAAGCACGGGCTGCTGGATGCGCAAGAGTATCAGCGCCGCCTGATTGAGCAAGGTAATCCGGAAGCGGTCAGCGTGCAGTATCCCCTGAGCGAACTGCGCTACCGTGACATGGGCCGGGGTCAAAACGTCCTGCTGATCACCGTGGATGGTCTGAACTATTCGCGCTACGAGAAGCAGATGCCGGCGCTTGCCGAATTCGCGGATAAAAACATCGCATTCACGCAGCACATGAGCTCCGGTAACTCGACGGACGCGGGCATTTTCGGCCTGTTTTATGGTATCTCGTCTGGATATATGGACGGCGTACTGTCTGCGCGCATTCCTGCCGCACTGATTACCGGACTCAATCAGCAGGGCTATCAGTTAGGGCTGTTCTCTTCGGATGGCTTCAACAGCTCGCTGTATCGTCAGGCGCTGCTCTCTGATTTCTCACTGCCGACAGCGCAGAGTCAGTCAGACAGCCAGACCGCTAACCAGTGGATAAACTGGCTGCAACGCTACGCACAGGAAGATAACCGCTGGTTCTCCTGGGTTGCATTTAACGGCACGACGCTTGATGACAGTAATCAAAAAGGGTTTGCGCGTCGTTACAGCCGCGCGGCGGGCGATGTCGATGCGCAGATTGGCCGCGTGCTGGACGCCCTGCGCGAATCCGGCAAACTGGACAATACCGTGGTGATCGTTACCGCTGGCCACGGCGTGCCGCTGGGCGACGAGACGAAGGGTATGGACTGGTCACGTCCAAACCTGCACGTTCCGCTGGTGATCCACTGGCCAGGCACGCCGGCGCAGCGCATCAATATGCTCACCGATCATAAAGATGTCATGACCACGTTGATGCAGCGACTGCTGCATGTCAGCACCCCTGCGAACGAATACTCACAGGGGCAGGATCTCTTTAGCGCCACGCGACGACACAACTGGGTAACTGCAGCCGGTGGCAATACGCTGGCGGTAACAACGCCACAGCTCACGCTGGTGTTGAACAGCAACGGGAAGTACGAGACGTATAGCCTGGAGGGTGAAAAGCTGAAGGACCAGAAACCACAGCTCAGCCTACTCTTGCAGGTTCTGACGGATGAGAAGCGCTTTATCGCTAACTGATTAATTATAAACCAGTTAGCGTCGCCTTCCTCTTGCATTCGAAATGGAATCGAGTAGTATTCTTTAAATGCGTCGGCACGTAGCGCAGCCTGGTAGCGCACCGTCATGGGGTGTCGGGGGTCGGAGGTTCAAATCCTCTCGTGCCGACCAAAAACACATTGAAAACCAGCCTTTAGGCTGGTTTTTTTATTGCACCTCGTACGGCGTTTTGCGCAAATATACCAGCGTAACCAGGCAAATCACCGCCCCGGCGTAAAACGTGTATTCAGCACCGACGGTTTCCCAGATAACGCCTGCCCCGACGCTGGCGATGAGCAAGCCAACGCCACTGACCATACTGAAAATACCGTAAGCGGTGCCGCGCAAATCCGCTGGCGCCGTTTTCGCAATCATTGCCGCAAGAAGCCCCTGGGTCATGCCCATATGTAAGCCCCACAGCGCAACACCTAAAATAATCCCGAGCCAATGGGTGCTCAGTGCCAGAACAACGTCTGCACCGATCAATACCACCAGCCCCCACTGCAGCAGCCGGACGTGGCTCATCGCGTCAGAAAGCTTGCCAAAAGGATAAGCAGAGAAAAAATAGAGCAGATTCATGGCAACCATTACCAGCGGGATCAGCGCAAGCGGGACGCCAGACTGCTGTGCGCGAAGTACCAGGAAGGCTTCACTGAAACGCGCAAGCGTGAAAACAGCGCCTAATCCAATGACCCACCAGCAGCCTTTGCCCAACCGCTTCAGGTTCTCTTTTTTAATCGGATTCGTACGTTTATGCTCAACAGAGGTTTTGGGTTCGTGAAGACCAAAGAAAAGTAACGCAACGGCGAGTACACCAGGGATCACCGCAATCCAGAAAATAGTGCGGAAATCATCGTTCCACAGCAGCATCAGGCCAACCGCCAGCAGCGGCCCGAGAAATGCGCCGACGGTGTCCATGGACTGGCGCAGACCGAACGCCGCGCCGCGCAGTTCGGGCGGCGTTACGTCAGCGACCAGCGCGTCCCGCGGTGCACCGCGAATCCCCTTGCCTACCCGGTCGATTAAACGTGCGCCCAGAATCATGCCGGAAGACGACGCAATAGCGAAAAGAGGTTTGCTCAGTGCGCCAAGGCCATAACCCAGCACAGCAAGCCCTTTGCGTTTACCCAGATAGTCACTGATCGCCCCCGAGAAAACTTTGATAAACAATGCGGTGGCTTCAGCCAGGCCTTCAATCAGACCAATTAGAATCACGCTGGCACCGAGTGTGGTCACCATAAACAGCGGCAAAAGGCTATGAACGATCTCCGATGAGATATCCATCAACATGCTGACGCCACCCACTACCCAGACTCCCTTCGGGATCCGGCTGAGGGTTGCAAACCGGGATAACATTACGCATCTCCTGAACCTAACGAACCTTCCTCGTGTTCAAAACAGAATATCCTGGAAATGCGAATAAATATCGTTAATAAAAATAAAGGCATAAAAAAAGCCAACCCGCAGGCTGGCTTGATATACGTTAGCGCTTACTTAATGCTTTTCGCGATCGCCCAGGAAGTAAATCCCCAGCGGAATGGCAAGCAGAACGGTGAATACCAGGCTGTATACGCAGATCATCGCGGATTGCAGAACATACATGCTGGTTGTCCACTGTGAAAGCGGGATGTTGTACTGTTCAATCACGCCGACAATCGTTGCCCGGCCGACACAGGCGACTGCAATCATAAACACAACCATCAGCGCCAGCAGGAACTTGCGGCCTTCGGCTGTTTTCAATTTCGCACGAACCATCTCTCTTCCCTTTACAGATGAATAACATTACTGGTACTTAAAATAACACGATCTTCCACGGGACTCCATCTCAGCACGATCAACTGCAAAGACGGCGGGATTCCAGTTCATTTCACTAATCATATTGCAAATGTAAGTAAATCCATCCATTCATTCACTAGCGTTATGCTAATCTTGTCAGGACCGTTTTGACATAAAGGAATAACTGTGAAAAACGCACCAAAATTTGCCTTCGCCATCATCGCCGCTGCCTGCATGAGTGCCAGCGCTTTCGCGAACGAAACCCCTGAACAGCAGCCACTGGAAAAAGTAGCCCCGTACCCGCAAGCGGAAAAAGGGATGAAGCGCCAGGTGATTCAACTGCCTGTTCAGCAGGATGAAGCGAACTTCAAAGTCGAGCTCTTAATCGGCCAGACCCTGGAAGTCGACTGCAACCAGCACCGTCTTGGCGGCCAGCTGGAAAGAAAAACGCTGGAAGGCTGGGGCTATGACTATTACGTCTTCGACAAAGTAACGTCGCCGGTCTCCACCATGATGGCCTGCCCGGACGGCAAAAAAGAGAAGAAATTCATCACCGCGTATTTGGGTGACAACAGCCTGATCCGTTACAACAGCAAGCTGCCAATCGTGGTGTTTACGCCTGATAACGTAGATGTGAAGTATCGCGTATGGAAGGCAGACGAGAACGTTGGACAAGCGGTAGTACGTTAAAACCAGGTCGGGTGAAGGCTTAGCCTTACCCGACCCGGAAAGGGTGCGTTCTGGTGCCCTCACCCCAACCCTCTCCCACCGGGAGAGGGAGAAATCACTACAGCGCGATATCCGCAACCGGCTTGTTTTCCGCCTGTGGCTTCAGCTCCGCTTTTGGCGCAGCATCCGCAGCCTGCGGCTTAACGTATTGCAGCTGCAGCACACGGCTGGTGTATTCCAGCTCCTGCTCCGTCGCGTCGACGTTACCGTTCAGCTTCGTACCGTAGGATGGAATAATCGTTTTCAGTTTCGCCTGCCATTCCGGGCTCGCGACTTTATCTTTAAACACTTTTTCCATCAGGTGCAGCATGATTGGCGCAGCGGTTGACGCGCCCGGTGATGCACCCAGCAGCGCAGCGACAGTACCTTCCTTATCGCTCACCACTTCAGTACCCAGACGCAGTACGCCGCCCTCTTTCGGGTCGCGCTTGATGATCTGTACGCGCTGACCCGCCTGCCACAAGCGCCAGTCTTCTTTCTTCGCCTGTGGGTAATACTCTTTCAACGCCTCGAAACGGTCATCGTCAGAGAGCATCACCTGGCTAATCAGGTATTTCACCAGATCGAAGTTGTCCAGCCCCACATCCACCATTGGCTTGAAGTTGGAGGTCGTGGTCGCGCTGAGCAGGTCCAGCAGAGAACCATTTTTCAGGAACTTGGTGGAGAAGGTCGCGAATGGCCCGAACAGCACCACGCGTTTACCGTCCAGCATACGGGTATCGATGTGCGGTACAGACATCGGTGGCGCGCCCACGGAAGCCTGGCCGTACACTTTCGCCAGATGGCGGTTTACCACTTCCGGGTTTTCCGACACCAGGAACTGGCCGCCTACCGGGAAGCCCGCGTAGTCATCTGCTTCAGGAATACCGGTCTCCTGCAGCAGCTTCAGCGCCGCGCCGCCCGCACCGATAAAGACAAACTTCGCCTTGATAACGTGCTCGGCGTCGTTGTTTTTCAGATCGGCTACCGTTACGCTCCAGCTGTTATCCGCATTGCGTTTGAAGCCACGCACTTCGGTGCTGAGCTGCAGGTTGAAGTTCTCTTTTTTCTTCAGAGACGCGACCAGCTGACGGGTAATTTCACCGTAGTTAACGTCGGTACCGATTTCGGTACGGGTCGCCGCCACTTTCTGGTTCGGGTCGCGACCTTCCATGACCAGCGGTGCCCACTCCTTGATCTGCGCATGATCTTCCGAGTATTTCATGCCGCGGAACAGGGTGCTCTGCTGCAATGCAGCGTAGCGCGCGCGCAGGAAGTTCACGTTTTGATCGCCCCACACAAAGCTCATGTGCGGTACGGTGTTAATGAAGGAGTGCGGATCGTGCATCACGCCGCCGTTGACCTGGTGGGACCAGAACTGACGAGAGATCTGGAACGCTTCGTTGATCTCAACCGCCTTTTCGATACTAATGGAACCGTCCTTTTTCTGCGGCGTATAGTTCAGTTCCATGAGTGCCGAATGCCCTGTACCGGCATTATTCCAGCCGTTAGAGCTCTCCTGCGCCACGCCATCGAGGCGCTCGACCATGGTCATCGACCAGTCCGGCTGCAGTTCGTGAAGATAGGTTCCCAGCGTGGCGCTCATGATACCGCCGCCAATTAAAAGGACGTCCGTTTCCTGCTCTTTGGGTGCGTCTGCTTTCGCCGCCATAGGGACGGTGTTCAGCACGACGGCCAGAGAAAAGAGCATGGCAGTCATTTTTTTCATAATTTATGCCTTAGTGTAATAGTGCTTGATGCGTGGAAAGTGCAGGTGAAAAAAGCTGCGGGGGGAACGGTAGCAACTTTTAAATATTGTTTAAAGGTTACGAAATTATTGTAATTGTGAAATTTAATGATGGATTGTTTGTAGGGATTAGGGGCACAACTGGCAAAACGGGCTATTTCTGGCTACTATGCTGCACTTTGTGATCGCACGCACGGAAGCCTGCCCTAACCTGCGAAGAGTTATGTCCTTACCCCATTCAGCTCTACCCCATGAAGACCACGTCACTTCGGTCTTACGTTCGCCTAAACACCTGATGCGTGAAACGCTGGCGGGCGTAATTACCGCTCTGGCGCTGATCCCAGAAGTGATCTCATTTTCCGTGGTCGCCGGCGTTGACCCGAAGGTTAGCCTGATCGCCTCGGTGGTGCTCTGCCTTGCGATGTCTGTGCTCGGCGGGCGTCCGGCAATGGTGACGGCGGCGGCCGGTTCCGTGGCGCTGGTGATTGGACCTATGGTGCATCAGCATGGCGTACAGTACATTCTGCCCGCCGTGCTGATGGCCGGCGTGATTCAAATCCTGTTTGGCGTACTGGGCATGGCGCGGCTGATGCGCTTTATCCCCCAGTCGGTGATGACCGGCTTTGTGAATGCTCTCGGCATTTTGATATTTTTTGCCCAGGTTCCCCATTTCTGGAGCCGAAGCCCCCTGATTGTAGGCCTGTTCGTGCTCACGCTGCTCATTGTGCTGTGGGTGCCACGCTACGTCAAAAGCATCCCCTCGCCGCTGATTGCGATTGTGCTGTTAACCCTGTTCACCGTCACCACCGGGCAAATCCTGCCGACGGTCGGGGATGAAGGCTCGATGAGCGGCGGGCTGCCGGGGTTAACGGAACTGCTGGTGCCGCTTAACGTACAAACGCTGAGCATTATCTGGCCGTGCGCGCTGAGTATCGCCTTCGTTGGCCTGCTGGAATCTCTGCTGACGGCAAAGCTGGTGGATGAGCTGACCGCAACGCCGTCGAGCAAACGCCGGGAAAGCATCGGGCTGGGCGTGGGTAACATCCTGTCAGGTTTTTACGGTGGGATTGCGGGCTGCGCGATGATTGGCCAAACCATCGTCAACGTGGAGATGGGGAAAGGCAGGAGCCGTATTTCCACTCTCGCTGCGGGCCTGGTGCTGCTGGTGCTGGTGACGGCGCTTAGCGAAGTGATGGCCAAAATCCCGATGGCCGTGCTGGCGGGGATCATGGCGATTGTCGCCATTAAAACCTTCAGCTGGCATAGCCTTCAGCCTGCGACGGTGAAAAATGCCCCTATCGCAGAAACGGTGGTCATGCTGGTTACCGTGGCCGCAACGGTCTCAACCGGCAATCTGGCCATTGGCGTGCTGGGCGGGATTGTGGTGATGGTGCTGCTTCCCGCCCGCATCAAGCGTCGGCTTAAAGAAGAAAAATCGTCGCCAGCCCAAGGAAAATAAAGAAACCGCCGGTATCGGTGATGGCGGTGATCATCACGCTCGACCCCACCGCGGGATCGCGCCCCAGTTTTGTCATCGTCAGCGGGATAATCACCCCCATCATCGACGCCACCAGCAGGTTCAGCACCATCGCCAGCATCATCACGCCGCCCAGCGCCATATCGTCGTACAGCCACCAGGTGATGCCGCCCATGATCCCGCCCCACACCAGGCCGTTAATCAGCGCGACGCCCATCTCTCTAAAAATGAGCCACGAAAAGTTACCGGGCTGAATATTTTCCAGCGCCAGCGCGCGGACGATCATGGTGATGGTCTGGTTGCCGGTGTTGCCGCCAATCCCCGCCACGATAGGCATCAGGGAAGCCAGCGCGACCAGCTGTGAAATGGTGTGTTCAAAGCCATCAATCACGCGCGAGGCGATAAACGCGGTGCACAGGTTAACGGCGAGCCAGGCCCAGCGGGTTTTGACCGCCTTTCCCACCGAGGCGTGCACGTCATCTTCCGCGCTGATCCCGCCCAAAGCACGCAGGTCGTTATCGGTTTCTTCGTAGACCACGTCAACGATCTCATCGATAGTCAGACGCCCCATCAGCTTCCCAACCGAATCCACGACCGCCGCACTCACAAGGTCATCACGTTCGAAGGTACGCGCCGCTTTCTCCGCGTCGTCTTCCGGCGAGAAGACCATCGGCTCGGTTTCCATCACCTCACTCACCCGCCGCTGGGTGCTGTTCAGCAGGATCGTTTTCAGCTCCAGCTCGCCGAGCAGGGTTTTATCCCGCGAGGTGACAAACAGCTTATCGGTGTTGTCGGGCATACTGCCCAGGCGGCGCAGGTAACGCTGCACCGTGCCGAGCGTAACGTCCGGACGCACCGTAATAACGCCGAACTCCATGATCGCGCCGACGGTGTTTTTTTCGTAATGCATCACCTGGCGCACGCGCGCCCTTTCTTCGGCCGGCAGCGAAGCCAGCAGGCGTCCGGTCAGGTTTCGCGGCAGGTGCTGAACCAGGTAAATCTGTTCGTCGATATCCAGCGTTTGCAGGGCATCGAGAATATCCCGGTCGCTCATCTCATCGATGAGGTCATCCCAGACGTTTTCGGAGGCTTCAAGAAGAACCTGCCCGCGCTCGTGATCCTGCACCAGGCGCCAGAGGGCGTGACGCTCTTCCGAGGGAAGCGCTTCCAGCGTATCCGCCAGATCGGGCGGGGGGAGATGAGCAACCAGCGCACCTACCTCAGCAATATCGTCGGCCAGGGTGCCGACATCATATTGCTCAGCCAGGGTCAGTTTGCCTAATAGCGTTGACGTGACCGCTTTATCGGTCGTGAGCAGCCAGATGAGTCGCGCGCGCTCCTGGTCACGCTGCCTTGCGCTGTTTTTCTTTAATACCGACATCAATCATAAATCCATTAAATGAGTTGGCGTTAAGCATAGCGCGGGGATATGTAAATAAGAATAAACAACGGGGCGGGATGGAGAAAAAATCGCCGCTACGGCCACGATCTATCCCCTCTCCCTGTGGGAGAGGGTTAGGGTGAGGGCATCAGGCCGTACGCGCCACCGCGTCCCGCGACGCCGCATCGCGTTCTTCGCCGGTCAGCTCGCTCAGCCTGCCGTCGCGCATCTCCAGCAGACGGTCAGCGTGAATAAAGTAGTGATCGTCATGGCTGATGGCGAAAATGGTTTTGCCCATCTCCTGCATCAGCGGCAGCAGCACCTGGTAGAACTCGCGGCGGAAGTGCGGATCCTGATCCGCCGCCCATTCATCCAGCAGGATGATGTCACGCTCTTCCGCCAGCGCCAGCAGCAGCGCCACGCGCTTCTTTTGCCCTTTAGACAGCTTGAGGTTCAGGATCTTGCCATCCTGCATCTCCAGCTTGTGCGACATCTGCAGGTGCGCGAGCCATTTTTCCACCAGCGCCGGATTGGCCTGCTGGCCTTCCGGCCCAAGCAGTTGCTCAAACAGCCAGACGTCGGTAAATACCGCCGAGAAAAGCTTGCGGTAATCTTCCGGTTTTTCTGCGCTGAGCGCCTTGCCATCCAGCAGAATTTCGCCTGACTGAGGCTGGTAGAGGCCGGTTAGCAGCATCGCCAGCGTCGATTTCCCGCTCCCGTTACCGCCAATCAGGAACAGCAGTTCGCCGCGGTGGATGGTCAGATTCACCGGACCAACGGAGAACGCATTATCCTGGTAACGGAAGGTTACGTTGCGCAGCTCCAGCGTTTGCCAGTTCGGGAAGGCCTGCGGGCGCGGGAACTCGGCTTTGAACGGCGCAAGATCGAACTTCTTGAGCTTGTTAAACGCCACCTGCGCGCTCAGCAGCGTTGGCAGCGCGCCAACCGCAGAAAGCAGCGGCGTGCGTAAAAAGAGCAGCGTCAGGGAGTAGGTCGCCGCGACGTTAGTGTCGGCCCAGCCCAGGCTGTTTGCCATCCAGAATACCAGGCCGATGGCACCCAGCATCATAATGTTCGACCAGTTCACCGCGCTCAGGTGGAAGGTATCGGCACGGATTATATGATGACGGTATTCACGGGCATCCGGCGTATAGAGGTTGTTAAAGATATGCTCGGCGCGCTCGCGGTTCAGGGTCAGCTCTTTGCGGCCTTCCAGCACCGTCTGATAATCGTTATAGAGCTTGTCTTCGGTTTCACGCAGCACCGCCATATGCTTATAGACGCGCGACACCAGCAGGAACCCGCCCCAGATGGTGATGACAATCCACAGCGCGGTCACCGCCAGCATTTTTGTGGAGAGCCAGGCGAGATAGGCCGCCGATCCAAAGGTCAGGATAATGCCCTGCACCAGCTCCGGCAGGCGGACAAACGCAATGGTAATTGCGCGTACGTCGCTGGTCAGGCCCGCCAGCAGGGAAGCGCTGCCAAGCTGCTCCACGCGCTCAACGTGCGTGTCGAGGATGCGCTTAATAAATTCGCTGCGCAGGCGGAAGACGAAGTGGTGGCCGAGCACGGTCAGGGCCAGCTGTGAGCCCAGCGTGACCGCCATTAACAGCAGCAGCAACCCCAGAAATTCCGGCAGAACGGACAATGAGGTATCGACCATTTCAATCAGGCGCACGTTAATGAACGCAATCAAACCAATGCCCAACGCCGCGCTGGCAAGGCTTAACGCCATCACCGCAATGAAAGGCCAGCGATACTGACGCCAGACGAGAAGAAGTAGTTGCATGCAGAGCAATCCGGACAAGAAAAAACAGCCAGCAGTGTAAACTGCCTTTCGTACACATCAAGAATAATTCTTATTTTTATTCTCTATACGCGGCCTGCCGAAACGTGAGGTTATAGCGAAACGCCCCCGTCAGCGGGTGAATGCCCGGCTTAAGCGGTTGAATGCCATGATAATAAAGTCGCGACTCCCGCCCCCACACCACCACGTCTCCGTGCTCCAGCATCAGGCGTTTAAGCGGGTCGCTGCGCTGCAGCCCGCCAAACTGAAAGACCGCGGGCAGCCCCAGAGAGACTGAAACGATCGGCGCGCGCAAATCCGGCTCGTCCTTATCCTGGTGCAGGGAGAGTTTTGCCCCCTCGGCATAACGGTTGATCAGACAGGCATCCGGCACGAAATCGTCATAACCCGCTGCAACGGCGGCGGCGTGGCAGAGCGCCTGAAACACCTCCGGCATCGGCGGCCACGGGCTGCCGGTCTGAGGATCGTGATGAGCGTACACATAGCCCCGCGCGTTCGTTGCCCACCCGAGCCGACCGCAGTTGGTCATCGCGACTGACATGGTATAGCCACCCGGCGTCACCATGTGGCGAAACGGTGAACGCGCCGCCACGCGCTCGATACCGTCGAAGAGCGCTGGCGCGCGGGCAAGCGCGAAGCGGCGCAGGATCACCGCCCCCGGTGCCAGCGGTTCCTGCCAGGGTTCGGCATCCGCAAAAAGATCGAGCATTATCCCTCCTGTTTTTGCGTCTCACGCTTCAAAAGCAGCGCCTTGCGAGCTGTCCCCCAGCGATAGCCTGAGAGCGCCCCGTCGTTGCGCACCACGCGGTGGCAAGGAATGACAATCGCCAGCCTGTTGGCCGCGCAGGCTCCCGCCACGGCGCGAACGGCGTTCGGTTTGCCAATCGCGTTTGCGACCTGCTGATAGCTGGCCGTTTCACCGCAGGGAATAGCGCGCAGCGCCTGCCACACCTGCTGCTGAAACGCCGTCCCTCGAATATCTAAGGGAAGAGACAGCGGTATGGCCCGACTGTCGATACTGGTCATGACCTGATGTATACGCCGTGCAAACGCGCCTTCAAGCGGCTCACGCTCTGCCCTCGGAAACAGGGTCAGCAGCTCTTCGGTGAGCATCCTGTCGTCGTCGCCAAGCAGTATTGCGCAGATCCCGCGCTCGCTTTCCCCCACCAGACAGCGGCCCAGTGAACAGCTATCGATGGCATAACGCACCGCGACGTCGCCTTTCCGGTACTGCTTCGCCGTCATCCCCAGCGCCTCATCGGCCTTGCGGTAATAGCTGCTGCTGTCCGGAAACCCTGCTGCCAGGACGGCCTCGGTAACGTTATCGCCCTGCGCCAGCGCATTACGCAGGCGCTGCCCCCGCGCGGCCTGCTGCCAGGCTTTCGGCGTCATCCCGGTCACGGATTTAAACAGGCGGTGGAAATGAAAAGGACTCATGGCGACCTGACGTGCCAGCGCCTCCAGCGTTAATACGGAATCTTGTTCCAGCAGGTGACAGGCCTGTTCAACCTTCGCAAGCTGCTGCTCCCGGGGATCGCTGACGTCCGGCCTGCAGCGTTTGCAGGGACGGAACCCGTCCCGCGCGGCATGGAGAGCGTCAGGATAAAAGCGAACGTTTTTGCGCAGCGCGTGGCGGACGCGGCAGGACGGACGGCAAAAGATACCGGTCGTCTGCACGGCGAAGACAAACTGATTATCAGCGTGAGGGTCGCGGGCCTGCACGGCCTGCCAGCGATCCTCATCGGTCATAAAGGCTGTTTTTTTCATCATCGGCTCCTCTTACAAGCATACTCATACCTTGCCCGAGTGCCACAAGACAAAAACCCGCAACCTTGCTTTTTAATTTTTTTCGCTCACCAGGAAGCTATTAAACTGCGGCGAGCTCCAGGTTTTGAACCCATCCGCCTCTTTGGTGATCATATAGACCGCGAGCTCTTCCTGCCGCACGACCTCTTTGGCTTTTTCCGGGCCCAGCACCATCAGCCCGGTATCCCAGGCATCGGCTTCAAGCGCCGTCGGGGCGATCACCGTTACGGAAACCAGCTTATGCTCGATCGGCCGGCCGGTTTGCGGATCGATAACGTGTGAAATGCGTTTGCCGTCCAGCTCGTAATAATTACGATAACTGCCCGACGTGCTAATCCCGTGCCCGTTAATATCGACAATCGCCTGCACCGCGTTTTGCTGGTCAGTCGGCTTTTGAATAGCCACCCGCCACGGTTTGCCACTGGCATTCATCCCCCGGCTGACGAGCGCGCCGCCTACGGAAACGAGGTAGCGTGAGATACCTTCCCGGGCCATCAATGCCGCCAGGTGATCCGCCGCGTAGCCTTCCCCCACCGTCGAGAGATCGACAAACAGATCGGGAATATCTTTCTGCAAATACTGCTGGCCGTACTGATTGATTACCGTCAGGTGTTGCAGGCCGGTGCGGGCGCGGGCGTCATCAATAGCCGCCTGTTCGGGCGTCACCACCGGCTGTTTGTTCGGGCCAAATCCCCAGAGGTTCACCAGCGGTCCGACGGTGATATCCATCGCGCCGTTGGTTTTATAACCCACGCGCAGGGACTCCGTTACGATGTCGGCCATCGCTTCGCTCACCGGCCAGAGGGAAGTGCTTTTGGAAAGGTTAAAGCGCATTAGCGCCGAGTCGTTTTTATAGGTCGAGAGCAGCTGGTCGTCGGCATCCAGCTGCGACTGAATTTTACCGCGAAGTTCGTCCCCGCGCGTTTTGTCGATATTCATCACGCTGACGCGCCAGAAGGTACCCATGGTCTTGCCTTCCAGTACCGTCGCCGCTGGCGCGTCGGTCTCTGCGGTGGGCGTGGACGTGTCACATGCCGTCAGGAAAAATAGGGTAGCCAGCACGCTGGCGCGTAAAAAAGTCATGTCCATTCGTTATTATCCTCATGCCAGGGCGGCAAGAGTACACCAAAAAAGGGGTTTTGTAAGACCCTAAAAAAGGCATGAAAAAGGGGCCAATTGGCCCCTAAGCTACACCGTAAAGCGATTAGAACTGGTAAACCAGACCCAGCGCGACGATGTCGTCGGTGCTGATACCTGCCTGGCGAGTGAAATCTTTGTCATCCAGCAGGTTGATTTTGTAGTCGACGTAGGTAGACATGTTTTTGTTGAAGTAGTAAGTCGCGCCCACATCAACATATTTCAGCAGATCCTGATCGCCGTAACCGCCTTCGATGTCTTTACCTTTGGACTGCAGGTAAGCCACGGATGGACGCAGACCGAAGTCGAACTGGTACTGAGCAACCACTTCAAAGTTTTGTGCTTTGTTAGCAAAGCCGTAAACGGTGGATGGGCTGGAGCCGTTAGAGGTACCGAAACGGGTTGCGTTGTAGGTCTGAGAGTACTGCGCGGCCAGATAGATATTGTTCGCGTCATATTTCAGACCGCCGGTGTACACCTCTGCATGATCGCCATCACCATAAACGCCTGGAGCATTCTGGTCAGCGGTACGTTTGGAGGAGGACATCGCGCCGCCCAGGCTGAAACCTTCGCCCAGGTTATAGGTCAGAGATGCGCCGTAGCCATCACCGTTTTGTTTCAGCAGGCTACGTCCACCGACGTTTTCACCGCTAACGCTGCCGTTTTTGCCCTGATACTGCAGTGCAAAGTTCAGACCATCAACCAGGCCGAAGAAGTCCTGGTTACGGTAGGTCGCTACGCCGTTAGCACGGGATTGCAGGAAGTTGTCTGCGCCGTAGGTGTCGCCGCCGAATTCAGGCAGCACGTCAGTCCAGGAGGTTACGTCGTAGATCACGCCGTAGTTACGACCGTAATCGAAAGAGCCCGCATCAGCAAATTTCAGACCCGCGAACGCTACACGCGTCCAGGACTGGTTGCTGCTGCTTTCTGTGTCATTCGCCTGAACGTTGTATTCCCACTGACCATAGCCGGTCAGCTGATCGTTAACCTGAGTTTCGCCTTTGAAGCCAAGACGCATGTAGGTCTGGTCGCCGTCAACGCCGTCGTCATCAGAGAAATAGTGCAGACCATCAACTTTACCGTACAGATCTAATTTGTTGCCGTCTTTGTTATAAATTTCAGCCGCATTTGCTGCGCCCGCTACCAGCAGTGCTGGTACCAGGAGGGACAGTACTTTAACTTTCATTTTATTAACCCTCTGTTATATGCCTTATTATTACCACTGCTTACTGATTAACCCTCTTAACCAGTCGGCAACTTCATTCTCCTCAAAAATACAGAATAATCCAACGGGAATATGATACGAAAACTTTGAAGGTGTTTCATTTCACGCACAATGTGTTTCATTTTGTAAATGAGAGGGAACTTTTGCGGAGCACAGAGAGTTTAAAAATATAGCACTAATAATCAAATTAAGTATATATTTTATTTAAATCAGTAAGTTAACGCAATATTCGTTACAGCACTGAATGACAAAACAAATGACGCCGATCTCTCTAAAATATCTCTTGCTATCATCATTAACTTTATTTATTACCGTCATTCAGCTTTGAATGTCTGTTTATCCCTAATTGAACCGGATGCCGAGCATTCGGTTTTTTTTTACCTTTCTTTACGTTCTTCCCTATTTTTTGTGCTACCACACGGAAACAATAACGACTATTAACTAAATCGCGTTATTGCTGTCTGCTCGCGTAATTTTTTGCTGTGAAACTTAATTTCTTGTTAATTCGTGCTATTTACCTGAGCATAACGACGATTATTTGTACATCTTCCCGCCGGGTGTACACCTTTAGCGCAGGCGCAAAGGCCGTTCATTAACAATGAAAAAGTCCCCTCTTCCAGGATAGCGGCGCTGGAAATTCACTTATTACCCTTTATACTGCCCTATCCCCTTAAAACACGGCCACCACGGGTTAACCTTATCAATGAGTCAGACTGAAACTACCGCTCCGGGCAAATTCTCCCTCCTTCCAGGGAGCATCACCCGTTTCTTTCTTCTATTGATTGTTGTGCTGCTGGTCACGATGGGGGTCATGGTTCAAAGTGCGGTGAATGCCTGGCTTAAGGACAAGAGCTATCAAATCGTTGATATCACGCATGCCGTTCACAAGCGGGTCGACACCTGGCGTTACGCCACCTGGCAGATTTACGACAATATTGCCGCCGCGCCCGCTGCCTCCACTGGAGAAGGCTTGCAGGAGACGCGTCTTAAGCAGGACGTTTACTACCTCGAAAAACCCCAGCGCAAAACCGAAGCGCTGATCTTCGGCTCACACGACAGTGCTACGCTTGAAATGACGCAGCGCATGTCCGCCTATCTTGATACCCTGTGGGGTGCTGAGACGGTGCCGTGGTCGATGTACTATCTGAACGGTCAGGACAACAGTATGATCCTGATCTCTACCCTGCCGTTAAAAGACCTCTCATCCGGATTCAAAGAGACGACCGTCGGCAGTATTGTCGATTCTCGCCGGGCAGAAATGCTGCAGCAAGCTAACGCCCTTGACGAGCGCGAAAGCTTCTCTTCGTTGCGCCGTCTGGCCTGGCAAAACGGGCACTACTTTACGCTACGCACCACGTTTAATCAGCCCGGCCATCTGGCGACCGTCGTTGCCTTCGACCTGCCAATCAACGACCTGATCCCGCCGGATATGCCGCTGGACAGCTTCCGCCTGGAGCCAGACAACAATACGCAAAACATGCGCACGCCGCCGGATAAAGAGGGTGCCGAGAGCGTATCCATCTCCTTTAACGGTTCGAAGATTGAGATTGCGTCATCGCTAAACTCAACCGGTATGCGTCTGGTGTGGCAGGTGCCGTTTGGGACCCTGCTGCTTGATACGTTGCAAAATATCCTGCTGCCGCTGCTGCTGAACATTGGCCTGCTGGCGCTGGCGCTGTTTGGTTACAGTACGTTTCGTTTCCAGCCGGGACGCCAGAGCGATGCCGCTGCGGTCTCGACGGGTAACAGTAAAGAGTTGCGCATGCTGCGCGCGTTGAACGAAGAGATCGTTTCCGTCCTGCCGCTCGGGGTGCTGGTTCACGATCAGGAAGCCAACCGCACGGTGATGAGCAATAAAATCGCCGACCACCTGTTGCCGCACCTCAACCTGCAAAACATCACCAGCATGGCGGACCAGCATCAGGGGGTCATTCAGGCCACCATAAACAATGAACTGTATGAGATCCGCCAGTTCCGCAGCCAGGTCGCTTCGCGCACGCAAATCTTCGTGATTCGCGATCAGGACCGTGAAGTGCTGGTGAATAAAAAGCTTAAGCAGGCGCAGAGGCTCTACGAAAAAAATCAGCAGGGTCGCGCGGCATTTATGCAGAATATTGGCGATGCGTTCAAACAGCCGCTACAAAAACTTGCCGCACAGACCGCAAACCTGAATTCGCCAGAAAGCCAGCTGGTGGCCAGTCAGGCCGATTCGCTGGTGCGTCTGGTTGATGAAATCCAGCTGGCGAACATGCTGGAAAATGACCTCTGGAAAGGCACGCCGACACTCTTTTCCATCCAGGACCTCATCGATGAAGTGGTTCCGGAGGTGCTGCCTGTTATCAAACGCAAAGGCTTACAGCTGCTGATCAACAACAACCTGCCGGCAAACGACGAGCGTCATGGCGATCGCGAAGCCCTGCGCCGGATCCTGCTGATGCTGATTCAGTATTCGGTGACTACCACGCAGATCGGTAAGATCACCCTTGAAGTCGGCACCGATGAGTCCACGGAGGATCGCCTGACGTTCCGCATTCTGGACACCGGTGAAGGTGTTACGGTCAGTGAGATTGATAACCTGCACTTCCCGTTCCTGAACGATACCCAGAGCGACTACTACGGTAAGGCGAACGCCCTCACCTTCTGGCTCTGCGACCAGCTGGCGCGCAAGCTGGGTGGTCATCTGAACATCAAAGCGCGTGAATCACTCGGCACCCGTTACTCGCTGCACGTGAAAATGGCCGCGAACCCGCAGGAAGAGGATGAAGAACGCCTGCTGGATGATGTCGTGGTGATGGTGGATGTCACCTCGAATGAGATCCGCAATATCGTGGTTCGTCAGTTAGAAAACTGGGGCGCGGCATGCATCACCCCGGACGAAAGGCTTGCGAGTCAAGAATTTGATCTGTTTTTAACTGATAATCCGTCTAATCTTACTGCCTCCGGCTTGCTTTTAAGCGATGATGAGTCAGGCGTGCGAAAAATCGGCCCAGGCCAGTTGCGCGTCAACTTTAATATGAGCAATGCGATGCAGGAAGCTGTACTACAACTTATTGAAGAGCAGCTGGCAGAGGAAGAGATACCGGAGTCACCGTTAGGCGGCAACGAAAATGCCGAGCTCCAGGCCAGCGGCTACTATTCACTCTTTGTTGATACAGTTCCAGATGATGTTAAGCGGTTGTATACTGAGTCCGCTGCGAATGATTTTGCGGCGCTGGCACAGACAGCACACCGGCTTAAAGGGGTGTTTGCCATGCTTAATCTGGTTCCCGGCAAGCAGTTATGTGAAACGCTGGAACATCTAATTCGTGAGAAAGATGCCTCTGGCATTGAAAAATACATCAGCGACATTGACGCTTACGTCAAGAGCTTGCTGTAGCAAGGTAGCCTTATACATGAACAATATGAACGTAATTATTGCCGATGACCATCCGATTGTACTGTTCGGTATTCGCAAATCACTTGAGCAGATCGAGTGGGTGAATGTAGTCGGTGAATTTGAAGACTCTACAGCGCTTATCAATAACCTCCCAAAACTTGATGCACATGTGCTCATTACCGACCTCTCCATGCCTGGAGACAAGTACGGTGATGGGATCACGCTCATCAAGTACATTAAACGCCACTTCCCGGACATCTCGATCATTGTTCTGACCATGAACAACAACCCGGCCATCCTGAGCGCGGTTCTGGATCTGGATATCGAAGGTATTGTGCTGAAACAAGGTGCGCCGACCGACCTGCCAAAAGCGCTGGCAGCGCTGCAGAAAGGCAAGAAATTCACGCCTGAAAGCGTTTCTCGCCTGCTGGAAAAAATCAGTGCGGGTGGCTACGGTGACAAACGCCTGTCGCCAAAAGAGAGTGAAGTTCTGCGTCTGTTCGCCGAAGGTTTCCTGGTAACCGAAATTGCCAAGAAGCTGAACCGCAGTATTAAAACCATCAGCAGCCAGAAGAAATCAGCGATGATGAAGCTGGGTGTGGATAACGATATTGCCCTGCTGAACTATCTCTCCTCCGTTACGCTGAGCGCGACGGACAAGGATTGATCCCGAACGGGTGTGCGGCCTGATGCCCTCACCCCGCCCCTCTCCCACAGGGAGAGGGAGAAAAACGTAAAAGGCCCTCACGGGCCTTTTTTATATCCGCGTTTTTCTCACGCGATCTGCGTAAATAGACAATGTCTGCCTGAGAACGTCCAGCGTCACCGGTTTCGACAGACAGCTGTCCATACCCGACTCCAGACAACGCTGTTTCTCTTCCGCCAGGGCATTTGCCGTCACGCCAACAACCGGCAGCGTCAGGCCCAGCTGGCGAATACGCTGCGTCAGGCGGTAGCCGTCCATGTTTGGCATATTCACGTCGCTGAGGACAATATCAATGTGGTTTTTACTCAGCACGTTCAGGGCATCCACACCGTCGTTGGCCGTTTTACACTGATAGCCGAGCGAGCCAAGCTGGTCGGCAAGCAGTCGACGGTTAATCGGATGGTCGTCCACCACCAGAATCATCATATCGTCGTTCAACGACGCCAGCGCATCCGGAGACGGCAACGCAGCAGCACCCTCGCCCTCTTCCAGCGGTACGCTGTAGATTCGCGCCAGCAGCCCTAACAGCTCATGCGGCGTCGCGACGCTGTGTACCCATTCACCCGGCGCGCGCTCAAGCGGGATCCCGATATGACGACGGCAGAACGTCACCACGCCCCTGCCGGTCCACGCCTGCTCCAGCTCGCCATCGGTAATTAGCATATCGTCAGCATCCGGCGTCTGGCCGCTATAGCGAGACACCCGCAGGCCGCTGTTGGTCAGTAATGACGTCAGGAAGTCCTGCAAGGAGGCATTCTGCACCGCCAGCCAGCAGCGCTTGTCGCTCAGCCCATCGACGATCGTTTTCGCCGGATAGTGTGCCGAATAGAGCGGAATACGGATGGTGAACTGGCTGCCCATGCCGGGTTCAGTATCAACGGAAATATCCCCGTCCATCATGCTGATGAGTTTTTCGCAAATCGCCAGACCCAGCCCGGTGCCCTGGAAATTACGCTGCACCCCGGTCCCAACCTGGAAGAACGGGTCAAACAGGCGCACCACTTCCTTCGCCGGAATACCCACGCCGGTATCACGCACGCGAATGCTCAGGTAGTCCCCTGCCCGACAGACGTGCAGCACTATGCAGCCGATATCGGTAAATTTGATGGCGTTGCTGAGCAGGTTAGAGATGACCTGCTGCAGGCGCATCGGGTCGCCCTGCAGCGTCAGCGGCACATCCGGCTCGATAAAGCAGTACAGCCCCAGCTGTTTGCGCACCACCAGCGGCATATAGTTGGCGCTGATGTGGTTCATCACCTCGCGCGGGGAGAACTCGCGCGGCTCGATTTTGAGCTGCTCGGACTCAATTTTAGAGAAGTCGAGAATATCGCTGATGATTTTCAGCAGCAGGCTTGAAGAGTTGTTCATCGCCGTCACCAGACGATCGACCCCTTTCGGCAGCTCTTTAGTCTGCAGCAGATCGAGGTTCCCGATAATCCCATAGAGCGGCGTACGCAGCTCATGGCTCACGGTCGCAAGGAACATGGATTTCGACTGGCTGGCCTGTTCGGCGGCCTGCGCCATCTCCTGCAAGGACTCTTCCATCTTCACGCGCGCGGAGACGTCGACCAGCACGCAAATCGCCACGTTTTCATTGCGATAGCGCGAATGCACAAAGCTTATCTGCAGGTTGGTGTGGGTGCTGGTCAGCACATCGACAAAGTTAACCTGCTGCCCGCAGATTATCTGCGTGAGCCGCTGGCGGTCCTCATGCGTCAGCATGTTCAGATAATTATGCGCCAGCTCGTTGCTGAGGATATTGGTGCCGTCCTGGGTGCGCAGGATACAGATCCCCACCGGCGCGGAGGCAACAATTTTACGGTTAAACTGCTCGTGCTCTTCCAGCCTTTGGGCATCCACCTCCGCAGGGATAAATATCCGCCGCTCATACATCCGCGCCAGCATAAACAGCACAACGCCTACCGCAATATTCAGCAAAATTGCGTTGAGGATCAGAATGCGAATGCGTTCCAGCACCACATCCACCGGCAGGGAGTAGACAATACTCAGAGACGATGGCGGTAAGCTTTTCTTCAGCACCAGCTCGCGGAAGCCCGAGGTATAGCCAAACCATGAACGCTCCTGCATCCAGTGCGGATCAACCTTCAGCCGGTTTTCCGGACCGGTAAGAGAAATGAGCGTATGGCCGTTTTCATCGAGGATCGTCACGCCCATCGGTAGGCTGCCCGGCGTGAAGAAGTTCTCCATGCGGATAGTCTGTTCAATTCCCAGCAGCGCCTGCAGGCGATTGCCCAGATAGACCGGCGTCAGGGCATAGAAGTAACCGACGCCCATGCGCGGCCCCTGGCTTATCCAGAAAATGTTATTGCCGCGCTCGTCCTGCGGAGCATTACGGTACTTCACAATGCGCTCGTGCAGGCTTTTCAGCGCATCATCACGTTCGACGGGCATATCACGCAGGCCAAAATCGGCCATGCAGAGATTTTCACTGCCAATAAGGTAGACGCGGTTCAGGTCATAGGCGGCGGAGAAGTTGTCACGCCAGTAGCGCATGAACCACGCCAGCGATTCCAGCGAGCCGCGCCAGGTGCTGCCCATCGCCGAGCAGTCAGAATCCGGGAACAGCGGCTCAAAATCGGGCACTTCCGTTTTATCATTGCGCCCGCGGATGGCAAGAATGCCGTTCTCGGCGGTCAGGCGGTTTTCGGCAATGTACTTCAGCTCCTTCATTACGTCAGACGTTCGCTGAATATAGCGCTGGGCCTGATCGGAGCTGAGATTAAATTCCTGACGGATCTCCGCTTCTTTCTGGTGTAACGCGTTAACGATGTAAAACACCGAGAACAGAGCGACCAGTAACCAGAGCAGGAGCGCCAGCGCCCGAAACAGATAGCGAGAGACTTTCAGCGTGGTACGAAAGGAGACGAGGTATTTCAAGGGGGCGAGGCTCCGCCGTCGGGGGTAAAAAGAATGTGGTTAAGGTAGCGGTAAACGCGCCAGGTCGCAACGTTCATGTATCTGCATCTGCAAAAGAAAAGGGCCGGAAACCGGCCCTTTTTGCATCAGGAGATATTACTCGTCAGCGTCATCCGCTGCTTCGTCGTCGGTGTCCGCTTCCGGCGCGATCTCATCATCGCCTTCCGCTACGCTACCGTCGATAGAGTCGAGTTCTTCATCATCCACTGGCTCAGCAACGCGCTGCAGACCCACAACGTTTTCATCTTCCGCGGTACGGATGAGGATAACGCCCTGGGTGTTACGGCCCACCACGCTGATCTCAGACACGCGCGTACGCACCAGCGTACCGGCATCGGTGATCATCATGATCTGGTCAGCATCGTCTACCTGAACCGCACCAACAACGGAACCGTTGCGCTCGGTCACTTTGATAGAGATAACGCCCTGGGTGCCGCGAGACTTGGTCGGATACTCGCTTTCTGCCGTACGTTTACCGTAGCCATTCTGCGTAACGGTCAGGATTGCACCTTCACCGCGCGGAACGATCAGGGAGACAACGGCGTCTTCACCCGCCAGCTTGATGCCGCGAACGCCGGTCGCCGTACGGCCCATTGCGCGCACTGCATTCTCTTTAAAGCGCACCACCTTACCGGCGGCAGAGAACAGCATCACTTCATCGGAACCGGAGGTCAGATCGACGCCAATCAGCTCGTCGCCTTCGTTCAGGTTGACGGCGATAATACCGGCCGAACGCGGACGGCTGAACTCGGTCAGCGCGGTTTTCTTCACGGTACCGCTGGCGGTCGCCATAAAGACGTTCACGCCCTCTTCGTACTCGCGTACCGGCAGGATGGCGGTGATACGTTCGTTCGCTTCCAGCGGCAGCAGGTTAACGATTGGACGACCACGCGCGCCACGGCTCGCTTCCGGCAGCTGGTAGACCTTCATCCAGTACAGACGGCCGCGGCTTGAGAAGCAGAGGATCGTGTCATGGGTGTTTGCCACCAGCAGGCGGTCAATAAAGTCTTCTTCTTTAATACGTGCTGCAGATTTGCCTTTACCGCCACGACGCTGTGCTTCGTAGTCGGTCAGCGGCTGATACTTCACATAGCCCTGGTGAGACAGGGTAACCACTACGTCTTCACGGTTGATCAGGTCTTCAATGTTGATATCAGAGCTGTTTGCGGTGATTTCGGTGCGACGCTCGTCACCGAACTGATCGCGGACCAGTTCCAGTTCTTCACGGATCACTTCCATCAGACGATCTGCGCTACCCAGGATATGCAGCAGTTCAGCAATCTGTTCCAGCAGCTCTTTGTATTCGTCGAGCAGTTTTTCGTGCTCAAGGCCGGTCAGTTTCTGCAGACGCAGATCCAGAATCGCCTGGGCCTGCTGTTCCGTCAGGTAGTACTGACCGTCGCGCACGCCGAATTCAGGTTCCAGCCACTCAGGACGCGCGGCATCATCGCCCGCACGTTCGAGCATCGCGGAAACGTTACCCAGCGCCCAGGGACGCGCCACTAACCCGGCCTTCGCTTCCGCAGGGGTCGGTGCACGGCGAATCAGCTCGATAATCGGGTCGATGTTTGCCAGCGCAACGGCCAGTGCTTCAAGGATGTGCGCACGGTCGCGCGCTTTGCGCAGTTCGAAAATAGTACGACGGGTCACCACTTCACGGCGGTGACGCACGAACGCGCTCAGGATCTCTTTCAGGTTCATGATCTTCGGCTGGCCATGGTGCAGCGCAACCATGTTGATGCCGAAGGAGACCTGAAGCTGAGTCTGCGAGTACAGGTTGTTCAGCACAACCTCGCCCACCGCGTCGCGTTTGATTTCAATCACGATGCGCATGCCGTCTTTGTCAGACTCGTCGCGCAGCGCGCTGATACCTTCCACACGCTTTTCTTTTACCAGCTCGGCGATTTTTTCAATCAGTCGAGCCTTGTTCACCTGATACGGGATCTCGTGAACAATAATGGTCTCGCGGCCGGTTTTGGCGTCCGCTTCCACTTCCGCGCGGGCACGGATATAAATCTTGCCGCGACCGGTGCGGTACGCTTCTTCGATACCACGACGACCGTTGATGATCGCCGCCGTTGGGAAGTCCGGACCCGGGATGTGTTCCATCAGCCCTTCAATGCTGATCTCTTCATCATCAATATAGGCCAGGCAGCCGTTGATCACTTCGGTGATGTTGTGCGGCGGAATATTGGTTGCCATACCTACCGCGATACCGGACGAACCGTTGACTAACAGGTTCGGGATCTTGGTTGGCATAACATCAGGGATTCGCTCGGTGCCGTCGTAGTTATCGACGAAATCAACGGTCTCTTTTTCCAGGTCGGCCATCAGCTCATGAGCGATTTTCGACATACGGATTTCCGTATAACGCATCGCCGCCGCGGAGTCGCCGTCAACAGAACCAAAGTTACCCTGACCATCTACCAGCATGTAACGCAAGGAGAATGGCTGTGCCATACGGACGATGGTGTCGTAAACGGCGGTATCACCATGCGGGTGATATTTACCGATGACGTCACCCACGACGCGGGCAGATTTTTTATAGGCTTTATTCCAGTCATTGCCCAATACGTTCATGGCGTATAGTACGCGACGGTGTACCGGCTTAAGGCCATCGCGGACGTCCGGCAGCGCACGGCCAACAATGACCGACATCGCATAGTCCAGATAGGAGCTCTTCAGCTCTTCCTCGATGTTAACCGGTGTAATTTCTCTCGCAAGGTCGCTCATCTAACCGCTATCCCTCTACTGTATCCCGGATTCAAAGGTCGCAAATTATAACACAGCCGAGGTGATTGAGGTAAACCAATAAGCTTTATTCACCCGCGCGGGCTGATATACTCCGAAGTCTTGCTAAATAAGGAGTAAAAGCGCTCATGAATGCCGAAAAATCCCCGGTGGCTCACAACGTTGACCATGAAGAGATTGCCAAATTTGAAGCGGTGGCGTCCCGCTGGTGGGATCTCGAAGGTGAGTTCAAGCCACTGCACCGCATTAACCCGCTGCGTCTGGGCTATATCGCGGAGCGCTCCGGCGGTCTGTTCGGTAAGAAAGTGCTCGACGTCGGCTGCGGCGGCGGCATTCTGGCCGAGAGTATGGCCCGCGAAGGGGCAACGGTCACCGGGCTGGACATGGGCTTTGAACCTCTGCAGGTTGCGCGGCTTCATGCTCTGGAATCCGGCGTGCAGGTGGAGTACGTGCAGGAAACCGTAGAAGAGCACGCGGCGAAATTCGCCCATCAGTATGATGTGGTGACCTGCATGGAGATGCTGGAGCACGTTCCCGACCCGCAGTCCGTGGTCAATGCCTGTGCCAAACTGGTGAAACCGGGCGGCCAGGTCTTCTTCTCGACCATCAACCGCAACGGAAAAGCCTGGCTGATGGCGGTCGTAGGCGCGGAGTATGTCCTGCGCATGGTGCCGAAAGGCACGCACGACGTGAAAAAATTCATCAAGCCTGCCGAGCTGTTAGGCTGGGTTGACCAGACGTGGCTCAAGGAGCAGCACATCACCGGTCTGCACTACAATCCCTTGACGGATAAATTCAAGCTCGCCCCGGGCGTTGATGTTAACTATATGTTGCACACAACCGCCAAAAACGACTAACGTCATTCGTTATTCTTATAAAGATTGCGCGGCATCATGTTGCGCAATTTTGACCTCTCGTTGAAGAAATCAGCACTCGATCAAATTTTAGATTTTTTTTCTAAATTATTGACATGTCGTCCAGGCCTTACGATACGAGGACTTAGGCTTTTTTACCCTTTCACAACCTCAATTTAACGTCAAAATCAACTCTTGTACTGAAATGATTCGATACTAGAATACTCACCATCTTGCGTTAATCTTATCGTAAAACCCCTATATGTAGTATTTATCCACAGAGCCTGTGGATAAACGGGGGATATTTTTTTATTTCACGGACAGGTAAAAACCCACATGAATCAGAGTCTGCTGGTGACAAAGCGCGACGGTACTACCGAGCGTATCAATCTGGACAAAATCCATCGAGTTCTCGACTGGGCAGCAGAAGGACTGAACAACGTATCTATCTCCCAGGTTGAACTGCGATCCCACATCCAGTTCTACGACGGCATCAAAACGTCTGATATCCACGAAACGATCATTAAAGCAGCGGCAGATTTGATCTCCCGCGAAGCGCCGGATTATCAGTACCTCGCCGCACGTCTGGCCATCTTCCACCTGCGTAAAAAAGCCTACGGCCAGTTTGAGCCGCCGAAGCTGCACGATCACGTGGTGAAAATGGTTGAGCTGGGCAAATACGACACGCATCTGCTGGAAGACTATACGGAAGAAGAGTTCGAGCAGATGAACGGGTTTATCGATCACTGGCGCGACATGAACTTCTCCTACGCGGCGGTAAAGCAGCTCGAAGGCAAATACCTGGTTCAGAACCGCGTGACGGGCGAAATCTACGAGAGCGCTCAGTTCCTCTATATTCTGGTGGCCGCCTGCCTGTTCTCTAACTATCCGCGTGAAACCCGTCTGGAATACGTGAAGCGTTTCTACGATGCGGTCTCGACCTTCAAAATTTCGCTGCCGACGCCAATCATGTCCGGCGTGCGTACCCCTACCCGTCAGTTCAGCTCCTGCGTGCTGATCGAGTGCGGCGACAGCCTGGATTCTATCAACGCCACCTCCAGCGCGATCGTGAAATACGTTTCCCAGCGTGCCGGTATCGGCATCAACGCTGGTCGTATTCGTGCGCTGGGCAGCCCAATTCGCGGCGGTGAAGCGTTCCACACCGGCTGTATCCCGTTCTACAAGCACTTCCAGACGGCAGTGAAATCCTGCTCTCAGGGCGGCGTGCGCGGCGGTGCAGCCACCCTGTTCTACCCAATGTGGCACCTGGAAGTGGAAAGCCTGCTGGTCCTGAAGAACAACCGCGGCGTGGAAGGCAACCGCGTGCGTCACATGGACTACGGCGTACAGATCAACAAGCTGATGTACACCCGTCTGCTGAAAGGGGAAGAGATCACTCTGTTCAGCCCGTCCGACGTCCCGGGCCTGTACGACGCGTTCTTTGCCGATCAGGATGAGTTCGAGCGTCTGTACACCAAATACGAAAAAGACGACAGCATCCGCAAGCAGCGCGTGAAAGCGGTAGACTTGTTCTCCCTGATGATGCAGGAACGTGCTTCTACCGGCCGTATCTACATCCAGAACGTGGACCACTGCAACACCCACAGCCCGTTTGATCCGGTTGTTGCGCCAGTGCGCCAGTCTAACCTGTGCCTTGAGATCGCCCTGCCGACCAAACCGCTGGACGACGTAAACGACGAAAACGGCGAAATCGCCCTGTGTACGCTGTCCGCGTTCAACCTTGGCGCGATCAAGAGCCTGGACGAGCTGGAAGAGCTGGCGGTGCTGGCGGTTCGCGCGCTCGACGCACTGCTGGATTACCAGGATTACCCAATCCCGGCGGCAAAACGCGGCGCAATGGGCCGTCGTACCCTGGGTATCGGCGTGATCAACTTCGCGTACTGGCTGGCGAAAAACGGCAAGCGTTACTCTGACGGCAGCGCCAACAACCTGACCCACCAGACGTTCGAAGCGATTCAGTACTACCTGATGAAAGCCTCTAACGAGCTGGCGAAAGAGCAAGGCGCGTGCCCGTGGTTCAACGAAACCACCTACGCGAAAGGCATTCTGCCAATCGACACCTACAAGAAAGACCTGGATGCAATCGTCAACGAGCCGCTGCACCTCGACTGGGAAGGCCTGCGTGAGTCCATTAAGACCCACGGCCTGCGTAACTCCACGCTCTCTGCCCTGATGCCGTCCGAGACCTCTTCGCAGATCTCCAACGCCACCAACGGTATTGAGCCACCGCGCGGCCACGTCAGCATCAAAGCGTCGAAAGACGGCGTGCTGCGCCAGGTCGTACCGGATTACGAAACGCTGGGCAACAACTACGAGCTGCTGTGGGAAATGCCAAACAACGACGGCTACCTGCAGCTGGTGGGTATCATGCAGAAGTTTATCGACCAGTCGATCTCTGCCAATACCAACTACGATCCGACGCGCTTCCCGTCCGGCAAGGTTCCAATGCAGCAGCTGCTGAAAGACCTGCTCACCGCGTACAAGTTTGGCGTGAAAACGCTGTACTATCACAACACCCGTGACGGTGCAGAAGACGCGCAGGACGACATGGTGCCGTCAATTCAGGACGATGGCTGCGAAAGCGGCGCATGTAAGATCTAATAATACACCCCTCACCCTAACCCTCTCCCACAGGGAGAGGGAACTCTTTCCCCCTCTCCCTGTGGGAGAGGGCCGGGGTGAGGGGGAAATAACACCACAGGACATATTCATGGCATACACCACCTTTTCACAGACGAAAAACGACCAGCTCAAAGAGCCGATGTTCTTCGGCCAGCCGGTCAACGTGGCACGCTACGATCAGCAAAAATATGACATCTTCGAAAAGCTGATTGAAAAGCAACTCTCCTTCTTCTGGCGCCCCGAAGAAGTGGACGTTTCCCGCGATCGCATCGATTTTCAGGCCCTGCCAGATCACGAAAAGCATATCTTCCTCAGCAACCTGAAATACCAGACGCTGCTGGACTCCATTCAGGGCCGCAGCCCGAACGTGGCGCTGCTGCCGCTGATCTCCATTCCGGAGCTGGAAACCTGGGTTGAAACCTGGGCGTTTTCTGAAACGATCCACTCCCGCTCTTACACCCACATCATCCGCAACATCGTGAACGATCCGGCGGTGGTGTTTGACGATATCGTCACCAACGAGCAGATCCAGAAGCGTGCGGAAGGCATTGCGCACTACTACGACGAGCTGATCGAGATGACCAGCTACTGGCATCTGCTGGGCGAAGGCACGCACAACGTGAACGGCAAAAGCGTTACCGTGAACCTGCGCGCGCTGAAAAAGCAGCTGTACCTGTGCCTGATGAGCGTTAACGCGCTGGAAGCGATCCGCTTCTACGTGAGCTTCGCCTGCTCCTTCGCCTTTGCCGAGCGCAAGCTGATGGAAGGTAATGCCAAAATCATCCGCCTGATCGCCCGTGACGAAGCCCTGCACCTGACCGGCACTCAGCACATGCTGAACCTGCTGCGCAGCGGTACGGACGACCCGGAGATGGCGGTAATCGCCGAAGAGTGCAAGCAGGAGTGCTACGACCTGTTCGTGCTGGCGGCTCAGCAGGAGAAAGAGTGGGCAGACTACCTGTTCCGCGACGGCTCCATGATTGGCCTGAACAAAGACATCCTGTGCCAGTACGTGGAGTACATCACCAACATCCGCATGCAGGCGGTCGGCCTCGACCTGCCGTTCCAGACGCGCTCTAACCCAATCCCGTGGATCAACACCTGGCTGGTGTCCGATAACGTACAGGTGGCGCCGCAGGAAGTGGAAGTGAGTTCTTACCTGGTGGGTCAGATTGATTCTGAAGTCAACACTGACGACCTGAGCGACTTCCAGCTCTGATGTCACGCGTGACGCTACGCCTTTCCGGCACTGAGGTACTGTGTCGGGAAGAGCACCCTTCTCTGCTGGTGGCGCTTGAGGCGCATCAGGTAGAGGTAGAGTACCAGTGTCGTTCAGGGTATTGCGGCTCCTGCCGCTGCCGACTGGTTGCAGGCCAGGTGGACTGGCTGACCGAACCGCTGGCCTTTATCAACGACGGGGAAATTTTGCCCTGCTGCTGCCGGGCAAAAGGCGATATCGAGATCGAGATGTGATGTTGTCCGTATCCCCTCTCCCTGTGGGAGAGGGTTAGGGTGAGGGCATCAGGCCGCAGAGCCTGACTGTCGGGTGGCGGCTTCGCCTTACCCGACCTACCAAACCTACTTCCGGTGAATGAATTCTACCGCTTTATCCGGGAAGTCCGTAAACAACCCGTCCACACCCGCCTGGTTATACAGCACGTCGTAAAGCTGGTTCACGTCTGTCGCATACTCCGGCAGCTGGTCTGCACGCACCGTGTACGGATGCACCTGCATCTTGCTGGCATGCGCCTCTTTCACCATCGCCGTCAGCTTCACGTGGCCCGGCGTTGAGCCTTCCGCCACCAGCATATGGTAATCCGGCCCGATGCCGTCGGCGTACTGGGCAATCTGCTTCATCGCGCCCGGCTTAAACATCCAGTCGTAGCTGTAGTTCACCCACTTCCCGTCCGGCTGCTTCTCCTGGGTTTCATTCCAGTCGGTATAGGCAATCAGCTGCACCAGATTGAGGTTCATCCCCATCTTCGGCTCCAGCTCGGTTTTAATGCGCTTCAGCTCGGCGGCGTCAAAGCACTGCAGATAAACCTTGTCCTGCTTGCTGGTGTAGCCGTACTGCTTCAGCACGTCCAGAGTTTTCGCCGCAATGTCCTTCCCTTCCTGATGGTGGAACCACGGCGCTTTGATTTCCGGATAGATGCCGATATTTTTACCGGTCGAGTGGTTCAGCCCCTGAACAAACTCAATCTCCTCTTCAAAGGTGTGAATGCGGAAGTCGGACTTGCCCATCGGGAAACGCCCCGGATAGACCTGCACCTTCTTGCCGTTTTCAATCTCGAAGCCTTCGGTAAACTTCAGGGAGCGGATCTCCGCCAGCGTGAAGTCGATGGCGTAGTAGCGCCCATCCTTACGGGCGCGGTCGGGGAAACGTTCCGCCACGTCCGTTACGCGGTCAAGATAGTGGTCATGCAGGACGACCAGCCGGTCGTCCTTCGTCATAACCAGATCCTGCTCCAGGTAATCCGCGCCCTGCGCATAGGCCATCGCTTTTGCCGGGAGCGTGTGCTCCGGCAGATAGCCGCTGGCGCCGCGGTGGGCAATCACAATCTTATCGGCCGCCAGCGCGGAGCCGGTCATCAAGCCGGCCAGCAGCAGGCCGGTGGCTAATTGAGTCAGTTTCATCGTAATGCTCCTTATTGACGACGCGCCTGCATTTCCGCGTGATGGCGTTTTTCACCGATCATGACGACAATCAGCAGCAGCACCGCCAGCACGCTGCCGCCAATCATCACCATAAAGCCGCCGTCCCAGCCGAAGAAGTCAACGGTATAGCCCACGATGGCGCTCGCCGCAACCGAACCGCCGAGATAGCCGAACAGACCGGTAAAGCCCGCCGCCGTTCCTGCCGCTTTTTTCGGCGCCAGCTCCAGCGCGTGCAGGCCGATCAGCATCACCGGACCGTAGATCAGGAAGCCGATAACGATCATACAGGCCATGTCCACACCCGGGTTACCCGGCGGGTTGAGCCAGTAAACGACGGTGGCAATGGTCACCAGGGTCATAAAGAACACGCCCGTCGCACCGCGGTTACCTTTAAAGACCTTGTCCGACATCCAGCCGCAGAGCAGCGTGCCCGGGATCCCGGCATATTCATACAGGAAATAGGCCCACGAGGATTTATCCAGCGCGAAGTGCTTCACCTCTTTCAGGTAGGTTGGTGACCAGTCGAGGATGCCGTAGCGCAGCAGGTAAACGAACACGTTCGCCACCGCGATGTACCACAGCAGCTTGTTCGGCAGGACGTACTTCATGAAGATCTGTTTAGCCGTCAGCTCTTCTTCGTGCTCCTGGCTGTAATCATCCGGATAGTCGTTTTTATACTCTTCAATCGGCGGCAGGCCACACGACTGCGGGGTATCGCGCATCAGCGCGAAAGCGATAATAGCCACGACGATGGCACCGAAGGCGGGCATATAGAGCGCAGCCTTCCAGTCGTTAAACCAGGCCATACCCAGCAGGAACAGCAGAGGTGGAATACCGCCGCCGACGTTATGGGCGCAGTTCCACACCGACACAATGCCGCCACGCTCTTTCTGCGACCACCAGTGCACCATGGTGCGTCCGCACGGCGGCCACCCCATCCCCTGGAACCAGCCGCAGAGGAACAGCAGCACGAACATAATCGCAATACTGGACGTCGCCCACGGCACAAAGCCCATGAACAGCATCACCGCTGCCGCCAGGATCAAACCGGCAGGCAGGAACACGCGCGGATTCGAGCGATCCGACACCGAGCCCATAATGAATTTGGAAAAACCGTAGGCGATAGAGATCCCCGACAGCGCAAAGCCCAGATCGCCGCGGGAGAAGCCCTGCTCCACCAGGTACGGCATGGCGAGAGCAAAGTTTTTACGTACCAGATAGTAAGCCGCGTACCCGAAGAAAATCCCCAGGAAGATTTGCCAACGCAGACGGCGGTAAAGCGGATCTACTTCTGCCTCAGGCAGACGCGCCCTGTGCGGCGCAGGTTTAAAGATACTGAGCATAACAGCCTCCGTGGCCTTGTATTGAGTGGGCAGGTGGCTCGCACCTGAATTCCAGAGGCGGCGATGTTAAGAAATCATGGCGAATGTTACTGTGAATCAACGCACAGATTGTTACAGAAATATGACAGAATGCGCAAAAAAGCGCATGAAATCACGTTTCACTTTCGAATTACGCGCGTTTATGTTCGAAATCAAACAAACCACACTTTTGCTGTGGCTAAATGATAAAAAACGAACATAGAGGGTAAACAATGACCCATCACGATCCTCGTTACAGCGATGTGATAATCATTGGCGGTGGTGCCACCGGTGCCGGGATCGCGCGTGACTGCGCCCTGAGGGGCCTGAGCGTCACGCTGCTGGAGCGCCATGATATTGCGACGGGCGCCACCGGGCGCAACCACGGCCTGCTGCACAGCGGCGCGCGCTATGCGGTCACCGACGGCGAATCCGCGCGCGAGTGTATTGCTGAAAACCAAATCCTCAAGCGCATCGCCCGCCACTGCGTTGAGCCGACCAACGGCCTGTTCATTACCCTCCCCGAAGATGACCTGTCGTTTCAGTCGACCTTTATCACCGCCTGCACCGCAGCCGGTATTCAGGCCGAAGCCATTGACCCTGCACTCGCCCGCCGCATTGAACCCGCCGTTAACCTAGCCCTGACGGGCGCGGTGAAAGTCCCGGATGGCACCGTCGATCCCTTCCGCCTGACCGCCGCCAATATGCTGGACGCCCGCGAGCACGGCGCGCGCATACTGACCGGACACGAGGTCACCGGGCTTATCCGCGAAGGCAGCACCGTGCGGGGGGTACGGGTCTTTGATACGCAGTACAACGAACACAGCGAGCTGTTTGCCGCCGTCGTCATTAACGCCGCCGGCATTTGGGGGCAGCGCATCGCGGAATACGCTGACTTATCCATTCGCATGTTCCCGGCCAAAGGCTCGCTGCTGATCCTTGACCACCGCATCAATAATCACGTTATCAACCGCTGCCGCAAACCGTCCGATGCCGACATTCTGGTGCCGGGCGATACCATTTCGCTCATCGGCACTACCTCAACCCACGTAGACTACAGCGAGATTGACTACAACCGGGTTACGGCAGAAGAGGTCGACATCCTGCTGCGCGAAGGGGAAAAGCTGGCGCCGATAATGGCGCAGACCCGCATTCTTCGCGCCTACGCTGGCGTACGCCCGCTGGTTGCCAGCGATAACGATCCGAGCGGGCGCAACGTCAGCCGGGGGATCGTGCTGCTTGACCACGCCGAGCGTGACGGCATGGACGGGTTTATTACCATCACCGGCGGCAAGCTGATGACCTACCGCCTGATGGCGCAGTGGGCGACCGATGCCGTGTGCCGCAAGCTGGGGAATACCGAACGCTGCGTGACGGCGGAACAGCCGCTGCCCGGCTCGCGGCAGTCCACCGAAAAGACGCTGCAAAAAATCATCTCGCTCCCCGCGCCTTTGCGCGGCTCCGCCATCTACCGCCACGGCGACAGAACGCCGCTGTGGCTCGGCGAAGGGCGACTGAGCCGCAGCCTGGTGTGCGAATGCGAAGCCGTGACCGCCGGAGAGGTGCAGTACGCCGTGGAAAATCTGACGGTGAATAACCTGCTCGATCTCCGCCGACGCACGCGCGTCGGCATGGGGACCTGCCAGGGCGAGCTGTGCGCCTGCCGTGCCGCCGGGCTATTGCAGCGTTTTCACGCCACGACCTCTACCCAGTCGCTTGCTCAGCTCAGCGATTTTCTGAATGAACGCTGGAAAGGCATTCAGCCCGTCGCCTGGGGCGATGCCCTGCGGGAAAGCGAGTTTACCCGTTGGGTTTACCAGGGGCTTTGCGGCCTGGACAAGGAGACACATGATGAAATTTGATACCGTCATTATCGGCGGCGGGCTGGCGGGCTTGCTCTGCGGTATCCGGCTCACGAAGCAGGGACTGCGCTGCGCCATTGTCACCCGGGGCCAAAGCGCCCTGCACTTCTCGTCCGGTTCACTGGATCTGCTGGGCACCTCGCGCCCGGAAGATCTCCCCGCAGACCATCCCTACAGCCTGCTGGGCATCAAAAACGTCACCCGCTTCGCCTTAGAAACTGAAAAATTGCTGGCCGACTGTGGCGCGCGGATGCAGGGCCACGCCCGGCAAAACCATCAGCGCGTCACGCCGCTGGGCACCCTGCGCGCGGCGTGGCTCAGCCCGGAAGAGGTGCCCGTAGCCCCCTTCAACGCCAGCCGCGTGCGGGTGGTGGGGATCGCCGGTTTCCTCGATTTTCAGCCGCATCTGGCCGCCGCCTCGCTGCGCCAGCAGGGGATTGAGGTCGATACGGCAGAGATAGAGCTTCCCGAACTGGACGTGCTGCGGGAAAACCCCAGCGAGTTTCGTGCGGTGAACATCGCCCGCCTGCTGGATAACGAGGACAAATGGCCGCTGCTGTACGAGGCGCTCAAGCCGCTCAGCGAGACCTGCGATGCCCTGTTTATGCCCGCCTGCTTTGGCCTGACGGACAACGGCCTCTGGCGCTGGCTGTCGGATCGCCTGCCCTGCACGCTCGGCCTGCTCCCCACGCTTCCTCCGTCCGTGCCGGGCATTCGTCTTCATACCCAACTTCAGCGCCAGTTTGTTGCTCAGGGCGGCGTGTGGATGGCGGGTGACGAGGTAAAAAAAATCACGCTGAACGGCGGCGAAGCCAGCGAGGTGTGGACGCGAAACCACGGCGACATTCCCCTTAGGGCACGCTATACGGTGCTGGCCAGCGGCAGCTTCTTCAGCAACGGGTTGCTCAGCAGCCGGGAAGGCATCCGTGAGGCGGTCCTCGGCCTGGACGTCCGGCAAAGCGCCTCGCGTACGGACTGGTATCAGAGTGATTTCTTCACCCCGCAGCCCTGGCAGCAGTTCGGGGTTATCGTCGATAACCTTCTGCACCCGCGGCTCGCAGGAACCAGGGTCGACAATCTCTACGCCATCGGCTCGATTCTGGGCGGCTACGACCCTATCGCGCAGGGCTGCGGCGGCGGCGTTTGCGCGGTGACGGCGCTCCACGTGGCAGAGCAGGTTATCCAGCGCACGGAGGCTGAACAATGAACGATACCCGTTTCGAAAGCTGCATCAAATGTACGGTCTGCACCACGGTCTGCCCGGTCAGCGGGGTGAACCCGCGCTACCCTGGCCCGAAGCAGGCGGGGCCGGACGGTGAGCGCCTGCGTCTGAAGGACGGCAAGCTGTACGACGAGGCGCTGAAGTACTGCATCAACTGCAAACGCTGCGAAGTGGCGTGCCCGTCGGATGTTAACATCGGCGATATCATCCAGCGCGCACGCGCGCGCTACAGCACGCAAAAACCCACGTTGCGCGATGCGATCCTGAGCCATACCGACCTGATGGGCAGCGTCTCAACGCCGTTTGCCCCGCTGGTGAATGCCGCAACGTCACACAAGCCGGTGCGCCGGCTGCTGGATGCCACGCTTAAAATCGACCATCACCGCAGCCTGCCGAAATATTCCCACGGCACCTTCCGCCGCTGGTACAAATCCGTGGCGGCGGAACAGGCGCAGTTTGCCGACCAGGTGGCCTTTTTCCACGGCTGCTATGTGAACTACAACCACCCGCAGCTGGGAAAAGACCTGCTGAAAGTGCTGAACGCGATGGGTACGGGCGTACAGCTGCTCAGCAAGGAGAAGTGCTGCGGCGTCCCGCTGATTGCCAACGGATTTACGGATAAAGCGCGTAAGCAGGCGAAAAGTAACGTCTCGTCGCTGCGCGAAGCCATCATCGACAGAGGGATACCGGTACTGGCCACCTCCTCCACCTGCACCTTTACGCTGCGCGATGAATATCCGCACCTGCTGGACGTAGATAACACCGGCCTGCGCGAACACATTGAGCTGGCGACGCGCTTCCTGTGGCGCAGGCTGGACGGCGGAAAAACATTACCGCTGAAGGCCTTACCGCTTAAGGTGGTGTATCACACGCCGTGCCACATGGAGAAGATGGGCTGGTCGCTCTATACGCTGGAGCTGCTGCGGCTTATTCCGGGGCTGGAGCTGACGGTGCTGGACTCGCGCTGCTGCGGCATTGCGGGCACCTACGGCTTCAAGCGGGAAAACTACGAAACCTCGCAGGCGATTGGCGCACCGCTGTTCAGGCAGATTGAGGAGAGCGGCGCGGATATCGTGGTGACCGACTGCGAAACCTGCAAATGGCAGATTGAGATGTCTACCAGCAAGCGCTGCGAACACCCGATAACGCTGCTGGCGAAGGCGCTGGGCTAAAGGTTGCCGGGGCGACCGCCCCGGCAAACGGATCACTCAACGAACAATGATTCCACGACGTTAATCCAGCCGTGCTCGCTGGCGACCTCTTTACCGATCAGCCAGCGGCGCAGCATGTTGAGCGCCATCATCGCGCACACCTCCTGGCGCACCGCCACGCTGTGGCGAGTGATACTCATCTTCACCCGCAGCGCATGCGTGCCTTCCGGCGTCGCAAGGGCAAAATTAAGGTGTTCATCATCCACGCCGCCAACGGCCAGCGCCAGCCCGGCGAAATGCTTCACGCGGCGCTCGGACGCCCAGCGCGCGGTTTGCGCCAGCGTCTCCTGCTGGAACGGCACCACTTCGCTAGCCAGCAGCGGCGCGCCGGCACGCGAAAGCTGCAGCGCCAGCAGGCCGCCGGTGAACTGTTCGCTTAAGGTGACGCTCAGCTGACGCGACTGGAGGCACTGCGCGATCTGCGCGGGCAGTCCTTCCGTTCCTTCGAAAATCAGGCTCTCGCCCGCCACGCGCTGCACTTCCGGCCACAGCGCCAGCATGGCGGCTTTCTGCGTCGCCGGACCGGTCAGCTTAAGCTCGATAATCGGCATGGAGGAGCGATAGCCCATCGAAACGCCCGGCGGCAGCGGGAGGTGATCCAGGCTCTGGGCCAGATCGCTTTCCGAGCGGCCAAAGGTGGTCAGACGCAGGCACAGCGGCGGTTCAGGCAGCGTAAAGCGCTGGCGAAGGCGCGGCAGGATCTGCTGCTCAACCATCACCTTAAATTCAGACGGCACGCCCGGCGTGAAGAACATCAGGCAGCGGTTCAGCTGGACGGCAAAGCCGCAGGCGGTGCCGACCGGGTTGTCGACAAGCTCCGCGCTGGCGGGAATTTCGGCCTGCTTGCGGTTGCTCGGCGCCATCACCCGGCCGCGATCAGAGAAAAAGCGCTCCATCTGCGCCAGCCACTCCTCATGGAGGACCAGCCCTTCGCCTTTGGCGGTGGCGGCGGCGAGCGCGCTCAAATCATCGCTGGTCGGCCCAAGCCCGCCGTTCACAATCAGCACGTCGCAGTGCTCGCTGCGCTCGCGCAGTATGTTCACCAGTGACTCAAGATTGTCGCCCACGGTGTTGCGGCGCGTTAAGGGTAATCCTTGCTCAAAAAATAGATCGGCCAGCCAGGCGGCATTGGTGTCGATAATTTGCCCATGCAGCACTTCGTCGCCAGTGGATAGCATTTCCACGTTTATCATTGTGTTCTCCCACTTCTATGGTCAAAACACTATAACGCATATGGAACGAGGGAGAAGAGAGAAACAGGCGCGACGGAACGCCGCGCCGGGGAGATTAGAAGCCTGCGCTCACGCCCACGTACGGGCCGTCGGCCAGCGCGTTGTCGCGGTTGCCGTCTTTACCGGCCAGGTTCAGGTAACGATAGCCCGCTTCGATGGTGATCGGGCGCATGATGGTCCAGCGCGCACCGGCGTTGGCTTCTTCATAGCTGTCGATGCCGCTGGAGAGCGAATCCGGGGAGTAGTAGTACTCGCCGAACAGGCCGAAGCTGTCGCCGATTTTCCACTGCAGGCCGCCGCCCACTGCCGCCGCGTAGCCTTCGTCGCCGTCGTTCGGGTTGGTGTAAATGCCTTTACCGCCGACGGTCGCCAGGAACGGGCCCAGTGGAACGTTCAGACCGAGGCCGAGGCTTGCCGCATCGCCGTCGTCATCGTTATGCGTCCAGCCGCCGGTCATTGCCAGACCGGAGGTTTCCGTACCCAGGCCAAAGCCCAGGTGGGTGTAATCCTGACCCGCCGAGCCGTTAAAGCTGATGGCGTTAGCCGCCGAAGAGATAACCATCAGGCCTAAGCCCATTAATGCCACTTTTTTCATTGTCGTGATCCCGCACAATTTATTTAGAGATGTCCCAAAACCGCGAGATTTTAACCTGACTCACTGCGGGATCAAGCACTCTGCGTGCGTCAGACAATTAGTTTGTAACGATTTGATAATATGGCTGTTCAGATTATCCGCAGAAAGCGCATTTTCACGCTAAGGCCGCCTAAGGTTTCGCTGCGCGTCAGGTGCAGGTGGCTGCGGTGTAGCCGGGCAATGTCGTTAGCCAGCGCGAGCCCAATGCCCGATCCGGCGGCGTCACCGACGTTATCCAGGCGATGAAACGGCAGCACGGCCTGTGGGATCAGATTTTCTGCAATTCCCGGCCCGCTATCTTCTACGCTCAGTTCAATTGCGCCGCCGTCCTCGTGCAGGAAAACCGTCACAACGCCGCGCGCCGGCGTGTATTTGATCGCGTTATCGAGCAGGTTGGCACAAAGCTCTCCCAGCAGAACCTCATCGCCTTCGATAATCACCGGCTGTTGCTCGCCGTCATAACCCAGATCGATCGCTTTGCTTCGGGCCTGCGCCAGCCGGGAAAAGCAGCAATTCTGCACCACCAGCACCAGGTCAACCGGGGCAAACTGCCGCTCCCCCTGCTCTTTGCGCCTCACCGTCGAAAGCTGTAACAGGCGTTCAGTCAGCACGATGGTGTTATCCAGGGTCACGTTCATCGCCCGCAGGCTCTCCTGCCACAGGGCCGGGTCGTTACGCGTCAGGGCAACGGAGACCTGCGTTTTCAGCACCGCCAGCGGCGTTTTGAGCTGATGGGAGGCATCGGCATTAAAGCGTTCCTGACGCGAAAGCACGCCCCGCAGCCGGTCGATATAGCGGTTAAACGCCACGATCAGCAGACGGGTTTCTGACCACGGCAGCAGTTCCGGCAGCGGCGCCAGCAGCCCCGGCTCGCGCCGCACCATCAGGGAAGAGAGCTGGCGCATCGGGCGCAGCACGCGGCGCAGCAGCCAGGCCGTTAAGATCAGCGTCAGCAAAACCAGCAGCCCCTGAGAAACCCATGACGAAAAGAGCAGCTGGCTGGCGAGATAGCGTCGGGACTGCAGCGTTTCGGCGACATAGATCTCCGCCATGCCGACGATATTGCCCTCATTAACGGGCTGAAGCAGCTTCGCCACGCGAATGGCCTGACCGCGGTATTCAGTGTGATAGAACCAGGCCAGCGCCGGGTAGAGCGTGGTGCGCGAGGTGGAGGGCGGCATCTTTGGCAGGTCGTCATAGCCGGAGATCACGCGCCCGTCGGGGTCGACGACCTTGTAGTAGAGCCGGTCGTTCATGTTCAGCTCAAAGCTGTCGAGCACCACCCAGGGGACATTCACCTCCAGCCTGCCGTCGTGAACCACCAGCCGCTCCGACACCGTTCGCGCCGAGGATAATAGCGTGCGGTCATAGGCCTGCGTTGCCGCCTGCAGCGCGCTGACGTAGCTGTTGAAGGCGGATAACCCCCATAGCAGCAGGAGCGGCAGGCCAAGAAAAAGCAGCAGCTGCAGGTAAAGCGACTGCGGTTTAGCCCACTTCATCGCCGCACTCCAGCACGTAGCCCAGCCCGCGCAGGGTGGTAATCTTCACCCCGCTGCCGCTCAGTTTTTTGCGCAGTCGATGGATGTAGAGATCGATGCTCTCCGGACTCACATCGTCGTTCAGGCTAAAAACCTGGTCAAAAAGCTGCTGCCGCGAGACGGGCCGGGTCCGGCGGTGCATCAGCACTTTCAGCAGTGAGAGCTCGCGCGGCGTCAGGGAGAGCGGTTCATCGCGCAGCAGAAAAAAACCGTCATCGTCATATTCCAGCGCCCCCAAAAGCTGACGCTCCTGGGTTCGCCCTTCGCTTCTGCGCAGCAGCGCGCGCAGCCGCGCATCAAGTTCTTCCAGCTCAAAGGGCTTCGGCAGATAGTCATCCGCCCCGGCGTTAAGGCCTTTTACCCTGTCCGACACGTTGCTGCGGGCGGTGAGAAACAGCACGGGAAGCGTCTGCCCGCGCTTTCGCAGACGATGCACCACCTCCAGACCGTCGAAGCCGGGCATGCCGATGTCCAGAATAGCGACAGCATAGTTTTCACCCTGCAACAGATGATCGGCCGCCCGCCCGTCGTTGACGCAGTCCACGGCAAAACCTCCCTGCACCAGCGCTTTCTCCAGCCAGTGAGCCAGCTCACGATTATCTTCCGCCAGTAAGAGACGCATATCACATCCTGTAAAGTTGGTGTCGCAGTGAAAGGGAAATGAAAGGTTAATGTTTTAACAATCACGCAACGGAACCGCTACAAGGTGGTTCACATAATCAGAAAAAAGACCTGTACCCGTACCCCCGGTTCTCCGGCGTGAGGATTAATGATGAAAAAACAATTACTTTCGACCTTTGCTGCAAGCGTATTGATGTTGAGCGCCTCCGTCGTCCAGGCGCAGGATGTCCCGTCCCGCACCGAATGCATCGCCCCGGCAAAACCGGGCGGCGGCTTTGACCTGACCTGCAAGCTGATTCAGGTCAGCCTGCTGGAGACGAAGGCCATTGAGAAGCCGATGCGCGTCACCTACATGCCCGGCGGCGTGGGTGCAGTGGCCTACAACGCCATTGTGGCGCAGCGCCCTGCCGAAGCCGGTACCGTGGTGGCGTTCTCCGGCGGCTCGCTGCTGAACCTGTCCCAGGGGAAGTTTGGCCGCTATAGCGTGGACGATGTGCGCTGGCTCGCGACCGTGGGAACGGATTACGGCATGATTGCCGTGCGCGCAGACTCCCCGTGGAAATCGCTGAAAGATCTGCTGACGGCTATGGAGAAAGATCCTAACAGCGTGGTGATTGGCGCGGGTGCGTCTATCGGCAGCCAGGACTGGATGAAAGCCGCCCTGCTGGCGCAGCAGGCAAAAGTGGATCCGCACAAGATGCGCTACGTGGCCTTTGAGGGCGGCGGCGAGCCGGTCACGGCGCTGATGGGCAACCACGTGCAGGCCGTCTCCGGCGATCTCAGTGAAATGGTGCCTTACCTGAGCGGGGATAAAATCCGCGTGCTGGCGGTCTTCTCGGAAAACCGTCTGCCGGGCCAGCTGGCTAACGTCCCTACCGCTAAAGAGCAGGGATATAACCTGGTCTGGCCGATTATCCGCGGCTTCTTCGTTGGGCCGAAAGTGACCGACGCCGAATACCAGTGGTGGGTTGACGCCTTCGCCAAACTCCAGCAAACCGAGGAATTTAAAAAGCAGCGCGAACTGCGCGGGCTGTTTGAGTTCAACCTGAACGGCAAGCCGCTGGACGAGTACGTCAAAAAACAGGTCAGCGACTACCGCGAACAGGCGAAAGCCTTTGGCCTGGCGAAATAACCGGAGGCGCTATGAGCGATCGTATTTTTGCCGGGATATGGCTGCTGCTCTGCATTGGCGGGCTGTTTATCGCCTGGCAAATCCACAGCGAATACAGCTATGAACCCGTGGGGCCGCGCCCCTTTCCGATGGGCATTGTCGGCCTGATGCTGCTCTGCTCGGTCGCCCTGCTGCTGCGACATCCCGATACCGTGGACTGGCCGCCCGGACGTGTTCTGCAGCGCCTGCTGGTGATGGTCATCGTGCTGCTGATGTACGCCTGGGGCTTTGAATGGCTCGGCTTCCCGATTGCCACCGCCATTCTGACGATGACGATCGGCATGCTGTTTAACGCCACCCTGCCCGCGGCGGGGCTGTCGGGCGCGGTACTGGGCATTTTACTCTGGTACGCCTTCGACCGCCTGCTGGACGTGACGTTACCCCTCGGCGCATGGTTTAACTGACGGAGCACGCTATGGATACCTGGATTTATCTCTCACAGGGGTTCGCCGTCGCGATGACCCCGGAAAACCTGGTGATTGCCCTGATCGGCTGTTTTGTGGGCACCATCGTCGGCCTGCTGCCGGGCCTCGGGCCCATCAACGGCGTGGCGATTTTACTGCCGCTGGCCTTTGCCCTGCACCTGCCTGCTGAATCGGCGCTGATCCTGCTGGCGACGGTCTACATCGGCTGCGAGTACGGCGGGCGCATCTCATCGATACTGCTTAACGTACCCGGCGATGCCGCCGCCATAATGACCGCGCTCGACGGTTATCCCATGGCGCAGCAGGGGCGCGGCGGCGTGGCGCTCTCTATCTCTGCCGTCAGCTCGTTTTTCGGCTCGCTGATTGCCATTGGCGGCATTATTCTGTTCGCCCCGGCGCTGGCCCAGTGGTCGCTGGCGTTTGGTCCGGCCGAGTATTTTGCGCTGATGGTGTTCGCTATCGCCTGCCTCGGCAGCATGATGGCGCAGAACCCGCTGAAGTCATTTTTGTCCGCGCTGATTGGCCTGAGCCTGGCCACCGTCGGCGTGGACGCCAACACCGGGGTGTATCGCTTTACCTTCGACAGCGTTCACCTGTCTGACGGCGTGCAGTTTATCGTCGTGGTGATTGGCCTGTTCTCGGTCTCTGAAATTTTACTGATGCTGGAACATACCAGCGGCGGGCAAACGCTGGTGCGCAAAACCGGCCGGATGCTCTTTAACGCCAGAGAGGGGGCGCAGTGTATCGGCGCAACCTTGCGTTCGTCGGTGATTGGTTTCTTCGTCGGCGTCCTGCCCGGCGCGGGGGCGACCATTGCCAGCGCCATCACCTACATGACCGAGAAAAAGCTGAGCGGCAACAGCGACAGCTTCGGCAAAGGGGACATACGCGGCGTGGCGGCGCCAGAGGCGGCGAATAACGCCTCGGCCTGCGGCTCGTTTATCCCGATGCTGACGCTCGGCGTGCCGGGCTCCGGCACCACGGCGGTGATGATGGGCGCGCTGACGCTCTATAACATCACCCCGGGTCCGGCGATGTTCACCGAGCAGCCGGACATCGTGTGGGGCCTGATTGCGGCGCTGCTGATCGCCAACGTGATGCTGCTGGTGATGAACATCCCGCTGATCGGCCTGTTTACCCGCATGTTGACCATTCCGCTGTGGTTCCTGGTGCCCGCCATTGCGGCGGTCTCTGCGGTTGGGGTCTACGCGGTGCACAGCACCACCTTCGACCTGGTGCTGATGGTGCTGCTCGGCGTGCTGGGCTATATCCTGCGCAAAATGCACTTCCCGATGTCGCCGCTGATTTTAGGTTTCGTATTGGGTGAGATGCTGGAGCAGAACCTGCGCCGCGCGCTCTCCATCAGCAACGGCAATATGTCGATTCTGTGGGAAAGCAGCGTGACAAAGGTCCTGCTGGCGTTGGCGATCGTGGTGATTGTGGTGCCGCCGGTCCTGCGTCTGGTGCGTCGACGCCAGCGCAAGCCGCAGCCGGACGTCGGCTGATTAGCCTCTCAGCAGGGCATTGACCCACTGTTTTAACGCCTGGCGGGAGATTTTAATCCCGCCATTTTTTAGCTCTGCGGGCAGGGCCAGCCAGTGTACCGGCTGCTCAAAGCGCGCCACCCTGCCGCGGATCCAGTCCGGGAACTGGGCAATATCGGTTCCCGGTTCACATTCCACCACCGCCACCGGACGTTGACCGAACTCGGCGTCGTCCAGCGGGACGATGAACGCCTGGCTTATCTGCGGGTGCGTGGCAATCGTGCGCTCAACGGCTTCCGGCTGGATCCCCTCTCCTCCGCTGAAAAAGAGATTGTCCATACGGCCTAAAATGGTCAGGCGTCCGTTATGCCACTCCCCGCGATCGCGGGTGGCAAACCAGCCCTGCGCATTCGTGAGGGGAAGTAGCGCACCGTCACGCCAGTAGCCCGAAGCCATGCTGCGCGCCCTGATCCAGACTTCACCGTCGACAACCTGCACCTCTCTGCCCGGCAGCGCGCTGCCGACGTCCGGCGCACCGTCCGCCTCCTTCGCGCAGACGGTTGAGGCAAACTCCGTCAGGCCATAGCCGCAGAAGGTGCGAATCCCCTGCTCACGCGCCTTCTCCGTCAGCTCAACGGGAATGGCCGCCCCGCCAAGCAAAACGGCCTTCAGCGCAACCTGATGCTCGGCGTTGAGCAGACGCCAGAGCTGCGTCGGCACCAGAGAAGCGTGGCTACAGCCCTGCAGCGCCTGCTCAAGCGGCTGTTTTTCGCGCACGGTTAACCGCGCGCCCGCCTGCAGCCAGCGCCACAAAATGCCCTGGCCGGAAACATGAAACAGCGGGAGCGACAGCAGCCAGTCGTCCTCGTCGCTGTAGGGCATCAGCGCCAGCACGCCCTGCGCGCTGGCAAGATGCGCCGCACAGGTGTGAACCGCCGCCTTCGGCAAGCCTGTCGAACCGGAGGTCAGCGTCATGGAAGCCAGACGTTCCGGCGCCCATGACGACGCATACTCCCCGGGCCGCTCGGACAGGCTAAGCGAGGAGAGACCGTCATACGCGCCGTCCAGCACCAGGGCATGGCGCAGCGTCATCTGCGGAATCAGCACGTCCAGCAGCGGTCCCGGCAGCTGAGGGTTGACCGGCAGAATGCGCGCGCCGCACTGGAGCAGCGCGAGCCACGCCAGCAGCGTCTGAGGGTGGTTATGGGCAAGCAGCATGACGCCCTCGCCTTCCTGCACGCCCTGACGATGGAACCCGGCGGCAAGGCTATCTATACGCACACAGAGCTGTTGCCAGGTGAGAACCTCGTCGTTAAGCCGCAGCGCGGGCTTATCGGGCCACTGCGTGCGCCAGTGCCGCCACGGCCAGTCGGTAAAACTCATAGCAGCGGCTCCAGCGCCTCAGCGTCGAGGCACGGTAGTACGCTGTCCGGCCACTGACGAATAAGCTGCGTTTGCATCAGGCTTAACGTGTCGAGGCCGGGGAGGGTGTCCGGCGTTAACCATGCCGCGATGCGCGCCAGCTGCGTCAGCCCGAGGCTGGACTCTATGGACGAGCTGATCACCGCCGTCAGGCCTAAGGCGTGGGCAGCATCGACCTGCTCGCGCACCTTCGCCAGGCTGCCGGTCAGCGTCGGTTTAATCACGACCGCACTCACGCCGGGCTCGGCGACGAACTCAAAATCGGCTTCGCGCAGGCTTTCGTCCCAGGCAATCGCAATACCCGTTTCACGGGCAAAGGCGCGGGAGTCATCCCGCGTTTTGCACGGTTCTTCCAGAAACGCGATGCGGCTGCGGTACGCCGGATTAACATACTTCGCGAACTGCTGCGCCTTGAGCGGCGTCCAGGCGCGGTTTGCGTCCAGACGCAGGTGCAGATCCGGGATCGCTTCCAGCAGAAGATTCGCCACCATCCCGTCGCGCACCGCTTCGTACAGGCCGACTTTGATTTTCGCCACCTTCTCGCCGGGCATGGCGGAGAGCAGCGCGAAGAGTTCGTCCGGATCGCCCGTACAGAGCGGTGCGGCGCGGTAGTTGGCCGCATCAGGCAAGCTGCCGTCCAGCTCCGCCAGCGCGCAGCTGATGCCGAAGGCGGCGGAAGGCGTGTCCGGCAGCGCCGGATCGGCCCCTTCGCGCCACTCGCGTACCCAGGCCACCAGCGCCGCCTGCGCGTCATCCAGCGATTCCAGGCTAAAGCCCGGCAGAGGTGAAATCTCGCCCCAGCCTTCACGCTCGCCCTGCTGCAAATGAACGAAAAGTCCGTCACGGGTTTTTAACCGCCGCTCGCGCAGCACCACGCCCGCGTCCATCGGTATCTGCCAGCGGTAAACCTGCGCGCGACGCATTACGGGTTCCGTTTGTATTTGCTGAAGTCCGGCTGGCGTTTTTCGTTAAACGCGTTGCGTCCTTCCTGACCCTCTTCGGTCATGTAGAACAGCATGGTGGCGTTACCCGCCAGCTCCTGCAGGCCTGCCTGACCGTCACAGTCGGCGTTGAGGGCCGCCTTCAGGCAGCGCAGCGCCATCGGGCTGTTTTGCAGCATCTCGCGGCACCAGCGCACGGTCTCTTTTTCGAGATCGGCAATTGGCACCACGGTATTCACAAGCCCCATATCCAGCGCTTCCTGCGCGTTGTACTGACGGCACAGGAACCAGATTTCACGCGCTTTTTTCTGCCCGACGATGCGTGCCATATAGGATGCGCCCCAGCCGCCGTCGAAGGATCCGACTTTCGGGCCGGTCTGGCCGAAGATGGCGTTTTCCGCGGCTATGGTCAGGTCGCACATCATGTGCAGCACGTGGCCGCCGCCGATGGAGTAACCCGCTACCATCGCGACAACCGGTTTTGGACAGGTGCGGATCTGGCGCTGGAAATCCAGCACGTTCAGGTGGTGCGTACCCGCATCGTCCTGGTATCCGCCGTAGTCGCCGCGCACTTTCTGATCGCCGCCGGAGCAGAATGCTTTATCCCCTTCACCGGTCAGAACGATGACGCCAATATTGTCGTCATAGCGCGCATCCGCCAGGGCCTGGATCATCTCTTTGACGGTCAGCGGACGGAACGCGTTGCGCACCTGCGGACGGTTGATGGTGATTTTGGCAATGCCGTCAGCGGACTTGTGGTAACGAATGTCGGTGTAACCTTCGGAGCAGTCCTGCCATTCAACCGGCGCGTAAAGCATGTGTTCATCAGGATAGATCATAGAGTGTCCTTAGTTCGAAGACGCAGTATCTGCACCAGGCTCGACGCGACTGCACCGGGATTTTCCCGATGGGCGTTGTGCCCGGCATGAGGAATAACGTGGCGCGTGGCGTTCAGCTCAGCGGCAATGGCCGCGAACTTCTCATCACGTTCGCCGTACAGGTAGTGAAAAGGAACAGAGAGCGCATTCAGCGCTGCGCGCAAATCTGGCTGCACGGCAAGAGAGGTGGCCTCGAGCATTGCCGCCAGATTTGCGCCGTTGTTCTGGCTACGCAGCGCGACCAGCTCGCCGCGCTGCGCGTCCGTAAGTGAGGCAAATACCGGCTGTTGATACCAGTCGGCAAAGACGTCTGCGAGCGGTTCAGTGCAAAAACGCTTCGCCCAGCGGCGATCGGATGCTAATCGCATCTCGCGCGCATCCTGTAACCCAGGATGACCGCCTTCAACGACAATCCCGCTCAGCCCTTTTGGCTGCTGGCAGGCATGAAGCATCGCAATGCGGCCGCCGAGGGAGTACCCCACCAGCCAGTATTTCAGTATGTTGTAACTAAGAAGGGTTGTGGTGAGCAAATCGCTCATTTCTGCAAACCCTGAAATAGAAATTCCGGCAGAGCCACCGTGCCCGGGCAGATCCAGATACAGCCGGGGATAATCCTCTAATGACTCCCCGACCGGCTGCCACTCACGGCTATCGCCGGAAAAACCGTGCAGAAAGACCAGCCAGGGATAGCCTGGCTTTCCGGCTCGCTGCATGCCTGCGAGGTTCACAGGTGGCTCACCTGCGCCAGCAGGTTTTGCAGCGTCTGCGCCCCGTCAGAACCGTTTACCACCAGCTCGACCAGCGTTGTGCCAGGCTGTTTCCACGCGGCGCGCATCGCCGCGTCCAGCTGCTCCCAGCTTTCCGGGCGATGGTACCTGAGGCTGAACATCGCCGCCGCGTGCTCGAACTGCACGTTTTGCGGCATCAGATAAAAGCGCTCGCGCTCGCTCTGCGGCGTGGGCAGCAGGGAGAAGATCTGCCCGCCGTTATTGTTGACCACAATCAGCACCAGGGGGGCTGAAACCTGACGCAGGAGCGCCAGCGCGTTGAGGTCATACAGTGCAGAGAGGTCACCCACTATCGCCAGCGTTGATTTCGCGCTGGCACGCTGCACGCCAGCCGCCGTCGAGATCAGCCCGTCGATGCCGCTGGCACCGCGGTTGCTGTAAACCGGATAGCCCGCGGGCAGCTGAGAGAGCGCGTCAATCAGGCGCACCACCAGGCTGTTACCGACAAACAGCTGCCCCTGCTCGGGCAGGTACTGACGTATACGGTGCGCCAGCTCGGCTTCGCCGAAGCCCCCGCACTGCGCTTCGGCGAGCGCCCACGCCTGACGCGACAGTTCCGGGATCTCCACCGCCCAGGGCTTACGTTTTTCAGCCGGATGCAGCTCAAGCCAGCTGTCAATCTCGCTGACCAGCCGACGCCCGCGATGGTGCGCCGGGTCGAGCCGCCCTTCCATCGGGTCAACGAGCCAGTACTCTTCCGGCGTGCAGGTCGCCTGCCACTGCAGGAGACGTTTACCGGTGAGGCTGGAACCTATCTGCACCACAATCTGCGCCTTCGCCAGCTCCGTTGTCGCCTTCGCGTTACCCAGCCAGAGGTCTGCGCACGGCAGCGGCTGGCCGGTCTGGGATAGCACATCGCCTATCAACGGCCAGCCGAGGGTTTGCGCCCACTCTGCAACCCGCTTGCCTTCGGCGGCGCTCATGCGCCCGGCAACCACCACGCCGCGCTTCTGTCGCCAGAAGAACCAGTCGCGCTGTTTGACGCTTTCAACGTGGATCTGCTCGCTAAGCCAGGGCTTTTCGCTCTCCCACCAGTCGCCAAGCTGCTGCTGCCAGGCGAGGCCGGTTTCGTTCATTTCGCCATACAGCGGCTCGGCAAAGGGACAGTTCACGTGCAGGGCGCCGCTGCGCAGCGATGCCATCGCATGATCAAGCGTGGAGACCAGCCAGCTTGCCGGAATGTCCTGGGTTGGGCGCGGCAACGAAACCGCTTCTGAAGGATGAGATGAAAAAATGCCCGGCTGGCGAATGGCCTGATTGGCACCGCAGTCTATTAACTCAGGCGGACGGTCCGCGGTCAGCACTATCAGTTTTTCGCCGGTCAGCCCGGCTTCGATGATTGCCGGATAGAGGTTTGCCACCGCCGTACCGGACGTGACAATCACCGCCACCGGCGCTTTGCTGACTTTTGCCAGCCCCAGCGCCAGATGGCCGAGACCGCGCTCGTCAAAATGGGTGTGGTGAATAAAAGCCCGATTTTCCGCCGCGGCCAGCGTCAGCGGCGTGGAGCGAGAGCCCGGTGCAATACACACGTGCCTGACGCCGTGGCGGGTCAGGGCTTCGAGGATCACCGCCGCCCAGCGCCGGTTAAAAGAACTTACTGACATGAGATTGTCCGGTATCAATAATGCGACACAGTATAAATAATAGAAAAAATTGGAATTTTGATATGAATCGGGAATGCGCGAATCAGTATTAATCCCTTAGGAGGAGAGAACGCAGCCCTGCGGCTTTGTTTTCTATCTCCTGCCACTCCTGCTCCGGGTCAGATCCGCTGACGATCCCCGCCCCGGCGTAGAGCCGCAGCCTGGCGTCCTGGACGCGTGCAGAGCGTAATGCCACGCAGAACTCGCTTTGTTCGCGTGACAGATACCCGGCAGAACCGGCGTACCACTCGCGGTCGAATGGCTCAACCCTTTGGATAAACTCCCGCGCGGCCTGGCGCGGCAGGCCCGCGACGGCAGCCGTCGGCTGCAGCGCGCTCAGGCACTGCTCGTCGCTGGCGTGTTTCAGCGCGGTCCAGATGCAGCGGCGCAGATGCTGCACTTTGCGCAAACGCACCACCTGCGCCGGTAAGACCTCCAGCGTCTGGGTATGGTGCTGCAGCCGCTGGCAAATGTCCTCTACCACCAGCATATTCTCACGCTGGTTTTTATCGTCATTCATCAGCCACTCGCCGAGGCGCTGGGCCTGTTTATCGTCAGAATGGCTGGCAACCGTTCCCGCCAGGGCTTCGGTGCGCAGCAGCGTGCCGCGACGCCGCCACAAACGCTCAGGCGTGGAGCCGAGAAACGCGTTACCGGCATCGAATACCATGCAGAAATGGTAGCAATTTACGTTGAGGGCGCGGCTGGCGGCCATCAACGCAACGGCATTAACCGGTTGACTGAACTGCAGATCGGTAGCGCGGGCAAGCACCACCTTTTCAACATCACCGCGCGCGATGGCGTCCGTTGCCTGACGGATAAGACGCAGCCACTCCGGCTTTTGCGGCTGGTGCGTCTCACACTCAACCTGAACGGAGAGCGGGCGGATCGGCCCCGCCGCGTTCAGCTGGTCTACGAACTTCCGCGCATCAGGGGCATCATCCGCAAGCGAGGTATCACTCCACAGCTGCAGGCGCAGCGTGGCAACCCCGGCAGAGCGTCGCCACAGCAAACGCGGCAAAAACAGGCTGCTCTTCTCGGGGTTAAACGCGTTCAGGCCGCAAATGAGGGTATCGTTTTGCGCATCGTGGGTTTGCAGAAACTGAGAGGCAGAAGCCAGAGAGTCAAAGTGAGCGACACTGCCCAGCGCGGCAAGTTCTTCATCGCCGTTTCGCTGCTGCCAGTAGAATTGGGGATAGATACGCTGTGCGCCCAGCCAGGCCAGAGGATCGAAGGCGTCGTTTAACGGGAAAGAGACGTCAACGTGATGCAGACCGGGTGTAGCAGGCAGCGCTTGCGCAAGCTGAATGCGCAGACGTTCCAGCGCGAGGAAAATCGAATGCACGCGAACCTCTCCCTGTAAAAACCTCGTATTATACGGGGTACTGCCCACAAATTGCAGTACCCACGTATAGGGAGTGGTTGGCCGTTTAAAAAGCTGTTAGCGACGAGCCAGAAGCAGCCCCAGCACCAGCCCTACGGCCGCACCGACACCAATGCCTTGCCACGGTTTTTCATGCACGTAATCATCGGCACGGTACACCGCTTTTTTGGCGCGATAGTAGTAATTGTCAGACGCATGGCTGACGCGGTTCTTCACTTCATGCAGCGCCTGTTCAGCGCGCGCTTTCAGCTCGATATACTTCTGATCGGCAGGATCGCCCGACGAACGCAGCACCTCTTCCAGCGTTTCGCTCAGCAAGGCCAGGTCGTCGTCGATACGGGTATCCCAGGATTGAAATGACATCGTTTTCTCCATGTTAGTACACCAGTCCGCTAACTATAGCCAACGACTGCCAATTACGCCTGCTTCGCTTCCCGCGCCATGCCAACGTGCGGAATGCCATCTTCGTCATACACCTCGGTCACCGGCGCAAAGCCGAAGTGGGCGTAGAAGGACTGCAGGTGAGCCTGCGCTCCGAGGTATAACGCCCTGTCTGGCCACTGTTTTTCACAGGATGCCAGCGTTTTCTCCATGAGCTGATAGCCCAGTTTTTCACCGCGCGCGCGTGCGCTAATAATGACGCGGCCGATGACGACGGGCTCAAAATCATCGGCGCTTTTCAGAATCCTCGCATACGCCACCAGCTCGCCCTCTTTCCAGCCGAGGATATGGCGGTTTTCGCCGACCAGGTCATCCCCGTCGATGTCCTGATACGGGCAGGTTTGCTCTACGACAAACACTTCACAGCGGAGTTTAAGCAGCGCATAAAGTGACGGTACGGTGAGTTCGCTATGGTGCACATCTTGCCACTGGATCATGTCTTTCTCCTTCCTGGGGTTCATCACGTTATACTAAACCCCTACCCGTTCGGCAAAGGGCTGATTGCATTATGGAACTGATTTTTCTGGGCACGTCCGCTGGCGTACCAACCCGTACGCGAAATGTGACGGCAATCCTGCTGGATCTGCAGCACCCCACCCGCGGCGGGCTGTGGCTGTTTGACTGTGGTGAAGGGACTCAGCACCAGCTGCTGCGCACCGCCCACCATCCGGGCAAGCTGGATAAGATCTTTATTACCCACCTGCACGGGGACCATATCTTTGGCCTGCCCGGCCTGCTGTGCAGCCGCTCGATGGCCGGCATCGCGCATCCGCTGACGATTTATGGGCCTAAAGGCATTGCCGAGTTTGTTGAAACCACGCTGCGCCTGAGCGGCTCGTGGACGGACTACCCGCTGGAGGTCATTGAGATTGCTGAGGGTCAGGTTTTTGATGACGGGGTTTATACGGTCACCGCATGGCCGCTTAATCATCCGGTTGAGTGCTACGGCTACCGCATCGAAGAGCATGACAAACCCGGCGCGCTAAACGCTGCCGCGCTGATGGCAGACGGCGTGAAGCCGGGGCCGTTGTTCCAGCGCCTGAAGCTGGGTGAGACCGTCACGCTGGAAGACGGGCGCGTGGTGAACGGGCAGGACTATCTTTCTGCGCCACAGCCGGGGAAAAAGCTGGCAATCTTTGGCGATACCGCGCCGTGCCCTTCCGCCCATCTGCTTGCGCAGGGCGTAGATGTGATGGTGCATGAAGCGACGCTTGAAACGGCCATGGAAGAGAAAGCCAACGGCCGCGGCCATAGCTCCACGCGTCAGGCGGCGCAGCTTGCCCGTGACGCGGGCGTCGGGAAGCTTATCGTCACTCACGTGAGCTCACGCTACGACGCGCGGGGATGCGAAAGCCTGCTGGCAGAGTGCCGCGAGGTATTCTCTGCGTGTGAGCTGGCGGAAGATTTCACTCAGGTCAGCGTTTAGTCCTTCATTTTTCCCTCAGGGTGCCGATAACGATTAAAAGGTCAGCATTTCTCTTGAGGGTAGAATGGATAATTTCCAGAAAGATATTGATGACAGGGCGAATCTCACCCTGTCGAACCGCTTTGAACTGTTGCTGTTCCGTCTTGGCACCTCTTTGAACGAAGACAAATCCGAGCTGTTTGGGATTAACGTCTTTAAGCTGCGCGAAATTGTGCCGATGCCGGCGTTCACCAAACCCGCAGGGATGAAGTCGCCGCTGATGGGGATGGTGAACATTCGCGATCAGGTGATCCCCGTCATTGACCTCGCTGCCGTCGCGGGCTGCAGGCCCACAACCGGGCTGAACATTCTGCTGATCACCGAATACGCCCGCAGCGTGCAGGCGTTTGCGGTGGAATCCGTTGAGAACATCATGCGCCTGGACTGGAAGCAGGTTCACGCCGCGGAGACCGCCGTCAGCGGACGCTACATCACCAGTATTGCCTGCCTCGACGAGAAGACCGATACCAACGATCTGGCCATGGTGCTTGACGTAGAGCAGATCCTGTATGACATCACCCCGGCGAACCACGATCTGCACGCCACCAACCTGAAGACCACCAAATTCAACATCAAGCCGGGCTCGGTCGCGATTGTTGCGGAAGATTCCAAAGTGGCGCGCTCGATGCTGGAGAAAGGCCTGCAGGCGATGGAAATCCCTGCCCAGCTGCACATCACCGGGAAAGACGCGTGGGAGAAAATTGGCGTGCTGGCCGCTCAGGCTCAGGCCGAGGGCGTGCCGATCACCGATAAAATCGCGCTGGTGCTGACCGACCTCGAAATGCCGGAGATGGACGGCTTTACGCTGACGCGCAAAATCAAGACCGATCCGTTCCTGAAGGATATACCGGTGGTGATCCACTCTTCGCTTTCCGGCAACGCCAACGAAGATCATATTCGCAAGGTGAAGGCCGACGGGTACGTGGCGAAGTTTGAGCTGAACGAGCTGTCGTCGGTGATTGAGGAAGTGCTGGACCGCTCGATGAAGAAGATTGACGGGCCGTTGATTAGCCGCAAGCAGCTGGCTTAGTCGGTTTTTTTCGTTACGTGCGGGCTGGTGCCCTCACCCCAACCCTCTCCCACGGGGAGAGGGCGCAAACATTAAAAAAGGCAACTTTCGTTGCCTTTTTGCTTTTACCTTACATCAGCGGCATCGCTCGCTGGACGATATCAATCAGCGGCTGCGGATAGATACCGAAGATCAGCACCAGCAGCGCGGAGATGAGCACCACGATGCCCCCTGCGCTGTACTGCCAGTTGGACGGCGCATCGCGGTTGAGCTGCTGAGGCGCGCTCAGGTACAGGCTCACGGCAACGCGCAGGTAGTAGTAGAGACCAATCGCGGAGCCGATAACAACCCCCGCCGTCAGCCACCACAGACCCGCATGAACACCGACGGCCAGCACGTAGAACTTACCGATAAAGCCCAGCGTCATCGGAATACCCGCCAGCGAGAGCATCATCACGGTCATCACCGCGGACAGAATCGGACGGTGCCAGAACAGACCACGGTAGGAGAACAGTGAATCGGCATCCGGGCCACGGTACGGGCTGGACATCAGGCTCACCACGCCGAACGCGCCGAGGCTGCTGAACAGGTAACCCGCCAGATACACGCCCACAGCTTCCATCGACATCTCGCCGCTCTGCAGCGCAATCAGCGCCACCAGCAGGTAGCCCAGGTGGGAGATAGACGAGTAGCCCAGCAGACGCTTGATGTTGGTCTGGCTCAGCGCCATCAGGTTACCGAAGATGATGGAAACGAACGCGATAATGCCGAGCACCACGCGAACCGCTTCGCTATCACCCACCGGTGCGTACAGGAACAGACGCATCACCACACCGAAGATAGCAATTTTGCTTGCCGTCGCCAGGAAGGTTGAAACCGGCGCCGGAGCGCCCTGGTATACGTCTGGCGTCCACAGGTGGAACGGAACGAGAGAGAGCTTGAAGCCGAGGCCAACAATCATCATGCCCAGACCCGCCAGCATCAGCGGCTCGTGCAGCATGCCGTCGCCGAGGCTCTTGCCGATGGCCAGGAAGGAGAGATTACCCGTCTGTGCGTACAGCAGCGCGATACCGAACAGCAGGAACGACGAGGCAGCAGCGGACAAGATAGTGTACTTGATCGCCGCTTCCAGAGAGCGTTTCTGGCGGAAGGCGTAACCAATCAGGCCGAACAGCGGGAGTGAGATCAGCTCAATACCGAGGAACAGCGCGGCCAGGTGGTTCGCGTTCGCCAGCAGAATGCCGCCCAGTGCGGCAATCAGTACCAGCAGGTAAAACTCTTCTTTGTTGTCGTTGTAGCCTTCGAGCCACGGGTACGCAAAGGTGCAGGTTGCCAGGCTCGCCAGCAGAACCAGACCGGTGTACAGCATGGCATAGCCGTCAACGCGCATCATCGGCGTGACGTCCATCGCCCCCGCCTGGCCAACAAACCAGAGGGAGACTAACGCAGCGTTCAGACCCAAAACGGACAGGGTCGCATTCAGGAAGTGATTGCGTCGCCACGCAATGGAGAGCATCACAACCACCACCGTCAATCCGACGATCAGCAGCGGTAGCAGCGCGATCAGTTGTTGTGGAGTTATTGTCATGGCGAATTACGGCCTTGTAGTAGAAGCAGAATTAACAAACCACTGCTGGATATTGCCCATCGCGCTATGCGAGGTATCCAGAATCGGCTGCGGATAGAAGCCCAGCAGCACCAGCAGTACGACCAGCAGCAGGATGATGAACAGCTCGCGCAGCGACATCCCCGGCAGTTCTTTAGCAACAATTTCGCTCTTCGCTTTACCGAAGTAGGCGCGGTGCAGCATCGCCAGCGAGTACACGGAAGCGAACACCAGACCAAAGGTGGAGATGACGGTAATCATCGGAACCACTTTGAAGCTGCCGAACAGAATCATAAATTCGCCGACGAAGTTACCGGTGCCCGGCATACCCAGCGTCGCCACCGCGAAGAACATGGAGAGCGCTGGCAGCCATTTCATTTTGCCCCACAGGCCGCCCATCATGCGCATGTCGCGGGTGTGCAGACGTTCGTACAGCTGACCGCACAGAATGAACAGGCCGGCTGCAGAGAGACCGTGCGCAATCATCTGGATCACCGCGCCCTGGTACGCCAGCTGGCTGCCGGTGTAGATGGCAATCAGCACGAAGCCCATGTGGGAAACGGAGGTATAGGCAATCAGACGCTTGATGTCGTACTGCGTGAAGGCCATCCACGCGCCGTAGAAGATACCAATCACGCCGAGCCACATGGCAATTGGCGCGAACTCTGCGGACGCGTTCGGGAACAGCGGCAGTGCGAAACGCAGCAGGCCGTAGGCCGCGGTTTTCAACAAGATGCCCGCCAGGTCAACGGAACCCGCCGTTGGCGCCTGGGAGTGCGCGTCTGGCAGCCAGCCGTGCAGCGGAACCACCGGCATTTTCACCGCGAAGGCGATGAAGAAGCCCAGCATCAGCAGGTATTCCACGCCGTGAGACATCGGGGTCTTCAGCAGATCTTCGTAGTTGAAGGTCCAGACGCCCGTCGCGTTGTAATGCACGAACACCAGCGCCAGGATGGCAATCAGCATCACCAGACCGCTCGCCTGGGTATAGATGAAGAACTTGGTTGCCGCCGTGATGCGCGTTTTACCGTCGGATGCCTTGTGGCCCCACAGCGCGATCAGGAAGTACATCGGCACCAGCATCATCTCCCAGAAGAAGAAGAACAGGAACATGTCGATGGCAAGGAACACGCCGATAACGCCGCCCAGGATCCACATCAGGTTCAGGTGGAAGAAGCCCTGGTATTTTTCAATTTCTCGCCAGGAGCACAGTACCGCCAGAACGCCGAGCAGACCGGTCAGCACCACCATCAGCAGCGACAGACCGTCGATAGCCAGGTGAATGGTTATCCCAAAACGCGGGATCCACGGCAGAATAAATTCAGACTGCCACTGCGGAATCCCCGCAGACTGCGTCAGAGAGTAGCCACCCTGCAACCACAGTTGCAGGCCAAGCGCGAGCGTCAATCCCATGGTGATCAGCGCGATCCAGCGCGGCATCTTCACGCCAAAGCGTTCAGTCTGCCAGCACAGGAAGCCGCCGATGAAGGGAATTAATATTAGCCAGGGTAGTAACATGGCGATTTTTATTCCTTGTTAAAGTCCCTCAGGGACCGATTTTCAACAAATTCGACAAAATTCACGCGTTAGTGCGGGTTGTGGTGTCGGGTGGCGCTCACGCTTACCCGACCTACGGTCTCGTAGGCCCGGTAAGCGCAGCGCCACCGGGCAAAACCACTATCGCAACACCATCAGCAGCGCCAGTACGACAACCGCACCGATGCTCATGGACGCCACATACCAGCGCAGATAGCCGTTCTCGCTGTACAGCAGGCCTTTACCTGCAAAGCGGGAGAGGATCGCCGGGATATTCATCATGCTGTTCATTGGGTCGCGCTTCAGCAGCCACGCAATGCCCAGGAACGGCTTAACGAAGATCATGTCGTACAGCCAGTCAAAGCCCCACGCGTTGTACCACCAGGTGCCCAGCAGGCGGCCCGGCGCACTGTTGGCAACGGCAGTCACCAGCGTACGTTTACCCAGCCACAGCCATGCAGCGATGAGGATGCCCGCAATAGCGACCACGCCGGAGGTGATTTCAAGCGTCAGAACGCGACCGTGCTCAAGCTCGGTTGTTGCCGGCAGTACGCCCTGCAGCGGTGGCACAATCATCGCGCCAACGAAGGTAGACAGTACCAGCAGCACAATCAGCGGCAGGTGGTGGGTGATCCCCTTCCCTGCGTGAGCGTGAATTTGTTCTTTACCGTGGAATACGATGAAAATCATACGGAAGGTATACAGGGAGGTCATGAACGCACCGACCAGACCCGCCACCATCAGATTGATATGACCATTCGCCATGGCACCCGCAAGGATTTCGTCCTTACTGAAGAAGCCCGCGGTAATCAGCGGCAGCGCCGACAGCGCCGCGCCGCCCACCAGGAAGCAGACATACACCAGCGGGATAGACTTGCGCAGTCCGCCCATCTTGAAGATGTTTTGCTCGTGGTGGCAGGCCAGGATCACCGAACCGGATGAGAGGAACAGCAGCGCTTTAAAGAACGCGTGCGTCATCAGGTGGAAAATCGCCGCGTCCCACGCCTGTACGCCCAGCGCCAGGAACATATAGCCAATCTGGCTCATCGTGGAATATGCAAGAACGCGTTTGATGTCGGTCTGCACCAGCGCGGCAAAGCCTGCCAGCACCAGCGTGACCGCACCCACGATACCCACCAGATGCAGAATTTCCGGGGTCATCAGGAACAGGCCATGGGTACGCGCAATCAGGTAGACACCGGCGGTGACCATGGTCGCAGCGTGGATCAGCGCGGAGACAGGGGTTGGACCCGCCATCGCGTCGGCCAGCCACGTCTGCAGCGGCAGCTGTGCGGATTTACCCACGGCGCCACCCAGCAGCATCAGCGTTGCCCACCACAGCATGTTGTTGCCTGCTTCGAAGTGCGCCGGCGCCAGTTCCACCATTTCGCGGAAGTTCAGCGTGCCCAGTTCGTTGTAGAGAATGAACAGCGCGAAAGCGAGGAACACGTCACCCACGCGGGTCACGACGAACGCTTTCATGGCCGCTGCGCCATTCTTCGGATCGGTGTAATAGAAGCCGATCAGCAGGTAAGAACAGAGACCCACGCCTTCCCAGCCCAGGTACATCAACAGCAGGTTATCGGCCAGCACCAGAACAACCATGCTGGCGATAAACAGGTTGGTGTAGGCGAAGAAGCGGGAGTAACCCTCTTCACCGCGCATATACCAGGAGGCGAACATGTGGATCAGGAAGCCCACGCCGGTCACCACGGAGAGCATGGTCAGAGACAGACCATCCAGCACCAGGTTGAAACCGATGTTGAAATCACCGACCGACATCCAGGTCCACAGCGGCACGCTGAACGGCTGGCGTTCGCTATTTAAGAAGTCGATACCCGCATACGCCGTGACCAGCGCAGCCAGACCGATAGAGCCAATGCCCACGGTCGCAGACAGATTCTCAGACCAGCGGCCGCGAGAAAACGCCAGCAGCACGAAGCCAATCAGCGGAAAAATAATGGTTAAGGCAAGCATGTTCATCCACGCAACTCACTTACTGAATCGATGTTCAGGTTCTGGCGGCGACGATGGAGCTGCAGCAACAGCGCCAGGCCAATACTCGCTTCGGCAGCCGCAAGGCTGATGGCGAGAATGTACATCACCTGACCGTCGGCCTGGCCCCAGTAGCTTCCGGCGACCACGAAGGCCAGCGCGGAGGCGTTAATCATGATTTCCAGACCGATCAGCATAAACAGCAGATTGCGGCGGATAACCAGACCGGTTAAGCCCAGAACGAACAAAATCGCAGCGAGGATCAGTCCATGTGTTAAGGGGATCATGCGCGCTCCTCCGTTTTTCTTTTCGCGCGGTCATCAGTGCGGTTGCTCAGCACCTCACCAATACGCTCTTCACGGCCCACGTGGAAGGCAACAACCAGACCTGCCAGCAGCAGCATAGAGGCCAGTTCAACCGCCAGAACGTATGGACCGAACAGCGCAATACCAACAGCCTTGGCGCTGATTGGCGTGCCGTCGATGCCCTGATCGTTCACGCCCAGAATGGCGTAAACAATCACCGCCAGCATGATGGCCGACAAAATTGCCGGGCCAATCCACACCTGCGGTTTGAGCCACTGACGTTCCTGCTCAATTTCAGAGCCGCCCAGGTTCAGCATCATCACCACGAACACGAACAGCACCATGATGGCCCCGGCGTAGACGATGATTTCCAGCGCACCGGCGAAGTGCGCGCCCAGCGCAAAGAACACCCCGGAAATGGCCAGCAGCGAAATGATTAAGTACAGCAGCGCATGCACCGGGTTGGTGTGCGTGATCACTCGCAGCGTAGCCAGGATGGCGATAAGGCCACAGATATAAAAAGCGAATTCCATTGCCCTCTCCTTACGGTAACAGGCTCTTGACGTCGATAGGCTTGGCTTCGTTCTCTGCTTCGCCCTTATCTTTGCCGTCGATTGCCATACCCGCCATCCGGTAGAAGTTATATTCCGGGTATTTGCCCGGACCGGAAATCAGCAGATCCTCTTTCTCGTACACCAGGTCCTGACGCTTGTACTCACCCAGCTCGAAGTCTGGAGTCAGCTGAATCGCCGTGGTTGGGCACGCTTCTTCACACAGACCGCAGAAAATGCAGCGTGAGAAGTTGATGCGGAAGAACTCAGGATACCAGCGGCCGTCTACCGTCTCTGCTTTCTGCAGGGAGATACAGCCTACCGGACACGCTACCGCACACAAGTTACAGGCCACGCAGCGCTCGGAACCGTCCGGGTCGCGCGTCAGCACGATACGGCCACGGTAGCGCGGCGGCAGATATACCGGCTCTTCCGGGTACATCTGGGTTTCGCGTTTGGCAAACGCGTGCAGGCCGATCATCCAGATACTGCGTACCTGGGTGCCGAAACCTACCAGTATTTCTTTTAAGGTCATGGTCTAAAGCCCCTTATGGCTGCTGCCAGAGAATGACAGCCGCCGTTACCAACAAGTTGACGAGCGTCAGCGGCAGGCACACTTTCCAGCCAAAGGACATTACCTGGTCATAACGCGGACGCGGTAAGGACGCACGAATCAAAATGAACATCATCATGAAGAACGCGGTTTTCAGCGCGAACCAGATGAACGGCGGTAAGAACGGGCCATGCCAGCCACCAAAGAACAGCGTTACCATCAACGCGGAAATGGTGACGATACCGATGTACTCGCCCACGAAGAACAGACCGAACTTCATGCCGGAATATTCAATGTGGTAACCGTCGGCCAGTTCCTGTTCGGCTTCTGGCTGGTCAAACGGGTGACGGTGACACACCGCCACGCCCGCGATAGCAAAGGTAACAAAACCAAAGAACTGCGGGATAACGTTCCAGATGTCGGCCTGGTTGTTGACGATGTCGGTCATGTTGAATGAACCGGCCTGCGCCACCACGCCCATCAGAGACAGTCCCAGGAACACTTCGTAGCTCAGCGTCTGCGCGGAAGCACGCATCGCACCCAGCAGAGAGTATTTGTTGTTACTGGACCAGCCTGCGAACAGGACCGCGTAAACCGCGAGGCCTGCCATCATCAGGAAGAACAGAATGCCGATGTTCAGGTCAGCCACCACCCAGGTCGGGCTGACGGGAACAATCGCAAACGCCAGCAGCAGCGAGGTGAAGGCGATCATCGGTGCCAGAGTAAAGATCACGCGGTCCGAGAAGCGCGGGATCCAGTCCTCTTTGAAGAACATCTTGATCATGTCCGCGACCAGCTGGAGTGAACCACCCCAGCCCACGCGGTTCGGTCCGTAACGGTTCTGGAACAGACCGAGCAGACGACGTTCACCAAAGCTCATGAACGCGCCGCAGGTGACCACCACCAGCAGAATGACAACCGCTTTCAGAATGCTCAGCAGGATGTCGATAAGATCCGGCGTTAACCAACTCATGCTTTTGCCTCCTGCAGGTTATCAAGACGCGCACCCGCCAGTACCGGCGCGATGCCAGGCATACCCATCGGCAGACCCACCTGCCCCGCCGTCAGACCTTCAGAAATTATCAGCGGCAGGCTGATTGTCTGACCGTCGTAGCTGAAGGCAATGTTCGCACCCGCGTTAACGCCAAGCTTCGCGGCATCCGCCGGGTTGAGCTTGATGTACGGCTGCGGCATGCGGGTCTGGAAGACCGGTGAGCGCTGGGATAGCTCGTCGCTACCGAACAGATGGTAGTACGGCGCGATACGCCAGTTACCGTCCTGCGCCTCGAAGCTCGCCGGAACGGTGGTGAAGAAGTCCAGACCGGTTTCGGAGGCTTCAATCAGACGCACGCCCGGGTCGCCGTGGCGCAGAGAACCGCCCACTTCAGCCTGGAACTTGTTCCATGCCTGCGGGGAGTTCCAGCCCGGTGCCCATGCAAACGGTACCTGTGAGCGCGGCGCAGACGGCTGGTTGTTCCCTTCCATAGAGAAGGCGAACATGGTGTCTTTGTCCTGCGGCTGACGCGGTTCGTGCACGCTGATGTTGGCACGCATCGCGGTACGACCGCTGTAGCGGTGCGGTTCACGCGCCAGTTTCTGGCCGCGAATGCGGAAGCTTGCGTCAGGCGCAGCATCTTTAATGCCGGCCAGCTGAGGCAGTTTTTCCACCACCGCGTCGATAACGTGGTCGAGCTGCGTCCAGTCCACTTCACGGCTCTGCACGGTGCTGTGCAGGGAGTGCAGCCAGCGCCAGCTTTCGAGCATCACGGTGTTGCTGTCGTAGTAAGACGGGTCGTAAACCTGGAAGAAGCGCTGCGCGCGGCCTTCGTTGTTGATAACGGTACCGTCGCTTTCTGCGAAGCTTGCCGCAGAGAGCACCAGGTGCGCTTTGTCCATGATCGCGGTGCGCTGATGGTCGATAACCATCACTAGCGGCGCTTTGGAGAGCGCGGCGTCAACGCGAGCAGCAGAAGCATGGCGATGCAGGTCGTTTTCCAGCACCACAACGGCGTCAGCAGAGCCGGATTCCAGTTCGCTTAACGCCTCTTCCAGCGAGCCGCCGCCAATCATACCCAGACCGATGCTGTTCACCGCGCGGGCAATCATGGTGACGCCAACGTCCGCACCGCGGCCTTTCAGGGCTTTAGCCACGTTGGCCGCCGCCTGAACGATCTCCGCGCTGCCGGCGTTGGTACCGGAAATAATCAGCGGTTTCTTCGCACCCGCCAGGGCCTGAACAATCACGTCGACCTTGTTCTGCAGGTCACGATCCAGCTCAACGGCCGGGGCATTGTTGTCCAGCGCGTGGGCAATCGCAAAGCCAAGACGCGCCTGATCTTCAACCGGCGCGCAGTAGGTCCACGCCGCGATATCGTCCAGACGGGTGTTGTCGACGTTGGTCACAAACAGAGGATGCTTCGCGCGCTGGCCGATGTTCAGGATTGCCGCAATCTGCCAGTCGGCTACTTTCTGCGCCGCTGCCATTTCACGTGCTTTACCCTTCACCGCCTGGCGAACCGCCAGAGCCGCGCGTGCGCCGGTCTGCGTCAGGTCTTCACCCAGCACCAGAACCGCATCGTAAGATTCGATTTCGCGCAGCGCAGGGGTATGAACACCGCCTTCACGCAGCACTTTCAGGACCAGCTGCAGACGTTCCTGCTCGCCCTGAGCGATACCGGTATAGAAGTTTTCCGCCCCAACCAGCTCGCGCAGCGCGAAGTTGCTTTCGATGCTGGCGCGCGGGGAGCCGATACCGATCACCTTCTTCGACTGGCGCAGAATATCCGCCGCGCCCTGCATCGCCTGCTCGGCGTTCAGGGTAATGAAGTCGTCACCACGGCGCTGAACCGGCTGACGCGGACGGTCTTTCAGGTTCACATAGCCATAGCCGAAACGACCGCGGTCGCACAGGAAGTAGTGGTTAACGGTACCGTTGTAACGGTTTTCGATACGACGCAGTTCGCCGTAGCGCTCACCCGGGCTGGTGTTACAGCCAAGGGAACACTGCTGGCAGATGCTTGGTGCAAACTGCATGTCCCATTTACGGTTATAACGCTCGGAGTGGGTTTTATCCGTGAATACGCCGGTCGGGCAGATTTCTACCAGGTTACCGGAGAATTCGCTTTCCAGCGTACCGTCTTCCGGACGACCGAAGTAGACGTTGTCATGCGCGCCATACACGCCCAGATCCTGACCGTCCGCGTAGTCTTTGTAGTAACGCACGCAGCGGTAGCAGGCGATGCAGCGGTTCATTTCGTGAGAGATGAACGGCCCCAGATCCTGGTTACGGTGGGTACGCTTGGTAAAGCGATAGCGACGGAAGCTGTGACCGGTCATGACGGTCATATCCTGAAGGTGGCAGTTACCGCCCTCTTCACAGACCGGACAGTCGTGCGGGTGGTTGGTCATCAACCATTCCACCACGCTTTCGCGGAACTGTTTGGCTTCTTCGTCATCAATCGAAATAAAGGTGCCTTCGGTGGCTGGCGTCATACAGGACATCACCAGGCGACCACGCGTGTCTTCCGCGTTTTGATATTGCTTCACCGCACACTGGCGGCAAGCACCGACGCTGCCCAGCGCCGGATGCCAGCAAAAGTACGGAATATCGAGGCCAAGAGACAGACAAGCTTCTAGCAGGTTGTCCGCCCCGTTGACTTCGTATTCTTTGCCGTCTACATGAATCGTAGCCATTAGCATGCTTCCAGTTGTCTCGGTCGAAACCGAGCGTTAATCAAAATTCTGTTTTTACCAGCGCGCTTTCAGCAGGTTCGGCTGAATACCATTGATTGAATGGGTATTGCTGAACGGCTGCTTGATGCCTGCTTCGAATTCGTCGCGGAAATATTTAATCGCGCTCTGCAGCGGCTCGACGGCACCCGGTGCGTGGGCGCAGAAGGTTTTACCCGGACCTAAGAATCGACACAGTTGCTCAAGTGTCTCGATATCGCCAGGCTGGCCTTCGCCACGTTCAATGGCACGCAGGATCTTCACGCTCCACGGCAGACCGTCGCGGCACGGTGTACACCAGCCGCAGGACTCACGGGCGAAGAACTCTTCCAGGTTACGCACCAGCGAGACCATGCCGATTTCGTGATCGACGGCCATCGCCAGCGCCGTGCCCAGACGGCTGCCCGCTTTACCGATGCTTTCGAATTCCATTGGCAGGTCAAGATGGGCTTCGGTCAGGAAGTCGGTCCCTGCCCCGCCCGGCTGCCAGGCTTTGAATTTCAGGCCATCGCGCATGCCGCCCGCGTAGTCTTCAAGAATTTCACGCGCGGTGGTACCGAACGGCAGTTCCCAGACGCCAGGATTCTTCACGCGGCCGGAGAAGCCCATCAGCTTGGTACCGGCATCTTTGCTTGAAGAGATACCCTGATACCACTCCACGCCGTTGGCGAGGATCGCCGGAACGTTACACAGGGTTTCGACGTTGTTTACGCAGGTCGGTTTCCCCCACACGCCGGAGCTTGCCGGGAACGGTGGCTTGGAACGCGGGTTCGCGCGGCGGCCTTCCAGGGAGTTAATCAGCGCGGTTTCTTCGCCGCAGATGTAACGCCCTGCACCGGTGTGCACGAACAGCTCGAAGTCAAAGCCGGTGCCCAGGATGTTTTTCCCAAGCAGGCCCGCTTCGGTGGCTTCCGCAATCGCGCGACGCAGGTTTTCCGCCGCTTCGATGTACTCGCCGCGCAGGAAGATGTAGCCACGGTAGGCTTTCAGCGCGAACGCGGAGATCAGCATGCCTTCCACCAGCAGGTGCGGCAGCTGCTCCATCAGCAGGCGGTCTTTATAGGTGCCCGGCTCCATTTCATCGGCGTTACACAGCAGGTAACGGATGTTCATGGATTCGTCTTTTGGCATCAGGCTCCACTTCAGACCGGTGGAGAAGCCCGCACCGCCGCGCCCTTTCAGGCCGGCGTCTTTCACCGCATTAACGATGTCGTCCGGCGCCATGCCGCCCAGGGCTTTCCGCGCACCGGCATAGCCGTTTTTGCTTTCGTATTCTTCAAGCCATACCGGCTGTTTGTCATCGCGCAGACGCCAGGTCAGCGGATGGGTCTCAGCAGTACGAATTACCGTTTTCATTTGTACTGCTCCAGCAGGTCAGGAATCGCTTCCGGCGTCAGATGGCTGTGAGTGTCCTCATCAATCATCATGGTCGGCCCCTTGTCGCAGTTACCCAGGCAGCAGGTTGGCAGCAGGGTAAAGCGTCCATCGAACGTGGTCTGGCCCGGCTTGATATTGAGCTTCTGCTCGATCGCTGCCTGAATGCCCTGGTAACCGGTGATGTGACAAACAACGCTGTCACAGTAGCGGATCACGTGGCGGCCAACCGGCTGACGGAAGATCTGGCTGTAGAACGTGGCTACGCCTTCTACGTCACTCGCCGGAATACCCAGCACTTTTGCGATCTCGTAGATCGCCCCATCCGGCACCCAGCCACGCTGTTTCTGTACGATTTTCAGCGCTTCAATGGACGCCGCACGCGGGTCTTCGTAGTGGTGCATCTCGTGCTCAATCGCGGCACGTTCTGCTTCACTCAGCTCAAAAGCCTCGGTCTGTGGTTGTTGATTCTCGTGCATAATTAGCGGTCCACATCTGACATAACAAAATCGATACTACCCAGATACACAATCAGGTCGGAGACCAGACTGCCGCGAATGGCGGCCGGGATCTGCTGCAGGTGCGCGAAGCTTGGCGTACGCACACGGGTACGGTAGCTCATGGTGCTGCCGTCACTGGTCAGGTAGTAACTGTTGATACCCTTGGTCGCTTCAATCATCTGGAAGGATTCCTGCGCCGGCATAACCGGGCCCCAGGAAACCTGCAGGAAGTGGGTGATCAGGGTTTCGATATGTTGCAGCGTGCGCTCTTTCGGCGGCGGCGTCGTCAGCGGGTGATCCGCTTTGAACGGGCCTTCCGGCATGTTATTGAGGCACTGCTCAAGGATGCGCAGACTCTGGCGCAGCTCTTCCACTTTCAGCATCACGCGGGTGTAGCAGTCGGAAACACCGCCGCCAACCGGGACTTCAAAGTCGAAGTTCTCGTAGCCAGAGTAAGGACGGGCTTTACGCACGTCGAAATCAATACCGGTTGCACGCAGGCCAGCACCCGTTGTACCCCACTCCAGCGCCTCTTTCGCACCGTAGGCAGCAACGCCTTTAGAACGGCCAATCAGGATGGTGTTGCGCAGGGCGGCTTTCTCGTAAGAGGCCAGACGTTTCGGCATCCAGTCGAGGAACTCACGCAGCAGGCGGTCCCAGCCGCGCGGCAGATCGTGCGCCACGCCGCCGATACGGAACCAGGCCGGGTGCATACGGAAACCGGTAATCGCTTCCACCAGATCGTAGATTTTCTGACGGTCGGTAAAGGCGAAGAAGACCGGCGTCATCGCGCCGACGTCCTGAATGAACGTGGAGATATAGAGCAGGTGGCTGTTAATACGGAACAGCTCGGAGAGCATCACGCGGATCACGTTAACGCGATCCGGCGTGGTGATGCCCGCCAGTTTCTCAACGGCCAGCACGTATGGCATTTCGTTTACGCAGCCGCCGAGGTACTCGATACGGTCGGTATACGGAATGTAGCTGTGCCAGGACTGACGCTCGCCCATCTTCTCCGCACCACGGTGGTGGTAGCCGATGTCAGGGACGCAGTCGACAATCTCTTCGCCATCAAGCTGAAGAATGATACGGAATGCACCGTGCGCAGACGGGTGGTTCGGACCGAGGTTGAGGAACATGAAGTCCTCGTTTTCAGTACCGCGCTTCATGCCCCAGTCTTCCGGCTTGAAGGTCAGCGCTTCCATCTCCAGATCCTGCTTGGCTTTAGTCAGCTCAAACGGGTCGAATTCGGTAGCACGTGCCGGGTAGTCTTTACGCAGCGGGTGGCCGGTCCAGGTCTGCGGCATCATGATGCGCGTCAGGTGCGGGTGGCCGTCAAAGGTCATGCCGAACATTTCCCAGGTTTCACGCTCGTACCAGTTCGCGTTCGGGAAAAGTTTGACGATCGTCGGCAGATGCATGTCGTTTTCAGACAATGCCACCTTGAGCATGATATCCGTGTTGCGGTCTATTGAGATCAGGTGGTAGAAAACGGAAAAATCCGCAGCAGGGAGACCCTGGCGGTGCGTACGCAGACGTTCGTCCATGCCGTGTAAGTCAAACAGCATGACGTAAGGTTTTGGCAATTTCTTGAGGAAATCGACCACTTCCAGTAATTGTTCACGCTTCACCCAAACAACGGGTACCCCGGTGCGGGTGGCCTGAACAGTAAAGGCATCCGGCCCAAAACGGTTGCGCAGTTCGCCAATGACTGGGTCATCGAGATGATCCCGTGTCTGCCAGGCGGCTTCTTGCGCGGTTAAGTCGGTCATATTGTTCACCATTGCAAATGGTCCGTGGTGACTGTTAAGCCTGGCTTCGCGCTATTTGAGTAGTGATATGCGAAGGTAGTCTCCAGGCCCACAGGCGCAAATTAAATTTCGTCAGGCGTACGCAGGTTGGTGACGGCAATACGTTCACCGCGTTTACGCTCGCGCTCGGACTGCATGTTCGCGCGATACACACCCTGATCGCCAACAACCCATGAAAGCGGGCGGCGTTCTTTACCGATAGACTCCTGCAGCAGCATCAGCGCCTGCATGTAAGCTTCCGGACGCGGCGGGCAGCCCGGGATGTACACATCCACCGGGATGAACTTATCTACGCCCTGCACGACAGAGTAAATGTCGTACATACCGCCAGAGTTTGCACATGCGCCCATGGAGATTACCCATTTAGGCTCCAGCATCTGGTCATAAAGACGCTGAATAACCGGTGCCATCTTGGTAAAGCACGTACCGGCTACCACCATCAGGTCAGCCTGACGTGGGGAAGCACGGAGTACCTCTGCCCCAAAACGCGCAACGTCATGCACCGCAGTGAATGACGTCACCATTTCAACGTAGCAGCAAGAAAGCCCAAAGTTGTACGGCCAGATGGAGTTCTTACGACCCCAGTTGACCATATCGTGCATGGCATGCTCGAGCTTGCCCATGTACACGCTTTTGTTGACTTCTTGCTCCAGGGGGTCGGTTACGATCTCCTGTTTTTGCAGGGGGTAACGGTCATTCTCACCGTTAGGATCTATGCGGGTGAGCGTATAATCCATCTTATTGCCTCGCTGTTACTGCTGACGATTAGAGATACTGTTTTCCGGGTTGGTCTGTTCACGGCGTGAACGCACAGGTGTCCAGTCCAGCGCGCCAATACGCACCAGATAAACCAGACCGGCCAGTAACACTAAAATGAAAATTGCGGCCTCGACAAAGCCCACCCAACCACTTTCGCGAATGGACGTTGACCATGCGAAGAGGTAAAGCGCTTCCACGTCAAAGATGACGAAGAACATGGCTACCAGATAGAACTTGGCAGACAGGCGTAAGCGAGCGGTACCTACGGAATCAATACCTGATTCGAAAGGTGTGTTTTTGTGCCTTGCGCGGGCGCGACCGCCCAGGAACCAGCCGCCGACTAACATCAGGCAGCACAGGCCAATGGCTACAATAAGAAAGATTGCGAATGCCCAGTGATGAGCGATGACTTCTGTGGATGTTGACATACTCATTGCTTACTCATCAAAAGTGATACCGACGACACTGCTCTTGCTGGCAGATGGGCATCACATCGATTCATGGGGAGGAACGAAAAACCTTACACTAACTGTCAGAAATGAGACGTAGACAGCAAAATGATGGGGTTTTTTACTCCTTTCTATAACCTTTTGTCAACTTTAACAAAGGTTTCTTCACATTAAATGACATCGAGCGATTCTCATTAACATTTGGTGCCCTTTAACCCTGGTGGGTACCTGAGTTTACGTCAAATGCATGTTGTTGAATCGTGTCCGTTTTGGAAGTAAAAAAAATAACCCTCCTATTTTGACAGGATTTGCCAACGATTCCTCCCCCCAAATAGGAGTATTTTCTTGATCTGAGACACGCTTTTGTTAATTCAATCAAAAAAACGGCAACATATTTCCTGTTTTTTTAACATGAGGGGGGCTGAAAGGAAGTGAGGACGGCATTAGCTCAGGAATTAACCAAAAGCATTCATTCTATTGATAAGTATAGTTTATTTGAAATCACCCCCCTCTACACAAGGTTATTTATCGCAAAAAAAAACCACTCCACGCGAAAATCGCGCGAGTGGCTCTTTTTTACACTTACAATTTGTTACGAGAATTTTGAGGGATTGATCACTCAAAGTCCCCTTCAACCAGCAGCGAGTCATCCCCCCCTTCGGGAGTAACATGCTCGTATTGCCATGGATTATGGTAGTTTTCCATCGCCTCGAACACCACTTTCGCCAGCTCGTTATTGCTGGATGCGTTGTGGCACAGCAGGTATTCCGTATCCGGAAGTGCAGGAAGACCATCACTTTTCCCCAGCACGCGCAGATCCGGACTCATCATCTCCACCGGGCGAGCCGTTACGCCCAGGCCGGCTTTGACTGCAGCACGTACCGCAGGCAGCGTCGAGGCCACGTACGCCAGACGCCATGGGATGCCGGCCTCGTTAAGCGCCGACAGCACCATATCGCGGAACGGGCTGGGATCGTCCAGCAAGACCAGTGGAATCGGCTCACCTTTTTGCAGCACATATTCCGCGGCGCAGTACCAGTGCGTTGGCGAGGTACGCAGCGTCAGGCAGTTAAATTGCCCCGGACGATGCGTCGTGACCACAAGGTCAACCTCGTTATTTTTCAGCATCTCAACCATAAAAGCATTCCGCTTTACGCTAACGTCCAGCGCAAGCTTCGGATAAACCGAACTAACCCGGTTGAGAAGGAACGGTAATATGGTATCCGCTGATTCATCAGACGCCCCTAAGGTTAGCACCCCCTGAAGGTTGCTAAACATTAATGACATACATGCTTCATCGTTAAAGCGAAGTATCTTTCTGGCATAACCCAGAAGCTGGATACCGTGTTCAGTTAATAACTTATTGCGCCCATGGCGCGCAAATAGCTCTTTACCGACCAGTTGCTCCAGCCGCTGCATTTGTTGGCTAACGGCGGACTGGGTACGGCAAACGGCGGCAGCAGCTGCTGCAAAAGTGTTGAGATCGGCGACCGCAACAAACGTTCTCAGCAGATCGAGGTCGAGATTCATTATCGGACGATTTGCATTTATCATATCTTTTCACTTTCAGGTTGCTCGTGCGGAGCTGCCCGGGTTGAAGCTGTGTGTAGCAGTTAAGCAATTCCTTCTGAAGGTTTCCCTCGCATCCCGGCCCGGCAGACTGCCTGACAGATAGTTATTGTGCCGCGGTATATCAACAGTCAGAAAGCACGTTTCATGACGTTATTTTTATTCTCTTAAACGTTCAGGATATTTAGATGTTTGCAGGTTTATGTAAATTCCATTAAAGGAAAAAACGCCCTCTGCCATCTTGATCGCAGCGCTGTCAACGTAGCAAGAGGAGACTCTCACATTCCAGACAGAGATAATTCTAACAATAACAACCAATTAAATCAGAAAGGCACATTAAGATATACAAAAAAAACGTATCTCTCATCTGCTTTCCTGAAAGACATCTTAACCCAAATCCACTTTATTTATAAGTCTTATTGCAATATTGAGGATTTAACGGCGTTGAAAAGCCGCTTAACTCATTTTATTAAAATTAACGAAAGTTGCATTTTCGTCGTTAATAATAAATAAACTTTAATTTAGATTAAGGACATTCATTAATAACACTTAACATTATTTTCACATGAGTAACTTTTAACCCAGGTTTGCTATTAGGGCAACCTCTCTTTCAGCATTCAGATTTTACGAAAAGTCACTTATGGCAACTTCCAGCGCGTCCTGCTCGATGAACGGCGCCTTTTTTATTTTTTACAGAATAAAATTCAATTAAAAACACAAAAAACAGTACAACACGCTAATAACCGCAATTTCCCTACTGCTTTCGGCCAGTAAAATCACATTCAGCCAGCAAAATAGATTACACAGGAATTATCATGATCGACAAAATCTTCTTCTGCACGCCCTTCAAAACGAAGCGAGGTGGGAGTACATTGTTTCGTGCTGACTTCCACGGCAGGGAGTGGCACTCATAGCAAAAAGGTTAAAGGTTCATGTCCCCTATCGAAAAATCCAGCAAGCTAGACAACGTCTGTTACGACATCCGTGGCCCGGTTCTGAAAGAGGCAAAGCGTCTTGAAGAAGAAGGCAACAAGGTTCTGAAACTCAACATTGGTAACCCCGCGCCGTTTGGTTTTGAAGCGCCGGATGAAATCCTGGTCGACGTGATCCGCAACCTGCCTACCGCGCAGGGATATTGTGACTCCAAAGGTCTCTACTCCGCCCGTAAAGCCATCATGCAGCACTACCAGGCGCGCGGGATGCGCGATGTTACCGTTGAAGATATCTATATCGGTAACGGCGTTTCTGAACTGATCGTCCAGGCGATGCAGGCCCTGCTGAACAGCGGCGACGAAATGCTGGTTCCGGCACCTGACTACCCGCTGTGGACGGCGGCCGTGTCGCTTTCCAGCGGAAAAGCCGTGCACTATCTTTGCGACGAGTCCGCTGACTGGTTCCCGGATTTAGACGATATCCGCGCTAAAATCACGCCGCGCACGCGCGGGATCGTGATCATCAACCCGAACAACCCAACGGGCGCGGTCTACTCTAAAGAACTGTTGATGGAGATCGTGGAGCTGGCTCGTCAGCACAACCTGATCATTTTTGCCGACGAAATCTACGACAAGATCCTGTACGACGCGGCGCAGCACCACTCCATCGCCGCGCTGGCGCCGGACCTGCTGACCGTGACCTTTAACGGGTTATCTAAAACCTACCGCGTAGCCGGTTTCCGCCAGGGCTGGATGGTGCTGAACGGTCCGAAGAAACATGCGAAAGGCTACATTGAAGGGCTCGAGATGCTGGCGTCGATGCGTCTGTGCGCCAACGTTCCCGCCCAGCATGCGATTCAAACGGCGCTCGGCGGCTACCAGAGCATTAGCGAGTTCATCGTTCCCGGTGGGCGTCTGTACGAACAGCGCAACCGCGCGTGGGAACTGATCAACGATATTCCTGGCGTCTCCTGCGTGAAGCCGAACGGCGCGCTGTATATGTTCCCGAAAATCGACGCGAAGCGCTTCAATATTCACGACGACCAAAAAATGGTGCTCGATTTCCTGCTGCAGGAAAAAGTGCTGCTGGTTCAGGGTACGGCGTTTAACTGGCCGTGGCCGGACCACGTGCGTATCGTTACCCTGCCGCGCGAAGACGACCTCGAAATGGCCATCAGCCGCTTCGGGCGCTTCCTCTCTGGATATCATCAGTAACGCGGTCTTTCTGCCGGGTGGCGCTGCGCTTGCCCGGCCTACAAATCCCACAGATTTGCATCTTCCCTCCCCTCCCCGCACAATGAACGCCTGTCGCAGTAAAGACAAAAGGTAACCTATGAGTCAGAGTCATTTCTTTGCCCACCTCTCCCGCCTGAAGCTCATCAACCGCTGGCCGCTGATGCGCAACGTCCGCACGGAAAATGTGTCAGAGCACAGCCTGCAGGTTGCGATGGTCGCTCACGCGCTGGCCGCCATTAAAAACCGCAAATTCAACGGTCAGGTCAACCCAGAGCGCATTGCCCTGCTGGCGATGTACCATGATGCGTCAGAAGTGCTCACAGGCGACCTGCCTACGCCGGTGAAATATTTCAACTCGCAGATTGCGCAGGAATATAAGGCCATCGAGAAGATTGCCCAGCAGAAGCTGATCGAGATGGTGCCGGACGAGCTGCGCGATATCTTTGAGCCGCTGATCGACGAGCATCAGTACACCGAAGAAGAGAAGCTGCTGGTTAAGCAGGCCGACGCGCTGTGCGCCTACCTGAAGTGTCTGGAAGAGCTGTCTGCAGGAAACAACGAATTTTTACTGGCAAAAACGCGTCTGGAAAAAACGCTGGAATCGCGCCGCAGCGAAGAGATGGACTACTTTATGCAGGTGTTTGTGCCGAGCTTCCATCTGTCGCTGGATGAGATTAGCCAGGATTCACCGTTGTAATTTTTAGTTTGTAGGCCGGGTAAGGCGCAGCCGCCACCCGGCAAAATGCTCAGAACGGGAACAGGACCGGGATCAACACCACGCAGACCAGCATCACCAGCACGGTGAACGGCACGCCAATCTTCACGAAATCACTGAACCTGTAATTCCCGGGCCCCAGCACCAGCGTATTCACCGGTGAAGATACCGGCGTCATAAATGCCGCCGAGGCGGCCATGGCCACCATCATTGCAAAAGGATACGGCGACACGCCCATGGATTTGGCCATCGCCAGCGCAATCGGCGCCATCAGTACCGCCGTCGCGGTATTGGAGATAAACAGCCCGATCGAGGCGCACATGACAAACAGACACACCATCATCATGTACGGGCCGTATCCCCCGCCAACGTCCATCAGCCCTTTAACGATCAAATCCACCCCGCCCGTTTTTTGCAGGGCAAGGGCAAAGGGCATCATCCCGACGATAAGAATAATGCTCGGCCAGTGAATGGCTTTATACGCGCTCTCGGCATCAATACAGCGGAATTTCCCCATCAGCAGGCAGGCAATAATCGCCGCAACCGGGTTAGGGATTTCGTCGGTAAGCATCAGCGCCACCATCAGCACCAGGCAAAAAATGGCGTGCGGGGCCTGGCTGTGCGCCGGTGACGCGTCGCTCTCTTCGACGGGCATATTCAGCACCACGAAATCACGGCCTTTCTGGCCAAGCTGGCTGATGAGCTTCCAGTTGCCCACAACGAGGAAAATATCCCCAAGCAGGATCGGCTCATCGACCACTGCCCCTTCCAGCGCCACGCCGTCGCGCTTCAAGCCGACCACGTTCAGGCCATAGCGGGTGCGAAACCCGATTTCCCGTACCGTCTTACCCAGCAGTTCTGATTCCGGGATCAGCGACACCTCGGCCATGCCAACGTCCAGCGCCTGGTCTGAGAAATATTCGCCGCGAAGCACCATCGGCTCCAGCAGCTGTTCGGTGCAAAACTCGCGCAGATCCACCTCAGCCGTGGACATGTCAATCAGCAGAACGTCACGCGCCCGAAATTCGGACACGCCGTTTACGTTCACGATCACCCGGCGAAACCGGCGCCAGCGCTCCACGCCGATCACGTTAGCGCCGTAGCGTTCACGCAGTTTTAAATCATCCAGACGCTGGCCTATCAGCGGCGAGCCCGGGTGGATAGCCAGCCGCCGGGCGCGTCCGGTCAGGCGATATTCTTTAATCAGATCGCGAAAGGTGCGGCGCTTCCAGCCGTCTTTGGTTTTATCCTGCTTTTCGCCCTTCAGCGCGAAGCGGGTGAGCAGCATATACATTACGCCCATCACCAGAATCACCAGCCCCAGCGGCGTCACGCTGAAAAAGCTAAACCCCTCCAGCCCTTCACGGATCAGCTCGCTGTTGACGACGAGGTTCGGCGGCGTGGCCACCAGCGTCATCATTCCGCTGATAAGCCCGGCAAAGCTCAACGGCATCATCAGGCGCGAGGGTGAAATTTGCATCCGCATGGAGACGCTCAGCACCACCGGAATAAAAATTGCTACGACGCCCGTTGAGCTCATGAACGCGCCCAGCCCGGCAACCGTCACCATCAGGTAAACCAGCATTTTGGTTTCACTGCTGCCCGCCACCTTCACCAGCCATGTCCCCATGATGGTCGCGACGCCGGTGCGCACCAGGCCGTCGCCAATGATAAACAGGGCGGCAATCAGAATGACGTTGGGGTCGCTAAACCCGGAGAAGGCCTCCGGCAGGGTGAGCGTTCCGCTCAGCACAAACGCGACGATAACAAACAAGGCGACGGCATCCATGCGCACCTTGCCGGTAGCAAAGAGAATGATGGCGATTAACAGCAGGCTCAGGACCCAAATCAGTTCACCGTTCACAACCTATCCTTGTCAGTGGAGGAGGTGGAATTGTGCCATAAAAAAGCCCCAACAATGTGGGGCTAAATCATAGGATTACATTTTTAGCGAGACGGTTACAACTCCGTCGGATGCCTTCGAGACGTTAATCGCGGTCAGGGTGGTTAGCACAAAATCCGCTTCGTTCAGGCGGGGGGAATCGGCCGGTACGTTTACCGCGATCACGTGGCTTCCGGCGTTCAGCCCGGCCAGCACGCCCGCCGCGGCATCTTCCACCACCACGCAGTCCGCTGGAGCCAGGCCCAGCAGCTCAGCGCCGAGCAGGAACGCATCCGGCTCCGGCTTGCCCCGCTTGACGCGCTCCGCGGTGATAAACACCTCTGGCTTCGGTAAACCGGCAGCCTTATGGCGCGCATGGGCGACGGGAATCGAGCCGGAGGTGACGATCGCCCACGGGATCTGCGCCTCGTTCAGATGCTCAAGCAGTTCACGCGCGCCGGGCAGCGCGGTGATGCCGTCCGTATCGCTGGCTTCAATCTGCTCCAGGTAGTTGAACTCCGCCTGAATCTCTTCCTCAGAACGCCCCGCTAAGAAGTGCCGCAATGAGGTAATGGCCTGTTTGCCATGGATGAAATTCAGTACGTCCTGATGGTCAATGCCATGCCTGTCGGCCCAATGACACCACGAGCGCTCCACTACCGGCAGCGAATCCACCAGCGTACCGTCCAGATCAAACAGAAAACCTTTACACTGCACACGCACCTCCGTCAGGCATTAATGATTTGTTGAATTTCGTTGCTGCTTAAATGGTACTGGCGCGGGCAGGCGTGCCATGCGCTCAGCATGCGCTGGTATTTTTCCCACATTGGGGTCTGCGCATTAAAACCGTGGGTACCTGCATCGAAGTGGGTATAACGCCCTTCGGTGTTCACCATAAAGCGGACATAGCTGAGATAGCGCGCTTCGGTTGCGGCATCAAAGCCTAAGAAGGTCACGCGGCGCTCGTCAATAGACTGCTGATCTTTAAGATTGGTCCAGGACACATGCAGCGCGTGGTACATCTCCATGATGTCGATAACGGTGCGGCAGGTTTCTTCTTTCAGCTCGCCAAACTCGCGGTCCAGTTCGCGCATCTGCAAACCAAACCCGCGTTCGACGATGGTTTGCAGGCGGCTGTAGCGCGCAGCGTTATCGGGATCAAGCATAGTCATCATCTTGTACTGGTTAGACAAAATCAGACGTTGAGCATGGGTCATTTCCATCTTTCGACTCCTGTAGCGCATTGCACTTTAAAAAAAAGACACGGTAACTGTTTGTTACTGTGCCTTCTTTTAGCGAGCGTTTCGATGATCAATCACAAGTCATCAAGGAATGTTTTATCAAGTTGCTTAAAAGCGCGCTTGAGCGTGTCGGCCAGCGCCTGGTAGTCCGGCTTCCCTTCGACGGGTGCCAGCGCCTGCCCGGCCTCCTCAAGTTTTCCACGGACTTCATAAAACCAGTGTAAAATGGTAGGCGGAAGCGGCGTAATCGAACGTTTGCCCAACCACCACAGACCCTGCATCGGCAGGCTCAACGCAAACAGCGCCGTGGCGACGGCGGGGCCAAGCTGGCCGCCGAGGGCAATTTGCCAGCACAGGGTAAAGATAGCGACGGGCGGCATGAAACGAATCGCATAGCGCGTGGCGCGAATGACGCGGTTCTCAATAAACATCGGCGCCAGGCGCTTTTCCATCGGCCACGTCTTTGCGTAATGCTGCCCCCGGCGAAACAGACTGAAGAAGTTCACGGATGGGATTTCGGGTGTCGACATGGCTGTACCTCAACTTCACATATAAAAATTAAAATTTTTGTGCAAAACCACAACAGGCTATGACAACGTTCAAAATATTTTGTCATCGCTACCCCGTATCGGGTATTCTGTGCCAGCCTGATTGGGCTGTAGACGAGAAGTGTTAACTCGTCAAATTAATGCCTATTATGCCATTGTCTGAAAAATGTTCAAAATGGCATAAAATCATAAGTATTCCTTTCATCATGCCACAATGTTCGTTCGGCATGATGTTAATCATAAATGTCTGGGTCAGCATGCGTTACGCTTTTAGACTCACTGACGTTTTTTTAGCCACGTATCAATTATAGGTACTTCCATGTCGAGTAAGTTAGTACTGGTTCTGAACTGCGGTAGCTCTTCCCTGAAATTCGCCATCATTGATGCGCTGAACGGTGAAGAATACCTCTCTGGTTTGTCCGAATGTTTCCATCTGCCTGAAGCACGTATCAAGTGGAAGATGGACGGCAGCAAACAAGAAGCGGCTTTAGGTGCAGGCGCCGCTCACAGTGAAGCGCTGAACTTTATCGTTAACACTATTCTGGCACAAAAACCAGAACTGTCTGCTCAGCTGACTGCGATCGGTCACCGTATCGTCCACGGCGGCGAAAAATACACCAGCTCCGTCCTGATCGACGACTCTGTGATTCAGGGCATCAAAGACTCTGCATCCTTTGCACCGCTGCATAACCCGGCTCACCTGATCGGTATCGCTGAAGCGCTGAAATCCTTCCCGAACCTGAAAGACAAGAACGTGGCCGTGTTCGACACCGCGTTCCATCAGACCATGCCGGAAGAGTCTTACCTGTATGCCCTGCCGTACAGCCTGTACAAAGAGCACGGCGTACGTCGCTACGGCGCGCACGGCACCAGCCACTTCTATGTGACTCAGGAAGCCGCAAAAGTTCTGAACAAGCCGGTTGAAGAAGTCAACATCATCACCTGCCACCTGGGCAACGGTGGTTCTGTTTCTGCTATCCGCAACGGTAAATGCGTTGATACCTCCATGGGTCTGACCCCGCTGGAAGGCCTGGTGATGGGTACCCGTTCCGGTGACATCGACCCGGCGATTATCTTCCACCTGCACGACACCCTGGGCATGAGCGTTGACGACATCAACAAAATGCTGACTAAAGAGTCTGGCCTGCTGGGTCTGACCGAAGTCACCAGCGACTGCCGTTACGTTGAAGACAACTATGCAGAGAAAGAAGACGCTAAACGTGCAATGGACGTTTACTGCCACCGTCTGGCGAAGTACATCGGTTCTTACACTGCACTGATGGACGGTCGTCTGGACGCGGTTATCTTCACCGGTGGTATCGGTGAGAACGCAGCTATGGTGCGTGAACTGTCCCTGGGCAAACTGGGCGTTCTGGGCTTCGAAGTTGATCATGAGCGTAACCTGGCTGCCCGCTTTGGCAAGTCTGGCTTCATCAACAAAGAAGGCACCCGCCCTGCGATCGTTATTCCAACTAACGAAGAGCTGGTCATCGCGCAAGACGCGCACCGCCTGACTGCCTGATTCCACACCGCCAGCAATGCTGGCGGTGCTGTTTTGTAACCCGCCCACTTTGCGGCGGTAACGAAAGAGGATAAACCGTGTCCCGTACTATTATGCTGATCCCTACCGGAACCAGCGTCGGCCTGACCAGCGTCAGCCTTGGCGTTATCCGTGCTATGGAACGCAAAGGCGTTCGTCTGAGCGTCTTTAAACCTATTGCCCAGCCGCGTGCCGGTGGCGATGCGCCAGACCAGACCACCTCCATTGTTCGTAAGAACTCCAATCTGCCAGCGGCTGAACCGCTGAAGATGAGCCACGTTGAGTCTCTGCTGTCCAGCAACCAGAAAGACGTGCTGATGGAAGAGATCATCGCCAACTACCACGCGAATGCGCAGGACGCAGAAGTGGTGCTGGTTGAAGGCCTGGTTCCAACCCGTAAACACCAGTTCGCGCAGTCACTGAACTTCGAAATCGCGAAAACGCTGAACGCTGAAATCGTGTTCGTGATGTCCCAGGGTACAGATACCCAGGAACAGCTGAAAGAGCGTATCGAACTGACCCGCAGCAGCTTCGGCGGCGCGAAAAACTCTAACATCACCGGCGTTATCGTAAACAAACTGAACGCACCGGTTGATGAGCAGGGCCGTACTCGCCCTGACCTGTCTGAGATCTTCGACGACTCTTCCAAAGCGAAAGTGGTTAAAGTTGACCCGGCTAAACTGCAGGACGCCAGCCCGCTGCCAGTACTGGGCGCGGTGCCGTGGAGCTTCGATCTGATTGCCACCCGTGCAATCGATATGGCGCGCCACCTGAACGCCACCGTGGTTAACGAAGGCGACATCAACACCCGCCGCGTGAAGTCCGTAACCTTCTGTGCGCGCAGCATTCCGCACATGCTGGAACACTTCCGCGCAGGTTCCCTGCTGGTGACCTCCGCTGACCGTCCGGACGTGCTGGTTGCAGCCTGTCTGGCCGCGATGAACGGCGTAGAGATCGGCGCTATCCTGCTGACCGGTGCCTACGAAATGGACCCACGCGTCAGCAAGCTGTGCGAACGCGCATTTGCGACGGGCCTGCCGGTCTTCATGGTGAACACCAACACCTGGCAGACTTCCCTGAGCCTGCAGAGCTTCAACCTGGAAGTGCCGGTTGATGACCACGAGCGTATCGAGAAAGTTCAGGAATACGTTGCGGGCTACATCAACGCCGACTGGATCGAATCCCTGACCGCGACCTCCGAGCGCAGCCGCCGTCTGTCTCCGCCAGCCTTCCGCTATCAGCTGACCGAGCTGGCGCGTAAAGCGGGCAAACGCGTTGTTCTGCCAGAAGGCGACGAACCGCGTACCGTTAAAGCGGCTGCTATCTGTGCAGAGCGCGGCATCGCGACCTGCGTGCTGCTGGGTAACCCGGATGAGATCACCCGCGTGGCGGCGTCTCAGGGCGTTGAGCTGGGCGCTGGCATCGAAATCGTTGACCCTGAAGTGGTTCGCGAAAGCTACGTTGCCCGTCTGGTTGAGCTGCGTAAGAGCAAAGGCATGACCGAAGCCGTTGCGCGCGAACAGCTGGAAGACAACGTGGTGCTGGGTACGCTGATGCTGGAGCAGGACGAAGTTGACGGTCTGGTTTCCGGTGCGGTTCACACCACGGCGAACACCATCCGTCCACCGCTGCAGCTGATCAAAACGGCACCGGGCAGCTCTCTGGTCTCTTCCGTGTTCTTCATGCTGCTGCCTGAACAGGTTTACGTTTACGGCGACTGCGCAATCAACCCGGATCCAACTGCAGAACAGCTGGCAGAAATCGCTATTCAGTCTGCGGACTCCGCGATTGCCTTCGGTATCGAACCGCGCGTAGCGATGCTCTCCTACTCCACCGGCACCTCCGGTGCAGGTAGCGACGTAGAGAAAGTGCGTGAAGCGACCCGTCTGGCGCAGGAGAAACGTCCTGACCTGATGATCGACGGCCCGCTGCAGTATGATGCTGCGGTCATGGCTGACGTTGCGAAATCCAAAGCGCCGAACTCGCCGGTTGCAGGTCGCGCTACCGTGTTCATCTTCCCGGATCTGAACACCGGTAACACCACCTACAAAGCGGTACAGCGTTCAGCAGACCTGATCTCCATCGGGCCAATGCTGCAGGGCATGCGCAAACCTGTGAACGACCTGTCCCGTGGCGCGCTGGTTGACGATATCGTCTACACCATCGCACTGACCGCGATCCAGTCTTCACAGCAGCAGCAGTAATTGTAAGGTCTTGCCGGATGGCGCTAGCGCTTATCCGGCCTACAGGACCGTAGGCCCGGTAAGCGTTAGCGCCACCGGGCAACAAAAAGGCGACCACTCATCTGGTCGCCTTTTTTATTTACAGCAGCTCTCTCGCCGCCGACACAATATCGTGCGCCGTCAGGCCATACTCCTTCTGCAGGAAATCCTGCGTACCCACCTGGCCGTAACGCTCCTTGACGCCCACCCGCCGCATCGGCACCGGACAAGTTTCCACCAGCACTTCCGCCACCGCCGATCCCAGCCCGTTGTGAATGCTGTGGTTTTCACAGGTCACGATGCGCCCGGTTTTCTCGGCGTAGTTTTTCACCAGCATCCGGTCGATGGGCTTCAGGGTAAACATGTCGATGACCGCCGCGCTTACGCCCTCCTGCTCCAGCTGGCGCGCTGCCTCAAGCGCTTCCGCCACCATGATGCCGTTGGCAATCAGGGTAATATCGGTTCCCTCGCGCAGCACGTTGCCTTTGCCAATGGTGAAGGTGGAGCCCGGCGCATACACGCTCGGCGCCTGCTTACGGATGGTGCGCACCCAGTAGAAGCCTTCCAGGTCCATAAGCTGGCGCAGCACGTCCTCAAACATCACCGCGTCGGTCACCTCCAGCACCACCGAATGCGCCAGGCCGCGCACGATGCCCATATCCTCAAACGACATGTGGGTGCCGCCGTTGTGGCAGGCCGTCACGCCCGCATCCGAGGCGATGACCTTCACGTTGTTGCGCTGGTAGTCCAGGGACATAAACAGCTGGTCGAAGCAGCGGCGGCTGGCAAACGCGGTAAAGGTATGCACGAACGGCTTGCGCCCGGTGAGCGACAGCCCGGCCGCCGTGCCGATAACGTTGGCCTCCATAATCCCGCAGTTGATAACGTGCTGCGGGTAATCGCGCGCCACGCCGTCCATCGCCATTGAACTCATCAGATCCGCTTCGAGCGCAATAATGTCGCTTCCGGCCTCAATCTGTTTTGCCACAAAACCCGCGTAGACCTTTCGCATCTCAACGGCGTCTTTCTGTCCTGCAGGTGCAACCTTAATCATGTGAAGCCTCCAGTTGGCGAATCGTCTCGTTGAGCGCCGCTTTGCTCTCCTCGGTCAGACGCAGGTGGTGCGAATTGCTGAGCTGCTCAAGGTACGGCACCCCCTGCCCCTTGATGCTGTCGAGGATGACGACCAGCGGACGCGCATCGGCCTCGGGTATCAGGGAGGTCACCTCCAGCAGCGCCGGAATGTCGTCGCCTTTCACCGTCACCACGTCATAGCCAAAGGCGCGGAACTTCCCTTCCAGGTCGAACGCGCTGATGATCTCGTCCAGCTCGCCGTCGAGCTGCTGCTTGTTCCAGTCCACGAACACCGTCAGGTTGTTCAGGCGATGGTGGGCGATAAACTGGAAGGCTTCCCAGCACTGGCCCTCGTTCAGCTCGCCGTCGCCGACGATGCAGAAAACCCGGTTCGGCCTTCCCGCCAGCCTGTGCGACAGCGCCATACCGCCCGCAATGGAGATCCCCTGCCCCAGCGAGCCGGTGGTGGCATCCACGCCGCGCGTTTTCAGGCGGTCCGGGTGGCTTGGCAGGCGCGTACCGTTTTGGTTCAGCGTGCTCAGCTCTTCAACCGGGAAGTAGCCCTTGATCGCCAGGGTGCTGTAGAGTGCCGGCCCCGCGTGCCCCTTCGACAGGACAAAGTAGTCGCGCTCCGGCCAGTCCAGATCCGCCGGGTCAATTTTCATTACCGCGCCGTACAGCACCGCCAGGGTTTCGACCACCGACATGCTGCCGCCATAGTGCCCAAAGCCCAGCTGCGTCAGGGATTTCAGCGTCTCAAGACGGATCTGACGCGCCAGGTGGGTTATCTCATTCTCATTCATGATTTGGCTCCGGTGTTTTCCTGCGCGTTACCGCCGGCAGGTTTGTTTTTAGCGAACACGTTGTACGCCACCAGCAGCGCGAACAACGCAACGACAAGTCCGGTAATCGCAAGCGGCGACAGGAAGCGGGCCAGGTTGCCCAGCACAATCCCGACGGCACCGAAGTCGGCGTCGGAGAAGGTGGTATTGGCAAAGCCAATCGCGCCGAGTACGGGCAGCAGCAGAACCGGGAGGAAGGTGATCAGCAGGCCGTTGGCAAAGGCGCCAATCATTGCCCCGCGGCGTCCACCGGTGGCGTTACCGAATACGCCCGCCGTTGCGCCGGTAAAGAAGTGCGGCACCACGCCCGGCAGGATCAGCACCCAGCTGAACTGACCGCAGATCAACAACCCCACAATCCCGCCGAGGAAGCTGAACAGGAAGCCAATCAGCACCGCGTTGGGGGCATACGGATAGACCACCGGGCAGTCCAGCGCAGGACGCGCGTTAGGGACCAGTTTTTCGGAGAAGCCCGTAAAGGCCGGGACAATTTCCGCCAGAATCAGGCGCACGCCCTGCAGGATGATAAACACGCCTGCCGCGAAGGTGATCGCCATGATGATGGCGTAGACCAGGTAGTTCTGACCGCCGCTGAAGGTGGCCTCTACGTACTCACGTCCGGCGCTCACCGCCATGATCAGGTAGATAATCATCATGGTCAGGGAGATGGAGATAGAGCTGTCGCGCAGAAAGCTCAGGTTCTTCGGCAGGTTCATCTCTTCCGTTGAGCGTGAGCCTTTGCCGACCTTACTGCCAATCCAGCCGGACAGCACGTAGCCCAGCGTGCCGAAATGGCCGAAGGCAATCTCGTCGTTGCCGGTAATGCGCTTCATGTAGCGCTGCGCAATCGCCGGGAAGAAGGCCATGATCAGGCCGAGGATCAGCGAGCCGGTAAAGACCAGCCCCACGCCTTCAAAGCCCGCCACCGTCAGGATCACGCCAATCATGCACGCCATGTAGAAGGTGTGGTGACCCGTCAGGAAGATGTACTTCAGGCGGGTAAAGCGCGCGACAATAATATTCGCCACCATCCCGAAGGCCATAATCAGCGCGGTAGAGGCACCGTATTTTTCCAGCGCAATCGACACAATGGCTTCATTGTTTGGAATAATGCCCTGAATATTAAAGGCGTGCTCAAACATGCCGCCTAGCGGATTTAATGATCCCACCAGCACCGTGGCGCCACCGCCCAGGACAATAAAGCCAAGAATGGTTTTAATGGTGCCTTTCACCACGTCTGAAAAGGCTTTTTTCTGCGCGACAAGACCAATTAGCGCAATTAAACCGACCAGCACCGAAGGGACTTTTAATATATCAACAACGAAATTCAGCGTTTCAAGGATAAACATATCCACCTCGCCTAACAGGGTTATTGTCTTTCGAACCAGGCGCGCAGCTGCGCTTCGAGTTCGTTGATGTCAATGATGTTGTTAATCACCACCAGCTGGCTCTCCGGCACGCTGGCGCTGGCCGCGATGTCTTTTGCCATCACGAAAAGATCGGCCGCGCCGGGGGTGGCGGAGGAGAGATCGGAATGTTCAACCTCGGCTTCAATCTCCAGCTTTTTGAGTACCTTTTTAATATTCATTTCGACCATAAAACTACTGCCCAGGCCAGAACCACAAATAGCCATGATTTTCATTGTTATCCCCATTTTTGAGTAGAGTACGCCCCATCACGCTGATGCGTAATGTTGAGAAGAATCGGATTAACCAGGTAAATCAGAAGCGGTCGATGATTGTTTTTATCTCCTCCAGCGAATTCGCCTGATGTAATTCCGCCATATCCTCGTCGCTGGAAAATAATTCGGCGAGTGCGGAAATCATTTCAATATGGCTATGTTTATCCGGTGCCGCCAGCATTACGATCGTATCGACGGGGTCAAACTCACCGGCACCAAAAGAGACGCCCTGTTTCAGTTTTAATAATGAGAGGCCAAGTCCTTTCGCGCCTTCTTCCGGCCGCGCATGCGGCATCGCCAGCCCTGGTGCCAGCACGTAATAAGGTCCTAACGCGTGATGCTGCTCGATGATGGCCGTGATGTATTCCGGCGAAATCACCTGTAAATCCAGCAGCGGCTTCGCGCACAGCTCCAGCGCCTGCGGCCAGTCCTCTACGCTGTCCTGCAGCGTGATGGTTGTATCATATATCCACTTTTTGAGCACTTTACCCTCCGGCCACAACGCAAAAGATGAGCAAACTTTATTCAACACATCACTCATTGACTGCGATCGGGATCACAAAGATAGCGCTACCAATCACTAACATTCAGAAGTGTGATAGCGCTATCAAATTGCCATCATGGTGTGAAATCACAGCAAAAAAAGGGATTTAAGGCGTATACTGCCTGTCACGTGAAGCGAAGGATGAAATTTGTCGCGTCCTGTCAGCAGGAAGATGTATGTCTCTAACCCGAAAACGACGCAGTACCGGCAAAGTGACGCTCGCCGATGTGGCACAGCTTGCCGGGGTGGGCACAATGACCGTGTCCCGTGCACTCCGCACGCCTGAACAGGTTTCCGATAAGCTGCGAGAAAAAATTGAAGCCGCCGTGCAGGCGCTGGGATACATGCCCAACCTTGCCGCCAGCGCGCTGGCATCGGCGTCGTCCTGGACGATTGCGATGGTGGTTCCCAACCTCTCCGAATCCGGCTGCTCGGAGATGTTTGCCGGGCTACAGCAGGTGCTACAGCCTGCCGGATATCAGATCATGCTGGCGGAGTCTCAGCACCGGCTTGAGCAGGAAGAGAAGCTGCTTGAAACGCTGCTGGCATCGAACATCGCCGCCGCCATTTTGCTCAGCGTTGAGCATACGGACACCGTGCGCCACTGGCTGAAAAACGCCTCCATTCCGGTAATGGAAATGGGCGCGATGCGCGCCGATCCGATTGATATGAATATCGGGATCGATAACGTTGCCGCCATGTATGAACTGACGGAAATGGTGATTCAGCGGGGCTATCAGAATATCGGCCTGCTGTGCGCCAACCAGGAACAGTGGATATTCCAGCAGCATTTGCAGGGCTGGTATAAGGCCATGCTTCGCCACCACATGTCGCCAAACCGGGTCATCAACGCCGCCATGCCGCCGAGCTTTTCCACGGGCGCGGCGCAGCTGCCAGAATTCCTGCTGGCGTGGCCGGAGCTGGATGCGCTGGTGTGCGTCTCGGACGAACTGGCCTGCGGTGCGCTGTACGAATGCCAGCGTCGACGCATTAAAGTGCCGGACGATCTTGCCGTGGTGGGCTTTGGCGACAGCGACGTGAGCCGCGTCTGTCAGCCGCCGCTGACAACCATGGCGGTGCCGCATCGTAAGATTGGGATGGAAGCGGGGAAAGCGCTACTGGAACGCCTGAATGATGGAGACTGGCGCGACCATAAGCCTATCGCGTCCAGCCTCTGCCTGCGGGAGAGTTGCTAAGGCTTACTCGGCCTCTTCCTCTTTTTCCGCTTTATTTTCCGGTTTCGCAGATTCGTTTTTGGCGTTGCGCGTCATCCACAGCGCCAGCGCCTTCAGCGAATCAGGCGTGAACTCGTCACAGCGCGCGGTGATCTCTTCCGGCGTCATCCAGCTCACTTCGCTCACTTCCTCTTCCTGCAGCGCGAACGGCCCGTGGGAAACGCAGCTAAACAGCCCGCCCCAGACGCGACAGTTTTCGTCTTCGAAATAGAACTGACCGTGTTCGGCAAACGGCACGCCGGCAATGCCTAATTCTTCTTCTGCTTCACGACGCGCGGAATCCAGCAGCACTTCATCTGCCTGCACGACGCCGCCCGCAGTGGCATCCAGCATACCGGGGAGAAAATCTTTGGTGTCCGTACGGCGCTGGACCAGAATTTTGCCCATACCGTCATGCACAACGATGTACGTTGCACGGTGGCGCAGACGCTCCGCGCGCATTTGTTCGCGGCTGGCCTGCGCGATCACTTCATTCTCTTCGCTGACAATGTCAACCCACTCTGTACTTGCCAAATGACTCTGCTCCACCATCGGGAAACCTTCTCGTCTAAGCGCTCTTTCGGCGCGTTTGCAGTTGAGGTGTAACTTACGGATTAATCGCTACCTGCGCAATAACTTGCTGATCATTAAGTGCGATAACGCTTAATGTATTCTCGGCAAGCATGCCATAGCTTGCCGCGTATCCGCCCTTCGGGATACTGACGGAACCGGGATTAAAGTGATAAATCTCGCCGCGTTTTTCTGCCACCGGAATATGAGTATGACCGTAAACCAGGACATCGCCAGCGGCGAGCGCGGGGATATTGTCCGGACCAAAAAGATGACCGTGAGTCAAAAAAAGACGGCATCTTTCCAGTAAGACCTGCTGCCACGGCGCGACGATGGGAAAGTGCAGCAGCATCTGGTCCACTTCGCTGTCGCAGTTGCCGCGCACGGCGATAATGCGCGAAGCATATTGATTCAATTTTTCAGCCACCTGCGCGGGGGCATAGCCTTCCGGCAGGGCATTTCGTGGGCCATGGTTTAACACATCGCCCAGAACCACCAGCCACTGCGCCCCGCTTTGGGCAAACAGAGAAAGAACGCGTTCGGTAGCGGGCAGCGATCCATGGATATCCGACGCAAACATCAGTTTCATCAGTCACTCCTCGGGAAAACAGACTGCCCCTATCATACCTGAAGCGCCAGGGCTTATCAGCCAGCACGCTTAGCGGAGAGTGCCACATAGCGCTGCACCGAGGCGCGCTGCCACTGGAACGCGGCATAATCCACCAGCAGCTGCGGCACCGCGTCGCCGTTGAGGATCAGGCGGTTCAGCATCAGCGCCAGGTCTGTATCGGCGATACACCACTCGCCAAACAGATTCGGGTTGCCGTGGGCCAGCAGCGAGGAGGCGGTCTCAATCAGCTTTTGCGCACTGGCAAGGCCTTCTGCGCTCAGCGCGGGCTTTTTCACCCCGGCAAAAACGACGTCAGTGGAACGTTCAACGCGGATCGGCACCAGATCGCTGCGCAGCCACGCCTGGATCTGCCGCGCGCGGGCGCGCTTTTGCAGATCGTGAGGATAGATACGCTCCCGCTCCGGCGGCGCAAAGCGATCTTCAAGGTATTCATCGATCGCGGATGATTCACTCAGCTCAAAGCCGTCGATTTCCAGCACCGGCACGCGTCGGGTTAGCCCGTAGCCCTGCCACTGCGGTTTCAGATGCTCGCCGCTGTCGAGATCGACGGTTTTGAGGCTAAAAGAGAGCCCTTTCTCTGCCAGCGCGACGTAGGCGCTCAGGACATAAGGTGAAAAATAGCTGGAGTCGGACCACAGGGTAATCGCAGGCTGGTTCATAACATCCTCATCGTCTGATCGGTTTTTACTCAACATATAATCTCTTTGCGCCGCTGTCACTTGATGAAAACTCACGATTTACAACAAGCACCTATACTCATTTGTCATGGCATCACTATTCGCACTGACAGGAGTTGAGCATGATCGATCTTTACTATGCCCCTACCCCAAACGGCCATAAGATCACCCTCTTTCTCGAAGAAGCCGAGCTGGACTACCGGATCGTTCGCGTCGATATCAGCAAGGGCGATCAGTTCCGGCCCGTGTTTCTGGCGATATCGCCCAACAATAAAATTCCTGCCATTATCGATAACCTGCCCGCCGACGGCGGCAAGCCGCTAAGCCTGTTTGAATCCGGCGAAATTTTGCTCTACCTGGCGGAAAAAACCGGCAAGCTGCTGAGCGGGGAGCTGCGTGAGCGCCACCATACGCTGCAGTGGCTTTTCTGGCAGTCGAGCGGTCTGGGGCCCATGCTGGGACAGAACCATCACTTCTCCGCCTACGCGCCGCAGCCGATACCCTACGCTATCGAGCGCTATCAGGTTGAAACCCAGCGGTTATATGGCGTATTGAACCGCCGGCTGGAGAAAACGCCGTGGCTGGGAGGCGATAGCTACAGCATTGCTGATATTGCCTGCTGGCCGTGGGTAAATACGCATGAAAAACACCGGATCGACCTGGCGTCTTATCCCGCCGTGAATAACTGGTTTGAACGTATTCGCAATCGCCCGGCTACCGAACGCGCCCTGCAAAAAATCCATCAGATTTGAGCCTGCACCCCGTTGGGTACAGGCATCGCTCTCATGTATTATGGTGAGTAAATACTGACACGGAGAACACCTGCAATGTCGCAGCATGACGCTATTATTCGAATAAAAAACTTACGCTTACGCACGTTCATCGGTATCAAAGAGGAAGAGATCGCAAACCGACAGGATATCGTTGTCAACGTCACGATTCACTACCCGGCAGACAAGGCGCGCGCCAGTGAAGACATCAATGACGCGCTGAACTACCGCACCATTACCAAAAGCATCATCCAGTACGTTGAAAACAACCGTTTCTTCCTGCTGGAAAAATTAACTCAGGATGTGCTCGATATCGCACGCGAACATCACTGGGTCACTTATGCTGAAGTAGAGATCGATAAACTTCACGCCCTGCGTTACGCCGACTCCGTCTCCATGACGTTAAGCTGGCAGCGCCAGGCGTAAACCTGGAGGTTTTATGAAGATTCTGCTGACCGGTGGTACGGGCCTGATTGGTCGCCATCTCATTCCCCGCCTGCAGGCGTTGCATCATGACGTCACCGTGGTCACACGCAGCCCTGAGAAAGCGCGTCAGGTGCTGGGAACGGGTATCGACATCTGGAAAGGTCTGGCTGAAAAGCAGAATCTGGACGGTTTTGACGCCGTCATTAACCTCGCGGGCGAGCCCATCGCCGACAAGCGCTGGACCGAGGAGCAAAAACAGCGGCTGTGCAGCAGCCGCTGGACTATCACCGAAAAGCTGGTCGAGCTGATCCGCAACAGCCAGACGCCGCCGTCGGTGCTGATTTCGGGTTCTGCGTCCGGCTATTACGGCGATCTCGGCGAAGTGGTGGTCACCGAAGAGGAGCCGCCGCACAACGAATTCACCCATAAGCTTTGCGCCCAGTGGGAACGTATCGCCAGCGCCGCGCAGAGCGATAATACCCGCGTCTGCCTGCTGCGTACCGGCGTGGTGCTTGCGCCGAAAGGCGGCATTCTGGGCAAAATGCTTCCCCCCTTTAAGCTGGGGCTTGGCGGGCCGATCGGCAGCGGGCGTCAGTATCTGGCCTGGATCCATATCGACGATATGGTGAACGGCATTCTCTGGCTGCTGGATAACGACCTGCGCGGACCGTTTAATATGGTGTCGCCGTATCCGGTGCGTAATGAGCAGTTCGCCCATGCGTTGGGACATGCCCTCCATCGCCCGGCGGTGCTGCGGGTGCCTGCCGCGGCGATTCGCCTGTTGATGGGGGAATCATCGGTGCTGGTGCTGGGCGGACAGCGCGCGCTGCCGAAAAGATTAGAAGCTTCAGGTTTTGCGTTTCGGTGGTATGACCTGGAAGAGGCGCTGGGGGATGTAGTGCGGTGAATATGTTACAGTCATACGCCATGTTCCGATGATATGGCGTAACAATGGCAACCATCACGACACCCCGGCTCCACCTTACTCCTTTCGAACCCTCTGACTGGGCGTTTTTTCGCACGCTGCGTGAAGACCCCGACATTATGCGCTACATGGCCGCTATCGCGCCGGAAAAAGAGACCCGACGCGTGTTTGCCGCACGCCTGATGGCGGAGCATGTATTCGTGATCCGCTTCCGGGATGATGTTACGCCGCTGGGCGATATTGGCCTGCAAATCAGCCCCGAGAACCGTGAAGAGGCGGATATTGGCTACACGGTCGTACCTGCCGCACAGGGAAAAGGCATTGCCAGCGAGGCGCTGCAGGCAGTGTGCGAGTACGCGTTCAACCAGACGGGCGTGAAGGCTATTAACGCATACGTGCTGGCGGATAACGGCGGGTCGGTGCGCGTGCTGGAAAAAGCCGGGTTTGTGCGCACGCAGGTGCTGGAGAAGGCGTATGAGATTAACGGCGTGCGCTATGACGACTGGGCGTATCGGCTGGAGTGCGGTGCGGCCTGATACCCTCACCCCAACCCTCTCCCACAGGGAGAGGGAGAACACCCACGCCATCGGGCGATTGGGCTGCACTGCGGTCTGATGCCCTCACCCCGCCCCTCTCCCACGGGGAGAGGGAGAAGGGCAAACTCTACTTCAAAGATCCCTTCAGGAACTGCTGCAAACGCGGGCTTTGCGGGTTTGCTAACACCTCATCCGGGTGTCCTTGCTCCTCAATTTTCCCCTGATGCAGGAAAATCACGTGGTTCGAGACGTTACGGGCGAAGCCCATCTCGTGCGTCACCACCACCATCGTTTTGCCCTCTTCGGCCAGCTTCTGCATGATGCGAAGCACTTCGCCGACGAGCTCTGGATCGAGCGCAGACGTCGGTTCATCGAACAGCAGCACTTCCGGCTCCATCGCCAGCGCGCGAGCGATTGAAACACGCTGCTGCTGACCACCGGAGAGGTGCACCGGATACTTCATCTGCTGGCGCTCGTCGATACCCACTTTGGCAAGGTACTTCACCGCGCGCTCGCGGGCTTCCTGCTTGCTCAGGCCCAGGACCTGAACCGGCGCTTCCATCACGTTCTCCAGCACCGTCATGTGGCTCCAGAGGTTGAAGTGCTGGAAGACCATCGTCAGGCGCGTACGCAGCAGACGCAGCTGATTTTTATCCGCCACCTTCAGCTGGCCGTCTTTATCACGTACCAGATTGATGTTCTGCCCGCTCACGACAATCGAGCCTTCGCTCGGTTTTTCGAGGAAGTTGATGCAGCGCAGGAAGGTACTTTTACCCGAGCCGGATGAGCCGATAATACTGATTACGTCGCCCGCGTTCGCCTGCAGGGACACCCCTTTCAGCACTTCATGTTCGCCGTAGCGTTTGTGCAAATCAATTACGTTTAATTTGTTCTCAGCCATCATCTTTCTCAGTGCGTCGAAGGTTTTATATGCTGCAACCAGCGTTTTTCAGCCTTGCGGAACAGGCTAATCAGGACGTAGGAAATAATTAAATAGAGCACCGCCGCAATGCCAAACGCGGTAAACGGCTGGTAAGTTGCAGAGTTGATGTCTCGCGCAATCTTCAACAGGTCCGGCACCGTCGCCGTAAAGGCCAGCGCGGTGGAGTGCAGCATCAAAATCACTTCGTTACTGTAGGCCGGCAGCGCGATGCGCAGCGCCGAGGGCAGAATAATGCAGCGATAAAGCTTCACCGATGAGAAACCGTATGCGCGCGCCGCTTCAATCTCACCGTAAGGTACGGAGCGGATGGCGCCTGCAAAAATCTCGGTGGTGTAGGCGCAGGTGTTGAGCGTGAGCGCCAGCACCGTACAGTTCAGTCCGCTGCGGAAGAACGCGTTCAGCATCTCGGTGCCTTTCACAATCTCCAGCGTGTACATCCCCGAGTAGAACACCAGCAGCTGCACGTACAGCGGCGTACCGCGGAACACGTAGGTGAATAGCCAGATCGGGAAGCGAATATACTTGTTGTTCGACACGCGGCCAATGGCGAGAAACACGGCCAGAATACCGCCCATCACGACGGAAGAAATCAGCAGCCACAGCGTTATGGCCACGCCAGTGAAGCGGTAGCCATCCGTCCACAGCAGCGATTTCCAGTACTCCTGAATAATCTCAATCACAGGTCAGCCCTCTTCACACCCACGGAGTAGCGACGTTCGAGCAGAAGCAGAACACCATTGGAGACCGTCGTAAACACCAGATAGATAACGCCACAGACTACCGCAAAGTAGAAGGGCTCCCAGGTACTCTTGCCCGCCAGCTGCGTCGCTTTCACGACGTCCTCCAGACCAAGCAAAGAAACCAGCGCCGTTGCCTTGAGGATAACCTGCCAGTTGTTACCGATGCCCGGAAGCGCGTAGCGCATCATGGCCGGGAACATGATCCGACGAAACGTTTGTGAGGAGGTAAAACCGAATGCGGTCGCCGCTTCAATATGCCCTCTCGGCACCGCCATATAGGCGCCGCGGAAGGTTTCCGTGAAATACGCGCCGTAGATAAAACCGAGGGTAATAATACCGGCCACCATCGGGTCGATATCAATTTGATCCATGCCGACGGCATCCGTCACGCTGTTGAGCGCAATTTGCAGACCGTAAAAAATCAGCAGCATCAGCACCAGATCCGGGACGCCGCGAATCAGCGTGGTGTAGCCTTCAAAAATTATCGCCAGCGGTTTATTTGCCGACAGCTTCGCGCCCGCGCCCGCCAGGCCTATCAGCACCGCAAGGACCACGGAGCTGATAGCCAACTCAAGGGTGACAAGCGCGCCTTGTAGAATAACGCCAGAAAATCCGTACAGCATACCGCGTGCCCTGTCGTGTCGTGAGTGGTGGAACCGTGTCTATTCCCCTCCCGCAGCGGGAGGGGCCGCACGTTATTTGCCGGGGCGATTAGCCGCCGTAAACATTAAAATCGAAGTATTTTTTCGCCAGCTTGTCGTAGGTGCCGTCTGCACGCATTTCGGCAAAGGCTTTATTCAGCGCTTCGCGCAGTTCGTTGTCTTCTTTGCGCAGACCCATACCGGTACCTACGCCAAAGAGCTTCTCGTCTTTAATGGACGGACCGCCGAACTTGTAATCTTTACCGACAGGCTGCTTAAGGAAGCCTTCGCTTGCGGCGACTTCATCCTGGAAAGCGGCATCAATACGGCCCGCCGTCAGGTCAGCGTAGATATTTTCCTGGCCCTGATAAGAGACGATTTCAATCCCTTTCGGTGCCCAGTGTTCATTGCCATAGGTTTCCTGGGTAGTGCCCTGCAGCACGCCCACGCGTTTGCCTTTCAGGGATTCCAGCGTCGGCTGGATGTCAGAGGCGTTTGCCACCACCAGACGCGAATCTGCCGCGTAGAGTTTGTCGGTGAACGCAATCTCCTGCTGGCGTTTTTCAGTGATGGAAAGGGAGGACATGATCACGTCGATTTTTTTTGCTTTCAGCGATGGGATCAGCGCATCCAGCGGGTTCTCAACGTAGGTACATTGCGCTTTGATGCGTTTGCACAGCTCATTGGCAATATCAATGTCAAAACCAACCAGTTCACCCTTCGCATTCTTCGATTCGAACGGAGCATAGGTTGGGTCAGTACCAATACGAATTTTTTGCGGAATGGCAGCGAATGCCGCGGTGGCGCTGGAAAGTGCCAGTACCAGTGAAAGTGACAATGCTAGCTTTTTCATATCTATCCTCAACAAACTGTCTTCATACGCGTTTTACGACGACGGGGTGCTGTTAATGTGCCATCAATTCACGCTTTCAGGCAAAGAATAATGGCTGAGAGGCGGGAATTTTTGCATTTTAAATGCTTAAGTATGCACACAGCGAACCAATACGGTGCACACTTTGCACCATATTGAATCATGCGCGCCAGAGATGCACCATACCAGTGCATCGCCGTTACGCATTAGTCACCGTAGACGTTGAAATCGAAGTATTTCTTCGCCAGTTTGTCGTAGGTACCGTCTTTACGCAGCTCGGTAAACGCTTTGTCGAAGGCGGCTTTCAGCTCGGTATCGTCCTTGCGCAGGCCGATACCGGTACCATCACCAAAGTATTTTTTGTCTTTGACAGACGGGCCAGCAAAAGCAAACTCTTTGCCTGCCGGCTGTTTCAGGAAGCCTTCGCTCGCGGCGACTTCATCCTGGAACGCCGCATCGAGACGGCCTGCGGTCAGGTCAGAGTAAATCAGATCCTGGTTCTGGTAGGCCACCACGTCTACGCCCTTTTCACGCCAGTTGGCGTTTGCAAAACCTTCCTGGGTCGACCCCTGAAGCACGCCAACATGCTTGCCTTTCAGCGAGTCAATGGTCGGCTGAATCGGAGAGCCTTTTGCGGCAATCAGACGAGAATCCGCTGCGTAGAGTTTGTCGGAGAAGGCAATCTCCTGCTGACGTTTTTCGGTGATGGAGAGGGAGGAGATAATGGCGTCAATTTTCTTGGCTTTCAGCGACGGGATCAGCGCGTCGAAGTCGCTGCCCACCCATGTGCATTTCACCTCCATGCGTTTGCACATCTCATTTCCCAGATCGATATCAAAACCAACGAACTCGCCTTTCGCATCCTTGGAGGAGAATGGCGCATAGGTTGCGTCTGTACCGATACGTACCGTTTGTGGCAGTGCCGCGTAGCTACCTGCTGCTGCACTTAACCCCACGAGCAAAGACAGAGCCAGAACCGTCTTCTTCATACATTTACCCTCAAGTACCGTGATTTTATTATGTATTGTGTTGTGTGTTGTATAGCAGGCTTCTCTTGCAGGTCTTATGCCACATTGCCGTCTGGTCAAAAATTCGACGTTAAGTATGTTAATAAAACGTTGCAATATTGCCTTAATGAGGAAAGATAGCAGGTCTGCCGAACGAACCGGAAAGAGAAAAAGGGAAAAAAGGAATTAAATGTCGAGGATATGATCGCGGTTGCAGTTTTGCCCTGAAACAGGGCAAGTTGTCTTTTCATGCACCTTGCGGGTGCACAACTTTACGCGCCCTGCCAGCGGGTGAACAGATCGTCGGGCAGTTCAATATCAAACTGGTCAAGCACGCGGTTAACGGTCTGGTTAATGATGTCATCCAGCGTTTGCGGGCGATGGTAGAATGCCGGGACCGGCGGCATGATGACAGCCCCAAGTTCAGCCGCCTGCGTCATGAGACGCAGATGCCCCAGATGCAGCGGCGTTTCCCGCACGCAGAGTACCAGCGGACGACGCTCTTTCAGCACCACATCAGCCGCACGCGTCACCAGCGTGTCCGTATAGCTGTTCACAATGCCGGAGAGCGTTTTAATTGAACAGGGCAGGATAACCATGCCCGCCGTTTTAAACGAGCCTGATGAGATACTGGCTGCGATATCACGCGCGTCGTGTACCACATCCGCCAGAGACTGAACGTCACGCAGGGCGTAATCGGTTTCAAGCGAGAGGGTCTGACGCGCCGCCTGGCTCATCACCAGATGGGTTTCAACCTCTGTTACGTCGCGTAGCACCTGCAGCAGGCGCACGCCGTAAATGGCGCCACTGGCACCGCTAAGCCCAACAATAAGTCGTTTCATGATCTTCGCCCTAGCTGATTTCAGGGCTGACTGTGCAGGATTTTAGGGGGAGTTGCAAGTGAGGGCCGCTGCCCTCACCTGCAGAAGCATCAACCTTCGTTGTGCATCTCTAAGCTTTCGAGATCGTTCTGTAACTGGACGGCTTTTGCGTCGTCGTTACGCAGCGAATCCAGGTAGTCGAGATACTGCTGGTCAACGTCTTTAGTGACATACACACCGTTGAACACTGAACACTCGAACTGCTGAATGTCCGGGTTCTCGGCGCGTACCGCGTCGATCAGATCGTTCAGATCCTGGAAAATCAGGCCGTCGGCACCGATGATCTGGCGAATCTCGTCCACTTCACGACCGTGAGCAATCAGCTCCGTCGCGGTAGGCATATCGATGCCGTACACGTTCGGGAAGCGGATTTCAGGTGCCGCTGAGGCCAGATACACTTTCTTCGCACCGGCTTCGCGCGCCATCTCGATAATTTGCTCAGAGGTGGTGCCACGCACGATGGAGTCATCCACCAGCAGGACGTTCTTGTCGCGGAACTCTGCGCGGTTGGCGTTCAGCTTGCGGCGCACGGACTTACGGCGCAGCTGCTGGCCCGGCATGATAAAGGTGCGGCCAACGTAGCGGTTCTTCACGAAGCCCTGACGGTACGGTTTATCGAGAATACGGGCGATTTCCAGCGCGATATCGCAGGACGTTTCCGGGATTGGGATCACCACGTCGATGTCCAGGTCGTCCCACTCGCGGGCAATTTTCTCGCCCAGCTTCGTCCCCATGTTCACGCGCGCGCTGTACACGGAGATTTTGTCGATGAACGAATCCGGACGGGCGAAGTAAACGTATTCGAACAGGCACGGGTTGCTGACCGGGTTGTCTGCACACTGGCGGGTAAACAGCTGGCCCTTCTCGGTGATGTAGACCGCTTCACCCGGCGCGACGTCGCGCAGGAATTCAAAGCCCAGCGTATCCAGCGCCACGCTTTCGGAGGCGACCATATACTCGGTACGGCCATCGCCCAGGTCACGCTTGCCGAGCACCAGAGGACGGATACCGTTTGGATCGCGGAAGGCGACCATGCCGTGGCCGATAATCATTGCAACACAGGCGTACGCGCCGCGGATCAGGCGGTTAGTCGCGGCAACGGCGGCAAAAATGTTATCAGCTTCCAGCGGGTAGTGACGGAAGTTATCCAGCTCGCTGGCAAAAATATTGAGCAGGATTTCTGAATCAGAGGTGGTGTTAATGTGGCGACGTTTCTCTTCAAACAGCTTTTTACGCAGCTCATGAGCGTTGGTCAGGTTGCCATTGTGGGCAAGCGTGATGCCATAAGGAGAGTTGACGTAGAAAGGCTGAGCCTCAGAGGCGCTGGAGCTGCCAGCGGTAGGATAACGAACGTGACCAATCCCCATATTACCCTGCAGGCGCTGCATATGGCGGGCTTCAAACACATCGTTTACCAGGCCGTTTGCTTTACGTAAACGGAAGCAGTTGTGTGCATCAATGGTGATGATGCCCGCAGCGTCCTGTCCACGGTGCTGAAGCACCGATAATGCGTCATAAATAGACTGGTTAACCGGCATGAAACCGGCGATACCGACAATACCGCACATTCGTCTTTTCCTCGTTAAGCCACATCTCAGGGTTTATGCCCTGGGCAAGAAACTCGACGAGCTTTGCAGATAGTCAAAGAACCATCTGATGATGAAGCTGAACTCTGGAATGAGCTGCGATTTCTGCCAGTCTTCGCTTTTCGAGAACCCGGTGAAGGTATCCAGGAAGAACAGTATCGCGGCCACAATGAGCACGCCTCGCAACGCGCCGAAACAGATCCCGAGCACCCTGTCCGTCCCTGACAGACCGGTTTTCTCGACCAGCTGACCTATCACGAAATTGACGATAGCGCCGACAATCAGCGTCGCGATAAACAGCACCGCGATGGCGATTCCGTTTCGAACCAGTTCATCTTCAAAGCCCGTGAACCAGACAGACAGGTAAGTGTAGTAATGACTGGCAACAAAGAAAGCACAACCCCAGGTTACCAGCGATAACGCTTCACGAACAAAGCCACGGATCAGGCTAACCAGACAGGAAAAACCAATCACCGCAATGATGGCGTAATCAATCCAGACCATATGTGTCCCACGATTAAACGCCCTGTTATCCAGTTCGGGGCGAATTCTAACAGAAAAAGAAAACGTTTGCGTAGGGATTTCCTTCCCGCGCGTAAATAAAAAAGGCGCTGAAAAAATGCTCAACGCCCCTTCCTTTTGACGTCTCTTTGAACGTCTACTCCCCCTCACCCCGGCCCTCTCCCTCAAGGGAGAGGGAGCAAACCATCCCCTCGCCCCTTTGGGGAGAGGGTTAGGGTGAGGGGGGAAGATCTTATCAGTTCGCGCTGTAGTTCATCACCACGCCGCTCAGACCGGAGATCTGCTTCAGCTCGCCCAGCGATCCCTTCAGCTTATCTTTTGAAGCATCAGGACCCACAAGAATGCGGGTGATTTTACCCTGCACCGGCGTGGTCGGTGAAGTGTAAACACGGTATCCCGCACCGCGCAGTTTACTCACCACCTCGTTAACTTTATCGGCATTTTTCAACGCACCGAGCTGAACAACGTAGGCTTTTCCGGTCGGCGCCGCGTCCTGTTTTGCCGGCGGTGGCGTTTCTGAGGCAGCAGCCAGCTGCTCGGCCGCTTTATCCCGCTGCGGTTTCGGCTGCGGCTTCTCCACCGGTTTCGGTTTTTCAACAGGCTTAGGCTGCTCTACCGGCACCGGATCAATCTCGATGTTACTGTTCGCCGCCAGACGCGACGGATCGAGCGACGGCGCGGCAGCATCCCCTGCACGCACCTCTTCAGCTGCGCCTTCCGGCGGCTGAGCGGGCAACGCCTGCGTTGCGGCCGGCAGCATATCCGGCTCATCACGATCGCCCGCTTTCGGGACTAATGGAATGGCTGCAAACTCATCCTGATAATGCTTCTTCTGCCCGTCGAGCAGCCCCGGGAGGATAATCACCCCGAGTGCGACCAGCACAATAGTTCCTGTTAAACGGTTCTGAAACTTACTCGCCACCGGTTCTCCCCGCGTCCATCACTTCCATGACATGTGCCACGGTGTGGAACGACCCACACACCAGCACGGTATCTTCTGGTTTAGCCTCCGCCATCGCGGCATGCCAGGCCTGCGCCACGCTGCCGTAGATTTCGCCCTTGCCGAGATGTTCCATCAACTGTTCAGCAGTGGCGCCGCGTGGCCCTTCCAGAGGAGCACAATACCAGCTATCGACCACAGTCTCCATGCAGGCCAGCGTGCCGCCGATATCTTTATCATGAAGCATACCGATAACCGCCAGCACGCGCCCGGTTTTTGGTAACGATTTGAGACGTCCTGCGAGATACGCCGCCGCATGAGGGTTGTGCGCCACATCCAGAATCAGACGCGGTGATTCGCTGACAATCTGAAAACGCCCGGGGAGGATAGCGTTCTGAATACCGTCGCGGATCGCCTGTTCGCTCACCTTCAACCCGCTGACGCGCAGTGCCGCCAGCGCGGTTGCGGCGTTAGGCTGTGGAACCTGCGGCAGCGGCAGGTTATCCAGCGTGCCCTGCGCATCGCTGAAACGCCAGCTGTTATCCTGTACCTCATACTGCCAGTCAACGCCGCGACGCAGCAGCCGGGCGCCCTTTTCATTGGCTACGTCCGCAATAGTGTGCGGCATATCGGGCTCACCGACGACCGCAGGCTTACCTGCGCGGAAAATACCGGCCTTCTCGCGCCCAATGCTTTCACGGTCTGGCCCCAGCCAGTCAGTGTGATCGAGCGCAATACTGGTGACAACAGAGACGTCGGCATCGACCATGTTGGTGGCATCAAGCCGCCCGCCCAGGCCCACTTCCAGAATCACCACGTCCAGCTGCGCCTGCTTAAACAGCCACAGCGCGGAAAGCGTACCGTATTCAAAATAAGTTAATGAGATCTCGCCGCGCGCGGCTTCGATAGCGGCGAACGACGCCGTATGGGCCGACTCCGACAGCTCGGTATTCTGCACGCGCACGCGCTCGGTATAGCGCACGAGGTGGGGAGAGCTGTAAACACCAACCTTATAGCCCGCCGCCATCAGCACCGATTCCAGCGTGCGGCAGGTGGTGCCTTTACCGTTCGTTCCGGCGACGGTAAACACAAACGGTGCGGGCTTTAGAACATCGAGACGCGCGGCAACCTGGCTTACGCGCTCAAGCCCCATATCGATGGTTTTACTGTGCAGGTTTTCCAGATAAGAAAGCCACGCGGCCAGGGGCGACGTGGCTTGAGGAATGCTTTTATTTTCCATGATGCCCGGTTGTCTTTAACAGTTTAGAAAGCAAAAGGGCAGCGCCAACCGGCCCTGCCCTTTTCAGTTATCAGGCCTCGGGTTCCTGATCCGGTACGACCACGCCTTCGCGCGGCTCATCCGGGTTAGGCGCCGGCAGATTCATCAGCTTCGCCAGGACGCTTGCCAGTTTCAGGCGCATTTCCGGGCGGCGAACGATCATGTCGATAGCGCCTTTCTCGATGAGGAACTCACTGCGCTGGAAGCCCGGCGGCAGCTTTTCACGTACGGTCTGTTCGATAACGCGCGGGCCGGCAAAGCCGATCAGCGCTTTTGGTTCAGCAATGTTCAGGTCACCCAGCATTGCGAAGCTCGCGGAAACGCCGCCCATGGTTGGGTCGGTCAGCACGGAGATGTACGGCAGACCGCGTTCCTGCATTTTCGCCAGCGCAGCAGAGGTTTTCGCCATCTGCATCAGGGACATCAGCGCTTCCTGCATACGTGCACCACCAGAGGCGGAGAAGCAGATCAGCGGGCAGTTGTCTTCCAGCGCCTGCTCAACGGCACGCACGAAACGCGCGCCGACCACAGAACCCATAGAGCCGCCCATGAAAGCGAACTCGAAGGCTGCGGCAACAACCGGCATCTCGTGCAGGGTGCCCTTCATGACGATCAGCGCGTCTTTCTCGCCGGTCTCTTTCTGAGCAGAGGCCAGACGATCTTTGTATTTTTTGGAATCGCGGAACTTCAGCACATCTTTTGGCTCAAGTTCGCTACCCAGCTCTACCAGAGAGCCTTCGTCCAGCAGGCTATGCAGGCGGTTGCGCGCCGACATACGCATGTGGTGGTCACATTTTGGACACACTTCAAGATTGCGTTCCAGCTCTGCGCGATACAGAACCTGGCCGCAGCTATCACACTTCGTCCATACCCCTTCAGGAATGCTCGCTTTACGCGTTGGGGTAATGTTGCTTTTAATTCGTTCAATCCAGCTCATTGATAACCTTTCTGCCTGAACCTGGTCGTATGCCAGTTTTGCTGTAAGAGGCGAATAATGCCATTTTTGCCTCCAACAGACCATGAATGTTGCACATTAAAACATAACAGCCCGAAACTTTGGATAAAAAAGTGGTCGAACCGCCAGAGTGCATTTACTTCGCTTGTTTTGCTGCCGCACGTCTATGGCGAATAATTTCAATAACGCCAGGCAGAACGGAAAGCACAATAATCGCTACAATCAGCAACTTAAGGTTTTCCTGAACTACCGGCAGATCGCCAAACAGGTAGCCCGCGTAGGTAAACAGCAGTACCCACAGCAGCGCGCCTACGACGTTATACATCGCAAAATGACGATAGGACATATGTCCCATTCCCGCCACAAACGGAGCAAAGGTGCGAACAATGGGCACAAAGCGCGCAAGGATAATGGTCTTACCGCCGTGGCGCTCGTAAAACGCATGCGTTTTATCTAAATAGCTGCGGCGGAAAATTTTAGAATTCGGATTACTGAACAGCCGCTCACCGAACACTCGCCCGATCGTATAATTGACCGCATCGCCAATAATCGCGGCGATAATCATTAATACCACCATCAAATGCACATTCAGGTCATTGGTCGGCAGCGCAGATAATGCGCCCGCCACAAACAGCAGCGAATCCCCCGGCAGGAACGGGGTCACTACCAGACCGGTTTCACAGAACAGAATGAGGAACAGAATGGCATACACCCAGACGCCATACTGCGCGACCAGCTCAGCCAGGTGAACATCAATATGCAGAATAAAATCAATCAGAAAACGTATTACGTCCATATTGTCTAAACCTTAATTGCACCTTTGTTTAGTCCGCTAAAAACAGCGGGCCCATTGGCGGTTTTGGCAGGTCAAACCGATCCGGATAATCTACCGCGACCAGATACAGCCCTTCCGCTTTCGCCGTTGCTGCCGCAAGCGTTCTGTCCTTCGCTGCCAGCAGTTCTGCAATCCAGCTCTCCGGCTGGTGTCCGGCGCCCACTTCCATCAGGCTGCCTACAATATTCCGCACCATATGATGTACAAAGGCATTCGCTTTGATATCGACCACCACATACGCGCCAAAACGACTGACGTTAATGTGCATGACGTTACGCCACGGCGTGCGGGACTGACACTGCACCGCCCGGAACGACGTAAAATCATTTTCGCCTAACAAATACTGCGCCGCTCGATGCATACGTTCTGCATCCAGGGGTTCATAAAAATGCGTCACGCCCTGGCCTAACACCGCCGGACGCAGGCGCTGGTTGTAGATGACATAGCGGTAGCGTCGCGCGGTGGCGCTGAAGCGGGCATGAAAATCATCCGGCACAGCTTTCACCCAACGCACCGCAATGTCACCAGGTAAATTCGCATTTACACCCAGCGTCCACGCGGCGTCTTTACGCACCGCGGTGGTTTCAAAGTGAACCACCTGCCCTGTTCCATGAACACCGGCGTCGGTACGGCCTGCGCACAGGACGTTAATCGGCTCGTTTGCCACCTGAGACAGCGCTTTCTCCAGCTTCTCCTGGACGCTACGCACCTCATTCTGACGCTGCCAGCCATAGTATTTGCTGCCGTCGTACTCAATCCCGAGGGCAATTCTATGCACTGGCTTTTGTTCCACGTCTGACATCAGTACAGGTACTCCTGCACCAGTTTTTCTGCGATCTTGACCGCCATCAGCGCGCCGCCAAAGCGCACGTTATCGGCAACCGACCAGAACTGAACCTGCTCCGGCATACCGTAGTCATTACGCACGCAGCCGACGGAGAGATGCGCGCTACCGCTGGCGTCGCCCACCTGCGTCGGGAACTCGCGCTCTTCTGACAGCACGATGTCCTCGCCGCGGCCAAACGCATCACGCGCCTCTTCTGCCGCCAGCGGACGCATCGCTTCAAAGCCCACCATCTGCGCGTGGCCGTAGAAAACAGGCGACTGCACGCAGCTGGCGGAGATCATCAGACCTTCATCCTGCAGAATTTTGCGGGTTTCATCGACGATGCGGCGCTCTTCACGCACGGAACCTTCGCGATCGGGCAGCAGCGGCAGCATGTTGAACGCCAGCTGACGACCGAAGAAATCATCTTCATCAATCGGGATGCCGTTCAGCAGCTTCGCACTCTGCCCCGCCAGGGCGTCAACGGCTTTTTTACCGTGCGCGGACGCGGACAACAGGCAGTTCACGGTGATGCGCGACAGGCCACCGTCGTCGATCAGCGGCTTCAGCGCGGTCAGCAGCTGGCTGGTCAGGCTGTCGGGTACCGCAATGATGTTGCGGTTACGGTAATCTGCCAGCACAAACGGGTTCACATCCGGCACCACCAGCGGCACGTCCGGCTCCAGAGCGAACAGGCCGCTCAGGTCAATCACCAGACAGCCCGCGTTGGTGGCTTCTTCAATGTAGGTGGCGGTCGCTTCCGCACCCGCAGCAAAAAAGGCCAGCTGCGACTGGGTCCAGTCGAACTCTGCCGCATCCTGCACCCTAACGGATTTACCGTTAAAGCGCTGATGTTCTCCCGCGCTTTCGGTACGTGCCAGGGCGTAAATCTCTCCCACCGGGAACTGACGCTCAGCAAGGGTTTCAAGCAGTGCTTCGCCCACGGCGCCAGTGGCACCCAAAATGGCAATGTTCCAGCCTTCAGACATGGTGGTTTACTCCAGAAATAAAAAAGCGTCCCTGCCAGAGTATCCGGCAGGGAGCATTAAGAAGACATTAACGTGCCGGGTGGTGAACGGCGTTAAACCCCAATTTCTGCAGCAGCGTCGCCGCCGTTGCGTCGTCACAAATAACGTACAGGGAAGACCACTCGCGGCGCTCGACGTAATTCTTGCGCAGCTTATCAAACTCACCCGGAATACCCGCTACTTTACGCAGCAGCGCGTCATCGCGGCGCACATCATACACCAAATGCACAAGCCTTTTCAGCGTTGCCTGATCGAGCGGGCCATGAAGGGTGATACGGCCAAATTCAGGCGCAGGCAGTAACGTATCCAGAGCGACCTGCTGCGGATGGCCGATAAAGGCGCTGTACGCTTCAAAGACCTGGGTAGTGCCGCGCGCTTTGCCTTCGAGGGTATAGCCCGCAATGTGCGCAGTCGCTACGTCCACTTTCTCAAGCAGAGAGACGTTCAGGTCCGGCTCCGGCTCCCAGACGTCCAGCACCACGCTGAGGTTCTGGCCTTCATCCAGACATTTCAGCAGCGCCGCGTTATCCACCACCGGACCACGACAGGCGTTTATCAGAATAGTGCCAGCCTTCAGACGGCGGATCAGGGCCTCGTCGGCAAGGTGCAGCGACTTATATAGCCCCTCTTTAAACAGTGGCGTGTGGAAAGTCAGCACGTCGCACTGTTCGACCAGCTCATCCAGCGAGCGGAAATCGCCCTCATCGCCGTTGTCTTTGCGAGGCGGATCGCACAGAAGCGTGCGGATCCCTAACGCTTCAAGGCGCTTTTGCAGGCGCCCGCCGACGTTACCCACGCCGACAATGCCCACGGTGCGGTCCTTCAGCGCAAACCCGTCGCGCTCGGCCAGCATCAGCAGGGAGGAGAAGACATATTCTACAACGGCAATCGCGTTACAGCCCGGCGCGGCAGAAAAGCCGACTCCCGCCTGTTTGAGCCATTGTTCGTCCACATGATCGGTCCCTGCCGTGGCAGTCCCGACAAACTTAACCGCTTTGCCAGAGAGCAGCGCCTCATTTACTTTGGTCACCGAGCGCACCATCAGGGCGTCGGCATCATCCAGTTCAGCGACCGGGATTGGGCGACCAGGGACAGCCTTAACGTTGCCCAAGCGGCTAAACAGCTCGCGGGCATAAGGCATATTTTCGTCAACGAGGATTTTCACGTCTGAGTACCTGTTTGAGAGGAAGAAAACCTGCCAAGTGTGCCATAATCTCGCCGCCGGGCATATATGTATGCCGGGTTTACGCAGAGTTTTGACTTTAAGGATTTTTGACGATGCAGCCCATCTCAGGTACGCCGCCGCGCCCTCCGGGTGATGGCCCCGTAGCGCCCAACGTCGCAGGCGAACAGCCCCTTTCCACGCAACAGCGCACCGTGCTGGAGCGCCTGATCACGCGCCTGATAGCGTTAACCTCGCAGCAGAATGCCGAGGTGTGGGCAGGCGTAAAGCATGATTTAGGGGTCAGGAATGACGCGCCGCTACAGTCGCGCCACTTTCCCGCCGCCGAGCAAAACCTGAGCCAGCGCATCAACGCCGCGCAGCAAAATCACACCACGCGCCAGACTGTCTCGCAGCTGACCGAACTGTTGGGTCAGGGAAATAATCGCCAGGCGGTGAGTGATTTCATTCGCCAGCAGTATGGTCATACCGCCCTGAGCCAGCTTACGCCGGACCAGCTGAAAGCGGTGCTTACGCTGCTGCAGAGCAACCAGCTTTCCATTCCGCAGCCCCAGCAGCGCCCTGCAACCGAGCGCCCGATGCTGCCTGCAGAACATAATACGCTTAAGCAGATGGTCACGAAGCTGGCGGCGGCTACCGGCGAGCCGACAAAGCTCATCTGGCAATCAATGCTGGAACTGTCCGGCGTGAAGAGCGGTGAGCTCATCCCGGCTAAGCAGTTTACGCATCTGGTGACCTGGCTACAGGCGCGCCAGACGCTGAGTACCCAGAGCGCCCCAACGCTGCATACGCTGCAGGCGGCGCTTAAGCAGCCGCTGGAGCCGCGCGAGTTTGAGGCTATTCGGGATTATGCCCAGCAGACCTGGCAGGCCACGCCGCAAACGGTGCTGACCACCGCGCAGGTGCAGGATATTCTGAATCAGATCTTTGTTCGCCGCAGCGAACGGGAGGGCGGTATACCGGAAGCACGGAACGTTCAGCCCATCTACAGCCCGCTGTTTGCGCCCGTCGTGGAAACCTTTAAAACGCTGTCAGCCCGTCCGGGAATAATGTTCATTGCGCTGATGATTGCGCTGGCGATTTTCTGGCTGGTTGCCTGACCTTTCGCCCGGTGGCGCTCCGCTTACCGGGCCTACAAAACCACGAATCGTAGGCCGGGTCAGGCGCAGCCGCCACCCGGCAACAACGGCTCAGGCTCTGCGAAACGCCACCAGCGTCACCACAATCCCCACCACCGCCGAAACGGCCCCGGCAAGGAATACTGACGAATAGCCAAAGGATGTGGCCAACAGGCCCGCCAGCGGCGCGGTGACGCCGTAGGAGATATCCTGAAACGCGGCATATCCGCCTAGCGCGGTGCCGCGCACCTGCGGGGCCACGCGTTTCACCACCTCAACGCCAAGCGCCGGGAAGATCAGCGAACAGCCGCAGCCGGTCAACGCCGCACCCAGCAGCGCAACAGACGCGGTCGGCGCCTGCCAGAGCAATACCAGACCGAGGGTCTCAATCACCAGCGACGCCACCGCCACCTTCACGCCGCCAAAGCGATCCGGCATCCAGCCAAACAGCACGCGCATCAGTACAAACGCGCCGCCAAACGCGGTAAGCGTAAAGCCAGCCATCGCCCAGCCGCGGCTCATAAAGTACAGGGAGACGAAGGTCCCTATCACCGCGAAGCCTACGCCCTGCAGCGCCAGCCCCAGGCCCGGCTGCCAGATCTGCCCCACCACGCTCCACAACGAGGGACGCTCGCCTTTGTGGGCCGCCACTTTTCGCACCGTACCGTTAAACGCCCATGCCAGCAGCGGCAGCACCATGGTGGTAGCGGCCAACACCGCAAAGCCAAACGTGCTGTGGATCAGCAGGCCCAGCGGCGCGCCAGCCGCCAGCGCGCCGTAGATGGCCATTCCGTTCCAGGACATCACTTTGCCCGAACGCGCAGGCCCCACCAGCCCCATTCCCCAGGTCAGCGTTCCGGTCAGCAGCTGGCTCTCACCGAAACCGAGGATTAAGCGCCCCACCACCAGCAGGGCAAATTTATACATCGGCTCCACTGGCAGCAGGGCAGCCAGTAGCCATGCGGCGCCCGCCAGCCCGCAGGCGAACATCCCCTGCAACGCCGAGCGTTTTGCTCCGTGCTGATCGGCCAGGCGTCCGGCATAGCCGCGGGTTAATACCGTAGCTAAAAACTGAATGCCGACAGCAATGCCCACCATGGTGTTGCCATAGCCCAGTTCATGATGCACAAACAGCGGGATCACCGGCAGCGGCAGGCCAACGGTCATATAGGTAAGGAATACCGCAAAAGCGATGCGGAACAGCGAGGTGTTTCCGGACGTGGCGTTTTTTTCTGAGGTTACGGCCGTCATGCATAACTCCAAGTTCAGGCATAAAAAAAGGGAGCCATCAGGCTCCCTTCTACTATACATTCAAACGCTTATGCTTTCAGCTTGCGCATGACCAGCGTAGCGTTCGTTCCGCCGAAACCGAAGCTGTTAGACATTACGGTGGTCAGCGACGCGTCCATTGGTTTGGTCACGATGTTCAGGCCGGCAGCCTGCTCGTCCATCTCATCAATGTTGATGCTTGGCGCGATAAAGCCGTTTTCCAGCATCAGCAGAGAGTAGATCGCTTCCTGCACGCCAGCGGCACCCAGAGAGTGACCTGTCATCGCTTTGGTCGCGGAGATGGCCGGGCTCTTATCAGCAAACACTTCGCGGATCGCACCCAGCTCTTTCACGTCGCCTACCGGAGTAGAGGTGCCGTGGGAGTTCAGGTAGTCGATTGGCGTATCAACGCCGTGCATCGCCATCTTCATGCAGCGCACCGCGCCTTCGCCGGATGGAGCAACCATGTCAGCGCCGTCGGACGTTGCGCCGTAGCCAACGATTTCAGCGTAGATGTGTGCACCACGTGCCAGAGCGTGTTCCAGCTCTTCAACGACAACCATACCGCCGCCGCCCGCGATAACGAAACCGTCGCGATGCGCATCATAGGTACGGGACGCTTTTTCTGGCGTTTCGTTGTATTTGGTGGACAGTGCGCCCATCGCGTCGAACTCACAGGCCATTTCCCAGCCCAGCTCTTCGCCGCCGCCAGCAAACACGATGTCCTGCTTGCCCAGCTGGATTTGCTCTACCGCGTTACCGATACAGTGTGCGGAGGTCGCACATGCAGAGCTGATGGAGTAGTTCACGCCGTGAATTTTGAACGGGGTCGCCAGGCAAGCGGAAACTGCTGAGCCCATGGCTTTGGTCACGACGTACGGACCAACCGCTTTCAGGCCGCGCGGGCTGCGCATTGCATCAGCACCGAATACCTGCGCTTTAGACGAACCGCCGGAACCGGCAATCAGGCCCACGCGCGGGTTGTTCTGATAAACTTCTTCACTCAGGCCAGCATCAGCGATAGCTTCCTGCATGGAGAGGTAGGCATAGATAGAGGCATCGTTCATGAAACGAACCACTTTACGGTCGATCAAACCGGTGGTGTCCAGTTTGACGTTACCCCATACGTGGCTACGCATGCCAGAATCTTTAAACTCTTCAGAGAAAGTGATCCCGGAGCGTCCTTCACGCAGAGATGCCAGGACTTCCTGCTGGTTATTACCGATGCTGGAAACGATGCCCAGGCCAGTAATCACTGCACGTTTCATTCAATACCTCTGTAAGTCGCACTATAAAAAGTTTCGAATCGCACAATAGCGTACACTTGTACGCCGAACAAGTCCGATCAGACAATTTCTGAGGAAATTTGCACCATTGGACTCACATCGCTAAGATCGTGCCACTGCCTGTCAGACGAGTAACTTACGTGAAACAAAACGCTATACAACCCGCCAACCTTGAATTCAACGCTGAGGGTACACCTGTTTCCCGAGATTTTGATGACGTCTATTTTTCTAATGATAACGGACTGGAAGAAACCCGTTATGTTTTCCTGGACGGAAATAATCTCAGCACCCGCTTTCCCACTCATCCGCGCAGCCTTTTTGTGGTGGCGGAAAGCGGGTTTGGCACCGGGCTAAACTTTTTGACCCTCTGGCAGGCGTTTGACCAGTTTCACGCAGCCCACCCTGAAGCTACGCTCCAAAGATTACATTTCGTCAGTTTTGAAAAATATCCGCTCACTGCGCATGACCTGCAGCTTGCCCATCAGCACTGGTCTGAACTTGCCCCCTGGGCCGAACAGCTCCAGGCGCAGTGGCCCCCGGCCATTGGCGGCTGCCATCGTCTGCTGCTGGACGGCGGGCGCGTGACGCTGGACCTGTGGCTGGGCGACATCAACGAACTGACCGATAAACTCGACGACGCGATGAACCAGAAGGTTGATGCCTGGTTCCTCGACGGTTTTGCGCCTGCCAAAAATCCGGACATGTGGAGCCCCCACCTCTTTGCCGCGATGGCGCGCCTGGCACGCCCGGGCGCAACGCTCGCCACCTTCACCTCGGCAGGCTTTGTCCGCCGTGGGCTGCAGGAGGCGGGCTTCACCATGAAAAAGACCAAAGGTTTTGGCCGCAAGCGCGACATGCTGGTCGGGATGATGGAGCAGGAGATGGCTATCCCCGCACGGGCGCCCTGGTATGCCCGCCGCGCCTGCGACTCTCGTGAAGTTGCCATCATCGGCGGTGGAATTGCCAGCGCCCTGCTCTCGCTCGCGCTTTTGCATCGCGGCTGGCAGGTGACGCTCTACTGCGCCGATGACGCACCGGCGACGGGCGCATCGGGCAACCGTCAGGGTGCACTCTACCCCCTGCTGAGCGCGCATGACCCTGCGCTGTTCCAGTTTTTCCCGGCCGCGTTCACCTTCGCCCGCCGCCTGTATGACATGCTGCCAGTCGATTTTGACCATGACTGGTGCGGCGTGACGCAGCTCGGCTGGGATGAAAAAAGCCGGCAGAAAATAGCGCAAATGCTGTCGCTGGGCCTGCCTGAGGCGATCGCCCATGCGGTAACCGCGCAGCAGGTTGCTGACACCGCCGGCGTCGACGCCGGCTGCGACGGTATTCACTATCCGCTCGGCGGCTGGCTGTGCCCTGCTGAACTGACGGCTGCGGCAATTACCCTTGCGCAATCCCGCGGGCTGTCTGTTCACTATGCCCATAACCTTGAGTCTCTCAGCAGGGCTGATGGGTGGACGCTGCGTTTTGCCGAGGGTAACGAGGCGCAGCACGCCAGCGTTGTGTTCGCCAACGGGCACGGCATCAGCCAGTTCGCCCAGACGGAAAAGCTGCCGGTTTATCCGGTCGGCGGGCAGGTAAGCCATATTCCAACCGCACCAGCGCTGGAGAAACTGCGTCAGGTGCTCTGTTACGACGGGTACCTGACACCCCAAAACCCGTCCAACGGGCACCACTGCATTGGGGCCAGCTACCGTCGGGGCGAAACGGATACGCGCTACAGCGAGGAAGATCAGCAGCAAAACCGTCAGCGCCTGGTTGACTGCTTCCCACAGGCTGGCTGGGCGCAGGCCGTTGACGTCAGCGCGGGTGAGGCACGCTGCGGCGTACGCTGTGCAACGCGTGACCATCTGCCGATGGCGGGAAACGTGCCGGACTACGAGGCGACGCTTGAGGCTTATAAGGGCCTTGCTGAAAACCAGGATGCGGCAGTGAGCGCGCCGGTTTATCCGGAGCTGTATATGCTGGGTGGGTTAGGGTCGCGAGGATTGTGCTCCGCGCCGCTGCTGGCTGAAGCGTTAGCTGCGCAAATGAGCGACGAGCCGATTCCGCTGGACAGAACCACGCTGGCGGGACTCAACCCGAATCGATTGTGGGTACGGAAACTGCTGAAGGGGAAAAGCGTTAAGTAGGGTGCGGTCTGGTGCCCTCACCCTAACCCTCTCCCACAGGGAGAGGGGATATTCGTAGGCCCGGTAAGCGCAGCGCCACCGGGCGAAAAACGATGACTTAGCGTTTAGCCTGCTGGAACAGATTGTCCCACATGCCCAGCACCAGAGACTGGTCGCGCGGAGAGAGTTCCCCGGCCAGAATCGCTTTTTCCAGGCTGCGGGTGACTTCAGCGTGAACGGCGTCGGCAGAGTGATCGTCACCGGCTTCCAGCTCGGCTACCGCGAGCGTCAGGTGACCACGCAGATAACCGCTGGCGAACAGCTCATCATCACTGGCGTGTTCCACCATGTCATCAATTAACGCCAGAATGCGTGATTCAAATTCTGCGATCATCTTCTTTCCTCTGTTAAATATCTTCCGGCCACGGGAAGCATTCCGCCGTGATCTCCGGCGTGTGGTAATAATTCTGTAAGGCCTTGATAAAGCGCGCCGGACGTTCCGGGATGCCCTTCTCAAGATACTCCATCACCTGCGCGTGAACGCGGCGCTGGAAGACAATACGGTCTGGCTCGAAGTCGCCTTCGAGGTTGTCACAGCTAACGTTGAACGGGAAACCCGCCGCCACGCAGAACAGCCAGTCGAACGCCTGGGGTTTTACTTCCACATCTTCGAACTGGCCCTGTGTTGCGGCATCACGCCCGTCCGGGCAGTACCAGTAGCCAAAGTCCACCTGCTCGCGGCGTGCTTTTCCGGCAATGCACCAGTGCGAAATCTCGTGTAACCCGCTGGCATAAAATCCGTGCGCGAACACGATGCGGTTATACGGAACCTCGGCATCAGCAGGAAGATAGATCGGTTCGTCGTCGCCTTTAATCAGACGGGTATTAAAATCATCGGCAAAACAGCCGTCGAAAATCTCAATCAGCTGCTCGTAGTTATGCGTACTGTTCATTAGTTCATCCCCAACCAGGTGAGGATCTCCTGTCCATGGCTGTCATAAAGGAGTTTCGCGCTCATCACCGCCGAGACGACAACAATCATCGGGCGGATCAGCGTTTGCCCCTTGCTTAATACCAGACGCGAGCCCACGCGCGCGCCTAAAAATTGTCCTGCCATCATCACAAAACCGGTTGCCCAGATGACCTTGCCACCGATGATAAACAGCAGCAGGCCGCCGACGTTCGAGGTCGCGTTAAGCACCTTGGCATGAGCGGTTGATTTTGCGAGGTTAAAGCCTGCCAGCGTCACGAAGGCTAACGCGTAGAACGAGCCAGCGCCGGGGCCAAAGAACCCATCGTAGAACCCCACGCAGCCGCCCGCGATTAGCGCAAACGGCAGGCCGTGCAGGCGACGCTGGCGGTCCTCTTCACCGAGCTTTGGCATCAGCAAAAAGTAGAGGCCAATGCAGATAACCAGAATCGGCAGGATCTGACGCAAAATATCAGACTGCACGTGCTGAACCAGCAGCGCACCTGAGGTCGAGCCGATGAAGGTCATCAGAATATTCAGCTTCTGATCGGCAAGGTTGACCACTTTTCGCCGAATAAAGTAGAGCGAGGCGGAGAGCGAGCCGCCGCAGGCCTGAAGTTTGTTGGTGGCGAGCGCCTGGGCAGGGCTCATCCCCACCGCCAGCAGTGCCGGAACGGTCAGTAAACCGCCCCCACCCGCCAGCGCATCGATAAACCCGGCTAACATCGCAACAAAAAACAGTGCCGCCAGCATCCACGGCGACACCATAAACAGATCGACGAAATTATCCATTAAAGTACATGCTCATCCAGTAGCGCCTGGCAGGAAGGCGGCAGCGGAGGCGGTGTCTTCTTCTCAGGCTTTGAGGTTCCGGGCTTAGCCGGTTCAAACCAGCTTTGCAGTTCTGCGCCACAGCCATCGCCTGGCGGCGGTAGCGGCTGATCTTCGCACTCGAGGCTGTTGGCCGGGCAGCGCAGACGAACGTGCATATGTGCACGATGCTGGAACCACGGGCGCACTTTGCGCAGCCAGTCGCGATCGGTTCCCGCATCCAGGCAGAGCTGTTGCTTGATTGCCGGGTTCACGAAAATCCGCGTGACGTCGTTATCTTCCGCCGCCAGCTTGATCATGCTGGAGACATCTCGCGTCCAGAGCGACGGCACCACGTTTTTACCGTCGCGCGCCACCAGATCCAGCGCCTGCGGTTTCAGCAGCTGTGCTGAACTCCAGCGCGCTTTCGGCAGCTGCAGGAAGATATCCACATCCAGTCCTGACTGGTGGCTGGCGTGCCCGCCGTTGAAGCGGCCGCCGGCAGGCATGCCCATGTCGCCAATCAGCATCGTGCCCAGCCCCAGGTTATGCACCTGATTCCCCAGGCGCTGAATAAACAGCACCAGGTCAGGGTGGCCGAAGTAACGGCGCTGATCGGTGCGCATCACCTGATAGGTATCCGACTGCAGCGGAAGCGCCTGCGCGCCCACGATACAGCCGTTCGAGAACGCGCCGATGGACTGCGCGCTTCCCGCCACGGGATGGGTGATTTTCTGCCACGGCGTGGCGGCCAGGCTGGCTCCACTGGCGAGCAGCGCCAGCAGAGCAATTGCGGTTTTTTTCATGTTTACCAGCGTGGAATGGTGGTCGTCACATCCGCATTCTGCGCGCGCTGGCGCAGGAAGTGATCCATCAGCACGATCGCCAGCATCGCCTCGGCGATCGGCACCGCGCGGATCCCCACGCACGGATCGTGACGTCCTTTAGTGATCATCTCAACTTCGTCGCCAGCGCGGTTGATCGTGTGGCCCGGCACGGTAATGCTGGAGGTCGGCTTCAGCGCAATATTGGCAATAATCTGCTGCCCGCTGCTGATACCGCCGAGAATGCCGCCCGCGTGATTGCTCTGGAAACCCTGTGCCGTAATTTCGTCGCGGTTCTGGCTGCCGCGAAGCTGAACCACGTCAAAACCGTCGCCAATCTCCACGCCCTTCACCGCGTTGATGCTCATCATTGCGTGAGCGATGTCTGCGTCGAGACGGTCGAATACCGGCTCGCCCCAGCCAGGCGGTACGCCGTCAGCCACCACGGTCACTTTGGCGCCGATAGAGTCGCCCTCTTTTTTCAGACCGCGCATCAGTTCGTCCAGCGCGTCAATTTTGTCGGCGTCGGCGCAGAAGAACGGGTTTTGCTCCACCAGATCCCAGTCTTTGATCGCCAGCGGAATATCGCCCATCTGGGTCAGGCAGCCGCGGATAACGATGCCAAATTTCTGCTGCAGGTATTTCTTGGCAATCGCCCCTGCCGCCACGCGCATCGCGGTTTCACGCGCGGACGAACGTCCGCCGCCGCGATAGTCGCGGAAGCCGTATTTTTGCTCGTAGGTGTAGTCGGCATGGCCGGGACGGAAAACGTCTTTAATGGCGCCGTAGTCCTGGGAACGCTGATCGGTGTTTTCAATCAGCAGACCAATGCTGGTTCCGGTGGTGCGGCCTTCAAAGACGCCGGAGAGAATTTTGACCTGGTCCGGCTCGCGACGCTGCGTGGTGTAGCGAGAGGTACCCGGGCGACGACGGTCAAGGTCGTGCTGTAAATCAGCTTCGGTCAGTTCGATGCCTGGCGGTACGCCATCAACGATACATCCCAGCGCCAGCCCGTGCGACTCCCCGAAGGTGGTCACGCGGAATAATTGTCCAATACTGTTTCCTGCCATCACGGCTCCGATGTTGTTGTTTGTGTTTGAGCGTTGTGAAACGGGCCGAAGCCCGCTGGATTAATCTTTGTAGATGCTGAAGTATTCGCGCGCGTCGAGAAGCTGCGCTTTGGTCAGCATAAAGACGCCGTCACCGCCGTTGTCAAACTCAAGCCAGGTGAACGGCACGTCCGGGTACTGCTCTATCAGATGTACCATGCTGTTGCCCACTTCACAAATCAGAACACCGTCGTCGGTCAGGTAATCCGGCGCGCAGGCCAGAATACGGCGGGTCAGTTTCAGGCCGTCGGAACCCGACGCCAGGCCCAGCTCCGGCTCGTGGCGATATTCGTTTGGCAGATCGGACATGTCTTCCGCATCGACGTACGGCGGGTTAGTCACGATCAGATCGTACTGCAGCGTTGGCAGGTCGCGGAACAGATCCGAGCGGATTGGCGTGACGTGATGGATAAGACCGTGCTCTTCAATATTGTGTTCGGTGACGGCCAGCGCGTCGGTGGAGATATCCACCGCATCCACTTCCGCCTCCGGGAAGGCATAGGCGCAGGCAATCGCGATGCAGCCGCTGCCGGTGCACATATCAAGGATGTGCTGAGGCTGACGGTTAATGATTCCGTCGAAATGGCTGTTGATCAGCTCACCAATCGGCGAGCGCGGCACCAGCACGCGTTCATCAACATAGAACTCGTGGCCGCAGAACCAGGCTTTATTGGTCAGGTAGGCTACCGGGATACGCTCGTTCACGCGGCGGATCACGCGCTCAACGATGCGGTGCTTCTCGCTGGAGGTCAGGCGCGCGGTACGCATGTCTTCCGGAATATCCAGCGGCAGATAGAGGGACGGCAGCACCAGCTGAACGGCCTCATCCCACGGGTTATCGGTGCCGTGGCCGTACCAGATATTGGCGGCGCTGAAGCGGCTAACCGACCAGCGCAACATGTCCTGTATGGTATGCAGCTCGTTTACTGCTTCATCGACAAAAATTTTATCCACTCTTTCCTCCAGGGCACGCTCGCATAATTTTCGGCGGCTAGTTTGCCATGAAGACGGCGATAAATCAGCAATGACGCGTACCGCTTGAGGTTAAAAAATGCGTTTAGTCAGGTACACTGGGGGAAATAAGAGATGAGACAGAAGAATGAAAAAGAAAACATCGCTCAGTGAGGAGGATCAGACGCTCTTCCGACAGCTTATGACCGGGACGCGTCAAATCAGGCAGGACACCATCGTCCACCGCCCGCAGCGCAAAAAAATCACTGAAGTGCCGGTCAAACGACTGCTGCAAGAACAGGCGGACAACAGCCACTATTTTTCAGATGAGTTTCAGCCGCTGCTTAACACGCAGGGAGCCGTAAAGTATGTGCGCGAAGACGTCAGCCACTTTGAACTGAAAAAATTACGCCGCGGCGATTATTCGCCGGAGCTGTTTCTCGATTTGCACGGGTTAACCCAGATGCAGGCGAAGCAAGAGCTGGGGGCGTTGATAGCTGCCTGCCGCCGCGAACATGTGTTTTGCGCCTGCGTGATGCACGGCCACGGTAAGCATATTCTCAAGCAACAAACGCCGCTGTGGCTGGCTCAGCATCCACACGTGATGGCCTTTCATCAGGCACCCAAGGAGTACGGCGGAGATGCCGCATTGCTGGTGTTGATTGAAGTTGAGGAGTGGCAACCACCGGAGCTGCCCTGACAGGAAGGCGGGAAGCACGCTGCACCCCGCCTTATCGCACGTCACGTCAGATAGCTTTAGCCATCTTTAGATTGCACGGACTCATTTGCCAGTTGAAGACCCCTTTGCCCGTTTCGTCGAGGGTGACGTTGGCAATGGCGGAAGTTGTGAACATCGGCGGCGTTTCGCCAGGGCAGAGCTCAGATACCAGATAGCCGACCAGCGGCAGGTGGGAAATGACCAGTGCGGAAGCGACACCTTCATTGCACAGCGCCTGTAGATAGGCACTCACAAGACCGACATCACCACACGGCGTGAGTTCAGGGAGAACATCTACACCGGATGGCAGGTTCATACTCTCCCCTACCACATCCAGCGTCTGTTCTGCACGCAGGAAAGGACTCACCAGAACGCGTTCAATGTCCACTTTTTGACCTTTAAGCCAGGTAGCCATCTGACGGGATTCGTCACAGCCACAGACGGTCAAAGGACGTACTGAGTCACTGGCGGCATCGAGTGCCGCGTCGCCGTGACGCATGATAAAAACTTGCATATTGCACCGCTTTTGTTAACCAGAATCACCGGCGTTGACTACCCGCGATAAACATCTTAAAGGTAGAAAACCCGATGGCCGGGCATTGTGCCTGATCCATTCGGTGAATGAAACGCTGTTTTTTACCTCAATGGCGTAAGTATAGTCAATCTCTGTTTACAAAATCGCCAATACAGGTTCATTCACCTCGGGATTTACCCTTCTTTGACCTCAGCTTACAAGGACAGTTTCCCTTGCTGGCCAAAATGTCTGGCCCCGCTCCGCCATTTGCAACAATTCGTCACAGGGCGTAAAGCGCGAACCATACTGCGTGGCCAGACGTTGCAGGATCGCAACCATTTCACTCGCTCCGAGAGTGTCCATGTAACGCAACGGGCCGCCAAGAAACGGCGGGAAACCTATGCCAAAGACAGCGCCGATGTCGCCATCCCGCGCGTTTTTGATCGCCTGCTCACCGAAGCAGCGAGCCGCCTCGTTAAGCATCATCATGACGCAGCGCTCAGCACACTGTACCGCTGAAAGTTTTCCCTGTCCGGTAACGGAAATAAGCCCATAAACCGAAGGGTCGACCTGTCTCTTGCTTTTACGCCCTTTTGCAGAGTAAAGATAGAAACCGCGTTCATTTTTTCTGCCTTTGCGATCGTCCTTCAAAATTGCAGAAACAATGTTTGCAGGCGGGCTGAAACGATCGCCATAAGCCGCTTCCAGTACAGGTATAATTTTAGTGCCGGTATCTATTCCTACCTCATCCAAAAGTTGGATTGGGCCGACGGGGAAGCCAAACTTTACCAACGCCTCATCGACGTGTTCAATCTTCTCGCCTTCCGTCAGCAGTCGCAGGGCTTCATTGATATACGGGGCCAAAATACGGTTGACGTAGAAGCCGGCTTTGTCCGCCACCACGATGGGGGTTTTGCCCTGTTTTTTCGCCAGCTTTACTACGGTGGCGACGGTCTGCGGGCTGGTCGAAGCGTGAGGAATAACCTCTACCAGCGGCATTTTTTCGACCGGGCTAAAGTAATGCAGGCCAATTATCCGCTCTGGCCGTGCTGCTTTCGCCGCGATATCGCCAATCGGTAATGACGACGTATTCGAGGCAAAAATGGTGTGCGGCGCGCAATGTTCTTCAACGTCGGCCACCATCTGCTGCTTGAGCGCCAGATCTTCGAATACGGCTTCTATCACCACATCGCGATGAGTAAAACCGCTGTAGTCGGTCGTGCCGGTGATCGCGGCCAGCGTCCTGTCGCGCTCGCTGGCTTTGATATGGCGACGCTTCACCTTCCGATCAAGGTTTTGCCAGCTGTACTGCAGCGCGTGGTTGATTCCCTTAGGATTAATGTCTTTGATACGTACGGGCAAATTGCCTTTGCTGGCAGTCACAAAGGCAATCCCGCCGCCCATCAGCCCGCCGCCCAGTACGCCAACTGCATGCAGCGGCGCGGGTTCGGCGTCGCTTCCCGGATCTTTTTTCACCTCGGTACTGGCAAAGAAGATGCTTCGCAGCGCCTGAGACTGCGGCGTCATCGCCAGCTCGCCAAAGGCTTTGGCCTCCGCGGCATAGCCGCTGCTGCTGCCCTGCGACAGCCCGATCTCGATGACGTCAAGGATCCGCTTCGCCGCCGGATAGTTACCTTTGGTTTTTTGTTCGGTCTTTTTACCTGCCATGCTGAACAACAGGGTACGCCCCAGCGGACCTGCCAGAACACGCTCGCGCACCGGGAGAGGACGACTTGCCTGACGGCCCTTCAGCGCCCGTTCAACCGCAGCCTCAAGCAGTATTGAATGCGGGACAACTTCATCAACAAGCCCGACCTTCAGCGCCTGGCGCGCGCGCAGCTGCTTGCCGGTTAACATCATCTCCAGCGCCGTGCTCACGCCCACCAGGCGCGGAAGGCGCTGCGTGCCACCGGAGCCAGGGAGGAGGCCTAACTGCACCTCAGGCAGACCCAGTACGGTTTTCGCATCATCGGTACAGATGCGGCTATGGCAGGCCAACGCCAGCTCTAAGCCGCCGCCCAGACAGGCACCGTGAATGGCGGCCACAACCGGGATCGACAGCGCGTGGATCTCGGCCATCACCTGCTGCCCCTGACGCGCCAGATCTTCGGCTTCCTGCGCGCTTTGCGCGCGGGCGATCATGTTGATATCCGCCCCCGCAATAAAGTTGTCCGGCTTGGCCGAGATAAACACCAGGCCGCGAACCGCTTTGTTTTCGCGGATTTGCTTTAACATCCCGCGTACCTGAACGCCAAACTCGGCCTTCAGGGTATTCATCTTTTCATCAGGCACGTCAATGGTGATAACGGCGACGTTATCGAGGCGAACCGTCAGATTGAATGCTGAAATCATGTCCATTATTCCGCCTCCAGAACCATCGCTGCACCCAGACCGCCCGCCGCACAGGCGGTAACCAGGCCAAACCCGCCGCCACGGCGGCGCAGTTCATGTAACGTTTGGGTAATCATACGCGCGCCCGTTGCCGCAAACGGATGGCCGTAGGCGATAGAGCCGCCGAGCACGTTAAACTTGCTTTGGTCCACTTCCCCGGTGGCATGAGCGCGGCCAAGAACATCCCGGGCAAAGCGCTCGCTGGCCAGCAGCTGCACGTTCGCCAGGGTTTGTGCGGCGAAGGCTTCATGCATATCGATAAGGGTTAAGTCAGCGAGCGTAATCCCCGCGCGATCCAGTGCCAGCGGCGTGGACCAGGCGGGCCCCAGCAGCATGTCCTGCTGGACGTCGATCGCCGTGAACGCATAGCTGCGCAGATAGCCCAGCGGTGTGATGCCCAACTCTCTGGCGCGGGATTCCGTCATCAGGATCACGGCGGCGGCTCCGTCCGTCAGAGGGGTACTGTTAGCCGCCGTGACGGTACCGTGCTTGCGGTCAAACGCCGGGCGCAGCTTTGCGTAATCCGCCAGCGTCGAGGTGCCGCGAATATTGTTATCTTCCGCAAGCGGTTCGCGGTAAGGGGGAACGTAGGCGGTCATTACCTCGTCGGCCAGCTTGTCTTCTGACCAGGCCTTAGCGGCGAGCTGATGCGAGCGATGCGCCAGGGCGTCCTGCTGTTCACGGGTGATGCCGTAGGTTTTTGCCATCTGCTCGGCGGTATCGCCCATGCGCAGCCCGGTGGAATATTCAGCCACGGCGGGGGGAACGGGCATGAGATCGCGCAGGCGCAGGCGCGAAAAAAGTTTGAGCTTTTGGCCGGTGGTGCGGGCCTTGTTGGCGTCGACCAGGATACGCGCCAGCTTTTTGCTTACCCCAATCGGCAGCACAGAGGAGGAATCAGCGCCGCCGGCAATTCCGGCACGAATAGTGCCCGCCATCAGGCTTTCCGCCACGTTCGCCACCGCCTGAAAACTGGTCGCGCACGCGCGGCTAACGCTGTAGGCATCGGTGTGCACGCTCATGCCCGTGCCCAGCACGATTTCACGGGCAATGTTGGGGGCCTCCGGCATCTGGACGACCTGGCCGAAGACCAGCTGTTCTATGACTTCAGGCGGAATTTCGCTGCGAGCCAGCATTTCCCCCACAACCATTTTCCCCAGATCGACGGCCGGTATACCGTGGAACGCCGTCGCCTGACGTGCAAACGGCGTGCGCAGTCCGCTGACAATGGCAATGCGATCACCTTGTCGGGTGATTAGCGGTAATGCCTGACTCATAACCTTCCCCTGTGAAAAATTTTACATGAATATAAAGTGGTCTGACCTGATAACAGTCTTAACCATTTTTTTACATTCAGCCAATCAGGGAAGCATAAAAATGCGAGCTAAAACACAGAGAAGAAAAAGAAAATGCCCCTGCATGGCAGAGGCATTTGTGCGGTTTGTTGCCGGGTGGCGGCGTTGCCTTACCCGGCCTACGCGATCGTAGGCCCGTGCAAGCGAAGCGCCGCCGGGCAATTAAGGATTAACGCAGGCCCAGCTGGAAAATCAGCGTTTCTGCTTCACAGGCAAACACAAAGTCGATATCCAGCTTCACGCCGCCTTCCACTTCGGTAAAGGTGGATTTGATTTCGCACGGATCGGACTCAACGTCACGCGCACGCTTGCTTAACGCACTCAGCGTCTCTTCCGCTTCAGCGCGGTTCGTGAACACACGGCTGTAAGAGGCGGTGCAATCGGTGTTGTCCATGATGGTGCCAACATCCATACAGCAGCAAACCGGGGTTTCATCAGCACTGCATTTACTCATAGCTCAATTTCCTCTGTATTCGCGCTGCGCGCGAGATAAACACGATGCTGATATTTTACGCCCCGGCGCAGGCTCTCTCCAGCCGTTAATGACGCAAATGGGGATAAGTGACCAATATCACACTAAAAAATGATCTAAAACAAAAATCACCCTTTCGGATGAATCGCTATGGTCACAATTTTGCCAACCAGATCCCGTTTCGAGAAACATGTTTGAAAATATTAATAAACAAACTTGCAACATTCCAGCTGGTCAGACCTATACTCTCGCCACTGGTCTGATTTGTATGTGATACCTCAGACCCTACACTTCGCGCTCCTGTTACGGTATGTAACAATTATTGAATAAAAATAACTCAATGAGGTTATGGTCATGAGCCAGAAAACCCTGTTCAAAAAGACTGCGCTGGCAGTCGCAGTGGCAATCGTCTCAACGTCCGCCTGGTCAGCGGGCTTCCAGTTAAACGAATTTTCTTCCTCTGGCCTTGGCCGTGCGTATTCCGGGGAAGGTGCAATTGCCGATGACGCAGGCAACGCAAGCCGTAACCCTGCGCTGATCATGATGTTTGATCGCCCAACGTTCTCCGCGGGTGCGGTTTATATCGACCCTGATGTAAACATTTCAGGTAAGTCCCCTTTCACCGGTGCGAGCCTGAAAGCGGATAATATCGCGCCAACCGCGTGGGTCCCTAACCTGCACTTCGTTGCGCCGATTAATGAGCAATTTGGTTGGGGTGCATCCGTCACCTCGAACTATGGTCTGGCGACTGAATTCAATAGTGACTACCCGGCGGGCGAATACGGCGGTAAAACCGACCTGACTACGCTGAACCTTAACCTGAGCGGCGCGTATCGTCTTAACGATAGCTGGAGCTTTGGTCTGGGCTTCAATGCCGTCTACGCTGATGCGAAAATCGAGCGTTATTCCGGCGAGCAAACCGCCGCGCTGCCGAAAAACAGCAATAAAATTGCCAGCCTCAAAGGCGACGAATGGGGTTACGGCTGGAACGCCGGTATTCTTTACGAGCTGGATAAAAACAACCGCTGGGGTTTGACCTATCGTTCAGAAGTTAAAATTGATTTCGACGGCGATTACAAAAGCGGCATCCTGAGCCCAGTTAACGGTATGGTTCCAGGCGCTGGCACAACCATCCCTTGGGGTACGTCCGGTCAGACCGTGCCTGGCTCACTGTCACTGCATTTGCCAGAAATGTGGGAAGTCTCCGGTTATAACCGCGTGGCACCACAATGGGCCATTCACTATAGCCTCGCTTACACCAGCTGGAGCCAGTTCCAGGAGCTGAAAGCGACAGGCAGCAATGGTCAGACGCTGTTCTTTAAAGATGAAAGCTTCCACGACGCCTACCGTATTGCGTTGGGTACTACCTACTATATGGACGATAACTGGACGTTCCGTACCGGTATCGCATTTGACGATAGCCCGGTCCCGGCTGACAAGCGTTCCATCTCCATTCCGGATCAGGACCGCTTCTGGCTGAGTGCTGGTGCAACCTATGCATTCAACGAGAATGCGTCAATCGACGCTGGCGTCTCTTATATGCACGGTCAGAAAGTCACCTTCCAGGAAGGTCCGTACGAGTTTACCTCAGAAGGCAAAGCCTGGCTGTTCGGTACCAACTTCAACTACGCGTTCTAATCGCGCAGGCATTAAAAAAGGTGAGTTTTTACTCACCTTTTTTATTTACTCCGAATCGATATCTTTTAATTCATTCTCGATGGCTTTCGCATTTGGATTATCTTCCGGCTTCAGCTTGCCACCGTTGGCGATGAAGTCATGGTTCTGGAAGTAAGCTTCACGCACCATGATGTACGGATCGGAAGACTGACGCAGCAGGCCGTCGGAATCGAGCAGCTGTGCGCGGGTTTCTATGCCTTCCACCGTCCATTTACCAATCGACAGCGGCCAGGTTAGCCAGGAGAGCACCGGATACAGCGTATCCGCCATGTCGCCGCCATCATCACGTACGGTGAAACTGCCGTAGAACGGCAGGTGCACATACGGACCATAGCCCACGCCATAATGCCCCAACGTGCTGCCGAAACGGTGCGGCTGTTCACGCTGCAGCTTCTGGTTAGCCATACCGGCCACATCTATGAAACCACCCATACCCAAAATGGTATTCAGGAAGAAGCGGGTAAAGTGCACCATCCCCTGATATGGATCACCTTGCAGGAAGAAGTTGACCATTACCGCAGGCTCTTCCAGGTTACTGGTGAAGTTGCTTAACCCATTACGCGCAGGTTGTGGAACATAGTCGCGCCATGCCACGGCTACCGGGCGAACCAGGTAGGGATCGAGCACGTTGTAGTTAAAGCTATACATTGAGCGGTTAAATCCTTCGAGAGGATCGGAGCGTCCCGTTTGCTCCCCAGAGCTGGCGCACCCCACAAGCATCGTTGTGCCCAGCGCAAGCGCCGACAGCCGAAGTTTCATCATTATCTCCCTGTTCAGTATGGCTATCGTTGATTGCCATCCGTAACGAAGCGCCTGGCGCTCCGTCTGAAAACGTGCAAGTGATTGTAACAGCACGTTTCCCGATGTCTATGAGCACAATTACGGGCAGTAATCACCGTCACTCTGATCTCAGCATAGCCTGGCTTTTGGAATTCGTTTCGCCGGCAATTTTATAATGTCTTTGAATGAGATGTATCACCTTTGTTGCCATTACATTCAATTTAAGAGCATCCCCACGGGGATTCCAGTAAAAGCCGCTACGCTTAATAGCGTATATCCCCCACTATGGAGTTGTTATGAAGGAAATTCGCGAAGAGAAAATTGGCGAAGAGAGTGAAGAGGTAGCCGTAGAAAGTGAGGAAAAAGACCGTGGGGAGGAGATAGAGGTAGATGAGGATCGCCTCCCCTCGCGGGCAATGGCGATTCACGAGCACATCCGTCAGGATGGCGAAAAAGAGATGGAACGCGACGCCATGGCGCTTTTCTGGTCGGCGATTGCGGCCGGGCTGTCAATGGGCGCGTCACTGCTGGCCAAAGGGATATTCCATGTCCAGCTTGAGGGCATACCGGGCGGCTTTTTACTGGAGAATCTCGGCTACACCTTCGGCTTTATTATCGTCATCATGGCGCGCCAGCAGCTGTTTACTGAAAACACCGTCACCGCCGTGCTGCCCGTGATGCAAAACCCTACGTTCGGTAACTTCGGTTTACTAATGCGGCTCTGGAGCGTCGTGCTGCTGGGTAATATTGTCGGAACCGGCGTCGCGGCCTGGGCTTTCGAGTATATGCCGATATTTGACGAACCCACGCGGGATGCCTTCGTTAAAATCGGGATGGACGTGATGAAAAACACGCCGATAGAAATGTTCTCGAATGCGATTATTTCCGGCTGGATCATCGCCACTATGGTCTGGATGTTCCCTTCCGCAGGCAGCGCAAAAATTGTGGTGATTATCCTGATGACCTGGCTCATCGCGCTTGCTGATACTACCCACATTGTGGTCGGGAGCGTTGAAATACTGTATCTGGTTTTCAACGGCACGCTGCACTGGAGCGATTTTATCTGGCCGTTCGCACTGCCAACGCTTGCAGGCAATATCTGCGGCGGAACCTTTATTTTTGCCCTGTTAAGCCATGCGCAAATCCGTAACGACATGTCTAACAAGCGTAAAGCAGAGCTAAAGGCGCAGGAAAATAATGATAAAGCGGTAAAAAAATCAGCCTGAATGGTGACTCTTTGAGCAGTCAGGCGGCGATGAGCTTAACGCAAAGTGTAAATAACGTTATACTCGTGCCGCTTCGTCCCCTTAGTTAAATGGATATAACGAGCCCCTCCTAAGGGCTAGTTGCAGGTTCGATTCCTGCAGGGGACACCATATCGCCCTCTCCTGACGTCTACCGAACTCACTACTCCCCCTGACAATCAGCGATTAACCCTTTATTCTGGCTATGCGACGTCTCTGCTGCAATTCAGCCAGCACGTAGTGAAATGAGAATACCAGGCCTATTGGCCCGCAGTCACCGTTGAGTAGCTCGTGATCAGCTGCTTCAGGTGCTGCTCTGTCTGGATTTTTTGCGCTGACGGGATCACTCCTGAATTTTCCCTAATGCTCATCTGCCGCAGCTGTTCTTCAACTGGCACGGCTTTATTGAATGCCTGGGTAGCAGCAAAGACCTGTGATTTCAGTTCGCTGACGGTAATATACTTACCTTTCTGCCCATCCAGGGTATTGAGCTGTGTCGTCAGCTCCTGCAGTTTCAGCATTCCCTCATGCCAGCCATTCATTGCATCAGCAGATAGCGCTGAGGCACTTATCTGTCGCTGCCACTGTTGTACCAGGGGCTTAGCCTGTTCCGGCCACAGCGACTGAGCCTGTTCTGCAAGTTTTCTGGCGTAAGTGATATTCCAGTCAGGAGGATATTTATCCAGTCGGGCAAGCTGCTGTTGTGTTTGACCAATAAGATCCCCCGGCAACGAAGCTTGCTGACGTAACATATCCAGCTGTTCGGGCACGAGAGGTGCAGGTAAAGGAGCCAGTGAGGCTGCAAGCTGAGTCTGTAGCGGGTCGGGTCGGTGAAGATACTGCCAGCTCCACGCTGCAGCAGCGCTTACTATCAGCATGGTACACATCCCGGCGCTGAAAGATTTCCACTTTTTGACCGGAGTGGGCATTGCCGCCAGTACTTCCACATTCAACGGGTGTTCGGGCTGCGCAACATACACCCACTTCGCGGCACTGTTAGGCTTACCTTCAGGCGAACTACCCGCAAGGTCCGCCTTGACTGCTGCCGCATCATTCATCACGGATGAAGGCAACACTATACCAGGCTGACTGTTTGGCCCGGAGCTGGTTACGCCATCACTGTTTTCCAGCCGGACAGCACTGTTGTGCATCAGAGTACGCAACGTATCAAGCTGGCTCAGATGCTTAAGCTCCAGACGCTGCAATACTTCCCCCAGACCGGCAAGCAGTTTCTCCGCCTGGTACAACTGGCTGAGGTCGCTGCAATTCAGCGGGAGCGAGCGCATCCGCTGTTGCAGACGCTGGCTCAGGCTGCTGAGGATTTCCATTCGGGCATGGACAGGCTGCGGCCACAGCGCCCCCCACTGGTGGCTTATCAGCGCCTCGAGTATCGCCAGGCCTTCATTGAGCCCGAATAAGCCGGCCAGTTGCGTACGCGCAAGCGTATACCAGGCTGCCGTCTGCAGTTCTACACCGTTCTGCTCGAACAGAGAAAGGCAAAGCTTCTCGACATATCGCCAGTTCACGTCCGGACGCGCCGGATGGGTGAGCTTACTTAGCTCATCGCGCAGGGAAGCATAATCCGGCAGAGTGCGCGGGTCACCGCCTGTTTTAATTTTACACGGGGTAATGTCATTCATGACCAGTTTTCCATTTGAGGAATCTAATGCTATGGAGCGATTAGTGGTTGTGCGGTTTCACTTTCAGCTTGATTAACCCAGAGTCTTATGAAGGGCCATACACGATGAAATATACGCGCTTCCTGACTCAGGTGATTTTCTTAGTCGCCTGCTGTTGTAACGTGACAAAACGAGTGAGTAACGATTGTTTAAAAGTTACCTTATCCGCGTCGTAAAACAGCGGTTCGTCGATAAAAATGTCGATAAAAAACGGTACGGGTATTTTCTGGCCTTTGCCCATTGAGCGGTCCAGCCCGTGCATATAGACGGGGATAACTGGCACCTCCGGGCACTGCTGGCTCAGATGCCATATGCCGGATTTGATCTCAGATAATATCCCCGGCTCGCCGCGAGTGCCTTCGGGGAAAATAATCACAATTTTCTTTGCTGCCAGCGCATCGACGCAGGCCTGCAGCGGATTGGCCTGATGGGCTCCGCGATAAACAGGAATGATGCCGATGACCTTCAGGGCAAACCAGCCAATCACTTTGTTTCGCAGAAAATAGTCTGCCGCCGCCACGGGCTGTACGTTCACCAGCGATGAAAGTGGAAACAGCGTGAACAGCGTCAGCACATCCAGATGGCTGTTGTGGTTCGCCACGATAATGGCCGGGCCTTTCACAGGAAGCTTTTTACGACCCGACACGCGAACGCCAAGCCAAATCCAGACCACGGGGTAAGCGATGCACAGCGTAAAGATCCAGCGCAGTAAACGGTTCATCTGCGCCCCTTATGCGTAGAAGTAGTAATAGAAGTGGTAGAACAGCGGCGCGGTGTAAATCAGCGAATCCAGACGGTCAAGGATGCCGCCGTGCCCCGGCAGCAATTTCCCGGAGTCTTTCACACCAAAATCACGCTTGATGGCCGACATCACCACGTCGCCGCAGAACCCGCTCAGGCCGATAATCCCCCCGGCACCCAGCGAGTGGATCCAGTTCATCGGCGTCAGCAACGGGCCGAAAATGGCCGCCAGCAACATAGTAGTCAGCACGCCGCCTAATAATCCAGCCAGCGTTTTATTCGGGCTGACCTTCGGCGTGACCTTGATTTTGCCCAGCGATTTTCCCCACAGATACTGTGCAATATCGTTAAGCTCAGTGGTTGCCACCAGGAATATCACCAGCAATGCGCCCGCTTTGGTATCCACACCTGGCAACATCATCAGGAACGCAACGTGGCTTAAAGCAAAGACCGTTGTCATCATGCCCCAGTGCATGACGGATGCAGAGTGTAAGAACCCTTTCGTATCACCAACGAGCACCATGCGGGCGGGCAGAAATAGAAAGACGTAAATCGGGATGAAGATGATGAACATGCCGTACCAGGACATCCCAACCCAGATATATTGCAGCGGGATCGCGGCATACATCCATAGCAATGGCACACTGTCAGAGCGGCGCGTCGGGGCCAGCGTCAGATATTCCTTCAGTGACAGGAAGCTAAGAAATCCGAAGAAGGTGAGCGCCAGCCATTTGGGAGAAAGCATCGCCAGTGAAAATAGGCAAACGATGACCCACCAGCTGTTGATGCGCTGCTGAAGTTCCAGCCAGTCGCGCTGTGGACGGCATTTTTTTAATACGAAGATGATAACGCTCGCCAGCACTAACACGCTGAAGATCCCAGCAAGGCAGTAATACAAAGCGTGCAGGGAATCAGCCATTTGTAACCTCCAGCGCACTGCGACAGCGGTTGATTGAGGTCCATGCCAGCAGCACTGCCGAGACGCCAAAGACGATATTGGCTACAAAGATGTACTGCGGCCAAAGCGCGATAAACAGACCTAAAGCCCCCAGCACAAAGGCACGGTCACTTTTTCCCATCGGACCACGATAATTTCGGTCGCCCGTCAGCGTCTTAGCGATGACGCCACAAAACTCTGTCAGCCACGACATCAACACCACCAGCACAACCAGCCATGGGCAAATCCCGGTCACAAAAGCAAACGCGAGATAGAGCGCAGCATCAGCGATAATGTCACCGACCTCATTGAGGATCGCCCCAAGCCTGGACTGCTGGTTAAACTCGCGCGCTAACATGCCGTCAATGGCATTGAGCGCCATACGAAAAAACAGAAAGACAGGTAGTAAAATATAGAGACGGGGTTCGGGAAATAGCATCAACACTGCGCCGAGGATCGCCGAGAAAATAGCTGCGCTGACGGTAACCTGATTAGCCGTCACACCTCGGCTAAAAAACACGCGGACTAATGGCCGTAATAAATCCTGAAATTTTGGTTTAATATCGTAAAGGGTCATATTGTAATTCGATCGTCCATTATCAGAAAAAACATTCACTGCCAGCCATTTAAATATTCATTACCAATGATAAAACTCAGAGAAATTTCTGAATATTTTAAATATGGTAGTAATGGCCTCAGATGACATTACTATTAATTTAATGACGTGCAGTTATATCTGCACGCCATTCTCATTAATTTTGCTCAATATTTTTTTTCACTAAAACCGCTGTTTTAAGTGTTTCACCATGTAAATATGCAATGATTAACAAAAAAGAATTACTCCTTCCGGTTCCGCTATGGAAGGAGCGCCAAAATCAGCTTAAAAAACGTGTTCTCATCGAAACCCTGCCCGGTTCGGGATAGAGCGCCAGGCGGGGTAAAGGTCCAGTCGTTCACCGTACCTGACCGCATGAATAAACGCCCCAGTGAAGTAGCATGCCCTCCACAATGGAAAGTAGACTCCACACACCCGGTCGCGCTTTGTCCGTACATAAATACTGGTGTAAATTTTACGGCCCGGTCGTCGACACGCAAAACGATACCGGCAATCGCAAAAGCCCCGCCCTCCACAAGCAGGTCCGTAACAGCCACGGTAAACGTATCCACCTGCAGTCCTGTACCTTTCAGCCAAGCGTCCATCTGCTTCTGAAGCTGTCCCATTCGCAGGCGAAACTCTGCAATATCGGCCTGGCTCTTAATGACAGATGAAGCCGGAGCAGACTGTCTGGTCTGCAATTTTTCGAGAAACTGTGATTTTACTGACATGGTGTTAACTGGCCTTACAGACGGGTTGTGGTGTCAAGATAGTGCTGTTGTTTAAGATGCCGCAGGAGAACCCGTCCCTCGGGCATAAACTCGGTTCCGTAACGCACGAGGCCAATGCCCTTAAGCTCGGCATCAATGGCGTAACGCAGTTCGCCGGGAACGTTCTGCTCCAGCAGGACAACGGTTATTTTTTTCAGACGTGGCTCATATTTGAGCAGAACAGCCGACAAGGTGCCCATCAGCTCATGGGCGGTACCCGGCATGCCCTGCAGGATTTTGGTCATATCTGGTAGCCCAAAATCCGGCAGGTGCGCCAGCGTGCCGGCGCGACAATTGAGGATGCGCTGCATGTTGTCGAGTACCGACAGGATGGTCTGGTTCTGCTCACTGACCTGATGCAGCTCGAGGTCGCCGGTAAAGTTGCCGTAGAGCATTTCATACAGTGAAGGACGGGGAGACTCATTCATCTTTCAACGCCTTAAGAGTGAGTCGGTTGTTGCCCGCCTCGATCACGCGAGCCTTGTCCGGATCGAGATCCTCTCGGCTCAGTACCACACGCCAGGTGTTGCTCTCCTGGTCTGGTGACATAAACATCCCGGCCACTGCCACATACTGCGCGCTGCCCTCCAGCGGCATATCGACTATCACCGCCCCACCAGGCTGCAGGCGAATATCTTTCTCAGCTACCAGGTCTGCTTTAATGGCCTGACTGTCCGCCCTGAACAGTGACGGATAGTCCGTCGTGTCAAAGGTTTTGCGGTCTTTAAGCTGGTAAATACGCACCACCGTCGACAGCGCTACACCGCCAGCATTACTGTTCACGGACTCGCGGGCGCGGATATCAAGGTGGAGGGTTTTTACCTGTTTATAAAAAATCGATTTGGTCACAGCAACAGTGCCGTCTGTCACTTTTTGCGTCAGCCCACAGCCCGCCAGTATCAAGGTGATACCAACGGCCAGCGCAGCCAGAGGAAATTTACCAGCGGTAATCGCCATCTTCATCGGTCTCCCTGCGGTGAATATTTTCCTGTACCCGCTCATAGCGGCCAAGATTGATGGTTATGGTTTTGGGGTGGATGACGGTGTTCGCTGCATTCAGCGGCCGCATCACTGCGGTGCGGCCCAGCTGCACTGCGCCGGGGTTGGGTTTAGCGCTCATTGTCGCGTCCGGGAGCAGACTACGGTCGACACACAACTGCAGCCGGACATCCAGGCGAGAGCCAAGATAGACGTGCAGGAGCGCCATCAGGTCCGCATGAAGCTCCCCGCCCGGTAACCAGCCCTGCACTTCTGCCGGGTCAGTGGTGGTCAGACGCATCAGCACCTGGCTGTTCACGTCGGTGGCATAGCTGCCCATCACCGGTCGGTTTGTCAGGGTGACGGGCTGGCTGACGCTCATGGTCAGTGGCTTCTTCAGCGGCACACGGCGTTTGTCGTGGTGCCAGATTTTCGCCTGCGTGTTGGGTGCCAGGAGTCGCACCAGCGAGGCCATGCCTTCTGCGGTACGCCCCGGCAGCAACATCACCGGCAGCAGTGCCAGAAAGCGCGAAGCCGGGGTCGCGATACTGTCCGTACAGCCGTTAATCCCGAGCCCGACCAGTCCCAGCAGGTACTGCGAAGTTTTGTCCTTACCGCCCTCTTCGAAGGTCGCCGGGTAGGAATATTTACGCCAGATACGGTAGTACTGGGCAATCAGCCGGTGGTTGAAGATATCGAGGAAGTCCGCCGTGGCTTCATAGCCTTCGCGGCGTTGGGTAATATCATCGATGTAGTGCGTCGGCAGCGGGGATTCCACGCCGTAGAGCCCCATAAAGGTGATGCGTACCGTCGGCGGCAGATGCGAATGCTCAGACTGCTCAATCCCTTTGATTTCAGATGCCGGAAAGCCCATCCCCGGATGGGGCCGAAAGCGCACCGGCTCATGGTGTACCTGCCAGGTGCTGCCGGTGACCGGTTTATCCGGCTGGCTCTGCTCCAGTAGCTGACAGAAGCGGTAAAAGTTAATGTATGGCAGCCGGTCACCCAGCTGCGTTATCAGCCGGGCAGGCGCGGACTGTGGTTCTCTTTCCACCGGATGCATTTTCCTTCTGGCTGTACGATGAGGGAGAGCTGGTTGAACTGGTTCATATCGGCATACAGTGCAAAGAACCGGTTGAGCATTTCGCCGAACAGGTGAATATCCCCCTCGCCGGTGAATCCGTTACTGTCGAGGGTCACTTCAATATCCAGCCCCCGCAGCAGGTAGCCCTGTTCAAAGCGTTGAAGGCGGTGGTGCTCCACATGCTGAATCGCCTCCAGACGCCGGGTGTTCAGTTCATCTTCCTGCCAGTTATAGAGCGCCAGCGTCCCGCGCAGCACTTCGGCAGTACTCATCATGTTCAGGAACCCGGATCCCAGGTGGCTCAGCACCCGCCAGTGAAAACGGTCTTCAGAAGGCGGGTACACCGGCAGCGTCGGCTTACAGAGATTTCTTACCGACAGCGGCATCTGGACCACCTGCTCACAGCGATCCAGCAGCGTGCTCTGCAGCGCCCGACGGGGTAGCTGACCGTTGGTGCCGGTGATTTGCAGCGAGACGGCTTCACGCTCAAACAAATGGTCGTCTTCCCACTGGTGGCCACCGAGGATAAGCCAGGTGTCATACAGCCCGGTGACGCCGCGCTTAACACGTGTGTGGTAATACCGAGGCGGCGCATGACGGCGCATCATCCCGCCCTTGTGGCGAAAGCTGCTGAACGGTACGTACTCCGCGTCACTGGTCCTGTTAGAACCGGTCACTGAATCTACCGAATAAATCTCGGTGTGTCCGTCCTGCAGTCGTTTGGGGCGCAGCAGGTACTCATTTTCAAGGCCAGTAATGGTTAGTGGATCCGCTTCCAGTGTGAACAGATTAATCACCGGCACACAGTGCAGACGAACCGCATCATCGCTGACCGGCAGGTCTGATGGCCACGGCGTATTGAACACAACTTCGATGTCGAAGTACTCTGCCCCGGCAGGCGGCGTAATGCCGTCCAGGCCGTTAAGGTGGACAAACATAAACTTGTCGCGGAAGGTGAAGTATTCCAGCAGCAGCTGGTAACCACTGAAGGCAGTATCGCCCTTCGGCCACAGCCGATCCTCCTCCGTAAATCCCCCCGGCAAGAAGTACCCGTCGAGGCGGATACGGTCAGTCTGCCCGGACAGGCGCATATACAGGGCGGCCTGACGCTTGGTCAGCATCAGGTGCAGCTGACTGCTGACGGGCGCATCCGCGCCGAGATACAGACTCAGGTGGCTGAGGTCCGCATGGGACCAGTCGGCCTGCGTGCTGCAGGCAAAGCGCATCCTCAGCAGAGAACGCCCGTCAGGCTCGGTGGTCATAGTCACCTCTGAGATGTTAAGCGGGTTGAGCATCACATCCCGGGTGGTGCGGTAGCGGCAGACCGTGTTTTTCGGTCCCACCGGGCGGGAGTACACTTCCAGTCCCGCGGGCATCACTTCTGCCATCTTCACGGCCTGAAGTGCAGGCGTGAACGCCACTACCGAGAGTGACGGAATGGTACGCAGGTAGTGTGGCCAGAGCATGCTGACCAGCCCCTCGGTCAGTTCCGGCAGGTCGTCGTCGATCTTCTCCCGAAGCCGTCCCATTGAGAAAGCAAAGCCTTCAAACAGTCGCTCAACGTAGGGATCCGGTGTACCAGCTTTATCCAGATCCAGCATTGCGGCCCGGTCCGGGTGGGTCTGAGCAAACTCTTTGGCCGCTTCACGCAGGTAACGCATTTCCGCGTCGTAATAACGCAGGGTCAAATCTTCCATTTATTTCTGTTCCTGTGGATTTAACCGCAAAGCACGGCGGCACGGGCAGGATCGACGGCGATCAGTCCGGCAAGTAACTGGTCCATTACCGGCGTAAGGCGGGCCTTATCAGCCTCACTGCGACCGGCTTTCAGGCGCAGGAGTTTCAGATAGCGGGCCTGCACCTCAAACAACAGCTCAGGCTCCCAGTCACTGAGGGTCACTTCACGGGCGCGCTCACCCAGCTCCGCAAACAGGTGCATTGCCAGCTCATTTTTACCGTACTGCTCGGCAATGCGTCCCATCAGCAGGCGCAGAAGCCATTGTTGACGTGCGGTGGCAACGCCAGGACGGGTCTGTAACCAGCCCAGCGCCGCATCCGGGCCTTCACTGTCAGCCAGTGCCACGGCTTCCGACTCCAGTACAAGAATATCGTCGTTACCGGCGGTGACCGGAGCGGAGGGGGCGTCATTCCCCCAACCGCCGACGGTGTCCAGCACGCTCTGCCGGATCCAGTTCAGCGTCACTTCGTCCGCAAACGGGGTGCCGTCACTGAAAGCCAGCGTTTCCAGCCCGGAAAGGCGCGACAGCAGCCCTTTCAGGTCGGCAGCAATAATGTCAGCCAGGGTGTCCTGACCTGATTTCGTCAGGGCCTGGTGGATGTACCACTGCAAATCCAGCCACAGGTGATTGGCACCGCGGGAAAATGTGCTGTCGGCCGTTTCCAGCATTTCGGCCCAGTTCTGCTGCAGATAGAGGCGTTTGAGTAACGCACGCTGATCCGCCCGTGGCGGTTCGATGCGAGTACGCCCCTGTGCATCCGGGGCCGGGATGGCACGCAGGGTGTCGTGACGCAGGCTCTTCATCAGATGGTGTGCTGACAGCCAGCCATCTGGCTGCTCACGCAGGTACTCAGTGAGGGTGCGGGCCTGGGCCAGCAAATCCTGACCGGACGTGATGCGTCCGATTGACGGGGCATCACTGTGGCTGGCAGCCGAAGGGGTTTCGCTGGTACTGGCGTTCTGCGGTACCACCGCATCCACGCCGCCCGCTTTCTGCAAACGGCTTTCCAGCGTGCCGTATAGCGCATTGAGTTCAGGACGGGTTTCATCCGGCTCATTCTCAATAAGCTGTGATATCAGCAGCAATGCGCCGGTAGTTCGTATCGCCTCTTCTCTGACCACTTCCGGGTACAGGGAAAGCGAGTCGGTCATGCGCGATCCTGCCAGCCATTCCAGCGCCGCCTTTCGGCTGCGGTCACGCTGCGGGTGCAACTGTGACCCAAAGCGCTCCAGCAGACCGGCCAGTAGTTCAAGTCCTTCGGCCAGCCCCTGCTCGCCTTCCCGGTGCAGTTTCGCCCAGCAGTAGTACGTCGCCACACGGATATCTTTGGCTGTAGTGGTCAGCAGCTTCTCAGCTAGCCGACAGATAAGATCTGTGTCTGCCCCGGAGAGTTTATTGACCTCTTCACGCATCTGCTGGAAGTCATCGTCATAGCCCGGATCTTCGCCAACGGGCAAGGATCCTGATAGCGACTGCAGCCAGTTGTCCCACTGCGCCACGCGTTCACGGGTGGTAGCAAGCAGTGGTGCCTGCTCTGTCTGGCAGGCACTGAGTAAGGCATTGAGTGTGCTCATTAGTAGACCTCCTCAGCATCACTGTTCGAACCGGCGAGCTGGTCTGGCACTGCAACTCCGGAGGTGCTGAAGATGGTTTCCGGCAGATGGAAATTGCGCAGCTTCAGCAGCACCAGCGGGCCTTCTCCCGCTTCGGTACGCAGGGTGTAATTGAGCGTGCGACCATCCTGTGCCTTCCAGCTCAGGCTGTAGCTGCTGCCGACCCCGGGGTAAGCACTGACCGCTGCCTTATCCAGCAGACGTATCCAGCCCCATGCGCCAGGAATATCGGCGTATTGACGGGTCCCGGCCTGCGTGCTAATCCAGCTCAGGTTGGCCCCCGGGGCTTCAGTATCACCAGGCCAGGTGAACCGCTTCCATACTGGCATCTGGTTCACATAGGTCAGCTTCTGGCTGTCGATAATCATGTCGGTCTGCATCACCCCATCGGCGGTGCCCGGGCGCAGTTCGAAGTTCATGCCGGCATTGCCTTCGGTGAAGGCCACATCCGAGATATGACTCAGGGTGTTAATGGCGTTGAGGAACGCCGGATTAAACGCCAGGCCCTGTGAGTTGATGCTGTCAGGTACCCAGTGGTTGCCCTCTTTGTGCAGCACGCCTTTGAGGCGGGTCTGCAGGAACTGGGCGATACGCCCGGAATCGGCATTGAGGTATTTTGCCAGCAGAGGCAATGAAACATCACTACTGGAGTTATTGAACGGATAACGGCCACCAAAGGCACTGTTCCACTCAGCAATCACCGCCTGTTGCCATTGAGCATTGAGGCTTTCGGCCGCCGGGGTCAGCACCTGCTGCCAGGCCTGCTCCATCGGGTTCACAAACACCGTCCGCCCAAAGCCGCTCCATTCCTGCCCCAGACCGGCTGCAATCAGGCTGCCGTAGTCACGGGTTTCGGTGAGGTCCACGGCCTTGCCCTGGAATACGGTCTGGGCTATGGTCTGGGTCATCGCCTGCGGGTCGGCTGCATTGGTCACCTGTTGCAGACGCAGGCGCACCTGCGTCACACGCGTCAGGTATGACTGTAGACTCTGCTCCTGTCCCCCCGTGCGGTTCTTGTCCATCAGCGCCAGCACCGGACCAAAGGTCGTATCCAGCGGACCGTGAACGCCGACACTCTGGTCAATGGCATCCTTGCTATCACCGCCGAGCAGGTTTTTGGCCGATTTCACCAGAGAGTCCGAAATAGCGTCACCAGTCTGCCCGGTACGCCCCTGCACATTCAGGGTGTTCATCAGCGCCACCAGAGGTGACTGGCGCACGTCGGCCATCAGGGTCAACTGATCAATAGAATCGGACAGCGTGGCCGCCTGGTTCCAGCGCAGGCTGTTCAAGAACTCCAGCCACGCCCCGCCAAAGTCGGCAAAGTAACGCTCCGTCATGCGCTTTTTCAGCGCTTCCGGCGAAGCCTCGTCCTGCTGATTAACCTGAAGCTTGCTGTCAGTCAGCACCCAGTCGAGCTCATCCCGGCGTGCCTTCACCACTTTTTCAATGGCTGGCTGTACTGCCTGCTCCCAGGCCTGACGCGTAAACATACCCGGCAAAACTTCCGTGGTGCTGAACAGACGGGATGCATCGGTATCGCCGGTCATGTCCTCGAGGCGCATATCAACATACAGATGCGCCACCTGGGAGAGCATCTTCTGGTAGAGGGTCGATTCGCTGTTACGTACGCCCATCAGGCGAACCAGCAGGGAACGCGACTGACTGACCATGTTTTCATCAGCACGGAGCTTCCACTCCGGGTGCGCAACGAGCTGCGCGCCATAGAACGTCAGCAGTGACGGCGCTACGCCCCGCCAGACACCGTCGTTCACGCCATCACGTTTTGGCCAGTCATGCAGCAGCGTTGAACTGAACCAGGTAGCGTCCATGTGTTCCGGACGGGCCAGCATCAGGTAGAGCTTGAGCTGGTCATAGGTGTTTTTTGCCATCTGCTCACGCAGTGGGCTGCCCGGCGGTAGCGCGTTAAAGGCACTGACCTGCTTCTGCAGGTGGCCTGCTGCCGCATCCCGCAACAGCGGAAACGCGCTATCCTGGTAGCGTGGCCAGAGTGCAGACAGCAGTGCATTGTTCTGACTCAGCCCTGCCCGCTCATACCACGGCACACCATGCTCAGAACGGTACTGCAAGCGGGCCAGCGTTTTCTGCAGTTCCGACAGGGCATGCAGGCGCTGCTCCAGCGACTGATTCTGTCGGGCGGCAAGGTCGGCCTGAGCATTTGCACCGTCAATCTGGCTGCGGTTGGTGACATAGGCGATGCTCATCCACGCAGCCCACCCCACCATCGCCAGGGCAGCAACTGAAGCAAACACTTTACGCCATGGTATGCCCGGCTTGCATGGACGCAGTCCGGCAGGAAGCGTGCGGACAGACTCAGGCAAAACATCCCAGCGTTTATCCATGCCCCAGTGGTGCGGCACGGCACGTTCGGCACCAGCAGAGGGCTGACTGAACACCACACCAGCCAGCGGCAGCGGGCGGTACGGATTAAGCATCACCGCCAGCGGTGCGGTCACGCTCTCCGGCACGCGAACGAGCTGGTCGGCAAGCGTCAGCAGGAAGTTATGTTTCACTTCACCGCAGGTCTGCTGCAGGCCCTGTGAGGTCAGGTCTGGCGTCAGGGCGGAGAGTTGCCCTGCCAGCCCTTCGGTACGACATCCGGCAGGCAACAGACAGCCGATCGCCTGCGTAACGCGACCTTCCGGTTTACCGGCGCGCGGATGCAGGGACCAGACATACAGCGGGAGTTTCCAGCCCAGTGCATCCATACGCGCGCTGATGGCATGAGACAGGGAGTCCATGGTGCTTTCAGAAGGTACCGGCAGCGGCTGCACCAGCCCTGGCGCTGAAATCTGATCAAAGGCCGAGGTGACCCACACCAGTCCATCCACCGGGCGACGGCGCAGTTTGCGTAGAGCAGTCAGCCAGGCGCTGTCAGCAGGGGTATTGAGGTCACCGCCCCACAGCAACAGCGTACCGCGATCTTCCTGCCAGAGCTGAGCTGTAAGACCGGGGGTCAGTTGCTCAACCTCAGAGACAGTGCCGGTGACTAGCAGAATGCGTGTTTTACGGCCCCAGCGCCGACCGTAGAGGTTACGCAAATAGAGGCGTATGTTTTTTATTCTTTCTGAGTTTACGCTTTCAATCTGATTAACTTTCTCAGGTTTATTACCTGTTTTATTCCAGAATGCCTGAATGAAGCTCAGAGAAACCAGCCAGCGCCATAGTCGAATAAATATATCATCAAGCAACACAACGAAAAGACAGACAGCAGCAATAATTAAAGATGCAGTGAGTTTTTTTTCTTGCGTTGGGATCTGCAATAGTGGGTTGTTAAACCAGATTAATACAGCACTAGCCGACGCAATAATCGCGATAATAATCCATGTGCTAATCCTTTTCTTTCTCACCACAGTAACTTCCTCTCAACTTTCAACTGGATGCACAATAGCCTGATGAATTGTTTTACATTCTGCCATCAACCATTGAGGATGGTTTGTAGACGCCGCATGTTCACTGGCACAAATTAATAAAATATTTCCTGTCGCAGCTCCAGGGCAACCGAATAAATCATCCAGCAAGTAATCCTTCTGAATGCCTGGGACATAGCCAAATTTGTCCATTAATTGAAGCAGGAATGTTAAACCTTTGCCTTTCAATTGAGAGCGCCAAAGAATAAATTTGTCACCAGCCGGAAGACGCCCCCATAGAAGAGCATCATTAAAGCTGTTGGTATCCTCATTCACTACAACCGGACGGTGAATAATTGCGGAAATATGTTCATTACCATATTCATTAACCCACTCGGGAGAGGCTAATAACAGGGCTGAAACAGATTCAGCATGGTTGTCCTTCGGCTCTCCGAAAAGATGTATCTCTACTGAAAGGACCACCTGCCGCTCTTGTTTATCAAGCCACCTATCAAGCCACATCAGTCCGTCATTATCGGTTTCAATGGTGAGTTCAGTAACCGGATAAGCTGCGCTATAGAGTTTCTCCCATGATTCCTGGATTTGAGCATGAGCAAGTGTCCCATCGTGGTGAATACGAACAGATAAACTACCTGTAAGTACAGAGAGATCCGGCTGTAGCATCCGAATTAACTCATTTAGATACATTTCAAGACGGGACGTATACTCTGCTGCAGAAAAATCACTCTGATGAGGTAGTAATTGCGCGGTTGTCATTAAACGTTGCAGATAAGAGGAGTACAGAGGTTGCAGCTGGCTCCCCGTATTTAATAATGCAGATGTAAGCTTATTTTTCGCGACAGGTGTAATATAAGATTTTCCCAACAAAGCAGCGTATCGCTGACCACAACTCACCTGCGTTTCATATTGTTCCTGATGCAAGTAATTCCACCACTGAATACGATCATATTCATTTTCGTATGAGCGTAGACGTAGCACATAGATTATAACCCCTGTAAAAAATGGAATTATCAGAGTACAAAACCAGAACCAAACAGAATGTGTGGTTAGGCCTTTCGGCCAAAAATATAAAGAAATCGCGGCCCCAACGATAAATATCACGATAGTTATAATTAACCATTTTACTTTATCGGGAGGCACTGGCAGCGATGCCTTTTCAGGTATTTTATTTAGTTTCACAGGCATAGTTTATCGTTTCCCTGCATTTGGTAATGAGCTTATTAACAGGCAACCACATCCACAACGATGGTTGTGTAATGCGATAGTTTTACCATTAATTTTTGCCCCTTCATCACCTTCAGTTATGTATGTTTCACCATGCTCCGGACAGGAAACCTTATCCCCCAGACAGGACACCGCCTTACCTTCAAATTTAACACCAGAGCTTCCTTCCAGAACAGTTCCACCATGCGTGGTTGAATCACCGATTCGGATTACACCTTGCATTATCATTCCTTACACAAAAGTGAATATTATTCCCGCGCAATGAACAGCATGCACACCAGAGTTCCCTTCAATAACAGTTCCGCCATGGGGGGAGTCATAAATACAAATAATATATTTAGTCAAAATCCACCTCTAAAATTAATAGTTGATGGGCTTGGAAGAATTGACCACACAACGTGCTGTTTGACTGGATGGAATACTGTCTTCCGGAACACGGGGAGAACGAAAGGAACGACCAATTGTAGAACCAATTATGCCATTGTAGATGTCTGAAGACCTCATCACTTTCTGATATCCCTTTCCTTTGTATTCAAACTCAGGTTTTTCAGGCCCTAAGGGGTCTTTCTTTGGCGATTTTTTATAATAATCAGGATCATACCAGTCACTTACCCATTCGAAGCCATTTCCGGTCATGTCGTAGAAACCTAAGTGGTTGGGCGGAAAAGCATCACCCGGTAAGTTTGAGTAAAATCTGAGATGGGTTCCACTTTTCAAAGCATATTGTTCTCTGTCAACTTCAGTACCAAGGTTGATGCCCCTGTTTTGCCCGCCGCTGTGAAACTCAATGTCTGCTTTGCCCGTATTGGTAGGTAAAACAATAAATTGTCCACGGCTTCGGGCGGCATACTCCCACTGCGCTTCGGTTGGCAAGGAGAAAGGCAGACCCGTCATTTTCCCCAGCCAGGAGCAATAATCTGCCGCCTCATACCAGTCAATTCTGGCCGGTGTCTCGGGCGTACTGTTGTATTCTGCCCATTTATCCTTGAATGCATCAGAAACGATTCTTACCGGCCGGTGATGATAATCCAGAAATAGATGATAATCCCGGTTGCTGATTTTGAACTTGCTCATTGAGTAATTGGTCAAATCCACTGTATGCAGGGGTTTGCTGTCCGGATAAGGATCAATCTGAGCGCCATATATTTTTTCGCCAAAATCCCCCATTTCAAAATCACCTCCTTCTACAAAAACGAGGTTTGTTTTTATATTTTTAATAAAATCATTTAATTCTTCCTGACTAAGTTTTTTATTATCTTTCGATGATTCCGGTTTATCACAAGCAGTTAAAAACCACACAGCCATTATTATGATAGGTAACTTATTCATAGGTATCATCCCTCAGGCCAGAGCCTGATTATCAAAGAGTGGGCCAAATTCACCTATCCAGGGATATAACGGGTTAGTGCCCGCGCCAGTTTATAATCGTAGGTATTGATCATTACCAGCGCATAGCCCCACGTGGAATAACCCATGATTACAGTCCATCTCGTCTTATTAGAATATTATTGATTGACGGGAACAGGAGAATTAATCACACATCGCGCGGTCATATTTTCAGGAAAGTCTCCATCTGTTACTTTAGGTGAACGAAAAGTACGCCCAACTGTTGAACCAACTATTCCATTGTAGGTGTCTGAAGACCTCGCCACTTTCTGATATCCCTTTCCTTTGTATTGGAAATCAGGTTTTTCAGGTCCCAGGGGATCTTTAGTAGGTGATTTTTTATAGTAATCAGGATCATACCAGTCGCTGACCCATTCGAAACCGTTTCCGGCCATATCGTAGATACCAAGGGGATTGGGCGGAAAAGCATCACCCGGTAAGCTGGAGTAAGATCTCAGTTGGGTTCCACTTTTCAAAGCATATTGTTCTCTGTCAAATTCAGTACCAAGGTTGACGCCCCTGTTTTTACCACCGCTGTGAAATTGAATGTCTGCTTTTCCCGTATTGGTAGGTAAAACCATAAATTGTCCGCGGCTTCGGGCGGCATACTCCCACTGAGCTTCGGTTGGCAAGGAGAAAGGCAGGCCCGTCATTTTCCCCAGCCAGGCGCAATAATCTGCCGCCTCATACCAGTCAATTTGAGCGGGTGTTTGAGGAGTCGAGTTAAAATCAGACCACATCTTTTCATAAGCTTTATTGACTGTTCTCTTCGTTAAATTATTATAAAGAATATAAAAATGAATATTATTATTATTTATTTTGAACTTGCTCATTGAGTAACTGGTCAGTTCCACTGTATGCAGAGGTTTGCTATCCGGATAAGGATCAATCTGAGCGCCATATATCTTTTCGCCAAAATCACCCATTTCGAAATCACCGCCTTCTACATAAATCAGGTTTGCTTTTATATTTTTAATAAAATCATTTAATTCTGCCTGACTAACCTTTTTATCATCTTTCGATAATTCCGGTTTATCACAAGCAGTTAAAAACAACACAGCCATTATTATGATAGGTAACTTATTCATAGGTTTCATTCCTCAGGCCAGAGCCTGATTATCAGAGAGTGGGCCAAATTCACCCATTCGGGGATATAACGGGTTAGTGCCCTGCGCCAGTTTATAATCGTAGGTATTGATCATTACCAGCGCATAGCCCCACGTGGAATAACCCATGATTACAGTCCATCTCGTCTTATTAGAATATTATTGATTGACGGGAACAGGAGAATTAATCACACATCGCGCGGTCATATTTTCAGGAAAGTCTCCATCTGTTACTTTAGGTGAACGAAAAGTACGCCCAACTGTTGAACCAACTATTCCATTGTAGGTGTCTGAAGACCTCGCCACTTTCTGATATCCCTTTCCTTTGTATTGGAAATCAGGTTTTTCAGGTCCCAGGGGATCTTTAGTAGGTGATTTTTTATAGTAATCAGGATCATACCAGTCGCTGACCCATTCGAAACCGTTTCCGGCCATATCGTAGATACCAAGGGGATTGGGCGGAAAAGCATCACCCGGTAAGCTGGAGTAAGATCTCAGTTGGGTTCCACTTTTCAAAGCATATTGTTCTCTGTCAAATTCAGTACCAAGGTTGACGCCCCTGTTTTTACCACCGCTGTGAAATTGAATGTCTGCTTTTCCCGTATTGGTAGGTAAAACCATAAATTGTCCGCGGCTTCGGGCGGCATACTCCCACTGAGCTTCGGTTGGCAAGGAGAAAGGCAGGCCCGTCATTTTCCCCAGCCAGGCGCAATAATCTGCCGCCTCATACCAGTCAATTTGAGCGGGTGTTTGAGGAGTCGAGTTAAAATCAGACCACATCTTTTCATAAGCTTTATTGACTGTTCTCTTCGTTAAATTATTATAAAGAATATAAAAATGGATATTATTATTACTTATTTTGAACTTGCTCATTGAGTAACTGGTCAGTTCCACTGTATGCAGAGGTTTGCTATCCGGATAAGGATCAATCTGAGCTCCATATAACTTTTCGCCAAAATCACCCATTTCGAAATCACCGCCTTCTACATAAACCAGGTTTGCTTTTATATTTTTAATAAAATCATTTAATTCTGCCTGACTAACCTTTTTATCATATTTCAATAATTCCGGTTTATCACAAGCAGTTAAAAACAACACAGCCATTATTATGATAGGTAACTTATTCATAGGTTTCATTCCTCAGACCAGAGCCTGACTATCAGAGAGTGGGCCAAATTCACCCATTCGGGGATATAACGGGTTAGTGCCCTGCGCCAGTTTATAATCGTAGGTATTATTCATTGCAAGAGCATAGCCCCACGCGACCTGATCACGAATGCGGGACTTAATGATGTCCAGATCTTCATCGCGGTTCAGGCCTTCCTGTAAAAGACCTTAGTTATTGACGACAATAGAAGTGTTAACAACACATCTTGCAGTCATATCCCCCAGAAAGTAATCATTTTCTCTAATTCTTGGATGTCTGAAAGATCTGTCCACAACAGAACCGACAATTCCGTTATAGCGATCAGAGGAGCGAACAACTTTTTGGTACCCATCGTCTTTATATTTATAGGTCGGATGAATCGGTCCTTGAGGATTCTTTGATGGGGAATTTTTGTAATAATCTGGATCGTACCAGTCTTTGACCCATTCATAACCATTCGCAGACATATCATATACTCCTAGAGGGTTCGGAGGAAAATTATCGCCTGGCAAACTTGACGCGGAGCGCAGAATAGTTTTCACTTTCTTTGAGTACAATTCTCTGTCAAAGCTAGTAGCAATATTTATACCTTTATCCTTCCCTCCAACATGATGTTCAACTTCCGCTTTTCCTGTATTTGTCGCTACACTAAGATATTCCCCACGACTTCTTGCAGCATATTCCCATTGAGCTTCGGTAGGTAAGGAAAATGGTTTTTTAGTGATTTTACCTAACCAATTGCAATAACTTTCCGCTTCATACCAATCTATGTGTGCGGGCGTATCTGGTGTTACATTTAAGTCATCGTACCATTTTTTCAAACTTTTTTTTACCTCCCTTCTCTTTAAATTATTACTGGTTAGATAAAAATCATACTCTTTATTTGTGATTTTAAACTTACTTATTGAAAATCCACTCAATTCAATTTTGTGCAAAGGCTTGCTATCAAAATCAGGATCTATTTGCTGACCAAAAACCCGCTCACCAAAATCCCCCATTTGAAACTCACCGCCTTCTACGTAAACCAGATTCGATTCTATATTTTTAATAAGGTTATCTAATTCTGACTGGTTAACACTTTTATCATCTTTCGATGATTTAGGTTTGTCACAACCAGTCAACAACATTACAGCTATTATTGTCATAAGTAATTTATTCACAAATATCACTCCTCAGACCAGTGCCTGATTATCAGAGAGTGGGCCAAATTCACCCATCCGGGGGTATAACGGGTTAGTGCCATGTGCCAGTTTATAATCGTAGGTATTGTTCATTGCCAGTGCATAACCCCACGCGACCTGATCGCGAATTCGGGACTTAATGATATCCAGATCATTATCACAGTTCAGGCCTTCCTGTAAAAATGTCCGTAGCTCAGATTCCTGCCAGGCTACAAGTGCATCCTCACTCATCGGATGCGACAATGCCAGATCCATCCCATCCTTCGAACAGTGGGTCATCACTTTTATCCATTCACGTCTGGTCTGGATACTGGACAGGATATTGATAATGACTTTCTTGCGGTCATGATAAATATCCGGAATGAACCCATCACCGCGATTATTAATGGTTCGATTTATTCAACAAAACCAATTAATAGTTGATGTGTTCAGAAGAATTGACCACACAACGTGCCGTTTGACTGGATGGAATACTTTCTTCCGGAACACGGGGAGAACGAAAGGTTCGTCCTACTGTAGAACCCGTTATTCCGTTATAGCTATTTATGGATCTCATTACTTTCTGATACCCCTTTCCATCATATTCGAACTCAGGTTTTTTAGGTCCCTGAGGATTTTTTTTTGGTGATTTTTTATAATAATCGGGATCATACCAGTCGTTTACCCACTCGAAACCGTTTCCGGCCATGTCGTAGATTCCTATAGAGTTAGGGGGATAATTATCTCCCGGCACACTTGATAATTCTTCCAGATGCGTACCATTTTTTCTCGCAAATAATTTTCGATCATAATTGGTACTTATATTAATACCACGATCTTTTCCTCCGCCGTCAAATTCAATTTCAACTTTACCTGTATTGGTAGGTAAAATCATAAATTGTCCGCGACTTCTGGCGGCGTACTCCCACTGCGCTTCGGTTGGCAAGGAGAAAGGAAGGCCCGTCATTTTCCCAAGCCAGGCACAATAATCTGCCCCCTCATACCAGTCAATTCTGGCAGGCGTATCGGGGGTGCGGTTATATTCTGCCCATTTATCTTTTAGTGAATCGCGAACGTCTCTTACGGACCGGTGATGGTAATCAAGAAACAGATGATATTCCCGGTTGCTGATTTTGAACTTGCTCATCGAGTAACTGCTCAGTTCCAACGGATGCAGGGGTTTGCTGTCCGGATAAGGATCAATCTGAGCGCCATATAATTTTTCGCCAAAATCTCCCATTTCAAATTCACCTCCTTCTACATAAACCAGGTTTGCTTTTATATTTTTAAGAAAATCATTTAATTCAAGCTGACTAATCTTTTTATCATTATTAGGTGATTCTGGTTTATCGCAACTCGTTAACAACAATATAGAAATTATTATGATAAGTAACTTATTCATAGATATCATTCCTCAAGCCAGTGCCTGATTATCAGAGAGTGGACCAAACTCGCCCATACGGGGATATAACGGGTTAGTGCCCTGTGCCAGTTTATAATCGTAGGTATTGTTCATTGCCAGTGCATAACCCCACGCGACCTGATCGCGAATTCGGGACTTAATGATATCCAGATCATTATCACAGTTCAGGCCTTCCTGTAAAAACGTCCGAAGCTCAGACTCCTGCCAGGCTACCAGTGCTTCCTCACTCATCGGGTGCGACAACGCCAGATCCATTCCATCCTTCGAACAGTGGGTCATCACTTTTATCCATTCCCGTCTGGTCTGGATACTGGACAAGATATTGATAATGACTTTCTTTCGGTCATGATAAATATCTGGAATGAGGCCATCACCGCGATTGTTAATATCAACATGATCCCAGAAACCGTGGCGGGTAAGTAAATATAACAAGTTCCCCTTTGCTTCCGGGGTGAAATTCAATAATTTTTCAGGTCTGGAATTTAATTCTTTTGCAAGTTGGTTTCGCTTTGAAGTTGCATTGAGCCCGTCATTAATGCCTTTCTGAAAATCAATAAAAATATCACTAATGTCGTCTGTTACTGTGTCTATTTTATCAAGCAACTGTACAACCTTATCCTTCATATCAGAAAGCAACATGACACATATTTTGCTATACGTTTTAAACGCGTCCTCAGCTATCAGCTCAAAGAAATGATAATCCAGTCCATATAGCTGATAGGCCAGCCAGGCACCGAAATCTGCCAGCTTTTCGTAGCCCACCTCGCATAAAAAAGAACCTTTGGCTCCGAGACCACAACACAGGCTGGCGGCGATTTTAAAGCAAAACTTACCGTTCAGGAATGTACAATAAAAGGTTGCTCCTCCCCCCAGGCCAGCCATACCGGTAATGCTGGAGCCTATGGTACAGAAATCAACGTATTTAGCGGCTGCTTTTGCTTCCTCTCCCGTTTTTCCCTGAAATGCTGTTGCGGCAACAGGCTGTAACCACTGAACGCCGCCCTTCAGACTCGCTTCTACTTTCGCCCCCCCAAACAGTTCTGCGCTACTGGTTACCCCCTCATCGCCTTCCTCCATCGTCTTGTGGAATGTCCTGCCGGAAACACGACGCTCATTAAAACGGGGAAGTGTATTCTCTGGATCTCGTTTTCCCATCAGAATTTGCTTTGCACCGATGGTGGTGACCTGTAACTGACTTTCTATCTGCGCTGAAGCACCGACAAAACCAATAAGTTCGGATTCTAAATACAGGCGAAGCATTCCCATATTCAGAATATCAGCACCTTCAGGTGTGTACGCCAGCGGCCAGCCCACGCGGTCAGGAAGGTAATAGGTTGCACTGGCGGAACCTTGTGCAATAACAAGAACAGCGGAAGCCTCTCCTTTTATCGATAACTTTCCATCTTTGGCATCCCATTCTCCGCTGGCACCAGCATTGGCAGAAAAGCGCATGAATTGTGCACCGGCAGAAACGTCAATGTGGTTACCAATTTCCTTCCCGTCAACAATCAGGCTGTTATTCCAGCAATCCGCCCAGTCTGTCAGCGTTTTATCGATTTCTCCGATATCTTCTTTATCCAGACTGAATAACTCAACGCTGGTATCAGGTTTGGGGAGTTCGGCTTTCGTGAGTTGTTCTTTAAGTTTTTTAGTATCAATACCTTTTCGGTTACCATTTTTATCATAAACAAAAAAGCTTTCGGCAGCAGAAGCTTTATCTTTTGCCTTGAGTGAAACGGTATGTTTCTGTCCGGCTCCCAACTGATCGTAGTATCCCTTTTTAACGTACACATACTTACTGCCAGAACCAGAGCGCCGCCCGTGTTTATTCTTTGTGATAACAGGTATCAGTTCGACAACGGATTCATAGCCTGCAGGAGTGAAGTCGCCCAGTTTTTCTCGCAGAGCCGCTTTTTTCTCATCCAGAATTTTTTGCTGCGTTGTTGCACTGTTCTCAAGGTCAAATTCTGCAGCATTTTCGGAAGGGGTACTGAATGCGTTACCGTAATTTTCAACAGCTGAAGAGTAGTTTTTACCAGCCTCATGCACATCATTCACTGCAGTCAGTAACTCCCCCCAGTGGCGATCAAAATCATCACAGGCCTCTTCAGCAAGGATTATCAACTCTTCAGTATCCGGTCTGAAATAAACAGTGGCAGAGGCGTGGTATACATCCACTGAATTGCCATCTTTCTTACTCAGTGTATTTTTCGCGACAGGCATATTTTGTCCGTTCAATTTTCAGTCCCTTTACTCAAAAAAAAGATTAAATGAGTCTGGATCGAGTCCATAATGCGATTGTGTTGTGCCATTTTCGTTCGTTACACCCCTGATAATTTTTCCATCAGCAGTTTCGATGCGATAAGGCACATAAGGCTTAGGCTGTTTCGTGGACTTATCCAACACTCTAAAACAGCCGTTCATGGAGTTATGATATTCCGGATCGCTCACTGATGGTTGAGAAAGGACCTGCTCCAGTGACGCACTGCCACCCCATAGAATATTTGAGCTTTTCAGGTCTATTTTGCCCGGAGCTCCAATTTCTACCGTGCCGTCTTTAATTTTAACGTAAGCTCCACCTTTGCTTGTCAGAGTGATCCCATTGGCCGCATTCAGTACAATCTCACCGTTCACACTGTTGATGGTCATCGCTTTACTGGACTGCAAACGCATGGCATCGGTTTGCGCCTGAATATCCACCATGCCTCTTGCGGCAAATATTTTCATTCCCATCTTTTGTGCAAACAGACTTATCGCTTCGCCAGCTGCAACCGTCAACCGTTTGAAAATTGTCATATCGACATTTTCACCGGCAGTGGCCGTAAGTGAATGACCCGCCGACAATTGAATATTCCGCGGGGTCGTGGCCGCAATACCAGAGGGAGCAGTCATCAGCAAACCGGCCTCTTTGAGTTGATTCAGCGTTTGAGTCAGTTGCTGCTGTGACTCAATGTCTCCATCCAGGGCTCCAGATGTGCTGGCGCTTTGGGCAAGCGCGGTAACCAACTGCAACGAGCTTTGTAGCTGCGCGACTGCCGCACTCATAGCCAGCATTTCGCCCTGGGCTTTGGGTTGATTATCCGCGCTGATTAGTACCCCCGCACCACCACGAATGGATACATGCCGGTCGGTGCGCAGTTCTGCCCCTTCCCCACGTAGTTCGCGAGAGGCATTGACGTTGTGTCCTAAATTAAGTTGGGTCTTACCACCGTACTCCGTACTGAGCTTTACGTGCTCTTCGCCGCGCTTGTCCTCCATCCGCAGCTTGTTCAGACCAGCTGTGCGGATAACGTTACGCGTGCTGTTCAGTTCAGTGACATGGTCAACGTGGCGGGAGTCGTGCAGCGCATGGGCAATATACGGACGGTCCGGGTCGCCTTCGTGGAATGCAATGGCGACTTCAGTGCCCTGTATCAGCGGGAAGTGGAAGCCGTATTTATCCCCACCGTATGGCTTGGCGAAGCGCACCGGCATACTTTCCATACCCTGGCGTTTATCGTCTCGATCAGCATCGAACTTAACCCGATACATGCCCGATGCATCCTGCCAGGCGTAGATGTCGTTATCCTTGGCGCTGGTGACACGGGCCGTCATAGTACCGCTGACCACCGGGCGCTTTTTAGGTGCAGGACGCCAGCAGCGGTTCTCGTAGTAAGGCATAGCCGTCCATGACACATTCAGCGCATTTTTTCGACTGGCTGAATAGCCAACGCGCAGAAGAACCACACCATTTTCAGTATCCATAGGTAGCGTGGGCTTTACAGCATTTTCGGTAATAGCCAAAACTTGGGCAGGTGCCAGAGTTGCATCTGTGCTGCGGCCTGTAATCAAGGTTTGCTCTGACAAATAACGCTCGTGCTCAAGGCGAGCCCAGAAATTACCGGTTTCCGCAGACGGGTTGATTTTATCCCCGAGGTCAAGATGACGTGGGCGATGGAGGTACACATCTCCATACGTTATCCCCTCATCTTCCCCTCTGGTCATATCCGCTGCCGCTGAAGTCAGCACTTTCTGTGCCTCTTTATGGTTGTAATCACTGACGGTGACAGTACGCTCAACCACGTTGTGGTGGACATTGATGCCCCACACGGAATCAACGGCATTGTCATTCGTACCTGACGGGCTAATGAGCGGCAGCGTCTTACCAAATGCCCAGGCACTCTGTTTATCTGCGAAGTGGATAACTTCTGTCTGCGTATCAGGTTGCAGGGTGAAGAAGTAAAATATCCCCACCTCCGCAAGTAAGCGTTCAATAAACGCGAGGTCGTTTTCCTGATACTGGTTAATCTGCTCACGCTTCGGGTAGTTAGCCTTGAGAGTGAAGTTGTATTCCCAGCCTTGAAGTCCATGCTCCTGCAGCACCTCTGACACGACTTCCGGCACTGATTTGTTTATGAAAAAGCGATGAGTACGAAACTGCTTGCTCAGTAAAGAAATAAAAGGTTCGAGATTGATTTCATACGTGACTTGATCGCGTGAGCCGACTATGCGTCGGAAATCGGTTATCACACCATGAACAATTTTACCCACAACAGGGTTAATTAACTTGCCTGTTCCCATACGTAGCATAGCGGTTTTGCTTAACATCATTTCAGCCGTAAGATCCGGATGAGGACTGGTAAAACGGATGGTGTAATGATAGAGAACACTCATCTCTTCAACGCCGTCAAACCGTTCCACATCTATGGGATATGGGCAAGAGGGAACATCCAGACGGTAGCGATTAAGTGTGTTCCCGGTCATTTCATATAATTTTTCCATTCCTATTACTCCCGTCCCAGGTCAGAATGACATTGCATTAATCTCAATCAAATAAATAGAACAATTAACTATCTATAATGATCCCATTCATCATAAATATGTTTCAGAGCAAATTTATAAAGGCCATAGCCTATGAATATAGCGACAATACTCCCCCCTCCTAAAATAAATCGATAAGGATTGGCAGAAAAGAAGAAGCAGTATAAAGAGTAAAGCATACTGATAGTGCCTAGTGTCATCCCAACACTGGCTACGATCCGTGAAAGAATAATACGTATAAAATCTTTTATACTCATAAACCACCAAAGAAGTATTTGCACACATTATTAAAATTTTCAGGATCTCTCTCTGCTATTTCACAAGCTATCTCATAAGGTTTAACAATATCCTCAATAAGATAATAAAAAAGATCAAAGTCACCCATTTCGTTTAGTTTCTCATACATTCCAGGATTTCGTTCACGCAAGTATCGGGCAGTGTAAATAGATCTTGATGCTTCAGCACCTATACCCAAAATGCCACCAGCAGCAGAACCTGATAAAAAAGCACCCACTCCCTGAGAAACGATCACTCTTCCAAGGTTAACACCCGTCAACTGAGAGAACATTACTTTCCCTACTACACTGCCGGAAATGTTTTTCGAATAATTTGTAACTTTATCAATATCAATATGAGAAACAAAATCATCTATAAATGGTTTGATAACCCTATGAATAACCTCATCATTAAAAGTTACTTTTTTAATCAGCTTTGCTAATCGAAACTTATCATTCTGATTATCTTTACGGTGTACAGTATCAATAAAATCATATCCGAGATATGCCAGACTGACGGGTAAGGAAATAACGCCTTTCGCCATTGCGCCCCAAAAACCAGAACCATCGATATTAATGGCCTCAAGCATATCTCTGGCAATCTCTTTTGCGCTGTCCATCATATATCCTTTAATTAAAGAACGAGTAAACTGTCAAACCGATTCCCTTTTTCTCACGCCAGCCCAGCGTCATCGACTGTGGTTTCTCTTTCACTGCCATCTGGGTCAGCATCTGCTGAATTTGTTGATTGAGCAGACTATCGACGTTACGCGCACCGGTAACCGGCTGCAAGCAGGCGGTGGTCAGTGCGTTATACAGACTCCCATCAATATGCGTGGTCAGATCATAATGACGATGGTACAGCCTAGTCATATGAACCGCTGTAAAGTTTAAAGTCAGCCTGGCAGGCTTAGTCAACAGTTGCGCTTAACTGTTAATCTGATAGCTGCTGGTAAAGAAAATGTCGTAATGGTAAAGCTCACTCATGAACTCCTTACCGTTAAACTCTTCCACATCCAATGAGGCTAAGCAGGACGGTATATCCAGAGGGTAGCGGTTCGGTCCGCCTTCAAGTGTGTTCTTAAGCGTATCTGTCAAACTCATGATATTGACTTCATGGGATAATCTGCTGTCCATGACTTTATTGCCTAAAGGCAAATAGTAGGTTTTATCAGTGAGTACGAAGTAGAGTAACTAAAGCTCCAGCCTCGCTGGTACACATTAGGACGTTATAAGCAGCAATTCCGATTACCGAATACCGTTCTGGCCAGGGCGATTTCTCCGGTGGTCAGTTTTCTGACGGAATCATCGTCCTGCTTCTTGTCGTCCTTCTTTTTCTTCTTGCTGGCATCATGAATGGTCATTCCCTGCCTCCGGATTAGCGTTCAGCCGCACCTGAAAATTCAAGCCCAATCCCTTCTTCATCATTCCATCCCAGCGTCAGAGACTGCGGCTTTTGCTTCGCCGCCATATGGGTCAGCAGCTGCTGGCTCAGCACCGGCAGAATCTGTTGATTGAGCAGGCTGTCGACGTTGCGCGCACCGGTGTCCGGCAGCAGGCAGGCGGCGGTCAGCGCGTCATAGAGACTCTCATCAATCTGCGTGGTCAGGCCATAATGACGATGCAAGCGCTTGCTGACCTGTGACAACTTCATTTCAACGATGGTACGCATGGCCGCTTCGGCCAGAGGCCGATAGATCACCGTCTGGAAGCGGGCCAGCAGCGCGGGCTGGAAGTGGTCGCGTAAAATCGGGCGCAGCAGTTCATGCAGGTCACCTTCTGTCGCTTCCGGCTGTTCGTCCAGCAGCTGCATCAGATGGTCGCTGCCGAGGTTCGAGGTCATCAGAATAACGGTATTGCGGAAGTCGATTTCACGCCCTTCGCCGTCGCGCATAAAGCCACGGTCGAACACCTGATAGAACAGGTTCATCACGTCACGGTGCGCTTTTTCCACTTCATCGAGCAGCACCACGCTGTACGGGCGCTTGCGCACGGCCTCGGTGAGAATGCCGCCCTGACCGTAGCCGACGTAGCCCGGCGGGGAGCCTTTCAGCTGAGAAACGGTATGCGGCTCCTGGTACTCGGACAGGTTAATGGTAATCAGCGATTTTTCACCGCCGTACAGCACATCCGCCAGCGCCAGCGCGGTTTCGGTCTTACCTACACCACTCGGACCGACGAGCAGGAACACACCCTGCGGCCCGTTTTCGGAAGTGAGGCCGGTTTTCGCCGCGCGAAGACGCTGAGCGATAGCGTTAAGGGAGACATCCTGGCCGACCACGCGTTTACCGATTTCGTTTTCCAGGCTCAGCAGTTCGGTCTGCTCGTCTTTCATCAGGGAAGAGAGCGGCACGCCTGTCCAGTCGGCAATCACGTTCGCGACCGTACGGGTGTCCACATCGACCTGAACCAGTACGTCGCCCTGTTGGGCCTGTTCGAGCTGCTGCAGGTCGGAAATCTCAGCCTGCTGGCTGATGTCCTGGCGACTGGCCATCAGCTGCTGTGCCAGCGCCTTTTCGTGGCTGAAACGCGTCTCCTGCTCCCCGATACGCGCTTCCAGTTCAGTCCGCTGCTGCTCAATGGCACCCAGGCGGTCACCATGACGGTTGCTGCCGACGGCGATATCTTCCAGCAGCGCCTGCTCTTCCAGTTCCAGTGCCGTCAACTGCGCTTTCAGATGCACAATTTGTTCCGGCACGGTATCGAGACTCATACGCACGCGCGCCGCGGCGGTATCCAGCAGGTCAACGGCCTTGTCCGGCAGCTGGCGGCCGGTCAGGTAGCGACGAGACAGCGTGACCGCGGCACGCACCGCATCGTCAGTAATGTGTACGTTATGGTGTTCGGCATAGCGGGATTTGAGACCGCGCAGCATCAGGCAGGCGGTCTCATCATCCGGCTCGTCGACCTTCACCATCTGGAAGCGACGTTCCAGCGCGGCATCACGTTCGAAGTACTGCTTGTACTCCGACCAGGTGGTCGCGGCAATGGTCCGCAGTTCGCCACGGGCCAGAGCGGGTTTGAGCAGGTTGGCCGCATCCGCGCCGCCCGCCTGATTGCCGGCACCGATAATGGTGTGGGCTTCGTCGATAAACAGCAAAATCGGAACCGGTGACTGCTGCACGGCGTCGATGACGTTTTTCAGGCGCTGTTCAAATTCACCTTTCACGCCTGCGCCCGCCTGCAACAGGCCGAGGTCAAGCGTACGCAGGATCACCGGTTTTAGGGATTCCGGAACGTTGCCCTCGGCGATACGCAGCGCCAGGCCTTCCACCAGCGCGGTTTTACCGACGCCCGGCTCGCCGACGAGGATCGGGTTGTTCTTGCGACGGCGCGAGAGAATATCCACCATCTGGCGGATTTCGGTGTCACGCCCGAACACCGGGTCAATCTTGCCTTCTTTCGCTTTGGCGGTGACGTCGAGGGTGAATTTATCCAGCGCGTTCTGTAAAGCCGGGTTGAGTTCGCCCTCTTTCAGCTCTGCACCGACCGGACGGCCAACAAACTCCACCTCACTGCCATGCTCCTGGGCCAGTTCGGCCTCAAACTGCAGCTCGGGGCGTTCATCAGACTGTGCATCCAGCAGCGGGCGCAGTCGGGAAAGCTGACTCATCCCGAGCGTCAGCAGTGGCCACAGACCGTCGCAGTGAGCAAGTCGTGGGTTTTCCGTCAGCGCCATCAGCAGGTGCACGCTGCGGATACTTTCCTCTCCGGCAAGTGAGGCCTGCATCCAGGCTTCCTGCATCAGTTTCTGGATATCGGCGGATAGCTGCGGACGGTTGCGTACCGAGCGCGGTTGATTATCCAGCCAGCCGAGCAACTCCTGCCACAGCGCATCCATGTCCCACTCGTAGCGGCGTGCCAGCACCGTCAGGTCACCTTCCCCCTGCTCGAGCAGCTTCAGCAGCCAGTGCTCCGGCAAAATTTCCGCATGGGCACGGGTCTGGCAGAGCGACGCCGCGCCTTCCATCGCACGGGCACAGTAAGGGTTCAGACGTCGCAACAGGATGGCTGGGTTTTCCATGAGTCTCTCTCTTTGTCGGTTCCTGGACACGCTACCGCCCCTCGCTGTCACCAAAGCGCATAAGGTCAGGCAGGCAGATTGTATTTTTCTTTGCTGAGTACCTGGCTCTCAGGCACTCAGCAAAAAACTGCGGACAGGAAGCCCTGTCCGCATCGGGCTTACGCGGTGGCGCGTTCGTTCCAGGAATCGGAATGAATGATGTTGCCGTCTTTGTAGGTCCAGGTGATTTTTTCGTAACGCAGTTCAATGCGCTCAAGGTGGTTGTGCTTCTCTTTAGAAGGATCCTTGATGTCATACATTTCAGGATTCACTTTCACCACTTTCACGTTTTCCAGTTTGGTGTTGAAGTACTCCACTTCCTGGCCCGCGTCGTTGATTTTGTACCACTTGAATTCCGCAGACTTAAGGGTCTGACCGGTGGTCACAGCCTTGTACAGGTACGGGCTGGAGGAGTCGATTTCCTTGGTGAACAGGAACGGGGTGTGGATACGGGTACCGGTCAGCTTGCCGGTGTTGTTGTCGGTCGGGATGTACAGGTTATGCTCCTGAGCGACAACTTCGATGCTGCCTTCACGATCCTGAACGTCTACAGAACCTTTAATGTCCGCGCCGCCGTCGTCTTTCAGCCAAAGATAAACAGGAATTGCCATCGGATTTACTCCATTAATGTTGAGAAACGTCATCATCCTGCGATGACGCTGGGGTTTTGTCGGGTATCTGACAGGCATTGGCCTGCGGTACCAGACTGATTTCGACACGACGGTTGAGCGCACGCCCTTCCGGTGTGTCGTTAGTTGCGACCGGACGGCTCTCGCCATAGCCCTGCACCGCAAAACAGCTTTCCGGTACATCACCGGTATCACGCATCCAGTCACGTACCGCTTCGGCACGCCTGAGTGACAGCGTCTGGTTCAGTTGTGGGTTACCGGTGTTATCGGTATGCCCGGACACGACAATCAGCCAGCCCGGCTTCGCTTTGATGCCGACCAGTGAATTCACCAGCATTTTGGTCGAACCCGCTTTCAGCACGGATTTGCCGGAATCGAACAGCGACATGCTGTCGAGGCGTAGGGTTTTCGGACCCTGAATGATTTTCTTGATGACCGGTGGGGGCGGCGGAGGTGGAGCCCAGTCGCTGACGGCGGCCTCAATGGGCGGCACCAGACGCAGCCCCTGATACAGCCCCAGGCGATAACGCAGTGGCTCCCCGCGACGCGCCCAGTCGTCCAGCAATGCGCCATCGGCTCTGAGGCGCTGCTGTGCGCGCAGTTTCGGTGCAACAGGCTTCCCCGTCAGTTGGTGATACAACGCAAGGTGATCGCCCACATTACGGATGAGACGCTGGTTGTTCATCCAGGACGCCAGCATGGCAAGTGCCAGGAAAATCCCGCCCAGCAACCCGGCGTAACGCCAGAAAACCATTCTGCGGCTCACGCCACGTCGGCGCGGTAACGCCGGAAGGAGCAGTTCAGGCAGCGGCAGTGTTTCTGTAGTGACAATGGCATCCGGTGGCAGCGCCGTCATGGAGGTGATGTGCTGTTGCCAGAGATTGCCTGCGATGCCGCTCACCGGCACCATGCACATACCCTGCACGCAGGGTTTCATCACCGGCAGCTCGCCGTGGCGTTCCGACAGCAGGTCATTCACCGCGCTGCTCTGCCAGGCAAGCAGACTATCCAGCCATAGACCCTGGCTCAGACGCGAAAGTCGCGCGTCTGAGCCGGTCTCCCCGGTCCACTCCTTCAGGGACACATTGCCCTGACCGGGCTGATATACCTGAATACCGCTCCGCTGGCTGACCATGATAAACCAGACGGGCTCAACCTGGTCGCATGCCACTGGAGGCGATATCCAGGTCACAGTCCACAGCGGGGGGATCGTGCCCAATGCCGCACGGCACTGGACGACAGCCCGCTGCCAGCCCCGAAGATTCTGGGTAAAATCATCGCCGGAAAGATGCTGCTCAGGGACTACCGCAAGCATGACGGAGATTTGCGACACCAGGGCCGGTCGCACCAGGCTCAGGTGCCGGGCAAAAAGTGGCAACTGTTCCGCATCCCTCATACACAGATACCAGCCCTGCCGGGTTTCCCGGTGACGGGAACCGGACACAAACAGCGGAGCGCTGTCGCCACAAACGAGGATCACCGCCCCCTGAAAATCTTCCGGCGGCAGGTTTTCATCCACAATGTCCCGGACAGCGGTCGCCCGCGCCTGCGAAGCCCGACGCTGACGCCAAAGCATCACCCCAGCTACCAGAACAACCAGCAGGCTGAGTGCCGCACGGCTGCCCGTAGACAGTGGCCAAAAACCAAGAATGAGCCACAGCGCCAGTACGGCACCCAGGGCAGTTAACAGACTTCGGTACGCATCGCGCATTACTTACCCCGGCCTGACGGTCTGGCTTACCAGGTCAGTAAGCGAAGACGAAAGGAAGAACCAGAGCGCCACCAGAGCGACAGCGGCCACGACCCAGGTCAACCAGTACCAGCGACGGCCACCGCGCAGGCGTGTTGCCCGGGCAACAATGGGGGTGTCCTGTGCCAACGTGAAGGGGGGGACCCGTTCAGCGAGCGCGCGTACAATATCTTCACGACGGTCATCGTCCTGGGCGCGATACTGACCGACAAACCCCAGCTGCAGAGTCCGGTACATACAGGTCAGGACGGCAACATCAGGGGCAGTTTCTTTCAGCAGGTTACGGATCCGTTCCCACAGTTCCTCACCGGCATTGAGGGTGCCAAAGAAATATGCCTGTAGCGGGTCACGACGCCAGGTCAGGTAACCATCATCGGTGATTCCCCGGTTCATCACACTCTCATCAAGCAGTGCACACAGCGCGTACACCATATGATCGCGGCTGATGTCGCTGTAGCCAGCCTCAGTGAGCGCGGCCCTCATCTCCTGCACCAGACGGCAGGCCCGACGATAGAGCTCTTCCCCGTCACGGACTTCCTGTCCGCCCCGCAGCTGGCTGGCCATCAGCCAGCCTGGGTAGAAAATACGCTCAATTTGACTCATTTCTGAAGTATTCATGTCCGCAGCACCGCAAAGAGTTCAAGATCCACTCCCCCCAGTGAACGCGGGGTATAGAAGGTGCAGCTTCCCGTTTCGAGCATCGCCCGCGCCGCCTCACTACTCAGATCCAGTGAGAAATACTGGTTCTCAAGGCGTAACGGGATAGCGGCCGGCACATGAGTCAGCGGCTTGATAACCATCCCGCTCAGGGCCACATTCACCACATCCGAAACATCATCAAAGCTACCCGCTTTACACAGTTGCGGGAATTTCGTCTGAAGTTCATGGTTCGGCATGGAGGATCGTACGGAAAGGTAGAAATCCGCCCCTTCGCGCAGACGAGCGTCGTGCAGGGCACCTTTCCAGATCTGATCGACATGTTCCAGCTGAATACTAATAACCCGAGAAGGTAGACTGGCTTCCAGAAGTTTATCGAGCAGCGTCAGTAACGGCGGGAACACACGTTCAGGTTCATCATGCTGATAAACGGGAATATCCCCGGCATCATGCTCCAGTGAGAAGGTAAGCAGGCTGCCGGTAAGGCGGGTCAGTTCGCGGTACAGCAGTTCCGGATGACGATCCGGCGTCTGCAGCAGTTCAATCAGCACCGGCTCGGCACTGTTCAGGGCATTGAGCAGCCAGAACAGGGAGACATCTGCTACCGCAAAGTCTGCCATCCGCTCATTGCTCTCACGACGCATAGCCATCAGGCGACGACGACGGGCCTGCAGACGGACCAGCAGGTCACCGAGCTCGGTGGCAAGCCACGGACTGGCAGCAATAGACAGCATTGGTGGAATAAAGGTCGGGTCCCGGCTCCACTGCCCCTGCGCATTACGCACCAGACGGGCTACCGGACAGGTAAGGTATGCCGTATTTTCCTGGCTGGACAGGCGTAGGCTCAGCGCATGACGCAGGATCGCGAGTTCCCCGCTTTCATGGCCAGCCAGTTCCTGCACCACCACACGTTCGGCTTTCCAGCGGCGCGGCCGCTCACTGTCCTGACCATTATCGAGGTTGCCGCCACTGGCGCTCAGCAACGGCAATGCGACAACCACCTCAACAGCCTCAGAGCCGTTTGCGGCAGACAAATCACAGACCGGCGGGATATTATCCGCCAGATCCGTATCAACAATCGTGCCATCCTGGAAACGTACGACCAGACGGATGGCATTCAGGCGCGCGAGCGCCAGTGCTGCATCGTCAAATTCTGCCGCCACCACGCCCCAGGGATGAGAAACCCCCATCCGGGCGACCATGTAGGCAACGTGTTCACTCCAGCGGGCCTGCTGCTGGAATTGTTGCGGGGCCAGAGCGGCCCCATCCTCCCAAAGTGGGCGGTAAATTTTCATCCCTGATATCCTCTCGCCTTAAGACTTCGCCTTCGGCATCTGGGAAACCAGCGACAGGTTGACGTCCATCCCTTCCACCTGGAAGTGCGGCACGGCGTACAGCTTCACGCGGAAGAAGCCCGGGTTATCCTCAATGTCTTCCACCACCACTTTGGCGTCACGCAGCGGGTGAGAGGCCTGCAGCTCGTCGCCCGGGTCGGTCATTTCGGTGACCAGACTGCGAACCCAGGTGTTGAGCTCAAGCTCCAGCAAACGACGATCTTTCGTCGTACCGATATTCTCGCGCTGAATAAGCTTCAGGTAGTGCGCAATACGCGACAGCAGGAAGATGTACGGCAGACGCGCATTGATACGGCTGTTGGCCGTCGCATCGGCGGTGTCATACAGGGCCGGTTTCTGCGTGGAGTTCGCGGAGAAGAAACAGCTGTAATCGCGATTTTTGTAGTAGGACAGCGGAATGAAACCGAGGTTGGCGAACTCAAATTCGCGTGTTTCCGGGATCATCACTTCTGACGGGATCTTCACCTGATTGCCGGTGCCCAGATCGTACAGATGAATAGGCAGGTCCTGCACGGCACCACCGGCCTGCGGGCCACGGATTTGCACACACCAGCCGTTGTTGATGAAGCTGCGCACCATGTTAGAAGCGAACGCAAACGAGGCGTTCGTCCACAGGTATTTGTCGTGATCCGGGCCTTTCACTTCTTCCACGTAGTTGAAGCTGCGCACCGGCACGGTGTCCGGACCATAAGGCAGACGACCCAGCACGCGCGGCATCACCAGACCGATATAGCGGGCATCGTCCGTCTCGCGGAAGGATTTCCACTTGATGTATTCAGCGCGATCGAAATAGTTACCGATATCCTTGATGGCCGCCACGTCCTCCATGCTGTCTTTCAGGAAGAATTTCGGTCCCGCGGAGCCGATAAACGGCATGTGGGCAGCAGCAGAGACCTTTGAAATGTTGCGCAGCAGCGCGACATCCTGCGCAGAGGCATCAAATTCGTAGGCGGAAATCAGCGCAGCAATCGGCTCTCCACCCGGGGTATCATACTCATCAATATAGGTATGTTTATACAGCCCGCTCTGGATGATTTCCGGGCTGTCTTCGAAGTCCTGACGCAGGTCATCTTTGGACATATCCAGCAGCTCAACCTTCACGTTCTGGCGGAAATCGGTTTTGTCGACCAGAGATTTCACACCGCGCCACAGGCTTTCCACCGCCTGGAATTCTTCGCTGTGCATAACAGCATCAAGCTGACGGCTAATCTGGTAGTCCAGCTCTGCGATATGGTGGTCAATCAGGTTTTTGTCGAGTTTTTCAACCTTTGAGCCCGATTTAGTCAGACACTCCAGGAACACCTGCATGCCAGCCGTTAAACGTTCATCCGCCGTCGCATCCGACATCGCCTGCGCGTCCTGCCAGATATCCAGCGCGCTCAGCTCAGAGACCGGGTTCAGGTTGATTTTTTCAAACAGGGAGGCGTAAACCCCGCCCGCAGCAGGACGTTCCAGCACCACGCTTTCGCCACCAGCCGCATTCTCATTTTTTACAGACATCAACATCTTCCTTATTAATCCGTTAAATCATCGTGACCGTTATGGCTGTTTCGGGGCCAGGGCAGACAGCTCTGAGCGAAGTTCTGCGCTTAACGCCGGGTCGAGCAGAATTTTTTCCAGTTCTTTGCGGAAAGCCTGATTGTCCAGCAGGTTCGCCTTTAAATCGCGAAGCAGGTTGCGCATGGAAAGCATCGCCTTCAGCTGGGGGATTTGCCGGGAGACCTGCTCCGGAGTGAAATCCTTCATGCTCTGGAAAGTCAGACTGATATTGTCTTCGCTGCCGTCATCAGCCAGCGTGTTTTTAACGGTGAGATTTACTTTTGGGGAATATTCGGAAAGCACGGAGTCAAAGTTATTTTTATTCAGATTAACTTTTTTACGTTCAGACAGTGGCGCAGACTCCTGACCATTACTGAAGTCGCCCGCCACCAGTAATTTCAGGGGGAGCTCAGTTTTCTTGCTCGCGCCCCCCGTATGCAGGTCAAGTTTTAGATTAATACGTGCCTTTGGCACTTCATTTTGGAAACTATCAGCCATTTCATCATCCCTCGGTTTATCGCTGTGCACACTTTCAGACAAGAGCTATTTACAGCTGATAATAGAACAATGATCGCTTCAAGATCAAATTCACCGATCATTCATCGGCGATAAGAAATTTCTTAAGAATTTTCCACTAAATGTTAATAGAGAATTGCACTGCCATGTCAGTAAAATGAACTACCACCAACACACAAAACAAACATTTATGCCGCTGCAGTTAAAATGAACGGTGAATTGTTAATAAAATGATCTTAAATTGATTTAGATCAAAATCAGAAAAATGAAAACACCCATGCATTTTCAAAGAAAGGGTTTCAGATCAGAAAAAGAGAAAAGCGAAGGAAGTCACTGTTAATGCGAAGGATAAGGAAAGATTAAACGCAGACACACCCCGGCCTCACGCTGCCAGGGTTTTAGTATAGGAACGCAGAATGAGTGAGCGCTATTTTGCATAACAGGGTAATTGCAGAAGACATCTTTTCGCCCTACCCCATTCACTACAGAACAGACTGGTAAACCGGAATACGGCGGTTCGTACCGGTTAAATTCTCATACACATCGATTTCTGACGTCGTTATCTTCATGCCTGTTTTTCTGAGCCTTTGCACATCGGCAGCAATACGCTGAATGCCAAACCAAAAAAGCCCGTCCAGTGCCGTAACGGCCAGCCCGCTGTCAAGCGCCAGCTTCAGGCGCTCCCGCGGGGGTTTGACCTGCTGAGCTATTTGCCGGAAAGGCGCTTCGGTTGCCCCGGCCTCTTCTATTCGACGGATGCGCGTTGTAAGCCGGTAGTGAAACTCATCGGGTATGGCGCTTAAATCGCTCTTCAGGCTCCAGACGCAGCCAAAGCGTTTGCCGTTAAAAATGACGTTCTTCTGGCCGATCTGCAGCTCCTCCCGTAAACCGGCAATCAGCTGTGGCGTTCGGGTGAGCAGCAGCCTGAAGGGGAGTTCAAAACTGGTAATATAGTCCACGTTCAGTAACGCTATACGCAGCCGTTCTTCTGCGCCCGCTCTGTTCTCCTGACATTCAACAAGCACATCGGCCCACTGGCGGCTCAGCCGTGCGGATTCGCTCGCTTCCGTGAAGCTGTACTTTTCAATCTGGTATTCAACGCGTCCGGCCACCTGCAGTCCCTTACGGTTATATCTCAGTTTCGGTTGCTCACTTTACCAGCGAGCGTTCCCTTTCGAAAGACCGTTACAAGGTTGCTTTCCACAGTTCAACACAGTTACGTCCACGCCGTTTCGCGCCGTACAGCGCTTCATCTGCTGCCTGAATCAGCCGTTCGTAGTCAGGATGTCCATTGAACATCGCCACGCCAATAGAAAGAGAGAGGGGTATAAGGTCGCCATCCGGGGAGGTTACCTTAATTTTTTCTACGCGCCGCCGGATCCGCTCCGCGATACGCAGCGAGTCTGCCTCGTTGATTTCCGTCAGCACGATGAGAAACTCATCGCCGCCGTAACGAAATACGTAATCGCAGGTGCGAACATGGTCATAAAAGGCTCCGGAGACTTTTCGCAGAATATCATCCCCGGTGTTGTGCCCCCAGGTGTCGTTTATCTGCTTGAATTTATCGACATCAATAAGCAACGTCGAAAGCGACGTTCCGGCTCGCGTGGCGTGGATAATCTCGCGTTTAAAGATGGTTGGCAAAAAGCGTCGGTTGAGCAGGCGGGTCAGTACATCCATTCCCACTTCGTGTCGGGAAACTTCGTCGAACAGTTCGCGCAACAGCGTCACGATCTGCGACAGCGTGTTCCGGGTTTGCTGGAGAAACTTGACCCGCAGTGGCTTGTTGCTGAGCCCCTGGTCGGAAAGGCGGATGTCATTAAACGCGGCGTCAAACTCCTGAATCAGGCGCGAGATGTGTCCGGCTTCAGCAATGCCGCTGAAGTAGTGACGCCCTTTATGGCTAAACCACAGTCCGAAATCAGACTGACCCAGCGGCAGACTGTTACCAATACTGGAGTTCAGCATCACTTTATAAAGGAGCGTCATTTCCCATGAAAGCAGCGCGGCCGTCTGGCGTTCCTTCTCCTCTTCGGCATTTTCCATCAGCGAAAAGATTCGGTAGTTTTCATCCTCCTTCGCCGCATTATTCTCGCTGAAGACATATGCACGTGACATCACCTCCATGGCAAGGTCGATACTGTTAACAGCGTAATGGTACAGTTTCAGCTTCACTTCGGAGGAGTGTGGGATCCCGGTGATGAGCGGCAGCAACAGTTTCTTCAGCACCCGAAACCCCATTTCGACCAGGTCGACCGAGATACCAATACGGGCGTGAACATCCGCAGCGCGCTGCTGGGCGCGCATCTGCTCTTCGACCTGATCCGTGCTGCAGGAAAGGACGTCCACCAGCCAGCGGCACAGCGCTTCTCTCAGCTGGCGTTCAACCTGCTCAGTAGTTAAAAATTCAGCGACGTTGGGATCGGCAAGTACCACACGATAAAACTCACCGATCAGCACCGGCGCGTGAACCCGCGCAAGTTCGGCCGCAATCTGATGGACATGGGGATCGGTTTCCGTGATGAGCTGCATCCACTCATCTTTTACCGTTTTTAAGTAGGTTTCCATTAAAGGCTCTCTTCGGGGGGGGGGGTTACCTTTATTATAAAAACAACAAAATCAATTGCCTCTTGTAATGCCGCTTTTTTAATCAAAAACGACTGATGACACATATCGTATAAGGGTGCTACATTATGCTGCCCGCCCAATGTCAGCAATGGCCAGGTAACGCCGTAAAGATCGGTAAAGCCTGCAACCATGACCTTGTTTTACGGTCTAATTGAAACGTGGTATCGCTATTGTTACGGTACTTTCACAGGCTTTACATAGGTTCCCTAATTTGTCTCACTCCACATTCAAACGTGCGTTTTTGCATCCGCGTTACTGGTTTACATGGTTTGGTCTTGGCGTCCTTTGGCTGCTGGTACAGCTGCCTTACCCGGTAATTCGTATACTGGGTTCGAAGCTGGGCAGTACATCACGTCACTTCCTCAAACGTCGTGAATCTATTGCGCGTAAAAATCTTGAGCTTTGCTTCCCTCATTACAATGCGGCACAGCGCGAAAAGCTGATCGCAGAAAACTTCAAATCCATCGGCATGGCATTGCTTGAAACCGGCATGGCGTGGTTCTGGCCTGATGAACGCGTCCGTAAATGGTTTGATGTTGAAGGTCTGGATAACCTGAAACGCGCTCAGGCGCAAAACCGCGGCGTCATGGTTGTTGGGGTGCATTTTATGTCGCTTGAACTCGGCGGCCGTGTGATGGGCCTTTGCCAACCGATGATGGCAACCTACCGCCCGCACAACAGCCAGGTCATGGAGTGGGTGCAGACGCGGGGTCGGATGCGTTCCAATAAGGCCATGATCAGCCGCAACAACCTGCGCGGCATGGTTAGCGCCCTGAAGAAAGGCGAAGCCGTCTGGTTTGCACCCGATCAGGATTACGGCCGTAAAGGCAGCAGCTTTGCTCCTTTCTTTGCGGTTAAAAACGTCGCTACGACTAACGGCACGTTTGTGATTTCACGCCTGTCGGGTGCGGCCATGTTAACCGTGACGATGGTAAGAAAGGCGGACAGGTCAGGCTACCGTCTGCACATTTCCCCGGAGATGGCTAACTATCCGGAAAATGAGTGCGAAGCCGCGGCGTTTATCAATAAAGTCATCGAAATGGAAATTATGCGTGCGCCCGAGCAGTATCTGTGGATGCACCGCCGCTTCAAAACCCGCCCGCTTGGCGAATCCTCTCTCTATATCTAATTCTGTGAAAGGTTAGTTTCACTAAGAAACTAACCTTTTCAACCACCTGTAATCACTCTGCGTTACTGCCTGATTCCTTCGTCGCTCAAAGTGAATTTATTGCGTGCTGAAATCAAACTGTCGCCGTTCCACGACACCCGTAAGTGTAGGAAATTATTTAAAAAATTCACTCTTGCCACCCCTCATATTTAGGCGTACATTAGCGCCGTCTGGCAATGGGATAGCGCAGAATTCTGAGCTGGAGTCTGAGGTACAGCGGGAAAATTCTTATTCCCCTCTTAACCCGATTTCAACTCTCTATAATCAGGTGGACTCTGTTTTTCAATGCGTACCAAAAGATACGCGGAGCGATGAAACGTGAAATATTTCTTTATGGGCATTTCGGTGATTGTATTAGTCTGGGCCGGAACCTTTGCCCTGATGATTTAGCACAAACATACAGTCAAAAAAACAGGCGCCTTTGGCGCCTGTTTTTGTATGTGGGTTACGGCTCGTGATGCTCTGCAACGCTTTTCGACACGAGAAGCCCGTCGGCCCGGAACATGCTTTTTATTCCCCTCACCGCCTGACGAATTCGGTCGCTGTTCTCGATCAGCGCGAATCGCACATGCGTGTCACCATAATCACCAAAACCGATCCCCGGGGAGACGCACACTTTAGCGTCCTGCAGCAGCTTCTTGGCAAACTCCAGCGAACCCATTGCCGCGTAGGGCTCAGGTATTTTCGCCCAGACGTACATCGACGCTTTCGGCATTTCTACCATCCATCCGGCCTCATGCAGGCCTTTCACCAGCACGTCGCGACGGCGTTTATACTGGGCGGCAATATCATGCACGCACTGCTGATCGCCTTCCAGCGCGGCAATTGCGGCCACCTGCAGCGGGGTAAATGTCCCGTAGTCGTGATAACTCTTAATGCGCGCCAGTGCATTCACCAGCGTTTTATTACCGACCATGAAACCAATGCGCCAGCCCGCCATGTTGTAGCTTTTGGACAGGGTGAAAAATTCGACCGCCACGTCGCGGGCTCCCGGCACCTGCATAATGGAAGGTGCCTTCCAGCCGTCGTAGACAATATCGGCATAGGCAAGATCGTGAACCACCAGCACGTCATACCGTTTAGCCAGAGCGACCACCTTCTCGAAGAATTCGAGCTCTACGCACTGAGCGGTTGGGTTTGACGGGAAGCCGAGGATCATCATCTTGGGTTTTGGGTAGCTTTCACGGATCGCGCGTTCCAGCTCGTTGAAGAAATCAACGCCTTCCACCAGCGGCACAGAACGCACCTGCGCCCCGGCGATAACCGCACCATAGATATGAATGGGATAGCTCGGGTTTGGCACCAGCACGGTATCGCCGTGATCCAGGGTTGCCAGCATCAGGTGCGCCAGCCCCTCTTTTGAACCAATGGTGACAATCGCTTCGCTCTCGGGGTCGATATCCACATGATAGCGATCCTGGTACCAGCGCGAAATAGCCCGACGCAGGCGAGGAATGCCGCGTGACGTCGAGTAGCCATGCGTATCGGGACGCTGGGCAACCGTACATAATTTCTCAACGATATGCGGCGGCGTAGGGCCGTCAGGGTTACCCATGCTGAAGTCGATAATATCTTCGCCGCGCCGACGCGCAGCCATTTTCAGTTCAGCGGTGATATTGAAAACATAAGGGGGGAGACGATCGATACGCGTGAAACGGCGTTCAGGACTGAATTCAGCCATAAATTCCTCAGATTACGTTAGCGCCCGGACCGTCCGAGCGACGCTGCCACGCATGTGGCATGCTTAGAAAATAACCTGAATAAAATCCCGCTGTCGAGAGGGTGAGCAAAAAAAATATTTCGTCCTAAAACGGGAAAGCGCCCGGCGATAAAAGCGGAAGCATTCTGGCGAAAAACAGATCCTAATATCAGTTATTTAACATGGTGTTATCAAGACCATTACCTCTCAGCCCTTCACGCTTCGCACTGCGAGGTTCGTCAGGCACGCACCGACTATCCCCTTTGCAAATTATGGTTTTTCCCCATTTGATAAACGGGACTGATAGCTGGTTATTACGCGCCAGGTTTTTTATCATAGTTTTTTCCCGTTTTCCCAGGTTCACTCGTGCACGAAATTTTCGATATGCTCCTCGCGGTATTTGACCGTGCGGCATTAATGCTGATCTGCCTGTTCTTCCTCATTCGCATCCGCCTGTTTCGCGAGCTTTTGCACAAGTCTGCACACTCGCCAAAGGAGCTGCTGGCAGTAACGGCCATTTTTTCCCTGTTCGCCCTGTTCAGTACCTGGTCCGGCGTTCCGGTAGAAGGTTCACTGGTTAACGTGCGAATCATCGCCGTGATGTCCGGCGGGATTTTATTCGGCCCGTGGGTGGGGATTATCACCGGTATTATCGCCGGCACGCACCGTTACCTGATTGATATTGGCGGCGTGACGGCCATCCCCTGCTTCATTACCAGCATTATTGCCGGGATACTTTCCGGCTGGATTAACCGCAAAATCCCGAAAAAGCAGCGCTGGCGGGCGGGGATCATCGCGGGCATGGTGTGTGAAACGCTGACCATGATTCTGGTGATCGTCTGGGCGCCAACCACCGCGCTGGGCCTGGATATCGTCTCAAAAATCGGCATTCCGATGATCCTCGGCAGCGTCTGCATCGGGTTTATCGTGCTGCTGGTGCAAAGCGTTGAAGGGGAAAAAGAGGCCAGCGCCGCACGTCAGGCCAAGCTGGCGCTGGATATTGCCAACAAAACGCTGCCGCTTTTCCGCCACGTTAACGCCGAATCGCTGCGTCAGGTTTGCGATATCATCCGCCGGGATATTCACGCCGATGCCGTCGCCATCACCAATATCGACCACGTGCTGGCCTACGTCGGCGTGGGCGAACATAACTATCAGGACAACGACGATACCATTAGCCCAACGACCAGGCAGTCGATCAACTACGGTAAAATCATCATTAAAAACAATGATGAAGCCCACAGAACCCCGGAAATCCACTCCATGCTGGTGATCCCCCTGTGGGAAAAAGGCGTAGTGACCGGCACGCTGAAGATTTACTACTGCCATGCCCACCAGATCACCTCTTCACTTCAGGAGATGGCGATTGGCCTGTCGCAAATCATTTCTACCCAGCTTGAGGTTTCCCGCGCCGAGCAGCTGCGCGAGATGGCAAATAAGGCAGAGCTGCGCGCGCTGCAGAGCAAAATAAATCCCCATTTTCTGTTTAACGCGCTGAATGCCATCTCCTCGTCAATTCGACTCAATCCGGACACCGCGCGCCAGCTTATTTTTAATCTGTCACGCTATCTGCGCTACAACATTGAGCTGAAGGACGACGAGCAGATCGACATCAAAAAAGAGCTGTACCAGATTAAAGACTACATCGCGATCGAGCAGGCCCGCTTCGGCGACAAACTCACCGTCATTTACGATATTGATGAAGAGGTCAACTGCGTGATCCCAAGCCTGCTGATCCAGCCGCTGGTTGAGAACGCCATTGTCCATGGTATTCAGCCCTGCAAAGGAAAAGGCGTGGTGACGATAAGCGTGACGGAAAGCGGTAACCGGGTCCGTATTGCGGTACGCGATACCGGCCATGGCATCGACCCGAAAGTCGTTGAGCGCGTAGAATCTAACGAAATGCCGGGCAATAAGATTGGTTTGCTGAACGTCCATCATCGGGTCAAGCTGCTGTATGGCGAAGGGCTACATATTCGCCGTCTTGAGCCCGGCACAGAGATCGCTTTTTACGTCCCGCATGACCGCACCGCCGTTCATGCACCGATATCCTTGTTGCCGTAGGCCGGAGTAACACATGAAAGTCATCATCGTAGAAGATGAAATTCTGGCTCAACAGGAGCTGAGCTGGCTGATTAAAACGCACAGCCAGATGGAGATTGTTGGCACCTTTGACGACGGTCTGGACGTGCTGAAGTTTTTACAGCACAACCGGGTAGACGCCATTTTTCTTGATATCAATATTCCGTCGCTGGACGGCGTGCTGCTGGCGCAAAACATTAATCAGTTTGCCCACAAGCCGTTTATTGTGTTCGTCACCGCCTGGAAAGAACATGCGGTAGAGGCGTTCGAACTGGAGGCGTTTGACTACATTCTTAAGCCTTATCAGGAGTCACGGATTGTCAGCATGCTGCAAAAGCTCGAAACAGCATGGCAACAGCAGACAACCCCCGTTAGCGCAGGCCCGGCCGTGCGTGAAAATGACACCATCAACCTGGTAAAAGATGAGCGCATCATCGTCACGCCTATCGACGATATCTATTACGCCGAAGCCCATGAAAAGATGACGTTTGTCTACACGCGGCGCGAATCGTACGTGATGGCGATGAACATTACGGAGTTTTGCAGCAAGCTGCCGGCGGCGCACTTCTTCCGCTGCCACCGCTCATTCTGCGTCAATTTGAACAAAATTCGCGAGATCGAGCCCTGGTTTAACAACACCTACATCTTACGTTTGAAAGACCTCGATTTTCAGGTGCCTGTCAGCCGCAGCAAGGTGAAAGATTTTCGCCAGCTGATGCACCTTTAAGGACTACCCTCTCCCGCGGGAGAGGGTAAAAAACATCAGAGGATCTGGCCCAGGACCTGACGCAGGTGCGCGCCGGAGCCCAGCAGGCCCGGGTTATCGTGCACAATCAGATAGACAGGAATGTCCTGCACATAGCTTCGGAAACGCCCTTTATCTTCAAAGCCGCCGCGGAAACCGGAGGCTTTAAAGAAGTCGAGGAAGCGCGGCACGATCCCGCCCGCAATATAGACGCCGCCAAAGGTGCTGAGATTCAGCGCCAGGTTACCGCCAAAACGACCCATGATGACGCAGAACAGCGACAGGGCGCGACGACAGTCGATGCAGCTGTCCGCCAGCGCGCGCTCGGTAACGTCTTTCGGCTGCAGGTTTTCAGGCAGGCGCCCGTCTGATTTCACAATCGCACGGTACAGGTTTACCAGGCCCGGGCCGGAAAGCACGCGCTCGGCAGAAACGTGGCCAATTTCAGCCCGCAGCTCTTCGAGAATAATGCCCTCTTCCTCACTGTTCGGCGCAAAGTCAACGTGGCCGCCTTCACCCGGCAGGCTGACCCAGCGCTTATCGACATGCACCAGATGCGATACGCCCAGACCGGTACCGGCACCGTATACGGCTATCGGTTTGCCTTCTACCGGCGCAGTGCCGCCAAACTGGATCAAATGCTCAGGCTTGAGCATCGGGATTGCCATCGAAACGGCAGTGAAATCGTTAATGATCTCAAGATGGGAAAATCCGAGATTTTTCTGCATCTCGGCAATGGAAAACGCCCACGTATGGTTAGTCATCGCTACCCAGTCGCCGGTAATCGGGCAGGCTATCGCAATACACCCGTCTTCCACACTCACCTTGTGTTCGTCCAGATAGACGCGAACCACGGCTTCCAGGCTCGGGTAGTCCAGCCCTGAATAGGTTTTTGCCTGAGAAATTTCACCGCTATTCACATCGCATAGCGCAAGGCGGGCGTTGGTGCCGCCCACGTCACCTACCAAAGCATACTTTGTCATTCTTCTACTGCTCCGCTAAAGTCAGAATAAATCTTTGGGACACTGTAAATTCAAGGCGTGATAACAACAACGACCAGAAGGTGACTGCCCCCAGGATTATCGATCTTCGTCACAGAATAACTTTACCGTTTCAGCACCTTTTGCACTATTGCCATAAGGCTGATTGTGCAAAGTAACGAAATACCGTTTTCTACAAGGAAATCATCATGCTCCACCCGCGAGCCAGAACCATGCTGGTGTTGGCAATCCCGGCCTTGATTATTGGCGTTGCCTCAAGCCTGGTGCTCATCGTCGTCATGAAAATTGCGTCGGTGCTCCAGACAATGTTGTGGACAGCACTCCCGGCCACCCTGGGCGTCAGTATGGATTCTCCCACATGGATTATTTCTATGCTGACGCTGACCGGTCTCGCGGTGGGTCTGGTGATTCGCTTTAGCCCCGGCCACGCCGGGCCTGACCCGGCACGGGAACCCTTGATCGGTGCGCCTGTTTCGCCTTCGGCGCTGCCGGGGCTGATCATCGCGCTGATTATCGGCCTCGCGGGCGGCGTTAGCCTCGGGCCGGAACATCCCATCATGTCCGTTAACATCGCGCTGGCGGTTTTTCTCGGCGCGCGCGTTTTTCCTCGCGTGGGCGCGCTGGACTGGACCATTCTGGCATCAGCAGGCACCATCGGCGCGCTGTTTGGTACCCCCGTGGCTGCTGCTCTGATTTTTTCTCAGACGCTCAGCAGCAATAACGACGTACCGCTCTGGGACAAACTGTTTGCGCCATTGATGGCCGCCGCCGCGGGTGCGCTTACCACCAGCATGTTCTTCCATCCCCATTTCTCACTCTCCCTCCCCCATTATGGTCAGATGCAGATCGCCGATATCTTCAGCGGTGCGATCGTGGTTGCCATCGCCATTGCGCTGGGGATGGTGGCGGTCTGGTGCCTTCCCCGCCTGCATCGGCTGATGCACAGACTGAAACATCCGGTGCTCATTCTGGGCGTCGGCGGCTTTGTGCTGGGCGCGCTGGGGGCGATCGGCGGAACGGTAACCCTCTTTAAGGGTCTGGACGAGATGCAGCAGCTGGCCTTCAGCCAGGTCTTTAGCGTCTCTGATTATCTGCTGTTTGCGGTGATAAAACTGGCGGCGCTGGTGGTGGCGGCAGCCTGCGGTTTTCGCGGAGGTCGTATCTTCCCGGCGGTATTTGTCGGCGTTGCGCTGGGGCTGATGCTGCACGAGCATGTAGATGCCGTACCGGCGGCAATTACCGTCTCCTGTTCCATCCTGGGGCTGGTGCTGGTGGTAACGCGTGATGCGTGGCTGAGCCTGTTTATGGCCGCCGTGGTTGTGCCTGACTCCACGCTGATCCCGCTGTTGTGTATTGTGATGTTGCCCGCCTGGCTCCTGCTGGCGGGCAAACCGATGATGATGGCCTGGCGTAACGACAAATAATCAGGCGTTGTTTCTCGCTTCCAGCGCCCTGGTGATGGCGCCCAGCAGCGGCGGGATGTCCGCTTTCGGCAACATCACTTCAATCAGTGAAAGCCGCTCGTGGTGCGCCACCTTTTCCAGCACGTCCGCGAGCTGCTCCGCTTCACTGACTCGATAACACTCGGCCTGAGGATCCAGGCTGAGCGCCTGCGGGATCTGCGTCCAGTTCCACAGCGCAATATCGTTATACCGCTGCTCCGGCCCGTGGATTGCCCTCTCAACCGTATATCCCTCATTGTTCAGCACCAGAATAATCGGGCGCTGTTTGTCGCGCAGCATGGAGCCCATCTCCTGGATGGTCAGCTGCGCGGCACCGTCCCCCGTCAACACGATGACGCGTCGGTTTGGGCACGCCGTTTGCGCGCCAAAGGCCGCCGCAAGGGTGTAGCCAATCGATCCCCACAGCGGCTGAACGATGAAATTCACCTCCGCCGGCAGGCGAAGGTCGATTGCGCCGAAGGCAGAGGTGCCCTGGTCTGCCAGAATAATGTCGCCGGGGCGAATGAAGGTTTGCAGTGTACTCCAGAAGCTCTCCTGGGTAAGCGAGCCGTCTTCAGTCGGCCACACGATATCCTTGTTGACGAATGGCGCGGGGCTGTCGTGCACATGCTCTTTGCATAGCTCTGACAGGGTCTCAATGGCCTGGACCATCGGGATGCCCGTGAACCAGACGTCACCCACGCGGGAAGCGTGAGGCTGCACTTCAATCGTCTGCGCCGCGGTAAGCTGGTGCGTAAACCCGGCGGTTAGCGTATCGGTGAAACGCGTCCCGATGCACAGCACCGTGTCGGCCCCTTCAATGGCCTCTTTAACCGGTGCAGCACTCGCGGAGCCGCTGTACGTCCCGTAAAAACCGGCCTGACGCTCGTCAAAAATCCCTTTGCCCATCAGCATGGTGGCGTGCGCCATCGGCACTTCTTTGACCCAAATCTGCAGCGCGGGTTTCAGCCCGTGGCGCAGCACCAGGAAATCAGCCAGCAGCGCCGTTCGTTGAGCCATCGCAAGCCGGGCCTGGGCGGCGTCACGGAACGCTTTCAGACAGGCGTTATCCGCATCAACAGGCTGTAGAGTGAGAGCGTTTACAGGCGGCGTGGCGGCTTTTTTAGCCACGTCAGCAGGCAACATCAGGTAGCCTGGACGACGTTCCCGCAGCATGGTGGTGAGCACCCGATCGATTTCATAGCAGGCATTTTGCTCGGTCAATATTGCCTGTGCCACGGTGATCGGCTCACTCATATGGTAAAAATGACGGAACTCGCCGTCGCCAAGCGTATGGTGAAGTAACTCCCCTCGCTGCTGTGACGCCATTCCCGGCGCCCCCACAATATGTAACACCGGAACGTGCTCCGCAAAGCTGCCCGCGATGCCGTTCATGGCGCTGAGTTCACCCACGCCGAATGTGGTCAGCAGCGCGGCAAAGCCCTTGCAGCGGGCATAACCGTCAGCGGCGTAAGACGCGTTTAGCTCGTTGGCACAGCCGACCCAGCAGATATCCGGGCTGTCTATCACGTGATCGAGAAACTGCAGGTTATAGTCGCCCGGCACGCCAAACAGGTGGTCTGCACCACAATCGGTAAGGCGGTCCAGCAGGTAATCGGCGACGCAGTATGGGGTACGCATTACAGGTATCCTTCTTATGTTGATCTCACCTTGAGTATTAAAGAAGCGTGATGGCTGTCCAGAAACGGCGCTAAGAAGGGTCTGGAAAGAATGCTTTACGAAAAAGCGTGCGCTATTCTCCTTTTCATCGCGTGAGTGTAAACGTATACACTCATTTTTCCTTTCAGCGCCAGAGGTCTCAAGAATGGGTTATCAGCCTGACAAAAATCGTTATCAGACAATGCAGTACCGTCGCTGTGGACAGAGCGGCCTCAAATTACCGGCCATCTCCCTTGGGCTATGGCATAACTTTGGCGACGCCACGCTTATTGAAAATAGCCGTCAACTTTTACAGCGTGCATTCGATGTGGGCATTACGCATTTCGACCTTGCCAATAACTACGGCCCCCCTCCGGGCTCTGCCGAACGCAATTTTGGCCGTATTTTGCAAGAGGATTTTCTGCCCTGGCGCGATGAGCTGATTATCTCCACCAAGGCGGGATACACCATGTGGGACGGTCCGTACGGGGATTGGGGTTCGCGTAAGTATCTGATATCGAGTCTGGATCAGAGCCTGAAGCGTATGGGACTGGAGTATGTGGACATTTTCTATCATCACCGTCCAGACCCGGAAACCCCGCTGCAGGAGACGATGAAAGCGCTTGACCACGCGGTACGTCAGGGTAAGGCCCTGTACGTTGGGTTATCCAACTACTCTGCTGAGAGGGCGCGTGCGGCGATTGAGATCCTTAACGACCTCGGTACGCCGTGCCTGATCCACCAGCCGAAGTATTCCATGTTTGAGCGTGCGCCCGAAGAGGGCTTGCTGGACGTGCTGCACCAGACGGGCGTGGGGTGTATTCCCTTCTCGCCTCTCGCCGGTGGTCAGCTGACTAACCGCTACCTGAACGGCATTCCTGCGGATTCCCGCGCAGCCAGCGGCAGTAAGTTCCTGAACCCCGATCAGCTCACGGAAGAGAAGCTCGAAAAAGTGCGCAGGCTGAACGCCCTGGCAGAGCGCCGTGGTCAGAAACTGTCGCAGATGGCGCTGGCCTGGATTTTACGCCACGATGCCGTCACCTCGGTGCTGATTGGTGCCAGTAAAACCGCGCAAATTGATGACGCCGTGGGCATGCTGGCGAATTGCCATTTCACCCGTGACGAACTGACAACGATCGAAATTATCCTGTCTGGCTCAAATTAAAATCACTTTTAGCAAAAAGTGCTCTCCTTCATGATTTCGGAGTTGAGGCGATGAAACGAATGTTTACCAAATCGTAAGATTGCGTTAACAGGTCGCACAGCGGCCCCGATCGTGAAGGAGAAGAGTATGTTCAGGTCACTGATTCTTGCAGCGGTATTACTGGCTTCGGCCCCGCTGGTCGCCAATGCTGGCGAAATCACCCTGTTGCCATCGATAAAATTACAAATTGGCGATCGCGACAATTACGGTAACTACTGGGACGGTGGCGGCTGGCGCGACCGTGACTACTGGCACCGCAACTACGAGTGGCGTAAAAACCGCTGGTGGAAGCACGACAACGGCTATCACCGTGGCTGGGATAAGCGTAAAGCTTATGAACGCGGCTACCGCGAAGGGTGGAACGATCGTGACGACCGCCGTGGCGGCTGGGGCCACGGTCACGGTAAAGGCCGCGGACACGGCCATCACCACTAACAACAAGAAAGGAGCCTCCCGGCTCCTTTCTCTTTTATAATCCCATGGCCGTACCTATCAATAACCACAGGTTTAAAGCGACCACCACCACCACAATCGCCCATCCCGCGCGCTTCACCAGGGTCGAGTTAACGAGATCGCCCATCAACGATTTGTTGCTGGTGAATATCAGCAGCGGCACCAGCGCAAGCGCAATACCGAAACTCAGCAGCACCTGGCTCATGACCAGAATGCGCGTGGGGTCCAGCCCCATCAGAATCACGACGAACGACGGCAGCATGGTGACGGAGCGACGCACCCAGAGCGGAATATGGAAGCGTACGAAGCCCTGCATGACGACCTGCCCTGCCAGCGTCCCGACGACGGTGGAAGAGAGACCCGCAGCCACCAGGCTCAGGCCGAATATCGTGGCAGCAGCATGGCTGAGCAGGGGTTCGAGCGTCAGGTAGGCCTGGTCAAGATCGGCAACGCCCGTGTGTCCGTTAAAGTGGAACGCGGCGGCGGCGGTCGCCATCATCGCCAGGTTCACAAACCCGGCAATCGTCATCGCGATGCCGACATCCCATTTCGTGGCTGAATACCGCTCTTTGCGGGATCCGCCGTGTAAATGCTGGGTTAACGAAGAGTGCAGGTAAATAACGTGCGGCATGATGGTTGCACCCAGCACCCCGGCGGCGAGGAATACCGCTTCGGAGGTTGGCAGGCTTGGGATCGCCATACCTTTACCGAGCTGCACCAGGTTCGGCTGGGAGAAAATCAGCTCAACAATATAGGCGGCGGCGACAAACAGCAGCAGGCCACCGATAACTCTTTCCAGCGGCTTTTGCCCGCGGCGCTGCAGCATCAGGATCAGGAAGGTGGCAATCCCGGTCAACACCGCGCCCTGCAATAAGGACACGCCGAGGATCAGCTTAAATCCTATCGCCGCGCCGATAAATTCCGCGAGATCGGTCGCCATCGCGATAATTTCGGCCTGCACCCAGTACAGCCAGACCGCCGGGCGAGGATAGTGGTCGCGGATTTGCTCTGCCAGGTTTTTCCCCGTGGCAATCCCCAGCTTGGCAGAAAGCATTTGGATCAGCATCGCCATCAGGTTAGCCCAGACCACGACCCACAGCAGCTTATAGCCGAAGCTGGCCCCGGCCTGAATATTGGTCGCAAAATTACCCGGATCGATATAGCCAATGGCAGCAATGAACGCAGGTCCCATTAATGCGAACCGCAGCTTGCGCGCTGCCCTGGCACTGCTACCCTCTACGCGACTGTTTGTCATTATCTGCCTCTGGAAATATAGCCTTTGCTATGTTTAATGCTACCAAAATGAGAATGATTATCAAGATCATTTAAATGGTTTACGGTGATTTCTCTGATAGCTACGAACAATAGGTGGGCAGGGGGTGCGACATCACAGAATGTGAAAATGCGCAGTCATTTGTGAAGCGTAGCACACAAACTTAACTTTTCACTCATTTACCTAACATAACAAAAATGTATTGTTGATCACTATTTTTGAGACTCGTCACAGGATGTAACTATAGTGTGGCCTTGATCTCGTTTTCTTTGCGCTTGTTACATAGAATGTGCACGGAAATTAAACCTGCCTCATATTTGGAGCAAATATGGACCGCGTCCTTCATTTTGTCCTGGCACTTGTTGTCGTTACTGCACTTGCACTGTTGGTCAGCACAGACCGCAAAAAAATTCGTATTCGCTATGTTGTTCAACTGCTGGTCATTGAAGTTTTACTTGCGTGGTTCTTCCTGAACTCCAACGTAGGCCTTGGCTTCGTGAAAGGCTTTTCCGAGATGTTCGAAAAACTGCTCGGGTTCGCTAACGAAGGCACAAACTTCGTCTTTGGCAGCATGAACGATCAGGGCCTGGCCTTCTTCTTCCTGAAAGTGCTTTGCCCTATCGTCTTCATCTCTGCGCTGATCGGTATTCTCCAGCACATCCGCGTCCTGCCGGTGGTTATCCGCGCAATCGGCTTCCTGCTGTCTAAAGTCAACGGCATGGGCAAACTGGAATCTTTCAACGCCGTGAGCTCCCTGATCCTGGGTCAGTCTGAGAACTTCATCGCGTACAAAGATATCCTTGGAAAAATGTCCCGCAACCGCATGTACACCATGGCGGCAACCGCAATGTCGACCGTTTCCATGTCTATCGTGGGCGCGTACATGACCATGCTGGAGCCGAAATTTGTCGTTGCGGCACTGGTTCTGAACATGTTCAGCACCTTTATCGTCCTGTCGATTATCAACCCTTACCGCGTTGACGCCAGCGAAGAGAACATTCAGATGTCAAACCTGCACGAAGGACAGAGCTTCTTCGAAATGCTGGGTGAGTACATTCTGGCGGGCTTCAAGGTTGCTATTATTGTTGCCGCCATGCTGATTGGTTTTATCGCGCTGATCGCCGCACTGAACGCCCTGTTCGCAGCCGTTCTTGGCATCTCCTTCCAGGGTATTCTGGGCTACATCTTCTACCCAATCGCGTGGGTGATGGGTGTTCCGGCTCACGAAGCGCTGCAGGTTGGCAGTATTATGGCTACCAAACTGGTGTCTAACGAATTCGTGGCGATGATGGATCTGCAGAAGATTGCCAGCACGCTCTCTCCGCGCGCGGAAGGCATCCTGTCCGTGTTCCTGGTCTCCTTCGCGAACTTCTCGTCCATCGGTATTATCGCCGGTGCGATTAAAGGTCTGAACGAAGAACAGGGTAACGTGGTTTCTCGCTTCGGCCTGAAGCTGGTATACGGTTCTACGCTGGTGAGCGTACTGTCTGCTTCTATCGCAGCGCTGGTACTGTAATCCGAACGGTGAAATGAAAACCGGAAGCCTCGGCTTCCGGTTTTTTTATGCCTGTAATTCCGCTAACGGCGTGGGTTTGCCTATCAAATAGCCTTGCAGATAGTCGACACCGAAACGCAGCAGCATATCGCGCTGCTCGGGGGTTTCCACAAATTCAGCCACCACCGAGAGTGACTTTGTTTTTGCCAGATTACAAATAGACTGCACTATCATCGCGTCCATGCTGTCGGTACAAATATCCTTCACGAAGCAACCATCAATCTTGATGATGTCTGCTTCCAGGCGCTTGAGGCGCTCATAATTCGCGTACCCTGTACCAAAGTCATCAATGGCAATGCGGAAACCGTAGTCTCTCAGCCGCTGGATATTGTTGATGCTGCTCCCGGAGTTAGAAAACGCCTGTTCCTCGGTCACTTCAATCACCACTGTCTGCGGCGCAACGCCATAACGCTCGAAAAGCGCGACGATCTCCGCGGCAACGTCATTTTGCATTAAGGTCATCGGCATCAGATTGACGGAAAAACGGGTGCCATCATGTGTGGCAGGATGCGCGCGTAGCCACATCAAGAGATTCTCGACAACCTGCAGGTCAAAGCGGTGGCTCATGTTGAACTGGGCAATCAGCGGAATGAAGCGATCGGGCGTGATAATCTCACCTTCACTTTCCATGCGCGCGAGAATTTCATAATACCCTTTACCCTGCGCATTCCGAATGGGCTGGGCATACAGATGTAGCCCACCCTCCTCAAGTGCACGTTTAATACGTGCCAGCATGAGTACTCTGTCCGTTGTTTGGCCGGAGACATCCTCAACGCTGTTGGTCAAGGCCAGGACATTATGCGCCGCACACGACTGCTCAGACAGCCAGCTGAGCTGCCCCAGCATGTGGTGAAGATTTTCACCGCTCCCCATTTCGCCCCAGGATGCGCCGAATTCAATATCTAGCCCGGTATTGTTCCAGTAAATTTTACGGCTATTGAGCCGATCAACCATATGCTGCAAGCGCTCCGCCGTTCCCGGCCCCAGCAGCACCAGCACCAGTTCACTTCCAGGGAGCTGGAAGAGGGTCTCATCTTTTTGCAATAACGGCTGCAGTGAGGCCGTAATTATCCGCTTGCAGTGCACACGCATCAGAATGCCGTAATGGCGGCTCAGGAACTCCAGGTTGTCCATCCGCAAACAGCATATTTTGGCGTCGGGATGATGCAGCAGAAAATCTTCCAGGGCACGAATGTTAGGTAATCCCGTCAGGGGATCCGTGAGTGCAATCTCCTGCCAGCCCCGCTTCATACGCTCACTTCGCTGGTAGATCCGCGACATGTAAAGCAGGCAGATTGCGAAGGAGATCAGCACGGAGAGGATAAAGGAGAGCGAATGGCCCGACTCGACGCCGTTGAGAAAGTTATAGTTATAGTTCAACAGCAGGAGTGCGGAAGCCGCCCACAGCAATGAGATAAGAGCGTAGCTCAGGCGACTGATGCCCAGTGTAAAAAGGATAAAAATAACCGGCATCAGATATCCGGCAATTATAGGTGATTCGAGTGGCGTACATAAGATTGCGATAATTGACACTAAAAGCATTAGCCATATGACTATAAATAATGACTTTTTGTGGAAAAATATGGGCTTTACGCTCCGCCGCCAGAAGGTCCTGGCATAGCGGGGATTAATAATCATTCTTAATGGATAATAGAACATCATGGTGAAAATCAACGCCGCGCAGATCAGGCTTTGAATATCGACGACGTTGTAAATTGCCGTTCCTTCACCAAAGAAGTTAGAAATAGTGACAGGAAAGTGGAATAAATATCCTGCGAGGTACATGGATATTTTGATGCCGACAGGCACCATGAAACCAAGCCAGAAAATCCGAATCCCGATGTACCTGTTGGGCACGCCGTAGCGCCAGCGCTTGCCAAGCATCAGACGGACGGCACCACATGCGGCGAAGACAGAAAACGTCTGACAAAATAAGAGAACCGCATATTGTAGCGGGGCTAAATCAATGAGGAATATATTAGTAATGGTAAAACTTAACAAGACGGGAATAATTGCCTGACGACCGAATAACAAAATGACCGCTAACATAACGCTTAACGGTAACCATGCTAAATACACTTCATGGCCATTAACGATAGCGCGCGGAGAAAGATAACGGGAAAAAGGCACCGCTATCAGGCAAAGCGCCAGGGCAATCATAAATATCTTTACGTTATTGTAAGTTTTTCTTTTCATTAAAGGAGATAATCTATTTTACCATTCGAATCATTGACCGGATGGATAATAGGTTTATTAATTGCGCGAATCAAGTTCAAGTCTATTTATAGACTCGTTTATTGATTTGGGTTGAGGTGGGGTATAGAAAATACCCTTTGTCGCAACAAAAACCGTTGAAGTGATTTACAAAGGCATAAAAAAAACCCCCGTCTTTCGACGAGGGTTTAAATTTTGGTGGAGCTAAGCGGGATCGAACCGCTGACCTCCTGCATGCCATGCAGGCGCTCTCCCAGCTGAGCTATAGCCCCACATGTTACTTTACTACCGCACTCTGTTGGGTTCAGAGTTTGGTGGAGCTAAGCGGGATCGAACCGCTGACCTCCTGCATGCCATGCAGGCGCTCTCCCAGCTGAGCTATAGCCCCATCGTAAAGCTGTCATGTTGACGGGCGGCATAATATGAATTCCGTCGCTGAGTGTCAACGGCAAATTCAACCTCGGCCACTCAACCGTCGAAAAATCATGCAAATGAATCGCTTTGCGAGCCTGCTCGCAGTCAGGAGTTAAGCTTGTCACGTTTTCACGTAAAACGGTGCTATAAGATGAACCCCTAATTAACCACACAGACACTCAGGAAATTGCATGATCAAGGAACGAATGACGCCAGAAGAGCTCGCCCTGCTCACTGGCTATAGCCGACAGACCATCAATAAATGGGTACGTAAAGAGGGCTGGATTACGTCGCCAAAACCAGGGGTTCAGGGTGGTAAGGCGCGTCTGGTACATGTGAACGAGAAAGTACGAGAGTTTATTCGAAGCGCGCGTCGGGCATCGGAGACGCCAGAAATGCCAGAACGTGCCTGCCATGACGGCTCACTGCATACTTTACTTCTGACGCTGGCCAACGAAATGACGCCGGATGAGCAAAAGCAGATGACTTCGCTGTTACTGCGGGAAGGGATTACCGGATTATTACAACGTTTAGGGATTCGCGATCAGAACTGATATGAAAAGATTACGCAGCAAAATGACCACGGAAGAGCTGGCTGACAGTCTGGGCGTCGCCAGACAAACCGTAAATCGCTGGATACGCCAGAAGGGATGGAAAACGGAAGGCATCAACGGCGTTAAGGGCGGAAGGGCCCGGGTGATCCATATTGATGCACGCGTGAAGGAACATATTATTAGCCTTCCCGCCATTCGTCATCGACAGGCGATTTACCAGGTGGCAGAAACGCCCTCTCTCTATGAGGTACCGACATCCTCTACCCTCCTCCCTCAGATTATCGACTCGCTGGAAAACATGACGCAGGTTGAGCAGGAGCGCCTTCACATCTTGCTGAAGCGCGAGGGTATACAAGGTTTTCTGACGCGTCTCGGCATTGCAGAATGATACGCATAAAAAAACGGCAGGTTCCCCTGCCGTTTTTATTCGTTGCCGTTTAATTATTGCTGGCTTTCACGCGCGGCAATAAAATCCAGCGCCTTGTTGATACGCGCCACGCTACGTGATTTACCGATAGCATGGACGGTAACATCCAGCCCCGGGGACTGGCCGGCACCGGTAACCGCGACGCGCAGCGGCATACCCACTTTGCCCATACCGACTTCCAGCTCATCGGCTGTCGCCTGAATCGCATGATGCACGTTCTCTGCGGTCCAGTCGGTCAGAGCTGCAAGCTTGTCACGCACCACTTCCAGCGGCTGGCGCGCAACCGGACGCAGGTGTTTTTTGGCTGCGTCAGCGTCGAACTCATCAAACTCTTCATAGAAGTAGCGGCAGTTTTCAGCGATCTCTTTCAGCGTTTTGCAGCGCTCGCCGAGCAGTTTTACCAGTTCCGCCAGCTCAGGGCCGGTACGGGTATCAATGTTTGCCTGCTCGATATGCCACTGCAGGTAGGTCGCCACATACTCCGGCTGCATGGTGTTGATGTAGTGATGGTTCAACCACAGCAGTTTGTCGGTATTGAACGCGCTGGCTGATTTGCTTACAGAGTTCAGCGCGAACAGGTCGATCATCTCTTCGCGGCTGAAGATCTCCTGGTCACCGTGGGCCCAGCCCAGACGCACCAGATAGTTCAGCAGCGCTTCCGGCAGGTAGCCGTCGTCACGGTACTGCATAACGCTCACCGCGCCATGACGTTTAGACAGTTTTTTACCGTCATCGCCGTTGATCATGGAAACGTGCGCATAGACCGGCACCGGCGCGTTCAGCGCTTTCAGGATGTTGATTTGACGCGGGGTGTTGTTGATATGGTCTTCACCACGAATAACGTGAGTGATTTCCATATCCCAGTCGTCAACCACAACGCAGAAGTTATAGGTTGGAGAACCGTCGGTACGGCGAATGATCAGATCGTCCAGCTCCTGGTTGCTGAATTCGATCGGGCCGCGGATCTGGTCATCAAAGATAACAGAGCCATCCTGCGGGTTAGCAAAACGGACTACGCAAGGCTCATCGGCGGCGTGCTCGCTGTGGTCATGGCGGCAACGGCCGTCGTAACGCGGCTTTTCACCGTTTGCCATCTGCTCTTCGCGCAGCGCATCCAGACGCTCTTTAGAGCAATAGCATTTATAGGCCGTACCCGCGACCAGCATCTCATCGATCACGGCGTTATAGCGGTCAAAACGTTTAGTCTGGAAGTACGGGCCTTCATCCCACTCCAGGTTCAGCCAGTTCATACCATCCATAATGGCCTCGATTGCTTCCGGCGTGGAGCGCTCAAGATCGGTGTCTTCAATACGCAGCACGAACTCACCTTTGTTGTGGCGTGCAAAAAGCCAGGAATAGAGAGCAGTACGTGCACCACCGACGTGCAGATAGCCTGTCGGGCTCGGCGCGAAGCGAGTTTTGATTTTCATGAAATGGCCTTACGTTATAAAGATGCCGGCAATCGGCAAATCCTGGGGGAAAAACAATGGGCAATATTCTATCACTGTGAGGCGATTCCTCAATGTTGTTCCCTGAATCGGGCCAGAGTTTACGGTTTTTGTTTAGAAATCATGCGTCACCGCCCGTTTCGCGATCGTTTTGTCTAATTTTACGACGAACGAATAAAAACTTTAGAAAAGGCGTTGACTCATTTTCAACTCTCCCTATAATGCGACTCCACACAGCGGGGGTGATTAGCTCAGTTGGTAGAGCATCTCCTTTACACGGAGGGGGTCGGCGGTTCGAGCCCGTCATCACCCACCATCTACTTCGGTAGACTCGCAGTGTAGATAAGAATTGAGAATGGGCGATTAGCTCAGTTGGTAGAGCATCTCCTTTACACGGAGGGGGTCGGCGGTTCGAGCCCGTCATCGCCCACCATTCTCACCTTATCGCAGCAGTTCCGAAATGGGCGATTAGCTCAGTTGGTAGAGCATCTCCTTTACACGGAGGGGGTCGGCGGTTCGAGCCCGTCATCGCCCACCATTTCGGGTCGTTAGCTCAGTTGGTAGAGCAGTTGACTTTTAATCAATTGGTCGCAGGTTCGAATCCTGCACGACCCACCAATGTAAAAAAGCGCCCTAAAGGCGCTTTTTTGCTATCTGCGATATGGACGATTCGAACCTGCAGCAGGTTCGAGCCGATCGTAGAGAGGCAACGGAGCCGTTTACGGCGACGGCCCGAAGGGCGAGCGAAGCGAGTCATCCTGCACGACCCACCAATGTAAAAAAGCGCCCTAAAGGCGCTTTTTTGCTATCTGTTGTTCTTCTGCCTAAAACACATTGCCTGATGGCGCTGCGCTTATCAGGCCTACAAAACCTCACCCTCCAACTAACGTGTTCACCAATTTGTTCACTGCCGGCGTCGCCTGCTTCTCGTCGTACACCACGTACAAATCTGCCGGTACACGCTCCTGTAGCGGACGGAATACCACGCCCGGCCACTGCATCTGCGCGTAGCTGTCTGCTGCCAGCGTAATGCCCATCCCCATACTGACCATCGCCAGCACCGTCTGCGGCTCAACCGCCTCGCGCACGATCATCGGAGAAAAACCGGCCCGCTGGCAGACGCGATGGAGAAACGCCCAGTCGGAGTGTGCCGACGGCATAGTGACGAAATACTCATTCTGTAGCTCTGAAAGCGCAACGGATGGCTCGCTGACAAGGCGGTGATCTTCCGGCATCGCCACCAGAAATGCCGCCTCACGCAGCCGGATACCGGTAAAACCTGCCGTGGGTTCCGTTGCCATTCGCCAGATCCCCACATCCAGCTCGCGTCGCTCGAGCAGCGCCATCTGCATCACCGGAGACTTTTCCCGGAAAATGACATCGACATTGGGGTGTTCTTTCAAAAAGGTACGCATAACGGTGCGCACCTCACTCCACATGGCGGTGCCGACGATACCCAGCTCAATCCGCCCCGCCTCGCCCCGGCCAATTTGTTCGACGCGCGCCAGCGCCTGGTTTGCGCTGGCAAGCAGCCTGCGGGACTCTTCCATCAGCACTTTTCCCGCGTGCGTCAGCGCAACGCTTCTCGAGTGGCGGATAAAGAGCAGCGTACCCAACTGGCTTTCGAGCTCTTTGATGTGCAGGCTTAATGGCGGTTGTGACATGTTGAGACGGGCCGCAGCCCGTCCAAAATGAAGCTCTTCCGCCACGGCCAGAAAATAGCGCAGTAGCTTCAGATCGGTTCGGTAGACGCGTTCCATCAACACATATCCTGGCGATAACACAGAAAACCTCACCTTAAAGCCTTTTGATTATCAACGGGAAACTTTAGTGTGCGACTGTGCGCAGCGCGCTGTTTTTCCCCGAATGCCGGTCGCTAAAGCTGAAATAAAACACCACTGCCAGCATCAGCGCATAGGCCGCAAACACCAGCCAGATGGTCTGCCAGTCCTTCACGCCATCCGCAGAGAAATAGTCCACCGCCATACCGCTTAAAAGGGATCCGAAGTATGCGCCAATGCCGTTAACCGTGGTCATAAACAGTCCCTGGGCGCTGGCGCGAATATCCGAGCTCACCTCCTGCTCCACAAAGACAGATCCTGAGATGTTGAAGAAGTCGAAGGCGCAGCCGTAGACAATCATCGACAGCATCAACAGCCCAAAGCCAACTGCGGACGGATCGCCAAAAGCAAATAATCCAAACCGCAGCGTCCAGGCGACCATGCTCATCAGCATCACGGTTTTAATGCCAAAACGCTTCAGGAAGTACGGAATGGTCAGAATGAAGAACACCTCTGACATCTGCGAGACAGAGAGCAAAAGAGACGGATAGTTGACGATAAAGCTGTCGGCGTACTCAGTGTTACGGCCAAAATCGTGAAGGAACGGGCTTCCGAAGGTGTTGGTGATTTGCAGCACAGCGCCAAGCAGCATCGCAAACAAAAAGAACACCGCCATTCGGGGCTGTTTGAATAAGACAAACGCATTGAGGCCGAGCTTGCTGACAAGAGTCTGAGAGGCTTTATTCTGCGCAACCGGGATGGCGGGCAAGGTCAAGGTCAAGGAATAGAGCGCCAACGCCAGCGATGCCCCCGCAGCCATATAAAGCTGCACGTTGCTTAACTCCGCGCCCATCAGGCTGATGACCCACATCGCCACGATAAAGCCCACGGTGCCGTAGACCCGTACGGGTGGAAAATGGGTCACCGTATCCAGCCCCGCCTGCGCAAGACAGGAGTATGAAATCGTGTTCGACAGGGCAATCGTCGGCATAAATGCCATGGCGTTGACCAGCATGACCCAGAACATCAGCCCGGGTTCATTAACCTGTGCGGCATAGCAGAGCGCCACCGCGCAGACAAGATGGCAAATCATGTAGGCGCGATCGGCACGCAGCCATTTATCCGCAATGATGCCCACCAGCGACGGCATCACGATCGCCGCAAGGCCTTTGGAACTGTACACCATGCCCACGTCGGAGCCGGTAAAGTGTAGGGTGTTAATCATGTAAGCACCGAGGGTAACCAGCCAACTCCCCCAGATAAAATATTGCATAAAGGACATCATCTTTAAGCGAGTCGTGATGTTCATAACGCTTTCCTTATCGCAGCGTGGCCCTCACGGGCCACTTTATTGTTGTAATCAGGCAATATGGCGCAGAAAACCGCAGATAAGATTGATGAAGTTCTGGCGGGACAGTTCGGCGGCGGCAAGCGTCTGCTCGTGGGACAGTTTCACATCCCCCAGACCTTCCGCCAGGTTGGTAATGGCCGAAACGGCTATCACCTTGAGCCCGCAATGGCGCGCCGAAATGACTTCCGGCACGACTGACATTCCCACCACATCGCCTCCTATGATTTGCATCATGCGGATCTCCGCCGCGGTCTCGAAGTTAGGGCCAGGATACGAGACAAAGACCCCTTCATGCAGCGGGAAGCCCTCTTTCGCCGCGACCGTCTGCAAAACAGCGCGGTAGCCTGCGTCATAGGCATTTGCCAGCGAGAAGAAGCGGTCTCCAAATCGATCGTCGTTTACCCCCACCATCGGCGTCCCCGGCATGGTGTTGATATGGTCGTTCAGTGCAACCAGGCTGCCGGGTTTGACCTCGGGACGCAGCGAACCCGCCGCGTTAGTGCTGAACAGCAGCTCACAGCCCAGCAGTTTGAAGGTACGAATGGCATCGGTCATGACGGTCATTCCACGGCCTTCATAGAAGTGACCGCGCCCTTTCATGCACACCACAGGCACACCGGCAAGATGGCCGAGGATCAGTTCACCCGCGTGGCCATGAACGGTGCTTACCGGAAAACCCGGCAGCTTGTCATAGGAGATCGCCACGGCGTCATCAATTTGGTCGGCAAGTGCGCCAAGGCCAGAGCCGAGAATAAAGGCTACGCGGGGCGTGAAGTTGGGCTTAGCGGCGCGAAGGATGTCGGCACAGAACCATGGGTTATTTGAGAGGGTCATAAAAGCTCCTTGAGGACGAAGGGGGCGATATTTCGGATCGCATGACCTTAGTCTTATATCTGGAGCGCGCGGGTGACCTCCAATACACTTTTCCCGGCCCGGCGATACACGTTCACTATTGATGGAGCCTGAGCCCACTCAAGCTATCCTTTTTCATGCCGATATCTGTTATTTATGGCGAAAAAGGAACGCAATATGACGACCCTCAAACCGGTGTCGATGTTAGCAATGGAAATTGGCAGCGCGGATAACAGCTCTGGCGGCAATGACATCGCTTCCCGGATCAACCAGCTGACCAGACAGATAACCAAAGTCACCGAGCTGTTAAAAGAGGTGGCGACCGGCGATGGCTCGCCAGAAGAGATACAAAAGCAGGAGGAGCTACTCCAGTCACAGCTGGCGATGCTGCAGGCGCAGCTGGCTCAGCTACAGCGCCAGCAGGCAGAAGAAGCCATGCCGGTACAGGGAAACGCGCAGGCCGTGCAAGAAGGCGTCAACAAGCCGTCAGCCGATCATCAGATTGATGTTTATATCTGATTGTCTGCCGCGTTAAACAGCGGATCGCGCGTGCGGGCCTCCATTAACCGGTGAGCCTGCATGCGCACCACCTCCCAGCAGGCGTTAGCTGCCCCGGAAAGTGAGCGGTTTTTACGCCGAACCAGCATCAGCTGGCGCTCAATACAGGGGACAAAACGCTTCACCGTTAAGCGGCTTCCCTGCGGCAGAGGCAACGCCAGCGCCGGGAGCACGCTGATACCAATGCCCGCTTCAACCATGGGAAACAGCGTCGCCGGGTGTCCAATCTCCTGCACTATCGTCGCCCGAACCCCCATCTCGACCAGGGCTGCGTCAATCAACGGACGGCTTCCTGAGGCGTAGTCCTGCAGCACCAGGTTTGCCCCCTCAAGAGCGTGCCAGTCCACCTGCGGGAGCATTGCCAGCGGATCGTCATCGCGACACAGCAGCAGGAACGGCTCTGAAAGCACAACCTCGCACTCAAGATCGCTCACTGGACCGGGATCGATAACGATCCCAAAATCCACATCCCCCTGACGAATACTCTCCAGCACCCACTGCTGGGGCCTGTCATGCAGGACAAAATCAATATCCGGGTAGCGTTGATTGCTCTCGGCAATGCACTGCGGGATAAGATGCGCGGAGATCGTCTGGCTCGCCGCCACCCGTACGGTACCGGAAAGCTGTTGCCCGAGTCGCCCCACGTCCCTGAGCGTGCTGTTTAGCTCATCAAGAAGCCTCTCCAGACGCGTCGCCAGCTGCTGCCCCGCCTCGGTAAGGACCACTTCGCGGGTAGTTCGGTCGAGCAGTTTTACCCCCGTCTGGGTTTCGAGCTCCTTAACGCTGTGGCTCACGGCGGACTGGCTCAGGCCAATCCGCTCCCCTGCCCGGCTAAAGCTGCGGGCCTGTGCGACGGTGACAAAAACGCGAAGCTGACGTAAGGAATAATTCATCTGTTTAATTCATCAATGGATGCAATAAATCGATTTTATTTCTCAAAGGGAACAAAGCACAATAGCGATATCTGATTTCAGGAGTCACTATGAAACTCTTCCGTATCCTCGATCCGTTTACGCTTACCCTCATTGTTACCGTTTTACTGGCCTCCTTTTTCCCCGCGCGCGGCGGTTTTGTCCCGTTCTTTGAAGGGCTGACCACCGCGGCCATCGCCCTGCTGTTCTTTATGCACGGGGCCAAACTCTCCCGCGAGGCAATCATTGCGGGCGGCGGCCACTGGCGTCTGCATCTCTGGGTAATGTGCAGCACCTTCATTCTGTTCCCGATACTCGGCGTGCTGTTTGCCTGGTGGGCACCGGTCAACGTTGATCCGGCGCTGTACACCGGCTTCCTCTATCTGTGCATTCTGCCAGCCACCGTTCAGTCTGCGATTGCCTTTACCTCGCTGGCGGGCGGTAACGTTGCCGCCGCCGTCTGTTCGGCTTCCGCCTCCAGCCTGCTGGGGATATTTGTTTCGCCGCTGCTGGTTGGCCTGCTGATGAACATGCACGGTGCAGAAGGCAATCTTGAGCAGGTCGGCCGCATCTGTCTGCAGCTGCTGCTGCCGTTTGTCCTTGGGCACCTGTCCAGACCATGGACCGGCGCATTCGTGGCGAAACACAAGAAGTGGATCTCGAAAACCGACCAGACGTCCATTTTGCTGGTGGTCTATTCCGCCTTCAGCGAAGCGGTAGTGAATGGGATCTGGCACAAGGTGGGCGCAGGCTCGCTGCTGTTTATCGTGGTGGTCAGCATTGTCCTGCTGGCGATTGTGATTGCGGTGAACGTGTTTGTGGCACGCAGGTGCGGTTTCAATAAAGCGGATGAGATAACCATTGTCTTCTGCGGGTCGAAGAAGAGCCTGGCGAACGGCATACCGATGGCCAACATTTTGTTCCCGACTTCAGTGATTGGGATGATGGTGCTGCCGCTGATGATATTCCATCAGATCCAGCTGATGGTCTGCGCCGTGCTTGCGCGTCGTTACAAGGCCCAGACGGAGAAGCTGGCGCAGGAAGAAGCCCGCGCCGCGAAGGCTTAAGATCGCTTAAGGGGCTGAACCAGCTGGGTCAGCCCCTCGGTTTTAATCAGCAGCGTGATGGCCATCAGCTCGCCCAGCCGCCCGGCCGGAAATTCATCCTTACGGGCAAACCACAGCAGATACTCCTCCGGTAAATCAATCAGCCTGCGGCCCTTGTACTTACCGAACGGCATCTCCGTATTGGCGATCTCAACGAGCTGTTCTTTTTCCACGTTACTCTCCTAACAGGCGCAGCATTTCCGCTTCGTCGATAACGTCGATGCCCAGTTCCTGCGCTTTTGCCAGCTTCGAACCGGCAGCTTCCCCGGCGATCACCAGATCGGTTTTCTTCGACACGCTGCCCGCCACTTTTGCTCCCAATGCCACCAGGCGCGCCTTCGCGTCATCGCGGGAAAGCTGGCTCAGGCTACCGGTCAGCACCACCGTTTTCCCGGCGAACGGGCTGTCAATCTCTTCGGCGTTGACCACCACCGGCGCGGGCCATTTGATGCCCTCTTCCAGCAGCTTACCGATCACCTCACGATTGCTCTCTTCCGCAAAGAAGTTAAAGACGTGCGTGGCAACCACGATGCCGACGTCAGGCACTTTCTGCAGCTCGTCAATGCTGGCTTTCTCCAGCGCGTCCAGCGTGCCAAAGTACGCAGCCAGACCGGCGGCAGTGGCTTCACCTACTTCACGGATCCCCAGCGCATAGAGGAAGCGGGCAAAAGTGGTTTCTTTCGCCGCTTCCAGGGCGTTGACCACGTTTTGCGCCGATTTCGGCCCCATGCGGTCAAGGCCGGTCAGCTTACCCGCCGTCAGCCTGAACAGATCCGCAGGCGTATGGACATACTCTTTCTCAACCAGCTGGTCGATAATCTTGTCGCCCATGCCGTCGACGTCCATCGCGCGGCGGGATACAAAGTGCTTCAGCGCTTCTTTACGCTGCGCGCCGCAGATTAACCCGCCCGTACAGCGCGTCACGGCCTCGCCTTCTACGCGCTCAACGTCTGAACCGCAAACCGGACAGTGCGTTGGGAATTCGATGGCGCGCGTCTCTTCAGGCCGCTCTGACTCAACGACATTCACCACCTGAGGGATCACGTCTCCCGCGCGGCGAATCACCACTTTGTCACCAATGCGCAGGCCGAGGCGCTCGATTTCATCGGCATTGTGCAGCGTGGCGTTACTCACCAGCACCCCGGCGACCTGCACCGGCTCCAGGCGGGCAACCGGGGTAATGGCCCCGGTACGACCAACCTGGAACTCCACGTCGCGAACAAAGGTCATCTGCTCCTGTGCCGGGAACTTAAAGGCCACCGCCCAGCGCGGGGCGCGCGCCACAAAGCCGAGCTGTTCCTGTAAGGCAAGGGAGTTGACCTTGATCACCACGCCGTCGATATCGAAGCCGAGCGTAGGGCGGTCTTCTTCAACCTTGTGATAGAACGCCAGCACCTCCTCCGGAGAATCGCAAAGCCGTACGCGGTTGCTTACCGGTAAGCCCCACTCTTTAAACTGCAGCAGGCGCCCAAGGTGCGTATCAGGCAGCTCGCCGCCCTCCAGAATACCGACGCCGTAGCAGAAGAAAGTAAGCGGTCGCTTCGCGGTAATGCGCGGGTCAAGCTGGCGCAATGAACCTGCCGCCGCGTTACGCGGGTTAGCAAACACTTTCCCGCCGGTGCGTCGCGCTTCTTCATTAATTTTTTCAAAGCCCGCCTGCGGCAGGAACACTTCACCCCGCACTTCCAGACGCGCTGGAATGTTCTCACCGCGCAATTTGAGCGGGATAGCGCGGATGGTCCGCACGTTGGTGGTAATGTCTTCACCCGTGGTGCCATCACCGCGCGTGGCGGCACGCACCAGCACGCCGTTTTCATAAAGGATACTCACCGCCAGACCGTCAAGCTTCAGCTCGCAGCACCAGCTAAGGCTGTCGCTGCTCTTCAGACGATCCTGCACGCGCTTGTTGAACGCGAGGAAACTCTCTTCATCAAAGACGTTATCCAGCGACAGCATCGGCACTTCGTGGCGCACCTGGCTGAAGGCACCCAAAGGCTCTGCACCGACGCGCTGGGTCGGAGAATCAGGCGTTACCAACTCCGGGTACTGCGCCTCTAATTCGCGCAGCTCGCGCATCAGGCGGTCATACTCCGCATCCGGCACTTCCGGGGCGTCCATAACATGATAAAGATATTCATGATGGCGAAGCGTGGTTCGCAGTTCAGTGAGTTGTTGTTCGATTGAGTCCATATCGCACCATCAATGAGAAAAAACCCCCGACATGCGGGGGTTCAGGAGGAGATGAAGTAAACGCGACGATTACGCGTTGGCTTCCTTAACTTCGCGGATGCGGTCCTGATACTCGCGCAGCTTCTGCGGCGTCATCATACGACGCTGATCGTCGAGTACCACGCCACCGACTTCGTCGGCGATGTGCTGAGCGGACTGCAGCATCAGCTTGAAGTTTTGCAGTTCGTCGCCGTAGGACGGCACCTGCATAAAGATTGTCACGCCCGGCGTCACGAAATCACCGGTCATTTCCGGATCGAACGTGCCGGGGTTAACCATGTTCGCCAGGCTGAACAACGCCGGGCCGCTACCGTCCGGGCTGAGATGACGATGGAAAATATTCATGTCGCCAAACTTAAACCCTGCCTGTTCAATACTGTTAAGCAGCACGTCACCGTTCAGATGGCTGCCATGATGCGCACCCACGTTCATGATGATCACCGTTTCTTTGCGCTGTGGTTTTTCCACGACGGGCGCTGGCTCGACAACCGGCTCAGGCTCAACGAGTGGCGCGGGCTGTGGCGCAGGCTCAGGCTGCACATGAACAGGCTGTTGAACCGGCTGCGGAGGCTGCTGCACAGGCTGCTGTTGTACCGGTTGTTGTACCGGCTGTTGTACCGGTTGCGGCGCAGCAGGCTGCTGATGCACAGGCTGTTGCGGCGGCTGACGCACCGGCTCTTCCACAGGCTGCGGCGCGGGCTGGCGCGGCTGTGCAGAAGCGTACGGCGGTTGATACTGGTGCTGCGGAGCGCGGGGGGCGTCATGCTCCCCATGAGCTGCGCCGGGCGCAGTATTGACCCGATGAACACGCACTTCACCCACGCCGTCGTCTTCGCTGCCGACGATGTCGTCTTCAACGTCATCGTCATCACGACTGGACTTCATGCGCTTCAGTGGGCGATCGCGAAACATAGAAGAGCGCTCTTTACGGCTGGTCCAGAAACCATGCACCAGTAAAGCGATTATGGCGATCGCGCCAACAATGATTAATATCAGACGCAAATCCTGCATCATTATATTCTCTGTTGTTCTAACACCTTGCCACCACGGCAAACATTTACTCACTAAGAGTATTTGCCGTTTACGTCAAGTGCAAGTGCGTGCAGAGCATTCACAGCATAAAGATGCGCTAAAACGTGCTTTTTGCTGTTTTTTCGAACATTTCCGAACTGGTCATTGGTTCGTAACTGGATAATATAGGCGAGCAATTCCACTGGTTGTGTAAAAAGGAGTACAGCCTGGCTATGGTTTCATCATCTTCTTCATCTCCGCGCAGCGGCGTCTGGTATTTTTCTCAGGGCTGGAAACTTGTCTCTCTACCGGGCATTCGACGCTTCGTCATCCTGCCTTTGTTGATCAATATCGTTCTGATGGGCGGCGCGTTCTGGTGGCTGTTCACCAAACTGGAAAGCTGGGTGCCCGCCATCATGAGCCATGTCCCGGACTGGCTGCAGTGGCTGAGCTATCTGCTGTGGCCGATCGTGGTTATCTCCGTGCTGCTGGTCTTTGGCTATTTCTTCTCAACGATCGCAAACTGGATAGCCGCACCGTTTAACGGTCTGCTGGCCGAACAGCTTGAAGCACGCCTGACCGGCGCCACGCCGCCCGATACGGGCATTCTTGGGATCATGAAAGACCTGCCGCGCATCATGAAGCGCGAATGGCAAAAATTTGCCTGGTACCTTCCCCGGGCGATTGTGCTGCTGATCCTCTATTTCGTCCCGGGCATTGGCCAGACTGTCGCCCCGGTGCTGTGGTTCCTGTTCAGCGCGTGGATGCTTGCCATTCAGTACTGCGACTATCCGTTCGATAACCACAAGGTCCCGTTCAAAGAGATGCGCACCGCCCTGCGCACGCAGAAAGTGGCGAATATGCAGTTTGGCGCGCTGACCAGCCTGTTCACCATGATCCCGTTCCTGAATCTGTTCATCATGCCGGTCGCCGTGTGCGGCGCGACGGCGATGTGGGTCGACTGCTACCGTGCTAAGCACGCGTTATGGAAGTAATGCAAAAATGTGTAAAACAGGGGTGGCTTATGCCGCCCCTTATTCCATACTGATCCCCATTATTTCCTTGCAGCATATAGATATGCGAATTCCTTACTTCCCCATACTTATTCAACAGGTATGCTGGGTCGGTATCCCAATTTCATACAGTTAAGGACAGGCCATGAGTAAGATTTATGAAGACAACTCGCTGACTATCGGTCATACGCCCCTGGTTCGACTGAACCGTATCGGTAATGGACGCATCCTGGCGAAGGTCGAATCACGGAACCCGAGCTTCAGCGTGAAATGCCGTATCGGTGCAAACATGATTTGGGATGCTGAAAAACGTGGCGTTCTGAAGCCGGGCGTTGAGCTGGTTGAGCCAACCAGCGGTAACACCGGTATTGCGCTGGCCTACGTTGCGGCGGCGCGCGGCTACAAGCTGACGCTGACCATGCCTGAGACCATGAGCATCGAGCGCCGCAAGCTGCTGAAGGCGCTCGGCGCGAACCTGGTCCTGACCGAAGGCGCGAAGGGCATGAAAGGCGCCATTCAGAAAGCCGAAGAAATTGTGGCCAGCGATCCGGCAAAATATCTGCTGCTTCAGCAGTTCAGCAACCCGGCTAACCCAGAAATTCACGAAAAGACCACCGGCCCGGAAATCTGGGAAGATACTGACGGCCAGGTTGACGTGTTTATCTCCGGCGTAGGTACCGGCGGTACGCTGACCGGCGTGTCTCGTTATATTAAAGGCACAAAAGGCAAAAAAGAGTTAATTACCGTAGCCGTTGAGCCAACTGACTCACCGGTTATCGCGCAGGCGCTGGCGGGTGAAGAACTCAAACCGGGCCCGCACAAAATTCAGGGCATCGGCGCGGGCTTCATCCCGGGGAACCTGGATCTGAAGCTGATTGATAAGGTGGTTGCTATCACCAACGAAGAAGCCATCTCTACCGCCCGTCGCCTGATGGACGAAGAGGGTATTCTGGCAGGTATCTCTTCCGGTGCTGCCGTTGCGGCCGCGCTCAAACTTCAGGAAGATGAAACCTTTACCAATAAGAATATTGTGGTTATCCTGCCTTCCTCGGGTGAGCGTTACTTAAGCACGGCGCTGTTTGCGGATCTCTTCACTGAGAAAGAACTGCAACAGTAATGCCAGCATGTTAAAAACGCGTAAAAAAGCACCTTTTTGGGTGCTTTTTTGTGGCCTGCTTCAAAGTTTTACCCCTCCTGCCATTGATTCACCCCGTTGGGTCTGGTATTTAAACCAGCAATTATTTTGAAGCGTGAAATTAATCAGTGAACGAAATTGCCTTGCTGAATCGATTTTATGATTTGGTTCAAGTCTTGCTTTCGCTGCATAATGTTTAATGACGATTGAAACGTCAGCGCTAACAATACAGGCTAAAGTGAAGCCGCCAGGCTAGACTTTAGTTCCACAACACTAAACCTATAAGTTGGGGAAATACAATGTTCCAGCAAGAAGTTACCATTACCGCTCCGAACGGTCTGCACACCCGCCCTGCTGCTCAGTTTGTTAAAGAAGCGAAAGGCTTCACTTCTGAAATCACTGTAACTTCCAACGGCAAAAGCGCTAGCGCTAAGAGCCTGTTCAAACTGCAGACTCTGGGCCTGACTCAGGGCACCGTTGTCACCATCTCTGCGGAAGGTGAAGACGAGCAGAAAGCAGTTGAGCATCTGGTTAAGCTGATGGCTGAGCTCGAGTAAGTTTCCGGGTTCTTTTCAATATCAGTCACAAGTAAGGTAGGGTTATGATTTCAGGCATTTTAGCATCCCCGGGTATCGCTTTCGGCAAAGCACTGCTGCTGAAAGAAGACGAGATCGTCATCGACCGGAAAAAAATTTCTGCCGACAAGGTTGATCAGGAAGTTGAACGTTTTCTGAGCGGTCGTGCCAAGGCATCTGCGCAACTGGAAACCATCAAGACTAAAGCTGGCGAAACTTTCGGTGAAGAAAAAGAAGCCATCTTCGAAGGGCATATCATGCTGCTTGAAGATGAGGAGCTGGAGCAGGAAATCATAGCCCTGATTAAAGATAAAGGCATGACGGCCGACGCGGCTGCGCATGAAGTTATCGAAGGTCAGGCAACTGCCCTGGAAGAACTGGATGACGAATACCTGAAAGAGCGTGCGGCTGACGTACGTGACATCGGTAAGCGCCTGCTGCGCAACATCCTGGGTCTGGCCATCATCGACCTGAGCTCCATTCAGGACGAAGTTATCCTGGTTGCCGCCGACCTGACCCCGTCCGAAACCGCACAGCTGAACCTGAACAAGGTGCTGGGTTTCATCACTGATGCAGGTGGCCGTACGTCCCACACCTCAATCATGGCGCGTTCGCTTGAACTGCCTGCCATTGTGGGTACCGGTAGCGTGACCTCTCAGGTGAAAAACGACGACTATCTGATTCTGGATGCCGTAAACAACCTGGTTTACGTCAACCCAACTAACGAAGAGATCGAGCAGCTGCGCGCCGTTCAGGAGCAGGTTGCCACCGAGAAAGCGGAACTCGCTAAACTGAAAGACCTGCCCGCTATCACGCTGGACGGCCATCAGGTAGAAGTGTGCGCGAACATCGGTACCGTACGTGACGTTGATGGCGCTGAGCGCAACGGTGCGGAAGGTGTGGGTCTGTATCGTACTGAATTCCTGTTCATGGACCGCGACGCCCTGCCAACGGAAGAAGAGCAGTTCGCTGCGTACAAAGCCGTGGCTGAAGCCTGTGGCTCTCAGGCGGTTATCGTCCGTACAATGGACATCGGTGGCGACAAAGAGCTGCCGTACATGAACTTCCCGAAAGAAGAGAACCCGTTCCTGGGCTGGCGTGCAGTGCGTATCGCTATGGATCGCAAAGAGATCCTGCGTGACCAGGTTCGCGCTATTCTGCGTGCCTCCGCTTTCGGTAAGCTGCGCATCATGTTCCCGATGATCATCTCTGTTGAAGAAGTGCGTGCACTGAAGAAAGAGATCGAAATCTACAAACAGGAACTGCGTGACGAAGGTAAAGCCTTTGACGAGACAATCGAAGTTGGCGTGATGGTGGAAACACCGGCAGCCGCGACCATTGCGCGTCATTTAGCCAAAGAAGTTGATTTCTTTAGTATCGGTACCAATGATTTAACGCAGTACACCCTGGCAGTTGACCGTGGTAATGATATGATTTCACATCTCTACCAGCCGATGTCACCGTCCGTACTGACGCTTATTAAGCAAGTTATTGATGCTTCTCATGCAGAAGGTAAATGGACTGGCATGTGCGGTGAGCTTGCAGGCGACGAACGTGCTACACTTCTGTTGCTGGGTATGGGTCTGGACGAATTCTCTATGAGCGCCATTTCCATCCCGCGCATCAAGAAGATTATCCGTAACACGAACTTCGAAGATGCGAAGGTATTAGCAGAGCAGGCTCTTGCTCAACCGACAACGGACGAGTTAATGACGCTGGTTAACAAGTTCATTGAAGAAAAAACAATCTGCTAATCCACGAGATGCGGCCCAATTTACTGCTTAGGAGAAGATCATGGGTTTGTTCGATAAACTGAAATCTCTGGTTTCTGATGATAAAAAAGACTCCGGAACTATTGAGATTGTTGCTCCGCTCTCTGGCGAGATCGTCAACATTGAAGACGTGCCGGATGTAGTGTTTGCTGAGAAAATCGTTGGTGATGGCATTGCTATCAAACCAACTGGCAACAAAATGGTTGCTCCAGTTGACGGCACCATCGGTAAAATTTTTGAAACCAACCATGCGTTCTCTATCGAATCTGATAGCGGTATCGAGCTGTTCGTTCACTTCGGTATCGACACCGTTGAACTGAAAGGCGAAGGCTTCAAGCGTATCGCGGAAGAAGGCCAGCGCGTTAAAGTTGGCGACCCGGTGATTGAATTCGATCTGCCACTGCTGGAAGAAAAAGCGAAGTCTACCCTGACTCCGGTTGTTATCTCCAACATGGACGAAATCAAAGAACTGATCAAACTGTCCGGCAGCGTGACCGTGGGTGAAACCCCGGTTATCCGCATCAAGAAGTAATTCTTGCCGCACAAAGAAATGGCGCCTTCGGGCGCCATTTTTGTTTATGCCGGCAGAATAAGCTCGTCGTAGCCTTTTTCATGCGTATAGACCATCACCTCGGTGACGCGGTCCCCCGCACGACGAATGGCATCCGCAACGGTTTTCCCTTCGACAATTCCGCTTACCAGCTCCGAGCAGAACAGATCGCCCGTCCCCTTCAGATCGGTTTCGACACGCGGGTGCGCGCTCACGGTAACGCCCTCTTTGCTCACCAATACCACGTGAATATTTTCCGGGTCATTAGCAACCGGTGCACTGGTAATGGCTACCCATTTGAGCGTGTCCGAAAGCAGCCCCTGCGCAGCGGCAATTGCGCTTTCAGGCGTGCGGCACGGCTTCCCGCTTAATACCTCAAGCTCAAATACGTTCGGCGTAATGCCCTGCGCCAGCGGCAGCAGATGCTCCCGATACGCTTCGGGAATTTCGGGCTTCACGTACATCCCGCTGTCGATATCGCCCATCACCGGGTCGACCAGCACCGGCAGGTCGGGATGCTGCATTTTAATGGCCTTAAGCCACCTTGCCAGCAGTTCAATTTGGCTTGCACTGCCCATATAGCCGGTCGTGACCGCCTTAAGCTCGCGTAAAATCTCGCGCTCTTCCAGCGCCTTCAGGTAGCCGCTGAACCACTCGTCGGGGATCACCCCGCCGTAGAAGGTGTCATAGTGCGGCGTGTTGCTGAACAGGACCGTCGGCACCGCCGTGACGTTCAGCTGATGGGTACGAATATTCGGCACCGCGATGCTGTTCCCCACGCTGCCGTACACCACCTGCGACTGCACCGCGACAATGTCGGTTTGCTGCGCCCGGGTTTTATCCCGGAATAAAATCATCTCCATGACGCTTAAATCCCCGCCCCCTGCGAATAACTCTCTTCACCAAACACGCCGGTAGACAGGTAGCGATCGCCGCGATCGCAGATAATCGCCACCACCACCGCGCCCGGGTTTGCCTTCGCCACCCGAATTGCCCCCGCCACCGCGCCGCCCGAACTGACGCCGCAGAAGATGCCCTCACGCACGGCCAGTTCACGCATGGTATTTTCCGCCTCGCGCTGGTGAAGGTCCAGCACCTGATCCACAAGCTGGGCATTAAAAATGCCCGGCATGTACTCCGCGGGCCAGCGGCGAATGCCCGGAATGCTGCTTCCTTCTTCAGGCTGCAGGCCAACAATGGTGACGGCTTTTTCCTGCTCGCGCAGAAAACGCGATACGCCGGTAATGGTGCCGGTCGTCCCCATGCTGGAGACAAAGTGGGTGATGCGCCCGTCGGTCTGCTGCCAGATTTCCGGGCCGGTCGAGGTGTAGTGCGCGTACGGGTTATCAGGATTGTTGAACTGATCGAGCAGCTTGCCTTCGCCGTGCTGAGACATGGACAACGCCAGGTCGCGTGCGCCCTCCATGCCCTGCTCTTTGGTCACCAGAATCAGCTCTGCGCCGTAGGCGCGCATGGCTGCCCGACGCTCCTGGCTCATGTTGTCCGGCATCAGGAGCTTCATACGGTAGCCTTTCAGCGCGGCAATCATCGCCAGAGCGATCCCTGTGTTGCCGCTGGTCGCCTCAATCAGCACGTCGCCGGGCTTTATCTCGCCGCGTTTTTCGGCCTGGACAATCATCGACAGCGCCGCACGGTCTTTCACCGATCCCGCCGGGTTATTGCCTTCAAGTTTGACCCAGATTTCGCTGCCGTTGTCTGGCCCCATGCGCTGAAGCTTAACCAGAGGCGTGTTGCCGATGGTGTGTTCGAGTGTATTCACGATTTTTACTCAATAAAAAAGCCGGGGGGCGCGCAGCGATCCCGGCCTACAAGACGCAGTGATAACTGTAGGCCCGGTCAGCGCAGCGCCACCGGGCGATAAACATCCTAATAACCTATCAGGCTGACTCCGCCAGAGCAATATCCTCGCGCATCTCGATACGCTCGTTGCCGTGATAAATACGGGCATGCTGCAGCCCAACAAACAGGCGCTCGCCCCGGTGCGGCGGCACGTCGTCGCGCATGACCACGGTCAGCGGCTCGGTATACCAGTCCAGCGGCTGTACCACCAATTGGGTGTAGTGCCCTTTAGGGCTAGCTTCCAGCACCTGCACCGGCAGCGGAGAATCCAGGCTGGTACGGCGGCTTACGTCCACTTCCCACGGGCGCAGGAACAGATCGACCGGCCCCTGGTACGCAGCGGTATAGCCCAGCGGCCAGCGGTGTGCGCCCACGTGGAACTGACCGCCGCGAATGGTGCCCTGCAGACGGTTCACTTCCCCCATAAATTCCAGCACGAAGCGGGTGGCCGGTTCACGCCAGAGCTGCTCAGGCTCGTCCACCTGCTCGATGTTGCCCTGGCTCATCACCACCACGCGGTCAGCGACCTCCATCGCCTCTTCCTGATCGTGGGTCACGAAGACGCTGGTGAACTTAAGCTCCTCGTGCAGCTGGCGCAGCCAACGGCGCAGCTCTTTACGCACCTGGGCATCCAGCGCGCCGAAGGGTTCATCCAGCAGCAGAATTTGCGGCTCAACGGCCAGCGCGCGGGCAAGCGCTACGCGCTGCTTCTGTCCGCCGGAAAGCTGAGCCGGGAAGCGATCCGCCAGATGGGCAAGCTGCACCATCTCCAGCAGTTTGGTCACTTTCGCCTTGATGGCGGCCGCGTTAGGCCGCTCGCGCTTCGGCAATACGGTCAGGCCAAACGCGATGTTGTCGAACACGGTCATGTGGCGGAACAGCGCGTAGTGCTGGAACACAAAGCCGACCTTACGGTCCCGGGCATGCAGGCGGCTTACGTCGGTACCGTGAAAGCGGATATGCCCGCTGGTCTGATGCTCAAGCCCGGCGATAATACGCAGCAGCGTGGTTTTGCCCGAACCAGACGGTCCCAGCAGCGCTACCATTTGTCCGGAAGGGATATCCAGCGAGATATCATTCAGCACCTGGGTGCGACCAAAAGACTTCTTAATATTGGCAATCTCAATGCTCATGATTTCCCTCCTGATGCTGCCGTTTTTCCTGATTCTCTAAACGCCACTGCACCACACTCTTCAAAAACAGGGTCAAAATCGCCATCAGCGTCAGTAACGCTGCGGCAGTAAACGAGCCGATAGTGTTGTAGTCCTGCTGCAGTAATTCAATCTGTAGCGGGAGCGATAGGGTTTCGCCGCGAATGGAGCCGGATACCACCGACACGGCGCCGAACTCGCCAATCGCACGGGCGTTGGTCAGCACCACGCCGTACAGCAGCGCCCAGCGAATGTTCGGCAGCGTGACGCGGCGGAACATCTGCCAGCCGGAAGCGCCCAGCAGTACGGCCGCTTCATCTTCATGGCTGCCCTGGCTTAGCATGACCGGCACCAGCTCGCGCACCACAAACGGACAGGTTACGAAGACGGTCACCAGCACCATGCCCGGCCAGGCGAACATGATCTGCAGGTTGTGCTCGTCCAGCCAGCCGCCCAGCGGGCCATTGGAGCCGTAAAAGAGCAGGTAAACCAGACCGGCCACCACTGGCGATACCGCAAACGGAATATCCAGCAGGGTCAACAGCAGCTGGCGGCCCGGGAAGTCAAAACGCGTCACCAGCCAGGCCAGCAGCACGCCAAAGACCAGGTTCACCGGTACGGAGATGAGGGCAATCATCACCGTCAGCCAGATGGCGTGCAGCATGTCCGGGTCGGCCAGGTTTTGCAGCGCGGGCATAATCCCTTTGCTGAAGGCCTGAACAAAGATGTACACCATCGGCACCACGAGGATAAACGCCGAAACCAGCACGCCCGAGCCAATCAGAAACCATTTTCCCCAGTTAATACGGGGTGCGTCATAGCGCTTCAATTGAGTCACTTCCGCCATTAATGACCTACCACGCGTCGACCAAAGCGACTTTGCAGAGTGTTAATTGAGAACAGCAGCAGCAGCGACGCGGCAAGGATCACCGAGGCAATCGCGCTCGCCGCCGGATAATCAAACTCCTGCAAACGGACGAAAATCATCAGCGAGGTTACTTCTGTTTTCCACGCGATGTTCCCGGCGATGAAGATCACCGCGCCAAACTCGCCGAGGCTGCGGGTGAAAGAGAGCGCCACGCCCGCCAGCAGTGCCGGAGAGAGCTCTGGCAAGACAACCTTCCGGAAGCTCTGCCAGCGCGTGGCGCCCAGCGTTTCCGCCGCTTCTTCATATTCCGGACCTAGCTCTTCCAGCACCGGCTGCACGGTACGCACCACAAACGGAATGCTGGTAAAGGCCATCGCCACCGCGATACCGAGCCAGGTGTAGGTCACTTTGATATCAAACTTCGCCAGCCACTCGCCGTAAAAACCGTTCACGGAGAAGAGCGACGCCAGGGTTAAGCCAGCCACCGCCGTCGGCAGCGCAAACGGCAGATCCATTAACGCGTCGAGCAGCGTGCGGCCCGGAAAGCGGTAGCGGGTTAAAATCCACGCCATCAGCAGGCCGAACACGCCGTTAAAGATCGAGGCCACAAACGCCGACAGCAGCGTAACCTTATAGGCCGCCACCACCTGGGGGTTAGTTACCACCTCCCAGTACTGCGCCCAGCTCATATCAGAAATCTGTACTACCAGCGCGCTGAGGGGTAACAACAAAATCAGACAGACGAACAGCAGGCTGGTCCCGAGGCTTAAGGTAAAGCCCGGCAGCACGCGTCTGGAGGACACTGCAAACATTACTTACGCCCCGCCGCCAGCAGTTTGTCCAGCTCACCGCCGCTGGCAAAATGCGTTTTCATCACCTCAGGCCAGGCGCCAAAATGATCTTCCACGCGGAACAGGTCGGTCTGCGGGAATTTGTCCTTAAGCTTGTCCATCACGGCCGGGTTGTTGACGCGGTAGTAGTAGTCGGTGATCACGGTCTGCGCCTGCGGGCTATACAGATAGTTCAGGTAGGCTTTTGCCGCCTTTTCCGTGCCGTTGGCTTCGACGTTTTTATCCACCCATGCGACCGGGAACTCGGCCAGGATATTGGTTTTCGGGATTACCACCTCGAAGCCCTGCGCTTCGTACTGTTTACGAATATTGTTCACTTCGGATTCAAAGCTGATCAGCACGTCGCCCAGGCCGCGCTCGGCGAAGGTTGTCGTTGCGCCACGGCCGCCGGTATCAAACACCTCGACGTTTTTCAGGAACTGAGTCATGAACTGCTCGGTCTTCGCTTTATCGTTACCGTCAGCTTTATCCGCCGCGCCCCACGCCGCCAGATAGGTATAGCGCGCGTTGCCGGAGGTTTTCGGATTCGGGAAAATCAGCTTCACGTCAGAACGCACCAGGTCGTTCCAGTCGTGGATATTCTTCGGATTGCCCTTACGCACCAGGAATCCCATGGTGGAGTAGAACGGCGAGCTGTTGTTCGGCAGGCGGCTCTGCCAGTCCGCCGGGATCAGCTTGCCTTTGTCATGCAGGATCTGCACGTCGGTCACCTGGTTGTAGGTCACCACATCCGCCTTCAGCCCCTGCAGGATCGCCAGCGCCTGCTTGGATGAACCCGCGTGAGACTGTTTGATGGTGAGCTTGTCGCCGTTGTTGTCTTTCGCCCACTGCTGTTCAAACTGCGGGTTAAGGGCGGCAAACAGCTCGCGGGATACATCATAGGAACTGTTGAGCAGCTCGGTTGCCTGCGCCTGGGCCACCAGCAGTAAACCCGCCAGCGCCAGAGATCCTTTTTTCAGTACAGTAACGGCCATTGCGCACCCTTATAAATGTGATGACTATCTTATGGTCATAATATTTATAACGAGTACCAAAGGAGTAACGGTTTTATATACCGTTTGGTGATTTAGAAGCAGAAAAGGGAATAAGGGTGCGGCCTGATGCCCTCACCCCGGCCCTCTCCCACAGGGAGAGGGAGAAAGGTCATTTACAGCGCCAGCAGGCGCTCAACGGACGGTGCAAAGTAGTAGCCGCCGGTCACCGGTTTGGTGAAGCGCAGCATGGCGTCGCGCTTGCCGTCGGTATCGCCGAACATGCTCAGCAGCTGCTGCTCGATGTTGTACAGGCGCGCGCAGTAGGCGCAGAAGTAGAGGCCGTGCGTGCCGCTTGCCGTGCCGTACGGCAGGCTCTGACGGACAATCTTCAGCCCTTTTCCGTCTTCCTTAAGGTCTACGCGGGTCAGGTGAGAGGTAACAGGACGGTCGTCGCCGTCAATCTCTTCATTGGCCTCTTTGGTGCGGCCAATCATCATCTCCTGATCGTGCACGCTCATGCGGTTGAGCTGCTTGAGGTTGTGCTCCCAGCGCTGAACGAATACGTAGCTGCCGCCCGCGTCTACGCCGTCTTTGATGACCGCCACGTCGCGGCGGATCTCTTCACCCGCCGGGTTTTCAGTCCCGTCGACGAAGCCGCTCAGATCGCGCTCCTCTACCCAGCGGAAACCGTGGACTTCTTCCTGCACGTCGATGCTGTCGCCAAAGGCTTCCATCGCCGCCTGCGCAACCGAGAAGTTCACGTCGTGACGCAGAGAGAGAATATGGATCAGCACGTCGTACTGGGTGGCTGGCGCAAGGCCCTTGCCGTAGGGAATGAAGTCCTTCAGCTCTTCCGCCCCTTCACCGCCGCTCAGCTGGCGCCAGACGTTGTTGCCAAAGGCAACCACCGCGCCCAGGTGGGCATCAGGGAATTTGGCCTGGAAGGTGGCCAGTTTATCCACGAAAACTTTGCTAGCTGCGCGCAGGGCATCCACATCCCCTTTCACATTGGCTTCAATCCAAATCGCCGCGCGGCAATGTTCTGGCAAAATGCCGCTCTGAACCTGAGACATCGCTCCTCCTGAAATAAAGATGCCACGACAGCGTGGCATTGATGGCGGCTATTATACCCGGATTTCAACGAGGCGGTTTGTTCAGGCGCAAATTACTGCGTCCAGATAATTTGGCTCACTTTCCAGCTTTTCAGGGTGTCGTCGGAAGGCATTAACCCTTCCGGGCCGCTCCACTCCCCGGTGAACAGGAATGTGATGTGCTGGCTGCCCTCAGCCTTACATTCCACTGCCACCTTGTCGTCAGACGGCGCGCTGGTGCAGTTGCCGAATGCCTGTTTATAAAGATCGCCAAACGGCGTTCCCACTTTCACCCCGCCCGACGTTGGAATGTCTTCATCCATCACCGCAATGCGGTTTACCGTACCTTTATCACCGTTAATCACCAGCGCTAGCCTGTCGCCCTTGAGCGCTTCAAAGTAACGCACGATATTGCCATTTTCTGTTTTCATGCCGCTGCGCAGGCGATAGTCGCTGCTCAGGGCATCCTGAATGGCGTCCTGATCGAGCGCGGTTGACGCGGTAATTTTTCCTACGCCCTGCTCGGTCACTTCGGTGGAAGAACCGAACCAGTTCCACGGATACGCTGCAGACCAGTTAATGGAGGAAAGCGTCGAACAGCCGGTTAACGCCAGCGGGAGAGCGCATAAAAGTAAACGCAGCGATTTCATTGAAACGTCCTTTCTTGTTAATTCAACGCTTGTTGGAGTACAGCATCGGTAAAAAGTGCCGCTTAATCTTTCTCTTGCGCAAAACAGGCGCGCAGGCGTGGGTTGGTGAGCAGCCACAGCAGCGCCACGATATCCGCGACCACCAGCGCAACCCCTATACCTGAGAGGGGCTCACCGTACAGCCAGAGCACCGGCTGCCAGCACAGCAGCACCACCTGCGCCAGAATCAGCAGCCAACGAAGGCTGTACCAGACGCGCGGAAGCAACTGCCGTCGCCCGCTGAGCAAAAACGTCAGCACCGCAGGCACGCCAGGCAACAGCCCGAGCCAGAAGTTATCGTGGTCGGGATAGAACAGATTCAGTAGCGTATTTCCCTGGTCGCGCGACGCCCCCGCCACAACAAACAACACCCAAGTTCGTGCCTGAAGCAGAAGAACACACCAGAACAAAAAAGGAAGGCGTAGTTGTCCAGAGTGGTTGTAGGCGGATGGATGAAACATATGGAGACCCAAAAAATTAAGGACGTTACTGGTGTCTGTTTTCGCTCTTTTCAGCAAAACATTAAGAATACATACTTGCCAATTCTTGCTAATGACAGGATGTTAACATGAATCTCATCAGTTTTTTTTGCTTCAGCGCAACCCTCTACGCACTGCTTACTGCTCCAGTTTTTAGCGCCACAATCGACATTGCCGAAAATAATTCGAAAATAATCGTAAGTGAACAGTCACTTCGTGAAGCCAGGAGCCAATTCACTACCCAAATCACCACAAACAGCCTCGATGAAACTAGTGCACCATTAGCGCCACCTAAAGACATATTATCTCTGGTCCACTATCCCACTCCAATAGGAAAAATGGCAGCGTACCTCACACCGGATCCAAAAGATGGCAAGCGTCACCCGGCAGTGATCTGGGTACATGGCGGTTATGGTGGAATCAGCGACAGTGACTATCTTTGGGAGCCTCAACCTAAAAGCAATGACCAGAGTGGAAGCGCATTTCGTCAGGCTGGACTGGTGTTGATGCTGCCAAGTTTTCGCGGTGAGGACAACAACCCTGGTCGCTACGAAATGTTTTATGGCGAATTGGATGATCTGGAATCCGCTTATGACTGGCTAGCAAAACAGAGCTGGGTTGACCCTGAGCGAATTTATCTTGCTGGCCATAGTACTGGGGGCACGCGTGTACTCCTGATGAGTGAATACAGTAGTAAATTCCGAGCCTATTTTAGCCTCGGCGCCATTCCCGATTTAAAAGCCCGCGTTCAGGCAGCTTCAATGCAGGTGCCGGTTCCGTTCAAAGAAACGGAAGAGGAGTATCGCTTGCGTTCACCAGCGGCCTTCATTACCTCAATTAAAAAACCCACATGGTATTTTGAAGGTGATGAATATTACTGGTCAGCTTTCAATAGCATTTCCTCACTGGCTAAAAAAGATAATATTCCGTTACAAATCAATAAGATTACCAATGCCAATCACTTCAATATTATCGCACCTGTCACAACAATGATTGCCAAAAAAATCCTTAAAGATACGAATGAAAAATGCAATATATCTTTCAGTGAGGATGAAATTAAGCATATTTCAGAGGACGTGATGGAAGAATAATGTCCCTCCCCCCGCTTCTGCAGACTGTAGAGTCCCGGGACATAGTGAACACTTGTTCGGGGACATGGTAGACACTTACAACTAAGGCATAAGAACCCTTTTATGGCGTCGCTTATGCCCTGGGATGCGAAAGATACCATGTCAATACGTACCGAGTTTGTTCTGTTCGCCTCACAAGACGGGGCGAACATCCGTTCCCTCTGCCGTCACTACGGCATTTCTCCTGCCACCGCCTACAAGTGGCTTAAGCGCTGGGCGGAGGACGGTGCACACGACCGGCATGACCGCTGGGGTGCCGCAAGATTAAGTGCTGGCTCGAAGACCAGGTACACCGTATGCCCGCCTTCAGCACTGTCCATACCTTGGTGGCCCGCCATGGTCTGCTGTCGGGCACTTCACCGGGTATTCCCTCCACGGGACGGCTCAAACATGCCGCGCCGAATCGCCTCTGGAAGATGGATTTTAAGGGCCACTTTCCCTTCGGCGATGGCCGCTGCCACCCGCTCACCCTGCTGGACGACCACTCACGTTTTTCCCTGTGCCTGGCGCACTGCACCGATGAACGGCGCGAGACCGTCCAGCAGCAGCTGGTCAGCGTGTTTGAACGCTACGGCCTGCCGGACCGGATGACGATGGACAACGGCGCGCCGTGGGGTGACACCACCGGCAGCTGGACGGCGCTGGAGCTGTGGCTGATGCGCCACGGTATCTGGGTGGGGCATTCCCGGCCTTATCATCCGCAGACGCAGGGCAAGCTGGAACGTTTTCTCCGCAGCCTGAAGGCGGAAGTGCTGCAGGGGAAGTGGTTCGCGGACAGCGGTGAGCTGCAACGCGCCTTCGACCACTGGCGGACGGTCTACAACCTTGAATGCCCGCACGAGGCGCTGGATATGGCGGTACCCGGTTCGCGGTATCAGCCGTCTGCACGGCAGTACAGCGGCGCCATGTCGCCACCGGTATACGATGAAGGGATGATGGTGAGGAAAGTGGATATCAGCGGAAAGCTGAGCGTAAAAGGACTCAGTCTGAGCGCAGGAAAAGCGTACAGGGGAGAACGCGTCGGGCTGAAGGAGACGCAGGAAGACGGGCGCTATGAAGTGTGGTGGTACAGCACGAAAGTCGGGGTGATCGACCTGAAGAAAAAGTCGATCACCATGGGTAAAGGATGTTAAAAAGTGTTCACCATGCCCCCGGACCGTACACAGGCAACCTGTAGTGTTCCAGATCAGTACTCTTCATCTTCAATCAGGCGCTTACCCAGGGTCAGCACGTCGGCGTGCTCGTAGCCCAGACGTTCATACATGCCCAGCACCACGTCGTTATCTTCCCGCACCATGATCTGAATTTTCGGGCAGCCGCGGGCAATAAGCTTCTTTTCCAGACGATTCAGCAGCGCGTTGGCAATGCCACGGGCACGGTATTCCGGGTGCACGCCCAGGTAGTAGGCCGAGCCTCGGTGGCCGTCATAGCCGCCCATTACCGTACCGACCACCTCGCCGTTCACTTCCGCGACCAGAAACAAACTCACGTCGTGATTCAGCTTACGCTCGATGTCCATCTCCGGATCGTTCCACGGACGCAGCAAATCGCAGCGCTCCCAAAGGGTGATCACCTCTTCGAAATCTTCCTGGCGAAAAACGCGTATCTCCATGGTATTAACCGCCTTTTCAGGTTTAAAAACAGTGATTATGGCCCGAACACCGCCGTTAGCCAATATGCGGAGAAAATCTCGCCAAAATTTGGCATAATGTCACTTTGTCACGTATTGAAATGAAAAGTAAAACAATTATCAATAAGGACTGTCGTAACGGTATTCACGATACGATATAACACCAGGATCGCAATTTTTACTATTCAGGCCGCATGAGCACATTCAAACCATTAAAAGCACTCACATCGCGTCGTCAGGTTCTCAAAGCGGGGCTGGCGGCCTTAACGTTAACGGGCATCGCAAAGCAGGCTCAGGCAAAAGACGAGAGCACGCTTAAAACCAGTAACGGACACAGTAAACCGAAAGCCAAAAAACCGGGCGCAAAGCGAATGGTGATGCTCGACCCGGGCCACGGCGGTATTGATACCGGCGCAATCGGCAAAAACGGTTCGAAAGAAAAACACGTCGTGCTGGCGATTGCAAAAAACGTGCGCGCAATTTTACGCAGCAACGGCATTGACGCCCGCCTGACGCGCTCTGGCGACACCTTCATTCCGCTGTACGACCGCGTGGAGATTGCCCACAAGCACGGCGCGGATCTGTTTATGTCGATCCACGCCGACGGCTTTACGAACCCTTCTGCGGCGGGCGCGTCGGTGTTTGCGCTTTCCAACCGCGGCGCCAGTAGCGCCATGGCAAAATACCTCTCTGACCGTGAAAACCGCGCGGATGAGGTCGCCGGGAAGAAAACCACCGACAAAGACCATCTGTTACAGCAGGTGCTGTTTGACCTCGTGCAGACGGACACCATCAAGAACAGCCTCACGCTCGGCTCGCACATTCTGAAAAAGATTAAGCCGGTGCACCGGCTGCACAGTAAAGGCACGGAACAGGCGGCGTTTGTGGTACTGAAATCGCCGTCCATTCCGTCCGTGCTGGTTGAAACGTCCTTTATTACCAACCCGGAAGAAGAGCGGCTGCTTGGCACCACCGCGTTTCGCCAGAAGATCGCCAACGCGATAGCCTCCGGCATTATCAGCTACTTCAACTGGTTCGATAACCAGAAAGCGCACTCCAGGAAACGTTGATGAAACCCAATGCACAGCTGGTTAAAGCCTTCCTGCTGCAGCTGCAGGACGAGATTTGCCAGAAACTGACCGCCGCAGACGGCGGTGAATTCCAGCAAGATAGCTGGCAGCGGGAAGCGGGCGGCGGCGGTCGCAGCCGCGTGCTGCGCAATGGCGGCATCTTTGAGCAGGCGGGCGTCAACTTCTCCCACGTTCACGGAGATGCGATGCCAGCGTCTGCCACCGCGCACCGCCCTGAGCTGGCGGGCCGCAGCTTCGAAGCAATGGGCGTCTCGCTGGTGGTGCATCCCCATAATCCGTTCGTGCCGACCAGCCATGCCAACGTGCGTTTTTTCATTGCGGAAAAGCCGGGCGCCGATCCGGTCTGGTGGTTTGGCGGCGGTTTCGACCTTACCCCTTTCTACGGCTTTGACGAGGATGCGGTCCACTGGCACAGCACCGCCCGCGACCTTTGTCTGCCGTTCGGCGAAGACGTCTACCCGAAATACAAAAAGTGGTGCGACGACTACTTCTACCTGAAGCACCGGGACGAGCAGCGCGGCATCGGCGGGTTGTTCTTTGACGATCTCAACGCGCCAGATTTTGACACCGCGTTCAGCTTTATGCAGGCGGTAGGCAAAGGTTTTACCGACGCGTATCTGCCCATCGTCGAGCGCCGTAAAAACACCGGCTACGGCGTGCGCGAGCGTGAGTTCCAGCTTTACCGTCGCGGTCGCTACGTGGAGTTTAACCTGGTGTGGGATCGCGGGACGCTGTTCGGGCTGCAGACCGGCGGACGCACGGAGTCGATTTTAATGTCGATGCCGCCGCTGGTGCGCTGGGAGTACAGTTTTGAGCCAAAAGAAGGCAGCCCGGAGGCTGCCTTGAGGGAGTTTATTCAGGTTCGGGACTGGGTGTAACCCTTCCCCCTCACCCCTCACCCCGGCCCTCTCCCAAAGGGAGAGGGAGTACAAATCCCCTCTCCCCTCAGGGGAGAGGGTTAGGGTGAGGGGTAGGGTTAATTACAGCGGCTGCGTCTGCGCCTCAACCACCGCCAGCGCCACCATGTTCACGATACGGCGCACCGAGGCAATCGGCGTTAGCACATGCACCGGTTTCGACACCCCCATCAGCACCGGCCCCACGGTTACCCCTTCAGAGCTGGAGACGCGCAGCAGATTGTAGCTGATACGCGCCGCCTCGACGTTTGGCATAATCAGCACGTTCGCCGAGCCTTTCAGCGGGCTGTCCGGCATGCGTTCGTTACGGATGCTCTCCACCAGCGCGGCGTCGCCGTGCATCTCACCGTCAATCATCAGCTCCGGCGCGCGCTCGCGCACCAGCTCCAGCGTCTGGCGCATTTTGCAGGCTGCCGCGGATTTCGATGAACCAAAGTTAGAGTGCGACAGCAGCGCCACCTTCGGCTCGATGCCAAAGCGACGCACGGTTTCCGCCGCCATGACGGTAATCTCCGCCAGCTCGTCCGGCGTAGGATCGTCGTTGACGTAGGTATCGGCAATAAAGGTGTTGCCGCTCGGCAGCAGCAGCGCGTTCATCGCCCCGGCGGTATGAACGCCGTCGCGATAGCCGAAGATCTCCTGCACCACGCTAAAGTGCTCGTGGTAATCGCCGATGGTGCCGCAGATCAGCGCATCCGCCTCGCCGCGATGCACCATGATTGCGCCGATTACCGTGGTGTTGCTGATGACCGCTTTCTGCGCCTGCTCCTGGGTGATCCCGCGACGCTTCATGATCGCGTAGTACTCGTTCCAGTACTCTTTGAAGCGCGGATCGGATTCGTTGTTGACGATCTCAAAGTCCACGCCCGGCTTGATCTGCAGCCCAAGCTTCTGGATGCGCATCTCGATGACGCTCGGACGGCCAATCAGGATCGGCTTCGCCAGGCCTAAGGTGATCAGCTCCTGGGTGGCGTGCAGCACGCGCGCCTCTTCCCCTTCCGCCAGCACCACGCGCTTTGCGTCAGCGCGGGCCTGAGAGAAGATCGGCTTCATAAACAGGTTGGTTTTGTAGACAAACTCGGTGAGCTTATCCACGTAGGCATCGAAGTCCTGAATCGGACGCGTCGCCACGCCGGAGTCCATCGCCGCTTTGGCAACGGCTGGCGCAATTTTGACGATCAGGCGCGGGTCGAACGGTTTCGGAATGATGTAGTCCGGGCCGAAGCTCAGATCCTGATCGCCGTATGCGGACGCCACCACTTCGCTCTGCTCGGCGTGGGCCAGCTCGGCAATCGCGTGAACGGCAGCGAGCTTCATCTCTTCGTTGATCGCCGTTGCGCCGACGTCCAGCGCGCCGCGGAAGATGAACGGGAAGCAGAGCACGTTGTTAACCTGGTTCGGGTAGTCCGAACGTCCGGTACAGATAATGGCATCTTCACGCACCGCTTTCGCCAGCGGCGGCAGAATTTCCGGCTCCGGGTTAGCCAGCGCCAGAATCATTGGCGCGCGCGCCATCTTCTGCACCATCTCCTGGGTCAGCACTTTCGGGCCTGAACAGCCGAGGAAGATATCCGCGCCGTCGATCACGTCGTCCAGCGTGCGTTTACCGTCGTCATCTACCGCATACGCCGCCTTGGTTTCCGCCATGTTCGGCTCGCGGTCTTTATAGATAACGCCCTTGGAGTCGCAGACCACAATGTTGTGCTTCTGCATGCCCAGCGCCACCAGCAGGTTCATACAGGCAATCGCCGCTGCCCCCGCGCCGGACACCACCATGCGCACGTCGGAGAGGTTCTTCTCCACCACGCGCAGGCCGTTGAGAATGGCGGCAGTGCTGATAATCGCCGTGCCGTGCTGGTCATCATGGAACACGGGAATGTTCATACGCTCGCGCAGCTTCTGCTCGATGTAGAAACATTCCGGCGCTTTAATGTCTTCCAGGTTAATACCGCCGAAGGTCGGCTCCAGCGCGGCCACCACGTTGATGAATTTGTCAGGATCCAGCTCGTCCACTTCAATATCAAACACGTCGATTCCGGCGAATTTCTTGAACAGAACGCCCTTCCCTTCCATCACCGGCTTACCGGCCAGCGCGCCAATATTGCCCAGCCCCAGCACCGCCGTGCCGTTAGAGATAACCGCCACCAGGTTGCCGCGCGCGGTGTATTTATAGGCGGCGAGCGGGTCTTTTTCGATCTCAAGACACGGAGCTGCCACGCCCGGCGAGTAGGCCAGCGCCAGATCGCGCTGGGTCGCTAGGGGTTTCGTTGGGGAGACCTGAATTTTGCCTGGGACAGGGAACTCGTGAAAATCGAGGGCACTTTGTTTTAACTGATCATCCATCTTGTTATTCCTTTCACGTTTCGGTCAAAAAGGGTGATGTTGACGTTCCTATGCACACCCCGGAGTGCCGCATAGTATCGCCGCAGGCGGCCGTCTAAACTTTGAAGGCTGCCAAACTCTCACCATTGCAGAGCAAAAATTGTTATCAATTTATAACAACCATGTTACCCGTCTCAGAAAGCAATGCCTCCCCCGTCTGCTATGCTTTTTTGTTAAGTCCATCATGATTTTCGCAGAAGTGTGAACTAACGCACTCGACTAACTCTTTTATTTCCAAGGAGTAATTATTTATGAACCAACTAGACGGCATCAAACAATTCACCACCGTGGTCGCCGACAGCGGCGATATCGAGTCCATTCGGCACTATCAGCCCGAGGATGCGACCACTAACCCGTCGCTGCTGCTGAAAGCGGCCGGGCTGGAGCATTTCAGTCACCTGATCGATGACGCCATTGCCTACGGCAAACAGCGCGGCAGGACTCAGGAGCAGCAGGTCGCCGAGGCCAGCGACAAACTGGCGGTCAATATCGGTGCGGAAATTCTGAAAAGCATCCCGGGGCGCGTCTCAACCGAAGTCGATGCCCGCCTGTCATTCGATCGGGAAAAGAGCATTAATAAGGCTCGCCGCCTGGTCGAGCTGTACCAGGAGCAGGGGATCGACAAATCCCGTATTTTGATCAAGCTGGCGTCAACCTGGGAAGGCATACGCGCCGCCGAGGTGCTGGAAAAAGAGGGGATCCACTGCAACCTGACGCTGCTGTTCTCCTTTGCCCAGGCGCGCGCCTGCGCCGAAGCGGGGGTGTTCCTCGTATCGCCTTTCGTCGGGCGTATCTACGACTGGTATCAGGCGAAGCAGCCGATGGACCCGTACGTGGTGGACGAAGACCCGGGCGTGAAATCGGTTCGTAATATCTACGACTACTATAAGCAGCACCGCTACGAAACCATCGTGATGGGAGCCAGCTTCCGCCGCACCGAGCAGATCCTGGCGCTCGCGGGCTGCGACCGCCTGACCATCTCCCCTGACCTGCTGAAAAAGCTGCAGGACAGCGACGAAATGGTGGTCCGCAAGCTGGTGCCGACTTCAACCGTACTGCCCAAACCCAAAGCCATGACGGAAGCGGAGTTCCGCTGGGAGCACAATCAGGACGCAATGGCCGTCGACAAGCTCGCGGACGGCATCCGCCAGTTCGCCGTCGATCAGCGCAAACTTGAAGACCTTCTTGCCGCCAAACTTTAACCTTGCCATGGAGTGAACTATGTCCCGTAAAGAGCTCGCCAATGCCATTCGCGCCCTCAGCATGGATGCCGTGCAAAAAGCCAATTCCGGCCACCCTGGCGCCCCCATGGGCATGGCAGACATTGCCGAAGTGCTGTGGAACGATTTCCTGAAGCATAACCCGACCGATCCCACCTGGTATGACCGCGACCGCTTCATTCTCTCTAACGGCCACGCCTCAATGCTGCTCTACAGCCTGCTGCATCTCTCCGGTTACGATCTGCCGCTTGAAGAGCTGAAAAACTTCCGCCAGCTGCACTCAAAAACGCCGGGTCACCCGGAGCTTGGCTATACGCCGGGCGTAGAAACCACCACCGGCCCGCTGGGCCAGGGTCTGGCGAATGCCGTCGGGCTGGCGATTGCCGAACGCACGCTGGCCGCGCAGTTCAACCAGCCGGACCACGACATTGTTGACCACTATACCTACGTGTTTATGGGTGACGGCTGCCTGATGGAGGGGATCTCTCACGAGGTCTGCTCGCTGGCGGGCACGCTGGGGCTGGGCAAGCTGATCGGCTTCTACGATCACAACGGTATTTCCATCGACGGCGAAACCGAAGGCTGGTTTACCGACGACACGGCGAAACGCTTCGAGGCCTACCACTGGCACGTGGTGCATGAAATTGACGGACACGATCCTGAGGCGGTGAAAAAAGCGATACAGGAAGCGCAGAGCGTGAAGGATAAACCTTCCCTGATTATCTGCCGCACCACCATCGGCTTCGGCTCGCCGAACAAAGCGGGTAAAGAAGAGGCGCACGGCGCGGCGCTGGGCGAAGAGGAAGTGGCGCTGACCCGGCAGAAGCTGGGCTGGAAGCATCCGCCGTTTGAGATCCCGAAAGAGATCTATAAAGCCTGGGACGCCCGCGAAACGGGTGAAAAGGCGCAGCAGTCATGGAACGAGAAGTTTGCCGCCTACAAAAAAGCGCACCCGGATCTGGCCGCCGAGTTTACCCGGCGCATGAGCGGCGGGCTGCCGGAAGACTGGGAGGATAAAACCCAGGCGCTGATTGAAAACCTGCAGTCCAACCCGGCAAAAATCGCCACCCGCAAGGCGTCGCAAAATACCCTGAACGCGATTGGCCCTATCCTGCCCGAACTGCTGGGCGGATCGGCGGATCTGGCCCCGAGCAACCTGACGATCTGGTCCGGCTCAAAATCGCTTAAAGAGGATATTGCCGGGAACTACATCCACTACGGCGTGCGCGAGTTCGGGATGACCGCGATTGCCAACGGTATCGCCCACCACGGCGGCTTCGTCCCCTACACCGCCACCTTCCTGATGTTTGTCGAGTACGCCCGTAACGCGGCGCGCATGGCGGCGCTGATGAAGGCGCGGCAGATTATGGTGTACACACACGACTCCATCGGGCTGGGCGAAGATGGACCTACGCACCAGGCCGTTGAACAGCTGGCGAGCCTGCGCCTGACGCCAAACTTCAGCACCTGGCGCCCGTGCGATCAGGTAGAAGCGGCGGTCGGCTGGAAGCTGGCGGTGGAACGGCATACCGGCCCGACGGCGCTGATCCTGTCGCGTCAGAATCTGGCGCAGATTGAGCGCACGCCGGAGCAGGTTAAAAATATCGCCCGCGGCGGGTATATCCTGAAAGACAGCGGCGGCAAGCCGGATGTGATCCTGATTGCGACCGGTTCCGAAATCGAGATCACCGTAAAGGCGGCAGAGAAGTTGACTGCCGAAGGCCACGCCGTGCGCGTGGTTTCCCTGCCCTCAACGGACATCTTCGACGCGCAGGACGAGGCGTACCGGGAATCGGTACTGCCTTCTAACGTCGCGGCGCGCGTGGCGGTAGAAGCGGGTATTGCCGACTACTGGTACAAGTATGTCGGGCTGAAAGGGGCGATTGTTGGCATGCGGGGCTACGGTGAGTCCGCGCCTGCCGATAAGCTGTTCCCGTACTTTGGCTTCACCGTTGAGAACGTGGTGGAGAAGGCGCTGAGCGTGATCTAGTGCGGCCTGCGTGCCCGGTGGCGCTGCTGTATGACCGGATACATAGGTGACAGATCAGACCGGGAACATAGGTAACACTTTTTAGTCTATCCGCAGCACACTCTGGGTTTTTCGGTCATAGTACGCAAGCGTTATTCCGTTAAAGATGATGGCC